>Ga0302164_10000013_pt1 | contig 143390 bp, 110 predicted proteins | sample I_Fen_E3_1_FD_193500 | JGI IMG/M metagenome (GOLD analysis project Ga0302164, IMG submission 193500) | Peat permafrost microbial communities from Stordalen Mire near Abisko, Sweden - I_Fen_E3_1 | ecosystem: Environmental > Terrestrial > Soil > Wetlands > Permafrost | place: Sweden: Abisko...
GCATGCGTTGTCTCTATATGCATGCGTTGTCTCTATATGCATGCGTTGTCTCTATATGCATGCGTTGTCTCTATATGCATGCGTTGTCTCTATATGCATGCGTTGTCTCTATATGCATGCGTTGTCTTTACATGCATGCGTTGTCTCTATATGCATGCGTTGTCTCTATATGCATGCGTTGTCTCTATATGCATGCGTTGTCTCTACATGTGATGAAATAAATCATCCCTCGCTGCTGCACGAATTGCATTATGTGCTTTTTGAGACGGCCTCAGCGAGGAGGCAAGAGGCTGTTATTTTATTCCTTTTTCTTCTTTATTAATCTCATTGATTATTTCTTGTGCATCTTTCGAAACAGCATCATAATTTTTTTTATTGTCTTCTGCTATTTGAATAACTGCTTCAAATAACATCTTAAGAACAGGGTCCAAAAACTTTTTCTTTTTGTCTTTATCCTGATATATCAAATCTTCGATCTTACCCTGTCGTAAATTATAAAATTTCTCTGTTTCATCAATTGAAGGCATAGATTCCTGATAATATTCAAGAATCAATTTTTTGAGTTTTTTGTTTTCGATAAATCCAATTTTACCACTCGATTTAAAACCCTCGTAATTGCCGTTGTTTGTTTTTCGTATGACATAAGATATAGCCATGTCGATACCTTGTTTTTTGTTCGACAGACTGTCAATTCGCTCTTCTGTAATATTTTTCAGATAACTATATTGTTTAATAGTTTCGGATATTTGTGCTTTCTTTTTAGACATATTTTTTATATCCTTACTCAAATCATCTTTTAAATCAACCAAAAACTCCATCGCTTCTTTTTGTTGGTGCCTTTGTTGGGTCCAGCTATGCAACCAAATAGAAAGTGTTACCGAAAAAACGATAATAAAGATTTCTATAAATATCTCTTTGGATTTTTCAATAATTGTTTTTTTTGAACTCTTCATGGTCTTATATATTTTTCTCGAATGTTTTGTTACTTCGTCTTGCATTGGTGCTTGTTTTTATTTTGTTTGTTGCATGCGTTGGTTATACAATTATAATTCGTTTTCTTCTTCTTCTTTTTTGCGTAGTTCTTCCTCTTTCTTTTCGTTATATTTTTCCGAAAATTTTTCGCTGTATTCTTTATACGGCAAGTTTAGATCTTCGACTTCAAGTCCATATTCAATAAATCCGTCGTAATGTTCAAAATCCATCTGATAGTTGGAGTACTCATCATGTAGAAATGCCTGAAACATGACCCATCCGTCGGTATCCAACTCTTTTACCTCTGAATAATATTTAAACGTGAGAGTCTGAAGTAATTCGAAGAATTCAAAACGCGGCTTTTCTTCTAATGCAAACGACTCATCGGCTTCCCTTCTGTCATCCTCTATCATTGATTGTCGTTGTTCGTCATTTAGCCAGTAAAACTGATCCCAAAATGACGGATCCATGTATCGCGGTTTCCGGTATGCCGGATAAGTGACAGCCCATTCGTCCAGCTTCGGGTATATCTCGCGCAGATCTTTCCCGGTTTTCCATTCTTCAATCATATTGCGCAGAAACAAGATAAATTCATGTCCCACCCAATCTATCCGGTTCTCTATTCTTTCCAGCACTTCCGGACGATGTTCGGTAGCAATGCGCGGATAATGCCGGTATACCATTTCGTGAATCGGTTTTTTCAGATCTTGTTTAAATGGTACATATACCGAATGATAAAACAGTTCAACATCCAGCGGCAATCCGGGGACCGGTTTATTCTGCCAGTCAAAATACCTCAGGTTATCGTCGTACCATATTTCGGCTTCCGAATATCCTAAATCGTCGTCGTCATCGTCTTCAAACATAGCTTTGTAATTTAAAAATAAAACCTGTTTTGTTTGTTTGTTTGTAGAGACAACGCATGCGTTGTCTTTACAGCATGCGTTGTCTCTATGGTTACGTATCCGGATACGATTACGAATACAGGCATTGTTTTCGTTATCGTGGATGGATAGCGCAATTTGTCGTCATTTGTTGTTATATCCTATGCGTCATCCCGTTTCTTTTTTGCCGGATTAAATTTATCTTCCTCCCATCTGGCCGGATTGTTTTTGATATAATCCACGATTCTCAAATACGATTCTTCGTTACGGATAATTATATCGTGAAAACGTCCTTGCCATTCAAATTCATAACCCAACCGATGTGCATGTTTTGTCACCGCCGATTTATATGATCCGATAATGGATGATATGGTATTGGATCCCTGATGTTGAAATCGTTTTTGTCCGGGTGTTTGTGATTGTAGAGACAACGCATGCGTTGTCTCTATGTCATCATGCGTTGTCTCTATGTCATCATGCGTTGTCTCTATGTCATCATGCGGCAGTAGAGACAACGCATGCGTTGTCTCTACGTTTCCGTTCGCATTTCCGTTTCCATTTCCATTTCCGTTTCCATTCCCATTTAATATCAAAATGCCATGTATATGATTTGGCATCACCTGAAATACATCCAACGTAATGTTTTTTGCATGGTTTTTTATTTCGTACCAAAATACATCGGCTAACAAACCGATATGCGATAATTGCATGTTAGCATCCACAATATCTCCGAAATAACATTCCCTGTCTTTTGTACAGACGGTAATAAAATAGGCAGCATCATTCCCATAATTCCACCACGAGGCGCGAGCCGATGGTATACGATATTTATTACGGAATTTTTCCATTTGTTGTTGTTCAAATTATTCGGATTATAATATCACGTTTGGTTCGTTGCATATCGTAGAGACAACGCATGCGTTGTCTCTACATGTGTGGCGAAATAAATCACCCCTTCACCATCTTCACCCCCAAATTATACGGTTCATCACCCGTAATAACGATGGAAAGTGTTTGGGTAAGGTATCCCAGTTTTACCACCGTTACCGTATAAATGCCCGGGGTAATGGTTTTAATCTGGAATCCACCTTTGTCGGCTGATTGTTTTACGATAGGTTTGGCTGTGTCGTCCTTAAGCGTAAAAGTTACAGTGGCGTTTGGTACGCCTGCGCCAGTTTCGGCATCGGTTATTTTTGCAACCACTTGCACCACATCTTTAGGAACTTCCACTTTACGGGTCGTTCTATATTCTTTATAAAATGCCGGTTCGGTATCGTGTACTATTTCTACCAGTTTATCCAGACTAGCTACAATCCCATCAGCAGTTTTATAGTTTTCGGCTATTAGCGAAGTCAGATTTGTTTGTTCACGCTCCTTTACATCCAATTGCGGACTGGAAGTGTCGTACAGTGTAATGTCATTCAGAAAAGCTTTTTGAGTTTCAGCGGTCAACTCATAGGGCTCTAATTCCTTCAGATACAGATTTACTTTTTCGTACAAACTCTTCGCTATTTGTACCAGTTCTACATCTTTCAGACTCGACAAATACGTTTCGGAGTATTTGGTATTTTTCAGCAAAGCTTTGTCTTTTTTGAAATCAGCATAAGCTTGCATTCTACGCGAAGTACTCATTACGCTTTTTATCAGATTAGCACGCAGCTCGTCGATAATTTGCTTGATTTCATTGGCAGTTTGCTTTTTCAACAAATCATTTGCCTGAATTTCAGCAATAGCATTATCCAGAGCGGTTAGTAACTCATTAGCATTCGGCAGTTTTGCTAATATGGCCGGATTAGCTCTTAGCAATATACGCAATGCAATGTACATTCTTAGTTTTTCTACTTGTAATGTTGTCATGTTTAAACGTATTAAATTGTTAGTATTATAAATGAGCAGAAAAACCGAACTTCTCTTTTTTTATTCCGCTTTTCTGTTTGCCTGAAATCTTTGATAGTTCCGAATTATGAGTTACAAGTTACAAATTGCGAGTCTTGTAACTCGTAACTATTTACTTGTAACTATTTAGTTCTGTAGCCGATTATTATTTTGTTTCAGATAAAAAAAATAATGTCTCAGATTGATTTTTTTGTCTGCAGATGAAAATAATTAGTCTGCAGATTGGTTTTATCTCGTTTTAGTTTGGTTCAATTACTTCTCAGATCAAAAAAATTGCTCCTCAGATTGGTTCAATTGCTTCTCAGATTGAAAAAATTGCTCCTCAGATTGGTTCAATTGTTCCTCAGATTGAAAAAATTGTTCCTCAGATTGGTTCAATTGCTTCTCAGATTGAAAAAATTGCTCCTCAGATTGCTTTTTTACTTCTCAGATTGGAAAAATTGTTCCTTAGATTGCTTTTCTAACCCTGCAACGGGATTTGTCAATGCCTGTGTAGGTCGTTACGTACCGGCAGATTATATTGTTTTTGATTTTGTTTTTATAGTGAATGGTTTTCCGGCGAAAGGCAGCCGCATAGTGTAGCGGTACACGGAAAATGAAGCGCAGAATGTGCGCAATGGGGGGCCTGTTGTCTCAACAGGTAGATTTTTTTAGTCCACAGCAAGCTGTGGTGCGACTTAAGGTAAACATTCATATTGGTATTATTTTAGATTTTACGCGATAGACGGTCAGTCTCTAAATTTTCAATCGAAATATTTTCCGGATTAGACTAATTGTTATAATCGAGTTGCAAATATATGTACTCTTGTTTTAATTTGCAATAGTTGTATGGGGTGTGTCCCAGTGTTTTATTTGAAAAATAGGGAATTTTCGCCGGAATTTTCGCAGTTTGTTATTTTAACCGATTAATTAACTGGATTTTATGGATAAGGTTAAATATTTGATCGAGTGAAAAGTTTAACTATTTTGTTGTTTGAATTTAAATACGAATGCTGAGGTGTTTGATAATAGATATGTTATGTATGCATGGCTAAGGCTGTTTTGTGCATTTAGGTGTGAAATACCGATTTTTGCTTCTGCATTTTCAGGATGGGTGCTGGAGGATGGGATAGGAGGGGTTTTGTTCAGAAAAACGATTATTCTTTATTTTACCGAAACAAAAGAAAACACCACAATCCCAAGTATCGGGATGTTCCATATGTGTGCTATTGTGATAAAAACAGTTCATTAAATATTAGAAACTATTTTATTAGAGAAATGCCTTATTTCAAACTCACTTTTTGTTTTTTATATTGCCAAAGGGCAATAAAGAAGGCCAGGCTGACAAAAACGGTGAGTGCCATAAAGCTCAAGTGGAGCGATTTTAGTTCGGCAATAAAACCGAGCAGCACGGGGCCTATTAAAAAGCCGATATTGGAGGTGGCGGAGATAAACGAAACGCCATCGGCAGTTTTGATTCCTTCGATGCGGGATGCTAAGCGAAAAACTTCGGGTACAACTACCGAAAATCCGAGTCCGACGACGAAAAATCCGAGTATGGAAACGATAGGATTCAACACCAACACCATTAAAAAGCCCACCAACCCGAGCAAAGAGGAATACGTGATGAGTTGCCACGACCCGAGTCGCCTGCTGAGCGCGTCGCCGGTGAATCGTCCGGTCATCATGGCCATCGAAAAGGCGGCGTATCCGAATCCGATATACTTTATGTTCATAAAAATAATCTTTTTCAGGTACAAAGCGCCCCAGTCGGCTATGGCTCCTTCGGATACCATGAGTATAAGTCCTATCAGGGCTATTACATACAGGGGTTTCATGCTCGCGGACTGGTGTTTTTCCTGTTGTTGCACTTCGCCGCGGCGGTCGTAGTACTGTTTTCGTAAACGGGTTTGAATAGTAAGAATAACCAGGACCACGATAGAGATATGTACAATCGGATTGTTGATCAGTGCGGCAATAAAACTTCCGGTGGCGGCTCCTACCATGCCTCCGAGGCTCCAAAAACCATGACTGCCGGACATTACATACACTTTGTCCTGCTTTTCGATGGTGGCGGTGAGCGAATTGAGGGCAATGGAGTATGACGAATTGGCCATCCCGAACACGAAGAGACTTATGCAAAGCGTTGTGTAATCGTAGGCCAGAAACGGACCGTAAAAACTGGCGCAATAAGCTATCAGCGCGAAGTACATATAACGTCCCACACCTACTTTGTCGACAAAATGCCGGCATATCCTGATCATGACAAAGCCGCCCATGGCCGAAAAGAAGATGGCCTTGCCAATGCGCCCTTCGGTGATGCCTATTTTTTCGGCTATTTGTGGTATGTAGGTCACCCAGGTACTAAAAATAAGACTTATGCATGCATAAAGAAATGCTGAAGCAAAGTATTTTTTATTTCTAAACAGTAGTCTGAGCGCAATCATGTAATAATGGCATTTTTAATAACGGCTACAAAACTACATCATTCTGTTTTAATGGCAATAGAATAAGTGTCTTTTAGACATTCTTTTTTTTATTATTGGGAATCTGTGCCGGTTTATTGCGAATCCTGTCTGATCAGGTAGTTAAATTTACGAACTAATCTTGTTTATTTGGTTTTATGTAAGCGAAAGAATAAAATGTCGTATTTAAAAAAAAGAATGGAACGCTGATTTTACGGATTGAGCGGATAAAACGGATAAAAATTAAACGGATCTAAAACTGATTTTAGTCATGCAAGCATGACAGATAAAATCCTGAACTACAAAAAATCATTTCGACTAGTCGAAATTAAAATCCGTATAAAAATCCGCTATATCAGCGTTTATCCGCGTTCTAATCTTTTTCCATTTCGAGATTAACTTATATGACATTATATTTATCCAACTACTTACTTTTTTGTGTATACACTCTTGCATTTGCGTCTTTTTTTGTTACTTTGCAATTGAATCATAAACACATAAAATTATGGACAAAAAGCTTAGACGTTCAAAAGATCAGATTGTGGGCGGCGTATGTGCCGGACTTGCTAATTTCTTCGGTTGGGATTTCACTTTGGTACGGGCTCTTTATGCATTGCTTACCATTTTTTCGGCCGGTACCGGTTTATTGGTCTATATTGTTCTGTGGGTTATCATGCCGCTCGAACAAGAATAGGTATTCGGTGTTATAGCTGTACGTTATTTATTATCGGGCAGCGTTATTCATAGTTATTCATGGTTATTTGTAGTTATTCATAGTCATTTGTGGTTATTTGTGGCTATTGGTAGTCATTGGTAATTGATGCGAATCAGTAGTTGAAAAAAAATAGTCCGTAGGACTTATATATCCATAGAATAAATAGATATACCTGTTTATTGTCCGTAGGACATTCACATTTTACCTTGTTTATCCCCTACGGGGAATTGGTTGTATCTGTTTTCATTTTCTATTGATATGTATTCCCTACGGGAAAATAACTCACTATAAATAAAGTGTTGTATGTCGTCTGCAACTCCTGCCTCGCATAATTAAGGGCAATACTTATCTTGTAACTTCAAATCATGAATTTCCGACTTCAACTTTTTAGAAAAAATGTCATTTAAACTTGTTTCTCCATTTCGTCCCACAGGCGATCAACCTGAGGCTATTAAACAATTGGTGGAAGGACTTCATGCGGATGTTCCTTTCCAAACTTTATTGGGTGTAACCGGTTCGGGTAAAACTTTTTCCATTGCCAATGTGGTGCAGCAGATTCAGCGTCCTACTTTGATATTAAGTCATAATAAAACGCTGGCTGCTCAGTTGTATAGTGAGTTTAAAGCCTTTTTTCCCGAAAATGCGGTGGAGTATTTTGTGTCTTACTACGATTACTACCAACCGGAAGCCTATCTGCCAACTTCCGATACCTATATCGAAAAAGATTTATCCATCAATCAGGAAATTGAAAAGCTGCGGCTTGCCACTACTTCGTCTTTGTTGTCGGGTAGGAGGGATGTACTGGTTGTATCGTCGGTTTCGTGTCTGTATGGTATCGGTAATCCCGAAGATTTTACCAGCAATGTGATTGAAATTACGCGCGGACAAAAAATTGTGCGCAATGATTTCCTCCGCTCGCTGGTGGATAGCCTTTATTCGCGCAACGAAATAGAACTAAACCGGGGTAACTTCCGCGTAAAAGGCGATACGGTGGATATTTTTCTGGCGTATTCCGATTTTATTCTGCGCGTGGTTTTCTGGGGCGACGAGATTGACGAAATTCTGACGGTCGATCCGGTTAATCTTTCCGTTCTTGGGTCGTTCGACAGTTATAATATCTATCCCGCCAGTATTTTTGTTACTACCAAAGAACGTATTGCCCAGGCTATTCAGTATATCGAGATAGATATGGCCAAACAGGTGGATTATTTCCGCTCCATTGGCAAAAATTACGAAGCTAAACGTATTTACGAACGGGTAAAATACGATTTGGAAATGATTAAGGAACTCGGTTATTGTTCCGGTATCGAAAATTACTCCCGTTATTTTGATGGTCGTTTGCCGGGTAGTCGCCCGTTCTGCTTGCTGGACTATTTTCCCAAAGATTTTTTGATGGTTATCGACGAAAGTCACGTAACCATTTCGCAAATTCGTGCCATGTTTGGTGGCGATGCGGCTCGTAAAGAAAATCTGGTGGAATATGGTTTCCGTTTGCCGTCGGCTAAAGACAACAGGCCGTTGCGATTCGAAGAATTTGAAGAACTTGCTCCGCAAACTATCTACGTAAGTGCTACTCCGGCCGATTATGAGCTCGAAAAATCGCAGGGCATTGTGGTCGATCAGCTGATTCGTCCTACTGGTCTGCTCGATCCTATTATTGATGTTCGTCCAAGTCTGAATCAGATTGATGATTTGCTGGAAGAGATCATCGTTCGTGCCGAAAAAGACGAACGCACGCTGATCACTACGCTTACAAAACGAATGGCGGAAGAACTAACCGACTATCTGACCAAAATGAACGTGCGTTGTAACTATATTCACTCCGATGTGGATACACTTGACCGCGTGCAGATTCTGGAAGATTTGCGGAAAGGCATTTATGATGTGCTGATTGGGGTCAATCTTTTGCGTGAAGGGTTGGATTTACCCGAAGTGTCGCTCGTTGCTATTCTGGATGCCGATAAAGAAGGCTTTTTGCGTTCGCACCGGTCGCTTACACAGACTGCCGGTCGTGCTGCGCGTAACTTAAACGGGCGCGTGATCATGTATGCCGACAAAATTACCGAGAGTATGCGTAAAACCATTTCGGAAACTAATCGCAGACGCGAAAAACAATTAGCGTATAACGAATTACATGGCATTACTCCTACGGCTATTATCAAAGGGGAACGTAATTCCTTTGCCAATGTGGATCCGAATGCGTATGTAGAACCTGATACTAAGCAAGCTATTGCTGCCGATCCGGTGGTTCAGTATATGTCGCGTCCGGCGCTCGAAAAGGCTATTGCAAAAACCAAAAAAGCCATGCAAGAAGCTGCTAAGAAGCTCGACTTTCTGGATGCCGCTCAACTTCGCGACGAATTAATCAAGCTGGAAGATCTTTTGAAAACGAAACAATAATAAATGGTAAATGATCAATGGTTAATTCTCAATTCTCAATGATTAATGCGAACCGGAGTTGAAAAAATAGTCCGTAGACATTCACATTGTTTTATGTTTATCCCCTACGGGGAATTGATTGCGGCTGTTTTATTTTCTATTGATATGTATTCCCTCCGGGAAATAACTTATTGGAACTACAATATACTTATCTTCAACTCCTGATTCGCATGATTAATTATAAATTATCATTAACCATTAATCATTTATCACTAATCATTATATTAGAATCGTTGGCTGATATTGATAAACACCCGGCTATCGGTGTTTTTATCGGAGTCTAACGTCCCTTCAAAGTTGAACGAGAGTATCAGCTTTTTGGTAATCATCCACGAAAGATCAAATTCCAGGGTTTGTTGTTTCAGATTGGTGAGTGCCACACTTTGTCCCGATGTGGGAATATTGTTTTTCAGCTCGTAACTTCCTTTTCTGTATTCCACTTCGGCATTGATCCTCCCCTCCAGAAAATCGTGCGACAGATTTATTCCGTATTCTGTTCCGTTACTGTAATTGGCATTAAATGATGTTGCAAATACGGATGCGCTGCTATTGATAAACGGTACTTGTGTGTACGTAAGATAACTGGAGTAATTGGTAGATGACGTAGAGCTTGGGGTTTGCAGTCTGTAGCCGGCATTTCCGCTCCAGATTATTTTTTTGAACGGACGATAATTGAACTGAAACCTGTATCCTTGTCGGGTGGCTTTGTCCATAAGACTATCCAGCCTGTTTTTATATGTTTCGTAATAATAGATATTCTTGCGGGCATCGTACGACATGGACAACGACAGATTGTGTAGCGGCCGATAACGCAACGAAATATAGGTACCGGTCAGATTGAGTGTGTTTTTGGCAACACTATCCGTTTTACTGTATAAATCTATTTCGAATGAACAGAATAAATCCAGATTTTTCAGCAGACTGTTGCTATGTTGGATATAGGCAAACCGCCTATCGGTTTTAAAACTATTCATTTGATTAAACAGTGCCAATGAAGTCTGGAAATTTCCGTTATTGTTTTTCAGATGATAACTCATAAAAGCTCCGAACTGTAATAGTTTAGGTGAAACGCCGTATACAGAATCGGGACGGGAACCCAGCACAGCTCCATAATCAAAATTTGCGCTTCTGCTTTCAAACTGAAATCCATCCACAGCTCCCACATTGGCCATATTGGTATTGATACTTCGCCCGAAGGTCAGATTTGCTGTTTTGCTAAAGTCGTATTTGAGCGATAGATTATATACTTTCAACGCATCACTCAGTTTAATGGAATCATTCAGCTTATGGGTAAAAGATATATAACTGTTGAACGATAATTTTGAATTGTTGATGTGCTCTGCATTTAGTGTGAGGTTATACCTGAACCGTTGCGAGGAGGAAGAATAATTAGAGAAACCCGAATAGGACGAAACCGATAATCGTCCATCGATATGTGCTTTGGATTCTGCAGATTCTTTTTTATTTGCAGCGTCGGCTATCAATATGTCGTTAACTGCAATGGCATCTTTGGACTTTTGAGTAAGCACATCCATCGATTTGGTTTCCAATCTCCTTCTGGCTATAATTTCGGAAGAGGTAGCTAATTGAATTTTGTCCAGAGTGGAGCACACACACGAAATGGAAGATAGTTGTTTTACTATCAGCACTGCTTGCAGTATATTATTCTGCGATTGGTATAAGGTATCTCCCACATGAATCCCTTCTGTGCTTATAAATTGCACATAGGTGTTTTGAGAACTGATATAGGACACTTTTCCTTTTATCCGCTCCGTAGCATTTTGCCCGAATAAGCTTGTGCCAAGAAAAATAAACGCTATAATTAATAGATACTTCATGTTTTTACGATTCGTGAAACCTGTAAATCAGTTTTTAGGGCAAACTGCCGGTGCTGAATGAGTGACATTTAGTACACTTAGCAGCATAATTAGCATCGTTTGTATGACAATCGGTACATGACGACCATTTCCCTTTGTGCTTACCTGAGTATATTTTTCCGAAATTGCTGTCGTGTTGTTTGAACTTAATACCCGCATCCCAGGTCTGAATGCTGTGGCATGCCGAACAATCAAACGCCGCAAACTTAGTTGCATGTGCAGGATATTTTGCATTCTGTGCTCCGGTTAAACTATGGCAGGTACTACAGTCGGTAGACAGTTTTTTTGAATAATCATTATTGAGGTGACAGGCTATACAATCTAGTTTGTGTCCTCCGGTTAATGGGAATGCTCCATGATCAAAACCACGACCGTTGCTTAACCAATTACGTCCAACCATGCTGTGACAGCGGGCACAATCGGTATCAAATCCGGCTGCACGGTGATTCGGGCTGGTGGTAGCATCGTATTTATCTTTATGGCAGGCATAACAATCCGAACGAATGTTATCGAACCGAAGTGATGATGCTGAAGTATGGCAGCGATTACAATCTGCTGTGGCGTGTGCTCCGGCAAGTACGAATCCTGCTTCACGGTGAATACGTTTTACATTGGTTACAATCCATGAACTGGTATTATGACAGCGTTCGCAGTCTTTGCCTACCGTTCCCTGATGAATGTCGGTGTGACATGCGGAACATTGAGTAGGTGCTTTTGAAAATTCAAGCGTAGTATGGCATTTTTTGCAACTAATCATTTTATGCTGCCCCGTTAAAGGAAAATGCGTTTTGTTATGATTAAAACCGTTTTGCTTTATTTTATACCAGTCGTCGGTGGTATGGCAGGTGGTACATTCAACTTTAAAGTTGACCCCGTGCGGAGATTTTGGTGATACGGCAAATGCGTGTGTCCCCCAAAACATAAATACCGTGAGCAATATTAATTTGTAGTTCATAAATTTAGTGTTCATAAATTAATACAGCAATTAAGAGTGACACCGGGCGCATGTTATATTGTCGAACTTATATTCTATGTACGTTCCTTTTTCATTGGTTACCTGCTTGTGGCAGGCTTCACATTTCACCGTAGCGTGTGCACCGTCCAGTTTGAATCGTGAGGTGTTATGATCAAATTTTGAATTTTCCCATTTATCAAAACCGTGGCAACGCGTACAATCGGTTTTGCCATTTACAGCAAACTGCCCGGCGTGCGAATCTTTATGACAGCTGGAACATTCGCGCGAAAGCCGCTTGAATTGTTGTACCCGTACTCCGTTTGCATTTTTCCGATAATGACATTCGGCACAAGCTATCTTAGCATGTTCGCCTTCCAGTTTAAAGCCGGTTTTGTTATGATCGAAGGTGACTTCTTTCCAGTTCTTTACATTATGACAGGCTGTACAGTCTTCATTCGGGAAAAAACGATCAGGAATAAAACCTTTGTGTACATTGGTATGACAATCTACACAGCGACTGCCCATATTTCTGAATGTCCAGTCTTTTTGTTTTTTATGACAGGCTGTACAGGCTGTTGCCATGTGTGCTCCTTCCAGCTTGAACTTAGTCATATTATGCTTTTCAATCGTGAAGGTACTTGGCGTAAATCCATTATTGGTATGGCACTTATTACAATCGGGCGAAACGCCGTTTACGGCAAATTCTTTTTTGTGATAATCGGCATGACAGTCGGAACAACGATCGTGTTTGATCGGATCAGTCATATTCCCTGTTTTATGACATGCTTTGCATTCTACCGTTTGATGTTTTCCTATCAGTTTAAATCCTGTTTTATCGTGATCGAAGGTTTTTATACTCTTGATAATATGAAACGACTCTTCGGTATGGCACTGTTTGCAATTCTGTCCGAACTTATTCTCGTGCGGATCTTTATGGCAACTGTTACAATTAGCAAAGGCCAGGTTTTTAAATCCTTCCCTAGTTTTTCCATTGACAATTTCAGGTTTGTGACATTCTTTGCATGCCACATCTTTATGTTTACCAAGCAGTGGGTAGCGGGTTTTACTATGATCAAAGGGTTTTGCATTTTTGAATGAGTTGAATCCATGACAATCCGTACATCTCGACGACATCTTGCCCTGATGAAAATCATCGTGACAACTCAGGCATTGTTGACTTAAACCAAGATAAGTACCCGCTTTTTTCCGGATAGCAGGATCTTTAATAAAAGCCGGTTTATGGCAGGCATTACATTCCTGTTTGGCATGTTCGCCTTTTAATGCAAATCCGGTTTTCGAATGGTCGAATGTCTTTTTATTGAAGCGTATCAGTTGAAAGTCGCGACCGTGATGTTCGCTGTGACAGCCTGCACAGTCTTTATTCCGCACTTCGGCCGAACCATGATAACCTTTTCGGGCGATGATATTGGCTTTTATTTCTTTGTGACATTCCAGACATTTTTGGCGTGTTACTTTATTCCCAACATCATGACATTTAGTACAATTACTTATTCCTTCTAAACTTGCATGCGCTTTGCTCAGCTCACCCGGAGAAATCTGGGCAGACGCATGGTATATACAAAGTATACAGCATGTAAGCAGGAACAATAATCTTTTTAGTTTCATCTTTTTCAAATGTCTTAATTTGATGAAGGTTTTAGGTTCTATCGATGTTTAAGAATCGTATCACCGTGTTTAGTGGTAATGCGTATTCCTGCTTTTTTGAGAAACTGAGTTGGCAATTCTCCTCCGATAAAGATGTATACCAAATCATTTTTCAGTCTTTTTATTTCGTCGCTGTTATTCAGCTTGTATTGAATGCTGTTTTCTTCTATTGACGCCACGTTCGTATTATAGAGAACATGGATGCTTTTATTTGCAATAGCCTCGTTTATTCTCTCAATATTCTTTACTTTTAGTCTATTAAACTTTTCACCTCTGTACGAAATAGTGACTTTATTCAATGCGGCTAATAATAATGCCGCTTCTATGGCTGAATCGCCACCACCAACGATCAGAACATCTTGTCCGGTTATTTCTTCATCTTCCGTAAGCTGATAAGATACTTTCTCTGTCTCTTCGCCCGGAATATTTAGTTTTCGGGGCGTACCACGCCGACCTATTGCTAGCAAAACACTTCTTGTACTATAGCTTTCTCCAGCCGATGTTTCCACTTTGAAACCCTTATTCTCAGAGATGATAGCTTCTACCTTTTTGTTTTCTTGTATCGTGATTTTATTTTTTGTCAGAACAGTATTCCATAATTGCAGCAATTCGGTCTTAGACGTCTCTATCAATTTTACTTTTCCGTAAATGGGTAAATCCATGGGCGATGTCATTACTATCTTTTTACGGGGGAAAGTAGAAATTGCTCCTCCCAAACTACTTTGATCTAATATAACTGTTTTTAAATTTTGTTTTTTTGCGGCCAGCGCTGCCGAAATGCCGGCCGGACCTGCACCTATAATGATTAAATCGTAATCGGCCGGAATATTTTTCTTTAATGATCGGGTAATACTGTCAACAGCTTGCTTTCCTTGTGTAACAGCATTTTTAATTAAGCCCATGCCGCCTAACTCTCCGGCAACAAAAATACCTGAGACATTTGTTTCGAAACTCTCGTTTAATTCAGGTATGTCAACGCCTCTTTTTTTTGTGCCAATGCACAATGTAATGGCTTCGACCGGACAAGCTTTGAAACAAGCGCCATGACCTATACACAACGAAGCATTAATAACGGTTGCTTTTCCATTTCTGATGCCGATAATGTCTTCTTCGGGGCAAGCGGTTATGCAAGCACCACTCTTGATGCATCTGTTTTGATCAATAACCGGATGGATGGCAACCGGCTCGTACAATCCGTCTACTTTGGCTTGCGCAATTTTTCGGATTACTTGCTTAGATTCCCGTTTTTGCTTCCGAACGTATATGTACAGAATAACCAGGATGATTAGTACTATAAAAGCGTATGAAGCTATTTCTATTAATTTGTCCATCGATTCAGAATATCCATTTATAACCGAAGAAAAGTACCGTTGCCACATGTATGACCATTATGATTAACATGATAAGAGCAAAAGGTAAATGAATAACATGCCAGTATTTAAATAAGCTTTGCATGTTAGTCAGACGTTTTATCCGGAAGTTTAATGCACGCTCGTTTAAAACCATACGTTTCACATGATAAAACTCTTTTCGTGTAATATTTTGTGCTTTTAATTCAGTTCCTAAATGAAATCTGCTTACCGTGTTTATTTTAGCACTGTTGATTCCATATTTATTTTTCAGTACTATGTCCATTTCATCCCGCAGATCTTTTACTTCCTGCAGACTAAGTTCACGTCCTTCAATAGTGCGTGGAATTTGGACATAAATAAACCGACCGATAACTCCGCTTATCCACACGATGGCTAAACTCCAAAAGCCTATGGATACGATTCCGCCAAATTTGAATGTGGTGTGAAATGCTACCATAATTGCACCCTCTGTGCACAGGAATATATGAAATTCGAGCCAGTACTTAAGTTCGCCTACACGCGAAAAAGTTTTTAGCCGCTTACGTGCCATGTATGAAAACAGGCCTATAAGGATAAATAAGGTTCCAATGATTCCTAATCCGTGTCCTACCAATCCGCCGGAGTCGAGCATCTGATGATATGGATGAAAGTAGCGGGCTTCAATCGATAATTTGTAATAGGACGACCCTATATACAATAGTACGGCCGTTGTGGCTATCACTATAGCGCAATAAAGAAATATGGATAATCTATGAAAAAATCGTATCATTAAGTTCTTTTGAAATCAATAGTTTTTGAAAACCCTAAATGAAATTATTATCGAAATTAGAATTAATATAGATTTGAAATGTTGGTAATTCTCGTCAAATATAACTATAAAACATTGCAACTATTACAATATAAGCTGTTAATGCCCTCTATTTATATTGACTATGAATTAGATCGGTTTGCGATGCTATCAGTTTCATTCTATAAATAACTGAATGCTAGTTGTAGGTTCATGCATCTAAACCCTTAGTCCGATGATTTGGGACTGTACTTTTTTTCAGACTTTGAAGCCCCGATAATGAGTGCGATAATAACTATCAGGACTAGATAAACTGCAACAGGAATAGGAGGGGGTGTACCTTGTCCGTACGAATGCATTCCCGATAAGTAATAATTCACTCCCACAAATGTCATAATCACAGAACCAAAACCAATCACCGAAACCGTATTAAACACAAGTAGATTGTTTGTCTTTGGAATGTTGCGCAGGTGAAGAATGACTGAGTATACCAAAACACTTACTAATGCCCAGGTTTCTTTCGAATCCCAGCCCCAGTAGCGTCCCCATGATTCGTTGGCCCAGATACCTCCCAGAAATGTACCTACCGTCAGCATGAAAAGCCCAATGGTCAGTGCCAGTTCTATAATATAACTGAATTCCAGAATACTCTCATTCAACCGCAGTTTGTTTTTCTCTGTACGGGCAACCATCAGACAGAGGTTGAATAAGCCGAGCATAGCTGCCATAGCAAAGAACCCGTAGCTGGATGTGATTACTGCCACATGAATTACCAACCAATATGATTTCAGCACCGGAACCAGGTTGGTGATTTCCGGATTCATCCAACTCATGCCTGCTACCGACAATGCAATGGCTGATAACAAGGAGGTGATGGCAAGAGTTATTGGCGATCTGTTTGCAAATACCAATCCTGACAAAGCAGCTCCCCAACCGACAAAAATCATTGCTTCGTACCCATCACTCCAGGGAGCATGCCCTGAAATATACCAACGCATAATTAATCCTCCGGTATATAATAAAAACATAAACGCAAGTGGATAAATACTTTTATTCAAATACTTTTCGATCTTTGGATTGTATTTCAGAATATTGATAATGTGGAGAGAAACCAATAAGATTCCGAGCAAACCATACAGAATGGCCAATGTGAGGAATATGCTCAGATCGTTATACAGAATTTCAGCTTTTACTTTGTTTTTGGATGGAAGCTGAGCTCCACCGTTTAGAAGTTGATAGTTTTTCAGACTCAACAAAGCACTGTTTGCAAAGCTCCAGTCTCCGGTTTCTTCGCCATGAAGTACTGCAGAGAGATAGGAACTGAGTAATTGTTCGGTTTCAGAGGTTTTATTGGTATTCATTGAACTCATGCCCATTTCATTGGGCATGCTGTTCGTCGGCGTATTCTGCATAGTACCGCTCATGGGGCAAACGCTATCTGATTTTCCGGCTGTCATTTCGTTCATCGATTCATCCTGCTTTCCGGCTTTCCCGGTTTTTCCGGTAACCGGACATTTATCTCCTGAACTTGCCGTCATTCCTCCGCCCATTGATTCGCTACTGGCAGGAAGGTCTGTCATTCCGGTTTTTCCGGTCATAGGGCAAACACCGCCGGGTGCACTACTCATGGTTTGATTTGCCGCTGTCTGAGTTCCAAAGTTTGTTACCGCTTTCCATTTCTCAGTATCGTGTCCGACTATCGGGAAGATCGTCAGAATACTTCCTGTGAAAATACTGTTGATAATGTTTACACGTTCGTCAACATTAATCAGTTCCTTTTCGTACATATTGCGCTCCGAAGGATCTTTCTGGTAAGCTTTTTCTACTTTGTCCGAAATTTTATACTGACCGCCATTTTTTGCATCAAAGAGTTGATTAAAGCTCACGTAATCTTTTGCAGCTCCAAGTTCTTTGGCAAGTTCCTCGTGGGCAACTTTAATAATCGGTTCATTTTGCCATTTGGTGGGGTTGGTACACATGCCCAGCACCACTTCCAGCGACGATTGGTTTTTGTAACTCGTTTTCTTCGCTATTTTGCGTACCAGTTCGGATGCATAGGTGCTTAACGGTTCTATGCGGCCCTGTCCTTCGTCCTGAATAAGTAAACTGCTTAGCGCTTTCAGGTGTGCTTTTTTATTGTTCGGAGTTTTAGCAGCAAACATAGAACCTGAAGCAACCAACAGTCCTGCCAGCAAAAGCATTTTAGCTGTTATGCGTTTTTTTTGCAGATTGTTGCTTAATTTGATAACTGTAAAGAACCGGCTGTTTTTGTTGAATAAGGTAAGAATCATACCTATCAACATAAAGAAGTATCCTACATACGTAATCAGCGTTCCCCAGTAATCGTGGTTTACGGATAAGATGGTTCCTTTTTCATCCGTATCGTATGACGACTGAAAGAAACGGTAACCCCGGTAATTTAAAATATTGTTCATATAAATGCGGAAAGGAAGTTTTGTTTTCATTTCCTTATCTGTTACTGTAATTTCGCTGGCGTAGGAAGACGGACTGTTAGACCCGGGATAGCGGTCGAGTTGGAACTTGTGTAGGGTGATGCTAAATGGCAACTTCTGCGGCAGATTGCCATAGGTGATGCTTACTTTTACATCGTTTAGCAGGCCCGTTCCCGGAGTTGAAACTTCGTTTTCGGCTGTCAGCACATTTATCTTTTTCGAAGCATTGCCGTCGCTCACGTTGAAAACAATGGCATTTTTAGGTTTTACCATAACCCCTGTTTTGGTCATGTCGGGGTTGAACTGAGTCAAACTCTTTTTGGCTTTTGTCAGGTATTTTTTCATCACAAAAACAAGCTTGTCGGTTTTGTAAATAGTTCGTTCCTGTGCCGGAATAAGTGTGTTGGGCGGAATTACGGCTTCACTGCTTTCCATCATGCCCATTTTTGAAACAGGGGAGTTGCTTTGCATATATAACTGTTCGCCATCCATGGTGAAATGAATGTCTGCTTTGACGGTGGTATCGGCAAAGGCAAAACGTACACCATTGCTTTCGTTGGTTTCGCCGGCTGCGAGAATAATATCTTGCCCCTGACTGTTCTGATTCATCATAAAAAGATCAAACGCCGGTTCGCCTTTGTCGTCGGCTTCCAGCGTTTCAATGGAGTTGGGAATATAAAGTTCATTTTCTATTGTCAGTGTTTTTCCTCCAATTTCCAATGATTGGCTAAAATCATTGGAACCGGTTTCCGAAAAGCTGGCTGCTATTGTTTTTTCTACTGTCTCGCCCTTATATTCGGCAACAATGTGTACCGAACTTTTGTCGGAGGTTATTTCGTTGCTGGTTTCACCCTCACGCAAATGCATGATTCCTTCGGAACCAAAATAGCGGGTAATGCCTGCGCCAATCAGAATTAGAATAAAAGATAAATGGAAAAGAAGCACACTGAACTTGCGCTTGTTGGTCATTTTATAGCGAATTGCACTGCCCACCATATTGACAATAAGCAGTACCAACAGCATTTCGAACCATTTGGCATTATAAACAATTTCCCGCGCATATTCAGTACCTGAACTGTTCTCGGCAAAGGTGGCGTAGCCGATGCTTGCTCCGAAAATAATCAACAGGATAACCGTTGTAAGCATCGAAAATAATATATCATTCAGTTTCTTCATAAAAATGGGATAATTGTACTTATGTTTTATTTAATCAGAGTCATTGTTATTTTTTCAATTTTCAGTAATAATACGAATAAGAAGTCGAAGGCAAGCATATATCACTTCTAATAAGTCATTTCCCGTAGGGAATATATATCAATAGAAAATAAAGTAACCGCAACCAATTCCCCGTAGGGGATAAACATTGAAAAACGTGAATGCCCTACGGGCAATAAACTGACATATTTGTTTATTCTATGGATATATAAGTCCTACGGACTATTTTTCAACCCAGATTCGCATTAATAACTGGAGAAGCACAAAGATATTTTATTTTCCACAGAGTTTTCCCGATTTTTATTATAATTTTTAATTTGTAATAAAAACAATTCCCGATTAATGAAGTTTTGATGAAAAAACTCCATTAATCGGGAATAAATCAGAATATTTATGCGGATAGGGTTACTTAACCGCAGAAATTGTAATTTTATCGGATTTCAATTCGTTGGCATTTGCCGAAATAACAATGCCACCTGTTGAACTTCCGGATTGCAAAAGGATGGTAGCGGTTCCGGCTTCTGCTTTTATCGGATTTTGTCCGATAAGTTTAGCATTCCCTTTTAGGCTGAACTGAACGGAGGCGGTTGATTGCTGAACCGGATTTCCTTTTGAGTCGCATACCGTTGCATGAACAAATACCAGGTCTGAACCATCGGCTTTCAACTGTTTTCCACTTTGGTCGTAAGTCAGCTTCATGTGGGTTGGCTCTCCGGCAGTAGCTACGATGTCTTCAGTAACCATACTGTTTTTAATGTAACCTACGGCTTTAAGCTGACCGGGTTCAAATGCTTTTAAGTTGAACGTGAAAGGAGGATAAGGCAATTGATCGGATATTTTATCCCGGAGAGCTGTTTTTCGTTCCAGCAATTTACCGTTGAGATACAATGCTATCTCGTCACAATTCGAATATACTCTCAGGTTCTGAAAATCGGAAGCCGAATTCCAATAAGAGGCAATTTTCACCACCGGTTCCTTGCTTGCCTGTGTTTGGTAAAGGTAATAAGAGAACTTTGGCAAGCGGAAAATATCCATCACGCCGGATGATTCTATGTCGGGAGAGTATCCGCGATTATAATCGAACATCAACCAGTTTGCATCGCCCAGATGAGGATTGTTCAGGTTATCGTTGTGCGCTTCCTGAAAGTTAGTGGCTTGTTGCAACAATCTGCGTTCGCCGTCACCGCGCAATTGCCGGCTGGTGCGTTCGTCGCTTTTTAGTCCGGCATATCCGGCCTGATTGAGTCCCGCATCTTGTGCAAAATATTCCCAATCGCCATACTCGCCGGTAAACAAAGCCGATTTGCTGCTGTATTTTTTCCAGTAATCGGGATATTTGGCATGTTGGCGGGCCGGAATATATACATCGTAATATTTATCAATCCAACCGCAGGTGATTAGTTTGGATGCCGGCGATTCTTCTTTGGCAATAGCCACCATTTGTTGCATAAAGTCGTCGGGCATGGGCGATTCGTTTAATGAAAGTTCCCACATGGCCACACTGGCATGGTTGCGGTCGCGGCGTATTAGCTCGCGGGCATCCTGATACGAATGTTGTTTAAACGCATCGCCTCCTACAAACTGCCATCCGGGAATGGCGGCAATAGTCAGAATCCCCAGTTCGTCGCAAGCATCCATAAAGGCATTTGATTGCGGGTAGTGGGAGAGACGCACGATATTAAATCCGGCTTCTTTTATTTTCACGGCATCGCGATACTGAGCATTGTCCGAAATGGCATTGCCTACGTAAGGATATTCCTGATGACGGTTGGTGCCTACCAATAACAAAGGCTCGCCGTTGATCATAAACCGTTCGTTTACAATTTCAAATTTGCGAATCCCTATTTTTGTACTCACGATATCTTTCAATTGCTTGTTTTCTTCAATGCCTACTTTCAGGGTATACAAGTTCGGGTGAGTAGGACTCCAGAGATCAGGCATTTGCACTTGCAGGTTCGCGGTTATTGTTTTTTCCGATTTGGATTCAAGCGTAATGGTTTCCGATGATTTTAATTCTACGGTTGAGCCTGTTTTGTCGAAAATTACATAGCTCAGCTGGAAACTTTTCGGTTCATTGTAGTCATTACGCACTTGGGTGGAAACGGCTACCTTTGCTAACTTGCCAGACACTTCGGGATACCATACATGTACGCCTCCCGATGCTACCGAGTTTGCTTTTACCGGATCGGTAATATACAAATTGTCCGAAACAACCAATGAAACATTGCGGTAAATACCGCTGAAATAGCAAAAGTCCAGACTCTTGATCGGTTTTCCGGGAGGAACATCCGCATTATCCTGATTGTCGGCTTTTACCACAATGCGGTTTTGCTTTCCGTAAATAATTTCGTTGCTGATGTCGATGGAGAAGGGGAGATAGCCGCCCGTATGGGTCGTCAGCAGTTTGCCATTCATCCATACCTGAGCCTGTTGCATCACGGCTTCAAATTCGACGAATACTTTTCTGTTTTTCCATTCAGCTTTGGGGCTAAAGTCTTTTTTATACCAGCTTACTCCAACCCAGGGTTCAATAACTACCAATGGTTCTACTTTAGCTGTGTGAGGCAGCGTCACCGTTTCCCAGTTGTTGAATGCAAAGTTAGCCTCTGTAGGCAGTGCAGGCTGATTTGTTCCGAAATCTTCCTGATTCTTGAACTGCCAGTTGGAGTTAAAGTTTATTTTTTGTCGATTACCCTGCGCAAAGATTGGCGAAGTAATAAAAACAAATAAAAGAATTGGCAGTGCAATCTTTATGTTATTCGTTCGATGTGTTTGTTCCATTCTAAAATATGAATTTTGAATTATATTTTCTCGGTAATTGTTTTATCTAAATGTTCATCAATGAACTCATCTTTGTGAAATGTCATCGCAGAGTCCAAAGATGTCATCGCAGAGTCCAAAGATGTCATTGCAGAGTCCGGAGATGTCATTGCAGAGTCCGGAGACGTCATTGCAGAGTCCGGAGACGTCATTGCAGAGTCCGGAGATGTCATTGCAGAGTCCAAAGACGTCATTGCAGAGTCCGGAGACGTCATTGCAGAGTCCAAAGATGTCATCGCAGAGTCCGGAGATGTCATTGCAGAGTTCAAAGATGTCATTGCAGAGTTCAAAGATGTCATTGCGAACTCCTCAGATCGCTCAGCTAAATCCATAAAGCTCTTTGTTTGGTATTAAGAACGTTCTGCAGATCCTTTAGAGAGTCTCTGCCGGATCTTCAGAACGTTCAGTCTCATCTTTCTTTTTTATACCTATTTAAAAAGCTAATTTGCGAGACAACAAATTATTTCTTCTTTGTTTAATACCTGATTTCTTTCCTTATTTGAATGCATCCATGGCTACTGTAGGCTTTCCGGTGCTATCAAAAGCCCCCAGTGTATAGTTTTTCCAGTTGCCGTACGCTTCGGGTTCCCAGTAAAACACGCCAAGCCCTTTGTTGCCTGTTACCGTTTTGGTTTTGGCTATCAGATCGGTCAGGAAGCTTTTGGCAATTGCCGGAGAGTCCCAACTCATGCCTACTTCGCAAATCATTACTTCTTTGCCGTACCGACTTACCATGTCGTTCATGTTGGTCAGGCATTGTGTGTTGTAAGTACTCCAGTTGGTCGTACTCGGATAGAGCGACATTCCGATAACATCCCATTTGGCTCCATATTTTGTTAGTCCGTCAAATATCCATCTGAATAGAGAATTATCCTGACCATTATTAATATGTACAATCACTTTTGCATTCGGAAAAACTGCTTTTACGGCATTATAACCGGTAGTGGTCAGTGCTGCATAATTTGCCATATTAGTAGAAGCTCTGCCATCTTCCCATAACATTCCATCGCTTGTTTCGTTACCCACCTGTACCCATGTAGGTGTTATATTATTTGTTTTTAATACGTTTAAAACCTCAGTAGTGTGCGTGGCAACAGCTGTTTTCAGATCGGCAAAACTCAACGATGTCCATGCGGCAGGTTTTGCTTGGTTGGAAGGATCGGCCCAGGTGTCGCTGTAGTGAAAATCGATCATGATGCGCATGCCCAGATTTTTGGCACGCAATGCTTTTACCAACAGATCCTGTGTATTGCACCAACCATCACTTGGGTTTACCCATACGCGTAGACGGATGGAGTTCATTCCTAAACTTTTCATCAGCGCGGTAGCTTCCATGGCGGTGCCGGATGCGTTGTAGAACTTGATGTTGTTTTTTTCCATTTCGGTAATCCAACTCAGGTCGGCTCCTTTGGCAAAAACGGTATCCGTCTTTGTTGTATCGGTAGTGCCGGTTGCCGGATTACTGTCTTTACAACCTGCGGCCGAAATAAGTACGGTAAATCCCAACAGGGCACCAAGTGTTTTTATAATAGTTGCTTTCATGAAAATTGTTTGTTCGTTGTTTTTATCCGCTTATTTAAATGCATCCAATGCCTTGCTTGGTTTTCCGTCTTCGCCCCACGCGCTTAAAGCGTAATGACTCCAGCTTCGGGCTCCTTCGGGTTCCCAGTAGAAAACACCTAAGCCTTTCTGTTCGGGAGCTTCTTTTACTTTTTTGATAACAGCTTTCAGCATGTCGTAGGTGTTTTGTACTTTGGTATCTTCGCCACCTACTTCTACTACCATCACTTCTTTGCCGTAACGTTTTGCCATATCATTCAGGTTGTTTCCCAAATCATTTATGGATAAAGTATAATCGGGGCTGCCATCCAGCCAAAACGGATAATAGGACATTCCGATAATATCATACTTGGCACCATGAGCTTTTGCTGCGTCAAACCACCAACGGAACCGCCCGTTGTTGTTTCCCTGATCGACATGCAGAATAACTTTGCTTGCAGGGCTTACCGCTTTAATAGCATCGTATCCTTTATTGATGAGTTGCGCTAGTTGAGGCCAGTTATCAGTGCTTCCCTCGGGGTAAATCATGCCTGATGGAGTTTCATTCCCCACCTGAACCCATTCGGGTGTTACGCCTGCGGTTTTAAGCGCGGTCATTACATCAAAAGTATAATCGTACAAAGCTTGTTTAAGCTGTTCGAAGTTTAGTCCTTCCCAGGCTTTGGGTTTCGTTTGTTGTTTGGGATCTGCCCAGCTGTCGCTGTAATGAAAGTCGATCATTACACGCAACCCGTTTTTCTTAGCCCTTACAGCCATGGCCACCGTTTCTTCTTTGCTGCAATGTCCGCTTGCCGGATTGTCCGACGGATTGACCCATGTGCGCAAACGAATAGAATTAATTCCCCGCTCTTTCAGTATTTTGAAACAATCTTTCTCTACTCCCCGGTCGTTGTAAAACTTATATCCGCCGGCTTCCATCTGAGGTAACCAACTTATATCAGCTCCTTTGGCAAAAGATGTTGCTTTTGTCTTTGCCTGAGTAAAAGAGGACAGCGCTAAAAGAGCAACTATACCTACGATAAAAACCTGTTTCTTCATGACTTTTCTTTTAAATTTAGATACAAAGAAAAGCAAAGGTTTGAGATTAATCAAACCTTTGCTGTCAGATTTATTGAATTGTATATGTATACTTTTCAGGGTTACTCAAATTCATAGTCACAGTTTTCGTACCGGTAGAAGCCGGGATGATATTTGCAGCACCTAATGTAAGTACTCCTGCATCATTACTACCATAGAAGAAATCCCAATTTTGATTTAATATGATCTTCATTCCGTAACCGATTTTTGAAATATCGCAGGTTGCAGTCCATACCTTATTTGTTGCATCGTAGGTCATCGGATTTGCAGTCAGGCTCCAGCCATTAAAGTCTCCGGTTACACAAACCGAAGTGATAGCTGTTTTGCTCCATGTCAACGTATTCATATTTGCTTTAAGCAGGAAGTATCCTCCTTCGTCGAACCAGATCTTCCATTTATCGCTACCGGCATCCAATGAATAAAGCGAGTTTGGTGTTGAACCATAAATTGTTCCTCCCCAATTGGCTCCGGTGTAAAGTTCAAAGTTTGTCCATTGATTGGCTTGTACATAACCTTCGTATTTACCGTTGTTGTTCAGCGAACAGAGTTTCTCGTTCAAATCCGGCATATATAAGTAACCAATTTGTTGAGCTACTTTGTACGGAGTTACATTTAATGTCAACACCTTGGAATAGGCCGGCATTTGACTGAAAGCTAAATTAGATTTCAGTCGCACTTTGATCTGTCCTGCTACGTTAGGTTTCAGTTTCAACTTCAGCGCTTTGAGGTTAAGAACAGAATCTGTATAAGAGGTCGCAAACTTGTTAGTGGCAATCTCTTCTTCCAGCGGTTTGGAAAAATCACCATTCACACTATCCATCTGGATCGTAAACGTAACCGGGGTGCTAATGCCATAGGCCAAAGAATCCCATTGAAGTGTTACAGCCTGATGGGTACTGGCATTGGTTTCGCTTAATGTAATATCGGAAGCACTGGCTTTGAATGCAAATGCATCTTCGGTAGGGCTGGTGGCGACAGCTAATGTTTCCTTGTCGCTGCATGAATATAAGCATGTGACACTTAATATAAGTGCAGACATCCAATAATATATATTTTTTGTATTCATCTTTATATTGTTTAAATACCGTGTATAAACGATGTTTGTTTTACGATTTTAGTAATTATCAATCTGCTTCAAATTCGGATTAGCCAACAAGTCGGAGGTTGGGATAGGGAACAAATTGTATTTGCTATCCACCGCTTTGCCTGCAAGTGTATTTCCTTTCCATGCCCACAGATAGTCTGCAGTAGTAAGTCTGTTGTATCGTACTAAATCGGTTCTGCGTTGTGCTTCCCAGTAAAGCTCTCTGGCTCTTTCGTCCAGTATAAAGTTCAGCGTAAGTTGCGACTGAGCAATGTTACCCAAGGTACTGCTAGGATCATCTGCATAAGCACGTCCTCTCAACTGGTTGATATATTTCAAAGCGGTTGCGATGTCTCCACCGGTTCCACCTCTCAATACAGCTTCGGCATAAATCAGGTATATTTCGCCTAAGCGGAATACTGGGAAATCAATATCGGATAAGTTATTGTATTTGTTGTTTTGAACAATAACACTACCATCTCTTTTCTGGTTTCTGTATTTGTAACCCGAGTATCCATCGGTTTTAGCTGACATACTTGTAACTTCCAGATTCTGTCCGGTAGTGTAAAACATAGCCCGTTTATCAACAGTAGCATCTGCTGTAGGGAAAAGAGCAGGTATCTGTTGCGTAAATCTGAAGTTTCCCCAGCTGTCCGACAATCCATTGACTGCAGCAGGAACTCCGGCTGCACCAAGAGCTATAAAATTGGTTCCACCCCAGGTTTCATTAGTATTGTTATAATTAATGGTGAAGATAAATTCGTTGGTGTTTAAATTGTTGTCGCCAAGCATCAACCAGCTGTAGTGAGATTCTAATGAATACCCTGAGCTAATGACTTTACTACTGTAGGTTATTGCATCGGTATAACGATCGGCACCTGTATAGACTTTTGCGTTCAGATACATTCTTGCCAACAACGACCAATCAGCCGCTTTATCGGCTCTTCCCCATTCGTTGGTTTTGGGTGCTGCTAAATCTGATTCAATGTCTTTAAGCTCTTTTTCAATATAAACAAATAAGTCTTTGCGTTGAATTTGTTCAGGAGTTGCGGTGATGATTGTTTTTTCAGTAGGGAATGGGGGATTACCATACAAATCCATCAGTACCCAATAGTAATAAGCACGCAAATATCTTACTTCGGCACGAAACTGCTTGATAGTAGTGGCATCGGTACCAGTAAACCCTCTTGATGCAATTTTATCATCACTCGACTCGTTGATGAAGTTATTGCAATAAGTGATGTTTTTTAATGCTGTGGTGTAAACGTTTTTTATAGCTACAGCATCTGCACTCCATGCCAGTTGGTGATACACACCTTCGCCATCCGAATTCCATGTGTTTACGGCTTCGTCGGTGGTGTATTCCTGCATGCTCCAGTAGTTTCGCAAAAAATCGTTATAGGCCAGTGTTGAGTACATGGATACCAGACTTTGTTTGTAACCGGATACCGAGCTATACAGTGCATTGTTATTAATATCATTTGTTGGTAATTTATCTAAATCACCGGTACAGGAACTGGCACCTACTGCCAGTACAGTAATCATGGTACAGAACTTTATAGTGTTCTTAAATATATTGCTTTTCATTTTCTTTTTATTGAAAGGTTAGAAATTAAGGTTCAATCCGATAGCAAAAGTGCGTGGAACCGGGTAAGCATTTTGGGTTCCGGTGTTTGTTTCGGGATCCAGACCGGTAAACTTAGTGATCGTAAATACATTTTGAACCGATGCATTTATTTTCAGTACAGCATTGCTACGAGGGAACAGTTTGTCGAAAGTATATCCGATATAGGCATTATCCATTTTAAGGAACGATGCGTTTTGCAAGTAGTAGTCACTGTAGTCTTCGTACTGATTGGCATTACTGAATTTCGAATTGTAGTACGCTGTACTTACATTTTCCGAAGTTCCCCATATAGTGATTGCTTGTGTATTGTCGACCGGTTTATAGAAAATATAATTACCCAGATTGGCGTGAAGCGATGTACCTATGCTCCACTTTTTGTATTGCAGGTTGGTGCTGAATCCGAGCATATATTTGGGTATAGATGATTTGTTGCTAATATATCGGTCCGAAGCATTAATCAAACCGTCATTATTTACGTCCACCATCTGGTCTTCAATCGGGTTTCCGTTTTTGTCGTAAACCTGATGATATAGATAGAAGGTGTTACGGCTGTAACCTACTGTATTTACCAAGGTTTTGTTGCTAAAAAGACCTACACCACTTCCGGAGTTCACACTTATCTTGGTAATTTTGTTTTGGTTGTAAGTAGCATTGAAACTTGCATCCCACGACAAATCTTTGGTTTGAAGAATTATTGCTTTTACATCAAACTCAACTCCCTTATTTTCCATACTACCAATATTCATCAACATGGTTCCGTCATAGTTCAGACCAAGTGGAATCGTGATGCTGTTCAATAAGTCTTTTGTATTCTTCTTGTAAAAGTTTACGCTACCGGTGATGCGGTGATCCAGAAAACCATAATCCAAACCAATGTTTGTTGTTGCTGTTTGTTCCCATTTCAGGTTGGGATTATAAACTATCGGTAAAATAGTACTATACGAAGTGTTTCCTATGGTGTATTTATACACGTCGGCAGCAGTTTTATATAAAGGTAAGCTATAGTAGTTTAATGCAGTGCCATCAACGATAAGATCTTGTTGTCCGGTAAGCCCATATCCACCACGTAATTTCAAGTCGGAAATCACTTTATTGTCTTTCAAGAAGCCTTCGTCCTTTATTTTCCAGGCAAGTGCTACCGATGGAAATAGACCCCAGCGGTTGTTCGAGCCAAAACGTGAAGAAGCATCATCGCGTACAGTGGCTGTCAGTAGGTATTTTTCATTGAAGATATAATTTGCTCTTCCGTAAAAAGATACAATGGAATGACTGGGCTTATTAACGGGGAAAACCGGATCGCTGTTTGCAATTTTTACTCCGGCTGCATTGTAAGATGCGTACAAATAATCGGATGTCGTATAATCATTGTATGAATATCCGGCTGTAACATCAAACTTACTTTTAGCTGACGGCAATTCTTTTGAATAGAACAAATAAGATTCGAACAACTTGTTATTTACTTTCTGCAGCGGATCAGCGTTGTAGGTAGATCCTCCGGCAACATTGTCAGCAAAGTAATTGGCTGGTGTACTGTAACTGTTTGTTTTTTTCGATACATCATATCCGGCATTTACATTAATATGTAAGTCGGGCAGGAAGTGCAAACTATAATCAAGTTGTATGTTTCCTACGCTTCTGTAAGTTTTATTTCTGTTTTCTACTTGTTCGAGCATGCTTACCGGATTAATCACAGTAAGAGCCGGGTTAGATTTGTACTGGGTGTATTGGTAATATCCACCGTAAGTCTGATCGTCCACATGTACTGGTTGAGTAGGATCAAAATAGGTTGCAACCCAAATAGCCTTTTCGTTAGCTACCCGTTCGTTTTCGTACGATCCTTTTACATTTACGTTTACTTTTAAGTGGTTATTGAAATAAGTAGGATTCAAACTCAAAGCCACTGTAGCTCTTTTGTAGTTTCCGGTTTTCAGGATACCATCCTGATCCAGGTAACTACCAGAAATGCGATACGGAAGCGATTTGTAGGCTCCGCTGATGCTTAAACTATAATCGTGTGCCAATGCAGTCTGAAAAATCTCTTTTTGCCAATCGGTGCTGGCTGTTCCGGGAGCTGTAGTACTGCTACCCAGCTGGCTCACAAGCGCACGGTATTGATCACCCGATAGTACAGAGGTTTCTTTTTGCAAAGTTGAAACTCTTACATTCGAAGAAAAGTCAACCTGCATTTTTCCTTTGTGTCCTTTTTTAGTGGTAATAAGGATTACACCGTTAGAAGCTCTGGAACCATAAATAGCTGTTGCGGATGCATCTTTTAGCACCGTAAAATTTTCGATGTCGTTAGGGTTAAGTTGACTAAGCATACCGGGTCCACCATTCCATCCTTCAACCGGCACATTATCAATCACGATCAAAGGGTCGTTGCTTGCTGATAAGGATGCACCTCCCTGAATGAGGAATGAACTTCCGGCTCCGGGTTTTCCACTGGTTGGTAATACCTGAACACCGGGAATCTTGCTGGCTATTAAACCTTCAGCATTGGTGCTCGGACCTTTTTGGAAATCCTTGGAACTAACGGAAGATATATTACCGGTTAAATCTTTGGTTTTTCGTGTACCATAACCTACTACCACTACTTCTTCCATATTAGTAGAAGCCGGTTTTAATTGCAGGTTGATAACGTTTTTTGCTGCTACGGGCACGGTTTGGGTTTCGTAACCAATATACGAGAACACGATGGTTGTTTTTCCGGCCGGAAGTGCGATCGAATATTTTCCGTCTACGTCGGTAATACTAGCTGCATTTGTTCCGGGTACCGAAACGCTGACACCAGGTAGGGTCATTCCAGTTTCGTCTTTTACCGTACCGCTAATCTTTTTTTGATTTGATGGCTGCTGAGCAGACAGGTCTGCCAGTCCAAGAATGTTGGGAGCATACAGCATTACTACCATCATTATTGCCATTCGAAAATGACTCAGAAGTCTTAAATAAGTGTTTTTTCTCATGATTTTTTTGTGTTTTGTTTGGTATGTATGAAAGAATACCGGTAACCTTATATACGATTGCTCCGGTTGCGCTTTCAACATTACAAATATAGATAAATAGATGTGCCGGAATGAAGCACAAATAGGACAAAGAGCAGAACAAAAAAGACATGAAGGTGTTTTTGTAATCTTATTTTAATAAGACAACTTGCATATAATTAAAGTATTATTTGTTTGGTTGTGAATTTGTCGAGTTAGACCTGCTGAAAAGCCAGGCGATGTATGCTGCTAAGATCAGCCATGTGTTTTGTACAATAAAGCAAAACAATTATCCTTTATTTTACTCAATCAAAAAAGGAACCACAAAAGTCACAAAAGTCACAAAAGAGTTGTTATAGAATAAAAACTAAGATTTTGTTGCCTTGAATATTTTGACAATAGTGCAGCTGAGATTTTCTTTATCTGCTTTTGTGGTTCTTTTGTGACTTTTGTGGTGAATTTTTTTTAAGTCCACAAAAGACAAATATCAATCGATATTTGTTAGTGTAACAACGGGGGATGTTGAGATAAGCCAACGATCGGGCATTCAAAAACAGAGGACTCCGGTTACCCGTGAGTCCTCAAAAAGATAGTGTTCAGTATCCGAAATCTTATTCCATAAACTGTTTCGGGGTTTTTCCGTATTTGGCCTGGAAGCATTTGGAAAAATAGGAGTAATTGGAAAAACCGACCAGATACATGACCTCTGCCACCGAGAATTTTTTTTGTGCCAGCAGCATGGCGGCTTTTTTCATGCGGATGGATCGTATATAATCCACCGGAGTGAGTCCGGTAAGTTGTTTTATTTTCCGGTAGATCTGTTTGGTGCTGATGCCCGATTTTTCACTCAGGGCATTTACACTTAAATCGGTGTCGGCAACTTTGTCTTCAATGATTTTGGTGATGTTGGCCAACCATTTTTCGTCCCACGACTCAGCTTCAATTTCTTTGGGGCTGCTCAATGTCTCCAGTCGTATCTTCTCTTCCAGTTTTTCAGTAGTGCCTATCAGTTGCTTGATGCGCAGTAAAAGCATATTGGTGTCGAAAGGTTTCGACATAAACGCATTTACGCCCAGCTTCAGACTTTCTTCTTCGGTAAGCTTATCGTCTTTGGCAGTAAGCATAATGATGGGGACAAGCGATAAAGCATTGTTCTTTCGGATCTGTTTGCACATATCCATACCGTTCATTACCGGCATCATTACGTCGGCAATAATCAGGTTGGGGGTGTGTTTCACGGCCATGTCCAGCCCGGTTTTGCCGTTGTGTGCTACCAGACAGCGGAAGGTGGATGAGAGCGATTCGAAGATAAAGTCGCAAATCTCGGCATTATCTTCTACAATCAAGATAAGCGGTTTATCTTTCTCCAACACTGTTTCGTCGGCAGTTTCATTTGTCGGTAACTCAGTAGATGCGACGTGCGCCTGATTTTCGATCACCGGAAGGGTTACACTGATGCTGGTGCCACGGTCTTCCTCAGAACTGATGCGGATGGTTCCACCGTGCAGTTCCACAAAGTTTTTTACCAGATACAATCCGATGCCACTACCTTCTTTGTCGTGCACCGTCTTTCGCGATTGGAAGAAGCGGTCGAAAACAAAAGGCAAATCTTCGGGTGGTATGCCGATGCCGGAATCGATAATGCGTATAATCAGTTGGTTTTCGTTTTGTTCGGAGCTGTCAATTTCCAGTGTTACCGTTCCGTCGGGTTTCGAAAATTTGACGGCATTCGAAATGAGGTTGTTTAATACCGATTCCATTTTCAGAATATCAATACTAACCAATACTTTGTCGGTTTTGCTTGTAAAAACCGGCGTAATGTTTTTGTCGGCCAAAGCTTCTTCGTAGACCGAGAAAATGCTGCGGGCAAATTCGATAAATTCCACCTGCGAAAGTATCAGACCCGAATGGAAAGACCCGTCGAAGCGCTCAATGCCTATAACCTGCTGGATAAGGGTGTTTAGTTTGAATGCATTTTGCTGAACAAGGCTGAGTTGTTTTTTCAATGCCGGATTTTTAGCTTCCAGTATCAACTTGCTTATGGGAGCAATGATGAGGCTCAGAGGTGTTTTAAACTCGTGCGACACATTGGTGAAAAAGTCGATCTTCAGTTTGGAGAGTTCCAGCGACTTTTCTTTTTCAATACTTTCTATCCGGATGCGGTGTTTCTCGCGGTAGTAGCGGATAATCCACATCAGCAAACTGAGGACAAGCAGTGTATAGAACATCTTTGCCCAGATGCTGTAATACCATGGTGGACGAATGATGAGCTGAAAATCGAGCCCCGACAGCGTGACTTTAGCTTCGGAGTTTAGCCGCGCCACAGTTAGCTTGTAGCTTCCCGGTGTCAGATTATTGTACGCTATCCGGTTGGAATTTGGCTTTACGGTGCGCCATTGTGCATCGATACCTTCCAGTTGATACACATATTTATTGTCGTCGCCTTGCGAAAAGGCAAAGTCCGAAAATTCCAGCGTTATATTGTTCTGGTTGTGGGGCAGCGTTATTTCTTTTGAATAGCGAATGCTGTTTCCCTTGTAATCCAGCCCCGGCTGAAAGAGGCGGTCGTTGACATACAGAGCCGTGAGGGCTAGGGACAGGTTGGTGTTTTTTTGCCGGATGATGGAGGGTGAAAATACCACCAGTCCGTCCACCCCGCCCAGGTAAATTTCATGATTGGTCGGGTCGTAAAAGCTGGATGTGAAAGCTTTGTTGGACAAACTGACGGAACGGATGCTCAGACTTTTTTTATCCAGCGCAAAAGTACCGTCGGAAGTGGTAATCCAGATATGATTGTTTTCCTCGGTCAGCAGGTTGACGCGGCAATCTTTGAATCCATCGTATTTGATGGCCTGTACTTTGTTGGTCCGCGGGTCAATGCGGGTTAATCCGCCGGCAGAACCTACCCATACAAAACCTTCCTTGTCGCAAATCAGGCAACTGGCATTCCCGTTGGGCGAAGTGGCGTCGGCCGACAGCATGGGGAAGCGGGTGATGACTCCTGTTTGGGTATTTATTTTATTGATGCCATTGTTATAGGTCAATGCCCACACATTGCCCTGATGGTCGGGTAGGATGCTGTTGATAAAGTTGTCGGACAAACCGTATTTGTTCGGTTGCTTGTAAAAGTTTTGTTCGGCTATGTAAAATCCCGATTGGGTGCTGATCAGTTTGGCTTTGTCAACCACAAAAATACCTCCCAGACAGGTGGATATCCACAGCCGGCCTTGGTTGTCTTCGAACAGTTTATAAGCCCAGTTGGCATTGCGCGTCCGGCTTTTGTCGATGATATTGTAATGGATAAACTGCTTTCGGCCGTAGTCGTAGCGGTTGATGCTGCCGTCGGTTGCCACCCACAGGTTGTGGTCTTTGTCTTCGTAAATGCATCTGATCCGATTGTGCGAGATGGGGTAACGCGCATCGCCCATTTTGTACCAAATGCAGGTTTTGCCGTCAGGCGAAGTAAATATCAGTCCGTTGGTACCACCATACCAGAAGTTATGGCGCGAATCGCGGAAGATGGCTTGTAGCTGATTGCCATCGCCTATTCCGGTTATTTGCGAAATGGGCGTGTAGCGATAGGTTTTGTTGTATTTAAACAGCGACACTCCGTAGTCGGTACCGAACCAGGCATTTTTCTCGCGATCCACAAATATGCTCCAGATAATATTATTGGTTAAAGATTTGCTGTAGCGCGAGTCGTGCACAATGTGTTTGATCAGGTGCTGTTCTTTGTTGTAGAGGTACAGCCCGTTGTCGGTGCCCAGCAGCAGTTTTTTGTTTTGGTCCAGTGCCAATGATTTGATGGAGTTTCCGGTAAATTCGGCTACCCGCTCCACCGATTTTGTTTGCGGGCTGTATTTAAACAGGTTTCCCTCGGTGCCTACCCAGATGCAATGACGGGCAGGGTCTTCGAGCAGGGAGTTTACGAGCAAACTGTTTTTGAACGATTGTGCCGGGAGGTCTATGGTCTGAAAATGTTTAGCTCCGGGGCTGAGGTAGCACAGGCCGTTGTAGGTGCCAACAAACAAGGTGTGTTGACCTGATTTGAGTAAAGAGTAAATGGTACGGTGCGGTATGCCCGATCCTTTGCCCGATCGTACGGTGTTAAGTTGACGGGTGCTCACATTGTATAGGTACAAACCATTGAGAGAGCCTATCCACAGAAAGTTGCCGGTAAGCGCCAACGAGCGGACATCGGATGGGAAGTTTATCTCCGTTTTTTCGAATGCACCGGTTTCCAGGTTGTATATCAGTATGCCATTGTCCGACCCCAGACACAGACGGTTGGCATCTAAAAGTATTCCGCAGTTTATTTTGGTGTTGGAAGGGTTATTGTTGTCGGTAAACGGAAAGATATGTCGTTGCACGCTGTAGCCGTTGTAGCTGAATAGCCCTTTGTCGGTACCCATCCACACAGCGCCCTGCTTGTCTTGTATAAAACAGTTGACTACAGAAGCATCCGTATTGAGATATATGTTATCGAACTCGCGATAGCTGTCTGCCTGTGCCTTTGCTGTGAGGCTGGCAATGCAGCAGCTGATGAGTAGGAATATTTTGAAATGATACTTAGTGGTCATCCTTCTTTTTTTTCGCGGCAAAGATAGGTCAATTTTTGAATATGATTAGCTTATCCGATTTATCTTTAGCTTAATAAATAACAACAAACCCCACAAAGTATGAAGTCTTTGCGAGGTTTGGGTTGAGAGTTGGTGCGAGGGGGTGTCTCATTTTTCTGGAACGCAAAATACGCTAAATGCGCAAATTTACGCAATCACTTTATGAATACAGAATACAAGCTTTCTATATGGTTACCGCCTACCCCTAATTTAAGATAGCTGATGCTCCGTAGGAACCTGCTTTTTTATAGCAAATAGGCATTCCTACTTTTGTTATTCCGATACTTGTGATACAGGTCGCTCCTCCGGAGCTTATGGTTTTCAGGTGCTGATATTCTACAAACAGTATACTCCTCCGGAGTTCTGTTTTACAAATTATTGGTGTCCGGTAAAATTTATATATGAAACTTTATGAGAGATTTCTCACTTCGTTCGAAATGACAATCAATGTTTTATGCTTAGTGGTGAGGTTGATTGGCAGCTTCGCTGCCAATCAACCTCACCACTAACAAAGAGAACGTAATAACCTGTCATTCTGAGCGAAGCGAAGAATCTACCATTTTTTACGGGACAACAATATTTACAAATATACAATACAAGCTTTCTACATGTTTATCATCTACCCCTAATTCAAGATAGCTGATGCTCCGTAGGAGCATACTGTTTGTAGTATATGCAGATATCCAATTCCCTGAGCTCCGGAGGAGCGACCTGTTTCGGTTGCACGATAGCTGACCACCCGGGTTCTTTAGCGCTGAAAAGAACAAATTTCACGAATCAGATTTGTAGTTGAATAGTGTTTGTTGAAATTCAATTCAATCAAATTGCGTTGATTTGTGCATTTTGCGTCTTTTGCGTGCTAAAAAAACCGGAGACAGTCTCCAAAAAATCAAGCCTTGGGTGTAATGGGATCTTCGGTGTTGGTGTTTTTACCGTTCTTGCGTCGGGTGTCGCGCGCTTTCAGTTCGGTTTTATAATGCGATGTAAGTTCGTTGATTTTTGCAGCCGGAGTTGCATAATCCAGCTCATCGTATTCCAGACTGTATAATTCAAATGCATCGAAGAAGGTGGTAATCGCTTCGTTTGTTTCGGAGCGGATAGCTTCTGTATCCACTATTTCTGCTTCCGCTTCTGTTTCAGTACGCAGCAGGTATTTCGATGCAAATTCGGTGTTCGCAGTTCGTAGTTCGTCAACAAACAGGGTTAAGTGCAGTGTTGCTATGGCAGCTGTAATTTCGGGCGATGCGGCTATGTCGCTCAAAAAATCATTGAGTCGTTTGGTTTTAGCATTCTGTCCGTCGCCGGAAATGTCTCGTCCGTGTTTATCCAGCAATCTGTTTAGTAACTCCAGTTGCGGCGAGAATGATTTTAATCCTGAGCTTCCCAGGTTTTTTACTTGTTTTACCAGTGCATTAAAAATCTGTATGCGTAGCACATCCAGTTGGTGAATCAGGTTGGTGAATTCGCTGTCCTGGTCCTGAGCTCTTACCTTGTCGAGTTTTGGCATCAGGGCTAAAATCCGGTCGAAGGATTTTTTCAGATGAAGTAATTCGGCATTAAATTTTGAAAAAATGGCCACTAATTGGCTTACAAACATGCAGTACTCGCTGTTGCGGAGGTGGCTTAATCTTACGCGAAGGATAGATACTTTCATAAAAATAAAATATGTGAGTTAATAATAGCAATTGGTCAGCACAAAGATAAAATTTAGTTTTTGAATAATGAAAAGGATATGCTTGCATTTTATATATTATAAAGCTTTTTTGTTGTTTTACTCCTTGTTTTGTGTTATATATATACTTTTAAAAATTTAATTGTCGCTATAAAGCGATTGCTTTTTAGCTTATAAGTACCAACAGTCCATCGCAATTTCGTTTTTCTCTTCAGAAATTCCAGGCCGCCCGGGTTGGTTTGTCTCTTTTTTTTAGGTAATGCGAAACCGCCCGTGGTAGTTTACCAATAATTTTAAGGAATGTGCAGCCGCCCGTGTTAGTTTGTTACTTTTTTTAGGAAATGCGAAACCGCCCGTGGTAGTTTGCCAATAATTTTAAGGAATGTGCAGCCGCCCGGGGCGGACGACCACTATTTTTAAGGAATGCCCAATCGCCCATGGTAGTTTGCCACTTTTTTTAGGAAATGTCAAATCGCCCGGGGCGGATTGCCATTATTTTTAATAAATGCCCAATCGCCCGGGGCGGAATGGCACTTTTTTTTCAAAACCTGTTTCCGCCCGGGGCGGCGGCACAAAATAAAACCGGAAAGGGGTGGGTGCAGGGGTAGGAGGGTGGTTTGAATTTTGGAACGAATGAAATTTGTCTTCCTTTCATCGAAAAATAATTATTTGTTAACCTCCATTTCTCTGTTTTATTCATTCATTCCTTTTTTAAAACATTTTCCGTACATTTGTAACTTTCAAAAAAACAATAAAACTTATAGTCTAATAAAATCACAGTTATGGCTACTATCAAACCGTTTAAAGGCATTCGTCCTCCTCAACATTTAGTCGAAAAAGTGGCTTCGCGCCCTTACGATGTGTTGAATTCCGACGAAGCACGCTCGGAAGCTGAAGGCAATCCGATGTCTTTGTATCATATTATTAAACCCGAAATAGATTTTGATCCCGGGGTAGACGAACATCAGGAAGACGTGTACCTCAAAGGGGCCGAAAACTTTGCCCGCTTTCGTACCGAAGGATGGCTGGTGCAGGATGAGGTGGAAAAATACTACGTTTATGCTCAGACAATGAACGGTAAAACGCAATACGGACTGGTGGTGTGTGCCTGTGTGGACGATTATTTGAATGAAAATATAAAAAAACACGAGCTTACCCGGCGCGATAAGGAAGAAGACCGCATGAAACATGTGCGGGCAAACAATGCCAATATCGAACCGGTGTTTTTTGCCTATCCGCATCAGTCGGAGCTGGATGCCATCGTTACCGAAACGGTAAAAAAGGCACCTGTTTACGATTTTGTGGCTCCCGACGATGGCTTCGGTCATCATTTTTGGGTGATTGATGATGCTAAAACCATTGCCCGCATCACCGAATTGTTTGCTGCCATCCCGTCGCTTTATATTGCCGATGGGCATCACAGGAGTGCGGCTGCAGCCTTGGTGGGTGACGAAAAACGCCGTCAGAACCCCAATCATACAGGTAATGAAGAGTATAACTACTTTATGGCGGTGTGTTTCCCCGACAATCAGTTGAATATTATTGATTACAACCGTTTGGTGAAGGACTTGAATAAGATGAGCGACGAGGAATTTCTGGCTCGACTGGCCGCAAATTTTGATGTGGAATTAAAAGGTCGGGAGGTTTATAAACCTAATAAATTGCATAACTTTGCGTTGTATTTGTCGGGCAGCTGGTATTCGCTTACGGCCAAGCCCGGAACCTACAACGATAACGACCCGATAGGGGTGTTGGATGTGACCATTTCGTCTAACCTTATTCTGGACGAAGTTCTTGGAATCAAAGATCTTCGCAGCGATAAGCGCATCGACTTTGTGGGTGGAATTCGGGGCTTGTCCGAACTGCAGAAACGGGTGGACAGTGGCGAAATGCGTCTGGCGCTGGCTCTGTATCCGGTTTCGATGAAACAACTGATTGACATTGCCGACAGCGGTAATATTATGCCGCCTAAAACAACCTGGTTCGAACCAAAACTGCGTTCGGGGCTGGTTATTCATGAACTGATTTGATAATGTGACCCTTGCTCACTGCCTATTTATAATTTGATAACTAAGATAATATGCGTATTAAGCTCTCTTCATTTGTTATTCTGTTGGTTGCCGCTTTCATTTTGCAGGGTTGCAGTTTAAAGGCCCGTATAAAAAGAGCGGATAAACGTTTTTCATATGGCGAGTATTATGCAGCATCCGAACTTTATCGAAAAATATCAGGCAGAATTCCCTATGATCAGAAACCACTCCGCGCGCGCATCTATTTTCAGCAAGCCGAGTGTTACAGGCTTATAAATTACAACCGTGCCGAGCAGGCTTATGTCAATGCCATTCGGTATAAATATCCCGATCCGGTGTTGTATCTGCATTATGCGCAGGTATTGCAGCGCATGGGCAAGTACGATGATGCAATAAAAAATTACGGCATCTATCTGGATACGGATAGCAGCTCTTTGCTGGCCAAAAACGGTCTGAAAGCTTGCCGCCAAATGCCACAGTGGAAAAAGCAACCAACGCGTTACGTGGTTCGCAAAATGGATTTGTTTAATACCCGCAATACCGACAATTTTAGTCCGGCTTTTATTTATCCCGATGCCGACGATTTATTGTTTACTTCATCGCGCCAGTTTAGTAAAAGTGTTTTTCTGAAAGGAAGCTCCATCACAGGCATGCCCAACAATAACATGTTTATGTGTAAAAAAAATGCCAACGGGAAATGGGAGAAGCCCTATATTCTGAGTTCTGAGGTTAATACGGTGGAATTTGATGAAGGCGTATGTTGTATCGGCTTCGACGGCAAAGTGATGTATTACACCAGAGCCAGACAGGTGGCCAATGCCGAATATGGCACCGAAATATATACGTCAAACAGAGCCGGTGGCGACTGGAGTGTTCCGCAAAAGCTCAAGATATTCAGCGATACCACGGTGTCTGTAGCCCATCCGGCTGTTTCGCCCGACGGACAAACGCTTTATTTTGTGTCCGATGCCAAAGGTGGACAGGGTGGCAAGGATATATGGAAAGCTAAACTGGAAAACGGGGAATGCAAGTTTATTGAAAACATGGGACCGGAAATAAATACGCCCGGCGACGAAATGTTTCCCACTGTGCGTGCCGACGGAACGCTGTTTTTTTCGTCCAACGGTTTCCCCGGCTACGGCGGACTGGATATTTTTAAGGCTACGCAAACTAAAGACGGACACTGGAATGTCGAAAATATGGGAACTCCGCTTAATTCATCGGCCGACGATTTCGGGATGACTTTTGCCGGAAAAGCCGAGCGTGGTTTTTTCTCTACAAACAGAAACGAAACAAAAGGTTATGATGCCATCTGGAGTTTTGAACTTCCGGAAATTGCCTATGTGGTGGAAGGTGTAGTGTCGGACGAAAAAGGCGTTGGAATTCCCGATGCCACGGTGCGTCTGGTGGGTAATAACGGTACCAATGCCCGTGTACAAACCAAAAAAGATGGAAGCTATAGACTGAAACTGGATAAAAACGCCGATTGTATTATGCTGGCTGTGGCTCGCGGTTACCTGAATCAGCGAAATGCGGTCTCTACACAGGGACTTGAGGACAGTAAGTCGTTTACCGTAAACTTTAAGCTGGCTACCATTTCAAAACCCGTTCCGGTGGAAAATATTTTCTACGAATCGGGCAAATGGGAGCTCTCTGCATCGTCGGAAGCGGGCTTGCAGCTGTTGGTGAAAATGTTGAAAGACAATCCGAATATAACGATTGAAATCAGTGCCAATACGGATTGTGTAGGTAGTAATGCCGACAATAAGCTTTTGTCAGAACGACGTGCAAAATCTATTACAAATTATTTGATATCAAAAGGAATAGAAGCTGACCGATTAACCTCTGTCGGATTTGGAGAAGAAAAACCGGTAGTGGTTGATGCCGCTTTGGCTCACAAATATTCGTTCCTGAAAGAGAATGATGTATTGACCGAAGCTTATGTACTTAAACTAACACCCGAACAACAAGAAATAGTAAATCAAATAAACCGTCGTACAGACTTCCGGGTTTTGAAAACGACGTATAAACTTTATTAGTGAATGGTTGAATAGTTTAATAGTTTAATGGTTTAATGGTTGAATAGTTTAATGGTTGGATGGTTTAATGGTTTAATAGTTTAATAGTTGATTGTTGAATGAGTAATTAGAGAAATGGTTAAATAACTTCATCAACACATCATCACATCAACATATCAACGCATCATCATATCAAAACATCAACACATCAACACATCATTACATCATTACATCAACATATCATCACATCATCACATCAACTGGTCAACTAAAATAAAAAAATGAAACAATATCTAGACCTATTAAACCGTGTATTAGCCGAGGGCGTACACAAAGAAGACCGTACGGGAACAGGAACCATCAGCGTGTTTGGACATCAGATGCGCTTTAATATGGAGGATGGTTTTCCGTGCCTGACAACTAAAAAGCTGCATCTCAAATCCATTATTTACGAGTTGCTTTGGTTCCTCAATGGCGATACCAATGTAAAATATCTCAATGATAACGGTGTTCGGATATGGAACGAATGGGCCGACGAAAAGGGCGACCTGGGACATATATACGGTTACCAATGGCGCTCATGGCCCGATTACAAGGGTGGAAATATCGATCAGATTGCCGAAGCGGTGAATACTATTAAGCATAATCCCGATTCGCGCCGGATTATTGTAAGTGCCTGGAATGTGGCTGATGTGCCGAATATGAATCTTCCTCCCTGCCATGCCTTTTTTCAGTTTTATGTGGCCGACGGTAAGCTCAGCTTGCAGCTTTACCAACGTAGTGCCGACATATTTCTGGGTGTTCCGTTTAATATTGCTTCCTATGCATTGCTCTTGCAAATGATGGCGCAGATCACAGGCCTAAAAGCCGGCGACTTTGTTCATACCTTGGGTGATGCACATATCTACACCAACCATTTGGAACAGGTAAAACTGCAACTTTCGCGCGAACCGCGACCGCTGCCAACCATGTCGATCAATCCGGATGTCAAAGATATTTTCTCTTTTCAGTATTCCGACTTTGAACTGATCAACTACGATCCACATCCTCATATTAAAGGTATTGTGGCTGTATAAACTTTGCAGAATGCTGTTGTGTAGACAGGCCTAAGACCAAAAATGCAAACGAATGAAATGGATTGTTCGTTGTTTTTTAGTAGTTTTGCATTCCTGTTTGGGATGCGAATCATTGAGATGAAAAAGATTTCTTTTTAATATATAATATTATGTCAAAAATTTCGATTATTGCCGCTGTTGCTGATAATTATGCTATCGGTAAAGCAAACAATCTACCTTGGCACTTGCCGGCAGACCTGAAGCATTTTAGACAACTCACCACCGGACATGCCATTGTGATGGGAAAGCGTACATTCGAAAGCCTGCCTAATGGTTCGCTTCCGAATCGTAAAAACATTGTGCTTACGTCAGTGATGTCCGAAGGGGTTAATGAAGGATATTTCGAAGCCGACTCGTTGGAAGATGCTGTTTTTCTTTGCGAACACGAAGAAAAAGTATTTATAATTGGTGGTGCCACGGTTTATAAACAGAGCATTGATAAAGTGGATACGATGTATATTACCTGGATTCACAGTGATTTCAGTGCTGATACTTATTTTCCGGAGATTGATTTCAACGACTGGAAAGAAGTAAGTCGTGAGGATCATGATCCCGATCAACAGAATCTTTATTCTTATTCGTTTGTAAAATACGATAGAATAAAAAAATAACTCATTCATAAATCAAGACGCCATTTTCTGATAGAGGATGGCGTCTTTTTTTATTTGTTGTCAAATCAAATACGTAATTTTTCAGGCTTTTCTATTTAAGTGTGAGTGATTTTTTGTAATTTCGCACACAATTAGTTAGATAAGCAAATTCCGAATAAAATGAATATAGATTTTCAAAAAACAGGTGGACTGGTACCTGCCATCATTCAAGATGAATTGACATCCAAAGTACTGATGTTGGGATATATGAATCAGGAAGCTCTGACCAAAACTCAGGAAAGCGGACAGGTAACCTTTTTTAGTCGTTCCAAAAACCGTTTGTGGACCAAAGGGGAGGAGAGTGGTAACTTTCTGAATGTAGTTTCTATTGCAGTAGATTGTGATAATGATACTTTATTGATTAAAGTAAATCCTGTAGGTCCGGTTTGTCATACGGGAACCGATACCTGTTGGGGCGAAAAAAACGATACCGATATCACCTTCCTGAAATATCTGCAAGATTTTATTACGGTTCGTCATCAGGAAATGCCGGAAGGATCGTACACCACGTCGCTTTTCCAAAAAGGTATAAACCGCATGGCTCAGAAAGTAGGTGAAGAAGCGGTTGAAACGGTAATTGAAGCCACCAATGGCACCGAAGAAGGATTTATTTACGAAGCATCCGATTTGATGTATCACCTCATCGTATTACTTACCTCGAAAGGGTATGCACTGGATGATTTGGCTCGCGAATTAAAGAAAAGACATAAATAGTTACAAGTTACAAGTTACGAGGTTCTGGTTCGTAACTTGTAAGCTCGTAACTTGTAACTCGTAACTGTGAAATTTCCATGGAAAATAAATTATTAATCAAATACGTTGATGTTGATATTTATCAACAAGACTTGCTTGTGCTGAAAGATGTTCAACTCGAAGTACATGCCGGAGAATTTGTTTATCTGCTGGGAAAAGTGGGTAGTGGTAAAACTTCATTTCTGAAGTCTATCTATCACGAACTTCCAATTTCCTCTGGCGAAGCAACTGTGCTTGATTACAATCTGCGCGCACTTAAGTCTAAAGAGATTCCATTCCTTCGTCGAAAGATTGGTATTGTTTTTCAGGACTTTCAACTTCTTACAGATCGTACGGTGTATCAAAATTTACATTTTGTGCTCAAGGCAACAGGTTGGACTGATAAGCAAAGCATTGATGAACAAATAGGAAATGTACTTGCTCAGGTAGGTATGGAGTCTAAAGCTTCCAAAATGCCTCATCAGTTATCTGGTGGTGAGCAGCAACGTATCGTTATTGCACGTGCTCTTCTCAATTCGCCTGAAATGATTTTGGCCGATGAACCTACAGGAAATCTGGATCCCGAAACCGGAAATGAATTGGTTGAATTGCTTTACAATATTCGTCTTTCGGGTACTACGGTAGTGATGGCTACTCATAATCTGAGCTGGTTGGATAAGTTCTCTGGACGAATTTTCCGGTGTGAGAGTGAAAAATTGTCGGAACTGAAAGATGGTAATAGTAAAGATCTGGAAGTGGCAGATGAGACTCCGGTGGCAGCTCCTACCGTTATAAATGACTATTTTGATTCGGTTGAAGTGGACGGCGATAATTAAACTACGCAAAATTACCCTGTAATGAGAAACCTGAATTGTCCTCAATGCGATATCCATCGTTTCGTAGTGAAAAACGAGAAGGGTGAAACTGTTCTGGTTACTGTAACCGAGACGTATGAAATAGTACCGGTACATGCTGTCGACTCACTCGACGGTTTTGATCTGACAGTGATATATTGTCTGGGTTGCTCCTGGAAAGGTTCTCCAAAATCGTTGCGAAGTCATACGCACAAAAAGAAATACTAAACTCTGTATAATATAATCCCCGGGTCGGTAGGCTCGGGGGATTCTTTTATTGCATATTCTATAAACAATAAACCCTTGCCATATATTATGGCAAGGGTTTATTGTAGTAGCGTCTTTTCTTTGCTAATTAGTATGCCCGTGCAAAAACTACGCGTTGAGCAGAAGGTTTTCCTGTCACCATACAGAATCCGGGAGTGGTATCACCATTCAACGGAATACAACGTATAGTGGCTTTGGTTTCTTCTTTGATTAGTTCTTCTGTTTCGGGAGTTCCGTCCCAGTGACACATCAGGAATCCGCCTTTTTCTATTTCCACTTTAAACTCTTCGTATGAGTTGACTTCTCGGGTAACGGAAGCACGGTAGTCGGATGCTTTCTGGAAAATATTAGCCTGAATATCTTTCAATAATTGTGCAATATAGGCTTCTACACCTTCAATAGATACAGTTTCTTTGCTTAAGGTATCACGGCGGGCAACTTCTACAGTTCCATTCTCCAGATCGCGGGCACCCATAGCCAAACGTACAGGAACACCTTTTAATTCATATTCGGCAAATTTCCAGCCCGGTTTTTTGTTATCGTTGTTATCGTATTTTACCGATATACCCAATGCTTTCAGCTTGACGATGATTTCATCTACCTTTTCGCTGATGGCTGTCAGCTGCTCTTCATTTTTGTAGATTGGTACAATGACAACCTGGAACGGAGCCAGATTAGGAGGAAGCACCAGTCCGTTGTCGTCGGAGTGAGTCATGATAAGAGCTCCCATCAGTCGGGTGGAAACGCCCCACGAAGTAGCCCATACATAATCCAGCTTATTACTTTTGTCAACAAAAGTTACATCAAATGCCTTGGCAAAGTTTTGACCAAGGAAGTGTGAGGTTCCTGCTTGTAACGCTTTTCCGTCCTGCATCAGAGCTTCTATACAATAAGTATCCAGCGCACCGGCAAAACGTTCGTTAGCCGATTTTACTCCTTTGATTACCGGAACAGCCATAAAGCGTTCGGCAAAGTCGGCGTATACTTCCAACATTTTACGGGCTTCGGTAACCGCTTCGGCTTCGGTAGCGTGAGCAGTATGACCTTCCTGCCATAGAAACTCGGCTGTGCGAAGGAATAAACGGGTGCGCATTTCCCAACGAACCACGTTGGCCCATTGATTAATCAATAATGGTAGGTCGCGGTATGACTGAATCCAACCTCTGTAAGTATTCCAGATAATGGTTTCCGAAGTAGGACGCACAATAAGCTCTTCTTCCAGTTTAGCTTCCGGATCAACAACCAATCCTTTGCCATTTGGGTCGGCCATCAAACGATGGTGGGTAACCACCGCACATTCTTTGGCAAAACCTTCGACATGTTCGGCTTCCTTGCTTAAGAATGATTTAGGGATAAACAAGGGAAAATATGCGTTTACATGACCGGTTTCTTTAAACATGCGATCCAGTTCAGCCTGTATCTTTTCCCAAATGGCATAACCGTAAGGTTTAATCACCATACAACCGCGAACGGCTGAGCTTTCGGCCAGGTCGGCTTTAATTACTAAATCGTTATACCATTGTGAGTAGTTTTCGCTACGCGAAGTCAATTCTTTTGCCATTATACTAATTTACGATTTTATATTTACGATGTACTATTGTAATATAACCGGTTAACGAATTAACCAATTACTAATAAGGAGCACAAAGGTAATCATTTTTCAGGAAACTTCGTTCTGCTATCAGCGAGCAATTAAGCCCTAAGGTAGGTAAATATCTAATGTTTGCGTCTCTTATATTTTCGTAATATGGCTTGCCCTGAACTCATAACCATCCATGTTGTAATTATGACGACGGTAGCTAAAAGTACTCAAATGTTTTTCTATAAAAGGCAGATCGGGGGCATAGTAAAAACTGCCGCCAACCTGCAACGAAGCCAGTATTTCCATATACTTTTGGGCATAAACACGGTAATTGCCATCCACGCGCAGATTGTGATGAATGAAATGGTTGGAGAACCCCAGATTGCTGATAATGCTTCCCCATGTATCGCCTTCAAAATTATATTCTAACCAATCGGACTTGATGTAATAAGGATTCTCGTTGTCAAACCGATCAATGCCGTAGGCTTCAATGCCATTGTCGCGAAGATAATTTACCAGATTCATTTCACGTCCGCACCCAAGGTCGAGTACAGGTTGGTGGATGGCGCTTAAATCAATATGAAGAATTTGTAGTTGCAGATGGGGTGGGTACTCTGAGCAAGCTACCGGTTGAACATATTCTTCGTCGTTGGCATACATCGTTTCTGCAAATTTATTGGTTTGTACCAACCAGTCGCAAAGTCTGGCATAATGCTCCTGACTCAGAGCATCCAGTTCGGATTGTCCTGCATCAGCATTCAGCATCCTTATTTTCTGATTTAACTCAGCGTAGAGTTTTTTTAATTCGGTAACAGATTCGGCGTTGAACGAAAAATACTGGTTTACCCGGCAAAACTCCTGTAAGGATTCATCGGCTAAATAATCGATAAGCAATTGTTCGGACTGAACATCCAATGAGCGGATTTTCTCAATAAGTGATACCGTACCTTCAATAAATTGTAGGGAGTGATTTCCGGCTGCTGCAAAAAGGTTCTTGCCTTTGTTGAAGGTTATTTGCTCTTTGATATGTTTCCTGATATTTTCGTCGGCTTCGGTAGTTGGCATGGTTGAGCTTGGTTTTTGTTGGATACAAAGATAGGTGAAAAATGCAGTAAATTTTGTTTTGCTGTATTTTTCACCTATCGTATTTTTCCTCTACAGTAGAACCAATCCTTTGAATGCATTCATGCTTGGGAAGGCAGGTAGTTAAGCTTATTTTAATCCGGTTTTTGTTTTGATCTCATTAAATGTTTCGATGGTTGATTGATGATCTTTCAAATTAAAGTAAATTACCTGACCATTTTTTAATACCAATTGAACAAAGGGTGAAACACCGAAATTTATAAATAAATTGGCGCTACCAATATTCGTTAGTCTGAAATGTCCTTTGCAAACCTTTCCGGATGCGAAACCATTTGTTCTCATTTCAATTTTAGGCATTTGACAAATTGTATCAATGGTGGAAATATCATTATAATTTATTGAAAACCCATATCCTCCACTAATTTCTAACTGGGTTTCTTTCATGTCTATTTTAGTTGGCAAAGAGCTATAATAAATGTCACCTCCAGCAATAGCACCTACTATCGCTATCAGTATAATGGTATTTCTAGTTTTAGATTGAATTTTATATTCAGGTTTATCATCTTCCGATTCCAATTCTGTACCAATTAAGTCCTTTATTACTTCGGTTATTTCATCAGGTCTGTCTGTTCCTATACGTATAACCTTGGTACTGTCTTTAAATCTCAATTCAATGGCTTTTAAACCGGAGACATTATACAACCAGCCATTTGGCAATTTACGAATACCCACTCCGTAAATCCATAAGTTTTTTACAGGTTTACACGATTTTATTTCTGATATTTCGTAAGATTTACCTAAAAGACCGATTCCCAGCTTAAATGAAACAGTTGTGTTATCAACAATAATTGTCAGCTTATAGAAAGTAAGCAGGCAAACCGTAAAAATCAAAACAAGAACTGCATACAGGTATGTTTTCTGATCTGCTGAAAATCCATGATTGATAAGTGAAATTGCAAATACGATTAATAATACACACAGTATTATAACTGTAAATGTCCCAAATTGAGTGATTTTTTTTGATTCCATATACTTTCGAATAAGGAGAATTTGTGAAAATATTTTTTACTGCATAGCGTAAAAAGCAAAACTGGCCAGCCAGTGACTTCCGCCGTAATTGTCGTTTGTTATTTCGGGTAGGGCATTTTTGATAAAGGTATCAGCAGTAGATTTAAATAACTTCGATTTGCTATCGTTAGCAGGTAATGCACAGGCAATACCCTTCATGCACCAGGCTCTGCTGAACGATAATCCGACGAGATGTACGGTTTGGTAATCGCTTTTATCGCTTACTATAGGCTGTGTTATCAGTCGGGCAATGCTGCGTTTGTCATAGTAGTTATTGAACCACTTTGAAAATTCCTGTTTGTTGAGTACACGTCGCATCAGGTCGGCCACTTCGAGCGAAGGGCTGAAGAAATCACTTCCGTCCGGTTCGAAATAAGCCGGGACTTTATTATTATCAGAATAAAACTCCATGGACTTTTGCATAATGAGTTTTTCAAAATCATGATCGGATACAGATCGTGCCCAATCAAGCGCAAAAGCCAGCCCGAAAGCAGTATTGGGATGAACACCTGTTCTGTTTGGGTAGGTTTGTTTGGGCAAATAGTTTTTCCATAACCTTTCGATAGTGGCAGTCAGAGGTTGTAGACTCTTATGCCATTGTCGGGCTTTGGGATTATCCCACGATAACAATTCTTCGTCCAGCTTTAAGAGCCACGCCCAACCATAGGTTCGCTCGTAGGTGTTCGAGGCTGTGTAAAGTTTGAAGTAGTCCGATTCTTTGATGATCTTCTCATCCTGAAATGAGTTGTCCAGACAGGCAATAATGCTGTCTTTGTTAGCTATGTCCGGATAAGTCTTTAATATTTTTACCAATAACCAATGACCGTGTACGCTACTGTGCCAGTCCAGACATCCGAAGAAAGACGGATGTAATTCCGACGGTAGTAAAACATGATCGGTAGCTGTGGCAGACAGGTGTGAGGTTTTATTGGGCCACTCCTGATTGATGCAGCCCAGAGGTAAACGGGATAGTCGAGTTGCAACGTCCTGATTCATTTGTTGGGCATTGACCTGCATAACGATGAGCAGGGAGAAAATGAAAGAACGGATAATTTTCATTGAATAGTTTCTTGTTTGTTGAAAGAACTGACAAGCTCTTTTGCATCCGTTTTTGGTTTCAAATACCTGGTCAGCATTTCAAAAAGCCTTACACAGACTACATCCGGAGTAATTGTATTAAAACTATCAATATAGCTGAGTGTTCCCAGTTCCGAGTCGCTCAGAATGTCATTTACCTCAATTCCTTGAAACTTTTCGGAAGCATTGGGTAGCCATTCCTTTTTTGAGATTCCCGGAGGGTAAATTGCGTACGATGGAATATTTAAAGCTTGAGAGATATGACGCGGTCCACCTTCATTACCAAAGAAAAAATCGGCATTCTTTAGTAAAGCTCCTAACTCCCTTAGCGATTTCGCTTCTACATCAAGAAATACCTGTGTCGGATTACCCATCTTTTCTTTGATCAATTGAGCGACTAAAAATTCATCTCCCACATAATTGAATATGAGTTGCACATCATACTTTTCGATTATACGTAGAAGCACTTCGGCCATATAATCTGTATTCCAAATTTTTATGGGAATTCGGGCTGCGACGGTACATACCATAACAGGTTTTGAAAAATCAATACCTTCCTTGATCATGTAGCTTTTGAAATTAATCTGTTCTTCCTCTGTAATTTCTAGTCTGAAATTCTTTGTTAGTTGTAAATTTAATTTTTTTTCTACAGGTTCTAATAATGCAACCATTCTATCAACATCACTTTCATAATCATCAATATTAATAGTGAAATTTGATAGTAAATTATATCTCTTTCGTATGCCAAGCTTATAAGGACTTGATATCGAAAATAATGAGAAAAGCAATGTTTTAATTGTTGATCGACAATCAACAATCATTTCGTATTTGGTTGTGTGCGTAATCCTCCACACTTTGTACAGATACTTCGTTATGTTTTTATTTTCAGCATCGGAAAAGCTGATTATTTTATCAATATCCGGATGGTTTTCAAATAACGGAACGATGTTCTCATTTAATACATAATGAATTTCAGCCGATGGAAAACTTTTCTTTAGAGAAGAACAAATGGCCGAAGACAGTACGGCATCTCCAATTCGACGAAAGCGAATAACTAATATTCTGTTTACATTGTAGTGATCTTTCATGGGCGCTAACTTCGTTTGTCTGTTCGATTTTGCGGATAACGGATTGAATAGAGAGTCCTTTTTATAATGATGTATCAAATTCAGTACAAAAATAACAAAAAAGATATGAACTTACCGAATACTTTTTGATCTTCATCTTTTTTAGCTGATTATCGTGGCAACAAGCTTTCGGTTTCCACCTTTATTTCTGAATTCGCACAGGTAAATACCCTGCCATATACCCATATTCAGTCGTCCGTGAGTTATAGGGATACTAAGGCTTACACCTGTCAGGGTTGATTTGGCGTGAGCGGGCATATCGTCATCGCCTTCCAGTGTATGTTCGTAGTACGACTCGTGCTCACGTACCAAACGGTCGAAGATGCGTCCCATGTCTGTTTGTACATCCGGGTCGGCATTTTCGTTGATGGTGAGAGCAGCCGAAGTATGTTTCAGAAACAAGTGCAAGAGTCCTGTTTCTGGTAAGTTGGGCAGATTTCGTTCTATCTCATCGGTAATAAGATGAAAACCACGGTTGCGGGCACGAATTGAAAATTCTGTTTGTGTGATCATGGTTTACTGCTATTGGTGGAAACACTACTTTCAACAATTGTGGAATCCGCTTCGAGCCCATTTCCATAGTTCAAATCAATCATTTGCAGGTTCTCTGGGTTTACCGGATAAATGGCAGCAATTACAATCCCACTTTGTTTCAGCCCTATGATCAGTTGCTTTTTACTTTGCAGAATGGTCACATTTTCATTAGAATGTTTTGTGTCCTTGCCATAACCTTTCAGGGCAGTTTCCAGTGTTTTTAGTATCAGGTCTTCTTTGCCGATTGCTTTGCCTGTAAGCTTTATCCGGTAAGAGAAGCCACTGTGTTGGTAATGGGGTTTGAGGGTATAGGTAAACGTCAGGTTGCCGTTGTACTTCTCGTTCCAAGGAGTTCCCAGAATGAAAAAATCCAGTGTGGCATCGTTTGAAATCCTTTCGGCTTTAATAATGGCATGTTCCGAAGCGGTGCGGATAAAGTCGGTTTCCAACTTTTTGTATTTTCGGAGGATATAGGACATCGGGGTGCTGAAATTCATTCCGGCCACGGTGTTTTCGGTAATATCATTTTTTATCCGGTTTACAATAGCATCCAGATCGAAATAATCGGAATTTACGGTTTCGAAAGCCGATGTTCCGGTTTGCAGATAGTTTTTCAAATCTACTGATATGCTGTCATACAACGGACTGATCTGATACTTTGCATCTTTATCAATAAAACCTCCTTTGTGTACTTGTTCCACCCAGGCCAGTTTTCCATTAAAAGGCATAGCCAGATCAAATTGAGCAGCGATAATCATCTTTCCTTTTTTGTTGATATAACCGAATTTATTTCCCACTTTTACGGGGGCTAGTTTATGCCCGTTAAAAGGATATGCATCGGTAAACTGAGGTTTTATGTCAGTTTTTCCTTTTTCGTCGCACCATCCCCATTGGTTTTTTTCTTTGATGATAAACCCTTTTTTGTCAGCTCTCATGTCCGAAAATTGAGGCTTGATAATATAGTTCCCTTTTTCGTCTATTACACCCCAACGATTTCCGGATGCTACTATGGCTTTTCCATCTATAAAGTCTTTGGCTGTTTTATATCTGGAGGTGGTAATAAATTTTCCTTCTGTATTGATATAGCTCCATTCGCCGGTGGAAGTTTGTACAGCACATTTATCTTCGCTAAAGTCAGACACAGCCGCAAACTGTGGTTGTATTTTGATAGATCCTGTTTTATCCACAAATCCCCACTTTACATGGATGCTATCGGCTGTGACGCAAAAGGCAGCCATGCCATTTTTAAATACCCGTACTGATTTGGCCACTGGTAGTTTGAATTTAATTTCGCCTTGTGCGTTGATGGCTTCGGGGGCTCCGTTTTCGGCAACTACCCAAGCCAGATTCTCACTGAAAACGGTTGCTTCTTTATAGGTGGCTTTTATGGCAAAATCACCTTTCGGAGTAATAAAACCCCACCCAGGCTTTTTACCGAAAGTCTGAACCAGTGCCAGTCCGTTTTTAAAAACGGTGGCTTCTTTGAATTGTGGGTTGATAATAATCTTACCTGACGGATCAATATAACTGAACACATTTCCACGGCGAACGGGGAATAAATTAAGTGGACTGTCTTTCTCCTGTGAGGAGCAGGCCACCATAACCAGTGCTGCGAGTAGCACTAAACCAATACTTTTTAAAAGTTTCTTCATCATTTATTTTACCTTGTGGGCTATTATTTTTTACTCAGTTATCAGAAAACCACTGGTGGCTCTTACTTCGGCAATTAGGTCTTGCGGTGACAGGTGAAGTTGTAGTCCTCTTTTTCCGGCACTGACGTATATTTTGTCGAAGATCCGGCAGCTTTCATGAATAAAAGTGGGAAAATGCTTTTTCATCCCAATAGGAGAACAAGCACCCCGAATGTATCCGGTGATTGGTAAGAGCTCTTTCATCGGAATCATCTCGCAACTTTTGTTTCCGGATAGCTTAGCCGCTTTTTTTAAATCAAGTTCTTCGGCTCCGGGAATGATGCAAACAAAGTAGCCTGTCTTATCGCCTTTTAATACCAAGGTTTTAAAAACCTGTTCTACAGATTCGTTTAGTTGAGAAGCAACATGCACGGCACTCAAATCATTTTCATCTACTTCGTAAGCAATTAATTGATATTTAATTTTTGCTTTATCAAGGAGTCTGGCGGCATTTGTTTTGTCAATTGTCATTGGAATTTAGATCAAATAAAATATCATTAAATTACTAGATAGCTAAATAAGAGTGAACGCAGAGAAACAGAGTGAATAACAAGTAACAAAAGGTTCCTGTAAGTTTATAGTGTTTATATAAACGTAATTAAGCTTTTGTACTTTGGTAGTATTGGACATTCGAAACTTTGTGTTCTTTGTTGCTCGGCGTTATTTTACTCAGTATTTTTTTGATAGCACAAAATTACATAATCCATCTTACAAATGCTTGTTCGTGTGAGTGATTTAGATAAATTAATTGATGTTTTTACTCTGTTTGAAATGCAGCACTGACTATCTATATGGCTTATATGTTGCAATATCATTCTCAAAAAATATCTAATATAAACTGTCTATGCCTGGAAAATTAGCTGAAACGTACACTTAAACCATAACAATCAGGTGTGCTGTGGTAGAGATCTCAATTATATGTCCAAAGTTGAGTGCAAGCTTTTAAATCGTGTTTTGTACCTTAAATGTACCTTTGAAAAATAGCGACATTTAGATAAACATGCAGAACTTTGCAAGTTCCATTTTTATATAAAAAAAGTATCTTCCATGAGAGATGCGGAGAATCGGGTGGTTTGTCGATTGTCTACAATTTTTAATTTACAGTTTGTAATTTATAGCCTAGGACTAACAATAAATTAGTAGAAAAATTAAATCTACTATATCCCGAACTCCCATGGATAGTAGTTCGTGAATTGACCATTGAAAATTGATCACGACATTCTTTAGCTTTAGTTTAATTATTGATCGAATTATAATAATATATCATGATAAAAAAAAATCTTATTCTTGTTCTTTTTTCATGTCTTTCTTTTGTAGTGCAAGCCAATACAATTTCTGTGTCTTCTGCTGCCGGTGGTTTATTAAGGTCTGTTGTAGGTGCCGGAGGAGATCCAACCACGATAACTAACCTTACAGTTACCGGTATCATCGATGCCAGGGATTTTGTAACTATGCGCGATGATATGCCACAGTTGGCCGTGGTGGACTTAAGTGCTGTTACTATTGCGGCATATACAGGAACAGGTACATCCGGAATAGTAGGTACAACTTATCCTGCCAATGAAATTCCGGCTAATGCATTTAATTTTAATGGAAAAGCTAAGACAAGTCTGATGTCTATTGCAATGCCCTTCTCGATAACTTCTATTGGAACATCAGCTTTTGATGGTTGTACCGGTTTAACCGGTTCACTAACTATTCCATCGGCGGTAACTTATATAGGAAATTATGCCTTTAATGGTTGTACCGGTTTAACCGGTTCACTAACTATTCCATCAGCGGTAACTTCTATAGGAAATTATGCCTTTAATGGCTGCAAAGGTTTAACTGGTTCATTGACCATCCCATCGCTGGTAACGTCTATAGGAAATAATGCTTTTTTTTTCTGTAGTGGATTAAACGGTTCGTTGAATCTTTCTTCGTCAGTAAAGACTATTGGAGACAATGCTTTTAATAGCTGTAGTGGTTTAACCGGCTCACTGACCATTCCATCATCGGTAACATCTATTGGAATTTCTGCTTTTTATAGTTGTATAGGTTTGACCGGTTCGTTAATACTCCCTTCTTCTCTAAAGACCATTGGAGACAATGCTTTTAACGCTTGCAAAGGTTTAACCGGCTCAATAACGATTCCATCATCGGTAACTAATATTGGATTTCTTGCTTTTTGGGGTTGTAGTGGTTTAATAACAGTTGATGGGAATAATCCAAATTATTCGAGTGAGGATGGGGTTTTATTTAATAAAGATAAAACCTTGCTTATATTCTGTTTTACATTTAAAACCGGAAGTTATACTATCCCTTCTTCTGTTACGACTATTGGAGATGATGCTTTTTGGGGCTGTACCGGTTTAACCGGTTTATTGACTATCCCATCATCTGTAGCTACTATTGGAAAATATGCTTTTAGCGGTTGTACTGGTTTTACCGGCTTATTAACTATCCCAGCTTCGGTTACTTTTATTGGAGAAGAAGCTTTTTCTTATTGTTTAAATATTACCGGTTCGTATATACCTAAGTCTGTGACTTCTGTTGGATTTAAAGCCTTTTTTCATTGTGGTGGTTTACTAGAAGTTGATGAGAATAATCCGAATTATTCAAGTGCAGAAGGTATTTTATTTAATAAGGATAAAACAACGTTTATATTCTGCTCAACGTTCAAACCCGGAAGTTATGACATTCCACATTCGGTGACTTCAATAGGAGATTACGCTTTTGATGATTGTCAAAATTTGACAGGTCCGATAACTATCCCATCTTCTGTAACTTCTATTGGAACTTATTCTTTTCGTAGTTGTAGTGGCTTAAGCGGCGAGTTGGCTATTCCCTCTTCTGTAACTTCTATTGGATTTCTTGCTTTTTATTATTGTAGCGGTTTTATAATGGTTGATCCGGCTGATCCCAATTATTCAAGTGCGGATGGCGTTTTGTTTAATAAAGATAAAACAATGCTTATATTCTGCCCACAATATAAAAATGGAAGCTATACCATCCCATCATCCGTGACTTCTATTAGCTCTTCAGCTTTTTTAGACTGTAATAATCTAACTGGTTCTTTGACCATTCCTTCGTCGGTGAATGCTATCGGGTTTCATGCTTTTTATAATTGTAGTAAATTAAGTTCGATAAAAGCTTCCGGAGCAATGCCTGGTGCAATAAGTTTGGGAGCAGCAGTTTTTTATGGCATTGAAAAAAGCACTTGTAAATTGCATGTTCCAGTAGGTGCTAAAGCTCTTTATACTGCCGCAGAACAATGGAAGGATTTTACGATTACTGATGATACTCCTGATGTAACAACTCAAATTGTAAGCGATATAACTACAACTCAAGCCACCGGCAATGGTACTATTACTGATTTAGGCATTAGTCATCCAACTTCGTATGGGGTGTGCTGGAATAAATCAGGAGCACCGATGATTTCAGATAGTAAGGTAGATAAAGGAGAAATTTTTACAACGGGAGCATTTACTGTTGAAATGAAATCGTTAATACCCAATACAACTTATCATGTACGGGCGTTTGCTACTAACGCTATAGGAACAGGTTATGGAGATGAAATAACGTTTACAACTAACGATATTGCTCCTAATATCAGTTACTCAACGCCTCAGATATATGCTGTAGGTACGCCTATAACTGTTTTGATACCAACTAATACCGGTGGTGTTGTACCCGGGAATGGAGGTTTTATTTATACAATTAGTCCTGCTCTACCAGCAGGTTTAAGCTTTGATGCAGCTACAGGTTCTATAAGCGGTACACCTACAGCAACAAGTTCATATACTATATACTCGGTAACAGCTGTAAACAATGGTGGTACCAGCAATATTGCTAAAATAAGTATTTCAGTGAAAAGCCCTCAGACGATTAGTTTTGATCCATTGCCAGTAAGTACTTATGGTGATGTACCGTACACTCTGACTGCAACTACCACTTCCGGCCTAAACTTAAGCTACAGTAGTGATAATGCCGCAGTGGCAACTGTTTCAGGTAATATTATAACCATTGTAGGAGTTGGAAAAGCTAACATAAAGGTTTCACAGTCTGGAAATATTATCTATGCACCTGCAAATGTCACTCAACAGTTAACCGTAAATAAAAAACCTTTAACTGTTGTTGCTAAGTCTGATACTAAAACATATGATGGTACTGTAGGCTCTAAGTTAACTCCAACCATGGGAGCATTGGTGTTGGGCGATGAGGTAAGTACAGCTCCGATGCAGGTGTTTGATGATGCGAGTGCAGGAACACGTTCGTTGAAAGCTTTTGGACTGATTGTGAAGAACAACAATAATGATGTGACAGAAAAATATGATATTACTTATACATCTGCTTCTGGTGTTATTAATAAACGCAGCTTAACTGTAACTGCTCTTGCTGACACAAAAACTTATGATGGTACGACCGTCTCGCAAGCTACGCCGATAGTAGGAGTATTGGCAACTGGTGATGTAGTAAATGTAGCTCCAATACAAGTATTTGACAAAGCTGCTGTTGGAACGCATTCATTGAAAGCCTCGGGGTTAAGTGTTAGGAATAATAGCGCTGATGTTACAGGAAATTACGACATTCAATATATGGATGCTGATGGTACTATTTTAGCAAAACCTCTTACAATAAGTGATCCGATTGTGACTCTTAATAAAAATTATGATGGTACTACTTCGGCTGCTGTAATCGCAGGAACTTTGTTGGGGGTGGTAGTAAATGATAAAGATTATGTAGTTGCCAAACCGGTAGGAACATACGATAATGCTACCATTGGAGTCAACAAAACCATAAAAGTGGTTTATACTCTGACTGGTAGTGCTGCTGCTAATTATGTTACTCCTGTAGAATATGTAATTAGCGGAGCCCGTATACTGGAAACTATTACGTTGAATCCATTATTGATACCAACACCAGGTTGCGAAGCGACAGATGTTCTATTGACCTGTTCGGTGTTGAGTGGCATTCCAAAGCAATATAAAATAAAGTTTGATGACGTAGCGCTGGCTGCAGGTATGCAAAATATCAACTATACTAATTTGATTTTGTCTGGCACAAGTGCTGCTGTTTCTTTTAGGCTTCCGGACAAAATGAAATATGGAACGTATCATGGGACGTTGCAAATGCAAACTGCATTTGCAACCGAAAGTCCTGCTTACGACTTTCAGTTTACTGTTAATGTGTCGTCGGATTATATAATACCAAAATTTAATGATGTGGTGTTGTGCGATAATAGTACTAATGCTTTTGTGGCCTACCAATGGTATAAAAATGGTATTGCTATAGATGGTGCAACAGAACAGTTCTACAATGATCCTGCAGGCTTGAATGGTTCTTATTCGTTGAAATTGATTACCAGCGATGGCAAGACAGTTTACTCTTGTAGTAAGGTGATGGCTACTTCAAAAGCTCAGAAAGTGACTGCTTGTCCCAGTTTTGTAGAACCGAGTCAGATCTGTACTGTAAAAACAATTGGGTTTTTAGCGGAAGATCTGGAAGGGGCAAGTTTGTCGATATATACTTCACAAGGAATTTGTGTCTATCATTCTACTAAGGTTGAAGATGTAAATTCAATTAGTTTGCCTCCTATAGCTGGTATGTATCTGGGCAAAGTGACCACCGCAAAAGGAAAAGATTTTCAATTTAAAGTCGTTGTGCTAAAATAAAAAGTCATAATGATAATCTGAGTCGCCGGCCCCGGCAGATGAGCTGGCTAAAAATAAAAAAAAACAGAAGAATGAAACACTCAATTATAGTTGGATTAAGCTTGCTGATTTGTATAACCATGCAAGCTAAGAAGAAAGATAAATATTTTAGTATAACAGCAGGTGGTGGGCTGCATGAACTTTCCTATAATTTGCAGACTGGCACTCAAAAAGGGCAGTTTGGCTACACATTCAATGTCGGATATAGCTATTTTTTTACGCCAAATTGGGGGGTACAATTAGGTTTCGGAATTCAATCGTTCAATGCGGAATCTACTTTAAACTACTTATCAAGCATTCCGGCTATAGATTCCGATGGAGAATCTTATGTGTTTCGTGCCAACTATAAGAATTGGAAAGAAAAACAGGGGGTATTATTCTTCGATGTCCCATTAGCTATTCAGTATCGACATGTAATAACTCCGAACTTTGGACTCTTGGGATCAGTAGGAGCCAAGATCTCGATGCCAGTAAGCGCAAGTTATAAAAATACGGGTGGCGAAATAGTAACTACGGGTTATTATAGCCAATGGAATGTAGAGCTAAAGAATATGCCACAGCATGGTTTTGGTACCAATACCATTAATTATGCAGGGGGCTTATCTTTAAATCCGTCTTATATTGGGGTAGTTGATTTAGGTGGTATTTATACTCTGTTGCCAAATATTGATTTATACTTGGGAGGTTATATTGACTATGGGTTGAATAATATATTAACAGCAAGTGATAAAGAAGTTTTTCAGTCGGACGGAGTTTATAATGGAGTATTTAAAAGTCCCCAAACTTCTAAGGTAAACCCTGTAGCAATAGGTGTTAAAGTAGGTGTTTATTTCAAATTGGGCAAAGTCAATCGCTGTGGTTGTCTGCAGTTGTACTAAACCTACAAAAGTAATTGATGTGGCAAATTTAATTCCTACCTTATAATTAGGTACGTAATCTTTCTCTTGTGCTAAAATAGGAGGAATTAAATAATATCGTATTCTTCAGATGATAGAAGATCACACAGTTATAATTTAAGTTTCCTTTAGGGGGCGTTTTTCAAATATATTTCCGTTTTTAAGCCCCACACGGTACACTCTTTAATTAGTAAGAGTAAGCTGGGATAAATGATCTGTGTGTTAAATGGCGTCGTCTTTGAAAAATAAAAAAGCTGTATTATATTCGTTCCATTACTAAATCTCTTACTCTTTATACAGTTTATTTCAATATTTGTTTCAATTCTGTGATAGAATACTCTGCGAATAATCATTTTATTCAATTCTAGATCCGTTATCTCTAAAATTATCCTTACTTTTGGTGCATAAAACTACGTGACTATCCGTCCGGATTTATACTAATACAAAAAATAAGAAAATATGAAAAAACAAACAATTCTCGCCTTGTTTCTGGTCTTGTCGGTGACCGTTTTTGCTCAACAAGCACTTTTTAGTACATCAGATAGTATTTGGCCGCGTGTAAATCCTGATAACACGGTCACTTTCCGTTTACAGGTACCTAATGCGACCAAAGTGGAAGTTACCGGTGATTTCCTACCCACTCAAAAAGCCGAGGGTCCTTTTGGTAAATACGACATGGCAGGTACAGTCGATTTGAAGAAAGAAAAAGATGATGTATGGGAATATACTACCCCGGTAGCTCTGAAACCGGAACTCTACAGTTATTCTTTTATTGTTGACGGGTTCAAAACTACTGACCCCAATAATGTGTATTTGATTCGTGATGTAGCATCGGTAACCAATGTGTTTTTAATTGGTGGCGGACGGGCCGATTTGTACAAAGTAAACAATGTAGCTCATGGCACTGTAGCTCGCAGGTGGTATAATAGTCCGACCCTGAGCATGACACGCCGCATGACTGTTTATACACCGGCAGGATACGAAGCCGGCAACAAGAAATACCCGGTTCTTTACCTGCTTCATGGAATGGGTGGTGACGAAGAGGCCTGGATTGCTTTGGGACGTACAGCGCAGATTCTCGACAACCTGATTGCACAGGGCAAAGTCACTCCGATGATAGTAGTCATGACTAACGGAAACGTAGTGCAGGAAGCTGCTCCTGGCGAATCAGCAGAGGGTTTTTACAAACCTAGCTTCCAACTCCTTAAAACAATGGATGGAACTATGGAAACAAGCTTTCCGGATGTGGTTAAGTTTATTGACAGCAATTACCGCACTGTCAATACCAAAGCCGGTCGTGCTATTGCCGGTTTGTCGATGGGTGGTTTTCACTCTCTCCACATTTCTAAGCAATATCCAGATATGTTTGATTATGTAGGCCTTTTTTCAGCTGCTATTCAACCTAGTAAAGACGTAAAATCTCCTATTTACGATGATCTGGACGCTAAGCTGAAAACGCAGTTTAGCAAAAAACCGAAGCTTTATTGGATTGCTATCGGAAACTCCGACTTTTTGTATAAAGACAACGAAGATTATCGCAAGTTACTCGATAAAGGTGGTTACAAATATATTTATTATGAAAGTACCGAGGGACATATCTGGAAAAACTGGCGTATTTATCTCTCTGAGTTTACGCCTCTGTTATTCAAATAGTAGTAGTCTGATTTAGAGTACTCATACATAGCAAAGCCTCGATCTATTCAACTGAAAAGATCGGGGCTTTGTCGTGTTGTAGTAACTAGTTAAGGTTTGTTCTCTTGGTTGATTGAGTTCTTGTGTAGACTAATAACTCTTTTCCTTACGAATAATAGCGTATTCCTTACAAGTAATAGAAAATTCCGAACGGCTAATAACCTGTTTTGGTGACAACCAATGGCTTATTTTTGATACTTGGGGCCTCTTTCTTTGCAGAGTTTCATGATTCTGCCATTTTGGATGAGTTAATTGATTGAGATCGCTTGAAATCATACAGGTTTAGTAGCTTAATTTCGGATTGTGCAGTCTGATGTAGTCAGCAATGTTGAAATGTATTTTAGGAGAATAAATGATGATCTTCCAGGACGTTTTTTCTTGAAATTACTGTGGCAATTTGTTCAATGAAAACTAAGAGTCTGACTAAAACTTTATAAAAAAGAGAATTTGTTAATGTGTTTACTTTTCTAACTAAATTGATTAATGTTGGGTGAAAGAGGGTGATCATAAAATTTGAAGTTGCCAAGTTCTGGATTGTAGGTGTAAAATAACCAACTGTTTATAAAAAAGTTTCAAGCTTAAAAATGGGTATAATCCATTTTTTTTATTTTATTCAAAAAAATAGTGTTGTCATAATGACACTATCTAAAATTATTCTTATATTTGCAGACGCAATAATGATTTTAAGTAATGGAATACGTTCTGATTTTTTGACTGCGTATTTGAATGTAAAAAAGCTAATGTTTTGTTTACGAAAATATAACAATGGTATTTTAGTTTCACGTTACCATTTGTTTGTTATCTATATACAAAAAAGTAGACTATTACTTCGTTTGTAGCAGGCAGAAAAAGACGACTAACCGCAGGTTGTTTGATCGAATAAGTAAACTGCATTTTCTGTAATTCAGACGCAGGCTACAAAAGTTTTTATGAAACAAAAACTGAGCTTTCATTTTCTTTGAAACTTATGCTAAAATAGTGTTTGGGTTTTGTATCTTATTCTGATATTCTTTTTTCTATTTAGATTCTGACGGTCAGGAAAATCGACTGTAAAAAGGAATGACGATTTCATTATACATTTTGTCTATGTCTGGTTCGATTTTTATGTGGTTTTTTGTAGGGGCAGATAAAAGTTTTTTCTATGTACCCTAAATGTACCCTAAAAGTATTTTTTAGATCCAGATTAGGAACTTATATGGATGTGTATTTGTACATGCAATTTTATGAATTTCCTAAGGAATATCTAACAAACTCTTACTAAGCATAAGCCGGGAATGCCGTTCAAATTCGTCATTTAATAAATTTGTTCCGGAATTCAATTGAAATATATTCAGTTGTATAATATAAATGATTATATAATTCAAGAAAAATATACAGACTAAAAGTCCGGTGATTTTTAGTCTGATAAAATTCTCATAGCAGAAAAACACATTATAAAATAAATTTATTTAATTTAATTACCATGTTTAGAAATATCAAAGCAGGTGTTGTCTTATTGTTTGGAATCTCATTAAGTATCTTTGCTCAGTCTCCGAAAGCTACTTATCTTGATGATTCAAAATCGTTGAATGAGCGTGTGGAAGATGCACTCTCGCGTATGACGCTTCAGGAAAAAGTAGCTATGTGTCATGCTCAGTCAAAATTTAGTTCCGCAGGTGTTCCTCGTTTGGGTATTCCCGATCTTTGGATGACCGATGGTCCGCATGGCATTCGTCCGGAAGTACTGTGGGATGAATGGTCACAGGCCGGGTGGACTAATGATTCGTGTATTGCATTTCCGGCTTTAACTTGTTTGGCTGCCAGTTGGAACAAAGATATGTCTTTGCTATATGGAAAGTCGATAGGAGAAGAAGCCCGTTACCGAAACAAAACAGTGTTGTTGGGACCTGGTGTAAATATTTACCGTTCTCCACTGAATGGACGTAATTTTGAATATATGGGTGAAGATCCTTATTTGTCGTCTAAAATGGTAGTGCCTTATATTAAAGGTGTTCAGCAAAATGGCGTTGCAGCTTGTGTCAAACATTTTGCGCTGAACAATCAGGAGACTGACCGGAATGGAGTGAATGTCAATGTTGATGATCGTGCTTTGTACGAAATATATTTACCGGCTTTTAAAGCTGCAGTTCAGGAAGGGGATGCATGGTCTATTATGGGCTCGTACAATTTATATAAAGGGCAGCATTGCTGTCATAATAAGTATTTGCTTAAAGATATTCTACGGGATGAGTGGGGTTTTAAAGGAGCAGTTATTGCCGACTGGGGTGGTGTAAGTAATACTCGTGAGGCAATTTTTAATGGTTTGGATATTGAGTTTGGTACCTGGACTGATGGGTTGAAAAAAGGAACCAGTAATGCGTACGACAATTATTATCTGGCAAAACCTTATCTGGATTTGATTCAAAAAGGTGAAGTCGGAACAAAAGAGCTGGACGAAAAGGTACGACATATCCTCCGATTGGCTTTTCTGACCAATATGAATAAAAACAGACCTTATGGTTCGTTTGGAACTCAGGAACATGCTTTGGCTGGCAGACAGATAGGCGAAGAAGGTATTGTGTTGTTGAAAAATACCAATAAAGTTTTGCCTGTTGATCTGACTAAAACAAAACGAATTGCTGTTATTGGCGAGAATGCTATCAAAATGATGACTGTAGGTGGTGGTAGTTCTTCGCTGAAAGCTAAATATGAAATATCTCCTTTGGAGGGCATTAAGAAAAGAGTAGGAGCTCAAGCGGAAGTTGTTTATGCTCGTGGATATGTTGGTGATGCCAGCGGGAGTTACAATGGTGTAGTCACCGGTCAGGATTTATCGGAAAAGCGTTCGGCTGATGAACTGTTGACTGAAGCTTGTGCACTTGCTAAAACGGCAGACTATGTAATCTTTGTTGGAGGTTTAAATAAAAGTGACTATCAGGACTGTGAAGGGGTAGATCGTGTAAGTCTGAACCTGCCTTATGATCAGGATAAACTGATTACTGAACTGGCCAAGGTGAATAAAAACCTTGTAGTGGTAAATATATCCGGCAATGCGGTGGCTATGCCTTGGGTAAGTAAAGTTCCGGCTATTGTACAAGGTTGGTATTTAGGAACTGAGTCGGGCAATGCTTTGGCAGCTGTATTGATGGGGGATGTAAATCCATCAGGGAAACTTCCGTTTTCTTTCCCTGTAAAACTGGAAGATAATGCTGCTCATGCTATGGGCGAATTTCCGGGCAAAAATCATCAGGTGAATTATAACGAGGGTATATTTGTAGGTTACCGTTGGCACGACAAACAAAACATTAAACCCTTGTTTAGTTTTGGTCATGGACTGAGTTATACAACTTTTGAATATGGAAAAGTAACTGTAGACAAAAAAGAAATTACTTCTTCCGAAAAAGTCACATTCACTGTGAATGTAAAAAATATAGGTAAACGAGAAGGGTCTGAAGTTGTTCAGCTTTATATAAGTGATTTAAAATCGTCGGTTCCTCGTCCGCTTAAAGAGTTGAAAGGTTTTGATAAGGTAGCATTAAACCCCGGTGAAACAAAAACGGTTTCATTTACGGTAGATAGTTCAGCTTTAAGCTACTTTGATGCGGGTAAACATGCATGGGTAGCTGAACCCGGAGATTTTGAAGCAATTATTGGTGCTTCGTCAACCGATATTAAAACAAAAACAGGGTTCAAATTGAAATAGGAGATAGTTACGAGTTACAAGTTGATAGTAAATAGGCATTTACTACAGTTTTTTACTCTGTCTATTGCATTATATTAATATTTTATTTCCTGTGTTCCCGGTCCGAATGGGAATGCTTATAATACAGAAGAGGATGTCATCAGGCATCCTCTTTTTTTCTTCAAATTATTATTTTGGGATAATTGCTGTTCGGCATAAAAACAGTAGATTTTTCGCTTCGCTCTGGATGGGAATCAATTCAAACCTAAAATATTTACCGGTATTTTCAGCTTAGTTCCTTCTCAATTTTTTCTTCCGGATAAAACCGCTTTCCCTTTTTTTCTTGTAAAATCATATTCTTTTTCAGATGAACAGAAATGAACAAATGCTTTAGAAAATTGTACCGTTATGTTCATTTGAAGATATCGCTATGAATTGAATAAACTAATATTTGTCTTTTTGTGCGTTATTTTCAAATAAAATAATCATTATGATTTTGTTGAAGGTTAGATTGTTTCGTTATGTAATGTAGCGTTTGTGGCTTCTGTTGTATTGTTAATGGCATGATAAATGAAAAAGGGCTTAGCAGTATAAACATTTTAAATATAAAAAAGATGAAGAAAATTGCTTTTTATGGGAAAGGTGGAATAGGAAAATCTACTACCCAACAAAACACAGCAGCTGCAATGGCTTACTTACACGGTCAGAAAGTATTTATTCATGGATGTGATCCTAAAGCCGACTCAACCCGTATGATTTTGGGAGGTATGAATCAAAAAACCATTATGGATACCTTACGTGATGATGGTGCCGAATTAGTAACCGTAGATAAAGTTGTTTCTACCGGATTTGGTGGTATTCGTTGTTGCGAATCGGGTGGACCTGAACCCGGTGTTGGTTGTGCAGGTCGTGGTGTTATCACGGCTATCGATTTGATGGAAGCTCAGGGGGCCTATACGCCGGAACTAAACTATGTGTTTTATGATGTATTGGGTGATGTGGTTTGCGGTGGTTTTGCCATGCCGATTCGCGATGGTAAAGCACAGGAAGTATACATCGTTTGCTCGGGCGAAATGATGGCTGTGTATGCTGCCAACAATATTTGCAAGGGTTTGGTGAAATATGCTAAGCAAAGTGGTGTCCGTTTAGGAGGTTTGATTTGCAATAGTCGTAAAGTAGATAAGGAAAGAGAGTTTATCGAGGAATTTGCTGCTGCCATCGGTACTCAAATGATTCACTTCGTGCCTCGCGACAATGTGGTTCAAAAAGCGGAATTCAACAAAAAAACGGTGATTGAATTTGATAAGGAATGTAATCAGGCTCACGAATACAGTGAACTGGCACGAAAGATTATTGAAAACACCAATTTCGTAGTGCCAAAGCCAATGACGATGCCCGAGTTGGAGCTGATGGTTACAAAATATGGTCTTGTAGACTAACAGAGAATAAAAACTTGTTGTAAACATTAAAAAACAGAACAATATGAAAATGATTAGAGCAATTGTTCGCCCTGAGATGGCGGATAATGTGACTGAAGGGTTAGCTGATGCCGGATTTTATTCGTTGACCAAGATGCCTGTTTTTGGTAGAGGTAAACAGAAAGGGTTAACTGTAGGAAATGCACATTACGATGAACTACCCAAAACACTTATTATTATTGTTGTTGAAGATAATTTGGTAGACGAAGTTCTTAAAGTTATTCAATACAAAGCCTACACCGGAAGCGAAGGTGATGGAAAGATATTCATTTCTCCTGTAGATCGAGCTTTGACTGTCAGAACCGGATCAAAAGAACTCTAATAAAGATAGAAATATTCATTTTTAAGAGTAAAAATCTAATTGCTATACCGAATCTCTTTTGGGGGATTTAGGGGGCTGAATAAAAATTAATATGAAAGAAATAATTGCCTTCATACGAACAAGTAAAATGAATGTAACCAAGAAAATACTGGACGAACTCAATGTCTCCTCGGTAACAGCAATGGCTGTGCAGGGTAGGGGAAACCAAAGAGGATTAAATCCGGTACTTGCAGGCATTGAAATAAGCAAAGATGCAATAGTTAGAGGAAATATCACAGGGATGAAGTTTGTGCCTAAACGAATGCTTGTGATTGTGGCTAAAGATGAGGAAGTGGATGTTATTGTTGATGCCCTTATCAAAGTAAACAAAACAGGATTTATCGGAGATGGAAAAATCTTTGTTTGTCCTACTGACAATGCAGTGAGAATTAGAACCAAAGAAAGTGGAGATGCCGCTTTGTAGTTAGTAATTAATAAAAATTATAATCATGCCATATCATCAATTTAAAGTCAGTGAATGTATACCTGAGCGTCTGCATCATGCAGTAGACAAAGGGGCTGACGAAGATCTTACCGACGCACTGCCGTTGGGATATCTGAACACCATTCCCGGAACAATTTCGGAAAGAGGATGTGCATATTGTGGTGCAAAACATGTGATCGGAACTCCGATGAAGGATGTAATCCATCTGAGTCATGGTCCTGTGGGCTGTACTTATGACACCTGGCAAACCAAACGCTATATCAGCGATGATGGTAACTTTCAGTTGAAATACACTTTTGCATCGGATGTAAAAGAATCGAATGTAGTGTTCGGAGCTGAAAAAATGCTGAAAAAGAATATTATCGAAGCCTTTAAAGCTTTTCCTCAGATTCATAATATGAATATTTACTCAACCTGTGCTACGGCTTTAATTGGTGATGACATCAATGCAGTGGCTGAGGATGTGATGGCGGAAATGCCCGATAAAAAGATTTTTGTGTGTAACTCTCCGGGCTTTGCCGGTCCGAGTCAATCGGGTGGTCACCACAAAATCAACCTTCAGTTTTTGAATCAATGGGTTGGAACCGGTGAACCGGAAATTTACAGCAAACACGTCATTAATTACATTGGCGAATACAATATTCAGGGCGATCAGGAAATCATGCGTGATTATTTCTTACGCATGGGAATTCAAATTTTGGCCACATTTACAGGAAATGGGCGTTTTGACGACCTTCGTTGTATTCACAAAGCGCAGCTGAATGTACTGGAATGTGCCCGTTCGGCAGAATATATTTGTGATGAGTTGCGTGTTCGCTACGGAATCCCCCGCATGGATATTGATGGGTTTGGTTTCGAAGCCACTGCAGATTCGTTACGAAAAATAGGTTATTTCTTTGGCATCGAAGATAAAGCAGAGCAAATTATTGCTGAAGAATATGCCCGTTGGAAACCCGAACTTGATTGGTATGCAGCCCGCTTACAGGGAGTAAAAATGTGTTTGTGGCCTGGCGGCTCTAAACTTTGGCACTGGTCGCACATGCTGAAAACCGAAATGGGTATCAATGTAGTATCGGTTTATACCAAGTTTGGTCATCAGGGCGATATGGAAAAAGGAGTTTCGCGTTGCGAACCCGGTACGTTGGCTATCGACGATCCGAATGAGTTGGAAAGCGTGGAAGCCATGTACGAACTGAAACCGGATTTGATCATGACCGGTAAACGTCCCGGTGAAGTTGCTAAGAAAATACGTATTCCATATCTAAACGTTCACGGTTATCACAATGGTCCATACAAAGGATTTGAAGGCTGGGTGCGTTTGGCCCGTGATATTTATAACTGTGTTTATTCTCCGGCACATAGCCTGGTTCATTTGGATATAAGCAAAGACGAAATACCTACAGACAAAGGTTTTGCTACCCGTGAATCATTGTCGGATGTGAACCTGAGTGATGAAATCAAAAATTCAACAGAATTGAGAGAATATACAGGTGATTACGATCCAATTCCAAGACTTCGTAAAAAAATGGAAGAAAATCAATATACTTTTCCAGATCCGGTAACCGGCGAATGGAGACAAGTGCCTCTGGACACGATATTAAAAGGCAAAATAGTTGATGTTGAATAAATTTTTTAAATAAAAGATTATGGAAAATAAGATTGCCCAAGAAAAAATGGCTCAACTGGAATGGTATATCTCCAAACACTGTTTATGGCAATATAACTCACGTGGATGGGATAGGTTAATTCAGAATGAACGGATTCTGACTAAGACAAAGCAACTACTTCGTGGAGAAAATGCCAAAGATGATGACACTATTGCCGACAGGTATTATTGGAGTGAAGCAATGTCATTGCAGGGAGCATTTAAAAGATATTTTCCCTGGGTTGCTGAAACATCAAAAGAAGATATAGCTCAAATTCTGGATTTGCTGAAGGAACGAATGGATCATACGATGGTTCATGCTTCACTGAATCAAGAACTAGTCAAGGAGAAATATTAATAGAATGTAGTTTTTCGGGAAGCAAAGCAGCACTATAAAATAACGGTTTAGTTAACAGTATCTCCGTGTTTTGACGGTTTTGTTTTCAGAAGGTATTTACTAATATAAAAAGTAAAATTATGAGTTGTAGTTTAAAAGCAAAAGATAGAGTAGGAGTTATTAACCCAATCTTTACTTGTCAGCCGGCCGGAGCACAGTATGTAAGTATTGGTGTAAAAGATTGTATTGGTCTTGTTCACGGAGGTCAGGGTTGTGTGATGTTTGTACGACTTACCATGTCTCAACATTTCAAAGAAAGTTTTGAGTTGGCATCATCCTCACTTCACGAAGATGCTGCGGTATTTGGGGCATTACATCGGGTAGAACAAGGGGTGGATGTATTATTAATGCGCTATCCAGAACTGAAAATCATTCCTATCATCACTACCTGTTCTACCGAAGTAATTGGTGATGATATTGATGGTGTGGTTATAAAACTCCAGGAGGGACTTCTGAAAACGAAATATCCCGATAGAGAAGTGCATCTGATTCCGATACATACTCCGAGTTTTGTGGGCAGTCAGATAAGCGGGTATGATGTGGCTGTAAAAGCGTTTGTAGAACATTTTGCAAAGAAAGAAGCCGAATCAAACGGCAAAATCAACTTGATAACAGGTTGGGTGAATCCGGCCGATGTAACAGAATTGAAAGCCTTGCTCCGAGAAATGGATGTAGATGCTACCGTATTATTCGAGATTGAAACATTCGATGCTCCTATTATGCCTGCAGGTAACCATGTAGGGCATGGTGAAACTACCATTGCCGATTTACAGGGAACTGCTAACGCTGTAGGGACTATAGCTCTGAACAAATACGAAGGTGGAAAAGCTGCAAAATATCTTCAGGACGAATTTGAAGTGCCGGCTATCATCGGACCTACACCCATCGGAATTCGCAATACCGATACTTTTCTTGCCAATGTAAAGAAAATGACAGGAAAAGCTATTCCGGAATCGTTGGTTCGTAAACGCGGTATTGCTTTAGATGCTATTGCCGATGTATCGCACATGTTTCTTACCGGCAAAAAAGTAGCTATCTACGGAAATCCGGATTTGGTAATAGGGTTAGCCGAATACTGTATTGATCTGGAAATGGAACCAGTATTGCTTCTTTTGGGAGATGACAATGGTGGTTATAAAAATGATCCACGTATCACTGCTATGACAGAGAATGTGAAATTTGATATGGAAGTGGTAACCAATGCCGACTTCTGGGAACTGGAAGACCGAATCAAAAACAAAGGATTGAAACTGGATTTGATTCTGGGTCACTCAAAGGGACGTTATGTGGCCATAGACAATAATATACCAATGGTTCGCGTAGGTTATCCTGTTTACGACCGTGCGGGTGGATTTCGTCATCCTGTGGTTGGTTATGATGGAGCAATTTGGTTAGCCGAAGAAATGGCAAACCATATTTTTACCGATATGGAATACAAACACAACAAGGAGTGGGTTTTGAACGTGTGGTAAATTTTAGGCTTATCCTCTCTTTGAGAAGGTAATAATAGAACTTTAAATTTATTTTTATTTTCAACAGTGTTTTACGAACTTAATTTTTTTATCTTTGATCATCGGTATTCTAACAAGGGTGTCGATGAACAAAGAAGGGCTTGAGGAGGAAAATAACTATGATTGAGTTTGAATCAAAAATGATTGACGAAGAGTCTTTTGCTCTCAATTATGCGGATGCTACAGGTTATTATCACAGGGCTTTGCAATTTCAGGCTAACGGGCAACGCCCCAGTTTAGTTTTTAATATTGCTGCGGTAGCACTAGAACGTTATCTGGTAGCACTTTGTGACTTGTACGGTGAAGATCCGCGTAATCATAATTACATTACTCTGATGTGTGCTGTAGAAACATTTATGGATATACCCAAAGATCTGAACAAACGTATTAAAGCTATGGACTGGATTTTTGGAATTTGCTCCATTGACGAATATCGCCATCCTAATCCGGATGAAAAGGATATGGAGAATGCATTGGTGTTGTGCGTGGAAGTGCAAAAACTGTTTGATCAGAAACGGGTAGCAGCAATCGATGAGTTGACCCGAAAAGTCTTATTGGAAGTCTAAGTTGAAGATCTTTAATAATCAATAACTTTGCTTGAAACTCGTAACTAAAATCTCGTAACTATTTATATATTATGCAAGGAAGAATGAAACAGCATCCTCTGTCGGCAGAGGAAATAAGTGCTTTACTTTTAAGCCAATCAGTAGGTAATCTTGGAACCGTTTCGCCCGAAGGATTTCCATATGTAACCCCTGTACATTTTGTGGTATTAGAGGGTAAAATCTACATTCACGGTCTGTGTGCCGGACAGAAAATTAATTATATCAAAGCCAATCCGAAAATAGGTTTTGAGGTGTTCAAAATGAATGGATTGATCCATGATCCGGAACTGCCTTGCGACACCAACACCGATTATCAAAGTGTTATCATATCAGGAACTGCAAAGCTTATCGATGATGACCAGTTGAAAGTACAGGTATTGAATGAAGTGGTGAAAAAATACACCCCTCAACATGTAGGTAAATCTTACCCGCCTGCTATGCTGAAAGCCACCGGAGTGATTGAGATAATACCGATAACTACAACCGGGAAATACTTTAAATAGTTACAAGTTAATTTATAATTCATAACTCATAATTCATAATTCATTTCAACTAATGAACCAATGAATCAATTCCAATGAAAATAGCCGTTTTTATAAACGAATACAATCATATACTTCCGTTTTACAGTTCGGGTATCGTTGAGATTTATACGGATGATAAAACGAGCTGGGAATGTATTAATCAAATACCGTTTGATATGAGTTATCAACGGGATTTGGCTGATGTTCAGTTGAATATAAATATGCTGACTTCTGAGTTTGAAGATTGCAGTTTGCTGGTGGTTGAGAACATCAAGGTACTTCCGTCGGCTTTATTGCAGGAAAGGGGGATCGGTGTCTGGAAGTTTAGCGGACTGTTTTTGCCTGAATTACTCAATTTTGTAAAAAAGGAGTTGGAGAAAGCTCTGATAAAACCGGAGAAAGTACTTGTGCGCCCGGTATTGGTTGGGAGTGAGGAAGAGGCTGAATATGCGATTGATCTGGTTTCGGTGCTCGGTGGAAACAGCGGACTTAATTCTATGGATGTGCTGATTCCGTTTATGAAAGAAACCAATTTCAGAAAACTGCAAATCAGTTGTACGCATTTACCGAAATGGTTTGACAGAGTGCTTGAAGCTTTTCAGTTGGTTTCAAAACTGGAGGAACAGGAGTCGGAACTATTTAAGGTTACGGTGTGTCCCGTTCATTGGAATGACGATGTGAGTTTTCGGAAATCAATCCGAATTCCCGGAATGGGAGGCGGTTGTTCGTCGGGAGGTTGCTGATAAACTGCCCCTAAATTTCCTCGGTGCCTTTCCCTGAAAAGGGATTAAGAGGTCGGATAAATACAAATGAATAGCTTATGAAAATAGCAATATTTGTTGACAGATACGGAACTGTGCTACCGTTTTTTTCATTGGGAGTGGTGGAAATCTACTCGGACGAAAGTGGTGCATGGAAATGCATTAATCAGGTTCCGATGGACTTGAGTTCTGAGCCGGGAATGAATGAGGTTCTTAGGAATGTCAGGATGTTGGCCTCGGAATTAGATGATTGCAATTTGCTGGTTCTAGAAAATATTCAGGGCATTGTTCGTTCGTATTTGTCCGATTACAAAATAGGTATTTGGAAGTTCAAAGGTCTTTTCCTCGACGAGAATTTGCTTAACCATATTAAACTGGAAGTTGAGAAAACCGTGTTGGAGCATCAGCTGAAACAAGTAATAGCTGCTCCGCTATTGGTGGGGAAAGAAGAAGATGCTGTTTATGAACTTGACCTTGCAACTTTAATTGATTGCAATGCTTCGCTTAGTTCGCGGGCTGTGCTGCTTCCGTTTTTTCAGCAGATTAATTTTTGCGAACTAATCATTGTCTGCCGGCAAAGTCCTAAATGGTTGGAGCAGTCGATGGAGCTTTTGCAGCTCTCGTCGGTTTTTGATGATTTGGGCGATGGTGTGATTTGCCTGACTGTGACTCCTGTTGATTACGAAACGGGTTTGGAAACCCGCAGGGCTGTTCCGGTTGACCAGATTAGTAGTTTAGAAGAATCATGTTTTTCGGTGGGTTGCGGCAATGCCGGGTCGTGTGTTACTGAGATTGTCAGGGATCGGGATAAGATGAAAAAGATACGGGTATAAGGTTTTACCCTGATTTCGGACAAAATAATGCAATGGTGGCTTTTCTCAAATCCCAATTGCAATATTAATCGGCTACTAAATTATGAATGTTTTTGCAAGGGTTTTATATGCCGGACCAACGCTTGAGGTTTACAGCCGGTTATAAGAGTAAACTGTTTCCTCTTATCTTGCGGATACCGAAAAACAATCATTGCTTGTAGATAAAACGGCCTCAACATATTCTGTATGTTGAGCTTTTTTTGTTTATGATTGTCCTTTCTTTTGAAATTTGCAAAATAGAATATCTATCGATATTGCCTTTGGTAATTCAGCGGATAATTATATTTTGTTTGAATCATTCCATATTCTGTTTTCATCGGTACTGAGTTGAAAACGGATATTGTCCGGTATTTCCCGATCGGATTTCATACATTTTTGTCAGGGTATTTTGGGCTGAACTTCCTAAATGTATGAATAAATAGTTCGTCATTTTTTTATCCATCACATTCCTAGTCTTTTATAATTTATTTTCGGATGGCATGCAAATTGAACAATTTTGTGCGAGCAATTCGTTCTATGGTAGCAAATTGCATTTTTTTTTATTTTATCGATATTCCCGGGTTTGTATAACGATAAATAAACATGTTGAATGCTGTTTTTTTAGAAAAGGTAAGTAGTTTCCAATATTTAATGATCTGTTACTATCACATAGTGCACATATGGAACATCCCGACATTCGGGAGAAATAATGGGGGAGAAAAGACTTAGGTCACATAGTAAAAGTATCTGACGATACTTTTGCATAGTCTGAAATTATTCCGGTGCCCGGGATAATACTCTCTGTTCTTAGTCTCATATCTCCTATTTAAAACTAGTGTGAACTATTGGGGTGAAAAACATATCAATAATAATTATCATTTACTTAGATGTTATGAAGAAGATAAAAAAGGTTGAAATGCCTCAGGTGGACGAAAATCTGATGGAGACAGTTTCGTTTGGCAGCTTGTGTCAGAAGCCGGGCAACAGGGAAACGGATATTGCTAAAAACCTGCTGGAGGGTAGTGCGGCGTTTCCTGTTCTGTCGGATAAGGAAATGAATGTGGGGGTGCTGAGGTACGATACACCACATTTGAAGAAACACAAAGCCAGTACCTTTATTGTTTCGATATTACCGCTGGAGCTGCAAGCTGCTTTCAGAACTTTGTTTGCCGAAAAATTTCCACAATATGCCGATGAGGGGCATGGTTCGGTCATTTTCAATGGAAGTACGCATCTGGAAAACATTTTTTACAACAAAATAGAAACATTGGCCTCGGTGAGTCAGTTTCCGGATATTTTGATAACTACCGACCTGAATAGTCTTTACCATCGCAGCAGCAGGTTGCTGAACGACCGGAATTTTGAAACTTTCAATTATGCTCTGAATTCTATGTATGCTGATACAAAGATCAGTCATCCTGCCAGGGTGTTTGGGTATCTGGGTGCCGAGGCACTGGTCATGGTTGCACATAAAGCAAAGTATGAGACTTCCCAGCCTCCGCGCGAATGGTACGAATTGCTGAATCCGGCATTGAGAAGCAGCATTGTGTTTTCGGGCGATCGGGATTTTCATTGCAACACGGTTTTTGCTCATTTTGTAAAAGAATATGGATATGAAGCCCTGAAACAACTGGGCAAAAATACGCTTACGCGGATTCACCCCGAAGAAATGTTGCTTGCCATAAATGAGGGCAATAAAATAGATGCTTCCATCTATGTAATGCCTTACTCGTATGCCAAAAAGATTGAGAATAATCTGGATTATGAAATTATATGGCCCAACGATGGTGCCATTTTACTCCCTGTTCAGATGTTGGTAAAAAGAGGGGCTTTTGATAAATACAAAGATGTAATCCGCTTTTTGATTGGGAGGGAAGTGGGCGAGTTGTTGGAGCAGCATGGACTCGTAGCCGCCAATGCAAAAGTGAACAATGCTTTGCCGGGCACAAAGCTGAACTGGATTGGATGGAACTTTATCCGAAACTGCGACATGCATGCTCTGAAAGAAGACATCAGACGCCACTTATAAACGAAAATACTGTTAACCCTTATCTAATATCTTTATACGATTATTGCTGCGAACCGGCATAGACCGTCAGGTTCGGACAGTTGAATGAAGTACTAAAAATAATAGTTGTCCGGTAAAAAGCAGTAGATTCTTCACTTTGTTCAGAATGACAGATTATTACATTCTCTTTGTAAGGGATTGGGTAGGTTTGCGGCTATGCCGCAAACCTACCCAATCCTCAGACATAAAACATTGCTTGTCATTTTGAACGAAGTGAAAAATCTCTCACAAAGTTTCATATATCGGGTTTAGCTGACGATAAAAGAATAAAAATAAAAGAGAGGGAATAACAATGAATAGCCAAAAAACCAGAATAGCCGAACAAACAGTCGTTCATTTTTGTCAGGGCAGGAAGCCTGATACGGTGATTAAGTGCCGGGGAGAGATGCTTTCGCCTTTGTCGCAAATGAGTAAAATTGTTATTGAAAGCGAAAACCTGCCTGATACCTTGTCGCTTCTGCTGAAAATAATGAAAGAGGACATGGGTGTGATACGGGGCATGGTAAATTTGTTTAACAGCAAGACCGGTAAGATATTTATACACGATAGCATCGGACTTACCGACAGGGAAGAAACCCGGGGCGTGTACTCGCTGGGTGAAGGAATTACCGGACGTGTGGTGCAAACCGGTAAGGCAGTGGTGGTGCCGCGTATTGCCGACGAGCCTGATTTTCTGAACCGTACCAAAAGCCTTACCACACCGTCGGACGCAGAGCTTTCGTTTGTATGCATTCCCATTAAACTTGGCAAAAAGGTGTTGGGAGCTATCAGTGTGGAGCGGATATGCGACAATCCTTATCAGTTGCGTTACGATGTCGAAATTCTGGACATTATAGCTACGCTGATAGCCCAGGCTGTGGAGATTTACCTGATTGATCACGAGGAAAGTATTTTTCTGAAAGAGGAAAACGAGCGATTGAAAGATGCGCTGAAAGAGAAGTTCCATCCGTCGAATATTATAGGCAATTCGAAACCTATGCTGGAGGTGTATGCGCTGATCGGTAAAATAGCACAAACCAAATCTACCGTGTTGCTGCTGGGCGAAAGCGGAGTGGGCAAGGAGCTGGTGGCAAGTGCTATTCATTACAACAGCCCGCAAGCTGCGGCTCCATTTATAAAGTTCAACTGCGCTGCCTTGCCTGAGAGCGTGGTGGAGAGCGAACTCTTCGGGCACGAAAAAGGCTCGTTTACCGGTGCCGACAAAATGCGGAAAGGGCGTTTTGAGGATGCCGACGGGGGTACCATCTTTATGGACGAGGTGGGCGAACTGTCGTTGCCCATGCAAGCCAAGCTGCTCAGAATATTGCAGGAGCGGTCGTTTGAGCGGGTAGGGGGCAATGCCACCGTAAAAGTGGACATCCGCATTATTGCCGCCACTAATCGCGATCTGTTTAAGATGGTAAAAGAAGGTACGTTTCGCGAAGATTTGTATTATCGCCTGAATGTATTTCCCATTCTGATTCCACCGCTTTGCGAACGAAACAGCGACATTATTATACTGGCCGAACACTTTGTGGCTCATTTTGTGAAGAAGTTTAATAAGGAAATAAAACGCATATCTACCCCTGTGCAGGAGATGTTGCTTTCGTACTCCTGGCCCGGCAATGTGCGTGAACTGGAAAACGTGATTGAACGGGCCGTAATTCTGTCGGACGACAATGTGATACATAGTTACGACCTTCCGCTTTCGCTCCAGACCCCTCTGACAACCAGTACTACATTTAAAAAAGGACTGGTGGCCAAACTGGAAATAGTGGAATATGAAATGATCGTGGAAGCACTCGAAAATCATAAAGGAAACATGTCTGCTGCTGCGGACGAGCTGGGACTTACCCGACGGATACTGGGGTTGCGGTTGGACAAATTTGGCATTGATTATAAAAAGTACAAAGAGGCCTGAATGCGTGGTGTTTTTTTTATCACATAGCACACATAGAAATAATGGGAAAAAGACTTAGGTCACATAGTAAAAGTATCTGACGATACTTTTGCATAGTCTGAAATTATCCCGGTACCCGGGATAATAAGTAAAGAGCAATACTTAACAACCTGTTTTTTCTTTCTGTGTTTTTGAAAGCAAAATTCAGATAAACAGTCTTGTAACTTGTAATTTTTTACTTGTAACTAATTACTATGTGTTCTTAGTCTTATATCTTCCAGTTAAAACTACTGTGAATTATTGCGATAAAAAACATATCAATAATAATTATCATTTTCTTATTTGTGGAAATTTGTGTCGTTTGCGTTGTTTGCGTGCTTTTACTCATCGGCTGACTTAAAGTCATCTGATGAATACGAAAGCAAGTTCTGAAAAAGCTCAGTCGGATTGCGAAATAACTCTTTTTGCTCGACAATTTCATAAAAAAAGGAACGAAAATGCTTAGTGCGGAAGCTCTCTGAAAGAATTTAAGTGAACGATATATTAATTTGTGTGTTGTATTCTTAAGATTTAATGTGAAAATACTCAAGTGGAATGCTTCATTACTTAATTGGTATGCTTCCTGAAACAATTGGTATGCGTGATATATTAATTATATCTTAAGCCCCATTAAAACTTCCTAATGGATATACAATTGGAATGCAAAAATACTCAAAGCGAAATGTATCCCCATTAAAACTTCTTAATGGATACTCAATTGGTATGCAAAATTACTCTAACGGAACTAAAAAATCCTCAGTGCGCCATGAATATTCCTCAGTGCGGCATGAATATTCCTCAACGCGGAGCAATAATTCCTGAGTGAAAAGCAAAAATTCCTAAAACCGGAGGCTGTATTGCTAAATGCAAAGGCAAAAATACCCGATGCAAGAGGAAAATTACTCAAACCGGTGACAGGTGCACTCAATCGGAAAGAAGAAATGCTGAATTGAGTGCTGAAAGGACTCAGACGGGCGGGTGTATTACTAAATAGGAAACCGAAAATACGTGATCGGAGAGGAGTATGACCAGAAATAACTTTTCCAACGTTCTGAACTTTGGAAAAGATGCGTTAACACCAAAAGTACGAAGACTCCTGAACCTTATTTTTTTCAGAAGCTTCGGCCTCCAAAACGCGCAGAAAGCCCAATCAGTAATTAATGAGTAAAATGGTTGTTAATGTAATAATTTGTTTTTATCTTTGGTGCTTAATTTAGATAAAAATAGTATCTGCTCTTGCTATCGCATAATTGCATTGTGAGGCATTTATGTAGGAATAGATATTTTTCGGGTGACTGTGCTGACATTCCCGATAATGAATTGCAGTGGTGGAGGTGGTGAATGTTCACCGATTAATAATTACTAGTGTACTCTGCTGCTGCATCATTACATTGTTATTCATCGGGTGACTGTGCTGACATTCTCGACAATGAATCGCAGTGGTGGAGGTGGTGAAAGTAATTACTAGTGTCCTCTGTTGCTGCATAATTGCATTGTTATTCATTGGGTGACTGTGCTGACATTCTCGACAATGAATTGCAGTGGTGGAGGTGGTGAAAGTCCACTGATAAAAAAGAGAGAAACAAAAAAGTGTAAACCTTAAAAACCAACAAGCCATGGATAAGCAATATAACGCCGATGGTTTTATTCCAAAACATGGAGGTTACGAACGGTTGATAACCTATCAGAAGTCAGAAATCATTTACGATGGAACACAGTATTTTTGCAAGAAATATTTCCAACGCTACGACCGTACCATCGACCAAATGGTGCAAGCGGCACGTTCGGGCAAGCAAAACATTGTAGAAGCGAGTATGGCTTCGGGCACTTCGAAAGAAACAGAGATAAAGCTCACCAACGTGGCGCGTGCTTCGTTGGAAGAGTTGTTGATTGATTATAAAGATTTTTTGCGAACAAATAAGCTGAGGTATTGGGATAAGAATCATCCTTATTATGCGCAACTCACGCAAAAGCACAAAACACCCAATGCCAACTACGAAACTTATCGTAAAGGCATCGAAAGCCCGGATCCCGAAGTGTCGGCCAATGTGATGATAAGTCTGATAAACGTTACATCGTATTTACTAGCTCAACAAATAAAAATGCTGGAAAAAGAGTTTTTGGAAGAAGGCGGATTACGCGAACGAATGTCGCAAGCAAGAATAGAGATAAGAAAAAAACAGAAATAAATCGGATAGGTATAACAACGTATTGTTACTCTGCTGTTGCATAATTGCATTGTTATTCATCGGGTGACTGTGCTGACATTTTCGACAATGAATCGCAGTGGTGGAGTTGATGAAAGTTCACCGATTTATAATTACTAGTGTCCTCTGCTGCTGTATCATTGCATGTTATTCATTGGGTGACTATGCTGACATTTTCGACAATGAATCGCAGTGGTGGAGTTGGTGAAAGTCCACCGATTAATAATTATTAGTGTACTCTGCTGTTGCTTAATTGCATTGTTATTCATCGGGTGACTGTGCTGACATTTTCGACAATGAATCGCAGTGGTGGAGTTGGTGAAAGTCCACCGATTAATAATTACTAGTGTCCTCTGCTGCTGTATAATTGCATTGTTATTCATCGGGTGACTCTGCTGACATTTTCGATAATGAATCGCAGTGTGGAGGTGGTGAAAGTTCACCGATTAATAATTATTAGTGTACTCTGCTGTTGCATAATTGCATTGTTATTCATCGGGTGACTGTGCTGACATTCCCGATAATGAATCATAGTGGTGGAGGTGGTGAAAGTTCACCGATTTATAATTACTAGTGTACTCTGCTGCTGTATAATTGCATTGTTATTCATCGGGTGACTGTGCTGACATTCCCGACAATGAATCGTAGTCGTGGAGGTGGTGAAAGTTCACCGATTAATAATTACTAGTGTACTCTGCTGTTGCATAATTGCATTGTTATTCATCGGGTGACTGTGCTGACATTTACGACAATGAATCGCAGTGGTGGAGGTGGTGAAAGTTCACCGATTTATAATTACTAGTGTCCTCTGCTGCTGTATAATTGCATTGTTATTCATCGGGTGACTATGCTGACATTTACGACAATGAATCGCAGTGGTGGAGGTGGTGAAAGTTCACCGATTTATAATTACTAGTGTCCTCTGCTGCTGCATAATTGCATTGTTATTCATCGGGTGACTGTGCTGATATTTTCGATAATGAATCGTAGTCGTGGAGGTGGTGAAAGTTCACCGATAAAAAATTACTAGTGTACTCTGCTGCTGCATAATTGCATTGTTATTCATCGGGTGACTATGCTGACATTTACGACAATGAATCGCAGTGGTGGAGGTGGTGAAAGTCCACCGATTAAAAAAACAAAGTATAAAAGATTTACAAATATGAGAATGCTTGTGTAATTAAGAAATAAAAATTATGGAAAGAAAATATGCTTGTTATTGTGGTCTTTACTGTGAAAATTGCGCAGTCAAAGTGAAAGTTGAACCAGCTGCAAAAGCTTTGTATGAAGAAATGATGAAATTAGGATTTGACAAAATTATGTCCTTTTTCCCCGATGGCGAAAAATTTTGGTCGTTTTTAAAAGGAATGTCTACCGAGGGTGTATGTATTTCGTGTAAGGCGGGAAGCGGAAATCCAACCTGCAAAGTCAGACAGTGTGCGAAAGAAAAAAATGTTGAAATGTGTGCATTGTGCGAAAGTTATCCTTGCGACTACTTTACGGATTTTTTTGAAGGTTATCCTATGCTTAAACACGATAATTCTATTTTGCGCGAAAAAGGTTGGGAGTCGTGGGGAAAACTTCAAGACGAACGACGCGCAACAGGTGTTGGATTTGCTTACGCTAAGAATAACAATAAATAGGGTCGAAAATATTGAACTAATAGTGTCAGATGAAAGAAATTATAAAACTTAAGCATTGGCAAGTATTCGGTATTATTGCAATTGGTTATATAATCAGCTTTGCCTTACAAATGTGTGATTTTGAACTCTGGGGTGTAACTTCGCTAGAGCTTGCAGCTATTGTTACAGTAATCACATTGATGCTGTTATTTTTCTGGGTTCTGATAGTTGGACTGTTTTTAAATAACAGAACAGCCAATGTTTACAGCTTTAGAAATTGGGTTTTTGTTTTCGCTGTGGGTTGCTGTGCTTTTGGGTACACTTATTTGAATTTACAGAGACTAAAAATGGAAAATCAATTGTTTCCCTTTTGGTTTGGCTTCATTACTGTGTTTACTTTATGGGGAATTAGTTATACGTATTATCAGGTTGCAAGATCTTTAAAGTCTCTGGAGTTGGGTCGAGAAGCAGTGTTTTCGGAATGCGTAATGGATGCAATAACTCTTTTTGCATTTCCCTTTGGTATTTGGTTTATCCAACCGAGAATAAATAGAATACTGACTGCTGCCGAACAAATGGATAAAGATGGTAATGCCTCAAAATGAACCTAAAAACTACTAATATCCATTGTTAATCAGTTCGATCGCTAAGGGTTGTGTTAACAAGATGAGTGTGAGTAATGAATAAAATAAAAATGATAAGCGACAAAGATAATTGGTTTTCTATTGAAAGAATAGATGAAAATACGTCGATAATAAGTGAATATAAACACTGGGAAGAAACCCATTGTTACGTACTAAACGGAACGGAGAGGTGTTTGTTAATCGATACGGGGCTTGGCGTAGAAAATATTTGGGAACAAGTCCAAAAACTCACAGATAAACCCGTTACGGTGGTTACGACACACGTACACTACGACCATTTTGGCGGGCATAAATATTTCTCTGATTTCTATGTACATGAAGCTGAGACGGAATGGATAAACGGAAAATTTCCTTTGACCTTAGAACAGGTCCGTAATTTCCTGATAGAAGAGCCGTGCGATTTTCCTACAGATTTTGATATCAATAATTATTATTTGTTTGAAGGGGTTCCGACGAGAGTGCTAAAAGATAACGATATAATTGAATTGGGAGGGCGGACTGTACAAGTTTTGCACACACCAGGACATTCTCCCGGGCATATGTGTTTTTTCGAAGAAGATAAAGGATATTTATATACAGGAGATTTAATTTATATCGGCGAATTGTTTGCATATTATCCGTCAACAGACCCGGTTGCCTATATGAATTCAATAAAAAAATTGTTGCCGTTAGCAGTAAAGAAAATCTTGCCGGCGCATCATGATTTAAATGTTCCGGTGTCTATTATTAAAGATATGGACAAAGCTTTTACTGATTTGTATAAAAAAGGAACACTAAAACATGGAAGCGGAACTTTTTCATATTCAAATTTCGGAATTAGACTTTAAGATAAGATGATGCAAAATAAAGCAATCCTCCTTTATGCAACATATCGATTTGGAAGGGAATTGGCACGTATTGACATGGTGCTTTAAACAATTGCATTTTCAGTAATGTGTTGCTAACTATAGTTTTTCGATAGCAAAAAACAGATTCGGAAACTTTGGTCTGACCATAGGATATCGGTTTTGAGGTTATTGATGAATAGATTTTAAAAAAGAAATGCTTTATGAACAAAAATAATATTAGTCAGCAGTACTTTATAAGTGTGCTCTTGTTGGTTGTTGTTCTTCCGGTTGTACTTTTTCTTTCTGAATACTTTATATTTCACAGTGCATTAAGTTTTGCGGTATTTGCTAAGTGGTTTATTTTTTCGGCTGCAGGACTTCGCTTATTTGTAGCGGGTATGAAGCAGGTTGTTAATCCTTCGTTTACTGCCAGACAGATTTTTCATATCGAGAGCACGGATAGTTATCCTATACTTCGTGAGCTTGGTTTTGCAAATATATGCTTTGGGTTGCTTGGGATAATCTCGCTCTTTAAACCCGAATGGAGATTAGCCAGTGCATTTGCCAGTGGACTGTATTATGGCATTGCCGGGCTGCAACATCTGCTAAAGAAGCCTGTTAGCAAAAACGAATACTTTGCTTTATGGACCGACTTGCTGGTTTTTGTTGTACTTCTTATTTGTTTCATTTTTATTCCTGCTTAAAACTTCAAGCTATCCATTTAAATTAATTTCCGGTTTCTGTATATGCGTTTTACCAGATCTGCTTCATTTAAAATAAGGTTCGTCAGTTTGTTTTTTAGTTTTGCATTCGCCGCTCAGCTTTCGTCACAAACACGGTTAATCGGAAAGATTATAGAAAAAGATTCTAAACTAGCTGTTCCGTTTGCTTCTGTGGTTTATCAGAAACACTCACTTCAGAAAGGTGTGATAGCCGACATCCATGGGCGGTTCGAAATAGATGACGCAGATATAAGCAGCCTTACGGTTTCGTGTGTTGGGTACAAACAAAATAAAGTTCAACTTTCGTCGAAAGACAGACCTGCAATCGTTGTGGTTGAGCTGGAAACTGCTGCGCAGGAAATAAACGGGGTGGTGGTTACGCCGGCTAATAATCCAGCTATTCGTATTATACGAAATGTACTGGCCAACAAGACCCGAAATAATTTTGAAAACTATGAGAACTATGGTTACCGATGTTATGTGAAAACAATGCTAGATGTTAAACTGTCGGACAACGCAAGTTCGCAGGATAGTTTGACGATCTATAAAAACGGACGTTTAAAGAAGCAAGCTCCTTTTATTTCGGAGTGTGTAATGTCGGTTTCGAAACAAAATAAGCATCTTGAAAACAAAATTATAGCTCAGAAAACATCGGGTTTCAAAGATCCGCTGTTTGTTCAGAGTTTTGCAACACTGTTTCACCATACTCTTTCGTTTTACAATAACAGTATTTCTTTGTTTGCAATACCTGTTAACGATGATAAATCGGCTTCGGAATATGTAAGTCCGGTTTCCGACGGTTGTTTGAGCGCTTACAGTTTTGAGCTCGACGGTAGTTATACCGATGCTTCTGATACAGTTTTTGTAATCAAATTTCATCCAAAGAGGGGAACAAAATTCAACGGTTTAAAGGGACAGTTGTTTATCAGTTCCAATGCTTATGCCATTCAGCATATAGTGGTTGAGCCGGTAGATAAAGGATTGATCAATTTTAAATTCCGGCAAGATTATAAATTTACAGATAACAAATGGTTTCCTACAAAGCTGGACGAAGAAATAGGGTGGGTGGCCATGAGGGCGAGCAAAAAAGCAAATGTATATCCCGTTTATCTTATTACTTCCAACATAGATAGCGTTAGGTATGATCCCGATACGCATAACCGAAAGCTAAATCTGGAAAAGGTATATCTGGATGAAGCTTCGTTGAAAAACAGTGCTAAGATATTGGCCGATGCTCGTCCCGATTCTCTTACATTCAGAGAGAAAAATACCTATCATATTTTAGACAGTATAGGGACTAAAAAACATTATGATCGTTGGACTAAGCTTATCCCTAGTTTAATGGTTGGGCGGATTCCGGTAGGATGGGTTGATGTGGATATCAATAGTCTTTATAACTATAATAAATACGAAGGTTCGCGGTGGGGGATGGGCTTGTACACCAACGATGGCATATCGAAAACAGTATCGTTGGGAGGTTTTGCCGGATATGGTTTTAAAGATCAAAAAATGAAATACGGTGGACAGTTGGTCGTTGATTTAAATAAATACAGGGAGTTGCAACTGAAACTATCGTACCAACATAATTTAAAGGAAGTGGGAGCTGACCTGAGTAATGATCAGTCTTTACTATCGCTGAACAATTATCTTCGTACTTATATGGGTTCGCGCTATGATGAGTGCGTGGAGCAAAAAGCAGAATTAGGTTTCAGACCGTTTCGTTTTCTGAAAGTTACCACATCACTCAGCTTGAAAGACCTGAACCCGACTTACACCTATGCTTACAAAGGTGTGCCACTGACTAATTATCAGGCGGACGAAGTTCAGATTTCGGCCCGGTATGCCTATGGCGAAGAACTGGAAACATTCGGACGACAACGTGTTGTGAACTATGAAGGGAATCCGGTATTTAATCTGACTTACAAAAGAGGTATCAGTTTGTTTAATAAAAACAGCTATAAGTATAATCGCATAGAAGCAACCGTTGACTTTACGGCCTATAACGGACGGATTGGGCAGTCTACATTCAGACTGGCATCGGGCTTTATCGACAAAAATTTGCCTTACGGTTTGCTTTTTACGGGCGAAGGGAGTAAAGACAACGACACACCTTTGTTGATAAACAATAGTTTTCAAGCTCTGAAACCTTATGAGTTTCTTTCCGATAAATACGTCCGTTTGTTTTATTCTCATAACTTTGGTTCGCTGCTTATTAATACCAAGAGATTCAAACCTCAGTTTGTAATTGTTCAGAATTCAGGCTGGGGCGGACTCAGAAATGCTTCTGATCACGCAATTGATTTTAAAACACCGGATAAAATATACCTGGAGTCGGGTCTGATAATTAATAATATAATCAAGATTAAATACTTGAATATGTTTTATATCAACTTCGGTATAGGAGGTTTTTACCGCTATGGTAGTTATGGTCTGGCTAATTCTTCCGACAATCTGGCTTTGAAACTGGCTATGTCGGTTTCATTCAAATGAAAAAGGCGGTATCCATTTACATCTAAATGAATACCGCCTTTTTTATTCCGCACAAACAATAAACTATTCTTGTTTTTTCTTGTATAGCTGATACGAATTGACGGTGTTATGCCATACGCTATAGAATCCTCCGGCCAGTGCAGTGATGGGCGATAGAAAAGTGTAGCCCATCCAGATGGCCAGTACGGTACTTTTTTGTCCTAAAGCCTGTCCGGCACTGATCCGATCTCCATAGTGATCTCCAATTCGTTTCCCTATATAAAACTGAAAAAGGCAGGATGCTAATGAAACAACAGCGATGGCAATTTCATAAATTAATGGAGTCTGACTATGTACAATGGCTCTTGTTGTAACAGCAATGGCAAGAGCCAGTGCTACAGCCCACATATAGAAGGCCAGATCTTTTATTGCAACAATTTTCCGGTGCCATACAGGTAACAATATGCGTAGCAACCAGGCCGCGAAAAACGGACAAATAAGTAAGGGGAAAATCTTAGATAAAACAAGTCCGAATGAGTGAATGAACAACTGACCTGCCACGGGATGAACCACCGGGAATATAAGCGTAGCAGCTACAGCAGTAACCAAATTGGATATCAGTGTGTAGGTAGTTAATGATGCTGCATTGCCGCCCAACTTGTCAACAATCACAACAGCTGCGGTGGCTGTGGGGCAAATCATACATATCATACCACTTTCGATAACCACGCGAGCCGATGTAGCCGGAAAAATGATAAGAAACACAGAAAGTAAGCCAAATATTCCAAGCTGAATCAGAATCAACCAACCATGCCAGGGTTGAAGGCGGAGTTCGCGCGGATTGACCTTGCAAAAAGAAACAAACAGCATCGAAAAAATAAGTACGGGTTGTACAACACTTATAATGGCTGATACTTCAGCATGCGTAGAATCAAGAAAGTGGAGGTTTGTGTATAATAAATATCCCAGTAATCCGGCAATCATGGAAACGGGCAGGGTCCATGCTTTCAGAAAACCAACGATCTTTTTTCTGTATATGTTTGTTTTGAGTCCAATATTTATCGGCTGTATCAGTCGTTGAACAGGTCTGTGTGTGGGAATGTAAAAAGCTCTTTTCATTTCTATCTTTATTTGTTTTGCAAAAGTAGACCTAACTTTACATACCAGTGTTTTGTTTTAAGATGAAAAAAACGACTGTTCGATTGATAAATTCGATCGTTTAACCGATATGAAGTGAAAAAAAAGACCTATTTTTACCCCCAAATTATTCAAAGATGGAACTAAGACAACTCAGATACTTTATACGTGCAGCCGAGATGCTGAACTTCACCGAGGCAGCTGAGGCCTCTTTTGTAACCGAAAGCACGTTGTCGCAACAAATGAAACAGTTGGAGTCTGAACTGGGTGCCCTGCTGTTTAACCGCGAAAAACGAAAAGTCAGACTCACCGAGATTGGCGAACGTTTTCTGCCTTATGCCATTCGCACAGTAGCAGATGCTGATGAGTCGGTTCAGCTGGTCAAAGATTTGAAACAACTGAGAACCGGAACTTTGCGAATCGGTTGTACTTATAGCTTTACCATTGAGTTATCTAAAGTTTTATTGAAGTTTTGCAAGGCTTATCCTGATGTAAACGTGTCGGTGGAGAGACATACAGCCAGTTTGTTGATAGAGAAACTCTACGCGCATAAGCTGGATTTGGTTATTTGTTTTGAGCCTCAAACAGCTGATGCATCTTTAAAATGTATTCATTTGTTTAATACCCAGCTAAGCGTTGTTGTACATGCCACACATCCTCTGGCTGATGCGCAACATGTAACTATTGATGAAATGAATACCTATCCGGTGGCTTTGCCAAGTCGTAGTTTGTATTCGCGTATGCTATTGGATCATGCTTTACATTATAAACGCAAATCAATCGATCCACAATTGGAATGGAATGATGTAAACCTGGCATTGCGTTTTCTGGAGACCGGTCATTGGCTTACCATTCTGCCTCAAACCTGCCTGAAAGATGAAAGTGATTTCAGAACCATACCTATCAGCGATTTACAAGTGAATATGAAAGCTGTGTTATTGTCACTCGAAGATGCCTATGAAAAGGATACTACCCGCGCATTTTGCGAAATACTGAATCTAAATCAGTGGTGAAGTGCCGTTCCTGACTTTCCTTTAATAAATGTGGGGACTTTAAAAAGGTACAGATGTAGAATATCTCTACAATTTTCTGACTCGTGTCTTTTTTTCTTTTCTATTCGAAACAATCAGCAACATTGTCTATCACTCCAACACCCCAATAAAGATTATAGTTAGCTTGTGGTTTAAAATAAAGGCTCTTAACCGAAAGGTTAGGGGCTTTTTTTTATGGTTTAAACCGGACGATGTGTGAATCTTGTAACTCTTAGCAACAATTGTGTAAGGTGTCCGACCTTTAAAGGTCTCATCTTTGTATTCTGAAAATCAATTAATATTTAAAACAAATAAAGATGAGAAAATTAAAGCTACTGGTGTTTGGAATGTTGTTGATGCTTGCAGGCTCAACACAAGGTCAGCTATCTGTCAGATTGAATATTGGAACACCACCAGCATGGGGACCGGCAGGATATAATAGTGTTCGTTATTATTATCTTCCCGACGTAGAAGCCTATTATGATGTGCGAGCATCGATGTTTATCTATATGTCCGGTAACAGGTGGGTTCGCAGATCTCATTTGCCGGATCGTTACCGAAACTATGATTTGTATGGAGGCTATAAGGTGGTTATGAATGATTATCATGGTAATGCACCTTACTCTCATTTTCGTGAACACAGAATGAGATTTGCTCACGGCTATCGTGGAAATCCACAGCGAAATATCGGTGTACGAAATAATGGGCATGAAAGGCATAATGACTTTCGACCAAACAGAAATAATGGACGAAGAAACGACCATAACCAGATGAGAAATCCGGGTCAACAACATGGCAATGACAGAGGCAACAGACCCGGGAATGGCAACAAACAAGAACATGGTAATGACCGGAAAGATGGTCATGATAACGGAAATCGCAGATAAAAATATTAATAGATAACTTGTAAAAAAAGAAAAATGAAAGCAATAACACTTACAATCGCCTTGATCCTATTAACTGTAGGCACTAACTTATCAGCTCAACGGCATAAATCCTATTCGGAAGAATACGGTCATACATTAAACATCGGACTGGGTATTGGTGGATATTCGGGATATTATGGATACTCCGGAAATGCTTTGCCGGTTTTTGATATCAATTACGAATTTGGTGTGGCCAAAAACTTTACGCTGGCTCCGTTTTTAATTATTTATTCTTATTCGGATGATAATTACAGGGCATTGGTTACTCCGGTTGGTGTAAAGGGTACGCTCTACTTAGATCAGCTGTTGCACGCCGGAACCAATTGGGATTTTTATGTCGCCGGATCGTTGGGTGCAGCCATTGTGAACACAAGCTGGAATTCTGATTATTATGGAGACAGAAGCTATTATAAATCTGTTGATCCGTTATACGTTGATCTTCATGTGGGAACCAAATATCACTTCAATAGAAATATCTCAGCATTCCTTGACTTATCTACAGGAGTTTCGACTATAGGTATAGCCATACATTAAAAAGGAATTATGTGATGCTATAAACTTTAGAAGTGAAATAATTTTTTAATAAACATCAAATGAAAAATCTAAAGGAACTATCATTTATCGTATTGATATTCGCATTTGCATCATGCGCAAATGTTTCCAAATTTCCGGTTTCTACAGTGACGCCTGCGGCTAATATTGAGGTTCGCAGACAGCAGGATCAGAATGGAAACAATAAAATTACAATTACAGCAAATTACTTAGCTGCAGCTGAAAGATTACATCCACCCAAAAAAGTGTATGTGGCTTGGGTCTTGTTTGAGAATAACGGTGTAAGGAATCTAGGACAATTAAAAATCAAAAATGCGAAAACAGCAGAAATAAAAGCTGTAATTCCATTCAAATACACTGAAATCTTTATTACAGCCGAAGATCAGGTGGATATATTGCATCCGGCTGGCGTTGAAATATCACGTATTAAATTTTGAATATCACGATTTTATTATTTACAAAAAAAGAAACCAAAATGAAAAAAACTATTTTTACAATCCTGACCTGCGTATGCATGGTTGGTACAATGAATGCTCAGGGAGCAGACTCGAATGCGAGCGACAATATCCATATCGGACTAAAAGTTGGAGCTAATTACTCAAACATTTACGATTCGAAAGGTGAGAAATATGATGCTAATGGTAAGCTTGGTTTTGCGACTGGTGCTTTCGTGAGTATTCCTATTGGTAAATATTTAGGTATTCAGCCTGAATTACTTTTTTCTCAGAAGGGGTTTACAGCCACAAGCAGTGTGCTTGGTGCTGATGTTAAGCTCACCCGTACTACAAACTATATTGATGTTCCGGTATTTCTGGCTATAAAACCCAGTGAAATGATCACATTGCTTGTAGGACCTCAGTACTCTTATCTGATGAAACAACATGACAAGTTTACAAATCCCATTACCAACATTGAAACAAACACAGATTTTGATACGGATAATATTCGTAAAAATACTTTCTGCGTGGTTGGTGGAGTGGATATAAACCTGGATAACCTGGTTTTCGGAGCAAGAGTTGGTATGGATATGTATAACAACAATGGTGACGGTACTTCAACAACTCCCCGTTACAAAAATGTATGGGCACAAGCCACAGTAGGGTTTAGGTTGTAAACAAGTAAACAAGTAAACAAGTAAACAAGTAAACAAGTAAACAAGTAAACAAGTAAACAAGTAAACAAGTAAACAAGTAAACAAGTAAACAAGTAAACAAGTAAACAAGTAAACAAGTAAAGAAGTAAAGAAGTAAACAAGTAAATAAGTAGACAAGTAGACAAGTAGACAAGTAAACAGGTGAACCCAATAACCCAATTAATCAATTACCCAATCAACTATTCAACCAATAAGAAATAATCGGATGTGTGAATTATGTAAGCTTTTTCAATAATAGTGTAACTGGCGAAAAGGCAAACATGCATACATTTGTATTATTCAAAAATGTATAAATCAATTATAAAAACAAAAAACATTATGAGTGCAGGAAAAGTAGTATTAGGCGTGGTTGCCGGTGCAGCCACCGGAGCTTTATTAGGAATCTTATTTGCTCCGGCACGAGGTTCGGTAACACGCAGATCAATTTGTCGTAAAGGCGAACATGAAGTGGATGCATTGAAAGACAAATTCAGCGATTTTGTTGATAGCATTACCGATCGTTTTGCCAAAGTGAAAGAAGACGTATCTGATTTGATTGACGACGTAGAGCTAAAAGTCGAAGAAGTTGAAAAAGATCAGAAGGCTTCTAAAAAGTAGTGTTGAAACCAACAAAAACGGAGTCTGGTTCGAATAATAATTTCAAACTGAATTAGCCTGCCTTAGGTTCTTCGGAGCAGATTCTGTTTACAACTCATCTATTAACAGGCAATTGAAACTGCCGATAAAAAGTAACCCGCATTATGGAAAATAATACACAATTGGTAGAATCGCTGCTCGAAAGAGTGACCGACTATGGCAAAACAAGCTATGAGCTGGTGAAGCTGAAGGTGGTGGATAAGACTACCGACGGTCTTTCGTCGTTTTTGCCTAATACTGTAATAGGTGCTATTGTTTGTAACTTCCTGTTGTTTGCGAATTTGGGATTAGCCCTTTGGTTGGGTAAAATCTTAGGTGAAGTTTTTTACGGGTTCTTAATTGTAGCAGCTTTTTATGCACTGGTAGCTTTTGTAATGCATTTGTTTATGCGCAAATGGCTAAAAAGAATTTTGTATGATTATATGATTAAACAACTGCTTAAATAAAATACAAATGGAAAATATAAGCTGTGCAGCCGAACTTAAAATTGCTATCCAAAAATTGGAGTTTCAACATAGTCTTCAGGGCAAAATGTTGCAAGAAGACTTTTTTATTGCGTACGATAGTTTGAAACCGGCCAATCTCATTAAAAATACACTGAGCGAAATAACTTCGTCACCTTATTTAATCGACAATATGCTGGCTGCGGTGACCGGAATGATCAGCGGTTATATATCTAAAAAAATTGCTGTGGGTGCTTCTCATAGTTTGTTCCGCAAAATAATGGGTTCTGTGCTGCAATTTGGTGTTACAAACTTAGTGGTACAAAATCCGGATGCTTTAAAAACAATGGGTAACTGGATAATTCAACAGCTATTTCATAGAAACGAAGATAAAACAGAGAAAGCGTGATTGCAGCTAAATCCATATTACCATTTTACGTCAAAGCCGGTATTTTTCTAATCGGTTTGTCTGCCCTGTTAGCCATATTATATATAGCTCAGGGCATTATTGTTCCGTTAGTCTTTGCTTTTGTTATAGCTATCTTACTTCATCCGGTAGTGAATTTTTTTGTACGGATCAGAATAAACAGAATTATAGCAATCATTATTACATTGCTACTAGCAATTTTAGTCCTTGCGGCCTTTATTGCACTTATTTACACTCAGGCCGTGAGTTTCGGCGATTCGTGGCCTGTACTGGTTGATAGATTTACCATAATGCTCAATGATGGTATAAATTATGCGTCACACTATTTAAACATCAGACCGTCTCTTATTCATGCCTGGATTACCAAAACACAGCATGAACTGATAACCATAGACAGCACATTGATAGGCAACACCATTGTCACGGTTGGCAATAGTCTGGCAATAGTGTTACTGGTTCCGGTATATGTTTTTGTGATCTTGTATTACCAACCGCTTCTGATAGAATTCATCCACCGATTGTTTGATAAAGCACATCAAAATCAGGTAAGTGCCATTGTAAGTCAAACCAAATCAGTTGTGCAACACTATCTGGTGGGGTTGATTATTGAAGCAATTATTGTTGGCGTACTTAATACTGCAGGCCTTATGTTACTTGGAATTCAATATGCCATTTTACTTGGAGTGCTTGGAGCTGTGCTAAACATGATTCCATACTTAGGCGGAATTATTTCTATCGCATTATTTATGATGGTAGCGTTGGTAACCAAGGATTCAGCATGGTTTGCCTTGTACGTACTCGGAGTTCATACTCTGGTTCAGATAATAGATAATGATTTTATAGTTCCCAAAATAGTTGCTTCGCGGGTAAAGATAAATGCCCTTTTCTCCATATTTGTTGTGCTTGTAGGAAATGCCCTGTGGGGAATTCCAGGCATGTTTCTGTCGCTACCACTTCTGGCTATTGTAAAAGTTATTTTTGATCATATCGAATCGACCAAGCCCTGGGGATATTTACTGGGAGATACGATGCCGACGCTAAAAAAGCGGCAAACTGTAAGCGGCAAGCAGTAAGCAGTAAGTAGTTGGTAAGTGACTAACGATTAATGTTTATCGATTAATTACCTTTCTCAAACAATAGGGTTTTGAAGGAACTTATTGTTTTCCTATTATCGGCTGTGATGCAGCTGTATTAAACGCCTCCAATAAACAACTCCGTAGTGAGGTGTCCTGATTAAGTGTTTGTTTTAAACAAACACGAAGTTCCTTTCTGATTCCAGACGCGAGTGTAATAACCTACAGTCAACCTGTTTTTGTAGTTAGTCTCTCGTAACTCGTAACTAAAATTCTTGTAACTTAATACATATAATCATGATAGAAGTAAAAAAAGAAGGAATATTATTGACAAAGTCCGAACTGGAATTTGAGAATGAAGGTCTATTAAATCCGGCAGTGATTCGTGAGGGTGATAGCGTTCATATCTTTTACCGTGCCGTTCAACTTTGGAATCAATCTACGATTGGTTATTGTCGGTTGGACGGACCGTTGAATGTTGCCGAAAGATGTGAGAAACCGATTATAATTCCCGAATTTGATTATGAATCGCAGGGTGTTGAAGATCCTCGTATTACAAAGATTGACGACACTTATTATATGAGCTATACCGGATACGATGGAATCAATGCCCGTGGTGCATTGGCTACCTCGAAGGATATGGTGACTTTCACCAAGCAGGGACTTGTGGTTCCGCCTATTTCGTATGCTCATTTTGTATTTCTGGTAGAATCGGCCGGTAAAGTAAATGAAAATTACTACCACAACCATAAGTTTTACTATCAAGAATCCGATCCGGAGGAAAAAATCTTGTTGTGGGATAAGAATGTGGTTTTCTTTCCTCGACGTATTCATGGGAATCTCGTATTCCTGCATCGTATCAGACCCGGTATTCAATTGGTATCGGTAAAAGAGATTGCCGATCTGACTCCGGAGTTCTGGAATGATTATTTTCTCAACTTTCAGGATCATATTGTGATGGATCCTGTCCATCAGCATGAATCAAATTATATTGGCGCTGGATGTCCACCCATTGAAACCGAACATGGGTGGGTGTTGATCTATCATGGTGTAGAAGAAACTGAAGACGGACTTGTATACTCGGCTTGTGCAGCTTTGCTTGATTTGAATGATCCATCAAAAGAACTGGCACGATTGCCGGAAGCTTTGTTCAGACCCGAAGAAGAATGGGAGTTGCTCGGTGAAGTAAATAATGTTTGTTTCCCAACGGGAACAGCCTTGTTTGGCGATACTTTATTTATCTATTACGGGGCTGCCGATTCGTATATTGCCACGGCATCGTTGAAGTTGACTGATCTGGTAAATGCATTGTTAGGTAATCTGACTGTTGAAAGCAAGACGATTGAAACAACAAAGCTAACAGAGGTGACAGAACCGCCGCTTGTGCATAAATCACATAAACCAACTAAAAAACCTAAAAATGAAAAATGAAAATATACCCGAAAAGATAGACCGTCTTATTAGCCGGGAAGCAGTGTTCAGCTATGACAGCACGACGCTTTTACCAAATACCATCCGAAAGAGCCGGCATCATGCCCATCTTAACCGGACGCAGGATAAAGCCGGACTGTTGGTTATCACCTCTTATCCACCGAGGGAATGTGGTATTGCCACTTACTCGCAGGATTTGATTACGGCACTGAATGAGAAGTTCAGCAATTCATTGTCCATTCATATCTGTGCGTTGGAAAACGGCAAAGAAACTTACGATTATCCCGAAGAGGTGAAATACACACTGGATACTTCGCAGGTAAGGTCGTATCTGGATTTGGTGGAAAAGATTAATAACGATGATCATATTCAATTTGTGCTGATTCAGCATGAGTTTGGATTTTATAAAAATCAGGAACAGGCATTCCTGCAATTGCTGTATGAAGTGGTGAAGCCGGTAGTGGTGGTTTTTCATACCGTGCTACCTAAGCCCAATGAACACTTGAAGTTAGAGGTCACCAATATAGTTGCAGCCAGCCAGTCCACCGTGGTAATGACCAACACATCGGAAGATATACTGGTGAATGATTACGGTATTGCGCGGCAAAAGATAAGCGTAATAGCGCACGGTACCCACCTGGTTCCGCATTTAAGTGAGAAGTTTCTGAAAGAGAAATACGGGCTGACAGGTAGAAAAGTGTTGACCACTTTCGGGCTGCTTAGTTCGGGAAAGAGTGTGGAAACTACGCTGAATGCTTTGCCGGCTATTATAAAAGAATGTCCGGAGGTTATATTTTTGATTATTGGAAAAACGCATCCCGAAGTGGTAAAATATGATGGCGAAGTGTATCGCGAAAGTCTGGTGGCAAAGGTAAAAGAACTGGGCATAGAGAAACATGTGAAGTTTATCAACAAATACTTGCCATTGCCGGTGTTGCTAGAGTATTTACAGCTCACAGACATTTATCTGTTTACTACAAATGATCCGAATCAGGCAGTGAGCGGCACCTTTGTGTATGCAATGAGTTGCGGTTGTCCGATTATTTCTACGCCCATACCTCATGCTAAGGAAGTATTGACCAAGGATACGGGGATCATTTTTGATTTTAAAAATTCAACGCAATTGGCTGATGCTGTAAATTTACTACTCAACGATTATCCGTTGCGTAAGAATATTATATCCAATACGCTGCAGAAGATTGTGTCGACAGTATGGGAAAACTCTGCAGTGGCTTATGCTATTTTGTTTGAGCAGGTGTCGGGCAATAAAGTGAAGTTCCAATATAATTTGCCGGAGATTAATCTGAATCATTTAAAAGCCATGACCACGGAGTTTGGCATGATACAGTTTTCGAAGATCAATGACCCCAATATAAAATCCGGTTATACGGTGGACGATAATGCACGCGCATTGGTAGCCACTTGCATGTACTTTAAAACGACAGGTGATGAGAAAAGCATCGGTGCTATTCAGAAATACCTGGCCTTTCTGAAGTTTTGCCAGAGACCCAAAGGAAATTTTCTAAACTATGTAGATAAAGAACATCATTTCACCGATCAGAATCAGGAAGTGAATCTGCATGACTCAAACGGAAGAGCGCTGTGGGCGCTGGGTTATGTGGTTTCATTAAAAGATATTTTGCCCGAGACCATCGTTACCGAAGCCGTTGCGATTTTTGAGCACGCCATGTTGGATCTGAAAGTGATAGATTCTCCACGAGCAATGGCTTTTGCGATAAAGGGATTGTTTTACTTTCAGAAAGGAAAGAAATCTGCGAATCATGTGGCTGTTGCGGAAGTGTTTGCCGATAGGCTGTTGAAGTTGTATCAGCATGAGTCGAGCAGAGACTGGCTGTGGTACGAAGGTTATATGACTTACGCCAACAGTATATTGCCCGAAGCAATGCTGTATGCCTGGCTGATGACCGGTAAAGGTATTTATAAAGATACCGCGCAGGTGTCGTTCGATTTTCTGTTGTCGCTTATTTTCAATTCGAACGGAATTGAAGTGATATCCAACAAAGGTTGGTTGCAGAAAGGGCAGGAGGCAGGTCATTTTGGCGAGCAGCCTATTGATGTGGCTTATACTATTATGGCGCTGAGTAAATTTTACGATGTGTTTATGGATGAAGAGTATCACAAGAAGATGGAAATAGCTTTCAATTGGTTTTTGGGCGACAACCGTTTACACCAGATTATTTATAATCCGTGTACCGGTGGATGTTATGATGGGCTGGAAGAAACACATGTAAATCTGAATCAGGGAGCGGAGTCGACGGTAAGTTACCTGATGGCACGCCTGACTGTTGAAAAATATAAAAATGAACAGTAAAGAACGTAAATCAATTGCAGTAATTGTAGCTCATCCCGATGATGAGACTTTGTGGGCAGGTGGACTTATACTAGAGAATCCGTTGAACGATTGGTTTATTGTATGCCTGTGTCGGGCAAGTGACAAAGAGCGTTCGGCGCGGTTTAAAAATGCACTGGTATTACTCAAGGCGCAAGGTGCTATGGGTGATCTGGACGATGGTCCTAATCAGCATCCGCTGGATGAAACGGAATTGGAAGCGGAGATACTCCGGTTGTTACCGGGTACTCATTTTGATTTGATTCTGACGCACGACTCGGCCGGTGAATACACCAAGCACCTGCGTCACGAAGAAGTAAACAAAGCAGTGGTAGCTCTGTGGCACAATGAGAAGATAAAGGCCGGCGAGCTGTGGACATTTGCTTATGAGGATGGAGACAAAGCTTATTTTCCGAAGGCAATAGAGTATGCGAGTATATTTGAATCGCTATCGGAGAAAATATGGTTGAAGAAGTATAAGCTAATTACGCAAACCTATGGTTTTGCAGAGGACAGTTGGGAGGCCGAAACGACTCCCCTGTCGGAAGCATTCTGGCAGTTTAAAGATGCACATAGTGCACAGCAGAAGATAAAAATAGAGTGAGGTAGGATTTGAAATGTGCAATAAACAGGCCGCTCCTCCGGAGCTTTTGACCATGTGAATTGCATATTACTACAAACAGGATGCTCCTACGGAGCTGTGGAAATCTTCGGAATAGGTGTGTATTATAAAACAGGTCGCTCCTCCAGAGCTTTTGACCATGTGAATTGCATATTACTACAAACAGGATGCTCCTACGGAGCTGTGGAAATCTTCGGAATAGGTGTGTATTATAAAACAGGTCGCTCCTCCAGAGCTTTTGACCATGTGAATTGCATATTACTACAAACAGGATGCTCCTACGGAGTTGTGGATATTCTCATTAATATTCATTGTTCTTTTATCGGGCAACAATGATTTAGAATTTGTAAATCTTTATTTCACTAACAAAAAAATATATTATGAAAGTATTGGTATTGTATGAATATCCTCCGACCCCGGGAGGACTGGCAACACAGGGAGATTTGTTATACAAAGGCTTGATGGAACTGGGTGTTGATGTTCATGCAGCGCATTTCGAATCGGATCAGGAAAAAGAATGGTATTACCGTTGGTTTAAACCTGATGTGGTGGTAGGAATAGGTTACTGGGGTTATACTCCGCATTTGGTGCTGAACCCACAGAAATTTGGGGCGCTGGCTGTTCCCTGGTTGGTGTCCGATGGATATATTGCCAACTATCAGGATGTGTTGAATGCACTTCCACTTATCCTGGTTACGTCGAATTGGGTAAAAGAGATGTATGTACGCGATGGGATTAATGGTGATAAGATAGAGGTGCTGCCTGTGGGTTGCGATACCGACACGTTTAAGCCTTACAGCAAGGATGATCCGAAGATTGTAGCCGTGCGTGAAGCATTGGGTATAGCACCGGATGAACTGATGATTCTTACCGTGGGTGGTGATGCTGCTTCGAAGGGCGGTCAGGAAGTGATGAAGGCATTGGCAATTATTGACAACAAGGTTCCGAAATGGAAATACGTCTGTAAAGTATGGCCACAGCAACGCACCAGTATTCAAGATGCATCCGACGAGGAATTGGCCGAGAGTCTGGGCATTGAAAAGAAAGTTATTTATGCTGTCAATACTATTTCGCGAGCATTTATGCCCTATCTGCTGGGTGCCTGCGATATTTATGCGGCTCCATCGCGACTGGAAGGTTTCGGGATGCCACAGGTGGAAGCAGGAGCTTGCGGTAAACCAGTGTTGAGCATAAATGCTATGGGAATGCTGGACACGCTGGTGCATGGCGAAACGGCTTTGCTGGCCGGAGTGGCACAGAAAATAGTGGTGAACGAAGTAATACTGGGTGCTGCCGCCGGATTTGAAGAGGGACATAAAGTGGTGTTTGATACGCCACGCATTGTGGATTACCGTGCCGATGTGCCGGACATTGCCAAATACATGGAGATGCTGATGAACGATGCTTCTTTGCGTGATAAACTGGGTAAAGCGGGTCATGAACGTGTGGTGGCTAATTTCGACTACCGTGTGGTGGCTAAGAAGTTTCTTCGGATTATGAGTGAGAGGTTGGGGATAGAGTGATGTGATGATGTGGTGATGTGATAATGTGATGATGTGGTGATGTGATGATATGTTGATATGTTGATGTGTTGATGTGATGATGAGATGATGTGGTGATGTGATGATTAATTACAGCATCAAAACTCGATATAAACAAAGGAATGAGTTACTTTATTCCATAAAGTATTCTTCCTTTGCAATACATCATCACATAAACTCATTACCATATCAACCATTTTTTTTTCTTCATACTAACACATCATCACATTATCACATCACTTCTTCATCGCAATATCATCACATTATCATATCAACACATTATCACATTAAACTTATGAAAATAAATAATCAGGAAATTGAAGATGCAAAGAAAGCGGCACTGGAAGTGTTGCTTCATAATGCTCATGGTCCTTATATGGGATTGCCACGGACGGCGGGTTGGGGATATCCCGAACCGTATACGCGTGATTTGATGTTTTCTATTTTCGGAATTGCTGTCAGTGGCAACCAAAAGTTGCTGGACAGCATTCGCCGGGTATTGGAAACGCTGGCTAAGAATCAGAGTGAACACGGACATATTCCGTCGTTGGTTCATGATGGTGAAGATCGGGGCTCGAGCGATACCACTCCTTTGTTTTTGCTGGGGGTGAGTATTTTCAGAAAACAAAGCGGCGAAGCGGAATTTCTACACGAAGCGGTTGAAAAAGCGCTTGTCTGGATGGAATATCAAAGTCCGTCGGACCGATACATGGTGGCGCAACAACCTACGAGCGACTGGCGCGATGAGCAATGGGTGCTGGGCTACGGATTGTTTGTAAACACGGTTGTTTATAGCTATCTGCGCTTGTTTGGGTTGAACGATCGGGCGGAACATATGCTGGATGAGATGAGTAAATTCACCATCACGGGAGGAACAATCCATCGGCATGTGCATACAGGCTTGGTGGTAAAACATAAACCGTATTACGCCATGTGGTCGTACAAGATTCTAAGCAGCGAACGTTTTGATTTGCTGGGCAACAGTCTGGCTATTTTGTCGGGAATAGCGTCACCAGCCAGAGCCAGCGAAATGATTTCGTGGATTGAAGAGGAATGTGCTGCTATGCGTACCAAAGGAGAACTGGTGGTGGGATTGCCTCCTAACTTTTTCCCATTTGTAAAACCTACCGATCCGGAATGGAACGAACGTTACTCGGAATACAACAATCCGGGCGATTATCACAACGGTGGTATCTGGCCTTTTATCAGTGGTATCTACATTGCAGCTTTGGTTGCGGCTAAAAAATACAGCCTTGCCAAAGAAAAACTGGATGTGCTCACGCAATTTGTGAAAATGGGGCGCACCGACAAAGCCGAATTCGGATTTAATGAGTGGATAAAAGCACAGGATGGTAAACCGATGGGGCAAGATTGGCAAACCTGGAGTGCTGCCCTTTATCTTTATGCCGCAAAATGTGTGGAGGATAAGTGTACACCGTTTTTTGATGAGATAAGAGGAAAGAATGACTAATTTTCAATGATAAGTTATTAGTGATTAGCGATAAGTGATCAGTTGTTTCGGTCGATATAGGCTATGTGAAAATCAACGGATCAAAATCCGTTATATCAGCGTTTATCGGCTTCTGCTTTTTTTATTTCTTGATTTACTTATACGAAATTATATTTATGCAAGTATTTGAACCAATATTCGCACTACTTACTTATCTGTAACGGATCATTTAGTGAAAAAATACCTGACCCGTAATTTGTTTCAATTTGTTTACATCTTCCTGATAAGACAGAGTTCTGTGCGGACTCTGTCTTTATTTTTACTGCCAACGAGTAGATGTGGAAATATTGCAACTTTCTTGCTGAATTGTGTAAGAAAAACCTATTTGAGATAATGCATCTTTTGATTCCCATGCGTTTTGGTTCTTGTCGCAATTTCTTGGTTTGCTTGAATCTAAAATTCTTTTGTATTTCCCATTCAGATAACAATCGATTATATCTGTTCCCGTTTCTGTGGTTGAAGAGAGTGTTTACTTCAAAATCAGAGCCCCATACAGCACCAATAGGAATGATGCTATTGAGATAGCAGCTATTATTCAGGCATCAGGAGTTTTATATGGTAAATAGGAATTGTTTGTAATACTGACTTGTGTAAAAGTCTTGTCAAAAGAAAAGTATGTCGTTGCATATTCGAACCAGAACAATAAGCCGACAATTTAGTTGTATATCCGCAGACCTAAAAACCTCAGATAATCAATATAGTATAATCAGTATGCAGCCTATTGCAATCTTGCTCGAAGACTCTACATTGTATATTGTAAGAACTAGATTGTATAATGTAATAGCCAGAATATATAATCTAATGACTAGATTGTATAATGTAATAGCCAGAATATATAATCTAATGACTAGATTGTATAATGTAATAGCTAGAATATATAATCTAATGACTAGATTGTATAATGTAATAGCCAGAATATATAATCTAATGACTAGATTGTATAATGTAATAGCTGGAATATATAATCTAATTACTAGATTGTATAATGTAATAGCTGGATTATATAATATAAGAATTACATTGTATAATGTAGTAACTAAAATATAGGTTCGAAATGTTCGGATATTCAGATCAGTGCTTTTGTTATATGCTCAATAAACAGGATTGTAGCCGGCTGAAGGCTGTGTGTTGTTGTTCAGATGATAGATTGTTTACCTGATGTTGTAATAAGAATTTGAAATAATCCGCGCAAATCAATAACTGATTCTGGTATGCAGCTGATTTGCAGGATGGGGAAAAACGCTTGTTTTCAGTTAAGATGTATTGATTTTAGGTTATTTGCGGTCAAAAGCATAGTATAGATAGCATGCAAGGCACATTCTGTTAGTGAAAGAAACAGGCATAAAAGCATTAAGCTCTGTAGCAGCAGCCTGTATGAAAGGCATGCAAACATAAGTTATCGCAAATGAAGTTTTGAAAATCAAATGTAGAAGAGGGCCTTTCGTAGACTTCAAAATAGAATACAGAATTATTACTCCTCAACGATAAAGACTGCTCAGACGGAAAAAGCTTCTGTAATTTGGTCTTACTTTACTACATTCAAATAACTTAGAGTCTTAATACACGATAGCATTTATATACGTAGACTGAGGTTCAATTATAGAGTAAAATAGCTTTTTTGAAGAAAAATCGAAGATTTAACCTGAAAAGTGCCATTTTTATGTTTTAAAACATATATCTTTGTATCGTCAATTAGAAATTATTCTATAAGACAAATCTGATACAAGGAATACCCAATAAAAAATCACGAGGGAATTCTTTGTTTTTTTATTTATAAAGGTATAGGTATTTAGGTTTTAAAATTTAATTTTTGAAGGTTATGAAAAAGATTTTTAGTTTAGTTGTTATTTTGGTCGCATTTGGCGCCAGCGTTTCTGCAGTAAATTCAAGTGATTACACTGTGTTTTACAAATTAAATAACGAAACTACATTCAATTCGCTGGTTCGTTATTTGGATGCCGATTATACACAAGCAGATCAGTTGAAATACGTATTTTCTTTGACGGAAAATAAATTGAAAACGGCTTTGAAAGCCGACAACGGTGTCGCAGCAGAAAAAGCATTAAAATTTAATTTAGGTAATGCAAAATCTATTTTGAGTGATTCACAATACAGAAAGTACTTAACTGCACTGAATGTAACGATCAATCGCGAAAAAGAGACATTGATTGCCGACAACAAGTAATTGGTATTATTCTTTGCCGTAAGGGGTGCTTTCATACGAGAGTGCCCTTTATTTTTATTTGAAAGTTGATAAGCTTCTCTTAAACTCAATCCAAGAAAAACAGGTTCAACACCCAGTCAATGTGAATTATTTATCACGAATCGTTGATCATTTATCACTGATCACTGATTGTTATTCACCTTTTCGTCCCAGGAATTAAGATTTCAACCCCGTTTTCGTCCCGTAATATAAGTTAATATGCACGTTTCGTTTCTAAAATGACCGTTTCGTCCCAAGACTATAGCGCAGAATAAAATAAGCATTTATCTTTGTACCGACATTAAAAATAACACTGTGTCTGGTAAATAATAAAAATTATAGAAAGGAGAAAAGCGTCATGAGAGAACATGCAAGGGCACCCCGGGACATCGATTCGTTTAATAAGTATATTGTACGTATTGTACACTATTTACAGGAAGGTGTCCCTATTAGTAATGCCGTACGCTTAGGAATTGCGGAAGAAGAATTAAAATTTTTGCAGGCTTTACTGGTATCGTGGATGTCGCTTTACAAACTCTATGGCGATAAGAAAAATACCAGAACTACAGCGGTGATTGATCAATTGCACAATATTGTGAATCGGTTTTTAGAATACGATAGGGCGCGTCACTTGCTCGATCGGACTGCTTCATCGCCAAATACTACCATTGTAGATATGGAAACCTTTAATATTCGTAGCGGTGCTTTGCGGCGTAAAGCACGCAGCATTATTAGTAAATCTATTACTGAAGCAGTATCGGCAGTAGTGGAAGCGGTGGGTGGGGGCATGGTTGCTGTTAAATGCTACAGTACGGAAAGTGCCCGTCCGTCTATTTTTAGTGGTGGCGACTGTGTACAGTTTGCCTATACTGTGGGTGGTACTCCTCCAGCTTCAGTTCTGGCAAGTGGGTTGACACAGGGTTTTTCATCCAGGGCGTCGTTTAGCTTTTCTACTGGTGCTGATAACGGAGGGAAGAGTCTGTATATCTTTTTTCGGTGGTACAATACCAAGCATCCCGATCTGGCAGGTCCGTGGTGTGCTATGGTGACTATCTGGTTAATTTAGCAAGAATGCAAAAGTGACCTTGGGCGTTATTTGCCGATACAGAAAATGGAACTTGTATTATATCAGTGTTTTATGTGCATTGAGGTACAAATAGTGTATAATCTCATTGAAACGTTGTCATTTTATGCATATAGTGATCTTGAACTTTATATCTTAGTTTTTTAAAAAATACACCTCTGATAAAATATTTTGCAAACTTTCAAAATATTTTCGTAGAGTTGTCATCTAGATTCTTTTGATCTCGTTTAGTTTTTGCATGAAGTTTTTGTCTGCGCGAGTGATATGCATATTGTATCTTGTTTGAAGATTTATGAGCATTTCAGCTTCCAATCCTAAAGCTACTTCAACCCGCAATGCAAATTCCACGTTTACAGGACGCTTTAGATTCAATATCCCATTTAAAACGAAGTAGGAAACACCCATTTGTGTCGCAAGTTTACGTTTAGAGATATTTAAAAATTCAATTTCATCTTTTAAAACTTCTCCCGGGTGTGTCGGAGAGAATGGTAGTATATTATTGGCAAAAGATTTCATAATGTTTTATTTAGAGTGTTTTTGCATTTAGTTATGATAAGTTATGATTCTATGCATAAAATTAGAATGTAGATACAAATATATGAAAAACATTTGTGTGTTCGTAAATTTGTGAATGTACTTTTCAAAGCATGAGTTTGGTTTGCTCTTTCTTTCATTTGAATAGTGATTGTTTTCATGCTTCTATTGTCAGAGTTTACAAAACTGCTCCAGCCTGCTGCAACTGTGCGTATATTGCAAAAGTGTGACGGTAAAATATGCACCAGAGTTGATTGTGCGGAAGCCCTAAAAAAGACTGTGCAAGCCATGAGGAACGAATGGTGAGGATTTTTTAGGGCTGGGGATTTGCCTTGCGGAGCTGCCTGTAATTTGCTTACAGGCGAAACTTGACCGCTGAGGAGATTTTTATTGTAATGTTTTTACAAGATATACATACAAAAATAAGAGCCACTTAGGGCTCTTATTCAAATTTCTTTTTCATAAAACAATAGACTTTTCCGTATTCATCATTTTCTATCGCGTCAGCTGTACCATGTTGAATATCATTGAATGGACCTAATTTACTTGTCCAACATCCATTACTTAGTTCTCTTGCAGCATGTGTACAATCAGTTGTGTCTGGCTTTACATATAAAGCAATTTTTCGATATCCAGCTTCAAACTGACAATCATCACAACACTCATATCCTTTCAACTTAAAGGCATCAATAAAATTATTTACATTACAGTCAAGAATTTTATCTGAAGGCCAATAATGTACACCATCCAAATATAAATACTCACCTGTATTAGGCCACATCCATCTATTCTCAATATTGTATGCCCAAGCTATGCAGTTGTAGATAGGTGTAGCATTGCTCGTAACCTTAAAATCTTTGTCTTGGACTAGTTTTGGGAATGCTTGGAATACTATACGCTTTATTTCTTCAACTCTTTCACCCATAACTTGCAAGCATCAGAAATAGTAGCGGTTGGATTGTTTGTAACTTTACGATTGTAAATAAGATTAAGTGCCCATACAAGAGTTGAGGGCTTATTATCAATCTCTTCAATTATATATGGAACAGCAGAATGTCCCATTGCTACAATTGCTTGAAAATCTGCGTTTTCAATAATCGCTTTTGTGGAAGATAGAAATAAAGTTTTTTTCTGCCAATTTATCAAATGATTTTGAAACCTAAACTTATTAAAAAACAATGACCCATCGCTTTTATCTACAGACTTTATGTACTCTGAAGTTCTGTTGTTTGAAGTTATAGTTAATATGCCACTGTAATTGTCTATATCAGAATACGCAAATGTTGACGCAGCAGATAATAACCCAACAGCAAGAGTGAGGGGTCTTAATTTATTTGATAGTTGGACTAATTGCATAAATCTAAAGTTTTTTTAGTTATATTACCAAAAAAGATTTCATTCTTAACTCCACGCAAGATTTCCATATTTTCAGCAAGAGTATCTTTTTCAAAAATAAGACGTTGTCTATCTAATGTGTCAATATCAAATGTGTATATAAAACTATTTGCACGCTCATTTTCGACATTTTGATTGACAATAGAATAGATATCAGTATTGGGAATATCCATTAATAGCCGGAAGCCGTATTGTCGTAGAGGGTATGGAAGTTGATTATCTTCACTACTTGAAATTAATGTTTTAAAATAGTCTTGTGGATTATCAAAATTCTCAAATGAAAAACGATTAATAAAACGAATAGAAATACGATTGACCTCAGTATTACTTAAAGTGTCAGTTAATGAGGATATAGCTTTTAATGTAGATTCTTTGAATTTATCCCAACCTTGATAAGGACGTTCATCTATATAAGTAATTGTGCCTTCAGAAATTTCTAATTTGATTTTTTGATCCACTGTGCAATACAAATAACTTCCAATTTTGGCATCAGAGGTACCCGTTATTTTTGACACACCTAATGGTATTGAAGTACCTCCTAAATCAATCCCAACCTGAATATTGTCCTTCCTAATTGGAAAGTTATGCTTCAAGATCGTGTCGTATTTTAAGAAGTCAATCAATTTGATACCTGTTGAGTTGAATTTCAACTGAAATAAAGCTACGACTACAGGTGGATTATTGAGATTTGGCCAGTTTTTCATTTTTTAATTCAATGAGCTACAAAATTACTTTAATTTGTTGGAATTACAAAATGCGATTAGATTGCTTATTTGCTGCAACTTAATCATTATTGTTTGACTTTCTTGCATTCTAAAATATAGCATTTTTGAATTCTAGCTTGCATAACAAAATTTAATTTTTGTTTGACCATATAAACAAATGGAACAGGACTTTGTTCGGTTTAATCCTGCTCGGACAAACTTTTCGTTAGTATCGAAACATAGGACTCAGTCCATTGCTGAATTTCAGTTTTGAATTTGATAATATCAGAGACGTTTGAATATCGTTTGATATTATATGTATTATTGATTTCTAATAAAGTAGTTTTTATAAGTCCCAATATTTCAGATAGAATTGAGGGTAAAACTAAATTAATTCGAGTAGATCCATTATGAAAATTACATCTGTTTTTATAACTTAAGAAGTTTCCGCTAAGATCAAAATCGGGAAATAAAATAAAACACTCAAAAAAATCATCTTTTTCTATCCAGCCTGTATATAAATTTTGACTATAATCAAATGAGCCATCATGAACAATTCTGTTCCTAATTGATTCAATTTTTCTTACAATTGTTGGATAATCAAATAATGTGTTTTTAGTTTGAATGTTTTTTATTTTCCTTTTATCACCGAAAAGAATGCTTTTAGACTTCATTTGAGGATAAACAGAGTAGTCTCTACTTTGTACATTTTGTAATTCATAGGCAATCTTAGTTATTATATCGAATGAAGAGGCGAGGTAAATGAAAAGACTATTCAAGTAGGCGAATAATTCAGTATCATTTGATATTGTAATATGATCAAAATCGGTTATTTTGTATTTAGATTCGGAAGGCATTCTTCTGTGGAATTTTTCAAGTAAACTCCATATAATACTAAATCTATCTTGTAATGCTGATACAAGCATATCGCAATCGTAATAGTACAAGTATTTGTGTGTAAGTATGTTATTGTTCTTTTGAACGAGTTTTTCAAATGTGGTTTTTGATAGTGAATCTTCTGCACTATTTCCTGTTTCGGTTATCCACAAAGGAACAAAACTTATAACAGATGAATAATCAATATCAGAAAAAATTTGATTCCGAAAAATATCATGTGTAGAAATACAAGTGTCTTGTAATTCGCTTAGAAGCTGATATATTGCACCTGGATTCATTTTTATTTTTTTAATAATGATTGTAGGAAATTGAGGAAATGTAGGAGAATGGATGTTTTATTTTCAGTTACTCTCTTTTAATTAATTTTTAATTTTAGATATTGGATTAGCTCTTACATAAACATTAGGATTTCCATATAAATGCATAGCTAAACAACCAGCAGGAGCATAAAACATATTTGAAGTTTCAGCATCATATTCACTCAGCTTTTTGTTTGCTAAATATACTGATTCATTTATTGAATATCCACTATTAAATTCTTGTAAGAATTCTTCTAACCATATTTTTGACATTGTAACATCAAAAGGCCAAAAAGGTGCTACAACTGATTCGTAACCTAATTTTAACAGTTCGCCACTAAATGATACAACACTATTTGAAAATAATTCTTCGTGTGATGAACCTGAATTACAAATAAATAAAATTGCAACTTTACCTTTACCAAAAACTTCATAAGGATATGCAATAACTTTATTTTCTATATGGTTAGTATATACAGCTTTAAATCCGGATTCATCTCTAACACCATGTGCCAGAAATACATTTAAATCAGACTCTATATATTCTTTTGGATAAGTAGTTGAAAAAATCTTAGCTTTACATGCTATAAGGACTGGCTCAAGCAAACTATATCCCCAACTGATTAATGATTCTTTATCATCAGTAGGTATCCACGCACTAACTGAATAATCCACTTTTAAATAAAGTGGTTTGCTTTTATCAAGAAATCTTTCAATTGAAATGACGTTACATACTGGCATTTGGGAAGATATAAAATTATTATCTTTTTGAATTAGATTATGTGGAAATGATGCCATTTCAATACTATTACAAATTAATAATTCATTTGTTTCTTTAGGAAATGATATATTTGTGAAACCAAACTCCTTTTGAAGACACTCATAATCTTCAAGTTGGGCATGATATTCATAATGATATTCTTTTCTTGGATTGTTGAATTTGTCAGCTTTACTATTGAAGAAGAAATTGCCTATTCCTTTAAGCCAATTATTCATTTTTGCGAAATCCCAATTTTCTAATATGTGAAATTCAACCAGTTTATTACTATTGACAGATATTGAATAAATTTCACCAAAATCTTCGAACAGCCATATCAATAATTGATTTTGATTAAGGGTTATCCTACTTAAAATATAATACTTATAATGATTTAGTTGTAATTCTAATTCTGTGTTTACTGGTGTTGCCATTTGAGCAACTGAGTAAGGCTCAATTGAAATGTCTTTGAAGGTGAAACTTTGATCGTTGATAATCAAACCGGCCAACAACATTCCGTCAATATCATCGTTAATTATTGCTGATTGTAATAAATTACTGGCAATGATTGATAATAGTTGAGTCTCATGTATAAAATCACGAATACTATTAGTTTCAAATGTATTTAGAATTGCAGAAATAAATTGTTCCTTTGGCTTTATTTTATCACCAATTATTTCGTTTTTTATTTTATCAACGGTTTTCCTATCTATGCTATTTTCTAATTTATTAATATATTTTTTTATATCCCGACTGTATGTAATTTGTTTGGCGAACTTAAATCTTTCTATATTGTAAAATAAAGCAAGCCAAGGAATCACGCCATGTTCATTAAATTGAATAATGTCATCAATCTTGTTATCAACATAATCCACTATTTGATCCAAAAAGGATATGTCCTTTTGTATTTCACCTTGAAAGAATGTATTGAAATATGTCAAAGTAATTTTTTGTTTATCATATTCTTTCAAATCAAAATACTTTAGACTTTCAAATATATTTTTTGAAAACTCCTTGAAGCCAAAGTTTCTGAAATACTTGAGAGCCCCATATAATACTTCAACAGCTAAGAAATCTGGGATCTCAGGAAGTGTTGAAACTGAAGTGATTAGGAGACTTCCATAGATTGAAGCATCAAAATTATTTTTTTGATTTGTATAGCATTTAAAAAGAGTATTCCAGCCATAATAATGTTTATTATTCTCGATTGATAAAATAAGTATTTCTTCACATAAATTCCGGGCAGTTTGATATTTGTGAATATGGTTCAAAGCATCAATTATGTTACTGCAAGCCATGTAAAATTCATAATCAACGTCGTATTTTGGACTTAGACCATAAAGGAAGGCCAAGGGAAGAAAGAGTGATTCTATAGTGTCGATACTAGAATCAATTGGGGTAATCCCATTTAATAAATCAATAGAAAATGAAATAATTTTTTTTTCTTCTTCTTCAGTAAATGTTGTATTTTCAATTTTAAATTCAGAAAGTCTTATTTTACCAGAAATGTTTTTTTTCCCTTTTTCAAGAATTGCAAAGACTTCTTTTGGTTCATATTCGATTACCTCAAATTGGTTTGTCTTTTTAAATTTTTTGCCATTTAATTTATCGAGAGCTTTAAGCATAAAAAATGAGAGGTGAGCAAATCCAAGCAGTTTAGCCCTACTCACACGATTGTAAAGTTCAATTCTATTTTTATATGATTCATATGGAGCATATGATAATGTACTGAAAATCTCGGATAAAGAATAAATAATGGATTCGTCAAGTAAGTCTTTAGTAATCTTATCTGTTTTTGCAAAATACTCATAGTTAAGTAAACTACTAAGATTCTCCATACGAGAATCCATGAGCTCATCATCTGTTATGTGGTCAACTATATCGATAATAAATTTCGGTTTTACAATATCTGGAGTTATTTGTTGTTCTTTTAGACATAAACGGTTCAGATTATATCTAATAGGGAATGGATCAGAAAAGAAGTTTTTTAATTTTTTGTTGAACTCAATTTCATTTGTGTAATATGAAATAACACTTCCATCGGTTACAAAAGGCTCGCCTTCATGAAATGTTACCGCAGCCCTTCTAAAGTATCCGACAAAAACGTAGTTTTTAAGTAGCTTTATGTCTGCAATAGGGACATTGTTTATTTGTAATCCACTAAAATTATTGTAGTTAGTTATGATTATTTTAATTGGCTCTTTTTTGCAATTGAAGGTTTCTGTAATTTGTTTCATTTTCTCTTCGATATCAAATGTTGCGTTTCCAAGACGGTGTAGCGAAGATTCAATTTCGGATGATTCAATTGGATAATCAAACAGTTTTATTTCGAGTAAAATAATTAATGAGGTTGTTTCAATTAGTATATTATTCTTAAATATTTCCGCATTTATAATAAGTTTATCAAGATCGATATTTCTAAATTCAAAATTAGTTTTCTCTAGTTCTTTTAGTACATGTGTTTTAAACATTATTTCTTTCGTGTCCAAAGTATAACCGCTCAATTCTGTCCATTTATCAAAATAAAGGCTGTGGTTTGGAGATACAATTGCAGCTAATGAAAAATACAAATAGTCACCAACTTCAATAAATGGCTCTCTCCAAAAGTAGGGTTGAAGAGCATTGGCAGTTAAAGACGAAATAAACTTTGTTATAGTGTCAAGTTTATGTCCACTTGATTCGGACAAGAAAGTTATCAATTCAATTTTATTGAATTTTATCGGTATATCATTCAATGACCTCTCAGAATAGTTCTCTATATTTTTTCTGGATAGTTTTTCAATACATTCTTCAATTAGGATAAGTAAATCAAGTAACTCCTGTAAATTCAAATTATCAAAATACTCAAGTTTGACAAATTTAAAATATGGGTAGAAAACCAATAAATTTGAATCGGCTTTCGCTTTAATAAATGCATCACCTATCCCTTTTAAGGGGGATAGTATGTTTCCATTAGTTTCAAATCCACTTACTCCAACTCTATTCTCAAATACTTTTTCATTCAATTGCATTAATTGAATAAGTACTTCTTGAGTATTATTATTAGCTCTAATAATACCTGCATTTTTTAAAAAGTTGATAGAATTTGAACCGTTTTCAATTTTTATTTCTTTTTCATTTCTAATGATTACTTTACCATTTTCGTATTTCACAATATCATAAGCTGAATTCCTTATGTTCAGTATTATGTTGGCATGAAGCCATAGAGCATAAAACAATTTGCCATGCTCTTCATAATTGAGGTTTTGGAATGTGAAAGGTTCTGTGCCAGTAGGTGTCCAACTATGAGAAAGGTTTATTAGTATGGATAGAATATCGCCTCCAATTTCAACCGCTGATTGTGCATTTATTTTTTGCCCATTTGTATTAATGAACTTCGAGAATGTAGTTTTTTCATTGTCATGTGAAACTCCGGTACTTAATTGTTCAATTACTTGAGGAGTTAAATCCAAAAAATATTTATTGACAGCAATAAATAGAAACTCCCTTAGATCGTCAGGCTTAAGCTTTATTTTGTTAAATAACTGGAACACTTTCTCCTTGACCTCCTTAAATAGGCTGTTGCAAATATGTAGGAATTGGAGAGTATTATTTTCATCCTCATTTAATCTTACACCAAACTCTTTTACCACTTTGGCAGAATCAAAATTTATACTGAAAGGATCTGCATATTTTTCTTCTTTAATTATTTGATAAATACGGTTTGATATATTTGCCATAAAAGGTTGTTGTTAGTATAAAAAAAATGTTGAGAGAGAGATTTGCAAGAAATATATGCGTGATTTATTTTTCTAATATTTTTTAAGGTATTATTCTACCAATTAGTTTTCGTACTGATAGCAAAATTCCGTGAGCAATATTGATATTTGAAATAATATGTATGTATCTTTACTTAATATTTTGCACTTATTACAAAACCTTGCCAACATGTTGTTTAGAGATATACTTCTTTAAAACCCATCCTGTTATTTGAGAATTATCTGTACGATCTTCAATTAAAACTAATAACCATTTCTTCTTAACTTGTAAAACCATTAAATTATCACCTTTTTTGATTTTATAAATTGTCGTGGTATTTGTATTATTCTTTATTTTTAACAAACAGTCGTACTTCGCAAAACGATAATCATATTTTACAATCAAACTTCTCATTTCTTCCATGCTTTGTTGAAGTTTATCACTAAGATCCTTTATATCATCCTTTGATACATTTGTTTGTGAATCTTGATAATGTTGAACTTGTTGAACAATGTCATTCAATAGAGGTTCGATTGTAAAAAGCAGAAAAATTACGAAAGTCAATAATTTTCCATGTTTTGTTTTTTGAGAAGAAATGAGAAAAGTATAGATTGCATCAATTTTAGATTTAAGTTGTTCGAAATCATCAAAAGATACAATTTTAGTTTTGTCGATATTTGCGGTTATAGCACTTGTTTCGGACAATACTTCATTAATGTACAACTCTTCATCTGAATCATAGTCTGTATCAAATGAGGCACTTGTCATCTTCTTGGGAAACTCTGAAATTACATTTTGCAACTCTTTAAATTGACTCCAGAACGCAGCATTACTATAAAGGTTGCTGTAATTTGCAAAAGCACTTTTAGTACTATACAACGAACTTAGTGATTTTTGAATTTGAAGTGTCGGAGAAAAAGTATCCTGAATAACTCCAAGAGATTTGGGTGTCATTTGACGAACAAGTATATCGATATTTGACAAACCAAGAGCACTATGCATCTTGTTAATCTGACCTGTTTCCTTAGGAATGGCACTCATTATTGACGCGTAAGCTACTGATTTCGCGGGAATAGAATATTTTGGCATGGCAATATTCATCATCTTAGTTAATGCAGTTGATGTAGCCATGACAGCAGTAACATTTTTGAATGTGTCAATTTTATATAGATTCATTATTTTTTTTTGCTGTGTAACCATGTCTAAAATGGCGTCCATTGAAGATCTTCCAATTTCTTCGGATTTAACAAATTCATCCATTACTCAGTATTGCTATTAAAACAGTTGCTATTAATGCTATTATCGAAATGTAAACACCAATTTTAGTCCAGTCCGGTTTTGACTCTTTTTTTGGATTTTTTAGTGCCATCCATTTCATAACTAAATCTTCAATTATGGTCGGAGAAGGTAGATTTTCACTTGCCTGATCTGTGCCCTGCTGTAACTTTTCAATCTTCGTTTTAGCAAGTGGCAAAATGACATATTGTAAATGTTTATAAAAATCATCTTTTTTACCTGTAAACTGAGCTAAGTGATAGTCTAAAAGCAAATCTATCTTATAGATTGGAGTTATATTAATAAGTTTATCAATGAAATGATTATCAATTATTTCGTTCAATTTTATTGTCCTATCGTTTTGATTACTGACAGTATTTAGAATATATCTCACGTCTGAAATAGGAAGTAAAACTATATCAAAAGCTGTCCTGTTTTTATCATCATATTTAAATCCAGGAGTCATTTGACTCCCATAATATAAATATGCTTCTTCAAGGAATGCGTTTGATAAATCATTGTCTTCTAAATAAATAGGGTAATGAATCTTGAAAAATTTATTGTGTTTTATTTCCATTTCTATGCCTCCACTATTTTCATTTCTTCATCTGTTAAATCATACAACTTATAAACTAATTTATCAATATTGTTTATTCTGCTGTTATTTAAATACTCTCTTTGTCGCCAGTTATTTTTACGGGGATTTCATTCAATTTTACACTACCTTTTTGTGGACTTGCATTATCGGCATACACTATCCATGTAATTTCGCAATCAACTGATTTATAACTTGCATCCAATTTTATCTTTTCTGATCTGCCTCTCAATCCGGGCAATACCGGATCAAATCTTGAAGGACCATATTCAGGAACGCTTTGTAAACCAGTATTTTTAAATCCTACAATATCTCTGAAGGTATTCTCTCCATAAAATTCAACCGATCCTTCATTCGGTTTCTTAAGGTATTTTATAGCGTCTGAATCACATATTATTTCAGGTAGTTGTACAAAATAATTGATATAATTGGCAAAAGTCTTGCCGTTATTTATCGGAAAAACTCTTAAAGTATGAATTGTAATATACTTTTGGGGAGGCTCTACAGCTTCTTTACTCAACGAAAATGGCTTATATTGAGGAAAAATTGAGTTTTTACCTTCTTCATAAGTGTATTCTTCAATCTCAAAATCCAGTTCAATTACCGGATATTTCAATCGATTCATAATATCTTTAATTTCATAGTCGAGCATGGGTACTGACTCGAAATTATATCGCTTATAGTATTTGAATTCTTTTGTGTTTTGGTGTGCTGTTGCACTTTGTGGAACCTCAACTACATAAACTACATCATCAAGCTGTTCTAAAGCAATAGGATAAATCCGTAGTCCATCAATTTTTGGGCTTATTCCGTTCGAAATCACCTGATCCAACCATTCTTTTGAAATTACGGAACGTTTCACAGGTGTTATTTTTTCGGGCAAATGTTTTCTTTCACCCGAACCAAACTCTTTTATACCATAAATGATTACTCCACCGGCAGAATTTGCCATAGCACTAACGTCCTTAGCAATTTCTTTTTTATAATGCTCTGTGTTTTGGAGCGCATCAGCCGATTTATATTCAAGCTGTATGCTTTCTTCAACACCATCCAAAATAAGGGTTTCCAATTCTTTTAAACTTTTAGGCACTATCATTCCTTTATTCCTTTCTTTAAAATGAGATGTTCGGCATCCAGAGTTGAAACTGACATTAACTGTCGTAATGCATCAAAAACTTCTTTGAATTGACTGTCGTATTTAGTTTCAAGAACGGTTAATTTTTGGGAAAGTTCCTGATTGGTGGAAACAATTTCGCGTATTTTTACAAACACCCTCACTACCTGAAGACTCGCAGATATGGCTTGAGCAGTATTCAATACACTGGCAAGCATTAATGCGCCATGTTCTGTAAACACAAAAGGAAGTTTACGACGCCCCCCTCTGTTTGATATCGCATTTTGCGACATCAAATCATCCTCCATGTTTGATATCGCATTTTGCGACATCAAATCTGCCCATTCATCTTTGGTAAGTTGAAACATGAAATCGGCAGGGAAACGAAGCAAGTTGCGTTTTACCTGTTCATTGAGCCGACTGGTAGTTACACCATAAATCTTACCCAAATCGGAATCGAGCATTACTTTTTTTCCACGAACAGCATATACAAGATTTTGTAGGTCTGATTGTTGAGTAGCTATTAGTTCGTTTTCCATCAGTTTTAATCCTTAAGTGTTTGATTCTTTGATTTTTTCGCAATCTTACATTTATTTAAATTTCTATCTTTTCATATTCCCCCTCACTCAACCTAAAAACTGGATCTATTACCTTTACTTTTTCATAGGTTAAATCGTAGAGTTTATAAACTAATTTATCAATATCAGATTCAAGTTTGGACGTGTCGATATTTTCTTGTTTGCCAATAAGGATTTGGTCAACGAGTTCAATAAATGGTTGTTGGTCAATTCGAGAAATATTCTTTATCGGAAATTTACGCAAGTCTTCCAAAATTATTTTAGGAAACATCTGGCGGACTGACTTTGCAGTATTTTTCATAAAGTAATACGACATTAGCTTACTGTTGAGTAATGCTAACACATATTTCAAAGATATATTGGTGCTTTCTTTTTCGATAATAGCAATATTACTTCTATTATAAAGGAACACATCTTCTGTATATGTTGCAATCACAGATTGGGGATATTTTCCGGCAATTTCCCTAATGATTATTTTCTTCCCATCAAACAAATTGAAAGTTCGGGGTGCTGCTAAATGACTTCCGTACCGCAAATATGTGCCCGACCATTTAAAAAAATATCTTCCCACATCTTTTCCTTCGAGGTATTTATAAGTATTTTCGTCAAATTTATAGTCGTAATCATAAATACGATTTTTCACATCCTCCGGACTTTGCTTTGGTATTCCTTTTCCTGATTCATAAGCTTGTAAGCCAGCTTTTATTAAAACGAGATTATCTAATATATCAGAATCAGAATTCAATTTCTCGGTTATCTTATCACTTTCGGTGGTTGAAAACACATTAAATTCATATCCTTTATTCTGCTGAAAGAGCGATTGTGATTTGGTTTGATTCAATACGAATTCTGTACCATCATTTGAAAAGATATTGACAGAATCAAGTTCGGCAGGTTTCTTGTTGGTACCTGAAAAAATAATAGTTTCAACATTAACTCCTTCAAAAGTGTAACCCATTAGGTTTATTATTTCTGATAATGAAGTTTCAGCTAAAATATGTTTTCGGAGATTTTGAGCCGAACTAACCATTAATAATGAATTGGGAACGATTAATGAAAACTCACCATTGTTTTTAAGTATTGAAATAGTTTTTTCAATGAATAGAAAAAATAAGTTTACCTGATATTGAGAAGTTTGGTAATTAGTAGTAAAATATTTTTTGGTAGATAAATCGAAATTCTCTCGGGCAAAAACGTATGGTGGATTCTCAATCACTACATCAAATCCTACAAAATCACCCTCATTATCCAATACTTCCGGAAATTCAAACCTCCATTCGAAAGCATCTTTATAAATGGCATTCGAAAGGATTTTTCCCTGTTCTTTTTCCAGTTTATCTAATTTCTTGGTGGTATTTTCGAGTTTAACTCTAAGTGCCTTTGGTACTTTCTCGCCCCAAAGTTCCAACCTATTTATCTCACTCGTTATATTTGTTTCGGCAGCCCTCGCTTTTGAGAAAGTAAGTTTAAATGGGTCGTCTATATTTGCTTTGAAATTGGTTTTGATAGAATCAATAATGCTTTGCAATTCACGCTTGGTGTCCCGGTTTTTTACATTACGGTATTCAGCCACAAAATTACGGTATTGCTCAATTGTGTAACCTGTGCTTTTCAGTGCTTTTTTTATGTTGACATCTAATGAAAAACGGCTTATAAGGCTGTTGCCACATTTTATATTAATGTCGATATTGGGGAGAGTTTCCAATTCGTAGGGTGCTGTTTGGTCATTTCCTTGTCTGTAATACGCACTTTTGAGCAATTCAATCCAAAGGCGTAAGCGACATATTTTGACTGAATTTGGATTAATATCTACGCCAAAGAGGCAGTTTTCAATAATGGTTTGCTTTTCGTGAAAAAGTGTTTTTTGTAGTCGTTGAATTTCTTTGCTTTGTGGCCTTCCGTTTACCATTAAGTATTTAAACGGGTCGACAGTAACTGCATCGGTAATAATGAGCTCGTCGTTAATTACGTCAAGTTCATAGCTTGTCATACGAACTCCTACTTCGTCGACCAAAATACCTAATTCATATTTTATAACAATAAGTTCGTTGAGGGCAGACACAAGGAAGTGACCGCTACCAACAGCGGGGTCACACAAGCGGAGTGAATTAATTAATGCATTGAACTCCAATAAATCTTTCACTGAACGGCGATCGGCCATATAATTTTTCAGGTCGTCGAACTGCTCAATATTCCAACCATAGGCATCACGAAACTTCTGAACTACTGCCATCCTGATTGTTTGGCGGCACATATACATGGTAATGAATCCGGGTGTAAAAATAGAACCGTCCTTATATCCATTTATTTTTTCAAACACTTTACCAAGTACCGAAGCATTGATAATGGTTTTAGAATCTTCTTTTACATCGTCGGAACCTTCGCTTGCAAAATCATAAGCGTTCAAGAACTGAAAGAAATAACTAAGTGTGTTTAGTTTTTCGCCTTTTTTCTTTTGTTCTTTCAGCACTGAATTATGCATCAAGTTTAATAAGAGTGAGTTGTCCAACTCATTTACTTTTATGGTTTGGTCTTCCAACTCGCTTATCTCAAACAAAGAACTATTGAGATAAGGCACTCTAAAGTATTTAGTCTGTATTTCTGATTTTCGGCTTGGAAAATCGACTGCAAGTACTTTGTGAAACAGCTTAGCAAGTTCATCATAATCGAATATCATATCTGAATTCAGGAATCTGAATTCTTTATCGCCCTGATGATAACTCACTAATTGTCCTTCGAGCAGTTTGAGGAACAAAATGCGGTTCATCCATGTGATACAAAGTTCGAGGGCTACATTGAAGTAATTCTCATCCGAATTTGCACCTAAATTGCTGCGGTCAGTAATTTTGTGTAAACCAACTGTTTTTAGTTGTTCTATGGTATTTTCGAGCAGTGAGGCTTCGTTTCTGTCGTCTTTTTTTCGGCGGATAATTAATTTTCCACTTTCTTTGACTTCTTCAAGTCCTATGATATGTAGCAGCTCTTTATAGAATAAATTATCAAGTGTGTTACTATCTTCGGCAAATTTTACTTTGAGTAAGTGGTAAGGCGAAAGGATTTTAAGTAACGGTATCAGATTTTTATCATCAGTTTTATCATCATTGAGCAACCATTTCTTGTAAACACGAATGTCAAAATAGGTACACGGAATTTCAACATCAATGGTCGGTATAATTTTACTTACCTCATCGTAGAAAAACGGCGTGTCTTTTTTATCGTTTTTGTAAAGTTCGAATAGTTTCTTTATTTTGCTGTTGCGGTAAATATGCTTGTCAAAATAATTAGCATCAATAATATACCATTCGTACACATTGGTTATAAGCAGGTTTTTCAGTTCGTTATTATTAGCGGTAATCCGCTCTTCCATGTAGTACAGAATAATTTCCCCCAAGGCTTTAGAATTCGGGGTTTCAACTGAAAACATTTCCACTTTATTGCTTGGGCGTTTAGCTTCAGCAATTACCCCCACATTACCCTTATTACTTTTACCCAAATGAACAACCAAGTCAATAGTACCTTTTGTATTTACTTCGTTTGTGTCTTTGTAATAAGTGTCCCGCAGAAAATCACGTACATGATTTTTTTGATTTTCCTCCCGTTCGATTTCATCAATTTTACCTAATAAACGAATGAGATTGTATTTAAAAGTATCTATTTCCTGACGTGTAGGACGCTGACGCAAAAAGGCTTTATTAAGTGATTTTTTGGGTGAGAGGGGAGTGAACTTCATAATTGCCTGGATATGATTTAGATCTGGATTCAGTTATTTTATCAATGCTCAAAATTACAAATTCCATTTTACATTTCCTCTTTTTTTTACATACAAAAAAATACAATCTCCAAAAAGACTTTGAAGTATTGTATTTTCTTGATTATATTGTCTGTGAATTATCTTTTCTCTCTTAGGTATTGAGCAGTTGCCAGTAGTGTTTCGGAGAATAGTTTTTTGTCTTCGTGGAGCATTATTTAACTCTCCATTTTTTCTTATTCGGTAATACCGATTCTGAAACAGGCATGTTGTACTCTGTTACCGGATTTAGCGAAGCCGCAATTTTATTTATCAATAATTCGTCTGCTCCTATATTTTCGAGCATAGCTCCACAAAGCGCCTGTACAGCAGGATTGTATTTTAATAATAAAGTAGCTAATATTTTTACTTTTTCAGGGGGGAGTTGTCTGATAATAATAATTAATCTATCGCAGGCCTCATCGGGTGTCGTTCCAGGGATTTAGCGAATAAAACGAATGGCATCGAGTATGCGGAGCATTTCGATATTTGTTTTTGTAATCTTATTGGGTTGTACGATGAAAGAGATTTTATAAATACCTCTTGTGAGTGATCTTCGGTACATATTGGTGCCAATTTGAAGAGCGGCTGGTATCTGGGTTGTAAGTCCCATTTCGTTGTAGCATTGTATCCTGTGATGTATCCTACTATTTCACTATTCTGTTCCAACAAGTCTTTTGTAATCTGATAGACTGATGGCTCTAATGCACCAAACCTGGATTGGCGAGGCTTGTAAAATTTGCCTTTGAAAGTTTTGTTATTTTACCTGCTGCTACCATTCTGTTCAGTGCTTTGACAACCGCATCTTTCTTCCTGGCTTCTATATTGAAGTTTGTATAGGTGAAGACATGATCAGTCGGAAGCCTGTCTATAGTATTAGCAATAATATCAGATATTTTCATGTGATATTGTTTTGTGTAAATATAATGTATTTGTCCCGTTTATTGCGTAATAAACGGGACTTTTTTTGATAATATTCGGAATTGCTGTCAATTAATGACTTGTGTGGGTGAATTTTTTTGACCTAAACGAATCAACCGAATATATTCTCAAATATTCATAATCCATGTGTTTTGTGTCCGGGATTGTTTTTGAGGGTAATCCGGGATCAGTTTTATGCTTGGGTAATATACTAATGTGTTTTTATATGAATGTAATAATATGCTTTTATACTAATACGTTTTATGTGATTATTATAATGTGGTTTTAAGTGAATGTGCTTTTATAATTTTATAATAATATGTTTTTATGCGCTAATTAGTTTATATTATTTCGTATTTATTCTTTGAAATACAATGACTTAATTCGTTTTTGAGCTATAAGCTAATTCCGAGTATGTACTTATAATAATGTGCTTTTATGTGAATATAATATTATACTTTTATGTGAATGTGTTTTTATAATATTATTACTTTCACATAAAAGTACATTTAGACAAAAGTCTATTTGTTAGTGTTTTGTTAATAAGAATAGATTGAAGGCCAGGGATGATGATAAAAGAAAACCTAAAGTAGATATCAACCAAAAGACTTTAGAAGATTTTAGATCTAGCGTATGAATATGTTTCACTTCTTTTTTGTCTTTCAAAGTTTCCAATATTCTTTTTTGCTCCTTGGCAAGCTCAGTATATACATAGTTTATACTGACTTGTGTTGCTTTTAGTCCGGTTATAAATTCTTCATTTATGGTCGTTGAAATAGGTTTACTATTAGGGTTAAGTTTCTTATTTATCTGATTCAGGATTTCTTTTATTTCCTCAAACATAGCTGCTTGTATTTCCGATTGTCTCATTGTGACTTAAATTTGTTTATTCCTTTTCTTTTTTCTTGTATTGCTATTTTCACCTCCAGTAAATCCATTGTAATAGCTAGGTAGTTCGACTGCAAAACTTTGTTTTTGTTGTTCATTCGTTTTGCTGTCTTGGTCATTATTGTAGTCATGGCTTATTTCAATAGCTTGATTATTATTGATTAATTGTGCATTGATTTTAGAATAACTACACTCTCTATCTACTTTTGAACCATTGAATGAGAATGCGTTCTTAGAAAAAATGACCCCTTGAATGACATCACTATTTCCTTTATATTTAAATTCTAAACTGATGCCTTGTTGCTGTAAATTTGATTGTAGTTCCTTCCAATCTGCAGATTGAGTTATCAAATCTTTGAGTGCATGATAAATCTCATATTTACTTTTATCGGGTTCTTTGAGTCGATGTACTTTGACTTTTTCTTTCCCTGAAGCATAATATAGCCCATTACTAACTGTGAGTTCTTTACAAATCTTCTCACTTCGATAACGATCATTTTTATTTGTTATTGATTTCCCGTTGTTGTCAATTCTGTTGATACATAGATGAATGTGTGGATGCTCTTTGTCATAATGACGAACAACAATGTATTGAGTATCATTTATATTCATATTTTTCATATAATCCCGGGCTATCATTTTCATTTTCTCATTTGTGAGATTATTTAAGTCTTGTGCTGAGAAATCCAATGAGATATGATAGACTGGTTTAGAAATGTTGGGATTCAATTCTAACTGAGTATTAAAGCTATTGATGATACTGTTATTGTCCTTTAATCTAATGCCATAGCTATCAATTATTTCAGCATTTTTTCCCTTGTCAAGTATGTAATTTATAGCACCATTAAAATTACTTCCTGTTACAATCTTAGCAATCATGTTTAATGGAGTTGATTAGAATATCTATATTATCGGCAAGATATAGATATTCATTTCTAATATCTTCATATCCAACTTGATTTGCTCTCTTTGCTATTTGGTTGAGATTGTTTGCCATTCCACTAAGTTTTCTGATACAGTCGTTCACTTCAGGTGTAAGCCGTTGTTTTACCACGCTGTTTTGAATAGAATTGCGAACAAAGTCGTTGATCGGTAATGCAGCTTCATTTGCTCGGGCTTTGAGGGTGAAATACTCTTCGGTCATAAGTTTTATATTGACCTGATATTTCCGTTTTCTATGTATTTCTTTGGAAGGCCTGCCTCCTTTTATATTTTCATTCATTTTTGTTTTTATTTAACGAGACCAACGGGATAATTTAAAAGGTTTCGAGTACTCGAAACATAAACTTGCTATTCTGATTTTTGAACCATTTTGGGCAATTCATAAACTTAAGGGAAAAATGAACTTGAATTCATATCAATCTCTAAATCTAAATCCTCGATCAAATATTGAAGTATAGGATTGCTTTCAATTAAGGTTTGAATAATTGCTTCTTGTGGCTTAATCTGCAATAAAAAATCGGCGATGTCGTATCCCTCCTTTATTTGTTCTTCAGTAGCATTACATTCTAAATAATCAAAAATTATAATTTCAATTCCGAGTTCCTGCATTTGCTCTGCTTTTAATTTCCACAGTTCAATTGCTCCAAGATCAGGAAAAAGTACAACCTTACGTCCAATGAATTTTTCAAAATTCTCAGTATTGAAACAACCATGTTTACCACCGGTTGCTATCCATAAGTATTGAGGAAGATAGCATGAAGCAATAATTGCACTTTTCTCACTTTCGACAATAGCTATAGGTAAGGAGGTGTCACTTTTTAGTAAATGCTCGCCAAAGAAACATTGTTTTAAATTGTATCTTTCTTTGTGCAATATGGAGTGTACCCAAGTGATATGATTGTGTGGATGCTTTACTCTTCGGCCTGTTGTCGGATTGTACAGCATAATTTTTCCAGTTCGAACTTTGTCAAGTTCGTCTATCTGCCAGAAGACTGTTGCCCCTTTCCAAAAATTAGCAGTCCCTACTTGATATTTTGCAAAAACATTTAGGGTAATAATACTTCCAAACTGAGATCTCATGTATTGAAATAAGTAGTTTTTATCGTAGTATTTAAGGCTTTCTTTAACAGTAGTCTTTGGTAGGTGATCAATTGGTAATCGGGTTTCAAGTTTTCTATTGAGCATGTGATTTTGTGTTGTTGTATTGTCTAATGGGTTTTGCTCAAAGTATTGTTTTGGAGTAAAATGATACCCGCATTTTTCTTCCCTATTGCATCGACCAATATAATCAGGAAAACTAATTATACCTTCACTGTCTATATACCTTACAAAACATCTTTTTTGTTTGCATTCCGGGCAAATATGCCTGGATGATGAGGTGTATTTTTCTAATGTAAATCTATATGTTTTCATTTTGTTTGTTTTTGAATTGTTCTATTCCCGAATTATCCCAATTTTCCGCATTTTCAAATTTACGTCTCTATTGTTCAGTGTGTTATGGGTATTTTAAAATGCGGTCAAAATGCAACTTTCCGCATTTTGAGTACGAAAACTCATTTGAAAATGCGGAAAATGCGGAAAATACCGCATTTTGACATTCCTGATAGTCAATTAGATGAGTCTCAAAATGCGGAAAATTGGGATATTTGAGGGTGGACTAAATATACTTTTTATATCGACCATGTCTGTAGTTATCCAGCAATCCATTTTTTGCTTCGTTAAGGAATCTGTTGAAGCCGTCTTTTGTGAATGACAAAGCTCCTGCTATTTTAGCGCCTTCTGCAGTAGCGAAGTCTGTGGGGAGTGCTTCATAGAGCTTTATCTTATCTGATGTCATATTTTCCAGAACCATAGTTGAGTTTAGGATCAACTGAACATTTTTAGCACTTGTCCGAAAATATTCAGTAAGTTCAATGGCACTTTCGACACTTTGCAGGTCAATGCACTCTTTATCAGCTTCTTTGCATACCCATCTGATAATTTGAATTATCAAGCAGAACCTTATGGCATAGATTTCTAGCTTACTATACATTCCAACAAGTTTTTCATTTGGTTCCTTGTTGCACAAGTCTGTATTGTGCCTCTGCCATTCATAAAGTTTTTTCTTAGCTTGACTTTCAAAAGGAAGTTCTAGTGGAACAGGGTCATCGTTTTGGTCGACAGCAAAATTCAACTTTATCATTTCATTCATGATATTACTCCATAAAGGAGTTATGTGTGATGGCAAGTCTTGCAAACTCCAATACTTTTTTCTTAAGTCTCGAGGAATGACGAATAGAATACGGTCAAGAAATCCACTATCGCTACGATCACCTTTTGCCAGATCCTTAAGGAGTCCGTGTTGTATGCTGCCTATAACTCCTATGAAGGATCTTTTTATTGATACTGAATTTGTAAATCCGCGTCTGTCAATAATGATGGGCTTGCCGCTAAAAACGGATAACCAAAACTGTTCTTCAGAACCTTTAGCGTAGCGGTTGAAATTATTGATCCAGCTCTTAAGCTCATCGACGTACAAGCAGATTCCTCGCTTATTCTGCTCATGAATATAGCTAAGGCTTTCCTGTGTTATATCAGATACGATAAACTTCTTTTGAATAGGTTGGTCTGATGTTTCGAATATCCCTCTCTCTTCACGTTCTTTTTTTGATAAAGAAATAGTGTCTTGATATGTTTTAAATAATTCTTTGAATTTTCGGCTTTCGTTCGCATCGTGGTCTAAAAGCGGTTTCATTGCAAAACTGAGAGGATGGCTTTTATTCGTGCCTGCTTTCCCCACTATTGCAACGTAGAGAATGGCACATTCACTCCATCCATCTTTTATTTTTACGGTATGGGTATTCCCAATTGCTACGGACATTGCAAAGCAGAGTGAAGAAGATATGAAATCTAAAGGATAACCTAGACATTCACTCGTAACTCTTGCAATCTCCTGAATCTGTAGAGGTAGTGCTTGGATTGGGAATTCAGAACCGGATAACCTATCACTAAGAGATTTTGCTTGATTTATAACATTCTGAGCCGTTATATTATTTTCCATAATTATCACGTCTCAGATTAGTCTCTTCTTGTTGGTCGCTTTGTTTTGTTTGTTTTTGTTTCGGCTTCTATTTCTGCCTTAAGCTCTGCGGTTGTTTTTCGCTTGCCCGCATCTACCCAAGCAAGTAATTCGTCTTTGTAAAAATAGATTTTTTTTCCATTTTTGTAAGATGGAATTTTTCCTTTTCGTGTTAAATAATAAATAGTTGAACGAGCCTTCATAATTACTTGGCTTGCGCCTTCTATATCAATCGGCTGGCGAGTTTTGACTGGTTCACGTTCCTTTTCTATAAGGTGTTTGATGTTTGATACTTCGCTGAGTATCATTGCAATTGCCTGAGGCATTTTTTCGAAAGTAATTTCATTTTCACTCATAATTTCATTGTTTTTAATGATTATGGTGCAAAGGTAATTGGTGGAATTTTGGTGGAATCCTCCACCAAACAATAACTTCAATATAACTTATTGTTGGTGAGTAATAGTGTTTGTTTTATAGTCAATCAAGAACTTTTCAATGTCAGGTATCTTAAGTGTGTTCCCTTTTGTTTTTTTTGTGAAACTCTTTGCGATAGTTGTTTCTTCAATATTTCTTAATTCTTCGTAAAATGACAGCTTGAGCAATTTTACCATCTTCTCTTGATTGCCAGTTTTTAAATAATTCCAAATACTCCAGCCCAAATTATATAAATCGTTTTTATTTTTTATTGTTATTTCAAGTTTTTTATAATCAAAGCTTTCTTGTTTTGTCGCATATAGTATAACATTTGATTTGAATTTGTTTAGATTTTGATTGTCCAAATAAACACAAAATACAATATCAATAAATTCAAGTATGTTTTTAATTTGCTTGTTTAATATCTCGTTGCTTTCCTCAGTTGTTATTTTTCTAATAGCATCAATATCAACTGTTTTGTTCTCTTCGTTTATCTCAAATTTGTCAATACTTGTTTTGTTGTTACTTGTGTTTGCATGTAAAAGGTTATTTCTTTTTTGTATAATATGTTCGCTTGTAAATCTTAGTGTTTCTAATATAATTATGAATACTATAAAACATAATATGAATGTACATATTGTCATAGTGATGGCCATTGATTCTGAGGCTCCTTTAGATCTGCAATATAAATGAGTTAGTGAACTGATTAATATTGCTCCAATCAGTGAAAATAAATACGGGATGTAGTCAAATGGTTTTAATTTCATTGTACTATGTAGTTTTAATTTTGTTCTATTAGTGAAATTGCATTGGCTGCTTCAATTTTCTTTTTGTCAACTAAGTTTGCATATATTTGAGTTGTTTTGACATTTTCGTGTGAAAGCATTTTACTGACAGTGTATATTTCAATACCGCTAGATAATAAAAGTGTAGCGTTAGTATGTCTAAAACAGTGGAAGGTTATGTGTTTTCTTATACCAGCACTTTCGATCCAATTTTTTAAAGGTGCATAGATCATTGTTCTCTTTAAACCTTTAAAAACAATCCCGGAGTCTCGCTCTCCACAGAATGCTAATGTTTCAGTGCTAATTGGAATGGTCTCTTCTTTTTTTCCTTTTTGTAGGCACTTCCTAATGATGAATTCATTTGCAGAGGAAGCTGTTATATGATCCCATTTAAGACTTATTATATCGCTAATACGTAAACCCGTTAGACATGAAAATAGTACAGCTGATTTGAGTACTGGTATTTCACATACTGAATTTGCTAACAGTTTGACTTCTTCAAGGGTTAGATATTCTTTCTTGACGTCATTTTCCTTTATGCCGTCTAAGAAGTCATTGATGTTCTCTCTTATGTGTTTTTCTTTATAACACTTTTTTAGAATAGCCCTAAATGTCCTGAAATATGCTGAGGCTGAATTCTGTGACAACTTTTTCTCTTTGTTTTTTAGTTGTTTAGTATTAAGTAGGTAATGACTGAATTTTTGACATAAATCAGGGTTTAAATCACCAAAAGTGCATTTCCCAGCTGTGAATTTATCAAAATGGAAATAAACCATAATCCATTTATTTCCTTTAGATTTTGCAATTTCATAAAAGTAATCTAAGAAGTCAGCTTTTTGTTTGCCGTCATCAAGAAAGCCATATTCTTCGTTTATAATTGATTTTAGATACATTCCTTTGATAGCTTCGGCTTTATTTCGCATTTCGTTATTATATTCTTTCTCAAACTCGTTTTTAGGATGAGTATAGAGTTCAATTCCTATTGTCTTGCGCCTGATGTGTTTTTTCGTTTTAGGGTCACGAATGCCAGGATAGAAATCGAGGTATAATGAGATTTTACCTTTTCTAGTAAGTCTTTCATAGAGGTGTACTTTAATGTTGGCCATATTATAATATTGTTGGTTCTTCAAATAGTTTATCTAGCTCGGTCTTCGATATTTTTATATATCTTCCAACTTTCTTTTTGTGGATATTGTGATATTTGACATAATGATATACCATGTCGCGTGTAAATTTATATTTGTGCATAGCTTCTTCTACTGAATAGTACTCAGTCTCTTTAGGCTTTAGTAAGCCTTTTGCGACATCAAAATGATACTTAGAATAGTAAACGGTTTTCCCAGCTTTCTTACGAGGTATACTATTCTCACTCGTAAAACTGTATATAGCTGCTTGGGAAAGATTGTACTGCTCTTTAATTTCAATAACGGTTAACCATTCTTTTATTGAGTTGTCAATTTGACGGTGGGTGAAATGCTGATCAATGTGCTTTTTGCTGAAATAACTTTTTCCGTGATTCAGTGTCTTAGGGATATTTTTTTCTTTGGCAGTTTTGAATATCCACGATTCTGTAATTCCATATTTTTCTTTTATCTCTGCTGTTGTATAAAAATCTGTAATTGGTTTTGTCTCCTTTGTAGGTCTGGCACGATAACTATTACTATTATCAAACATAGCTTCAATATCACTGCGTCTGATAAGAGTTTTACCCTTTAATTGGACAGCTTTCAACTCATTGTTTTGCAGGTAGCGATAAATAGTTGATCGTCCAATCCCTAGTAGTATTGATACCTCAGTAGGAGTGAGGAAAGGTTTACAAAGTATCTCAACACTTATTTGCGTTAAGCTTTCTTTTGGTGTTATAAGATTTTTGGCTGCTTCTATTCGGCTTTTGCGTTTTCGATCTTTGTATGCCGCTGATGCACATTTATGAGTGCAATACGCAGTAGTCGTTTTTTGCGCTTTAAAATGTGCTCCACAGAATCTACAAATTCTTTCTATTTCCATTTTAGAAGTCATGATTTCTCCGTTATTTAGTCTCATTTCATATCAATACGTCTCATTATGTCCCAATAATATCTTATCTATGTACAATAAATGTAGCATACTTTTTATGTGGTACAAAATCGGTACAAAAATAGCAATACTAAATCGATATACAACACTAAATCGATTATTTTGAAAAAAATAAGGCACTCAAATTGAGTGCCTTATTGATTGATGTTGTGTTTTTGTGATTGTTGTGAAGTGTTAATTATTTCCCGATACAGAATTTTCCAAATATATTGCCTAGTATCTCATCGTTAGATATTTGTCCTGTAATCTCACCCAGGAAGTGCATGCACTCACGAATATCCTGCGACAGAAAATCGCCTGAAATTCCAGAGTCTAATCCGTCAATAACGCGACCAATAGAAGAATGTGCATTTTGCAGGGCTTCGTAGTGCCGAACATTGCTTACGACCACATCTCCCGGATTTATTTCAGGCAATTGCGCTGCGCTTACAAGGGCTTTCTGAAGTCCATCCGTGTTAATTCGTTCTCGTGCAGAAATGTAAATTCGTTCTCCTTCAAACTGCTCGAACATTTGTGCCAATACGTCACGTTCGTCTTCAGTTATTTTATCTATTTTATTGAATACAAGTATTACTTTTTTTCCTTCTGCATGTTTAGCAATCCTATCAGTGAGCCACTCCATATGCTCGCTCAACTGGGTACAGTCTAATATCCAAAGCACAATAGCAGCTTGTTCAATTTTTTGATAAGTCCGCTCGATACCCATATTTTCAACCTTATCCTTCGTGTCCCGTATACCGGCGGTGTCGATAAAACGGAATGATATCCCATTTATATTGATTGAATCTTCAATCACATCTCGCGTGGTTCCATGAATGTCGGAAACAATTGCTTTTTCTTCATTAAGCAGTACGTTAAGTAGGGTTGATTTTCCAACATTAGTTTCGCCTACAAGCGCCACTGGTATTCCGTTTTTCAGTGCATTACCCACCCGAAACGAATCGGAGAGCTTTAATATTAGCCGTTCAATGGTTTTTGCTAACGATTTGAGTTGTGTCCGGTCTGCAAACTCCACATCTTCTTCGTTGAAATCCAGCTCCAGTTCTACCAATGAAACAAAATTAAGCAGCTGTGTGCGCAGCTTCAGTAGTTCGTTAGAAAATCCACCGCGCATTTGGTTCAGAGCCATTCGATGTGAAGCTGCTGAGGTGGATGCAATCAGATCAGCCACAGCCTCGGCTTGCGAAAGGTCCATTTTCCCATTCAGAAAAGCACGTTGGGTAAATTCGCCGGGTTTAGCCAACACGCATCCCTGTTCCAGTAATAAATGCAGGATTTGTTGCTGAACATAGGATGAACCGTGACATGAAATTTCCACCACATCTTCACCCGTAAAAGAGTGAGGGGCACGAAACACGGTTGCCAGTACCTCGTCTATAGTTTCATTCTTTTTATTTACAATATTCCCGAAACTTACAGTGTTAGCTCCTTGCTGAAGCAGTGAAAATGTTTTTCTCCCGGGTGAGAAAACAGCATTACAGTGTTTAAGCGCATCTTTTCCCGATACACGAATCACTGCAATACCTCCGATGCCCGGAGCTGTTGATATGGCTGTTATAGTCGACATTAATATTTAGTTGTTTGCCTGATGAAATTGTTTTTGCTGATCAGATTCTGTCAAGCACAGTTCTCACTAATTTTTCTATGTAAGGCTTATAGTCGGTATTGGCAGCTTCTACACGTCGATTGGCAATAACGCAGCAAACTGTCATAGCTTTATGTCCCATTAATTTAGACAACCCAGCAATAGCTGATCCCTCCATTTCGTAGTTGGTTATTTTGTAGCTTCCGTAACGAAAACTTTCAATTTTATCGTTTAGATGCATGTCAGCTAAATCGATGCGCAATACTCGTCCTTGCGGTCCGTAAAATCCGTTTGCCGATATAGTTACGCCACGAAGCATATCATCTTTACCAATCCGGTTTACCAGTTCTTTGTCGGCATCTACTACATATGGAGCAGCTAACTGGGGATTCCATACAAGATGCTTTTTCATGGCTTCTTCAAATGGGAGATCACTAACCGAATCACGGCCTGCGTAAAAATTCAGCATACCGTCAAAGCCGATCGATTTCTCCGAGATAAGGAAACCGCCTAGCGGAATTTCAGGTTGCATTCCTCCTGATGTTCCGATACGAATAATAGTAAGTTGACGAAAACCATTTTTTTCAGTACGCGTGTCTAAATCTATATTGGCCAACGCATCGAGCTCGTTCATAACTATATCAATATTGTCGGTTCCAATCCCTGTAGAAATTACAGAGATACGTTTACCTTTATAGGTTCCTGTTATGGTGTTGAATTCTCTACTGGATACAGAACATTCTTTCGTGTCAAAATATTCTGCAACCAGTTCAACTCGTCCCGGGTCGCCAACTAAAATAATGTTATCGGCTAGCTGTTCAGGTTTTAGGTGCAAGTGAAAGATGCTTCCGTCACTGTTTATAATTAATTCGGATGCTGGAAAATGTTTCATGATATTCAAGTTATTATAAGTTAAATCTTAATTTAGAGAAGGATGACAAATATACTTGTTTTTAATTCATAAATAACATGGGATTGTAATTATTTTGAATCAGAAAAGGGTAAGTCATTATTCAACGACTTTAGGCTGTTTTAGTTTAGGAAATATTGGAATTATTATCTGATTTCTATGATGCATTTACGAACAAATTCAAATTTGTCGTAATCGGAGTGCACTTGATTATCGTTCCAAAAAATAAGATCTATATCAATAGGTATTATTCCTGACTTTTTACTTTCAGCCGTACGCCCCATTTCGGTCTCAATATTTTTGAAAATATATACGGTTTCTTCTTTTGTCTCTACAGATAAAATTTTTAATGCTTTGTTGCAAAAGTCGGCATGATAATTTTTTCCAAATGGTTTGGATGTTGTTATTGAGCTTTCCTTGATTACGTCAAAATATGATGACAATTTATCTTTTGCCAGTTCCAGATTTATATCTGCATTGGAATTACTTCCTAACATAATTATTGCAGTGTTCATAATGATATTGGCTTTGTCGGTGATTGCCGTGGCATTTTGTTTTTCAATTCAAAAGTAAATAAAAAAGCCGAAGTTTTAATGCTTCGGCTTTATTTTATAATATGTTTAATTAATCTCGGTAATCTTTCAGTTGCTCTTGCAGACGTTTACGTGCTAGAAATATGCGGCTTTTTACAGTCCCAATAGGTAAATGCATATTTTGTGCAATTTCCTCATATTTAAAACCCTGAATATGCATTGAAAATGGAATCCGGTATTCGTCGGCAAATGAGGCAATACTATTGGATATTTCGCCAATCGCATAAGAGCCTTCCGGACTATCGAAGCCCGAGTTTTGGGGTAAATTTAAATGATGTAAGTCTTCTGTTTTATCAACAACCGTTTGGTTGCGAACTATTTTTCGATAATTGTTTATGAAGATATTCTTCATAATGGTTAATACCCAGCCTTTGAAATTGACATTGTTAGTAAACTTTTCTTGATTGTCCAATACTTTAAGCGTTGTGTCTTGCAACAGATCCTCTGCATCATCACGGTTAAGGGTAAGTGAGAATGCAAAATTTCGCATGTTGCTTTGTAACGCTACTAATTCATTTTCAAATTCAACGTTTTTCATAATGTTGTAGTTTTATGTGTAAATAAATAAAACTTAGTAATCGATAACACTACCAAGTTGGTAATAATTTATCTAAACGAATTTTTTTTGAAAAAACTTTCTGAAACAGAAACAAGTAATTGATTGTCAGTTGTCTATACTGAATAATATTAAATAAAGAGCTCTTTCGAAATCAATTGTTGTAGATTTACGATACAAATATATAGATTATTTATTTAAGTGCAACCTGTATGCTAGAAAAACTTTTACTATATATGATTTGTTTGGGTTAATTTTATATTTGTAACAATTACAGGGTTCTTAATAGGCTGTAAATTGAGAAAAATAGATCTTCTATTGTCTGTCATAATTAAAATATTGACCTCTATTTGAAATAATTGCAATTTCTTGTCAAATAAATAGGAAGGTTGAATTTTGATAAAATAACAGATCTATTTCTGGATGTGTTTTTCTGCACAGTACGAAGAGCGTACCAGCGGGCCGCTTTCAACTTGACGAAACCCTTTTTGGATACCAATCTGTTTGTATTCTTCAAATTTTTCAGGGGTAATATATTCTTTCACTTCAATATTTTTTCGAGAAGGCTGCATATATTGACCTATAGTCAAAATAGAACAGCCAGACGCAAGGGCTTCATCCATGAGGGTCAGAACTTCATCCTGAGTTTCTCCAAGGCCTAGCATAATTCCTGTTTTAGCAACAATATTTCGCGATGCAATGTGTTCCAAGACTTTTAAGCTGATATCGTATTTTGCTTTGGTTCGAATCGAAGGTGTCAAACGGCGAACAGTTTCGAGGTTATGTGAAATAATTTCAGGTTTTTCATTAATAATAAGATCGATAAGTTCTGTTTTGCCATCAAAATCAGGGATAAGTACTTCTAGTGTTGTATTTGGATTTACTTCCTTTATGGCTTTGATTGTTTTAGCCCACTGAGCAGCCCCTCCGTCAGCAAGATCATCCCGATCAACTGAAGTGATGACTGCGTGATGCAGTTTCATAAGTTTAATGGAATTAGCAACGTTGTCAGGTTCATTCGTATCGAGTGGGAGAGGGCGTCCTGTAAGTGTGTTGCAAAACTTGCAGGCTCTGGTGCATATTTCGCCTAGTATCATTAATGTTGCCGTTCCTTTGTTCCAGCATTCACTCATGTTTGGACACTTACCACTTGAGCAGATAGTATGTAGATTGTGCTGTTTTATGACTTGGCTTACATGCGTAAATTCAGCTTCACTATGCATTTTTATTTTTAACCATTCAGGTTTTCTTATGTATGTCATATTATTTGAGTTTTTTTTATTCTGAAAAACAAAGGTACGAAACTAATTTAAATTGTAGGGTGTAGACTTTCGTGTGGCTCGGTACAAATTTCCTAAGAGTTAAATTGAATAGTAGTGTTGTTGATTTTTTTATGTTCTCTTTAATACAATGTCTACTTTTTTGCTTTTCATCTAAAAATGAGTGTATTTATTTATCCTAAATTTAAAACAGGGAGTAATATTGAATAAACTTTACGTAGGTAGAATAAAATACTACACTAAATGTAGGTTAATGTTTCAAAATTATTTGTTTGTAGTCTAAATATGTAAAAATAAATACTGTAATTTTACAGTCGTATTTAAAAGTATACAAAGTCTATTCTTCCTAAATACCCCTTTCCCTTTTTCGACTTACCGATTGAAAAATTGTAAAAAAATATATTTACTTCAGAGATAGCAAATGAAAGTTTTTTTTAGAATTATACTACTTGTTTTATTTATTCTTTTTTCTGAATATTCGTATTCGTTTGGTTATGTTGAAATTGGATCGGTTTTGTTTTGTGGCGATAAATTAGAGTCAGATGCCTTAGTATCTTTGGAAGTTCTGGATTCGGTTAATAATAGACAGTTGGCTAAGTCTGGATTAATAGATATTTCTACTTGTGTAAATAGTATTGTGACATTCACAAATTCTGCGATTCCTGGGGGAGGTAATGGATGTGCAAATGTAGCAAAATATATATGGGACTTTGGCGACGGCACTTCTGCAATTTCAACGCAGTTAACATCTCCTCAAAGTAAAACGCATGTGTATACAACCCCCGGAAAGTATACAGCAACTCTAACAGCTCAAAATGGTTGTGGAACTATCGTTAATACTCAACAAGTTTGTGTAGAGTCTTCTCCTGTACCTTCTTTTACGTTAGATAATAATTTAGGTTGCGCCCCTCTGGTCGTTCAAGCTACAAATCAAACTAATACAACAGCACTTTGTTCTTCTATTAACTATAATTGGGAAGTGTCTTATTCGCCGGGGAATTGCGGAACGGTGGGAGCATATAGTTTTACTAATGGTTCAAACTCTTCTTCTGCAAATCCTACCTTTAATTTCACGAATCCGGGAATTTATGTAATTAAATTGTCAGTTTCAAATTTATGTGGAACTTATTCAACGACTCAATTAGTAACCGTTAAACAGCCACCAACTGCTATCATCAATAATATTCCAGATTTTTGTGGAACTGCTACGGTTAATCCTACTGCCACAGTTAACAGTTGCTCCGATGCATCGAATCCGTTGACTTACAACTGGAGTTTCCCTGGTGGATTGCCGTCATCTTCAACGAGCTCAAGCCCATCTAATATTTTCTATTCAACTCCGGGGCAATATACAGTTTCATTAAGTGTAACGAATGAATGTGGTGTGTCAACAATCACCACAAAACAGTTTACGATAAATAAGGTTCCCAATGTAACAACTTCACCGTTGAAGCAATCGGTTTGTTCGGGACTTTCAACGACTCCGGTTAATCTGACTGCGGATATACCTGGCACTACTTTTTCTTGGATGGCAACTGCGAGCTTGGGAGTTTCCGGGTTTACTCCAAGCGGAACAACTGATGTTATACCTTCTCAGACACTTTCAACAACTGCTACAACGATCGGAACGGTGACTTATTCCATTACTCCATTGGTCAATGGTTGTACAGGACCTGTTACTAATTACGTTGTTAATGTAAATCCGGCACCAGTAATTACCACCCAACCTGTATCTTCTTCGGTTTGTGTTGGAGCAACTTTACCTGCTTTGACGGTAGCTTTTGCCCCTGTGGTTGATACTCCCATTTATCAATGGTATAGTTCAACAGGGTCAAATCCGGGCGTTCTAATACTGGGAGCCACAAATGCAAGCTATACACCTTCAACGTCTGCTGTGGGTACAACAAACTATTATTGCGTAATCTCGTTTTCTTCGGGCGTGTGTGCCAGTCTTATTTCCAATCCCGCGACGATAGTTGTGAATGCACTGCCTACGATCAGTCCTCAGCCGATATCCACACAAAGTATTTGTGTGGGTGGATTGATCGGAGCGCCTTTGAGTGTAGGGTATACGGGTGGTACGGGAACGGCAAGTTATCAGTGGTATTCCAATACTAGCAATTCTTCCTCTGGTGGAACGGCTATCCCCGGGGCTACTGCCTCTACTTTTTTGCCTCCTGTTTTTAATTCCACCGGATCATTTTATTATTATGCGGAGGTGAATTTGTCTGGAAGTAATTGTGGTGTAGCAATAAGTAACCCGGCGCAGATAATAGTTGTTGCCGACCCGGTTGTAAATATTCAGCCAATTGTAACGCAAACAATTTGTCAGAATTCTACTCCGGCAACTCTTACGGTAGGTGCTACCGGTGGATTAGGAACCTATAATTATCAGTGGTATCAAAATGCAACGAGTAGTACAAGTGGTGGAACGGCTATTCCCGGAGCTACAACCAATAGTTATGATCCTTCAACTGCTACGGTTGGTACAAGCTATTATTACTGTGAGATAACTCAAACGGGATTAAATTGTATAGCAGTTAGCAAGGTCTCGGAAGTGATTATAAATGCTCAGCCGTCGGCTACAACTCAGCCTGTCTCCAGTGCTGTATGTGTCGGTGGTACTCCGACTCAGTTATCGGTATCTGCATCCGGAGGTGTTGGTGCTCCAACTTATCAGTGGTTTAGTAATACGGTTAATTCAACTGTTGGTGGCACTCCGGTTTCGGGGGCTACTACCTCTACTTTTAATCCTACAGCGACTGTGCAGGGCACTACTTATTATTATTGTGTAATTAGCTTTTCGCAGGGTGGTTGTGGTTCTGTAACTTCGAATATTGCTACTGTGATTGCTGATCCTGTCCCTACAATCAGTACTCAACCCGTATCCACACAAAGCATTTGTGTGGGCGGGTCGATCGGAACGCCTTTAAGTGTTGGCTATACTGGTGGTACGGGAACTGCCAGTTACCAGTGGTATTCCAATACAGGTAGTTCTTCTGTTGGTGGAACGGCTATTCCCGGAGCTACTGCCTCTACTTTTATGCCTCCGGCTTTTAATTCCACCGGAACATTTTACTATTATGTAGAGGTGAGTTTGTCCGGAAGTAATTGTGGATTGACAACAAGTACACCGGCGCAGATAATAGTTGTTGCCGATCCGGTTGTAAATGCTCAGCCACTTGCAACGCAAACGATCTGTCAGGGTTCAACACCGGCAACTCTTACGGTAGGTGCTATCGGTGGATTAGGGGCCTATAATTATCAGTGGTATCAGAATGCAACGAGTAGTACAAGTGGTGGAACGGCTATTCCTGGAGCTACAGCTAACAGTTACGATCCTTCAACAGCTACGGTTGGTACAAGTTATTATTATTGTGAGATAACTCAAACAGGATTGAATTGTAATGCTGTTAGTGTTGTGTCTGAAGTGATTGTGAACGCCCAGCCTACTGTTGCAACTCAGCCGGTCTCTAGTACTGTGTGTGTTGGTGGTACTCCTACGCAATTATCGGTGTCAACATCCGGTGGTGTTGGTGCTCCCGCTTATCAGTGGTTTAGTAATACGGTGAATGCAGTTGCTGGTGGAGTTTCTGTTTCGGGGGCTATCGCCTCTACCTTTAGTCCAACTGCAAATGTAGTGGGCACGACATACTATTATTGTGTAATTAGCTTTTGGCAGGGAGGGTGCGGTTCTGTAACTTCGAATATTGCCACAGTAACTGCTAACCCGATACCTAAAATTGGTATGCAGCCTTTGGCTTCGCAGGAAATTTGTAATGGTACTACTATCGGTTCTCCTCTTTCGGTAAGTTATGTTGATGGAACCGGAACACCAACTTACCAATGGTATTCGAATAGCACTAATTCAAGTGTGGGAGGTACGCCTATTGCAGGAGCAATTAGTTCAACTTTTATGCCTCCAGCATTTACTGCTTCGGGTAATTACCATTATTATGTTTCAATTTCCTTATCGGGCAATGGTTGTGGTTCTATTGTGAGCGATCCTGCCCGAATTATTGTTGATGCTAATCCTGTCATTAGTCCGGTATCTGTTTCAAGCCAATCGGTGTGTATAAATACGGTGCCTCAAACTTTATCCATATCTGCTTCGGGTGGGTTGGGAGCTTATACTTATCAGTGGTATGAAAATGCAGCCAATAACTCAACTTCAGGTATTGCCATTGGCGGAGCAACAGCCAGTAGTTATATTCCTCTTACAACAAGTCTGGGTACTAAGTATTATTATTGTGAAGTAAAATCATCTCTGGGTGCCAGCTGTAGCTTTATGAGCGATGTGGCAACTGTGATGGTGAATCCTGAACCGACGTTTACGTCTCAACCCGTATCCAGTACGGTGTGTGTGGGCGGAAGTCCGGTAACCTTGTCAGTGACTTATAAAGATGGTGCAGGTACGCCGGCTTATCAATGGTTCAGTAATACTGTTGATGACTCAAGTACCGGAACACCTATTTCATTGGCAACAAATTCTACTTATAATCCTTCGTCGTCGGTAGCCGGAACATTATATTATTATTGTGTGATTACCTTGTCTCCGGGAGGTTGTTCGGCTATAGTGTCGAATACGGCAAAGGTCGTTGTCAATCCAAATCCTGTGATATCGACATTTAGTAGGGAGATATGTAATGGAACAGCTTTTAGTGTAACTCCTGATGTGACAAATGGTGATATTGTTCCGGTTGGGACCACATATACATGGGGTGCGCCAGTAGTTAGTCCTGCGGGTGCGGTAACCGGAGCTTCTGCCGAATCAACCCTACAAAGCACCATCAGCCAGACATTAACCAATAATACAACAAGCGCTGCAACGGTTACTTATACAGTTACTCCACTGTCCGGAGCTTGTCCGGGTAATGACTTTAGCATCGTTGTTACGGTGAATTCCACTATCACTCCGGTTGTTTCTGTTCAGAATATCACGTGTTTCGGTTTGGTTGACGGGTCGCTGGCGGCCAGCATCTCGGGAGGTGTAGCTCCTTATACCGTCGCATGGAGTGGTCCGCGTGGCTTTACATCGAATGCACTGAATTTGTCCAACTTGTATGCAGGTGATTACACATTGACGGTTACGGATTCCAAAAATTGTCAGGTTAGTAGCACATATACCATTGTTGAACCGGCAAAGATAAAGATCACCACCGATATTCATAAGAATAATACATTCTATGGCGCCGATAATGGCATAATAGGCATTACCATTTCGGGAGGAACGCCTCCTTATAGCTACGCCTGGACTAAGGATGGTGTGCCTTATGCAACTACCGAAGATCTGAATAATATTGGGCCCGGGTATTATGAAGTGACCGTAACGGATATTCATAACTGTGATCCGAAACATGCCTTTTATGATGTAACTGTTCCACCGGAACTGATAATCACTTTAATCAATCGGGTTAATGAAAACTGCTACGGTGATAAGAATGGCGCCATCACGTTGGATGTGGTAGGAGGAACACCGATAGAAGTAACGCCGGGTGTTTATGATTATTTATACTCGTGGACCGGACCACATGGATATACAAGTACTACGAAGAATCTGACCAATCTGGCTGCCGGGACTTATCTGCTTGAGGTAACCGATAACTCCGGGTTCTCAAAACAACTGAGCGTGGTGATAACTCAACCGGATTCTATCGGAGTTACTGTAGCTACGGTTCCGAAATTAGATTGTGCAACGAAAGTTGTAAGTGAGGTGACGACAGCTACGATTAAGGGTGGTGTACCTCCTTATCAACTTCTCTGGTCGAGAGGTACGGTGAGTGGATCGAACAATGAAACGATGGAAAGCAGCCAGGCTGGTCCGGTTAACCTGCAGGTGACCGATTCAAGGGGGTGTGTAACCAACTATACTTTTAATTTGTCTATTGCACCTGTTGGTATTAGATATAAACCGATAGACTGTGATAAGCATATTTATCAGTTTGATGCTATTGTGCTTGATCCATCATTGGCTTATACCTATGCCTGGGATTTTGGCGACAGTGGCACAGATACGAACAAAACCGCAAACCATGCCTTTGCTGCTGCCGGAAATTATAATGTAAAGTTGACTGTAAGCAGTGCAGGATGTACTGTAGCGTTTAATCAGACCATTACTGTTGAGGCTCCTCCGGTTTTGAAACTGGACAAAGATCCTAAAGTCTGTGTAGGTGATTCGACTATAATTCATGTGTCGGGTGCTAATACGTATTTGTGGAACGATAATAGTACTGCAGATAGTATTATGGTGAAGCGAACAGGTGAGTATAGTGTTACCGGAACTTCGGTGAGCGGATGTACTGCGGTGCTTAAGTTTGTGGTTTCGAACTTCGATTTGTTGAAGTATACTGTTCAGTCGGATAAAAATGAGATATCAACTACGAATGCCACCATTCGTTTATGGAGCGAAAGTATTCCCTCGACACAATATTTCTGGGATTTTGGTGATGGCAAATCGGATAAGGGAAACAACCTGGATCATGTTTATGACATAACCACCGAAAAATACTTCGATGTGAAGCTGAAAGTGATTAATCCCAATGGGTGTACCGAAGAGGCCAGTAAAAGGATTCTGGTTGTAAATGGAGCTATGTATAATACTTTTTCGCCTAATGGTGACGGCATAGATGATGTGTTTATGAAGAGTTGGCACATTAAAGTGTATAACCGGAATGGTATTTTACTATATGACGGTTCGGATGGCTGGGATGGAACTTATAAAGGCAAGCCGGTTGCAAATGATACTTATTTCTATGTGTTGTATTATTCGGCTACGTCGGAAACTAAAACAAATTCCGGTTATGTAACCGTTGTTCGATAATTATTATTCAATGAAAAAAGTCGTTTTTGCTCTTGTACTAAACATCCTGACAATCGCAGTGTGTGCGCAATCTAATACTCGTCTGAATAACTTTTGGGAGAAGAGCTATACCATTAATCCTGCTTCGGTCAATGACCGATACTTTGCCGAGTTTAATATGGCGGCGCGTAAGCAGTGGACAAATTTTCCGGGTGCGCCAACTACCTTGTTCGCTTCCGGTACGCTGTATTTCGACCAGATGAAAACTCAATTCGGGCTAAAAGTATTGCAGGATAAGATAGGATATACTTCCGCGACTAATCTGGGTTTGAGTTATACGTATTTCCTTGTGCTGGACAGAGACTGGCATTTGAACCTGGGCTTAGGTCTGAGCTATCAGAGTGTGGCGTACGATCTGTCGAAGGTAAACTCGCCGACTCCCAATGATCCGACTGTTTATGCCAAATTATTAAGCGAGAGTAACTTTAATTCCGACCTGGGTATAGAGCTTCAGGGTAAAAAGTGGCAATTCGGACTTTCCAGTCAGAATATTTTCTCCTTATTTCAACCCATTAATTCGCAGTTTACGAATACAAATTACATCTATGCAAAGTATAAACCGATGGATGAACGTAAAATCAGCTTGGGCTATGGTTTATGTGGCATTCAGTATGGTAACCTTTATCAGGCAGAGTTGAACCTGACAAGCTACTTTAAATTCGATCCGGAGTCCAACCCCATTCAACTGGGAGTGTTTTTCCGTACTTACAGTGAGGTGGGGGTGTTGTTTGGGCTCGACATAGCTCATAATCTCCGGTTATCATATAGTTATGATTACAACGTAAGTGGTATTGGCAACAGCTCTTACGGGTCGCATGAGCTTATGCTGACCTATAACATAGACCGGATATTCCAATGTAAGAATTGTTGGTATTGAGAAACAATCCGGCGGCATTACCAGATAGAGAGGATACAAACGCCGAATCCGGTACCGGCAGTGTGGTCGGATTCTGTTTTTTATCCCGGATAGTCAACAAGAAATGAATTGTTATTTTAAAGTTCACTAACTGTCGCAATCTTTTAATATCAGTGGTCCTCAATGCAAAAATAAATCCATATCTTTGCATCCGTTTTACTCCAGACAGATATAACAATAGCAATAACGGACACATTTTTGGGAGTAACACTTAACAATGAATATCTTCAAAAAATATAAATCTAACTCGATTGCCGTATTAGTTTCAGTTGCATTTTATACTGTTTTTTTTGTATTGCTTGCTATTATTCCCAAACTTGACTCGGATCAACTTGCGGATGATGACAAAGACTCGGCCGTTCAGTTTGAATTGTTGCCGAACGTCGACATGAATACTCCGACTCCGACCGACACCCCAAACCCCAGCGATAAAAAAGCACCCTCGGACCAGAAGGCACAAACCAACCCGCAACCTCAGGATCTTGCCAAAGCATTGGATGAAATAAAAGATATTGAACCGGGCGAAGATGATGTGACTAATGTGGTCCGGAATCAGGATTCGGTGATGTTGGAACAGATGAAGAAAACCATGAAGGTACTCAAAGAGGTAGTGTTGATGGATAGTCTGGCAAAGAATCCCATTCAGCAGGAGAATACCAAAAAGGTGCAGCAGGCGTTGACCGAGAAAACAACGTTTACGCAGGAGGACTTTCAGTTTATCCGAAGCAATTACAGGGCCATTTACAACCTCAAGAAAGTGTATCCTTATGTGCTGAAAACAAAAGAGGTGGTGGATAAGTTGAATGCCAAGCTGGCTACCATTAAGGATGGTGGCGAAAGACGCAGGCTGATAAAGGCTACGGAAAAGGAATTGTTTCAGCAATACGAGCAGGATGTGCGTAAAATGTCTTATTCGCAGGGGAAATTATTACTCAAATTGCTTGCACGCGAAACCAACGAAAGTGCCTATGGATTGATTAAAACCTACAAGGGTGGCATTCCCGCCACGTTCTGGTATGGTGTAGGATTGTTGTTTCACGAAAATCTGAAAGCCAAGTACGATTCTATAGGGGAGGATAAAGTCCTTGAGCAGATAGTGATCAAATACAAGAAAGGGAAAATATAATTGTTTATGCTTATATTCTTTCAAGTAGCATAGTTTTTTTATCTCTTGTCATATTCCAAGTGATTTTTTTTGCAGCATTTTCATTTTTCATTTGATTTTATCTCTATGATCGGCTTTTCTTTGTCGATAATATTCTTAAAAACATCTGTCATATTTCAAGTAAAGCTAGCTTCTATACATTTTATATCGGTTAGTCGAATATTTATTTTGGATAAAAATTGGTTTTGAAGTGACTAAAATGTCAGAATCTGAATAAATTTCAAAAAAACATTTTTATTCAAGTTCTCCTTAATGAGTAATTTAGTAGTGTATGTAATATTTTTCTTGAAAAAAGATTGTAATAAGTTTGGATTGTATAGGTAAAGGGAGTACTTTTGCACCCGCTTTAAGAGAGAAGCGGTGTATGGTTTAGAGTAGATGATTTCGAGTCTAAACTATACAGAAGAGTAATTAAAAAGGATGCGATAAACGATCTAAAATTTAATAGAAATTTATTTTCAAAAAAGTTTGGTAGTTTAAAAATAAGCGTTACCTTTGCAGCCGCTTAGAGAGACAGGCTTTGAAGATGAAATGAGACAAAATAACTGATTGATCAAAAAACGATTAAGCCGGTAAAAAGTCAAAAAATAAGTTTTCAAAACCTCCAAATAAAAAGAAAAACTTTTCTCAAAAAGTTTGGTAGTTTAAAAATAAGCAGTATCTTTGCAGCCCGTTTGGCTCACAAAATTTGAGTTTAAAACGAAACAAAAACAAGTTATGAAATAGGGAGC
>Ga0302164_10000014_pt1 | contig 139864 bp, 132 predicted proteins | sample I_Fen_E3_1_FD_193500 | JGI IMG/M metagenome (GOLD analysis project Ga0302164, IMG submission 193500) | Peat permafrost microbial communities from Stordalen Mire near Abisko, Sweden - I_Fen_E3_1 | ecosystem: Environmental > Terrestrial > Soil > Wetlands > Permafrost | place: Sweden: Abisko...
CCACTTCCCACGGCCGCCACGATCAACACAAATAACACCGTATTGCGAATGGAAGTGTTGAGCTTCTTGATATCCTGAGCAGTCAATTCAACTTCTTCCTCCAGGTGCTGTATCATATCTTATCTTGGAAAGACATCCGAATATAATTGATTTATTGATAACAAGACCACGCTCCTTCTCCGCAGATTCACTCGTCTCGAGCTAACCTATTTCTTAGAAAATGTACCTGAAGCACGATCCCAGGCAAGCGCTACAGAAATGTGTTCAAGGCGTTGAAATTTCTTAAAATACTCCTCATAGGTAAGATCACTTCTGTTATCCTGTTCACAAAGCGGAAGGGCTTTTACTTCCAGGGTAGTGCCGACTCGAGGTAGTTTATATTCCAGTTGAAAAAGTAGTGTATACGAAAATTCTCCTGCTGGGTCACGGAATAAATCTTTAAAGAGGACAGACGGGAGTATTTGCTTAGTGACATTAGTAAACTTTTGTCCCGCATATTCATAAAAATTTAGTGATCGGCTATCGCAATCACCGCCTGCCTGATACTCCAACACGGCTATGATTTTTTTGCCATTAGCCTTGTTAAAGTAAGTCATTTCTAGTCTATACTCCAGATCATTAGTGTTGTCATCTATACTGATAAAAGCATTCTTTTTATCGATGGTGATTTTCTTAGTTGGCGTTTCGTTCAGGTATTTTTTTCTGAGCTCAAACTCAGATACGCCGGCTGGTTTTTTATCATAGCTGTAGTAAGGTTCGCCGGGAATTAACAAATAATAATCAGCTATATCCAGTGGGTTTTCTTTGATAGCGCTTTCACTGCGAAAAGCAGATTGCGAAAATACAGGGCCGATCAATCGTATCAATAGGAAAGTAAGAATAACATGTTTCATCGTTTGTCGAATAAGTGGGTTAAAGAAATTACGTTATTAATTACAGTCACATGAGCTCTGTAAAGTTTATACTTAAGAAGTGACTTAAAAAAAGGCGGCTCAAAAAATGTCGCATTTCGTTTTAGTGAGAGACCACTGCCATAACTAGAAATAGCGACATACACCTTGTCAGCTTTAAATGAAAGAAACATAGTTCTATCAAGTTGCTTGGAAATCGTCAACAAGTTGTTTGAAAAAGCAGAAGTCAGTATATCTTTCGCCTCTTTGGGATTATTGCTATACACCACAAAGCGCTTAGAAAATTCAGCGTCCTCCATCGGTACGATCTGTAACTTTGCACTTTTATGATAATATCCGTTCAGGTTAAATCTCTTCACTTCCGATTTTTTCCCGGCTGGAAAAACCATCGTTTCACCGTGCACACTTTGTGGCAAGCTTGCTTGTAAGAAAAGGCCTTTAAAGACGCTTCGCGAACGATCTCTATGCTTTGACATATCTTTAAAATTGTCGCGGTCATAATAGTTTACTTCGCAAAATTTGAATTCCACATTACCTGTTTTCCCTGTTACCAAATCATCGCCCTTAAATTCGTTGCCAACGTTAAAAATTTTGCTTTCGTCAAACTCACGTTTTGAAATATATTCTTTCGAACTATAGCTAAATGTGGCATCGACAAATCCAATGATGGGTGCTATAATTTCGCCCTTGAATATCGTACGGAAATAGGTTAACTCCTTTCTAAACTTGACTGCAAACAGCACGACACCTAAAAGATAAGTTGAAGTAAGTGCAATACACAATTTAAGAACGACACTGACGGGTAAGACATATCCAATCAAAACACTCACCACAAATGCAGGTATAACAAACTTGAGAAAATCGTTTCGCATTCGTTTATGGCCTGGTTCCAATTTTTCAAGTAAAGGGAGGAGTTTTGATTTGTAAAAAGCAAGAAATTCAGTTTCCGAAAATGCCATTCAACGGTAGGTTAGTCTGTAAGGTAATAATTTGTACATCCAGTTCCATTCTGTCATTCTCGTACTTATGTTTAATTCTCAGCAGCGTCTCCCGTCTCGATCTGCATTCCAGTCGATTCTATTTTCAAAACTTTCCGAAATTTGATTAGGTTGGGCAATTAATTCCATTAGTTGTTGGTCGATCGATTATAATTGCATCGAATCTGAAAATAACCGTTCTACATCTATTTCAATACTTCAACAAAAAAATATCAACAAATAACACCCATCTTCGTTCGTCGAGCAACAAGTCCACAAACAGACACAACAATTAACTACTACACATTATGGAATGGATGAAAGCTAATCTCGACCGCACGTTTCTTCTGCGTTTTGGCCTTATGTTGACGATGATCATGCATGGCATCCCCTCATTTGTGAATGGGAGCGTCATTGACTTTGGCAAAAGACTTGACGAGGTGTTTGGATTCGGATTCATGGGTGTTCCCATGGCAATCCTCGTGAAGTTGATTCATGTGGTAAGTATCCCTGCACTATTTCTAAATAAATATTTGAAGCCGCTAGCTGTACTCAACATTATCATCTTCATCATGGGCATTGTGATGATTCACTGGAAACACGGGTGGTATGTGGTGGGCGGAGGAAGCGAAGGCGTTGAATTCAACGTGTTGCTCATTTTCGCTTTTTCAATTTTTGTTTTTCCCAATGGGTTGGTCAACTCCAGGAGTAAAGAAGTGGCATGAGGAAATATCTGTGTCTGTGGTCCTATTTGAAACTGCAGAGATGAATGAAAATCCCTTTCTCGGCAGAGTCACTCGTCTCTTTCCCAGCAGTGTTTCCCGCCCCCAGCACGCTGGGTAATGAAAATACTTCTAAGCAATTAGAAAATTTCTCTGGGAACCTCTGCGCTCGTTGCGGTTAATTTTTACCGCAGAGCTCGCAAAGAAAATACATCGCAGAGTTACGCAAAGCCAATTCATAAATTTTGTTTTCTAAACGCCTCCGGTGAAACACCGTAAGCTGCCTTAAATGCTCTGCAGAATGCGCTGGTGTTTTCAAATCCACTTTGCAATGTAATATCGCTCACCATGTCTTTATCCCTGGTCAGCCGGTCGGCTGCATGCTGAAGTCTCAGTCTCATCAAGTATTGATGAGGGGTGCAATGAAACACCAACTTGAATTGACGAATCAACTGAGGCATTGACAGACAGGCGACAGAACTGATCGTATCAAGATCAAGCTTATTCATGAAAGAAGAATGAAGAACATCTTTCGCTGAACACAATCTTTTATAAACTTCCGTTTTGGTGCTTTGCTTAACGCCACTCACGCGCATAGCCTGGCGAGCTTCCATGTGGTGAACAGGAATGAGCTGGCGCAATAGATAAAGCAAGTGTTCACTGATTTCATCGGCATCATAACCGTTCTTTTCCAAAATTGACAACAGTGCAACTAGCCTTGACTGCAGGGCACCATCTATAGCGTGCAGGGTTTGAAAGAATTCCGGAGTCCCGGTGTTGGTGATAAAAGGATTGTCGAGCGATGCCTCTTCGCTGGCCCTGCAATCGTAGAATACACTCGCAGCAAATTCTCTTTTAAAGAAGATGGAAAACACTTTCGCCTTGTTAACCCGGCAGGAATAAGCCTGATTATCATTCAGGATAAGAAATTGACCGGGTCTCACTACCAGATTTCGTTTTCCAATGCCATACCATTCCTCTCCGCTTAATATAGTCTTAATAGATAAGCAACCCACGTGGTCATCGCAACCGCCTGCCTGTGCGTTGGTGTTGAATATCACATTGCTTTTTCTGAAGCGACTGAAATGCAATTGCTCGTCAAATCCGGGTTGGCTATGATCAGGTAAGGACGTGAAATACATATGACCTTAAAAAACGAAAAGATGCCGTTTTTGTTTTTGAGAATTTTGGCACATCACTGTAAAGTTCTGATCGAGTATCATTGCAACCAATCAGAAACAATTTAACTACTATACATTATGGAATGGATAAAAGCGAACCTCGACCGTACTTTTCTACTGCGTTTTGGTCTTATGCTGACGATGATCATGCATGGCATCCCCTCATTTGTGGAAGGAAGCGTCATTGATTTTGGCCACGCTCTCGACGAGGCGTTTGGATTCGGGGTAATGGGTATTCCCATGGCGATTCTGGTGAAGTTGATTCACGTGGTCAGTATCCCTGCACTATTCCTGAATAAATACCTGAAGCCACTAGCCATACTCAACATTACCATCTTTATCATGGGCATTGTGTTAATTCATTGGAAACACGGGTGGTATGTAGTGGGCGGAGGAAGTGAAGGCGTTGAATTCAACGTGTTGCTCATTTTCGCTTTTTCAATTTTCATTTTTCCCAATGGGTTGGTCAGCTCTAAGAGCTAACCGGCGATTCTATTTCAAGCTACGAAATGAACAGCATGAAATAATTGTCGGGATACGGTTATCTTCGTCAAGTGAAATTAATTTATCTCTTGATGAATTCATTAAAAACCAAACTAAAACCGATTAAGATTTTTGGTGGCATTATAATTTTACTTCTCACCGGAGTTGCGTTTGGTTATTACTTGACGCATCGTGAAGCAGGAAAATTCCCACTTACTCCAGCAGGAAGCAAACATTCTGAAAATGATTCCGCGGTGCACGAAGAAAAGCTTCCAATTACTCCACCAGGAAACAAGCGTCCGGAAGATGATTCTGCAACGCGAATCAATAGTGAACCGATACCGGCTGAGACGAACGCAAAGCCGGAGATCAATCCGAAAGACGGATCCATAAAAATCGTAGAGGAATTTATCAAGTTGCATGCGAAGAACCCTGCGACTTTTCAATTTCTGGAATGGTCTAATGTTACAACTGAAAGTGGGTATTGGAAAGTAAGATGCAAGTACAGAGGGATCAGCTCCTTCAACGCTGAAGTTACTACGAACGCCTGGTTCTATATGCAGAACAACAAAGTAGTGTATACGAAGATCCTCTCGAAGATATAGTTCTCTCAGCGTTTATTTTTCTTGCCGCAGAGATCACAAACGAAGCACACGCAGAATTAGCAAAGCAATTTTAGGTGCCCGTCAATCTTCCGACACTAACGCCTTCGAGCTGCCTTTGCATCTCTCTTTCTTTCCTCACCAACTCTTCTTGTGTGGCTTGAAGTTCTTCCATATTCTGTCGCATCTCTTCTTCCCGCTGCCGCATGTTCTCTTCGTTGATCTGGGCCTGCTCCAACAGATGTTTCATCTTATGCGTCGTCTTCGTATTCAAAATTGCTGAAGCAAGAAATTCACAAGCCTTTTTCACGAATGCGATATGATGCTCTTCAAAAGAAGAGAACGAAGCAATTTCCACGAGACCAACTGTGAAGACATCATATTTTACTGGAACAATAATTAGGTGTCGCGGAGTAGCTCCTCCAAGTCCAGAAGTAACATGTGTATAGTTATGCGGTAAGTCTGTGATTTGTACAACATCGCCTTCCAAATAAGCTTGGCCCAACAAGCCTGCACCAATTTCTACTTTCTTCTCGATCCATTTTTTCCGGTCAAAAGCATACGAAGCTGTCAATGCTAAATACTGGTCAGGCTCTTCTCCTTCCACAACAAATAAGCTGCCTTGTTGTGCCTTAAGATGTTTGGTTAAAAATGAGATACACTTATCGCCTAGTCCGTTTGTGTCACTCTGAGCATTACGTACTACCTCAGAGAATTCTGTCAATCCTTCATTTATCCAATTGCGTTGCTCGTCTTCTTTTTTCACCAACTTCAGTTTCTCGCGCATATCAACCAGGTTGCCGGCAATGGTTTCCTCATTCAAGGTTTTGTTTTGCTCGGTCAAGCCGTCCCATTCCACGTTGTAGTTTCCACTCGCCATCGCTTTAATAAAGTCGGAAGCAGCTTGCGAATTTCTAATGGTGGTCTCGATCACTATTTTTTCATCCGTATTTTGTTCCGTGCCTGGATTGAACACAAACTTGCGGTCGTTCTGTTCTACTTCTATCAGCAAACCCTGTCTTGCATTTCTCTCTTTGCGAAGTTGAGACATGAAACGGTAAAGGGCAGGCAATATTAATAAGACAATGCAAACCTGGAGGATTAGATTATTGCGGATGGCGGTATTGTAATTGGTTAGAGCTTGTTGGTAGATGTTATCTTCGAATGCATTCAAAGGCCGCGAAAAGTCATCGTACTTTTTCCAAACAACGTAGCCAGGATCCTCCTTAAGTGTTGCAACTAATCTGTTTAAAGTTGTGTCGGTTTTAACAACATCAATCATTTGATTACAAAGTGCGATGTAAGAATGCACCTCTGCCTCTACCAGACGCAGGTCAGCAATTTTGGGATAGTTTTGTTTCACCAATAACAACTCTAATTCTCTGAAGATTTTATTATTTTGCTCAATGGCCTTCCGATAAGGGATCAACATTTTCTCTTCTTTTGCAAGAGCAAAGCCACGAAGTCCAAGATCCAGTCCATGCACTGTTTCACTTAGAATTTCTTTGATTAGAACTTTCACCTTAGACGATTGTTGTTGAAGAGCCGTGTTATTGTCAATCGTAGTCTTGTTTCGCATTGCCATCAACATGCTTGCAATAAGTGCCGCTCCTATAGTAAGGACAATCCAATTTTTTAATAAATATTTTTTCATGGGTTATGGTTAGATGAAGCAATCATTATGCTATGATAGAAAAATTTAAATTCACTGACGAGGCAGAAGTAAGATTAATCGCTGGATTGAAGAAACTTGCGATTTTTAGTTTGATTACAATCGATTTCTGATATTCGCAAGCCAGCGGTTATGAATTGTTTTTTTGAGGAAGATCTTCTTTGCGAATCATTATTTTTGACACATGCAAATCGAAAAACTGACTGCTACCAATCTAAACGAACTGACGCACCTCGTGTTGGAACTCTGGCCAGAGTGTTCATTCGATGAAGAGCATCAGCTCTTTGAAGAAATAATCCATCATGAAAACGAAGGCGTCTTTCTGGTCAAGGAACAAAACAGTTTTATCGCGTTTATTCAAGTTTCCTTGCGCACCGACTATGTGGAGGGGGTCACCACATCACCTGTGGGGTATGCAGAGGGACTCTATGTAAGACCCGAACATCGGAAGAAAGGCATAGGCAAGCAATTATTGCAGTACGCGCAGGAATGGGCGAAGCAAAAGGACTGCAAAGAGTTTGCTTCAGACGCTGCGTTGACCAACCAGGCGAGTATTGACTTTCACAAGCAAGTTGGTTTTACGGAAGTCAACCGGATTGTTTGCTTCGTAAAAGAACTTTAAAACCCAGCTGCTTTGAACAAAGAAATCAACGGCAAGAGCAAGCAATGCTTGACGAAAGATGATATATTCGTCTAATCAAACTCAACTATTATGAACACAAAAACCATATGGGCCACCATGGTAGGAACCGTGTTTAATTTTCTAGCCGGATGGCTTGTCTTCGGTATTGTGCTCGCGAACTTTTACCGGGCAAATACCAAGACTTATGAAGGCTTATCCAAAGCCGATATGCCTGACATTCTATTCATCTTCCTCAGCGGCATCTTTAACGCTTACCTGGTCACGTTTTTACTGCGAAAGGCCGAACAGGGTTTTAGTTTTGCAACCGGATTCAAGCATGGATTGGTGGTGTATTTTTGCATTGCCGCATGGGCAAACCTTAGTCTGTATGCCTTTTATAACTTGCAGAATCTAACGATCACCTTTAGCGACATTTTTGTGCAGGCAATTTTTGGTGGTGTCAACGGAGGCATTATGGCTTTGGTGTTGGGGTCAGGAAAAAAAGAGTAACCATATTTTGAAGCAACGTCGACTCTGGGGCACTTTGTTATGAAATATTCCTTGGCTTGGAATTTACATTCTTCCCTCCTCTCTCACATCACCCTTCTCTTGCTCTTAATCCTTTGAAAGACTCAGTTTTACGTGAACGGAGCCGATTTGAAGTCGGGTTAAGTTAATTTCGAGTCCAAAAAAATCTAACATACGGTCATGAAGAAAATCACGCCTCTCTTATCCATGCTGCTCATTGCAACAATCAGTTTTTCACAAACCACGATCAATCGCGACAAGGAAATCGATCAGATGGTGAAGGAAGTAAGTGCCGACTCACTTCAATCGTATATCTATAAAATGGTGGCCTTTGGCACGCGAAATACGCTGAGTACACAAAAAGATGCTAAGCGAGGAATTGGCGCTGCCAAAAATTGGGTACTTCATAAGTTCAATGAATTTGCCAAACAAAGCAATGAAAGACTAACCGCCACCATTGATGCTACGCCATACAAGGCTGATAAAAGAAGAGTTGATCATGATATTAACTTAGGCAATGTAGTGGCCACGCTAAAAGGAACCGACCCTAACGATAAAAGGATATTCCTCATCAGCGGCCACCTGGACAATATGCGCACGAACGTGATGGATAGTGTACAAGATGCGCCAGGTGCCAATGATGACGCCAGTGGTGTAGCTGCTGTTTTGGAGAGCACCAGAATTTTGAGCAAGCATGGTTTTCCGGCAACGATCATCTTCATGGCCGTGAGCGGTGAAGAGCAAGGTTTGCTGGGTGCCAATTATATGGCTGGAAAAGCCAAACAGGAAAACTGGAACATCGAAGCGGTGCTCAACAATGATATTATGGGTAGCAATCATTCCAATGAAACAAACATTATCGATAATACTCGCATTCGCGTTTTCAGTGAAGGTCTGCCTGCTTTCGAAACTGAAAAGAACGCCAAACAAATCAGACAATATGGTTGGGAGAACGATGGCAAGGCTCGTCAGTTGGCACGCTATGTAAAAGAAATTGGAGAACGCTATGTTGAGAATATTGAAGTAGTGATGGTATACCGGAATGATCGATTCCTGCGCGGCGGCGATCACACTCCATTTGTTGAGCAGGGATATGCAGCCGTGCGCTTTACAGAGATGAATGAGAATTATTACCACCAGCATCAGGATGTGCGAAAAGAAAATGGAATTCAATACGGAGACTTGCCTGAGTTTATGGACTTTGAGTACCTGCGAAAAAATACAGCGATCAATCTTGCCAACCTCGCTAATCTGGCGAAAGCACCTGCCATGCCAGAGGAAGTAAAAGTGGACACCAAACGATTAAGCAACTTCACTTACTTGACCTGGAAAGCACCGAAGACGGGAAAGACAAAAGGTTATTACATCTTAATGAGAGAGACCACGAGCGCATTCTGGCAAAAGAAATTTTTTACCAGCGAAATGGAAATGAAATTACTGTATAGCAAAGACAATTATTTCTTTGCTGTGCAAAGTGTCAGTGAAAGTGGAAACGAAAGTTTACCAGTTGTGCCCACGGTGGCAGGAAGATAACTTGCGCTTTGAAATTCAAAGATAAGATCTTGTTCAGCTGACCAATTTCCTGATCATTGAAATTTGACCCGAATGGTAAATGTCGTGTTGGGCAATACCCTGAAGCATTAGTCTGAAATTATATTTTCGTCCGTCTACTTGGGTAACCAACAGCGATTCTGGCATTTGTTCGATTTGCTGAAGAAGCTGATTTTGACTTTTCAGTAAATCATCTTGAATAGTATTCCATTCCGTCTCGTTCAGTGTCACTATTTTTTTCCAGTTTAGTTCGGTATCCCAAACTTCATATTCGGCATTGCCTTTCATTTTTTCAATCACGAAATAACGCCAGGCCGTGATGTGGCAAACAATTTCGGCAATCGAGTGATTCAACTTTTCGGGTTTCACGGCGGCCTTCTCCGCCGAAATGCCTGATAATAAACTGAGAACATTGTCACCATACCACGGTTGTCCATCATAAGTAGCTGAAATGTTCTTATGGATTCTTTTGATCTCTTCTGTCATCATAGAAATAAAATTTGTTTCGTATTTGAATTAGCATCCTCAACATACTTTATCCTAAATTAAATCTTTCTAAAAAACCGTGAAAGCATTGAGATGAGAAGAAAGTAACAAACAAGTCAAACCAAAAAATAACACATAATGGTTTTCATTTGACCACTCACCAGGATCCGGTAAGAGGTTTCACCAAAAATTTCTACATTGTAGAATCCAAAAAAAAATTAAAATTCGTATGAATAAAAACATACTGCTCTTTTTCTTTTTTATTCCTCTGATAAGTGCTGCGCAACCAAGCAAGCAAAGTAGGTTTCAGAAAATGCTTGACTTCTATTATGAAGATTATCTCCGGCTCAATCCTACAACCGCCACATTCAAAGGCGACAATCGCTACAACGACAAAATTGAAAACCCGATCAGTGCGGACTATCGCAAGCAATCCTTGTCGCTATTCAAGCGTTACCTTGACTCGCTACATCATTACCACTTCGAGCAGCTCCCTTCTAAAGACCAATTGAGCTATCGAATTTTTGAATACGAATTACAAAACCGGGTAGAGGGCGCAAAATTTGATCCTTACTTAACCCCCGTATCACAGATGAATGATTTCCGGATCTCATTTTCACAAATGGGATCAGGCGCTGGTGTTCACCCCTTCAAAACAGTAAAAGACTATGATGATTTTTTGATGCGAATGCCCGGCTTTGTAGCATGGACAGACACGGCTATTGCTAACATGAAAAAAGGGATGAAACTCGGCGTAGTTCAGCCGCGGGTGTTGATGGTGAAAGTGATTCCACAACTCAAGGCGGTGATCACTGATTCGGCTAAGAAAAGTATGTTCTACAATCCAATCAAAAACATGCCAGTCACTTTTTCACCCGAAGATAAAAGCAGACTCACAGCAGCCTATGAAAACGCCATCATGAATTTGATCAACCCTGCGTACAGGAAGTTGTTGGATTTTATCGAAAAAGAGTACTTGCCCGCTACGCGTGAGAGTGTAGGCCTGCTTGCACTGCCCAATGGAAAAGAAGCGTATGCTTTTCGTGTAAAATCATGGACCACTACCAACATTACACCCGATGAAGTTTTTGAATTAGGGAAGAGTGAAGTGGCGCGCATACGAAAAGAGATGGAGTCCATAAAAAATGAAGTTGGCTTCAAGGTCGATCTCAAAGCATTTTTCGAATACATGACCACCGATCCGAAATTCTATCCATTCAAAAAGGATGAAGATGTGGTGGCTGCCTTCCAGAAGATCTACGATAAGATGAAACCCAATCTTAAGAAGCAGTTCAACATGGTTCCAAAGACTCCATTTGAAATCAGGCCAGTAGAAAAGTACAGAGCGGCTACCACGGCAGCGCACTACATGACAGGCACCCCTGATGGATCGCGGCCGGGTGTATTTTATTTTCCGGTGCTCGATGCAACCAAGTATAAATACTGGAGCATGGAAGACCTTTTCCTGCACGAGGCAATTCCAGGACATCACTACGAGCGGTCACTTTCTACGGAAAATCCAAACTTACCTGGCAATCAGAAAATTGGAGGCTATGGTGCCTACACAGAAGGATGGGGTTTGTATTCCGAACGTCTTGGCAAAGAACTCGGATTATACACTGATCCTTACCAACGCATGGGACAACTGCAAGGCGAGATGCATCGCGCAGTAAGACTTGTGGTGGATGCAGGTATTCATTCTAAAGGTTGGACACGCGAGCAAGCGGTTCAATACAGTTTGGAGAATGAACCTATCACAGAAGCCAATGCCATCCAGGAAATTGAACGTTATATTTCCATGCCGGGTCAAGCGCTATCTTACAAGCTGGGAGAATTAAAAATTTTGGAGATGCGAAAGAAAGCCGAGAGCGCGATGGGTAAAAAATTTGACGTCCGCAGCTTTCACGATCAAGTTCTTAAAGACGGAGCGATGCCTTTGATCATCTTCGAATCAAAGATGAATCAGTGGATCGCGCCTGACAAAATGGGGACGAAGAAGTAGAAAGACTTACCCCTCGCACTCTATTATTCTACGAATTAGTCCGTTAAAATTGCTTAGTTGACATCAGCACCAAAAAATTCGGAAATGTGTTTGCGAGGAGGGTTGCCTTTACACGAGATTGTGGCACCAAAATTAGCGGACGCGTTCAGTTCTTTTTCGGCAAATACAGCTACGTCAGCTCCCATGGAGGCACTCACGTTCACTTCCTGGCATTTCAAAGCGGATGCATCAACCTCAGTACCCATCTTTGCTTTGATTTTAACCGCATCAGCTGTTCCGTTAAGTTCTACTTCGCTACCCATCGATGACTCAAGGTCAAGCTCTTTAACCTGAAGTTGAAGGCGAACGTCAGCACCCATCTGGCTGACCAATATCAATTTAGACGATATAATTGGATCGGCTGCACGCAATGTGGCCCCACCTTTAATTTCAATACTTTCCAATGAAGTGTAGTAAATCGTGACTACTGCCTTCGGCCGATCTCCGTTGCGGTCTGAATAATCATTGAAATCGAAAAAACCTTTGTTTCGGATCTTGATTAGAAGTTCGTCGTTATTGCATTTGGCAATCACATCACTGGCATTAATCCCGTTATAATCAATTTCGACGCGGCAGCTTGGTGCTTTGATTAGTTTCACTTTAAAAGGCCCGAAGACATCGATATCAGTGAATTGTGAAACTTTGATTTCGCGGGTTTGTGCATTGGCAGCCGTGAAAGCGACAAGCAAGAATAACAGGGTTAATAGGCGCATGGGAATTGATTTGTAGCTAAGACGCTGGAAGTAATGCTTAGGTTGCATCTTTTCTATATCCCTGACTCCATGCCAATTATCTACGCACAACATAAAAGCTTTATTTACAGTTATTTTTTTCAGTATACTCGCACTAAATTTTATATTGATCATGGCTAAAGTTATCCGGCATACTTACCCCAAAGAATTCAGCATAGGCATGCTCATGCTCATCTTTGTTTTATCCTCCTTTTTATCGTCTCAGATTTTCAATGTCAGTTGGCGCGTATTTATGAGCGGCAGCGAAGTTACCCTTGGCATGGCGCTGGTAGGCTGTGCCGTGGTAATCATGGCATTGATCCTGTGGGAAGAATTTTTATTTCCTGTACACATAAAACCAAAAGAAGACGAGGTGGTGTTCCGAAATCACAGCACCAAATTAAAGACGCAGGTACTCATCTATTTCCTGATACCCGTGATTTTCGGTTTTATTTATTTCTACTATGAAGTTAATCACGTTCGTTTCTTCATCTGGGCACTTGTCTGCACCGTAGTGCCGGTTGCTGGCAAACTTATATCCGGTATAAAAAACTATAACGATTTCTTAAAACTTACCAACGATACAATCGAATACAAGAATAACGAGAAAGAAGGAGTCTTACGTGTGAAGGAAATAGAGCGGATAACATTAGTCAAAGATGAAAGCGATGTGCTCCACAAGGTTCAGGTATCAATGACCAACGGCAACCAAATTCTCATTGACCTGGATGAAATGGAACTTGAGGCCTACTTAGAAACCATTCAAACCTTTATCATCGGTCATTATAAAGGCCTCGTTAACCCACGGTAGTAACGGTTAATTTTCTTACTGCGGTGCAAAGAGAAATGCAAGATCAACGTTGCACTAACTTCACACGCACTCTTAAGCAAGACGAGGATCGAAAAATCCTGTTTCGATAACAGTCAGCCATACGATTACTGAAGTCTCACATAAACATGCGATTTCGCCTGACGGTGTTTGCATTTAATTTTATGCTTACATTTTTCACACCTAAAAACCTTACGCTATGGAGATGTTTATTATGGTCTTATTTATCACGGTATTTGTTTACACTTACGTTAATCAACGAAAAAATAGAGCACAGCGTGTGGTTCAACAAGCGAAAAACAAAACAGATGCTCAATCCCTAAATATGAATGTGGACTCGAGCATTGAGGTATATCGCAAATACGATTCAGTGACCAAGGATGACTACTCCGGTACTACAGGCGATATCCCGTGGACACTGAAATCGAGAGAAATTTATTTTAACAATAGCAGGCGAAATCATGGCTCCAGTTGGAAGCGCACCACACGTTGGAATACGAACGTTGTCAGAATGGCGAAGGGAAAATTCTTTATGATCATGAGTACTCCTGGTTTTGACAACTCCAAAAACGAAGTCAAAAAAACAGGCTTCTTTAGTGGGATTACCAACTCCCTAGCCGAATTTGCCATCGACAACTACGTGACAGGTTACTTTGGTCATCAATATGCTTCGATTGTGAACATAGACGGCGCCACGGTAGTTAATATACCAGAACTCAAAGAGTTCTTTATTCTTACCAACGATGATGCCGTGTCAAAAAAATTTCTGACCGATGTCACTATAAAATTTATAGTGAACTGGATGAACAATAAGCCGCATTTCTCCCGTGATTCGCGTGTGAACAGATGGGGAATGTTATTCAGCCAAGATGGTATTACCGTGGCGTGCCAGGCGGATATGGTAAATGCAGACGAAGCGAAAGTATTTTCGGACTTTGGAGCATCGATCGCTACTCTAACGAAAGAAGCTTCTTTGCAAAATCAGCTGGTGTCTTAGACCGTTTCTCCTATTGTTTGATCAAGAATACTTCTTCAAGTGCGTTAATTAATGCAGGTGAAGCTCGCGCTTATTAAGTAAACACTTGCAACTACTTTTATTGTTTGAAATCATAATGAAAATGCAGCATTATGCAAGGCAATTCCAAGAAATGCAACTTTCCCTTTGTGTAAAAATTAGTTGCCTTACATGTGCAAGAGTTTATCTTTGGTACTCAAACTAATTCACATGAAATCAACTCTTACTTTCTTAATGATGTTGCTCGTTGGTTTTGCCTTTGCACAACGACCTGCACCCGATGTGGTCGAAACTTCAAAAGGTGTACTTACGATCCAACCTTTGAATCATGCCACTCTTGTTTTCACCTTCAATGGCGAAACGATTTATAACGATCCGCAAGGTGGGGCTAAAATGTTTGAAGGAATTGCCATACCGGACATGGTTTTAATCACAGACATCCATGGCGATCACTTCAACCTGGAGACACTTAAAGCAATTGACCTATCACATGCCAAGTTAATTGTTCCACAGGTTGTAGCCGACAAACTTCCTGAAGACCTGAAAGTAAAATCGGTGGTAGTAAATAATGGGCAGTCAATTACTCAACTTGATGTTGGCATACTCGGCATCCCCATGTACAACTTGCCCGAAGCTGCTGACGCCAAACATACCAAAGGGAGAGGAAATGGTTATGTGCTCACGTTTGGTAATAAGAAAGTCTATATCTCCGGAGATACTGCAGGCGTACCTGAAATGAAGTCGTTGAAAGATATTGACGTAGCTTTCGTGTGTATGAATCTTCCCTACACTATGGATATCAATGAAGCATCGGAAGCGGTGCTCGCCTTTCAACCTAAAATAGTCTATCCCTACCACTACCGCGGGCAAGGAGGATTGGCTGATACAGAAGCTTTTAAGAAATTGGTCAACACGAAGAATCCGAGGATTGACGTGCGATTGAGAAACTGGTACGCTCAATAATCAAAATTAAATTTTCCAAAATTTTAAAAATGACGGAATGGCTAAGAAAGTTTTGATCACTCGTGTCATTCCTTCACTCGCTCAGGAATCGCTAATCAAAGCGGGATTTGATGTAACCGTATGGGAAGGCAACCTACCCATGACCCAATCTCAATTAATCGAAAGGGCGAAATCTATGGACGCGTTGCTTTCCCTTGGTTCTAATAAATTGGATAAACATTTTTTCAATGAATGTGGCCATTTGGAAGTTATCGCTCAGTATGCCGTAGGTTTCGATAACATTGACGTGAAGGAAGCCACGAGCAAAGGAATTCCAGTTGGCAATACACCTTATGTGTTAAATGAGGCAACAGCCGATGTAGCATTTGGGTTAATGATCGCTGTATCACGAAAAATGTTTTACCTCCACAAAACGATTGAACGGGGAGAGTGGAAACAATTTGAGCCGCTTAAAAATCTCGGCGTTCAGTTAACCGGCAAGACATTGGGCATTTTTGGCATGGGACGGATCGGCATGGTGATGGCACAGCGTTGTCGAGGTGCATATGACATGAAGATTATCTATCACAATCGAACACGCAACGAAGAAGCAGAAAAGAAGTTGGGATGTATCTACGTTACATTTGATGAATTGCTCCAGCAAAGTGACGTACTCTCCGTCCATAGCGTATTGAGTGAAGAAACACGCGCGATTTTTAATAAATCTGCATTTAGCAAAATGAAGTCGAGCGCCATCTTTATCAATACCTCGCGCGGCGGAGTCCACAATGAAGAGGATCTCATCGAAGCGTTGAACAATGATACGATCTGGGGAGCTGGCCTTGACGTAACTAACCCCGAACCCATGCATGCCAATAGCCCGCTGCTAACTATGCCCAATGCAGCAGTACTTCCTCACATCGGATCAGGGACAGTTGAAGCGCGCAATGGCATGGCCCGGCTTGCTGCTGAAAATATTATTGAATTCTATAAATCGGGAACGATGCCTCATTGCATCAACCCAAGTGTACTGAAGAAGTGATGACTCGGGCGAGTTAGTCTCTCTTAAATTGCAAAACCTGACTTCAATCAGTATTTAGTTCTGAGTTTTGGCATGGGCTTGGAATTACAAAATTGACTTACCTTTAGCCCCGTCATGTTGAGCTTTAATAATTTGTGGCGTAAAATCTCAGATCTGGGAATTGAGCCATCACAACCGCATTCATTATCGGGTAGCATCAGGCTTACCAACCAGGCCTCAACGATTGTTATATTCTTGTCGGTCATTTACTTACTGACCGAAGTACTCTTCATCAATTATCAGTTAACACCCTTTCAAACGTTTGTTTTGTATGGCGTACAGGTAAGCCAGATTTTGCTCTTTGTTCTTGTACTTGTTCTTGATTTCTTCAAAAAGAATTTGCTGGGGCGAATAATATTTTGTGTGGTGCTCCCCTTTGCCTTCTTACCTAATTCCTACATTTTAAACCAGCCTTTGCGTGCTGAGTTTTATATGTATGGGTTTGCCGCCTCAACCTTTTTATTTTTCGACCAACGAAAACTTACTGATATCCTATTTCTGACGCCCGTTGTTGTTTTCTTTCTAATGGTATTCAATCTGCAACAGCACTTTCCCGACGTCTATAAATTAGATTTCGGTGCCTTGATTCGGATATCGTTTTCGTTTCTTTATATCTACCTGGTGATGAACCTGCTTCGCAGGGAGAATAACCGATACGCAACAGAACTGATGGATTTAAATAAGTTGAAAAATAAAATTTTCTCCATCGTTAGTCATGATTTGCGTGGACCGATAGGCTCACTTAATGCTGTTCTACAATTGATGGAGAATTCGCAAATAAGTCAAGAAGAATTTCAAATGCTCATCAAATCACTGCATGTTAATGTTAAGCAATTACATGGCACACTCGATAACCTTTTACAATGGACATACGCACAGTCTCAAACGCTTAAGGCGGTACCACAATCCTTTATACTCAGAATACTAGTAGATGAAGTTTTTCAACTTTTAAAATTCAATGCTGAATCTAAGGGTGTGCTGCTTCAAAAACAAGGTAACCTTGAAATTGGGATTTTTGCCGATCATACTATGGTACGATCTATACTCAATAACCTTGTTTCTAACGCAATCAAGTTTACACCAAAAGGCGGTATCGTAAAGGTATCAGCCGAGTTGGGCCAAAACATGGTGAAGATTACTATTCACGATAATGGTCGAGGTATGACCCCTGATTTGGTGAAATCGCTTTTCAAAACAGCTCAGCATTTCTCTACACCAGGCACTGACGAAGAAAAAGGTACCGGGTTAGGTCTATTGCTTTGCAAAGAGTTTGTTGAGAAGAATGGCGGCACAATTTCCGTTTCAAGCGAGTTACTCAAAGGATCAACATTCAGTTTCACACTTCCTTCAGCGAAAAAATCAGATTAATTTCTCAGAAGTCGCCTTAGCAATCGCCTCCGACTTACAGTTTACTTGCAACTTGGCATAGATATTCTTAATGTGCGTCTTCGAAGTTTCTTTTGATATAAATAACTGTTCCGAAATCTGTGTGTACGTTTTTCCTTCCGAGATAAGTTGAAGAATTTCTGTTTCCCGTTTAGTGAGCGGGCTGTTGGGGTTCACATGGAAATTATCTATCACCAACCGCGCTATCTTGCTGCTCATTGGTGCTCCCCCTTTGCTGATTTCTTCCAGGGCGCTAAGTAGCTCGCGATAGTTCGCACTTTTGGTAATATAACCACTCGCTCCCGACTTCAGGGCTTCAAACACCATATCGCTGTCCTCATATACGGTGACCATGATGATGTCAGCAGTTGGCCATTTGTCTTTAATAATTTTCGCTCCTTTAATCCCGTTCATGCCACCCGGCAGTTCAATGTCCATCAATACAATATCCGGTTTATCGGTATTCAAATGCTTGATTGCCTCTTCGCAGCTACTATAACCGTTCACTACCGAAAACTGCACTGAACTATTTACAATCACAACAAAACTGTTTCGTATCTCCTTGTCGTCTTCAACAATCAATACTCTTTTTTTTATCTCGCTCATACGGGTTGGGTTTTAAATTCTGGAAATACTAAATGAACTTCAGTACCACTGTTCGCCTCGCTATGTATTTTTATATCAGATTTGATTCGGTTCGATCGTGTGCGCATATTAGCAAGGCCATTTGTTTTGTCTAGCTCTTCCGGAGAAAATCCGATGCCATCATCTTTTAATTCCATTTCAAACCCATTGGGTGATTTCTTTAATGTGAACGAAACGTTATTCGCCTGCGAATGATTGAATGCATTGGTCATCGCTTCTTTCATTATCAAATTTGCCTCACGGCTAAATCCGTAAGGCAGCTGAACCTTTTCTTTCAATTCATTATAGGCCCGAAAGTGAATTCCTTTTTCTTCAAATAACTTTTCTCCGAAATCACGAATATGAAAAAATAACTTTGTCAGCTCATCATTTACAGGATCAATGCTCCAAATAAAATCGCGGGTGCCGGTATACAAATATTTTGCAGCGCCCTCCACTTTATTATAAAATTCTACAGCATGCCCATTCTGGCTCAATTTCATCAGACTTATATAGTTGATAATGCGGGTAAGTTGGTTGCCCATTTCATCGTGAAAATCTCTGGCAATTTCTTTTCGTAGATGTTCTTGTTCCTGCTGCCGTATTCGCTCTATCTCAATGGTTTTTCGCATTCGCGCGCGCACCTTGTTAAAGGAAACCAAAATAATCAATCCAGTTACCAGTGAAACCATCAAAACAATAAACGTGGCCGTTTGATAAAATGGTGCTTTTACACTGAAGGCATAAGTTAACGGTTGATCATCCCAACCACCTCGATGATTGATTGCTTTTACCTGAAGAATATATTTACCAGGAGGCAAATTTCCATAAGTCACCATATTGTGATCTTTTGGCAACGACCATGCCTTATCAAAATTCTCCAGAAAATATTTGTATTGAACTGATTTGGGATTCTCCTTATCTACCCTATTAAAATAAAACGTGATATGATTTTTATTGGAAGGCAATACTGGTTTGTAAGGGATCTTAAAAAAACTATAGGCGCTATCCGAATAATTACGGCTGGAAACTTCTCCATAAAAAATTTCTACTCCTGTCAGGTGTAGCGGATAAGAATAAGTGCTCTCTTTTTTCTTTTCATTAAACTGGTAAACTCCATCGACCAGACCGAAAAACTTTTCCGTTCCCAGATAGTAAGCGTTCTGATTGGTCTCCACCCCAATAAGCCCGTTGTCGTATCCGTAATTGTGTATTTCTGCAACTTCAAATTCTTTGTTTAATCGAAGTCGGGTTATTCCTTGCTCCGTCCCGACCCAGATTAAATTTTCCTTGTCGGGTGATACGAAATAAATTAGATTGGATGGCAAGCCGTCCTTCGAAGAAATTATTTTTTTTCTTTTGTGAACAGGGTCATATATCATAATTCCAGAGCCCATAGAACCTAATAGCATCACCGAGTCTTTGTATACACTCATTGAAATGATAGGAGTATTGGCAAACTCTGGCAATTCGGCTTTTTTTATAGTGCCATTGTTGAGGGCGAACAGCCCCTGTTCTGAAGACACAAATAAAGTCCTCAGCTTTGGAAAATACCTCAATGACCTGATCACTCGTCCCTCTTGTCCTTCAGTCAGTTGGTAACTTTTAAATTTACTTCCATCAAATGAATTCAACCCACCTACCGTGCCACACCAAAGGTTTCCCTCAGCATCAAAATCAATGCAAGAAATATATTGGCTCGATAAACCATGCTCGCGTGTGTACCATTTAAAATTATCTTGCGACGCGTTATATCGTCCAAGTCCACCTAACGATGCAACCCACACCTCGTTCTTGTTATCAACTTTGACTTCCATTACTTCGTTACGACTACTACTGTTAAGTCGGTAATGCGTTATTTTTCCATGGCTGATTTTCAGTAACCTGCGCGAACCTAACCAAGTCGCTCCCGACTTGTCTTTGGCAATTGTCATCACCGAGCCAAGTTTGCCCGAAGAGCATTTTTCAAAATCCGGCATTGAATACTTGTAGAGGCCGCTGCCCGAAGTACCGATCCATGCATTGCCTTCTCGATCAAATAAAATCTGCAAAACGGAAATATCGGTGACCACTTTGTCGGTGGGTTTGCTTGAATTTACCGGCTGCTTCCACAGACCACCTGATTTTTCGACCCAAAAAGTTTTGCTTAACGAATCATAGGCAACAATATGGTCCTTAACTGAAAGGTTTGCCGGAAAAAATTTAGCACGGGTGTAATCAAAAAAATAAAATCCCCGATCGGTATTTAGCAAAATATTTCGTTGATAATTAACCATCTCACGAACAGTATTGAAAACCCCTTTAAATGAAATCTTGCTGCGTTCCCCATTCTGATGCAGTAAAAGAAAACTGCTGTCGTTGAGAAGGTAACAAATAGAGCGAAGCGTTGTGCGAATGCTGTAGTACACTTTTTTACCTGGAAGCACTGGTTGATCCCATTCGATGATCGAGTCATTGTATATTTTACCAATCGATCCCTGACTCCCCACTTGAAATAAAATCGTGTCGCTTAAATTGAAAAGCTTCCAGATGTATTTTTGGTTGACTGCCGGAGTCTTAATACACTTAAAGGTTTGTCCATCGAATTTTGATAGCCCATGGGGATGAACTATCCAAAGATTTTGATGAGAATCGAGTTGAAGGTAGGAAACGATATTGCTGAACAAACCATCCAGCGTAGTGTAAACCTTAAATTCCTTGCCGTCGAAACGCGCAAGCCCTCCGCCATAAGTGCCAATCCATAAATAGCCATTTGTATCCTCAACCATTGCATTGACTTGGGATTGAGGCAAACCATCAACCGCTGTAAAATTGCGCAGGGAGTAATTCTGAGCAATAGCGTTATTCGCTACAACAAAAAATAAAGCCAAGGAAATTCTCACCAACATTACTTCGAAAGTTAGTCTTTAAATAAATGGAAATTTATACCCCATTGTTGGGTAACTACCAATTGGAAGATAAAGGGCGAAAAAAATGCAACCAGGATACTGGGGTTGACGTCTTACCATAAATTTCTTGATCATGCTTAAAAATTATTTTGTTACCTCCATTCGTAGCTTACAAAAACATTTTTCCTTTTCCACAATTAACATCATTGGTATAGGGCTCGGTTTAGCCACCTGCATTTTGTTAAGTGTTTGGATCAATCACGAATTAAGTTATGATCATTTTCATAAAAATGCCAGTCGAATTTATCGAGGATCATTGGAATACAGTTTTGGTGGACAAACTTCCAAGACTTCTGTTTCGCCTACTGCCTTGCTGCCTGTATTAAAGAAAAACTTTGCGGAAGTTGAAAATGGTGTTCGGATTTATAATCCTTCCACCTGGAATCCTTTCATTATCAAAACCAACGACAGACTTTTTCAGGAGAAGAAGTTCTATTACGCAGATAGCACATTCTTTCAAGTGTTCTCCTTCAATTTATTGAAAGGCAACCCGGATAATGCATTGACTGAACCAAACTCGGTAATATTTACTCAATCTTCGGCTAAAAAATATTTTGGAACAGAGGACGTAATCGGAAAGACACTAACCGTAAACAATAAAGCGGAGTATAAAATAACCGGGTTGCTCGAAGACTTGCCCACCAACTCCATGATTCAATTTGATTTTCTCGGCTCCTTTTCTTCGTTAGAGGCCTCTAAAGAACAAATTTGGTGGAGCGCCAATTACCAAACCTTTTTATTACTACAACCTCATGCCGAGGTCGCAGCCTTGACAGAAAAAACTTACGCGTTGGTGAATAAAGAACTTGCCTCAGAACTTACAGGCAAAGGAGACTACGTTAAATACAATTTCACTCCGCTAACGGATATTTATTTAAAATCAGAAGTTGACGAGCCCGAAGTGGTTGGCAACATTCAATATGTCTATATTTTTTCTGCTATTGCGCTACTGGTGCTTGTCATAGCCTGCATCAATTACATTAACTTAGCTACAGCAAAAGCAGCAGGTCGAGCTAAAGAAGTTGGCGTAAGAAAAGTTGCAGGAGCTTTGCGAAGCCAATTATTCATCCAGTTCATCAGTGAATCACTGTTGGTAACTTTTCTCGGGTTCTTTTTTGCATTTGCTCTTGCTCAACTAACATTGCCGTTGTTCAACTCACTGACCGGCAAAAGTTTTATTTACACCGATTTACTCAATGTCAATTTTCTTCTGGCTTGCCTGGTCGCATGGTTGCTCATCGCGTTTATTGCAGGTGCCTATCCCGCTCTTGCACTTTCATCTTTTAAACCCGCCAGTGTGCTTAAGGGTAACTTCAATAATTCTGGCAAGGGCGTTTGGTTAAGACAATCCCTGGTTGTATTTCAATTCAGCGTCTCCATTATTTTGATGGTCAGCACTGTAGTAATTGTTAACCAGGTCGACTACATACAAAATAAAAAGTTGGGTTATGATAAGGAGAATATCATCATCCTTCCACTAGACAAAAAAACAAAAGATGTTTATGATCAGTTAAAAACTGAATTTGAACGAAGCGGTAAAGTAGTCAATATGGGAAGATCAACTGAGGCTCCAACAAAAATCAAAGGTGGCTATGGAATAAAAATCGATGGCTCACAATCTGATAATGGAATGATTGTAACTGCTATGGCTATTGATAAAGATTTTATTCCAACGATGGATGTAAAAATTGTAACCGGAAAGAATTTTAGTGAGGCCGATTTTCTAACGCTAAAATCTGATACGGTTTTTTCATTCATACTCAATCAATCAGCAATAAAAGAACTTGGTCTGACTACTGCAAAAGCTGTTGGCACTAAGGTGAGCATGAGCGGTCGCAAAGGTCAAATCACGGCTGTTGTTGATGACTTTCACTATTCAAGTCTTCATGAAAAAATTGGACCGTTGGTGTTGTTCACCGCTCATGATAGCTGGGATTTGAGTTATACTTTTGTACGGATTAAGGCCGGAAATTTTAATTCCACGTTGGAAGAATTAAAATCAATCTGTACAAGCCTGCTTCCACATCGCCCGTTTGAATATGAATTCCTCGATCAACAATATCAAAAACTCTACGACAAAGAACAGCGAATGAGTAGCGTGACCACGCTCTTTGCGGCGCTTGCTATTATTATTGCATGCCTTGGGTTGCTTGGTTTGGTCGCCTACGCGGCGGCACAAAAAACAAAAGAGATTGGCATTCGAAAAGTGTTGGGAGCTACTTCCCTTGGCATCGTAGGTCTGATTACGAAAAGCTATATGCGATTGGTCTTAGTTGCTATTCTTATCGGATTGCCAACAGCTTATTGGATTATGAATACCTATTGGCTAAGCAGTTTCGCTTATCGTTCTACTATCGGGATAATGCCATTGATTCTTGCTGGCGCATCCTGCATCTTCATTGCATTTGTTACCGCGAGTTTCCAGGCTGTGAAGGCGGCGTGGATAGACCCTGCAAAGACCCTGCATAGCGAATAAATACCCGTGATTGGATGATAGATTTTATATGAGTTGAAGGTACTTTGCACTTTCAACTCATTCATTTTATGAAATGTCCACTTCACAGACCCAAAGGAATGCTAATTCTGCATGGGCATTCCCGGTCAGGCGAGCATCTTACCTAAAAAACATATTACAGATGAAAGCTGTTTTGATAAGCATTTTCTTATTGGTTGTAATTTCCAGTACAGCACAGGATCTTCAACAGTACTACAAAGCAGCAATGGCTGCCTACAAAGCCAAAGACTTTAAGCAGTTTTATGAAAAGATCAAGGAGGCAAACAAGCTGCATCCTTACCATCAAGGCATTCTTTATCAGCTTGGCATTGCGGCTACACTGACCGGAAAAAAATCGGAGGCAATTCAAAACCTAAAAAAAGCAGTCCTGATCGATACGGATTTTAGGTTAGAAGGAATTGCTGATTTTAATTCAATTAAAGATTCTCCAGAGTTTAAAAAGGTTTTAGCTCTTCAAAAAGAATGGCAAACTGAAGTGGTTCACTCCGAAATAGCATTTACTTTGGCAGATAGAAGTTTGCACACGGAAGGAATAGAATATGATTCCGTCCACAAAACGTTTTATTTCGGAAGCATACACAAGCGAAAAATAATCAAGCTCACGGCCGACGGAAGAGTCGCTGACTTTTGTCCGGCAGCTTTCGAGGGGATGACCAGTATCTTCGGTATTAAGGTTGACTTAAAAAAGAATTTACTATGGGCTTGCGCCTCGCCTATGGAAGAAATGGAAAACTATGATTCATTAGCACGATCAGCCGTTTTCAAATTTGAATTAAGCTCAGGGAAACTACTCCACAAGTACCCCATGTTATTAAACAAGAACAATTGTGTATTTGGTGATCTTATCCTCTCTAAAACCGGAAAGGTTTTGATCAGCGATAGCAAGAACAACGACATCTACACCATCAATGAAAAGACCAACAAAATCGAACCCTACTATACATCACCAGAGTTTTGGAATATCCAGGGGATCGCTTTCTCTCGTGATGAGAAATATCTTTTCATTGCAGATTATGTAAAAGGAATTTATCGGCTAAACATCAAAACGAGAGGACTGACGGAAGTAAAGAATAACGCTGAAGTCTCGACTGGCCCAGTCTCGTTAAAAGGCATCGATGGAATTTATTTTTATAACAACTCTCTGATCGCGATTCAGAATGGTGTGAATCCTTTGCGATGCACACGGTATTTTCTAAACAAGGAATTTGATGAGATTGTCGGTTTCGAAATCATTGATCGGAAGCATCCGTCATTCGGTGAGCCAACGCTGGGGGTGATCAATGGAAAAACCTTTTACTACATCGCCAACAGCCAGTGGGGCGGCTATGATAATAATCATCACATCAAACCGGATAATCAACTGAAGGATATTGTGATTCTAAAGGCACAGTTAAAATAAAACTCGCCACTCAACAGACCTGAATTTTTGAACCGGCAGCAAATTGCCGATATTTCGGGATTGGATTTTCCTGAAATGCTCAAAATAGACAGCCACACTCACATTTTGCCCAAAAAAATGCCCAACTGGAGCGAGAAGTTTGGCTATGGAGATTTCATTTATCTGCAACATCACAAAAAAGGATTCGCCAAAATGATGCGAGGCAATCAATTCTTCCGCGAGATTAAAGAGAACGCATGGAATCCTGAACTAAGGATAGAAGAGTACGCCAAATTTGAAACACAAGTGCAGGTGGTCTGCACGATCCCGGTCATGTTTTCTTATTGGGCCAAACCATTAGATTGTCTTTCGCTTTCACAATTTCTCAATGATCATATTGCCAAGCTCGTGGATAAGTATCCGCAAAACTATATCGGCTTAGGTACGGTGCCCATGCAAGATGCTGAGCTGGCCGTAACTGAACTGGAGAGGCTAAAAAAAATTGGTGTTAAAGGAATACAAATTGGTTCAAACATCAACGACGAAAATTTAAATGAAGAGAGATTCTTCCCCATATTTCAAGCTTGTGAAAAATTAGGGCTTGCTGTTTTGGTTCACCCCTGGAATATGATGGGAGAAAAGAAAATGCAACGATATTGGTTGCCTTGGCTGGTGGGAATGCCCGCAGAAACCTCGCGTGCTATTTGCTCCATGATTTTCGGTGGGATCTTTGAGAAACTTCCTAAGTTACGGGTGATGTTTGCCCATGCAGGAGGCTCGTTCTTACCAACGATCGGGCGGATTGCACATGGGTTTGAATGCCGCCCAGACTTGGTGGCCATCGACAATCCTATTGATCCAAGAAAATATTTGGGAAAATTTTGGGTAGATAGTGTAACCCACGATGGGATGATGTTGGAATATGTTTTAAAATTGCAAGGCTCAAATCGTGTCATGCTGGGTTCGGATTATCCCTTTCCTCTTGGCGATTTGGAGATTGGCAAGTTTATTGAAGAAATGGAACTGACAAAGAAAGTGAAAGAGGATATTTTTCATCTCTCCGCGTTGGAGTGGCTTGATATTAACAAAGAAGATTTTACCGATAAGAAGAAATGATTGCATTAAGAAGATTTTTGACCTTGTTTTTAGTAGTAGGATTCGTTCAGGTCTTTGGACAGTCGCAGGCAGAAAAAGATAAAATCCGTGAGTTGGAGCTACAGCGACAGATGGATCGCACCCGGAAAATCACACAGAAGATCGACTCGGCTGTTCGCCTTTCAGAAGAAGGCCATTATGAAACCGCCGACGCGATGTTCCGCAATGTTCTTAAGTCGATAAGAAGTGTTCCTTCTGATCTTACTTTCCACTTTGGTAAAAACTCCTTCTTCCTTGGCAAATACAGACAAAGCGTTGACTGGTTGAATAAGTATATTCAGTTGAAAGGAACACAAGGGCAATATTCAGAGGAGTGTATGCAGTGGCTTTCGAAGGCAGAAGCTGAGCTAATGAAAGAGCACGAAAAAGAAGCCAAACGAGCTGCCGAGGTATTATCAGGCGATTATTATATTGATTGCGGACCCACAGGCAAAGTGGTGTGTCCCACGTGCAAGGGATCAGCCGTGGTGGTGAAGAAAAATTACTTTGGGGAGGTATATAAAGAGTGTCCGTCATGTCATAAGCTCGGTTATCTATCCTGCGATGATTACAATAAGCTCTTGAAAGGCAAGTTGTTGCCAGAGGCGAATTGAATTAATTATCTTTGCATTTTGAAACGGATTCAAAATGCTTCACAACCGAATTAACAGCAAAGAACTCAAGGAAAAGCTAAAGCATTCCAACGAGCCAAGAACCACCATTTCCTTTTACAAATACCATAAGATTGAAGATCCTCAAAAATTTAGGAACGATCTTTATCTTCTCTTCGATCAATTAGGTGTGCTAGGCCGAATTTATGTAGCCCATGAAGGAATTAATGCACAACTAAGTGTTGCCGATGAAAATGTTGACCAGTTTAAGTCTCAGCTTTTTCAAATTGACTTTTTAAATGGCATCCGTTTAAATACAGCCATTGACGATAACGGAAAATCTTTTTTTAAATTAAAAATCCTGGTAAGGAAAAAGATTGTGGCCGATGGCCTCAATGATGAATCTTTTGATGTGACTGATAGCGGCACCCACGTGAATGCAAAAGAATTCAATCATTTGACTGAAGATCCCAACACGGTAATTGTTGATATGCGCAATCATTATGAAAGCGAAGTAGGTAGATTTAAAAATGCAATCTGCCCTGATGCTGATACGTTTCGTGAAGAATTGAAAATCGCAGAAGATTTATTGCAAGACAAAAAAGAGAAGAACATCGTGATGTATTGCACCGGAGGAATTCGTTGTGAGAAAGCCAGTGCCTGGATGAAACACGTTGGCTTCAAAAATGTTTTTCAATTGGATGGAGGTATCATTGAATATGCAAGACAGGTAAAAGATCAAGGTCTGGAAAATAAATTTATAGGAAAGAATTTTGTTTTCGATGAGCGCCTAGGAGAGCGCATCTCCGAAGACATCATCAGTGTTTGCCATCAGTGTGGCAAGCCTTGCGATACACACACCAATTGCAAAAATGATGGGTGTCATTTGCTCTTTATTCAATGCGAAGAATGTGCATCAAAATTTAATAACTGCTGTTCTATTGAATGTCAGGAAATCATCGCACTGCCAGTCGAAAAGCAAAAAGAAATTCGCAGAGGGATTAATAAGGGAAGACAAGTGTTTAAGAAAGGTAGATTCGTTAATCGTTTATCCGTTAATAGTTAAACGGGGACAGAATGTTCGCGATTAACGAGTATCTATTAACCATTATCGAATGATTAGGATCGGAATCATCAACATCTCAGACCGCGCCAGCAAAGGAATCTACGAAGACATTCCAGGCCAGGCTATAGTTTCAACGTTAAACGAATATTTAAAAAGCCCTTGGGGAAAGGAGTATGCCATTATCCCAGATGAGCAAAACGTGATTGAGCAAACCATGATTGAAATGGCAGATCAGAAAAATTGCTGCCTTATTATTACCTCTGGGGGCACTGGTCCAGCCCTAAGGGATGTAACCCCAGAAGCTACGGAATCGGTTTGTACGAAGATGCTGCCCGGATTTGGAGAAAAAATGCGTTTAGAGAGCCTGAAGTATGTTCCCACCGCAATTCTCTCCCGTCAGGTGGCAGGCATACGAAATCAAACTTTAATTGTAAATTTGCCTGGCAAACCCAAGGCCATCCGTCAATGCCTGGATGCGGTTTTTCCCGCCATCCCCTATTGCATTGATCTTATTGGTGGTCCTTTTCTGGAATGCAATGAAAGCGTAATAAAGGCTTTCAGACCAGTTTAGAACAACATTTTAGTATACGCTATGGCGAGAATTAAATACTACTACGACACAGAAACGTGTAAGTACGAAAGGATCAAAACCACCACGGGTGATATAATCCTTAATGTGCTAAGCATTGTTTCATTAACCATGGCCATGGCCGTCGGTTTATTGTTGTTGGGCGGTAATTATTTTGAGTCACCTAAGGAACTCCTCCTTAGGAATGAGGTGAAAGAAATGGAGTTCTACTACCAGAATATGGAAGTTGAGCTTCATAAGCTGGAAAAACAATTAGCCAGCATGGAGTATCGCGATGATAATATCTACCGTGCAGTTTTAGGTGCTGAACCCATTGACCAGGGCGTTCGTCTGGGTGGTATTGGCGGCTCGGATCGGTTTGAAGATATACGCAGTAAAAATATCGAACACGAAGAAGCGATTATTCAACTTGAGGAAATGCTTGGGCGATTGAAACGCAAAGTATATGTTGAGTCCAAATCGCAAGACGATGTTGTTGCTTTGACAGAAAACAAAGAACAACTTTTCGCTGCTATTCCTGCCATTCAGCCGGTTGCCAATAAAGAATTAATTGGCCTGGCGTCAGGATTCGGAATGCGAATTCATCCGGTTTACAAAGTATTTAAAATGCACACCGGTGTTGACTTTGCCGCATCGATCGGAACTCCAATTTACGCTACTGCTGATGGTGTGATCGAAAGGGCTGAAGTAAATTTCAGTGGCTATGGAAAAGTATTGGAGATAGATCATGGTTTTGGTTATCGTACCCGTTATGCGCACATGCATGGTTTTGCTGTACGCAAAGGTCAGCACGTAAAGCGCGGAGACTTGGTTGGTTACGTTGGTGATACTGGTCTATCCACAGCACCACACCTGCACTATGAAGTTTTTGTAAATGGAGCTCATGTTAATCCAGTTCATTATTTCTTCAACGATCTCAATCCAGCAGAGTACGAGAAAATCATTGAGCTCGCATCCATCGAGAATCAATCGCTGGGTATGTAATTCTTAAGCGAAAGCAATCCAATAGCAAGTCTTGCTCCCTGCAATTATCGGCAGTAATTTGTACTTTTGGTAGCATGAAAAATTGGGTACTCCTCTCCTTTTTTCTTCTCATTTCAATTTACTCTTTCGCTCAAGGCTGCAGCGATGCCGGTTTTTGTACAATGGGCGCCATGAAACCTGATCAGCCCTACAATAAAAAAATAGCAGTAAAGCTTCGGTCCATGGAGGTCAGTTTTTATAGAGGATCAACAACGCTCACTCCTATTATCTATGTTGCTACTGCCGACATGAATTTTAGTCTAAATCGCAAAACTACTTTTCAGATAAAAATTCCTTTTCAACATGTTGAAGGCAGGCTCGCCAATACTTCATCGCTCAGCGATCTGTCTTTGTGCATAACAAGAAATATTTATTCTTCCGACAAATTTGATCTCAATTGGTCTGTAGGAGGAAAAATTCCGTCTAACCGTTCTGATTTTTTCACCTCTGATGGAAATGCTCTTCCGATGTATTATCAAACAAGCCTCGGCACGTGGGATATTATTTCAGGAATCTCGCTTATTAACAGGCATTGGTTAATCGCCACTGGTATCCAGATTCCATTGAATCAAAACAACAATCAGTTTGATTGGCATCGTTGGGATGCCAACAATCCCAACCCTGATCCTGACGAGTTGGCCTACGTTCAGAAATATCCAAACTCAACTTATCTTAAGCGTGGTACGGATGTGATGCTTCGCGTAGAGCGAAACTTTAGGTTATCACGTTTCAATTTTTCTGTTGGACTCCTTCCGATTTATCGGATAACAGCTGATAAAGTAACAAACTTTAAGGGTGAACGTACTTCCTTTGATCTTAAAGGTAATGAAGCCATCGGATTAGCCATGTCGTGGATCACAACAGCAGGATACAGTTTCAATGTACGTTCAGGAATAAAATTATTGGCGGGTCAAAAAATTACACAACGTGCCTACAGTCCAGATGGCCTTACGCGAGAGCTGGTGACCTCCTTCACATATATCTATCGCTTCTGATGAAAAAGTTATTGATCGGCTTCTCATCAATGATTTTTTTACAAGCTTATTCTCAAAGTAAGGTCGAGCAAAAAATTGATTCACTAATCGCTAACGCAGACTATGCGCCTGCACTAAATCTTATTCGTTCGCAAAGCCCATCACCTGTCCTAACAAATAAAGAAGTTGAAGTCTTGATGGCTTTAGGAAAATTGGACGAAGCCGAGAATATACTCTCGAAGATGGCAAGCAGCGATAACACATTCTTAAACGCAATTACCGAAAGCAACTTAGGTTTTCTTTATTTATTAAAAGGTCGAAGTGATCGTGCCCTAGAAAAGTTTCAACAAGCCAGTAACGAATTTAAAGTCTCGGGCAACGGGAAAACGAAAGAAGCAGCAAGATGCCTTTCTAATTTAAGTTTGTTGTACTGGAGCACTGGCAAATTTAATCAGGCGGAAGAAACCGGAATCGCTGCACTTCAATTACGTCAGTCCATTTTTGGAAATGAAAGCGAAGAAGCCGCAGCTTCACTCAACGATCTTGGTTTGGTTTATGGGCAAACCGATCCCGACAAGGCCCTCACTTACTACGAGCAAGCATTAGCTGTTTATGAAAAGCTTCATCGTCTAGATCACCCAAAAATTGCAATCGCAAAGACAAACATTGGGCTGATGTATTTGAAATCAGAGCTGTATGGCGATGCCGTAAACAATTTTGAGAGCGCCCAATCCATTTGGGGAAAAATCTATCCAGAGGGTCACCCCAATGAGGCGCTGGCACTCGCTAACCTGGGACAGACTTACAAGCGTATGCATGACAACAAAGCATCACTGGGATATTATGAAAAGGCATTGGCCATTTATAAAAAATCGTATGGCGATAAACATCCCGACATTTCAGCAGTTTATAATCAAACCGGAAATATCAAATTAGGCGAAAACAAATTCGAGGATGCGTTGGCGGATTTTCAATTAGCGATCTGCGCAAATTCCTCATCGTTTAATGAGAGAGATATTAACAAGAGTCCTTCGGTGGCTAATTTTTACAACAGCAAAGTTTTGCTTTACTCCTTACAACTGAAAGCGCAGGCACTGGAAGGTTTGCATTATGGAAAAACATTAAAACTTTCCGATTTGGTTTTAGCTTTGAAAACATTGCAGTCGTGCGACACGTTGATCGATAATATCCGTCATCACAGCGAAAACGAAAATGACAAAATAGAATTAGGAGCCTTAGCCAATGAGGTCTACGAAGATGGGGTTCGCATAGCGTTTTCAATCAGCGAAGTGACGGTCCATTCAAAAACCTATAAAGAAATCGCTTTTTATTTTGCTGAGAAGAGTAAATCGGCAGTACTCCAGGAATCTATTGCCGATGCCCAGGCCAAATCATTTGCCGGAATCCCTAACGACCTTCTCGAAGGCGAAAAAAATAAAAAGTCGGCGATTGCATTGCTTGCACAAAAACTATCAGAGAAACCTGGTGCTGATGAAGAGAGAAGACTGAGAGGTCTACTTTTCAATGCTAATAGCGAATACGATCAGTTCATTAAAAAATTAGAAAAGGATTATCCGGAGTACTATAACTTAAAATTTCGTCCGGCTACCGCTAAAGTAAGCGATATTCAAAAAATCCTTGACTCCGATCAAGCTGTAATCAGTTACTTCATAGAGAACAAAAACAAAAGACTATATCAATTTATAATCACAAATAAGAAATTTAGGGTTCATAATCTCACTATTCCTGAAAATTTCGAACGCCATTGCAAGGGGCTTTCAAACAGTTTGCTCTTCAATAATTTCGATACTTATCGAAGCACAGAGTCCTTGTCAAAGGTATTAGTACCATCCCTTCCTTCGTCAATAAAAAAAATAGTCATTATCCCTTCCGGGCGATTGGGTTCCATCCCCTTCGAAGCATTGGCTTACAAAAAAATAAAAGGCAACAACTTTACAAGTGTCTCCTATCTGATCAAGCGATGGGCCATCAGCTATGAATTTGCTGCTGGATTAATGCTTCAAAAAAGTAAAGAAAAAGGATCATCCACTGAGAATATATTTTTATGCGCTCCAATCACCTTCAGCGAGAGCCAAAACTTAAACGATTTACCTGGAACCGAAAAAGAGGTGAATGCAATCGCCCAACTTTTTTCCTCCAATTCGAAAATCTCAGTTCACCAAGATGCGAATGAAGCCGTTGTGAAATCCAAAGAGGTTACGAATTACAATTTTTTGCACTTTGCCACTCATGGAGTTGTTGATGCAACAGACCCTGCTTTGTCCAGGATTTTCTTAAACAGTCAGGGTAATGAAGACGGAAGTTTATACTGCGGTGAAATCTATAACCTCAACATGAATGCCGACCTGGTGGTGCTTTCAGCTTGTGAAACCGGGCTCGGAAAAATATCGACCGGCGAAGGAGTTATTGGTTTGTCTCGTGCTTTGGTGTATGCCGGAGCAAAAAATATTATTGTATCATTCTGGAAAGTAGCCGATGAATCTACAGCCGAACTGATGGTCGATTTTTATAAAATCCATTTACAGAACAAAAACAAAAGTTTTAGCGAAGTGCTACAAAGCGCCAAGCTTGACTTGATCAAGAATGAAAAATACGCTGCTCCTTATTATTGGGCTCCATTTGTGCTTATTGGACAATAGGTTTTAATGATTTACTTTCATCCGATCATCCTTCTTCATGTCCTCCGGATCATCCATTTCTGGTGATTCGCGAAAAGCCTCCCAATCAAATTTTTCATTCAATGGCGATAGTGCCTTGACAGGATCAAATACTCGTTTATCCACGGATAATGCATCGTATGGTGTATAATCAGGCTTATCAGTAAAGCAACTACCCAAATCACTCGCTCCAAAATCATATTGATTCAGATAAGGAATGTCAAGTACATTCCAAAAAGTTTTGAAGATACTACCGAAGCTCGCATGACGATGACTAACAAAATTCCTTTTGGCATAGGGTGACATTACCATTAACAAACTCCGATGCGCGTCCACGTGATCGCGGCCACCTTGCGCATCATCTTCTGTCACCACGATCATCATGTTTCTCCATTGGGGCAAATGACTAAGAAATTCTACTACTCTACCCAATGCCAGATCGTTGTCCGCCATGTAGCTTTCAAAGAAAGGATATCCTGCATGAGCTCGTTCTCCTGATCCGTGATCATTGAGCAGTTGTAGCGTCAGCATTGGTGGTAAATCTTTTTTTACATCCAAAAACTTTTCCTTCACCTCCTGAATAAAAACATCGGCACGAAACTGATCTGGTATGGCCATATTAAAAGTGGGAAACATTCTTGATGTGCGACTGTACAACGGGCCAGGCAATGGGTAGTTAACCAAATATCTCACGCCACCGTATTTGAAAGTTGAATCAGCAAAACTGCCGGGATCAAACTCTACTCCAAATCCAAAATTATAAAACTCCTTGCCATTTCTGAATAGGTGATCCCACATGGAACCTGCTTCATTGTAGCTCTCTGGAAAAATTGCCCCTGCAGATCCCGTCATGCCAAACTTACCGGGAGCTTTTGAAGCTGCCTTGAAATTTCGTTTCCCTCCATAGGCAGCCGGGTGATGCGTCTCCATCCACTGATTTGGATACGTATTCGTCAACCAAACATGTCCATCAGCCGAAACATCAGCGTCCACATAAAAATTGTCGGAGATCGTGAATCGATTGGCCAGCGCTAAATGATTAGGCATAACATTGGCATGCTCCACTTTTGATTTTTGGCTTTTATCCGTGAAGGAAGCGTTACGCCCAAACCGTGCGAGCGATGAATCTCCTGCTGAGTTCTTTACTTGACCAAACACTTCATCATAGGTCCGGTTCTCTTTTGAAATAAAGACAATGTATTTGATAGGGGATTCCTTTTCCTTGGGATAAATTGGAATCGGGTTTTGTGAACTTGACTTTGCTTCTTGAAAAGAAAAATTATTCGTTATTACTTTCTTCGTTAGCGATGCTAGTTGATTATCCAAAGGCAAATCAATAACGCTAACCGTCCCCAACATGAGTGAACCTATATAACTTGACCTGGGGTTGTCAGTTAACGGTTTAAAATCCTTTCCTCCATTGGGACCACTTCCATATCCTTTTGCGTTGGCAACGATAAGTTGTTTTCCATCAGGCGTGATTTTCAGTTTAGATGGAAACCAACCGACAGGAATGTGTCCTAGCATTTTATTATTTTCAACATCAATCACTCCTATCGCATTGATACCTGCTTCAGCTACATACATTCTCTTTTTATCAGGTGACAGCGTCAACCCAAAGGGAATTATTCCTTTAAGATTACCCAGTCGATTGTCTAGCTTCAACGTGATACTTTCAACCACTTTATTCTGTCTCAAATCAATGACCGAAATATTATCGTTGTTACCGTTGCTTACATAAACAAAATTTTCAGTAGCCACCATTGAATTAGGGCTTGATCCACCTACGGCAGAAATTCCTTCTACCTCCTCACCTACCAACACACCTGTCTTCACCTTGGAAATTACTTCAGGTTTTGTTTTACTTACATCAATTCCCCAAACAGAGAATGATTCAGGAGCATTCGGATCACCTAACCCTTCAAATTCTATCGAATCATTTTTTACCCCCTCTTTCATTTCACTTGAACCATAAGCCGATACTGGAAATTTAGCTGCTGTTTCATTCACTCTTTTCTTATCAAGCGATTTGATATAACTGTATTCAAACATTCCCACGTTAGCCACATACGCTGTTTTTTCATCCGGCGAAAGTGCAACCCCGAAAGGATAGCGGCCTGTTTTAACATTTTGAATAACCTGGTTTGTCTTTGTGTCAATCACCATCATCCTGAAACCAATTTGATCAATCGCATACAAACGCGATCCATCTTTGTTCATTACCATGTCACCAATGTAGCCATCACTATAATCAGCGTCATCCAATGATTTATTGCATTTGATCTCTCCTAATTTTCGGTTTGTCGTTAAATCAAAAATGTAGATTAAGTTTTGCTGACCGCCTGCCACATAAACTTTTTTTCCATCAGGAGAAACAGCAAGCCCCATAAACACCGCCTCCAATAAACCTTTTTCGGAATCATGAGTTTCAGGAATTTGTTTTACGCTTACAGAAGAATTAAAATCCCTAATTATTGAAATTGAAAATGGCCCAACACCGGAATTGGCTGTTATAATGGTTTTGCCATCTGGACTTAATGTCAACCCGAAAGGATGCGGCGCCACAAAAATTTGTTTCCCCATTGGGGTGATCAACCGACCATTTGGGATTACCGTTTCTCCTTCTTTGTTTATTCTTGTGTATCGATCACCTGCAGGGGCTGATGCTATAGATAGCAATTTAGTCGGGTTAGAGTTAGTGCAACTAAACATAAGTATTGACAGCATAGAAACAAGAACAATTCTTTTCATCCTTTCATTATTTTAGTTGCAATCTACATTTTCAAATCAATCTGAATTTATCTTACATTTAAAGATGTGGTTAAATTTTCATACACACAGTAACTTTTGCGATGGCAAATCAACCCTTGACGAAATTGTTGAGAAAGCAGAATCCCTGAAAGTAAAATGGCTTGGGTTCTCTTCGCATGCCCAATTGCCGTTCGATTGCTCCTGGAGCATGAAATCGGAAAACATAAATGAATATCTTAACAAAATCGTAACACTGAAGAAATCGCAAACTGACTTAGAAATATATTCAGGCCTGGAAATTGATTACATACCTAACGTTACTGGTCCTCAAAAATTCTCAAAAAAACTTGACTATACCATTGGCTCCATTCATTTTGTGGAAAACTTCAAGAATGGTCGTAGATGGGAGATCGATGGACCTCATTCCTTTTTTCTTGAAGGACTGGAAAAAATATTTTCAAACAACCTTAAAGATGTTATCGTTCGCTACTTTGAACTGACGCGGGAAATGGTGGAACGATCAACACCAACAATTGTAGGACATCTCGATAAAATCAAGATGCAAAACATCAACAATAAATTCTTCACAGAAGATGATCCATGGTACCGACATGAAATCGAGAAAACCATTGATTCTATTAAGGATTCCGGATGCATCATCGAAGTGAACACAAGAGGTATTTACCAAAATAAAACTTCCACCACTTATCCGAGCCCGTGGATATTAGAGCGCATTCACGAAAAGAAAATTCCTATAACATTAAGTTCTGATGCTCATCATTGCAATGACCTGGTCAATCATTTTCAAGAGACGGCGATACAATTAAAGCAAATTGGCTTCCATAAAATTCACATATTGCACGATGGCCAATGGAGGCCTTTTAAATTTAATGAACATGGTATTGAAATCGAATGAGCATCCTATCACTTCATGGCTTAAGCAAACCAGTTCTTTCAACTTTACATTATATGCGTCTTTAGTCTCTTTTTGCCTTTACACTTGCATTTTCGCCTTGCGCAAAACATTTGGTGTAGCCACTTACGAAGGGATTTCCTATTGGGGCCTTGACTTCAAAGGATGGATGGTAATCTCACAGGTAATCGGTTACCTCATTTCAAAATTCATAGGAATAAAGATCGCTTCTGAACTTCAATCAAGACACCGAACAAAGGGCATTCTTCTTATGGTAAGTATCGCGGCTATTGCCTGGTTCTTTTTCGCGATCACGCCGCGTCCTTACAATTTATTTTTTTTATTCATGAACGGCTTGCCGCTGGGGATGGTTTGGAGTTTAGTGTTTGGCTTTCTTGAAGGAAGGAAAAATACAGAAGTATTGGGAGCGAGTTTGTCCGTTAGTTTTATTTTCTCAGCTGGATTTGGTAAAACTATTGGAGGGCTAGTTATGCGAGACTGGGGTGTCACCGAATTTTGGATGCCATTTGTTTCTTCTTGTCTGTTTTTCATTCCACTGTTGTTGTTTTTGTGGTTGCTTGATAAGCTTCCGGCTCCTTCTGCAGAAGACGAAGCGCTCCGAACAAAACGTCAGCCGATGATGGGTGCCGAGCGATTGGCATTCGTGAAAAAATTTGCACCTGGCTTGATCTTATTGATTTTATCGTACGCTCTTCTCACCGCCTTCCGGGATTTTCGCGATAATTTCTCGGCAGAAATATGGCAGTCATTAGGGTACGGAGATAAACCCTCCATATTTACCCAAACCGAAACCCCTATCTCGATTATCGTGTTGGTTGCTATTGCGTCCTTGATGATTGTAAAAAACAATAGCGCTGCATTGTTGATCAATCATTTAATGGTGCTAGTCGGAATGTTGACTGTGGGGGCCAGTACTTTTGCATTTCAACATGAACTGATCTCACCTCTCGTGTGGATGACACTGGTAGGGATGGGATTGTATTTTGGATACATCCAATTCAATAGTATCTTTTTTGACCGTTTATTGGCAGCCTTCAGTTATGCCGGCACGGTTGCCTTCTTGATTAACCTCGCCGATTCTTTTGGGTATATTGGAAGTGTGAGTGTATTGCTTTACAAATATTTTGGACACTCTAATCTGAGTTGGTTAAACTTTTTTATTTCTAGTGGTTACGTGGTTTCTGTTGCTGGCACAATCCTAATGGCGATCTCAATGATTTATTTTAGAAACAAACACGCTCACTGGAAAATTTAAAAAATAAGCTTAGCGATCAAAAAAAAATCCAAGACAATTGTCCTGGATTTTTTTATAACTGAAAATCAATATCTATTTATTATCAGGCTCAACTCCGAGCGGGTCAAACCTCCAGCAATCATCATATTTGATGGTTGAGTTTCCTCCTGTCGTTAGTATCCCGACTTTATGATCTCCATATTTAACTGTAAAGCCTACAGCACCTGTGCGTGAAGGACCTGCGATGGGGATATTCGTTGTCATTGAAAAATATTGCAACCATGTATCGGTAGTAGGATTATATTGCCAGCAGTCACCAGAGCCTGCCGAGCCTGTCGTCAAGTATCCAAAACCGTCAATTGAGAAAGTAACTGCTTGCTGGCGCGTTTTTGGTTGAGTAATAGCATTACCATTCTGATCTCTCCCTGTTAAGCCATTTTTAGCTGACCAAGGGCTTCCTGTTCCATCGGGGTTCAATTGCGTAACATCAAATTTGTTGAAGTCAACCGGGTAAGAGCTACCGCCGGCAAGATCATATCCGCCACCTACGTAAGCCATATTATCGATAACAAATATAAAGGGGTATGTGCGTTTGGAACCAGTGCCTGGTCGCTGTATCCAGACATTATTTGTAGCATCGTATTCCCACAAATCTTTGTAATTGTATTGATTAATATCCTGGCCCCATCCTACGAAAGCTCTCTCTTTTCCAGCTTGATCTTTTACAGTGAATGCACCACTTCCAAATCTCGCTGATACTGTAGTTGTGTCCGCTGGATTTGTATGACCAAAATTAGCAATTCTAGTCCATTTTCCTGTTGAACCCACTGATGGATCGAATTCGTAAAAGTCATATAATGGATTAGTACTACCATTCAAAAGATTGTATCCCCCACCAACATATCCTTTTCCATTCAACGTGAAAGCCACAGCACCACTTCTTCCGAATTGCCCGACAGCACTTGCCGGGATCGGAGCTACCGGATACCATGAATCGCTGCCGGGATCGTATCTCCAAAAATCCAATAGAAATTTACCACTGGTATAGTTGTAGCCTGTTCCGACGTAAGCAATGTTGTTAATCACAAAGCCCACGGCACCATCACGGGGGAAGCCGGCAAAGTCTCCGATTTTGTCCCAGCTTCCAAGCAAAGTAGTAGAAGTAGAAGGATTACAGGAGGAAATAAAAAATCCTGTGCCGCTCAACGCTATGATCGTGCAGAATAGCAATAGTAGTCGTCTCATTTTAAATTTATTTTTGTGCATAAGAATAGAAAATTTTTAATTGGATTTTAGTGTTTGGGTGAATTCGATCCCCAAGATAAAGTCGTTGAACGTTTGTACCCATATTGCTTCCCCCGGGCACTAAGAGCAGGGGCGTGATAAAGTTATCACCTGTTTTAATCTGGCCGAAAAGGTATGTAAAAAGATCAAAGGTATACTGCGTGTTTATTCCGTACTGGAGATCATATGAAATCGTGGCTAACCCACCCACCTGAAGTGCACTTAAAGGAATATTGGAATTATCCGTCATGTAAAGCTGCAACTGCCTTGGTGGCAGGGTATTTTTGGGATAAGTGCCAGCCTCCGGGTACACATACAAATAGGCTGCATTCAAAGTCAAGCCGGGGTTGTTATAAAAAAAAGTTTTGACTGAAGGGAAGTATAACCTTGTAGCCAAACCCGTTCCGGCCTGCACAAAAGAAACATCGTCGGTTAATCTTGAAGAAATTCCTTCATTGGGTTGAAGAGAAGACAACTGAGTCCCTGATCGGTCATATGTGATATTGTTAAACTGTAAAGAGGAATTGTATATGGTAAAGTCTTGGTGAGTTGGCTGCAAAAAACCGTTGGATAATTTTTTGTAGTAAAAACGAAGTTTAAAATTCCTGGGTTTACTACTATTATTACTACTACTGCTGCTGCTAGTGCTACTTGCAACAAATCCAGCAACACAAGACTCTGTTGAAGCGTCTGCCTCAATATACATGCCTTGAAAAAAGGAATTGACAAAATTGCTTGAGTTAGAAAAATAATGAGAAGCAGAATCGTGTTTTGACAATAGAAACCACCTGCGGAAATAACTATCCGGCATCCGAATCGATAACGAATCAGTATGTGGAAATAACTTCACAGTGCCCGAGAAAATCGGGGTAGATGAATGGGTGAACGTGCTGTTGCTATATAAACCGTTTCCGTAATTGAAAGCTGAAAGTTTAATGCCACCCGCGAATGGTGGTGGTCGAAGTAGAATCTGTTCTGTTACTTCATACCCTTTTATGGTCATTAATTTTGTAGTATCTCCCGTCACAGTGTGCGTATGATCATATGGAAAAACCATCACAGCCGAATCAAAAAAAGACGTGTAATCCTGCACAAAACTCCCAGTATAGCTGAGTTGAAAATAAGATGATGCAGAAACATGCCCCAGCCGATCGTCATTGTATCTTCCTAGCAATATTGTATTACTACCGCTTGTTATGAAAGAATCCATCTGAACGGTAGAGGTGAACACAGAAAAAGTATCGGAATAAATTGTTTGTAAATTATTTCCGCTAAATACACGGCTTACAGATAATGTATTGGGGTCTTCACAGGCCCACCAAATTGCCACAATCATTAGAAAAACAACAAATCTACCTCTCATTCCAGTTTCAATAACTTATTCTAATGATGCTTTATTGCACAAAAAAGTTTTACTCTCAAAAAAAATCTATTCCCTCCACCTCAATAAATTGAGGAAGAACATTGATTTGTGGGCCCGGAGGGATTCAAACCCCCAACCTTCTGATCCGTAGTCAGACGCTCTATTCAGTTGAACTACGAGCCCGGTTTAATTTAAAAGTCGCAAATTTAGAAGAATAAATCCGTTCACCAAACCATCTTTTTTGGTCAGTGTTGCTAAAGGTGTATTTTTGCCGCGTTAAAAAATTACCATGTTCAAAAGATTTTTGTCTATAGCAGCACTCTTGTTATTTATCGTAGGTAGCACTCGCGGTCAGGAAAAACAGCGTAAGGCATACCGGCCTGACATCCCCGGGTTCTTCATGGTTGACTTCGGCTTTAATTTCAGTTCAGGCCGTCCGGCTAACTTTGATAATGGCTTTTGGGGTTCTCGCACCTTGAACCTGTACTATCACTACCCAGTCCGTATTGGAAACTCAAAATTTAGCTACAATCCTGGGGCAGGTTTTTCATTCGAACGATTTAAATTGACGAATGAATATACGTTAACTCAGCAGCCAGGATCGGATGGATCTTACGCATTGATTAGTCCAGGCAATTTCAATCCGACTTGGTCAATAAAAAAGAGTATGATCGTCTCTAATTATTTTGATCTGATGCCTGTTGAGTTTCGATTTGACACCAATCCGAAGGATGTGTCGAGAAGTTTTAGTTTCGCGGTGGGTGGTCGCGTTGGGGTATTATTTGAAAGCCACACAAAAGTTAAGTACACAGAAGCAAACGTCAGCGGGAATGCCATTTACAAAGACAAACAACAACACGGTATTAATCAATTTCGCTACAGTGCTTATACAAGGATAGGTTTTGGAAATTTCAATTTTTTCGGATACTATAATTTCTCTCCTTACTTCGCACCTGGTAAAGGACCCGATCAAACTACCATGACAACGATGACATTTGGTATTTCAATCAACGGGCTTTAAGAAATTATTTTCCTAAGAAGGAAGGTTTCCTTTTTTCCAAAAATGCCTTCACACCTTCTTGATGATCGAGCGTAGCGCCTGCTATCTCCTGCGAATAGGCTTCGTACTCAAGCATCTCTTCCAGTGTTGAGGTCGATGACTTATTGAGCATCTTCTTAATCAAACCAATAGCTCGGGTTGGGGCCAGAGCAAAATAATCGGTATAGCTTTTAACAGCTTCATTCAGCTCGTCCAGTTTAACCACCTTACTCACAAGGCCAAGTTCAAGCGCCTCCATGGCTGATATTTTTTTTCCGGTGCTACACAGTTCGAATGCCTTTGCCATACCCACCATTCGTGGAAGAAAATAGGACGAGCCTGAGTCAGGAACAAGCCCAATATTTATAAAAACTTCGATGAGCGATGATTCTTCGGCGGCAACAATGATATCACAAGCTAAGGCTATTGAACATCCTGCTCCTGCTGCGACACCATTCAATTTACAAATTATAGGTTTAGGAAGGTTACGCATGTCTAGTATTAAAGGGTTGTATCGCTTGTGCAATGACTCCAGAAACGATCGCTTTCCTTCAGTTGCCCTGGCCTTCAGATCCTGGCCAGAACAAAATGCTTTTCCTTCACCAGCTAATACCACCACTCTTGCATTTTCATCTTTAGCAACAGCTCTAAAAGCATCTTGCAATTCAAATGTGATTTCATCGTTCAATGCGTTATACACTTCTGGTCTGTTCAGTGTAATCGCGGCAACGCCATTGTTTGTTTCAAATTTTAAATATTGAAAAGACATCTTTTTAATTATTAGTTAATGGGAAAGTTCGTGAGAACAAACAGAATTAATGCAATGTATTTTTATCGATCTTCAAGGCGCGAACCATTTCTTGGCTCAATGAATCGGAATAAGCACCATAGGCATCGACAAGAATACCCTTAACTCCGGTGCTCGATCGGATAGCGAAAAGAACAGAGCTATCATCAGGATTGGTGGCTCCTTCGAAGCGGTATATTTCATCCACATGAAATTCTGTTGGAGTAAATTTTAAACTCTTGGGAGGGCATTCAATCCATTCCGGATGTAAATTGAAATCGTTGTGATAGCCTCGGGTTTTTAAGTCTTGGATGGCCTCAGAAAGTGTATCAAAAGTCTTCATCGTTATAACTACCCCAAGTTAAAATAATTATAAGTAGAAATAAAAAGCTATTTTAGGGCGTTGGTAAAATCAAAGATGCGATTAGTAATCTTGTCAATCTTAATTCTGGGCATAACTTCCTGCAAGTCTTCTAAAGGAAACACTAAAGTGCTTAAGCCAAAGTACCATAAGGTGTGGGCAAAGGGAAATAAATATTTAATTGACATTCCCGTAGGTACCCGTCACATTCATCTATTTGAACGAAGACGCACCAGGATGGTGAGCATGAAGTAATCTTTCTATTGTAAACCCTTCATTACTAACTCTACATTCTTCCTGAAGAAATTTTTCAGTGTAGATATTTGATTGATGTGAGCCGTTAACACAGAACCGTAGAATATAGAAATAAAAACCTGTGTGATGTCTCTGGTGGAAGAAGTCTTCGTAATCTCCTTTTTAAAAATCGCCTCCAATGAAAATTTCTCCAGCATTTGATCTACGGATTGGATGTCGATAGAACCAATATTTTCAAGTTCAGGGAAAAGCAATTTTTTCTCTTCCACCTTTACAGGAAAAGGACGGAGCGTTCGTCGTATATCCGCGAGGTAAGCAAACAAACTCAAAATAACCCCCGGATGTAATTCAGCATCTTCACTTAATTTGTCAAACAAAAAAGTAATCCCGGCCAAACCTTCCCTGGGTTTGTCGTTCAATTCAACAGCTCGTTTTAAGCACCACAACCGAAAGTAATACAATAATATATCCTCCTTCTGAGGAAAATATTTAAACAAGGTGACTTTTGAAATCTTTACCTTGGCACAAATTTCATCCACTAGAAGATCATCAAAAGATTTTTTACCGATTAGTTTTAGCGTGCCATCCAAGATGGCCAATTTTAGCCGTGCGGCTTTTTCTTTTCTTAATCCCATTTCACCAAATTACTTTCATCAAAAAGGAGAGACCGATTTTCAATTAAAATTACTTTTGTTCTGCGGGAAATAATACATTTAGCTTCCAAATCAAAAAATATATTCTATGAAGAGCTTTTACATCCTTTTATTGGTGTGGTTTGTCGCTGCCTGCACATCCAAGGAATCAAACAGAATAAAGGGATTAGTTACCGATTCGGCCATGGTCGTGTCCGCACATCCAATAGCATCAGAAGTAGGAGTAGCTATCTTGAAAAAAGGAGGAAATGCTATCGACGCGGTAATTGCAGTACAGTTTGCTCTCGCAGTGGTATTTCCAGCCGCCGGAAATATTGGTGGTGGTGGCTACATGGTGACGAGAATGAAAGATGGATCCGTTTTCGCGCTTGACTATCGCGAGATTGCACCAGCTAAGGCAACTACGAACATGTATCTCGACAAAAATGAAAATGTCGTACCTAATCTCAGTACCGAAGGCCACCTTGCTTCTGGTGTGCCTGGATCTGTTGATGGAATGGTTGAGGCTCATAAAAAATTAGGAGCCCTTCCCTGGAAAGAGTTGGTACAACCCGCCATCGATCTGGCATTAAAAGGATTCCCGTTGACTTCGCGCGAAGCGAAATGGTTTAATGAAATGAAAGAACACCTCTTGAAGCTCAATACGATAAAACCAGAATTCTTATTACGCGACAATTGGAAGGTTGGTGACACAGTTAAGTTTGCAGACTTAGGCCACACCCTTGAGCGGATTCGAGACAACGGCCGGGCAGGGTTTTATGAAGGGAAAACTGCGGAAGATTTGGTAGCGGAGATGCAACGAGGCCATGGGCTTATCTCCATGGAAGATTTGAAGAACTATAAATCGATATGGCGCGAACCTCTCACAGCAAACTATAAGGAATATAAAGTGATTTCTATGCCTCCCTCATCAAGTGGAGGTGTTTGCTTGATTCAACTATTGAAATGTGTGGAGCCTTACCCGATGAAAAGCTGGGGATTCAATTCTCCAAAAACAATTCACCTTATGGTAGAAGCTGAACGAAGAGTATTTGCAGACAGAACAAAATATTTAGGCGATCCGGAATTTTATAAAGTCCCTGCAAAAGAATTAATGAGCGATCAATACAACGATGAACGCATGAGCGATTTTGATCCCAAAAAAGCAACGCCGAGTACTGAAATCAAAGAAGGAAAAATTGCAGAATATGAATCTGAAGAGACGACCCATATTTCAATTGTTGATGCCCAGGGAAATGCGGTAGCCGTAACCACAACATTAAACGGTTGGTTCGGTTCTTATGTGGTAGTAGGCGGCTCGGGATTTTTTCTTAATAATGAAATGGATGATTTTAGTGCTAAACCAGGAGTGCCCAATGTTTATGGCGTGCTGGGAGCCGAAGCCAACAAAGTAGAGCCAGGCAAACGAATGCTTAGCGCCATGACTCCAACTATTCTCGAAAAAAATGGCGACCTGTTTATGGTTGTTGGAACACCTGGAGGTTCCACCATCATCACTTCAGTTTTTCAAACAATTCTGAATGTTACAGAATATAGAATGGGTATGCAAGAAGCCGTGGACGCACGAAGAGTTCACAGTCAATGGCAGCCCGATGTAATTACCGAGGAGGAACGAGCGATCAATACAAAGGACAGCATAACGCTGACCACACTCGGCCACAAAATAACTTTAAGAAAAAATATTGGAAGAGTTGATGCCATTCTGGTTTTATCTGATGGCAAGCTGGAGGGTGGAGCCGATCATACGCGAGGAGACGATAAGGCTGATGGCTATTGATGGCAAATATCCAGAGCATTAGTTCAATCCTTGAGAATCACAAACTCAACCCTTCTGTTGAGTTTACGCGCTTCTTCGCTATCGTTGGTGGCAATGGGCTTCGTGCCACCAAAACCTCTGCCCTTTATTCTTCTCGAGCTTACTCCCTTCGAAACTAAATAAGATTTAATTCTTTCTATACGCTGCTGAGAGAGAACGAGATTTTTCTTCGCATCTCCCCTATTATCCGTGTGGCCATCCAACTCAATTTCAATCTTTGGATTGCGTTTCAAGAAATCTACAATAACGTTTAGTTCGGGATAAGACTCTTCCAACAAACTGGTGGTGCCCATGTAAAACAAAATATTTTTCAAATTAACTACTGCACCAATTTCGATGGGCTGAAGCTTGAAGTTCATCTCCAATGTTTTCAATTCAAAGGTGTGAATATCGAGTCGTTCGGAAAGGCTTACGAAATTTGAAGATTGCACTTCGATGTTATAGATTTTTGTAGCAGGAATAGCAAGTTGAAATCTTCCATCAGTCGAAGAAGTTGTTTCATACAATGAATCTGATTTAAATAAAATCTTTGCAGTTATGCCAGCATCAGTCTTTGAGTTGACTACCTTTCCAGAAATGATCACTACTTTGTCTGATCCGGAATTTACGTCATGCTTCACTTCCAAGATCTTGACTGTATCTGTTTGTGTTTGCTGGGCCGAATCAATAATTGCGCGAATATCTCCATACCCATCGCTGTTTCTTGTTGTCGTAAACAAATTCATTCTTTTGGTTGGCCGATAAAACAGTTCACGCGATTCTGAATTAAGTGGCTGTTCCATGTTTAATGGAGTGGTCCACGCCGTCCAACTGTCATCCAATCTTGTAGATGAATAAATATCAAATCCACCGTATCCCCTTCTTCCATTTGATGCGAAGAAAATTATTTTTCCATCTACACTGAGTGATGGTGTTAATTCTTGTGAAGAGGAGTTAATAGTAGAACCAAGGTTAATCGGCTCTGTCCATCGATCATCTTTTTTGATGCTCACGTAAATATCTTCTACCCCATTTGTGCCATATGACTCGGCTGAAAAAATAAAAACATTCCCTTCGTCATTAATCATTCCCGTAAGTTTTGTTGAGCGATTAAGAAAATAAGGAATGGAAATATTTTCTGGTGTAGACCACCCTGAATCAGTTTTTTTTGAAACTGAAATTCCCTGTGTTGAAGCATCGTTTCCTTTCTTTCCAAAATGATTTACCAAGAAAAGTTGATTGCCATCTGCGCTGAATCCTGCAACTGCATTATATGATCCATCATTGATTATACTTCCTCCGTGAACGGGAGCCGTCCATGCTCCACCAATCCACAGTGAGACCCAAATATCACCGAGGTCTTTTTTGCCATTTACATTTTGAGGATGATTGGCCAACGTGAAATACAGTGCCTTATCATCTGGAGCAATCACCGGATTCTGTTCATCGTAAGGGGAGTTAACCAATTTGAATGGAGCGCTAATTATGTTTTGAGCAAATAAGTGAATTGTTGGAATCCCTAAGACTACCCAAAAAAAGAATATAGAATTTAGAATGCAGAATTTAGAATATTTCATTTTCAACGCCCTTAGAACTTCATCCTTTACTTTTACTTTCTACTTTGCACTTATTACTTACAACTTACTACTTCTTACTTATCCATTTGTTTTCTCTAACTGTAAATCGCCAGGGAAGCAGAGCATCCTCGCCTGCGTAATCAATCCCTATCCTTGGGCGGCTCACAATATCGGTTGGCTTGATTTTGATTCCTTTATCCTCAATCCAAATTTTGTTCATCCAGAGTTCTTCTCCATTCAATTTCCTGTCAATCCCCATAGCTTTCGCCAATTTGCCCGGACCGGAGGTAATTCTTGCAGGAGAATTCTTATTCATTCGTTCCAACATTATATCAATTCCCTTCAAAGGCTCTAAAGCTCGGATTAAAATCGCCTCGGCCTTTCTCTCATCGTTAGTTACAACATTGAACATTTCGTGTACACCATAACAAAGATATACATAAGCCTTTCCTCCTCGCTCAAACATGACTTCGTTGCGCTTGGTCAGCCCTTTAAAGGCATGCGATCCACGCTCTTTGTATGAATAAGCTTCCGTTTCAACGATAATCCCGCTCGTAACTTTATTATTAATTTTTGTTACCAAGATTTTTCCCAGTAATTTCTTGGCGATGGTAGTTACACTTCCTCCAATATAAAAGGACTCAGCAAGCTTCATTAAATTGTTAAAGCAATGTTAAAAAGTATATTTGCCGCTAAACTATTTTAATTTTGTTCACGGATTAACAAAAAAACAAACTTTATGAAAACCTTTTTATCGATAGCGCTGATTATCTCAGGCTTTGCAGCACTAGCGCAAGTGCGTACCCCATCTTCCAGCCCTGCTGGTTCTGTGTCTACAGTTGTTGGTCTTACCGATGTAAAGATCGATTATTCTCGCCCCCGCATCAAAGGAAGAAAAATATTCGGTGAGGGTGCTGGCTTTGTTACTCCCTACGGTTCGATTTGGAGAACAGGTGCTAACGACGGCACAAAAATTACTTTCTCTGATGATGTAACTGTTGAAGGAGCAAAAGTTCCTGCAGGTACTTACCTGATCTTCACCTGGCCAGGTGCAAGTGAATGGACTATATCACTTTACAAAGATTTGGCTCTCGGCGGAAACACTACCCAATATGACAAAACAAAAGAAGTAGCCAATTTCAAAGTGAAGTCTGAAAAGTTAACAGAGAAAGTTGAAACACTCACCTTTAATATTAGTGACATTGCGGACGATAGCAAAACTGCTAAAGTGCAATTAGCCTGGGAAAACACATCTGTGAAATTCACGATCGGTGTTGACTTTGATGATCGCGTAATGAAAGACATTGAAGCAAAAACAAAAGTGAGCTCAGGCACTTATGCTACTGCTGCAAATTATTATTTAGAAAACGGAAAGGATTTGAACAAAGCACTGGAGTGGATGAACCTCGCCATTGCTAGCAATCCAAATGCATTCTGGAATGTTCACGCAAAAGCTAAAATCCAAAAAGCGCTAGGCGACAAGAAGGCTGCCCTGGCCACTGCCCAGCAATCACTGGATTTGGCGAAAAATAACAAAGACGGAGATTTTGGTTATGTTAAACTAAACGAAGATTTAATTAAATCATTGAAGTAATCAACTTGATACCATTCGAAGGGCAATAGATGTATTCTGTTGCCCTTTTTTCTTTAATGTTCATTTTCATTTAGAGCAAAGGAGTCCCCGCGAGTAGTCCTCTAAGTTTTAGCACTAGCAAAAGAGGCAAACAGATCATTGCTGATTTTTTATTTTACCTTAAAATCCTGATTACTGAATGGCGGGGCGTTCGGAATTTTAATAACATTAAATTCATGGCTGGTAGCCCGATGACAATTATTGCAAGTAGTTGTCAGTAAAATATAGCTTCTCTTGAAATTCAAAAAATCCTTTCGCTGAATAGCATTGTTCATGCTATCCATTGGTTGATCCATCATACCAATCTCTTTTGTTTCGGCCCTGTCTGAACAATAAGTCTTTATTCCTGACAAGGCTTCCTTTATTTCATTCACTTCAAAGTCAGCTAGCTTCCAATTTTGATTTTGCCCTGCGAACCAAAGCTTTGCATGGTGAACCTGAATTTCAGACATAAATTCACCTAATCCCGGTTTATATACTTCTGCAAGTCTTTTTTCTAAACTGTCGATTCGACTCGTTTCGGCCTGGTTCCCTTTCGGTTGACTGCAATCAACAAGAGCCAGAAGAAAAATAAATGAAACCCTCATCTCATAAAAATTTATAATTATCCACCATCATCTTTTGAAACTTGCAGTACAACAATTCTAAATTTTACTTATTGACGAAGGATAAATTTGTAATCACGGCGTCTTTCACTCTCCGAAGATATTTTGTGATCTCGTCAGGATAATTTTGAATATTATTTAAACTCTCTCGCTCTGTAATATTGATGAGTCGGGCCGCATAACTTACGTCACGTGTGAGTTGCTCTCCTTGCTCCATTTCAACCTTCAGTAATTCTACTTTTATATCCTTGATAATCTTCACAAAAAAAGGAATTGATTTATAAGTTAAATCTTCATGATTCTTTACTTCATTGTAAAGCTGTTTTAGTTTCGGATACTTCATTTGGCTTTTTAAGGTGGACAACCGTTGATCTTTAATATACTCCAAATATTCAATACTCGAATGCTTTTTACAAACAAAATAATTTGCTTCTTTTCAATCGTTAACATACCTTCCGACAAACTTTTGAATATGCTTAGAGTTTCAAAAATTGTTGTTGTAGGATTGGGCCTGTCAGCCCTGTTATCATTATCGCCTTTGCAATCAGCACCCAAAATAAAAATTGGTTTTTTGGTTCATGATCTTGGTGCAACCCGGTGGCAGACGGAAATGGAATTGTTCACAAAGAAGATAACAGAGCTTGGTGGAGAACCTATCACTCGAAATGCATTCGGTGACACGGAGACACAAATTAAGCAGGGTAAAGAGTTAGTTGATGCCGGTGTAAAGGCAATTGCGGTAGTTGCTCAAAATGGAAAGGCCCTCGCTGAACTTGTGGATTACGCTAACAAAGCAGGCGCTACAATAATTGCCTACGATCGCATGATTTTAAATTGTGACCTTCCTTACTACATTTCTTTTAATAGCATAAAAGCGGGTGAATTGATAGCGGATTACTCACTTAAGTTAAAGCCAAAAGGTAATTACATTATCTTGAACGGCCCTTCAACCGACAATAATGCAACGCTGCTTAAAAAAGGCATTATGAACAAATTAGGCCCATCGATTGAAAAAGGAGATATCAAAATTTTAGTAGATAAAGAAATGGATTCCTGGAGTGGGTTAAATTCCCTGATGTTTATGGAAGATTTTCTACCCACTAATAAAAGCCAAATCGATGCAATCATTGCCTCAGGCGACGACATGGCCTCTGGGGTATTAGATGCTATGAAGATTGATAAGGTCAGCCTTCCAATTTTAACTGGTCAAAATGCAACCGTTGATGCCTGCAGAAACATTATTCAGGGACTTCAAACTATGACTATTTACAAAGACGCAAAGAAGATCTCTTCTGAAGCCGCTATACTTGCTATGAAAATAGCGAAAGGTGAAAAAATAAAGACTACAACAACCAGAAGCAACGGTAAAATTGATGTACCCAGCATTCTTTTCGACCCCGTGGTAATCGATAAAAATAATCTTCGTAAGTTATTAGTTCCGCACTACGTTACAGAGGATGAATTGAAGTAGAAAGTACGCTATCCGGAATTGCAAGAGAACGGTATGTCCCGAATAACATCAAGGATATTAGCCTAAGTCTATGAAATTAAATATGCTCTTCCTTACCAATTAGCATCTGAAAGACAACGGATAGCAACACAACTACACCACAACCTATAATGTTGTAATACAAGAATGCGATCTCCTGATAAAAGTAAAAGTAGCATGCCAGCACGACAGACTCTGCTATTGCTGCGGCCCAGAACACGGCATTGCTTTTAACACGTTTGATATAAAAGGCTACAAGAAAAATTCCTAAAATTGTGCCATAAAATAGAGAGCCTACAATATTTACAAACTGAATTAGGTTCTCGGCAAAGCTAGCGAGCATCGCGAAACCCATGGCGAGCAGTGCCCACAATATGGTAAACCATTTGGATGAGACGAGATAGTGAGAAGAGTCTGCATCTGCCTTTATGATACGTTTGTACACATCGATAGTGGTGGTAGATGCCAACGCACTAAGCTCTGAAGCCATGGATGACATTGCTGCCGAAAACATCACTGCGAGCAGAAGGCCAATCACGCCATGGGGTAAGTAGTGCAATACAAAATTTAAAAAAATATAATCCCTGTCTTGTGTCTTAGCACCCGGAATGGCAGCTGCAATTGCATCTTTGGCTTTATTCTTGATGCTGTCTTCTCTATGTTTTGTTGTGAAATACAATTTCTTTGCATCTTTTATTTCTTCCTTATCCTGTTCGTGAATCCCTTTCACCAATTGCTGAATAGCTACTCGTTTCTCTTGGTAGGTTTTACTGAATTGATCTTCCAGTAAGTTGATCTCAGTTCCTGTTTGCACCTGCCTGGCTTGCGAAAGCAAAATCTGATTATGAAAAACAGGAGGCTGGTTAAATAAATAAAAAACAAAGACCAACACGCCAATGAAGAGAATAAGAAACTGCATGGGGATTTTGAGGAGTCCATTAAAAATTAACCCCATACGGCTTTCGGTTAGCGACTTGCCCCCCAAATATCTAGCTACCTGAGATTGATCCGTTCCGAAATAAGACAGAAACAAAAAAGTAGAAGCCAACAATCCCGACCAAATATTATAACGGTCACTCCAATTGAAATTTGTTGTCACAATATTGAGCTTACCGAGCTCACCAGCAACGCGAACAGAATCAAAGAAAGAAACATCAGCAGGCAATAACGTAAAAGCTATTATGCCAGCCAACGCCATGCCTGCTAATATTACTGTCATTTGATAACGTTGAGTTATACTCACCGCTTTGCTTCCTCCTGAAACAGTATAAATGATTACCAGCACTCCAATGAGCAATGTGGTAAAGAAAATATTCCATCCAAGAATCGTGGATAAAACAAGAGACGGTGCAAACAAAGTAATTCCCGCTGATAGTCCACGCAAGATCAAAAACAAAACAGCAGCAAGGGTGCGCGTTTTTAAATCAAATCGAGTTTCGAGATACTCGTAGGCTGTGTATACTTTCAACTTGTAGTAGATTGGCAACATGGTTACCGAGATGATAACCATCGCTAAAGGCAACCCAAAATAAAATTGAATGAACCTCATTCCATCCTCGATGGCTTGGCCGGGTGTGGAAAGAAAGGTTACTGCACTGGCTTGTGTCGCCATGATGGAGACCCCGATCATCCACCATTTCAATTGCTGGTCGCCTTTCAAAAACGATTCCATGTTTTTAGAACCGCGTGATTTCCAGGTGCCGTAGAGAACAATGAAAGCAAGCGTACCGAAAAGCACAAGCCAATCCAGCGTGCTCATGAAAACGATTTTGTAATCAAGAAATATGCGACCACCTGAATTAACATTACAGCGAGAACGAGTTTATACCATGTCTTCCATGAGTGAAACAACGGTGGTTTCTCTTCACTCATTTTGCTTTTGATTTTACTTTCGTCTGTGCAAGTTTAGTACTCTTGCCAAGAGAAACAATATTCGCGAAAAGTTTATATGCTCCTGGTACTCCTTCGGGCAACTCACGAAAAAAAGAAAGCGAAGTATAAACGTAATGGCCGTTGCCATATTTCGCCACCAGCAAACTGCCATCGCGTGCTGGCTCACCCGCATCGTTCATGGAGAGCAACGCTTCATACTCCGGTGCCCAGGCTGAGGGAAAATACAATCCACGCTCTTGTACCCAACCTTCAAAGTCTTTGAAGGTAATTTTATTCGGCGTATTCAAAAGAGCATGATCTGGTTTTAAAATTCGCACCTCGCTATTTTCTTGCGTTACGCGATCTCGTGACATGGTGATGGAAAAGGGTGAAATTTTATCTTTTTCAATTTCCAAATCAAAGTTGGTATTGTATTGAACTACCATAGTGCCACCTTCTTTTGTGAAGTTGAGTAATACCGGCATGTAATGACGGATTCTTTCATTGGTGTTTAATGCTCTTATACCCAGCACCACTGCATCCACTTTCTTCAAGTTTGCTGCGGTGACCTCCTCATCTTTCATTTCCCAAACTTCATAGCCCATATTGCGCAAGCTGGAAGGAATCTCATCACCCGCACCTTTAATATAACCAATTACTCCACCTTCCTTTTTTAAATTAATTCGCATGGCCTCTGACGAAGCTTTGGGCAGCAAGGTTTGAACAGGAATATGATCGTATTGAATTGTCTTCAATGAGTAGTCAAGTTCCTTACCATCAATTGTAGCAATAGCTTCAATGGATGATGTCGATTCCTCTTTTGATGGTAATACCTTAAAGGTGAACAATTGTTCCTCTCCTCTATTTTTAATTTCAAATGAAAAATCCATCGGCTCCGATTTCCAGCCCTCTGGTAACTTCAACCCCACCTTGCCTGAACAATTATCTTTGGATGATTTCAAAAGGACACTTACGTCTTTTTGAGATTGATCCGGAAAAAGATAGACAGGCTTATTCAAGTTGACGAAGACTGGCGGCACAATCTCGAAGGGACGCATCAATTCGCCTTTCACAGGATCAGTCCATTTATAAATTAAGGGAGAATGAATTATTAATCTTTCTCCAAGCAGGGTAAAGATAAAATCAAATGTAGCTGCCGGTTGATTCTCGGGGCTTCCTATGAGTGATTGATCCTTTACCGTAAACAAACCTTGTGAGTGTGGTTCCTTAAGCCAATAGGGATCAGAATAATTCAGATCATCATTCAATTTCCTTTCTGATTTAAATACTAAGGAAGCATTCTTTTTTAATCCAGATGAAGCAGAACTGTCAAAAGAAAATTGTTTTGATTTGATATCTGAAAGAGATAGCTCTGTATTACTTCGATTGATAATCTCGAAACTAGTTTTAACTTTTTCTCCTGGTGAAGACCAAAACACGTTAGCTGTCGTTTCAACATAAAGTCCCAGGCAGTCTTGTATTACTCGGTTTACTTCGTCTTCCTTCCTCATCTTCCACACCGATGCCGGTAAAGCCTCAATTGCTTTTCTAATATTTAAAAGTTGTGGTACTGAGGCAGCTGGATCTTCGTCTTTAAATTCTTTTACTGCTTGGTCGACCATAACAGTGATGCTCTCAGCTCCTTTAATACGAGACCAAGAGGTGTTGACACCTTCAAAAATATTTCTATCAGCCTTCTCTCCTTTCGTAAACTCAAGATACTCTGGAGCATCTCCCCTACGACCTGGCGATCCAAAACCTTGACTCTTGTGTTGAGTTCTACTATCTGCAGCAATTTCGGAATACGATTTACCCAATAGTGTATTGTAGGTTCCAACATTTATCGTAACAACACCAGGCGTGCTTTCATTGATGGTCTGATTCCACCAACGCCCCGTGTTTACAAAAAGTCTCTTGGGCTGCCACGCACCACACTCTTTAACTTGATCCGGAAAAATTGAAGGGTCATTGCTTTTATCAAATGCTTCAATCGCTAGCATTGCTGACGCGGTGTGGTGGCCGTGACCTGCACGCTCGTCAGGAGGAAATCTCGTAATGATCACATCCGGTTGAAATTTCCTATACACCCTAATCACATCAGAAAGAATTTCATCCTTATTCCAGATTTCAAAAGTCTCTTTCGAGTTCTTTGAAAAGCCAAAATCATTGGCACGTGTAAAAAACTGCTGTCCGCCATCAATTCTTCGCGCTGCAAGGAGTTCTTGTGTACGGATGAGTCCTAATAGATCTCGAATTTCAGGGCCGATTAGATTCTGGCCACCATCTCCTCTTGTCATGGACAGGTAAGCAGTAGCTGCAAGCTGATCACTGATGAAGTAAGTTATAGCCCGTGTGTTTTCATCATCAGGATGCGCGGCCACATAAAGCACGGAGCCAAGAAAATTAAGTTTCTTGATTTTTAGTTTGATTTCAGACGCGCCGGGTTGCCGATGCGTTTGTGAAAATGTATCAGCAAAACAGATTACCAGAGAGACTATCAGCAATATTCGCATAGCTATTTTTTTGCCAATAACGGAAAAAACGCTGACAGGAATAAACGAACCGAATGATTAAATCCCCTTTTAACAAATTTTTTAGAACTGTCCGTGCCATTTTCCATTAACCTCAAACACTCCAGTGGGCGCAACAGAAATGACAATTCTCCTCAAATTCTTTTTTTCTGCTGAAAGAAAATAAAGGGTAACCTTGTTGTTTGGCGCTCCTTTTTTTAGATCGTCTACAAAACCCATTTCAAAATGAAGTACCAGATCAGGTGAAATCTTCTTCTTCATGAGAGACTTACCTTGCGAGTCAGTCGCAACAATTTTAACCTCATCACTTTGAATTTTGATTTGAGTAACTGAAACATTCAAAAACGGAAGCTGCGATGAACTCACCTTATCGAGCCTTTCCCCATTCTGGTTATAGGTGGAAGGTCCATAGGCTGAATCCTTGGTCTTAAAGATCAAATCAATATTCACTTGAAACTCATCCGAAGGCTTGTAGGGCACTTCGGCTTGAAAGCCAACGAAAAAGAGCAAAATGAGAAATAACTTCATACAGTTTTTTTCAAGTTAGCAGAATCACTTAGTTAATACAAACAGCCTGTCGGAATGACCTCATCGAAGCACTAACAAGAATTACCTCATGATAATAAAAAAATGATTTTGACTTAAAGTAAAATTCTCAATGCATCCGATCCCCCCGCAATTGAAGGTCTTTCATAATTTCGGCCTCGAGTGTTAATAGTTCATGCCAACGAATAAGTACTTCCTCAGGATTGTGATATTCCTTGGCCAACGCAAGAAAATTCTTATAGTGACCTGCTTCAGACACCATCAACTCGTAATAAAAATTGCTCAGCTCTTTATCATTAATTTCCTTCCATAGCAACCGAAAGCGTTCACAACTTCGCGCTTCAATCAGTGCGTTGAGGAGTAATTTTTCAACTAATTGTTGCTCACGGTTTCCACCTTTCTTTATCAGTTTATTTAGCTCTTCCACGTAATCATCTTTTCGCGGAGGACCAAGGGCCAGATTTCTTTTGTTCAATTCATCCAATACAAGGCTGAAGTGACCCCATTCTTCAGTAACTAAGGGAGTAAGTGTTTCTACCAATTTTTCTTTATCAAAGAATTGTACGATCAATGAAATACAGGAGGTGGCAGCTTTCTGTTCACAATAGGCATGATCGGTAAGAATGTCGGCAATATTTTTTTTCGCTATGTCAACCCAACGAGGATCAGTGGGCAACTCCAAGCCGAGTACATGCTTTTCCATTGTTTAATCAAACAAGATCAATTCAAATCCAAAATCAAGAGTGTTTTTCACATTCGGGTAGCCTGGTGTTGGCAAGTAGCCTTGACCGGTAAATTGTTGAAGTAAGTTAATATATTTTACAAATAAACGCCCGCGTTTAATCCTTCCATTCAAGAAGAGATCGGTTGTCCAAAACGAGGGGCTCATAAAGCTATTTTGAATATAGTATTGTTGAATGGCCGGCGCATAGCCCAATGCTTTATAGTCTGACTTAGCATGCATTTCAATGCCCGTCTGCACTTGAAGAGCTCCCTTGAAAAGGAAACCTTCATAACTCAGTTGCACATTCGTGAACCATGTTGGAATACTCACCGCATGATCATCATTATTGAGCAATAAGGTATAGATTACTTCAGGTCTTAAATGAATTTTCTTAAGAATACGAATATCCATTCGTAATTCTGGTGAAACGATCTGCTGGTTGCCTGTTGATTGATACGGCAATGCTTGTTGAAGTGGATCGCTTTTAAAGAAAATATAATTATTGAGAGCAGTATAAGTTAAGCCGGGAGAGAAAAAAAGAGGGCCAAATTGCGCCTTAATCCTACTGCTTATTTGATTTGAAAACGTGTTGTTAAAACTATAGTTCCAAGAATTATATCCGCCCCGATAGACTTGTTGCATAAACCCAGGCTTAGCCAACACACTATTCAACTCAGCATCTAACCATGGGGTACGCAATGCTCCCTGGATTTTATAATGTCCATCAAGAAGGTACTCCGCCTGGCCCGACAATTGACTTAATGAATCGAAGCGAAATGAAATACGACTGCCCACGTAGCTTTCAAGGCCCTTCGCACCAGGTGCCTGCGCTTGCAGGTTTCCCATAATATTTGTGTACGAGCGAAGTTTATAGTAGAAATCATAAAATAAAAAGGCAGCATTTCCTTTCAGGCCAAATTCATTTTGAATCACATTAAAATTATTTACGTCATTGACCACAGCGGCATCGCTAGTGGCATATTTAAAATAGGCTGTTGACTCCGCGTCTTTTGTATTTGCATTGTGAAAGGTGTTTACTTGCCTTCCCCAATCAAACACGTGATATAGTTGCGCCGGCTTTGCTAATTGAAACTGATGAAATAAATGAACATTATTTCTAAGCTCATCTGTGGATATTATAACCGGAGTATTAAGTGAGATGGTGAAATGAGCAATTGCATTGGGGTCGAAGTAAGCTGTATAAGAGGAGTCTGAAGCCAATTTAACTCCACCATTTTCTTTCACATGATGACGGATCCTTCTATAACTAAATAACAGTTTATACCTTTTGTTCTTAGATTGGAACGAGGTGTAGAAGTCATAATAATGACTTATCAACTGATAGTTCTTATTTCCTGTAAAAGGTATCTGATTACCAGAAAGAAGAGGTCTGTAATTGAGTCCGAAATTCCAGCGAGGGTTAATATTTCTCGTAAATTCAATATGTGTAATTGAGCGGCCTCTTCCACCCCAAATAACATTTATTCTTGTAAAGGGAGATTTGGTATCATAGAATCTAGGTTCTGCTGTCTCATAATACAAATCATAAACTTTATATCCAGGAGTGGCGCCAATAGTACCTGAGACCAGGGGAAACACTGGATTAAGGGCCGTACCAACATTGCCTAGATCCTGATATTTATTCTCAAACCTTCGCACGAAATCCCAACGATGCAAATTAATAATGGCTGTATCAAGTCGTTCATATTTTTTTCTACCTTCAAAAATATCTCGTTCTGTGGATGATAATGTTGTCTTGGGTCCATAAATCGCCTTGGCTGAATCATTCACAATTTTTGATCGGGTCCTCTTTGCGGGGGCAGATACATCATCAGTAGACTGTTGAACAACTTTTCTTCGCGTTGGGACCGAATCTCGTTTGACGGTTTTTTTCTGGGAATACACATCGTTTAGGCTAATGCCGAAAATAAATAATAGAATAACAATTCGGATTAGCACTACTTCAGGTTTTGAATGGGTAAAGATTTTAAATGGGTTTCGATTTTCATCGTTATCAGCTTATCAAATTCTGAGCCACGGTTTAGAAAAAAAGTTTCAATCGGCAAATAAAACCAAAGTTTGTTATTCATTGCTGCGTTCAAATCCGGTGCGATAAGTTTCACAAGATCTTTTTCAGTGGTGAGGATATTTACAGCTGAATTGGCTCTCTTTTGAATCAACTTAATATCTTCTATCGAGTATTGGTGGTGATCATTAAATTGAAAATGATGAACCAAGTTGAAATGAGACGAAACATAATCTACCATTGGTTTACTGTTAGCGATCCCGGTTACCAGCACAACGTCTTTTCCCATTTGCCTCTCTCCTTCCATCGCCTTAGGCTGATGGTAACCAACACCTGAAAAGAAAACTGGCTTTGATCCTGCATAACGCTGTATGTTGGACATGAATTCGGATTCTACCTCATTTAAGACATGGAGACACTTCGTAACGACCAGGACATTGGCCCGGGCAGAGCCACTTCGGGATTCACGCAAACGGCCTTGCGGAAGTAAATGATCTTTAAAAAAAGGTTTTAAAAAATCCGTGAGCAGAACTGAAAATAATGGCTTTACTGCGCGGTGTTGAAAGGCATCGTCTAACAAAATCACCTGCACATCCGGTTTTCTTTTCATCAACTTGGTAATTCCCTCTACACGACTTTCGCAAACCACCACAGGTAATTGATTTCCATACTTCCGATAAAACTGAAATGGTTCATCGCCTATTGTTGATGCATCGTCATGCATTTCAGCCAAAAGAAAGCCACGCGTAACACGACCATAACCGCGACTGAGAATAGCGAGTGAGTACTTCCCTTTTAATAAATTAACCAAATACTCAATCATGGGTGTTTTACCGGTACCTCCTACATTGAGATTGCCAACACTTATTACGGCAGGCTGAAAAGAATAGGATTTTTTCCAGCCAATATCATATAGGAGGTTTCTCACCCTCGTGACCAAGCCGTAAAGGAAGGAGAATGGAAAAAGTAAAATGGATAGCATGGCCGCGATCTTTTTCTAATTTTGGCTTCAAAATTAACCAATCAATGGCAACGGCAACGATAAAAGATGTAACTGATCATTTGGAGGCCCTTGCCCCTCGTTCATACCAGGAAGAGTATGATAATAGTGGATTGCTCACAGGCAATGCCAACGAACCAATTCGCGGTGTCCTGGTTACGCTTGATTGTACTGAGGACGTAGTTGAAGAAGCACTAAGGGAAAACTGCAATCTGATTGTAGCCCATCATCCAATAATTTTTCGTGGGTTGAAAAAATTGACAGGTCAAACTTATGTTGAACGTACCGTGATCAAAGCCATCAAAAACGATATTGCCATTTACGCTATTCACACCAATCTCGATCACGTTCATACGGGTGTTAACAAGAAAATTGCCGAAAAGATTGGATTGAAGAATTTAAAAGTTCTTCAACCTAAAAAAGATACCTTGATGAAACTCGTTACATTTATTCCTAAAGAAAATGCAGGAGAAGTAATAAATGCGCTGCACAAAGCTGGAGCGGGAAATATAGGCGACTACAAAAATTGCAGCTTTCAGGTAGTAGGTGAAGGAACTTTCATGGCAACAGGAAACGCTCAACCACATATCGGGCAAACCAATCAACAAGAACGGGTAGAAGAAGTACGTGCAGAAGTCATGTTTCCAAAACACCTGTCTAACACCATACTTAATGCTTTAAAGCAATCTCATCCTTATGAAGAGATCGCCTATTATTTATCCTCATTAGACAATGAAAATCAGGAAGTCGGCGCCGGAATGATTGGTGAATTGGAACATGAAATGGAACCAATTGAGTTTTTGGAGCGTTTGAAAAAAATGATGAATACATCTTGCATTCGCTATACCACACCCGTTAAAAATATAAAGAGAGTGGCAGTTTGTGGAGGCGCAGGAAGTTTTCTTTTACAATCGGCTATTTCGCAAAAGGCTGACGCACTGGTTTCTTCTGATTTCAAATACCACGAATTCTTTGATGCAGACCGAAAAATATTGATTGCCGACATTGGCCATTATGAAAGTGAGCAATTCACAAAAGACTTAATCATAGATGTTTTAAAGGAAAAATTCACTACTTTTGCGATCATTTTTTCAAAATCCGCTACTAACCCACTAAGTTATCTCTAAATAATGGAAAATCAGACAGTTGCACAGAAGTTGGAAGCCCTTGTTAAGCTACAATCAATTGATTCAAAATTAGACGAACTAAAAAAATTACGCGGAGACCTTCCGGATGAAGTTCAGGACTTGGAAGACGAAATGGAGGGCTATCGTGTTCGACAGGGCCGTTTTGAAACCGAACTCAAAGAACTAGAAGACAACATCAAGAAGAATAAAGAAGGCATCAAGGAGGCGGAGAAGCTTGTAAAAAAGTATAACGATCAACAGAAAAACGTTAAGAATAACCGCGAATTTGACGCCATCACTAAAGAAATTGAACTGCAAGAGTTAGAAGTTCAGATTTGCGAAAAACGAATCAAGGAGGCCAAGGAGAGAATTGACGCAAAAAAGGTCGAAATCGCCTCTATCGAGGAATTAATTAATGACCGCCTAAAAGACCTTGAAAACAAGAAAAACGAATTAAAGGGAATTCTTGGTGAGAATGAGGAAGAAGAAAAGAAGTTACTGACAGATCGCGAGAAAGCCACTAAAAAAATCGACGAAAAATTATTGAAACACTATGATCGCCTTCGCGGCAGCCTGACGAATGGGCTTGCTGTGGTGCGTGTGGTACGGGGTGCAGCTGAAGGTTGCAATATCATCATACCCCCACAAAAGATTGCTGAAATTCGCGAAAAGAAGAAAATAGTTATCGATGAACACTCTGGACGTATTTTGGCGGATGTTGATTTAGGTTCAATGGAAGAAGAAGCAAAACCAAAAAAAGCAGCTCCCGTTAAAAGGGCTAAAAAAGTTGGCTAACTATTCAAAGATAAGATTCATTAAAAAAGCAGGCATATCCGCCTGTTTTTTTTTATTGTCCATAATTTCAATAGCTGGAACGGATCCGGTTTGGCAATTCAGTGCTCAAGTTCACCAAGCTTACCTTCTAGTTCTTAACCTCCAGCCGGACAAGGCTCAGGAGATTTTGAGCAAAGTCTCAGATCCTTCACAAGAACTTCACAAGCTCTACGTACTGAGCCTCAGCGAAACCGTTGACGTGCTCATCACTGAAGATCAAAAGAAATTCGAACAACTGGAAGCCAATTTCAAAAAGCGCCTGGAACTGATCGAGACACTGCCTGAAGGCCCTGAGAAGCTCTTCCTTGAAGCTGAATTAAACCTTCAACGAGGTTTTAACTTGCTTAACCTTGATCAAAGCTTCAATGCAGTATTTGCTATTCGCAGGGCGTATAATGTTACTCAGGATTGTCTGAAAAAATATCCCACTTTCATTCCTATAAAAAAAACCAGTGGCGTTATCCAGGTAATGATTGGATCAGTGCCGGACAAATATCATTGGTTCATCAGCTTATTAGGAATGAGAGGATCGGTTGTGGTAGGACAAAAACAATTGCAAGAGTTAAGGAATTCAAAATCGTCCTTAAGTACAGAGGCGTCCATACTATTCTTTACTATCAAGGGGTTTATCAATCAACAATTTTCTGAAGCAGCAACCGGCCTTACCGAGCTTCTAAAAGACCAACCCGATAACCGATTGATTCTTTTCTTGTGCATTAATATGCTAACCAAAGATTCGCAGAGCGAAAAAGTTTTGCAACTGATTTCCGATTTGGATCAGCATAACCAAGGCCTGCAGATGCACTATGTTGAATACCTGCGTGCTGAAGCTTTGCTAAACAAAGGTGAATACGCTAAAGCAATTGCATCTTACCAAAAATTCATCAAAGGTTATCGCAGCCTGAGTTTCAAAAAAGATGCCCACTATAAAATTGCTCTTTGTTATTGGCTGATGAACGATGAAGCCCAAGCCAAGATTTATTTTGAAAAAGCTAAAACGGTTGGGAAAGAGCAAGCTGATCCAGATAAATATGCTGCCTCTCAATTGTCGGAAAATAAATTACCCAATCAAAAAATACTGAAGGTCCGTTTTTTCACAGACGGCGGATTCTATAAAGAAGCTCAGGTAGCAGTTCAGGCAATCCAATTCTCAGAACTGAAGACATTAAAAGAGCAAACGGAATATTTTTATCGGAAAGGAAGGTTAGCTCACAAAACCGAAGAATTCTCAGTAGCCAAAATCTATTACGAGGAAACCATCCATTTAGCAAAAGAAAATCCTTGGTATTTCGCACCCAATGCTGCTTTGCAATTAGGCTATATCTATCGCGACCAGAAAAACTATATCATGGCTAAAAAATACTTTGAGCAAGCCATGACCTACAGAAAACACGAATATAAAAGTTCCATAGACAGCAAGTCACGCTCAGCTCTTGAGCAATTAAAATCAGTTAAGGCGTAGACTGGTCCTTTTCTGTTTTGGGCATTTTGATATTGGTCAAATGCGCCGTGTCATTATATTTCTTTACGCTGAAATGAAATCCGGTAAACTCAAGCAAATACAAGCAGAGATTCGAGTGCTCAAACATATCCATACTTTTCATCGGATACTTCAATAATTGGCACATTAGAATTCGCAATGCGCGGCCATGCATACAGATGAGAATAGTCTTATCCTTATTGTCAGCAAGTATCTTATCAATTACCGGTTGTTGACGCGACGCAACTTCATCGGGGCTCTCACCCCCTTGAATCCGAAGGGCAGTATTTCCACCCTGCCACTGTTGCAGCATCCAATGATAATAGGCGTCTTCCTCAGGGGTAATCTTTTGACCTTCATTGGTGCCCCAACTGATCTCATTCAAGCCAGGGAGAGCCTCATGTGGAATTCCTCTATCAATAAATTGCGCCACCGTTTGTGCTGTTCTTTTAAGTGATGAAGTATAAACTTTATCAAAGGGAACCTCGCTATACATTTCAAAAAATGCTTGTGCCTGAGCAAGTCCTGTTGCATTGAGGGATGAATCCACACCACTGCCCTGAACAATCCCTTGCAAGTTGAAGTCAGTTTGCCCGTGGCGGATGATGTAAATTTTTTTGCTGGACAATTTCCGTTAATTTGGGCGCAAAAATAGGGAAATAGTTTAATCTACCTCATCCCGGAACATGTCCGTTTTTAAATCTGGTATAACGCTCGAAGTATTAAACAAGCTGTCGGCCAATACAATGGTTGACCATCTTGGGATTATCTACACAGCGATAGGTGAAGATTATTTAGAAGCAAAAATGCCTGTCGATTACCGAACCCATCAGCCGCTTGGATTGTTACATGGGGGAGCTTCAGTGACCTTGGCAGAAACGCTGGGTAGCGTGGCCGCGATGTGTTGTCTGGATACAAGTCTGCAATATCCAGTAGGCTTGGAAATCAATGCTAATCACATCAAAAGTGTTCGAGAGGGTTTTGTTAAAGGAGCAGTGAAGCCTATTCATATTGGTAAAAAGACACATGTTTGGGAAATCAAGATTACCACAGAAAAGAATGAGCTCGTTTGTATCAGCCGAATAACAATAGCAATCCTAGACAAAAAGCAATGAAGGTTATCAGCGACTATACGAAAATAGGAGAAAGGGACTTCGTTAAAAGCCTTATCCCACAGATCGTTGGTCATGGTGGTTCATTTATGTTTTGGCGACTTCCGAATAGTGATGAGAAAAATTTGATTGTTAGCAATTCAAGAGCTCTCATGCAAGATGAAATTTCACTGGAGGACTCAAAGACAGGTTTTGCATTTAGTCCATTTAATCCAGGCCAAAAGAAATTCTTTTTCAATGCCGATCTTATTTTTCGTTTTAAAGGCGATGAGATTGCGGACGGGCCTGATTTAAATAATACCAAATATGTGATTAATGATTCTGGGGAAGACTCTGAGGATAGTCCAACACCTTACTATTCAACGGATAAGAAAGCAGTTGCTTACGCTGGGTATTCTGAATTGGTGGAGGCTGCTATCCGGAAAATCGAGTCTGGAGCAATTGAAAAAATTGTTCCTTCAAAATTTAAAGAAGTTGAGCTTCCAGAGAACTTTAATTTACTGAAAACATTTTATAGGCTCTGCGACAAACATCCCAATGCTTTCGTTTCGCTAGTGTCGTCACCTGAAGTTGGTACTTGGTTGGGGGCTTCGCCAGAGCTATTGGTGAGCATTGATGCCGAAGACAAGTTCAAAACAATAGCGCTCGCAGGGACTTTGCCTAATTCAGCAGGAACCAATTTGAAGTCTGTTGCCTGGACACAAAAAGAGATTGAAGAACAGGCTTTGGTGAGCCGCTATATCATTAACTGTTTTAAAAAAATAAGAGTAAGGGAATATGCCGAACATGGCCCACGTACAGTAGTGGCTGGTAACCTATTGCACTTGCGTACCGATTATGAAGTGGACATGAGGGAAGTTAATTTCCCTCAGTTGGGTTCGGTGATGTTGAAGTTACTTCATCCAACTTCTGCCGTGTGTGGTATGCCTCTCGACCCTGCATTAGATTTTCTTCAAAAGAATGAAGGGTACGACCGTGAATTCTACAGCGGCTTTTTAGGCCCTGTTAATTTTGAAGGAGAAAGTAAACTCTTTGTGAATCTTCGTTGCATTCAGCTTTTCGAAAAATCTGCAAGAATTTATGCGGGAGCAGGAGTTACCGCTGACTCTGATCCTATTAAAGAAGCAGAAGAAGTGGAAATGAAAATTCAAACGCTGAATCAAATTATCAACTCCTGAACCTTGCGCTTACAACCCATCTTCGACATTGCGGAACTCTGTGCCCAAAAAGGAGTAACACAAGCTGTCCTTTGCCCCGGAAGTCGTTGTGCGCCGCTCACGCTCGCATTCACTAAGCACAATGATTTTCAAGTAAAAACAATTAGTGATGAGCGAAGTGCTGCGTTTATTGCCCATGGTATAGCTCAACAGCTGCAATGTCCGGTAATTTTGGTTTGTACCTCTGGGTCTGCTACCTACAACTTTGCGCCTGCAGTTGCTGAGGCTTTTTTTCAGCAAACCCCTCTTCTCATTTTCACAGCCGATCGTCCTAAAGAATGGATCGATCAATACGATGGGCAAACGATCCGCCAGGAAAATATCTTTGGTGTGCATGTAAAAAAATCATTTTCTCTTCCGGAAGACTATGAACACCCTGATGCAGTGTGGTATATTCATCGCACGATCAACGAAGCCATTAACTTATCGAAAGAATTTCCAAAAGGGCCGGTTCACATTAACGTGCCGCTTCGAGAGCCCCTGTATCCTTCAAAAGACGAAAAAATCACGTTTAGCAAAAACTTTAAGGTAATTTCAATTGAAAAGTCTTCAACCGTTTTACAAAAGGAGGATATTGAAGGCCTGCAGCAGAAACTCAAAGACTTCTCAAAAACACTTATTGTTGCTGGGCAACAAGACTTTGATGATTCGCTTATCAAGGCGTTGGATAAGTTCTCCTCCTCTAATCAAGCTCCTGTTATCGGAGATATTCTTTCCAACTTACACTCCGATCAAAATGTGATCCGGTATTCCGATACATTTTTAAGTTCATGTGGAGAAGATGTGCAGCGATCATTGCAACCTGAGCTATTGATAACTTTTGGCAAATCTATCATTTCAAAGCACACGAAGTTATTCTTGAGAAAGCTGAAACCTTTAGAGCACTGGCATATTCAACAGGCGGGAACAGTGGCTGACACCTTTCAATCGTTGACCAAAATAATCCGGTGCGAACCAAAAGACTTTTTTAAAAACCTTTCATCGGATAAAAAAGAAAAAGGTTTTGATAGTCAAAAAAAAGAAAACTTCTTACGGATATGGCAAGCTGAAGAGCATCGAACAATTCTTTCGATGAAAAAATATTTTAATGATCCACTTTTCTCGGAATTAGCTCTGATCAAGGAATTTATCTCAAGTTTACCGCCTCGTAGCAATCTACATCTTGCCAATAGTATGGCTGTGCGGTATGCCAACTTCGTTGGAATTGAAGCTGGCAACAAAGGGATACATGTTTATGCCAATCGTGGCACAAGCGGAATTGACGGTTGCACAAGTACTGCAGTAGGTCATACGCTTTGCAATGAAGTTCCGAATTTTCTGGTTACAGGCGACATTGCTTTCTTCTATGACAGAAATGCGTTTTGGCATAATTATCCATTACCTAATTTGCACGTGCTTGTGCTGAATAATCACGGCGGAATAATTTTCAATATGATTGATGGTCCGGGTAACGTTCCAGAGCGCGATGAATTTTTTGTTACAAAGCAAAATCTGACTGCGAAACACTTAGCCGCTGAATTTGGCTTTGATTATTTGCACGTTGATTCAGCAAAAAAAATAAAGAACAGTTTAAAGGACTTCCTCATCTTTGCTAACACAATGAAAATCCTTGAGATGGTGAGTAGTCAGGAAGAAAATAAGGAAGCGTTTGAAAAATTTAAACAACAAATAAAATCAGGTTATGGAACTTAAGCACGATTGGAAACCGGTAACACAATACCAAGAGATCTTATTTCACAAATACAACGGTATAGCTCGTATTAGCATCAATCGACCGAGGGTGCATAATGCGTTTACTCCTCTCACTGTAAATGAAATGATTGACGCGATGATGATATGCCGCGAAGATCCGGAGGTAGGTGTAATCATTCTCACAGGAGAAGGCGGCAAGGCGTTTTGCAGCGGTGGTGATCAAAGTGTGCGCGGTCATGGAGGTTATGTTGGCTCGGACACGGTGCCTCGTTTGAATGTCCTTGATCTGCAAAAGTTAATTCGTTCAATACCAAAGCCTGTGATTGCAGCAGTTGCCGGATGGGCCATCGGTGGTGGTCACGTGCTGCATGTAGTTTGTGATCTAACTATTGCCGCCGAGAATGCACGTTTCGGACAAACCGGTCCGATTGTTGGAAGCTTTGATGGTGGCTTCGGTGCATCCTATCTCGCAAGAATAGTAGGCCAAAAGAAGGCGAGAGAGATTTGGTATCTCTGCGACCAATATGACGCAAAAGAAGCACTCGACATGGGCCTCGTCAACAAGGTAGTTCCTCTCGATAAATTAGAAGATACCTATGTCGCGTGGGCCAGTAAAATTCTTAGAAAAAGCCCACTTGCTATCCGGATGTTGAAAAGTTCATTCAATGCCGAACTCGATGGTCAAGCTGGAATTCAAGAGCTTGCTGGAAATGCAACCTTGCTCTACTACTTGAGCGATGAGGCAAAAGAAGGAAAGAATGCATTCATGGAAAAGCGCGAACCGGATTACTCCAAGTTTCCAAAGTTTCCTTGATGAACTATTCATGAAAAAATATTCTTCAGAAGTGAAGGCGCATGCTTTCCGGTTGAAGCCGAAAGATGATTTAAAAAAATCAATCATCGCTTTCGCTGAAGAAAATAAGATCATGGCAGGAAGCATTTCAACTTGTGTCGGTAGCCTTGAGCAATTTCATATCCGGTTTGCTAATCAGAAGAATGGTGAATTAAAAAAAGGATTCTTCGAAATCGTTTCCCTCACCGGTACGTTTTCAAATTCATATTGCCATTTGCACATTTCTATTTCCGATCCTTTAGGAAATACTGTTGGCGGTCATTTGCTTGATAATAATCTAATATATACCACTGCAGAAATTGTTGTACTTGAACTATCCGATCTGGAGTTTAAAAGAGAGCTCGATCCTAGTTATGGGTTCACGGAACTAATGGTTGCAAAAAGAAACCAGGATTAGAACATGAATCAATCACCCTGGATCAAAATAAATAGAGAAACTTATTCGTACAAAGAATTAAAGAAACCATTATTTGAGAACGGGTTAAGTGATTTTGAAAAATCGACATTAGAATTTTGTCATGCTTGGCTCAACGGTCAGCAAGAATTTCTCATTCAAACCTCAGGCTCGACTGGCATACCCAAGCCGATTGTTTTACTTAGAACGCAGATGGAGGCAAGTGCAAGACAAACCATTGAAGCGCTTCAACTCAAGGCTGGTGAAACCGCATTGGTGTGCCTCGATACGAAATACATTGCAGGTCAGATGATGTTGGTTCGCAGTTTGATTGCGGGAATGAACATTATAGCTGTTGAGCCCTCTTCAAATCCACTTTTTGAGATACCAGACTATACCATTGTTGATTTTGTTGCACTCGTTCCTTATCAATTAGAAAATATCATTGAGCATACCCCAGAGAAATTAAATCAAGTTCGTTGTGCTATTGTTGGCGGCGCCGCAGTCAGTCATACGTTAAAGGAAAAAATAGAAAACTGCAGGTGCGCTATTTACGCTACATACGGCATGACAGAAACAATTTCTCACATCGCACTTCAGCGATTAAATGGAGAAAATCAACAAGATTATTTCCGGGCATTTCTATCTGTTCAGTTACGATTGGACAATCGTGGATGCCTTTGCATAAAGACAGACTATCTCAACGAAGAAATTATTACTAATGATTTGGTAGCGCTGATTGAAGAAAGAAAATTCAAATGGCTTGGGCGATTTGATAACGTTATCAATTCCGGTGGGATAAAGGTCATTCCTGAGAAAGTAGAATTGGCATTTGAAAAAATATTTGATTCCTTTCAAATAAGAAACAGGTTCTTTGTTACTGGGTTGGCAGATAAAACATTGGGAAACAAAGTCACCATTGTTATTGAGGGCCTTACTATCAATAAAGAAATTCAAAAAGAAATACTTGTTGAGGCAGGTCAAACACTAAACAAATACGAACTACCTAAGCAGTTTATATTTACCCAGCACTTCAAAGAAACGACGACGGGAAAGGTCAATCGTTCAGAAACTGTTGCCTCCATTCATTAAAACTAGGCCTCGTCTTCGGCAAACGTAAGTACATAGCCATTGTTATCGACAACCGAAAACTCAGTAGCACCATAAAAAGTCTTGTTCAACCCAACAATCACTTTTGTCTTGTCCTTTATTTTGTCATGAAAGGCTCGAATCCCCTTCAACTTTATATAAAACAACAAAGATCCTCCATCCTTACGATTTATTTGCGGCACCAGATCGCCAAGGTTTTTAAAAGTTTGAAACATAAAGGTTACCCCTTGATTCATCATCATGACCCAATCGTAGTCTCCTTTTTCGGGAACTGTCATGGTAATTTCAAAGCCAAGTTGCCTGTAGAATGCAATGGTTGCATTCATGTCTTTTACAAAAATGTTGGGAGCCAAACTTTCCATAGTTGTATTATTTAAGGCTTGGGTCACCTCACCCTTACTCCTTTCATCCCGATAGCTATCGGGAGAAGGAGCATTGGGATCGGCTAACCGCTAAGTTATTTCTTTAGATTTTTTTCAGACCTCAATTGAACCAGTTCTTTTTGCAAATCAAGGACCACGCTGGCAAGTTGCTCAACCGAAGCTTGAGGCTTTGCTTCTGCATCAGGAAACTGTACACTGATGTAGGCTTTGGCTGACCACGCCTCCACTACATCTTCTCCATCTACTTGATAGGGAGCATACTGTCTATTGTCCGAGACCAAAAACAGTTTTCCGTTCTCATCGAGATAATTGAACACTCTTTTATACACTACGCCTTCATGTTGAGTGACTAGAATATAAGTCTTTCCACTTTTAATGTCGTTTAGTTTTTCGACATACTCACCCACGATGATGGATCCCGGCATCAATGGCAACATCGAGTCGCCTTTAATCTCAAAGGCACGGTAAGTTCCCTGCTTCAACACAGGCAAGTGAAAGTGAGGTAAATCTTTTACAAATTCCGGGTCTGCATAGCCACTCAAGTATCCGGCAGCAGCCTTCACCGGTACAAACTCAATATTATCTTTTCGTTGGTTATCGACAGTGACTACCAATACTTCTTTACCTCTGCTATAAATGGCTGGAGTTTTTGGCTCCGTTTTCGTTAGATCCATTCCGATCAATGCTTCCATAGTTATACCGAAGATGGTTGCCATTTTTTGTAAAAGTTCTGCTCGCGGTTCTGCGCGACCTTCCTCATACGCACCCACAAGTGATCTTTTAATGCCCAGCTTTTGTGCAAATTCATCTTGCGTCAATTGCAATTTCTTACGAAGAGTTCGGATGTTTTCATTAAGGCTTACCATAGCTTTATTTTTTAAAGATTAATATCCTGCCTGAGTTGTTTTGTCGATTGCCAAATGAGTAAAGGTTGCGCTGAAAGTAGCGCTCGGTATTGGCCATTGCTTTGATATGCCGATCAATTTTCTCGATTACTTCAGTGACGGAAGTCTTCGGTTCAGCCAAGAGATACCCATAGAAACCATTCAACCCTTCCGTGGAAAAGTCAATCTGAAAACGGCCTGAGCTGAGTTTTTTGCTTTTGAGTTTTAGTCTGTGCGCTTCCATTAGCTAAATATTTTAGCTAAATAAATGCCATTCCCATTAATAAACAAGAAATAAACTAAATTTTTTAGTTTTTATGTTGGCTAGCTTTTACAGATATCTGGAAAATACTCTGAATATCCTTGAAAAGCCATTTATCTTGAGGTCTTAAATTTAGGGGAGGATAATCCGGATTTCAAAAGAAATGCTCCACTTAAGCGGAGCATTTCTTTTCATGTAAAATCAACAATACTTTGTGCCCTATTGCACCTTGGCAAGCCAGAGAGAAGCATTCAAATGCAAGGCAGGATGGGATGTAAAACCGGATGGCGAATCGCCGGACCAGCCATTGAATAAACTATCATTCGTGTCGCCAGTACCATCATCGGCGGGTGAGCTGTCGCCAACAAACACAACACGCCCAGTCCCATAGGTGGCCAGCAAAGCCATCACCTTTGTATTTGTTCCAACCGTACCACTCATGCGCCAGAAGAGTCCTTGTACTGTGCCATTATTAGCTGGAGTTAGGGTGGCAGTAGTTCCATTGTAGAAGGCCAATTTAGAAGCTGTACCTGCAAGTCCATTCAACACGGCTTGAGCATTCGTATTTGTTCCCGCATACACATTAGTAGTAGGCCCTTCACTGATGTCCACATAATCAACTATAAAACCAAAAGGATTATTGTTGTTGATTCCATTGTTGGTCATCAAGTCATTCCACACGCGTGGTGAATCAAATCCATCGCCATCTCTATCAGAAGGATTATACCCGTTCGCATCGGTGCCTGCGGTAGTGGCGGCAGTATGATCAGCTATCATCATCAAACCTCCGCCATTGGAAACATAATTCATGATTGCCGTTTTCTCTGCCGAAGAGAATAAACGATTTGGCTCCATGACAACAAACACATCGTAGTTAGAAAGATCCTGTGCATTGGAAGTGTTACCATAGGTGATGGACGAACCCGAAGGCAGTGACTCAACCAGGTGACCTTGCTTTACCAAGGCTACAGCCCACGAAGAGATGGCTCCTTTCCAATACGTTTCGGATGTAGAAGAAGTAATGCCAGTATAAGAAGGTGTGGGTATTCGTTGTGCTTTGGTTTCTACTGTAGTGCCTCCCGTGTATATTGGCACATTCTCTGTTCCATCTGCATCAATTTGCCAATCGGCACTGCCTGCGTTTTCATAATGGGACGCATCGAACAAAAACTTCTTGCCGGTCGCACCTCCACCTCCTCCTCCAGCGTTGTCGTTGATAACAATGTCGTCAATGTTAATGCGGTTGGTCGAGCCAGTAAGTTTGCGTATTTCCAAACGCACTGAGCCACTCACATTCAATGTAAATGTTTGATTTTGCAAAACAGTAGTGGTCGTAACGTTTGCTCCGGATTGCGTCCAGGTGCTGCCACTGTTTATTGAATACCACAGCCCCCATTGGCTCGCTGCATCACTTGAAAATGTTCCGTGATTGATGGTAACGGTACTGATGCCAGTGGTTACATCAAATAACATGGTAATCTTTCCTGTGTTGCGAATGCGTGCCGACCAGGCTCCATTCTTCAAGTCTCCCGCCAGGTTTCCCACCAAGGCATCGAACATATTCCACGATTTGCTGTGCAGCGTTACATTATCGCCACTTGATGAACCTGCGGGCGCTACATCATAAGCAGTCTTGGGGCTGCTGGCACCAACTTCAAAGTCTTCAGTGAGGACTACTGAGGTAGATAAAGCAATGACTTGTGAATTTGCCGAAGTACTTAGCGAAGAAGTAGTCGGTTTGTTTGTTTGCTGAAGGTACATTTCGCTGCACCGTGAAACAAGGAAGCCCACAAAACAAACGACAACAACAGACAGAATCGGTTTTCCTCTTTTAAACATATTTTTTGGGTTTAAATTTTAGGTGAGAACTTGAGTGCCATCAAAGATAGATCATTGCCTGCTATAGCACTTTAACACAATATTTTGTTTGTGTAAAAGTTCTTGTACCCTGTCAGTGGAATCATGCCTTATCCGGCAAGCTCTATTTTGAACCGTTTAATTGTTTACTCGGTTTTTTTTTAAAAGCTCCTTTAGATTAGTGAATGTTTCATATGGACCTTTGGTGACGAAGAGATTTACCAACAGCGGAGGTAGCGCTCCACCTGGATCTATTTGTAAGAAATAATTGATTTTGATTCTTTGGTTTGTTAATGGCGTGATAATCCATTTCTCATTTGAAATAGGCACTCGCACAAATTTCTCTTTAGTCGGAATAAAATCGGGAAGCGCTATGGATTCAACATGAGTTGATTTTGAAGCTTGATTGGGAATTATTTTCATGCGAATTACCATATCGCGATCCGACACCATAAGGGCCGGTGAATTTAACTCTTTGTAGAAAATAATTTCCTTGTCAGAAATCCGCTTTAGCACAGTCGCGGACTTTGTACCATAGGCCCACTTATCATGATTTGCAATATCCATGAGTATAGAGACAAGGTCTTCTACCCTACCGGCTAATTCAGTTTCTACTTTAATCGAATTAAACTTCGAGGTATCGGATTTTAAATCATAAACGAAAATTCCATCCTTTTCTTTTCTTAAAACCCATCCGGATTGGGAATACGTATAGCATGAGGAGGAAATTAAAAATAGGATGAAATGAATTCGTTTAATCATCTTCAATCGAACCTGATGTGATTGAAAGTTATAACATGATTAAATTGCAAACAAATAAAATATCTGCGATTTAAAAATCGATTATTCGCTAAACCGACAATACTAAAACACATGGTTACTCTGCTAAGAACCAATTCTGACAATCGCGATTTTATAGAACTTGCTAGGAAGCTTGATGCTGAACTGGCCGAGCGAGATGTTCATGATCATTCCTTCTACGCTCAATTCAATTCGATAAACAAAATCAAATACGTAGTGCTCGCCTACCAAAATGAAAAACCATTGGGTTGCGGAGCGATAAAAGAGTGCGATGCCAGCGCCATGGAAGTGAAACGAATGTACGTATCACCTGAGGTCAGAGGAAAAGGAATTGCTGCCAGAATTTTATTGTATCTCGAAAGCTGGGCCAAGGAATTGTCGTGCACTAAATGTGTTTTGGAAACAGGTAAAAGGCAGCCCGAGGCTATTCGACTGTATGAAAAATGTGGCTATAATCGAATCCCAAATTATGGGCAATACATTGGAATTGAAAACAGTGTTTGTTTCGAAAAGAAATTAAAATAGAAATTTCTTGCTTTATTGTTTGGATACAAAAACAAAATCGCTGGCCGGATCATCTTTTCCAAAACTACCGAACCTTGGTTCACTGCCAAGTTTCAAAAAATAAGTGCGAAGCTCGAGCAGCGAAAGAATCCTTCCTGTGCCTCCACCTACTTCTTTTAAAGAAAGAATAAACTTTTCGGCAAACGGTGAATGCTTCCCTGGCGTTCCATCAGCCACGTATTCTTTGCTTCCACTCGTCAAGAATTTTCGCGTGGTCTTTGTCAGCTTCTTTACCAGGTACTGTGTATCGGTAGCTTCATCCATGTCTTCTCCTGCTCGAGCCTTGGCCAATACGGGATCAATTGTTCCACCAAAGCACACATCCATCATAAGAAAAATATGTTCGCATTTAATATTATTTAATCGCTCTCTGAGTAAGATGTGCGAAATGTAACTTGATCTTCCTTTATCATTCAACAGTGAATTACTGGCTACTACATAACCTTCGCCTAAGGTTTCGTCAAACGCACCATGACCCGCGAAGAAAACGAAGAGCTGATCCTGAGGATTAAATTTCCTTGTATTGTAATCATAAATCTTAGCAAGAATTTCATCGGTTGTAGGGTTGGCGACTAACTCAGTTTGAAATCCATACTTTTCTTTTAATATCGACTCAATTGTTTTCGCGTCATTAACAGGATTTACTAAATCATCCCAATGATCATAATTATCAGTGGCGACAATCAACGCATAATCTTTACGGTTGACATCCACGGCATCGGCTATAGCATCTTTTCCGGTCAGCACGGAGCGCATACTGCTTACTTCACCTCCCTTGTTGTTAATGGCTACCAGGCGAATAATGTTCTCTCCATCCTGCAGCGTAATTTTTTGCTTAATGCTTTTTGTAAATTCGTCTTTACCCAACGCGATCGGTTTGGTTTTTGTGTCTCCTCCGCTTACTAATTCGAGCCTTACTTCCTTTAGAGGAATATTGGAAGTGATATCAGCTTCCAATTCGAGTGATTGAGCAATACTGTTTGAACGCTCAATTTTTGGCACAACCCAAACGATCTGAGGTAACGTAGTAGAAACAACTTGCTCTTTATAAGAAAGTTTGATCGCGTTGGTTTTTTCAGAAAAACCTTGACCAAAACATCCAGTTATAGATAACAGGTAAATAAATGTTAATCGCGATTGCATATCATTCTATTTATTAGTTGGAACAGATGGAGGTTCATTCAGATCGCTTGATCCACTACCACTGCCTCCCGCCAAGGCAAATGCAGCACCACCCAAAGCGATGACAGGCAAGGCCTTTAAGGCTAGTGGAATCTTGCGCTTAATATTAAATCCAGAACTTACCATCTGCTGATCTTTATTCCTACTATCAGAAACTTTTAACCGGTAGTTATCTCCTGGCTTGACGGAAGATGGTATTGTTAATTTATACTCGTGCGAGTTAGGCACGTTGGGAAATGTATAAACCAGTCTATCATTTTTATATAACTGGAAATTAAGAATGTTTTGTTGCGTGCCTCCACTCCATTTCACTAAAAATGGAACTGCTCTCTTTCTTGACTTCACTTCATTGAATCCATCAAATCGAATAAAAGGAATGTAAACTCCGCCTCGCACTTCAAGCTCCACATCTCCTTCAAAATAATTACCAAGTTCTTCTTTTGAGTTCCAGGCGATCTTTCGGTTCAAGCCAGGTTTTACTTCTAAACCAATGTCACCAGAAGTTTTGATTAGTGGCGCCAAGAAGTTGTCACGCGACGAATAAACATGAACTGTGTACGTTCTATTTTTTGTGCTGTCAATCAGATCGTAATGAAGAATTACTTTATCGGGGGTAAGCTCAACAGTCTTTATTACAAATTCCTGGGCTTGGGCGCTTACTCCCAAAGCAACAAAGACAATCAAGAATAAACTTTTCATACCCATTTATTTTTTAATCATTCGTTTAGCGGAAGTCATTGGAACGTTCATTAATCTGTAAATGAGTAATCCGGCGGCAACATCATTTCCTGAATCATCCTTCCCATCCCAATTCACTACTTGCATTCCCGGATCGGGGAAAGCATTCGTTATGGTCTTAACTTTGTTACCCAGAAGATCATAAATATTAACGTGAACATTTAAGTTCTCTGGACTTACCAGTATCGGAATTGAAACAGAGCTCATAAAAGGATTTGGATAACACTGGCCTAAGAATGTAAAGCCCGGGTCAACAACACCATCCCTTGAGTAAATAATTTTCAATTGCCTACCTTCCTTCCAAGGGAAATTGTATGAGGAAGAAGTTTTCATATCCAACCAAGTTTGATCCTGCAAATCAATCAATACAATCGCTGATTGATTCTTGAACAGAAATTGATCCCAGGAGAGAGAAGCGATCCCTTCTTTCTGTGAGCTTACTAATTCAAAAGTCCACTCATATTTATTTGAAGTCGGCACCACATCAGTTGAAAAATAGGGAGAGAAAAATTCTTTGTGCGTAGAACTCATCTCTAGATATTCAATGAACCGGGGAACAGTCATCTCATCGAATTTATCTTTTGATGTGGATGCATCAGGATGCATACCGACAGCACTTGTTTGGGCAAGGTCATTGAATTTCATTGTCATTGGTACAAGCCATTGATCTTGATCAAGAGTTGCGTCTATTTTACTTTTAGCCACTCTTCCTCCTGCGGTTGTTCTACTTGTGACGGGGAATACCACATTACCTCCATTGTCACTAAATACAAAGGCACCTTTCCATGTGGCGAGAACATCTTTCGAAACGTATTGCCCCGACTCAAATAGCCAAAGTGAGTTTAATCCCGCATTTGGGTTTGCTGATTTTATCGTTGGCCAATCTATATTAAATGGATAAGGATTTCCGATTTGGTTCCAGCCTTTATCCAAAGTCATGCTGAATGCTTCATTCTGATTTTTTTTCACCACCGAACCGGAACCGATGGCAACATCAGTTTTTGTTTTCATGTTAATCCAATAGCCACTTCCCGGCTGAATTGTCGCTGTCTCATTTTCCTTATAGGATTCAGATTGGTAATGGAATAACCGCCATACTGACTTATCGTATCTCCCCTCACTTAGTTCATCAAAGACGCTTGTTATGCCTTTGCTCTCAAGATCGTATGGAATTGAAAACATGGCGTAAGAATCCATTGTGCCGCCAAAGCTAGAAGCAAATGGAATGGTAGTTTTTGGATCTGCCTGACGATACCAGTAAATCTTAGCCGACTTGGCAATGTTACCTGCATTGTCACTGGCTTCGAAATATCCCTCAATACCTAACTGGTCGGCCCAAGCATCTTGCAATGAAACAGTATATGAAGTGGCATTTCCTGTGACTGTCACCGAATCATAATCTGTACCCACAATTGGGCGATGAATAAATTTCACCCAACTCACAGCTTTATTGTCCGTTATTGTTTCACTTACATTTAACCCATCTGAGAAGACCCCAGAGACAAGTGGAGTTATTGTTGGTGGTGCCGTGTCATCACTGGTGACAACTGAGAGACTTGAAGATATTGTGTTGTTATTCAGATTACTTTCAACTTTCACTCCGCTAGTTGCAACAACCAGCACAATATAATATGACCCGGCGGCCGCATCTGATGGAATCGTTATTTTAATTCCACCTGTCAATGGAAGGTCAACACTTGCAGCAAGAGATGCTGCTACATTTTGAGCTGTCAAAATTTGTCGATCCGTGTTTTCGTAAGTAGGATTGAGCGATAAATACCCAGTCACGGTCACATTACTTTCTACAGCTGCCGTACCAATATTTCTTACGGTGAGGAAAGCTGTAATGTCACCTCCTCGAACAACAGTAGAAGGATTGAGTGTAAGATTCGCCAACGTGAGATCAAATGACTGGTTGATAAGGTTAGCTCCAAAACCTATCTGAAGATTGTAGCCAGTAGAATTGGTACTGCCAGTAAATGACTGGCCGAGTGTTCCCTGAAGTTTATATGTTGTGCTTTGCTTAGAGCCTGAACCCGAAGAGTATGTTGAACTCTTTTGATTATAGGAAGTAGAAGTTTGGGCGCTGAGGCGAACACATACCAAGAGAAGGAGAACAAAGGCCCACCAAGTTTTTGAAAGTGATATTGAGTCTCTTATGGTCATATGGTCAGCACCTAAATTTTTAAGTTATCAAAAGCAATCATTTGGAGTAGTTAACCCAGCACAAGAAGAGGTGTCAGCAGTTCCGAAAGCATCAATTGTAAGACATACTGAATTGCTATCGCCACCACCGGCTGCTAAACTTATTCGATAATATGTTGTTGTAGATGGTGACATTGCGGGTGGATCATAATGATGAACAAGTTCATCTGGCGAAGCATAACTTGCTATTACGGTACTCCAGGTAGCATTATCAGGACTTGATTCAATTTTGAAATGAACGCCAGTAGTCCCGGAACCAAACGTTGCCTCATAAAGCCATGACAAGCGAATTGGATAATTACCAGCTACGCTACTGGTAGTGCTCCGGTGAGGGTAGGCTAATTGAATATGACACATTCCCAATTTATTCGACGAAACATAGGCTTGATCGAAAGTATCGTTGATGGCAACAGAGCCACTACATCCATCGTAGGGACAAGCACCTAAGGCTGTTGCATCACCTGCCGTAAAAACATAAGTTGAGACTAAAGTTGCGCCATTGAAAATTCTTACGCCGCAAGGAGAAAATGGCCCCATGTTAATGATCGCATGCGCTCCTCCGCCAGATACGCAATCACAGTCAGCAGCTCCAAGAGTAAAGTAATGATAGTATGGCGCAGAAATTTCTATGTTAGTAGCAGTAGAATTGTTACAAATCTGGTAGCAGGTGGAACCACTGCCAAAGGTCATATCCATGTTAAAGGTTGAGAAGTGTGTGGTCCAACCTTCGTAAACTGATTTTGATTTATTCAATACGGCTGTGCCTTCTTGTTCCCATATTCCTTTACTTCTATTGTAAGTCAAGAAAGGAATAGTAGGGCTCAATGTCTCTTTTGTGAGTATAGAAATTGTGTCAACTGGAATAGTTATCCTGGCTTTGACTCCTTTCTTGAGTTTTACTGGTTTACCGTTTTGAGATATTTCAAAATTCATTGCACCAAAACTTTTAACATAACCTCTGCAATCACCCATCCTTACTGTATTATCCCCTGGCATTCCATCACCTGCATATAGATCAATAGTTTGAATAGAAACATCAACCACACTACTTTGACCATTTAGTTCTAAACCGTTTTTTGGAATTTCAACCCGTGCACCAAGCACCGGCGGTTTGAAATTATTTAGACCCTGCTGATTGTTTTGTAAAATAGTTGGTACCTCAAAATCAATAAGCCGGCCATTGGCATCATAAACAAAAGGAACCTTCGACAATGGATTAGCCAATTGAACATTAGATCCCGGAGGAGCAGTCATTTCCGGATTGCGATCTGTAATTGTGATTAACTCACCTTCAACTTTATTAATATCAATTCTCTTCTCGAGGGCTTTGGCCATTGTAATCTTTATTTTAATCTCAGGTTTCGAATAGATCTTCGAAACAAACCCGTAGCCTTTTCGAGTTGCATTCAAAACGTATCGCTGTGTATCTTTCTTAACTGCGATTTTGAAATTACCTTCCTTGTCTGTTAAAGTTGCTTCATTTTGCAGTTCCACTTTTACGCTGTCAAGAGGCATCCCTTTTGAATTTGTGATTTTGCCAGAAAAAAATTCACTCCCACCCTTTCGATCATTGCTACAACTATTCAAAAAGAGCATGACAGCAATGCCAAGGACTACTGAGTTTGAAATGATTGATTTTTTCATTTGGGTTTAGGTTTGGGTTAAGAATTAGGTTATTGTTCGTACTTGATCAAGATAACAAAATTCTTCCCATGAATGCTGCCTGATGAAAATGGAGGTGTTGTAGTATCAATGTTGGCAACGACAACCTGAGTGGGCGTCACATACCAGTTGTAGTAAAAACCTGGATTAAGAATAAAATTAGGCCCAATGAAGTTACCCGTTATGTATTCAAGCATAATAGACACAGACAAAATCTTGGAGGCTGTGAGGCCATGGGTGATACCGACAGTTCCGCTAGTGCTGCCTGACGTAGTACCCGTTAACTTCAGCATTTTTATAATTGGAGCATTGGATCCGAGCTTTGTATAGCCATCTACTTCCAAATTTCCTGAGGTTCCAGGCGCAGTCGTGTTTCCAACATGCAGACCACCCGTTGCACCTACATAGGAAGAAGAGGTGATCGTACCTGAAGTACTAATTGCAGTTGAACCTCCGATCGTTCCGGATGTAATTGCATCTCCAGCAACTTTACCTGCAGTACTTATTGTTGCCAGTTTCGTGTCGGCAATTGCAGCACTGTTATTAATATCAGCATTGACAATCACTCCAGATGCAATTGAGGTTGCGTTACCAACCGACGTAACATCACCTGTAAGATTTGCATTCGTAGTTACGGTTGATGCATTACCATTTAATGTTGCAGTAATTGTTCCTGCACTAAAATTTCCACTGGCATCGCGCGCAACAATTGCGCTGGCTGTATTTGCATTAGTCGCCGTTGTTGCACTGTTGGAAACTTTCCCTGCCGTGATAATCGTTGCAAGTTTACTATCGGCAATAGCCGCACTGTTATTAATGTTAGCATTGGTAATCACGCCCGACGCAATAGTTGTAGTATTGCCCACGGATGTAACATCACCTGTAAGATTTGCATTCGTAGTTACGGTTGAGGAGTTACCATTTAAAGTTGCAGTTATTGTTCCTGCACTAAAATTTCCACTGGCATCGCGCGCAACGATAGTGCTAGCCGTATTTGCATTAGTTGCTGTTGTTGCACTGTTGGAAACTTTGCCAGCTGTGCTGATGGTAGCCAGCTTACTATCAGCAATAGCGGCACTACCATTAATGTCAGCATTGACAATCGCGCCAGCAGCGATGGTTGTAGTATTCCCAACCGATGTAACATCACCAGTCAGGTTTGCATTGGTTGTTACCGTTGAAGCGTTCCCGTTTAACGCTGCTGTAATTGTTCCTGCACCAAAATTTCCACTGGCATCTCGGGCTACAATGGCACTAGCCGTGTTTGTATTTGTTGCTGTAGTCGAACTATTTGGCAAAGTTGCCGCCCAGCTCAATAGTCCTGATCCGTTATTTAATAGAAAGGAATTGGTAACTCCTTGTATTGAAGGAAAAGTATAAGGTACGTCATTGACCCGGGAAAGATTTCCAGTATTATTTACGACAAACTGAGCATTATTGCCGACGTTCAAAGCGTTCAGGTCAACAATAGATTCCAGTCTTGCATCGGCCAGTGTGCCTGAGCTAACGTTGGATGCGTTAAGAGATGTAACAGTTGACCCATTGCCAGCAAACGCGAGCGCGTTAACCGTGCCGTTCACATCCAATTTTTGTGTTGGTGACGATACACCCAGTCCTAGTCTTTTATTAATATTGTCCCACACAAGATTTGCATCTGATGAAAAAGAGCTTACTCCATTCCAAAAAGCTAACAGTCCATTTACACCGCTTCCACTCAAAGCACTTCCGCCGGTAGATATTTGAAGGGAGCTACCTACCGGTGTAAGTATAATATTAGAGCCAGCTGTAATACCCAGTTTCGTACCGCTCAATGAGCCATCCGCTAAGTCATCAAGATCGGCATCGTAAGCCTGAACGTTACTTCCTATTGATAGACCCAAATTTGTTCTCGCGGCTGATGGCGTGCTAGCTCCGGTTCCTCCATTACCTATAGCCAAATTATTGGTGGTGATGTTGCTCGCATTTATTCCTGTGCCAACGATGGAACCTGAAAGAGTACCAGTAGTAATGTTAGCTGCATTAATACCTGTTCCCACCAAAGTGCCACTCAACGTTCCTGAAGTTATATTCGATGCATTTATGGAACTGATACTATAGGCATTCGAGGTCAATGTTATCCGAGGCAACAAGATCTCAGTGCCCACTTTAACTTGGAGAAAATATATTTTATCGAAAGGTAAGTCTACTGGTTTTGTGTCTCCAAGGATTACGTTATATAAGCCTTTCGTTATCATCACACTGGCCTTATCTTCAAACCAAAGTTCATTGCCGCCGGTAACCGCATCGAAGAGAGAGAACTTCATGTCTCGAGTTCCATCAATAGCTGCACTGCTTTGATCGGTTAGGTAACCCTGAAAGTTGATCGTCTTGGGCACCTGGGCAACTAAATTCAATGATACCGCAACCAAGAGAATCAGTAATGTATTTTTCATAGACAATCAATTGAGGTGGCTCAAAAATTTTAATTCAGCCTTAATGACTTAAGGGGCGCTCAGTAACCGGTTTAATGAAAAAATAATTAACCAAATTCAGGGATGTCCTCAAAATCGTAAAATCATCAACGCCCGTCTACGGAAACGGCTTCTTTCAAGAGCTTTACAATTGCATTTTCGTTGATGTCTTCCACCTTTTGGTAGATTTTATAGAACACTTGTTTGTTGGTGCCATGAGTAAGGTAACGGTCACTGTCTTTCAATTTGACGCCATACCAAAACCCCAGTAAGACTCCTTTCTTGATTCCCCCTCGTGGAATAGTTGATGGCCAAATGATACAAATGCCTTTTTTACCACGGAAGAACGGAACGTTGTATGATATTTTTTCCTTTGCTGTTGCCGGTAAATTTTCCCTGATTATTTGTCGCAGGACATCAACTATCAATCGCTCTTGCTCAGGAAGCACTTCATACAATTGAATTACCGAACTGATCTTTCCGAAGTAATCTTTTTTCATGGTCGAGCTTGTATACACTTTTTGACTCTCCAAGTAGAAAAAAGAAATTCAGCTTTTCAAATACAAGGATACTTCTGTTTCTGCAGGAAATAAGTTGGTTAGATCCCAAGCCTCCTTATTTTGATAATGAAGAAAACCTTTGAGAGGTTCTAATGGTGAAAGAAAATTATTGGTATAAATCTGGCCTGTACCCAAACCTTGCGGAAGTTCATTAGGGTATTGTGCCGTAAATTGGGCGATTGCATTCAACCCAATGTTGGACTCGAGCGCTGAAGTCATCCACCATCCGATATTATTTTCCATGGCTAACTGAATCCACTCATCACAACCACTCATCCCACCATGTAGCATTGGTTTTAAAATAATGAAGTGCGGCTTTAGTTTTTTCAGTAATCCTTCCTTCTTCTCAGGTTCGTTTATGCCAATCAGCTCTTCATCAAACGCAATAGGGATTGATGAATCGCGACATAATTGTTCCATCTCTGGCAATCCTGGTTTAATAGGCTGTTCAATAGAATGAACCTGGAAGCGTTTCAGATTTTGAATCTTCTGCAAAGCTTCTTCTTTCTTGAATGCTCCGTTCGCATCCAGGCGAATCTCAATATTCTCGCGGAAATACTTTCTACGGATGTATTGCAGCACATCACATTCCTTTTCGAAATCAATGCCGCCTACTTTCAATTTCACGCAACGATAACCATCGCGAATTTTAATTTCAACCTGCTGAAGCATAAAATCAAGACCACCCATCCATACTAGTCCGTTGATCGGAATGGGAGTTTGCTCGGTGAATTTATTTTTGAAAATTAACCGCGAACCACCATTAACCAAATCGAGAAGCGCAGTTTCAAGCGCAAACGTAATAGACGAATGTTCTCTTGCAATTTTATTGGTGTTGAAAAACTCCCTCATAGAATTGATATCACTCCATCCCTGTAAGGGCAACGACAATTTTTTATTTTGAATACCAGCAACAAAATCCGTAAGCGTGGTTTCAAATTCAGGAGTAAGTTCTTTGCTTAGATAAGGAAGAGGGCCGCATTCACCCAATCCAAATACGGCCGGGTTTGAATCATCCCATAGCTTGATAAACCATGAAGTCTTGTCGAGCATTGGCCCACGCGAAGTGCGTGCTGCAAAAGCAAACTGGAATACTTGTTTATGAATACTCGCGTTAATCATTTGAATCAATCAATTTTCAAGATACAAAAATTAGTGAAAGATGCTGGATTCTGGATACTCGATTCTAGATTCTGGCAGAAGACATTTATTTATTAAGTAAATTTGTGAAACAAGAAAATACAATGGAAGCTACCATCAGTGAACTCAATGCAATAATCAGTGATTATTCCATAAAAATTAGCTCGATTTCGGAACAGGAATTTTCAGTGAAACCTTCTTCCAACAAATGGAGCAAGAAGGAAGTACTAGGTCATTTGATTGACTCCGCTCAAAACAATCTGCGAAGGTTTATCTGTGCGCAATACGAAGCCACACCTCCAAAAATTGTATATGAACAGGATCATTGGGTGAATGCCAACGCCTATCAACAAATGGATACCAAAGAGGAAATCGCGTTGTGGATATTAATTAATAGTAGAATTGCCGCTGTTCTTAATCAAATGCCGAGTAGCTGTTATGCCAAGGAATGCGACACGGGAAAAAACTCAATCTCTCTTCATTCACTGGAGTGGCTTGCCGAAGATTATGTAAAACATTTAAAACATCATCTGAATCAAATCATTCCGAACTCATTTGATATTGTTTATTCATGACCAAGGAACAAATCTATCGGTGGCTTGAAGAAGTGAAGGATCCAGAGATTCCGGTATTGTCCTTGGTGGATCTTGGTGTGATTACTTCCGTTGAAGTCTCAGACCATGAAGTAAAAATTGAAATGACACCCACCTTCGTAGGTTGCCCAGCTTTGGATTACATGAAAATGGAGGTCGAGGCACTCTTAAAAAATAAAGGAATAGAGAGAGTTAAAGTTGAAGTCAGTTATAAAAAAGCGTGGAGCTCCGATTTGATTTCAGAGAAAGGAAGAGTTGCGTTAAAAAAATACGGCTTCGCTCCACCTCCATCAGCTCATGTGTTCGCTGATTTGGAGATTTTAGAAAATACTGTTTGTCCAAGATGCGACAGTACTAATACGGAAATGAAAAGTCCGTTTGGCCCAACCCTATGCCGCTCCATCTACTATTGCAACAATTGTAAGGAAGCCTTTGAACAGTTTAAACCGGTTTAAAATTTTGTCATGTGATTTTTTTGCATGACTGTTTTGAGTAAAGGGCTCTTCGACAAAGTTTGATAGACCACACAGTATCGTTCAGTCAATTTCAGCAAAGCATCCAATTGTTCTTGTGATGCATCCGTATCCAATTCAAAAAATAATCGAATATCTTTAAATCCAACTGGCGATTCTTTTGAAACTCCCAATGTCCCTTTGAAATCGAGATCGCCCTCCGCTCTGATAATTCCATTTTTAATATTTATTTCCAGAGAAGTAGCAACGGCTCCCAGCGTGACACCGGCGCATGCAACCAATGCTTGGAGTAACATATCTCCCGAACATACTTGTAAACCACTACCGCCTGTAGCGGGATGAAGCCCTGCTTTAATAAGGGTCTTGCCAGTATCAACACTACATGATATATCATCATTTAGGTGTCCTTCTGCCTTCAGCGTAACCAATGCAGCAGCTGGATTGATTTTATAATTTTCCTTTTTTGGGTTTTGAACTGCCTTAAGCTCTTCTTTGTTCATAGTTAATTTAATTTATGGCAGACAATTCTACATAAACATTTTGAATTTAGTATCTCGCCTATAATCTCTTGACTGCAAAAAAGAATTTGAAGAATTTTTAAACCGTTAGCAGTATCCATTGTCCAACAAAAGCCGTTTAAATAGTTATCTAAACAATAAATGAGAACTCAATTTCTGGTAGTGGCATTTGCCTTGAGTATTAATTTCCTTTATTCGCAGGAAAAAACATTTGTAAAAGAATACACCTACAAAGCCAGTGAGGCCGATAGCAGGGTTTCTTGCCGGGCTATCGCCACCAACCAACTGCGGTCGATGTTATTAAATGAGTTAGGGGTTTATGTTGAAAGTAATCAACTATTGAAAACCGATGAGGTAGCGGGCAAAAACTCGCAAGACTTCATCGAAAACATTTCTACCATCAGCGCCGGCATTACTAAGCTCAATATCCTGGGAGAAACATGGAACGGTGAAATTTTTTGGATGAAAGCTGCCATCACGGTAGATACCACAAGCCTTCAGGAGTCGCTTAAGCGGATAAGCGAGGATCATCAGAAAGTAAAAGAATTGACAGAAGTCAAACAGCGTCTTGATGACGCCAATAAAAAATTAGCAGAGTTAACGCAAGAACTCAATGATCAGAAAGAAACCAATTCAAAGGCAGTGCTCGCTGAAAAATACAATATGAAGGTGAATGAGATCAGCGCAACGAATTCAATGTACACGGCGAAAGCAAAATTTGAATCAAATGATTACATGGGAGCCATCGAAGAATTTAATAGAGTAATTGTCCTGGATCCTATGTACGCGTTGGCTTATGCCTACCGTGGGCACGCCAAAATGAAGCTAGGGAATTACGCAGATGCTATTCAAGATTTTAATAAAGCGATCGAGCTGAGACCAAAATTTGATGTGGCCTATCTTGATCGTGGTTATGCTAAAAACTTTTTTAGGGATTATGAAGGGGCCCTGGCAGACTTCACGAAAGCAATTGAAATCAGTCCTACCTACGCCAATGCCTACACTAGCCGTGGTGAAATAAGACTGAAGTTAAAAAATTACCAAGCTGCCATCTACGACTTTGATTTGGCCATTCGGTATCGACCCGATTATGCACTTGCTTATTTTAGCCGGGGAGTTGCCAAAAATTGGTTAGGCCAAAAAGACGCTTGCTCTGATTGGAACAAAGCTGCAAGATTAGATTGCATCGAAGCTTTCGATTTACTGAAGAAGTACTGTAAATAGGTTAACTGCTATTAGTTAATAGTTCTAAAACAACCATTAACTAATAACGATTAACAGACAACGTTTCAATATCTTTTTCTCCCTTTACTACCTCCCCACGAGCCTTCACGCTTCTTATCTGGGAAACTTCTTTTCCTTCCTCCGTCTCTACCTCCTCGGTCTCCACGATCTGGTCGATCACCACCAGACTTCTCCGGCCGCCGGCCGCCAGTCATTTCTAAACGCACTTTGCGACCACGCACTTCTACGCCTTCAAAACCCTTCATCACTTGGCTAGTAAATTCCTTCCCAATCTCGAAGAAAGAGTAAGCACCCTTCAAATCGATCTTTCCAATCTTGTCTTTGCTTACGTCTCCATAATCACAGATCAGGCCAAGCAAGGTGCCGGTTTCAAGGCCATCCATCTTACCAACATTGATAAAAATGCGATCTCCTGAAGAGAAGGAAGAATCAGATCCGCCATCATCAACATAAGATCTCTTCTCTGACTTGTTCAGATCACGTGCATCACGATAATATTCTAAGAACCTGTTAAATTCAATTGAAGCAAAACGCTTTATAATATCTTCTTTGCTCAAATCTTTCAATTCATGATACACTTCGGGTAAGAATGAATCGATCTCCTCCTCATTCACTTCCACATGACGGACTTTGTGTACTAACCCAACAATCTTTTGCTGGCATACTTCATCACCGGTAGGCACTAAAACTTTCGTGAATTTCCGTTTCAGCATTTTTTCAACCATGCTAATGCGGCCCACTTCCTTCTTTGAAACAATTGCCAGTGAAATTCCCTTTTTTCCAGCACGGGCGGTTCTTCCGCTTCGATGTGTATAAAACTCCATCTCATCCGGCATGTTCATGTGAATCACGTGTGTAATGTTGTTTACATCGATACCGCGTGCCGCTACATCCGTGGCTACCAACAATTGCAATGTTTTATCTTTAAAATTCTTCATCACACGATCGCGTTGAACCTGGGTAAGATCGCCGTGAAGCGGATCAGCGTTATAGCCATCTTTAATAAGATGTTCAGCAATCCTTTGCGTATCCATCTTCGTGCGGCAAAAGATTACACCAAAAATATCGGGCGTATAATCAACAAATCGTTTCAACGCTAAATACTTGTCGCGCTCATCTACCACAACAAACTGGTGATCGATATTTTCATTACCAGATTGGCGGCCTTCCATGGTCAACTCTTTCGGGTTGTTCATGTAGTTGCTGGCAATCTCACGCACTTCACGTGGCATCGTGGCAGAAAACAGCCACACTTTTTTACTGTCCGGAGTGGTCGAAAGAATTTCATCTATATCTTCCTTGAAGCCCATGTTCAGCATTTCATCGGCTTCATCAAGAACAACGAACTGAATATGCGTAAGGTCAACCACTTTTCTGGAAAGTAAATCGATTAATCGACCTGGTGTGGCCACAATGATCTGCGCTCCCTGCCTGATTTTTCTGATCTGATCTGAGATACTGGCACCTCCGTAAACCGTAACGATGTTGAGGCGTTTTACTTTTTGCATGAAGCGATCAAGGTCGTTGGTAATCTGCACACTCAACTCACGTGTTGGTGCAACAATCAGAGCCTGAGTGGCACGGTTTTTTTCATCTACTAACTCTATCAACGGCAAGCCAAAGGCTGCTGTTTTGCCAGTGCCGGTTTGGGCAAGCCCAACTAAGTCAGTGTCTCCTTGAAGCAAAATAGGTATTGCTTTTTCCTGGATGGGCGTGGGTGTTTCAAAACCCAATTGGTGGATCGCTTCCACCAGTTCCCCGGAAAGTCCCAGGGCTTCAAAAGATTTCATGTGGTATTGTTTATTTTTTATGGTCACATGGAATGGCCGACCAGTTTTCATCTGTTAGATGAACAAAATGCATGGCCATTTCACTTAGTTATTGTAACGTAAGCCGCAAAGGTAGGGAAATAAATTAGCCTGTTGTCTTTTAAGTAGTTTACCATGAAATGTGTGCAGTATGCCAAATAATCCATTGCGTTATTGGTAATACTCGATATATTACCTTCATAGAGTCTTAATAAAGGTAACACAGTTACTTCTATCTGTTTTGGGGAATAAAACACTACCTTTTGAATTTAATCACCTATGGTTTGGCTTAAACGAATACTCTTACATGTTATTGGTGTGCTCTTAGCTTCCTGCTCAGTCACAAATGACGACTATATAATCAAGGGACTTGACGCATCACCTACACTTGCCATACCTCTTGCCTATGGTGATCTATCGATTGCTGATTTAATCAGTAAAAAAGATTCGGCAAACATAAAAGTTCAGGGGGATAGTGTTGTATACCTTAGTTATGATCAGTTTCTCATTTCGCAAGACATCCGTAATCTTATTACGATCCCTGATGTAGGAACTACCACTACACCGATGGCGGTTCCACCTGGCACCTATCCACCAGCACCAAATGATCTTACGGTGGCCACTGTTAATCATCTCGTCGATTTGAATTTAAGCCATGAAAAACTAACTGAAATCGATTTCAAATCAGGAGCCCTTTCTTATGCTATAGGTCTTTCTCAACCCAACGCGAATCTCAAATACGCTATTTTGATTTCTATTCCAGAATTCATTTCAAAAGTAGATGGCTCGATCTTTTCGCAGCAAGTATCCGGAACAGGGACAATTCAACTTTCAAACTACGTTTTCAAAAGCAATGTCGCTAATAAATTTAACCTCAACCTAAGTGTTATTATAAAGAAATCATCTAGCTCAGTGACGATTGCTCCTGGCACAACCGTCAATTCGCAAATCTCTTTTGCAGGAATAGATTTTACCTACATCAAAGGATTTTTCGGAGATCAGACGGTTACTACAAAACCTCAAACATTAGACATCCACGCCTTTGGCAGTTCTCTTTTGAATGGCCACAACATCTCTTTTGCTCAGCCAGCTCTCAGTTTAACTGTGGTCAACGATTATGGCGTTCCATTGGAGGTGAATTTTATCAAACTGGAAGCTCGCAAGCAGGGCAACGCGCTCCCCATGCAAACCAATCCGGTTAGCCCAATACTTGTCAATCAGCCGTTAACGATGGGAGCGTCGGCCAATACCGTTGTCAACGTCACGAACGTTGGTGCATTGATCAATTTTGTACCTACACAATTTTACTATCAGGCGACAGCAAGAATAAATAAGGGGCAGGTAAGCGGAGTCAATTTTATGGCAGACACCAGCAAGATGAGAGTTCATATGCAAGTGAATGTTCCTTTGTATGGAAAAGCCTCCGACATTATCATGGCCGACACTGTCGACGCTGGTTTTGGTAACCTGGAAGGATCCAAGATTGCGACTGCCTCCCTTAAGACGAATGTGACGAATGAACTTCCGCTGGACGTCTCTCTGCAATTTTACTTTGTGGATCAAAACTACAAGGTCCTTGACTCGTTATTGGATTCCTCGCAATCCAATATTGTGAAGGGCAGTTTGGTTACGGCTGCCGGTGAACTGCAGACCGCCAGCGTTAACGATAAACTTATTCCATTGGATGGCTCGAAAATTTCTAAAGTCTTTGGAGCCAAAAAAATCATCATCAAAGCGCTGATGAATACTTCGAAGGATGCAACCGGATCGCAGGTGGATGTGAAATTCAAATCGACCTATAAAATCAAAATCAAAATCGGCCTGGAGGCTAAGCTTAAAATTGTATCTAACTTCTGATGGAAAAGAGAGTCTTCTTACCAATTGCGCTACTATTTGTAACTGCACTGGCCTATGCCCAAAGTGAAGGAACACTTTCATTTATGAATAGCCTGCCCCAGGTAAGCTATAATAATCCAGCGTTTGTGGCACCCTATAAAGTAGCGGTGAGCCTTCCCAGTTCTTCGATGGTTGTATTTTATTCCAATAACGGATTTTCTTATAGCGACCTGATTTCCCGAGTCAATGATTCAACGAAAGTTGATTTAACAAAATTCAACAGTGCCCTTAAGTCGAAAAACTACATTACTCAGGCTCTGCAGGATGACATGTTACGGTTCTGCATAAAGATCAACCCAAAGCTCGTCCTCACATTCAGCTCCACAGCAAAGACTTATTCTCAGTTCATGTTTCCAAAAGATATGATCGGAATTTTTGCAAACGGAACACAACCGTACATTGGCAAAACGGCTACTGTTTCACCGCAATTTGACGCCACCATGTTTATCGAATCAGCAATGGGCGGATCCTATCGCATTAACGAAAACCTCACTATTGGCGCGCGGTTTAAATGGCTAAAAGGATTGGCCAATGTGAATACCCAGAACGCTACGTTAAACCTCGCGGTAGATCCTGCTAATTACGCGCTTACAGTGAACGCCGATGCCAGCATTCGCACATCGGGTATTCAAAATTTTGGGCAGTCCGGTTTTAATCTTAGCAAAAGTTACTCAAGCTACCTTCAAAATAATGGACTGGCCGTCGATCTTGGAGCAACGTATCGCCTTAACAAACTTATGTTGGGTGCAAGTTTGATTGACATCGGTTATATCAATTGGAGAAACAACACCTACCAGTACTCTTTAAATTCCACGGCAACATATACATTTCAAGGCATCGATTTAGGCAAGGTGATCAGTGGAAACTCCGACTACTTAAAATCCGAAGGAGATTCCATTCAAAATAAATTCAAATTCAAAGAAACTCCGATGGGCTCGTACCGCACTTCCATTCCGGGCAAAATGTATCTCAGCGCAATGTATGAGCTTATGAAAAATTTTACAGCGGGTGCAGTTTTCTTTTCAGAAAAATACCGCGACCGGATTTCCCCAGGCGTCACTTTGGGCGTAACCAAGAATTTTGGCCGTTGGTTTACTGCCGCGGGAACCTATACACTTTCTAACACATCCGCTAATAATCTCGGGATGGGCATGTCATTGAATCTGCCGGGTGTACAGATTTTCGCAGTAGGCGATAATCTGTTAGGTATCCCGCTAAGTGGTCAATACTTAAATAAATACATCAACAGTTTGCAATATTTTAATCTCCGCCTGGGATTGAATCTGGTTTTTGGCAGGGATAAGAACCCGAGTAAAAAACAAGCTACTGATCCACCGGTCAAACCGCAAGAGCCTTAAATCACAGGCATAAGACGGTAACGATAATATCCTCAACGATGGTAAATAGCAATGCCGTTATTAAAGATTTAAAAGTGAAAGGTGACAGATCCCTGCAGCAATTAATTCAACAAACGATTGATCCTTCCTTTCATGGATATATTCTTACACTACCTGAATACGAACTAATCTTCAGGTTATCTTTATAGAAAAATTTCTTTATGAACTTCGTTTATATTTTGGGATTATCCGCAGGCGTTTGCACCACATTAGCTTTTTTGCCGCAAGTCATCAAGACGTGGAAAAGTCGCTCAGCCAAAGACCTTTCCTTGGGTATGTTTTCACTATTTTGTTTTGGGGTAATACAGTGGCTCGCCTATGGCATCTTTCAAAAGGATGTTCCTGTGATCGCTGCTAATCTTATCACGCTGATGCTTGCCTCCACACTCTTGTTTTTCAAGCTGCGGTTTAAAGATTAGGAACCACTGAGCGGCTCAGATATTTTTACCAGCCCTTTTCTAATAGCTTCGAGTGCCATACCCGTGCGACTTTGCACATTGAATTTTTTAAAAAGCGACTCTCGGTAGCCATCAATAGTGCGTTCACTCAATTTCATGATTCCGGCAATCTGTCGGTACGTTTTATCGCTACATGCCAATACCAAAAATTCTTTTTCTTTTTCAGTTAAATGAGTTTTCTCACTTTCATTGTTAGCTACCAACTTACTATAGTTGAGTAAGTGATGATCTGAGTTGTAATGCCCCTTATGATAGATTTGATTTAGTGCCAATTCAAAGTCATTAGGGTGAGTATCTTTAAATAAATAAGCACAGCAACCAGCTTTAAACATGTTGATAATCGACTGATCGTTATCATTCATGGATAAAGCAGCCAGCTTAATTGTGGGGTAGTTTGCCCGCATCCAGGTTGCTGTTTGCACGCCATTCATAATGGGCATGTTTACGTCAATCAACAGGATATCCGGCTGCACCTTCGCAGATTTCAATTTTTCCTGAAGGTCGACGCCATTTCTAGCATCCACTACCACTGTAAAGCCTTTGAAGCTGGATAGCATCATTTCAAGCGACTTGCTGAAAAGCTGATGGTCATCAACTAAACCAATATTGATATTCATACTATTTCTTGAATTGGAATTTGAACGTTCACTGCTGTTCCTGATCCGCTGGATTGCCACTTTGCCGATCCACCTAACATTTGTGCCCTGCTCTTTATATTAATCATTCCGACACCCTGAAGTGAGCTGTTTGAAACATCGAAACCTTTGCCATTGTCTTCAATCATCACCTTAAGATTACCGTCCCCCTGCTCTACCAGAATATTGATGTGGTCAGCCTTGCCATGCTTTAATGAATTTTGAAATGCCTCCTGTACAATGCGAAAAAGCATTAGTTGTCGATCTGATGGTAAATTGATTATCTCCGGATGGTGGATGGTCATTTCAAATTCTTTCGTTGCATTGATGCGCCTGGCTTCGGCATCAAGGTTTTCTATAAAATCAAATTGTTCAAGCCAATCCTTGTTGAGCGATTTGCTCATCGCTCTGAGTTCTGTAATTGCCTTTGCAACTGTTTCTTCTGCCAATTTAAGTTCTTCCATGGGGCTGGTTAAAGCGCGTCTTGTTACGCCAATCAAAAGTTTTGAACTGCTCAAAAGCTGGCCCACATTGTCGTGCAGTTCGCGGCTAAGTTGGTTAAGTGTTTCTTCCTGTGCTTCTATTCGGGTGGTAAGCAATTCTTTTTGAAAATGATTGCTCAGTTCCTGTTTCTCCAAAATGAATTGGAGTTGCTTCCTTTGATATATTAAAAAAAGCACAATAATTCCAACCGCCACGGCCAAGAAAAAGGTGGATCCGACAAGTATCATGGTAATTTCTTGCGAAAGGATATCCATATTGAGCTGCCCAGGGTTAAAAGGGAGCTTAAAAATAGTAGAACATTATGAACTCCCCATACGGCAGTGAGCAAGTCTCTGTTATTAAGTGAATACAGTTCAGCTGGTAATATCTTCCTGGTGAGATAGTTAAACGAAAGAAAAATAACAAAAGATCCAAGAAAATAGATCATCAAAGACGATACAAACCAAAATTCGAAATTAAACCATAATGATTCATCCGAAACGTTGGTGAGGGTTTGGTGCATAAATATGAAGATCATAATTACGATGCCGATAGACAGAATAACATAACCTGTGCTATCAAACAAAGGTGAGCCCTTAAGGACGATATTATTAAGAATATAATAGACTGTGTGAATGATGCAAATGGCAATGATAATCGCCTTCTTTCTAAAGGTCGATAAAGTCAAATAGAAATAAGCCCCAATACAAAGCGACGTTAGCAAAAACATAAAGTCGTATATTCCAATATTTGTAATATTCGCTCTCGTCAGAAAACTAGCCTTGGCCATTAAAACAGCTCCAATAAAATAATATCCGGAAAGGACCTTATATCGGAGATTCCCAGGCTTATTCCAACTATAGAATAAGACAGACACCAAGTAGGTGAAATAAGACGTTGGCTCGAGATAGTCTGAGATTATGTGAAGCAAGGTTCTTTGGATTCATGAAAACCGCAAGAGATCAATGTTGAAAACAAACACATTTCGTCTCTCGTGGCTTTATATTATTAATTGAATAGCAATTGGTTATTTTAAAGGTCAAATTAATTTGCAGTGGAGCATGGCGGAGTAGGGCAACCACTGTCCATATCCCGTGTTTTAATTGGTTTACCTTTAAGGTATCCAACCGCTGCAATGCGCAACGCGCCAACTTTTTCGCCTTGTTTGGTAACTGCCTCTTCCACAGTCACCGTAAATTGTACTTTGTCAGGGTTGTTGCTTAGTATCCCCTTCAATGTGCTTGCACTAAATATGAATTGTAATGCTGTACTGGAATTTGTTTTTTTTGCCATTGTCTTTTAGTTTTAGATTAAAGTTTAACTACATAAAAAATCAAAAATGACCATTTTTTGAATAATATGCTACGGGGTTTCTCCCGTACCTCATACGGGAAAAATACCCTCCAAAAATAAGGAGAGAATATCATTGACTGGAATTGATTATGTGTCAATCTTTGATTAGGGAATTATCAAAGGTTTTTCACTCATAAATTTAGAGTCCAAGAACTCACCAACTAAAGTTTCTGGTGCAAAGTTGGTATAGAAGGGCTACACCTTAAATAAGATTAAGTCAAAGAGATTATAAAAATTAATTCAAATGAATAAAGCATTACTTGTTGGGATCAATAAATATCCAGGCAACGAACTCAATGGTTGCGTAAATGATGTGCAAGAGATGGCGGGCTTTCTTACCACCAAATGCAATTTTGCCCATGGCGATATTCGGTTGCTCACAGACGCACGCGCTACCACCCAGAGCATTCGCGAAAGGTTGAATTGGCTTCTCGACGGGCTGAAGCCAGGTGATCGTGCGTTTTTTCAATACAGCGGTCATGGGGCACAGGTGGCCACGCGCAATCCCAAAGCAGAAGTAGATGGACTGGATGAAGTGATCTGTCCTGTGGACTTTGACTGGTCAAACACACACATGATACGCGACCAAGAATTCAATAAACTTTTTACATCTATTCCTTCTGGTGTAGAGTTTGTATGGGTTTCTGATTCCTGTCATTCCGGCGACCTCACCCGCGATTTTTCCAAACCAAAGGGGCAACCTAAAACCAAGCACCGTACCATCCTTCCACCCGCCGATCTTGATTGGCGACTACGTACTGCCAAAGAACAAAATATTCATGCACTCACCATGAATAAGGCACCAGGCAATCTCAATGTGGCACTTCTCGCTGGATGCAAGTCTAGCCAGATTTCTGCTGATGCTTACATAAAGGGCCGCTATTATGGTGCATTCACTTATTATTTATTGTCGGAATTAAAGAAAACCGGAGGCACAGCTGAAAATCTGGTTGCTATAGTGAAAAATGTACACAAGGTCTTGAAAAAAAATAAATACGGGCAAGAGCCACAGGTAGAAGGCAATCCGTCAATAATTACTAAACCTTTTTTAAAGTAGTTATACCAGTGGCCCGTAAGAAAATCTCGAAGTAATACAAGCAGCGCCTCTCTGAGTCAACGATAGCAATTGATCTTCAGCTACTGTCCTAATGGTGATTCATTTTTTATGACAAAGGTTTTCATTTTGGAAATAATCATTCCAAATAAGTCCTAATGACAAAAAAAACATCTTAAATTTCATTTTATGATGTGCTTTTTGGTGTGGGTTTTTAGGCAAGTTGACTTTGGCTCATCCAATGGCTTGCCTATCCGGGGTATGTTGTTATTTCAAGAGCGTCCTGCCTCACTAAGTTCATTGGTGGAGCAGCAAAATGAGCAGGTTCAGCGCGCCCTTATTATGGTGCTCATCCCTGTTGTGGTAGCGTTCTCATTCATCGTTTTTGTTTTTTATCGCTCTAAGCGAGAAACTTTTTTCAAACACCATGAAGCTAACCTTAAACTGAGCATCGCGGAAGGGGAATTAAAAGCACTACGAGCGCAGATGAGTCCTCACTTTATTTTTAATTGCCTTAATTCTATTCATCATTACATGCATACCAACCAAGCCCAGGCAGGTGAGTATCTGGTAAAGTTTTCTCAGCTTATCAGGCATGTGTTGGAAAGCTCAGCACTTCGTATGGTACCTTTGATGGACGAGGTTGAGGCCAATAAAAATTACATTCGATTAGAGCAACTTCGCCTTAATCATTCATTTGACTTTCAAATCCAATTTAGTGAGGACCTTCATGCAGAAAAGATTAATATCCCCCCCATGTTGATTCAACCGTTTATTGAAAATTCAATCTGGCACGGCCTTAATCAAGCTGGTGAAGGAGGTAGAATCGATATTATATTTTCAAAATTGGATGACCGGCACATTCAATGCATAGTGGAAGATAATGGCAAAGTGACGGAAACCAAGTCAGAACTCGACTTATCGCGGGTAGTAAAAAAGACTTCGATGGGTATGACCCTTATTCAGGAACGGATTAATATTATTAATTCCCTAAATGGAACAAAAGCAAAATTTGAAATCCAGCTTCGCCCCGATGGGAAGACCGGAAAACGCATCAACCTTGTTATACCTTATGAGGACTGAACAATGAAATACACGGTCGTCTTGGTTGAAGATGAACTTCATCAGCAACAAACTATTACGGAAATGCTTTCTTCATTTCCTGAATTTCAGTTAGTGGGAATGGCCTCCACCATTGAAGAAGGAGAAGCCCTACTTCAGTCGGCAAAACCAGACCTTGCCTTGCTCGATGTGATGATATCATCTCAAACATCGTTCGATATGCTGGGCAAAATGAAACGAATATCTTTCGAAATAATTTTTACCACCTCCTATGATCATTTTGCAGTACAGGCATTCCGCCTTTCTGCAATTGACTATCTGATGAAGCCTATTGCGCGAAATGATTTTGCACAGGCTTTAGAAAAATTTAAGCAGCAGCAGGTCAACCACAATAAAGGAGCGACCATACAGAATTTACTCTCCAACCTTCAACTACCAGAAGCGGATCCGAAAACAAAAATTGCGTTGCCTACATCCAATGGATTTTTATTTGTTTCCATTAAAGACGTTATCCGATGCGAGTCCGATAACAATTACACCACGTTTCACAACTGTGATAAAAGCAAAATCATCATTTCAAAAACGATGAAAGAAATTGAACTGATGCTGTTGGGTTATCATTTTTTCAGGGTTCATAATTCGCATTTGATTAATTTGGAGTGCGTCAAAGAATACATCAAAGGTGAAGGAGGCTCGGTTCGAATGACAGATGGTTCTGTCATCGAAGTTTCTCGAAGGCGCAAAGACGAATTCCTCCAGCAGCTCCATCGGCTCTAACCATTTTCTCTTCCTTTCCTACCATTATCTAAGCCAAGTCCACCAATTTCTAATTGGTGGTTTTTTGATTTGACCAAGCGCCATAGCTTGGGTCCAAATTACATAATGATATGGCAAAAATGATCGCTTCCGCATTTGTTGGCAATGGTTCGTTGCGACTCTATCTCAACAATGAACTGGTTATAAAAGATTCCGATTCCATTTTGGTCGATGTTGAAGAAAACCAGGACAACATCGTCCATTGGTTTGTCAGTGGCCGTGGTCCTTACTCCATCACTATCTCATCACCGAAAGAGGCAGAGTTTCAATTGACGAAAATGGTGAATGCGTCTGGTAAAGACATTGATTCTTTTTCCTTTCGCTCATGACTTGCCTTAAATCCTCTTAAAACAATTATCTACCTTCTAAACCATCCACTATGTCACAACTAATGCCGTACAAAAGACTGATTCCTGCCGACAAGAAATCAACGGGCAATGAAACTGCCATTGATTTAATTTATAATTTTCTCAATGAACCTGCCTTGAGAGGACTTTCAGATCTTGCTATCGGTGGAACTTTTCCGTTGAGCAGCTTTCAACTCGGAAAGGAATCTTGTGCCAAACAATTCTGGTATTGTTATGACCGCAGTCAAGCCCAACCGGAGGTATATCTTGCCGTTGAAGACTCTAAACAGGAATGGCCACGCAACAGAAAGCCCTCTGAAATTCCTACGACACCGGAGACGAATACTCTCCAAAGGCCGGTAACACCCTTTACATTCGACGATCAGAATTTTGATCGTACTGATATTGCACAGGTGGATCGATTTCTCCAACAACACAAGGATGGTAACCGAATAACCAAGGCAATTAATTGCGCTGATGTAAAAAGTTTTGGAAATGCCTTTCTCGAAAACTTTGGAGGAAAAAAAGAGAATAGGGAATTCTGCTATTATCCCATAGCCTATTTCGAAAATTTTACGCCTGAAACTAGCCAATACGTAATTGATGATTTTTTAAAGATTGGAGATATTCACCACGTGCGCTATTATTTTGGTTTAGAGACATCCAAAGGCCACGGTGCCAATCGCATACGTGTAGTACTTTTCCCTATTGGCAAGGAGCAAACACGGCTTCAGGGAAAAGGTGGAGTCAATGATGTTTTGCAATGGAGTTGGCCTCCAGACGGTGACGACTTATTCTTTCTTGACAGGAGTAAGAAGTCACGTAACAACGAACACAAAAGCGTAGAGTTTTTCTCAGAACCGCACACTGCTGTTGTAATCTAAAAGCATTTCCATATTTTAGTGCCGATTGCTAAAACACAATTCGTCTCGGCATGGATATCGTTGCAGATTGGATACCGATTGCTTCCACATTTTCGGTGCTAGTGCCGTTATTTCTATTGTTAAGGAATTTCAAAAGCCACGACATAGAGATCAAGGCACTAGCACTATACTTAGCAATTGGTTTTATCATCGACGTAGGCACGTGGTATTTTTATTCCTCCAAAAACAGTGCGGCTCGTCATAGCCTTCACCACGCCTTCGATCTCTATGAAGAAATCTTTTTGTATTGGTTTTTAGGAAAAGTGTCGCCCTATGTGCGTGTAAAGCCCTATTTCACCCACGCATGGATCATGCTTGTTCCATTTTGGTTAATGCGTTTTTACTACCCAGAGTGGGCTGCGTGGTTCAAGACATCAACAGAAGTGTTCATCGCATTTGCGTCTTGTTTTTTTATTCTTCGCATGGTTGAAAAGACCGATGAGGATATTTCCAGGAATTTAACAGTATGGATTTTACTCGGCATTTTCTTTTATTCCTTTTCCACCTATTTCATAATGGGTATCATTAGGCCCTTATTTTCGAAGGCCTGGTATTCACATAATCTGATGAATATTACTACAAACCTTATCTATTGTTTTGGTTTTATCAGGGCAAAAAAGGAGTTTCCTCTAAATATGTAGTTACCAAATTCTTCCAAGTTCTAACCGAATTCTAATCCATACCAGCCGAGTTCTATTTATCGGTTGAAGGCTATCGACGCAAAAGCTAGCTTAAGAAAATAAGTTTAAAGAGCCTTTTGTCGTTTTGTCTGGACCAGAATTTAAAGACTCCAAATGAATTAGTAGCATGCAGCTATTGAAATTATTTATCCCTATTTTCAAGAGTCGATCACCGAAAGTACAGGAAGATCTCGCCATCTATAAAGTGATCACACCCACTGACACGTATTGCGGGCAAATCATTTATCAGGACGATGTTATGATGTGGTTGAAAGTTACGGGTAAGCACGTGAAAGTCCTCAAGGAGAATATTGTGAAGATAACGATCATATAACAAGGTTCAATTGCGAATATCTAGCTTTACGAGCGCACTATAAATTAAAATACCCTCCCATGATCACCATTAACTCCAATTGCATCAACCTCATTAAAAATTTTGAAGGTCTGGTACTTCACCCCTACCATGGTGCTGCTGACAGACCGGAGATTTTTACTATCGGTTATGGCACGATCAAATATCCACCCTATTATTTGCGTGGAAAGATGGTAGCTCTCACTGATCCACCCATCTCTGAAACCCAGGCCGAAAACTTTTTGCATTATGAAGTTTCGCAAAAGTCAACAGCCATAGATTTGTTGCTGCGAGATGATTTGTCTCCCAACCAATTCGGCGCGTTAGTTTCCTTTGCCTACAATTTGGGTGATATAGCGCTGAAGCAAAGTACATTGCGAATGAAGGTAAATAAAAACCCAGATGACCCAACAATCCGGGATGAGTTTATGCGGTGGGTGCATTCAAATGGCGCAGTCGTCGAAGGGCTTATCCGGAGAAGAAGAGCGGAGGCTGATTTATATTTTCAGGTTTAAGTTCAACGGAAAAATTCAAGCATATTGAATCATTTCTCATTAAGTAAGGTTACAAGTATCCTAAAAGTAATCGCCAAATTCTCCTTCATTCCTTCCAAATTCTAATTTATTTTAACCGAAATCTAATTATTACTTGAAGGTTTCTTTTTCAAGAAGTAGCTTGAGGTTCAGTACCTTAAGCATCTCCTAAAAATGAAATCCATAATTGGCCCAACCTGTCTGGCAATTGCCCTGGTTATTGCTTTTATATCAAAGGCGCAAGTAAACAATTCAAGCATCCTGGTTATCTCAGGAGGAGGTGCTCGTGGAGCATGGGGAGCTGGAGTTGCCAAACACCTCATCGTAGAAGAAAAAAGAACTTACTCCGTCGCCATTGGCACAAGCACCGGCAGCTTGATGGGACCGCTTGTTTTACTTCACAAATTTGATACTCTTGAAAAGGCTTATACTTCGGTTACTCAACGTAGTATATTTAATGTAAATCCCTTTAATAGTAAGGGGGATATTAAAGCGTTCAATGGAATCTGGCGCGCCTTATTCTATAGAACGCTCGGAGAATCTAAAAACCTCCTTACAAGAATCAAAGAAAACTTTACGCTCAACGATTATAACCTTCTAAAAAAAAGTGGCAAAGAGTTTTTCTCTACCGTCACCAATATGACGGACTACAATCCCTACTACATGTCCACCAAAAAATATTCTTATGACAGCACCGTGAATTGGATATGGGCCTCCGCCAATCAACCGGTGTTCATGTCAATCTTTGAAACGGAGTCCAACCCTGAAAAACGAAAGAAAGAAAAGAAAACATGTTACTGGCAAGACGGAGGTTTACGTGAAGCAGTGCCACTGACAAAAGCAGTTAACCTGGCGGTCCATAGGGGCATTTATAATATTGATGTAATTGTTCACAGCACCAAGCAACCTACCGATATCACCTGGAAACCGAAGGGCGTTTTAACAGGGTTGGAAAGAACAATTGATATACTTACTGAGTCTGTTAAAAAACAAAACATCGAGACTGGTGTATTACTAGAAAAGCTGCAGCGCTGCGAGAAGGAAAGCGCAAGTGATATAGGCTCACAATTGTTTACTGTCAGCATATATTATATGTACGATGAAGATTACAATCTGTTGAGTAACAGTTTACTCTTTGACCCTGTCATCATGCGCAAAATGTGGGATAGTGGTGCAAAGGGTCATGCTAGAAAATCAACTTACAAAGTCACGGCAGTGACTCTTCAAGATATGATTCATTAAAAAACGGAGCAAACCAAAAATTTAAAGACGAGTAGGCATCATACACAAATAATGACTATTATTCCGACTTCACACCCCACTTAAGCTTAAACCTATGACCTCCTTCCCTATTCTCGACCTAATAGCCGGCATGATCTTTATTTATTTCCTGCTGGCGCTTATCAACAACTCTTGCATAGAGCTCTATTCCGCATTCATGGGTTTAAGAGCTGTCATGTTGGAAAAGTGGATCAAAACTACTTTTGAAGATGCTGCCAGCAGTATTAGCGATCATGTGATGCTCAACGGTATGAGCCCAAAAGGAAAAACTGCTCATTATATGAATGGCAAAAGTTTTGGAAGAACAATTGCAGAGCTGGTCTATGCATCCATAGAAAAACCTCAATCAAGCTCATCAGCCATCCGTACGCTGGATGCTTTCAGTATTGATGCAGCTATTGGTAAATCTAAATTTCCGGAGACTGTAAAGAAATTGCTGCACACATTCGTATCCAAGACGCATGCTCAAAAGAAGCTTGACGATGCCACGAACGAAGCAATGCATTTTGAAGAACAGATTGAACACTGGTTTGACAGCATCATGGAGCGGCTCACCGGTCACTACAAACGCAAGACGGTTTTGTATACTTTCATTTTTGCAACGATCACCACGGTGGCGCTTAATGTAGATTCGCTTCAACTCGCCTCCTACCTCTACAACAATCCTGATGCAAGACAAAAACTGGCGAATGCATCGTACAATGCCGCACAAGACACAAGCTATGTAAATAAAGTTACAGCCATTCAGCAAAAGGCCAGTGTATTGATAAAAGATTCTGCTGCAGGAGATACAGTGAAAAAGGTAGCCCAGTCACTCAATCAGGTAGTTGCGGAGATGAAAGTGCAAAAAGCAAACATGGATAAAACTATAGCTACTATGAGCATGAACATCCCCATTGGCTGGCCTGATAAGGAATACGCACTTGCTACAAAAAACTGCTCTTCCTGTTGGTTTATTTTAAAAAAAACCGGTGGCCTGCTCATGACCATTCTGGCAATTTGCCTGGGGGCACCGTTTTGGTTTGATGTACTGGGCAAAGTAGCGAACCTACGTAGTAGCCTGAAACCGGCAGACAAAGAAGAAAAAAAAACTAAATAATAAACAATGGAAACCCTAAAAAAAGCAGTACCCATTATCATGTTGATCATTGGATGCCTGATACTTTATCAAGTATTCGCATCCAATTCCAAATTGCAGACCGCCATAAAAACCCTTGATGGAACGAAAAAAAAACTTGACTCCGCTGCATTGGAAGTCAAGTACTCAAAAACACAAGTGGATTCTCTTCAGCAAAGCCTCGCACGGTTTAGTGCCTATATCATCGATATCCAGGGAAGGCTTGAGAGGCTTGATTTAGAAAAAAGGATTAATGATCAATCCTTTCATAATAAAAGAGACAGTATTCAGGTCCGGTTAAAAGAACTCAACAAGACTGTGGACCTAACGGGCGAAGCATTACCAGAGGTGAAAGTGATTGACACGAAAACCAACACAACCAAACCATGAAGAAATTTATTTTTGTCTACTCCCTGATGACGATACTGACCATGTCTAAACTAATGGCTCAATCATTTGATTGTTTGGGGTTAAGTGCTAGCCGCTATTATTTGAACGATACAATTCACGTGCGTTGCGATACAGTTTACTTGCTTAACAAAGTAACCTATTCTTTTTATAAAGATCATTTGAAAAAAATAAATACCGCTGATCCAAAACTTAAAGAATTGGTTGGAGCTCAAAATGAATTAATCAAGCTCTACGAAAAGAGAATTTCAGATCTCAATATGGAATATGACCAGGTAAGAAAGACACTTGGGGAAGACCTGAAGGTATCGACTAAGTTTATTGAAACTTCAAACAACGACCTGACCGGGATCAAGAGCTCATTGTCCAAATTACAAAGTGATATTTTGACTGCTAAAGATGGTGTTAATGCAGCTAATGGAATACTGAAAGAGGAGGTTCACAAAGCCCGTGCAAGCAACTGGAAATGGGGAGCTGGTGGTTTAGTGTTTGGAGTAGTGGTTGGATTATTGATCAATAAAAATTGAACGCGATTGATGGCTTCGATAACTAACACCAACTTCAAAACCAAAATAATGAAATCAAAGGCGATCTTTTAACTGCAAAACATCTCACACAATAATGATACCCAACCAACAATTCACTGCCAACTTTAGCTTACATGAATTGCTTGTGAGCGAGACAGCAGCCCGCAAGAGCTTCAATGAGCAGTTTGAGCCAACACCGCAGGTGGTTGAAAACCTAAAGAATTTATGCATTCATGTATTACAACCGCTTCGCGATCACCTTGGCTATGCCGTGCATGTAAACAGTGGCTATCGCTGCACGCGCGTAAATACTTTAATTGGTGGAGTGCCCAATAGTCAACACCTTACTGGCCAGGCTGCGGATATACAAGATTTCACCAACGGCAATGAATACTTGCTAAAAAAAATTGTGGAACTAAATCTGCCGTTCGATCAGGTGATCAACGAGTTCAACTATCAATGGGTGCACGTAAGCTATGATGCTGCTCGCAACAGGCATGTAGTACTCGCTGCCACAAAGGACACCAATTCCAAAACCGTGTATACGCCAGTTTAAAAAAATTATTTAAGTTGTACTAGCGATCAATAAACCCAATGCAAACCCAATGTCACCCCCTATAGTAGATATACATTTTCATCCTACGCTAAAACCCTTTGGTCATTCACATGATCCAAAAGAAAATATTTCTGATGCTCAAAGTGTTGCCTGTATTTGGCACTCCGATCCTCCCACTGCAATAGATGAACTGGATGAAAACGTGTTGGGCTTTCCGCCTTATCGCGAGGCAGACTTCACTACCCTGGTAAATGGTAAAGTGAACATTGGGGTAGTTTCTTTATACCCCATTGAAACTGGTTTTGTACATCCTCAACTTTTCAAACTCGAATCGAAAGAGCTAATTGATCTGATCACACTTTTTGGTCGCGAGCGGGTAGCCTATCTTCAATCAGCTGAGTATAATTATTTTGAAGATTTAAATCGCGAAAATCAGTTTTTGACATCGCTGCACAATACAATTCCAAAAAATGGCGTCAACAAGTACGTGATGATCTCAAGTGGAGCCGAATTGGTTTCAAATGCCAATGAAACTCTACGTATTATTGTTTCCATCGAGGGTGCCCATGTGTTTTGCAATGGTCACAATGTAGAAGATCAAACCGCATGGGCCGATGTTGACAAAAGAATCGAAGTCGTAAAAAATTGGAAATATCCTCCCTTCTTCATCACGCTTTGTCATCACTTTTACAATGGCCTTGCCTCACATGCCAAAAGCTTGTTCATAAAAGTTTTAGGTACAGACCTCCTCGACCAATCAAGAGGACTTGACCAACCTGTTGAAGATGAGAAGTATATCACTACCACGGGCTACAAAGTTATTGATCATCTGTACAGTACCGCCAATGGCAGACGCATTCTGATAGACGTCAAGCACATGTGCAAAAATACGCGCTTGGAATTCTATGCGTATCGCAAAGGCAAATACGACTCTATCCCTCTCATCAGTAGCCATGGGGCGCTCATTAATTTTTACAACGAAAATATTAATCTCGACATCGATGACATCAATGAGATTTATAACTCAAACGGGCTGATTGGAATTGAGCTTGATCAGCGTGTACTAGGATACAATAAACGGAATCGGTTTTGGAACTGGTTATTAAGTATTTTTCGTTCGGCCGATAAAAAGAATCTGGTATGGGCAGAATATTTCTGGAAAAACATATTAGCCATTGCTGAGCATTGCTATGAATTAGATCAGAATGCTGACCCGTGGAAAATCATTTGTCTGGGCAGTGACTTTGATGGTATTATCAATCCACTAAACAAGTTTCGTACCTCGACCGACCTACAAGCCCTTTCCGAATGTATATTGAAAAACCTCATCGATTATTGGGCCAGTGGCAAAAGTAAAATCCCAATAAACCATTTGGGCATCGATGCCCACACCGTGGTTTATAACATCATGTACAAGAACGCTAAAGAATTTATTACCAAAAATTATTAATCATCAATCCATCCGTCCACGCTATGGAGCCAAACGATAAACCATTTTACATCGGCCTCTGTTTGGCCGGTGCTGTTTCAGCGGGTGCTTACACAGCGGGCGTGATTGACTATTTAATCGAGGCTTTACAAGATTGGCAGCAACGAAAAGAAAGTAACCAGCCCGATGTTCCAACGCATAATGTGCAAATACCAATTATTGGTGGCGCCTCAGCCGGAGGCATGACCGGCCTTATTCTTTCGTCTGCAATTAATCAACCCTACTTTCCACTTCGTGATATTCCTTCTCCCCTTTTTCAACAGCAACCCCAGCACATGCTGTACCATGCCTGGGTGGACCTCACCGCGGACGACATGTTTCCTGAACTCTTGAAGACGGATGATCTTCACCCCGCCGAGGTTCAATCCTTACTCAATGCATCCTTTATCGACAGCATCGCGAAAAGAGTAATACAGCCGAAACTCACGCCTGCCATCCAGCCGCCCTTCATTGATAGCTATCTGAAGATAATGGTTACGCTCTCCAACTTGCGAGGATTTGATTACGACGTTTCATTCAAGAGTTCAGTTGCTAAGAATAAATATTGGATGACATTACATAACGACTACGCCTGCTTCGTGTTAAATACTGATCACAACAAATATGCTGGCGATGGTTGGACACCGCTCAACTTCTTTAACTCTTCCAATCTTGATATCGCACGCGAGGCGGCAATGGCTACGGGTGCATTTCCTATTGGCCTTAAAGCGCGTGAGGTTACCCGCTACACGCAACATGTAAAAGAAATCTTCTGGTTGAAGGGAATTTTTAAACACGCCACCTTACCCACAACGCAGAAGTTCAAAACGCTCAATGTAGATGGTGGACTGATCAATAACGAACCATTCGAAAAAGTGCAAGATGTGTTGCTCAACCTTACCAAAGAAAAAAAAGAAGAGCAGCAAGATTTTGATAAGTTTAAAAGCACGGTGATTATGGTTGCCCCTTTCCCAAGTGAGCCGAGCACATTCAACAGCAGTTCAGTTCTCTCAACGGTTACAGGCAACACATTTTCGGCAATGATTGAGCAGATGCGCACCAAACCGGAAGTAATGGCAGCGGCATGGAATTCGGACGATGCGAGCCAATTTTTAATTTCCCCGTCCCGGCCTGATCCTACCGGTTCGAAAATGTTTTATGGTTCGCATGCTATTGCTTGTGGTGCGCTAGATGGGTTCAGCGGTTTTCTAAACAAAAACTTTCGTGTTCACGATTTCTTTTTGGGCAGGACCAACTGTGAACGTTTTTTGCGTCATCATTTTACTGTGAGCGCCGACACAACCCATCCGCATTTTGCAAAGGGATATGCGAATGTAGTCAACAAGGAGCGGTTCAAATCTCCTACTGACAAAAGTCTGCAGATCATTCCACTTTTTACTGAAGAAAAAAAAGAAATGCCATTACCGCAATTCTCCAACGGCACCAACTGGCCTGCGCTACCGGAGCAAGAAATTGATCGCTTCAGGGGCGCTCTTAAAAAAAGAATGCAAGGACTACTTCTTAATTGGGACCACTATCGCTGGGATACTAAATTTTTATTATGGGCCGGCGCCAAGCTAGTACTCAACCGCAAGCTGGCGGATATGGCATTAGCAAAAATAAAAGGATCATTGAATGAACATGAGTTACTGTTATGATTAAATAAATTTTCAATAATACTTCACAATAACTCCTCTACCTTTTGTTCCTCCCCGCCACCATCTCCCAGGTCATTACCCAACTAGAGCAGATCGTGCGAGTCAGAAAAGACAAAACGCCCGGGAGGGTTACTTCGCTGCTCTTTACCTCCGCGTCACCAAAGAGATAAGTAATAAAATCAACGCAAACTATTTTGAAGACAACGCTCGCATGGAGCGTCTCGATGTCGCCTTTGCCAATCGGCACATAACTGCCTACAACCGATACTAACAGCAAGAGCCCTGCTCCGCCTCGTGGAAGGTTGCCTTCGACACCTGTAAACAATGGAAACCACTGGTACTACAACATCTTTTCATCGGCATGAACGCCCACATCAGCCTTGACCTCGGTATCGCTGCGGCGTCAGAATTTTTGTATTTAATACTCTTCAGATACGACCCCTCGCCTTTGTTGGAGTTCTTCTACAACAAACTATTTCTTCCCACCTTTTCTCTTCACCTCATTATACGCAGAGACTAACGCTTCCATCACTATTTCTTTCGGCACAAGGTGAAGGTCAAAAGTAGTCGCACCCTTTTCCCCCCATTTGTTGGGCACCGGAAAAATGCCTTCATCATGCCTCTTACAAAAAACCTTTTGCTCAGCAGGCAATAGAAAAATATTGGTGGTGTGATTCTCGGCAAGATAGGTGGCATACATCCGCCTGCCTGTTACCTTAAATCCAACCCGATCGAAATGCGGCACCCGCTCCGTGCCGGGAAACGAAAGTGCCATTTTGAAGAATGTATTTTCAGTAATCATTTTTCCTAGCAGTCTAACTTCTACCCGCCCTCTCCCACACTTTCTTCACACTCTCCCTCAACCCCTCTGGCTTCAGTACTTTCACATCGGCACCATAACTTAATATCAACTGCGTGAGCTCGGGGTTGGGAATAAGTCGCAACGAAATCACCAACCCACTTTCATCATCACGCACGGTCTTCTGGGTGTAGTGCAGGTGTTGTGTCTTTATATAGGGAGCCTGCGCTGCACTAAACCACAACTCAATTTCTTCCACCGGTCCTTTGCCCAGCGTAATGCCTAGCGTGTGCTGAAAATATTCTCTGGGTTTCAGTATTTTGTTTTCCTTAAACGACACATTCGCACGCTCTACTTTTAGCATGCGGTCAAGACCCAGCGTGATCGTATAGTGGCGCGCTTCGCTGTGCCCCAACACATACCAGCGACCGCGGTATTCTTTTAAGAAATAAGGATGCAAAATATGTTCGTCATTTTTTGTTCCATCAAACTTGCGGTACGTAATCCGCAAAGGCTGCTTGTCGGTTATCGCCTGCAACACCTGGTCAAAGAAGTCGTGTCCCTTATAATAAGGAATATTTTCAAAGGCAATGATTTTCTGATCGTCCGGTCTCTTCAAGTGGCCAACTACTTTACTTAGCTTATCCACTACACCATCAAACTGCTGCACCAGTTGCACACCTTTATATTGTTGCAAAATAGCCGTGGCCATCGCGAGTGCCTGCAAGTCCTCTTGCGTGAGCGGAATTTTATCGATAGAAAAATCAGGATCGGTATAGTGAAAGCCTTTTTCTTTTCGGTCGTAGGCGATCGGTGCTTTGTAGCCGAGGCGCTCATCGTGGCGCATGCACTCCAGGTCATACTCCAGCGTGCGCCTTTCTACAATCATATCATGCGTGGCAAGCTTGTCAATCAGTTGTGCGATCGACCAATAGCGTTGTTGTCTGTTACTCAAGCATGAGTGTATGATGCGGTAGCGCAGGTGCGGATTTTTTAAAGAGCCCATAGAACTAAGATAAAATATTTTTTTGACGACACACGAACAGGCCTCTTTCAGGGTTTCATCGTGCACCGAATCAAAACCTGACAGCGAAGCGTATCCGAACCGTATCCGAAGGATACCCGAAGAATGAGCATGACAAGCCAGAACCAAACTATGCTGCCAAAATTTCAGTAAAAAAATTTAAAAATAGTTGAGAAATAATTTACCCCGCAATCTCCTTGCGGGGTGCCACCCTACTTTTGAATTGTTCTTTCGAGATGCGCATCAGAAAGAACAAAACATAAAACAATTAGTAAACCTTAAAAACAAAAACTGTATGGCAGATGTAAATTTAAATGCCCTCATCGACGGGCTCAGCGGACGTGTAGGAAAAAATATTGTGTTGCGCCAGCGTGGCGGCCGTACGTTCATGGGCACTCGCCCAACGGCTTCTACCAATGTCTCCGACAAACAACTCGCCCAGCGTGAGCGCTTTCAGCAAGCCGTGCGCTATGCCCGCACTTCCTTGCTTGTGCCGGCTGTAAAAGCGGAGTATGATGCAGCCGTGAAAGAAAAAGAATTTCTTACGGCATTCACGGCAGCTGTTACCGACTTTTTGAAAGCTCCAGAAATTGCATCCGTAGATGTGAGCGTGTACAAAGGTGCGATCGGTAACGTTATTGTTGTTCGCTCAACGGTGGACTACAAATTGATCTCGGTAAAAGTGAGCATCCAACAACCCGATGGCACGGAGATGGAAAGTGGCGATGCAACTTCGGCCGGTACGCGTGTGGAGTGGTTGTATGCCGCCACCAAGGCGCTGCCGATTGCAGCCGGTTGGAAAGTCGTGGTCACTGCAATGAATCGTCCCGGTGTTTCGGTAACAAAAGAACAAGTGCTCTAAGTTGTAATTAGTATTCTTTTCGAAAGGCCGCCACGTGCGGCCTTTTTTATTTCCAGATTAACAAATTAATCATGCTCAAGGCGGAATAACCAGCGCGCTAGCCCGGCCGAAAAGCGAGGTGGTGGCTTAGCAGGAGCGAGGAAGCTTTTTTCGGCCTTGATTTTTTTTCCCGCGCCCGGCTTACGCCAGTCGGACGGGGTTCTTTTTTGTACCTGCCTGCGCGCAGCCGCTTCGGCGAAGGCAGGTCAAACAAAAAAGAACAAGAAGAAAGTAGGTGAGCAAACATAGGAATGCTATATGCACATTTCAAGCGTTAAAAAAATAAGATAGGTTCGTGATGACACGAACCTTAACGATAGCTCGCTTAGATAAACAACTTCCGCATGGAATATTTTTATTTGATGCTCTTCAGATAGGCCAGACTTTGCGGCACCTGCTGCACTACACGGCTGGATTCATCTTCAATAAAGTAATGCTTCACGCCTGCCTTGCGACCCGCTTTCATCAGATCGGCTATGCCTACATCACCTTTGCCTAATACTACATTAGTCTCCACATCGGCGCGACCGTTGTTGCTATCGGGTGTGCCCGGTGCCCGGTCTTTCAGGTGCAACATCAAAAAACGTTTGGGATGTTTGTTTAGCCACGCCAGCGGAGATTGTCCTGACTGCTTGATCCAATACACATCCATCTCAAAGTTCACAAACTTGGGATTTGTCTTCTCCATCATGTAATCAAACAGCAATCCCTTTTCATACGGCCGAAACTCATACCCATGAGCATGATAGCAGAGCGACAGCCCCGCCTTCGCTAACTTCTCTCCTGCTACATTAAAAATGTTCACGGCCCGCTCGGTATCAGCAAAAGTAAAATCGTCTCCATTGTGTGGCACCCAGGCGCACATTACAAACTTTGCACCGAATGCCTTGGCATTCTTGATCACCTTGTCAACATCTTTGTCAAGATCGTTAAAGTCACCTTGCACGCTCACCACCTTCAATCCATTTTTTTTGCACAGCTGTTTAAATTCATCGATGGAGAGACCGTACGTTCCACCTCCCTCAAGTTCATGGATGCCCCAGCTTTTGATCAACGCCAGCGTGCCCGGCACATCTTTGGGAAGTTGATCGCGCAGACTATACAATTGCAGGCCAATGGTTTGTGCCTTCACTGCTGCCAGGCAGGAAAATAGAAAAAGGCTGAGGACAAGTTTTTTCATGTGTTTGAAATTGAATTTATCCAAAAGGTAATTCATTTCTGTCATTGCGCAGCACTAAGAGATTCAGTTTCAAATACAAAAAAATCTGGTCAATTACCACGGGGTTTTTCCCGGTGCACGCTGGGGAAAAATACCCTTGATCCTCTTTTGACTTATTCGCTACATTATAATCGTAATGCCCTGGCTGTTCAAAACGATTAACCAAAATTAGTGATGCCCCGCTCCTTCTACCTCATCTCCCACAACCCCAACACCGTTGACGATGCCGTCAACGAGCTAAAGGCAGGCGCCAATGCGCTAGAGCCCGACGTTTATTTTGCCGACAATAATTTCTACGTGATGGAAATGGTGCCCCTGTGGTCCAAACTCTTTCCGCCCAAGAAAGGACCACTGCTGGCCGACTATCTCACCGGACTGCAAAAAAAAATTACCGATAGCCTCACCACGCCCACACCCTTGCACCTCGCGCTCCTGTTGCTCGACACCAAAAACCTCGACCAATACGATGTGAATACCTTGATGGAAGTAGTGCGCACCAACTTCACATTAGCCAACGTTCAGCTCATCATCACTACCGGCAATAAAAAGTACTTGCCCCACTTCACCAATTTCACCCCAAAAAATAATAGCGAAGCCGTAGGTATTGATGGCGGATGCAATGCCGCCGATGCGGATAAATATTTTAAGCCGGCGAACATCAGATACACCTATGCCAATGGCACCAGCCTTCCACTCATTGCGACTACTGCTCCAACATATTTGAACCAAGTGCGTGCGGCCATTCAGTTGCGTGATGGTAGCAATCCATCGCTTCCTATTATTGTCTATGCGTGGACGGTGAACAGCAAGTCATCCATGCGCGCTTACATCCGGTTAGGCGTAGATGGCTTTATCACCGACAAAATGAAAGATGCCATGAGCGTGATAGCCGAAGACGAGTTCAAAGGAAAAATCGAAAGAGCATAATGATTGTACGCTATATTATATGTGTTACGATCTAGGCGTGCCCCTCGTCCCGAAGCATCGGGACGAGGGTCGGGCTCTCGGCACTCGCCAATCACATGCACATGCCATGCAGCCTGTCCCGCAGTTTCTTGCGGGAGGCTCAAACAGGCCGCTCCATCCCTCACGCGTGGGATTGCTCATTTTACTTAACTTTAAAAATTGATATAGTATTCTCTTGAAAGAATCTGAAACCCGTAAAGAAATCATTGATAAAAAACTGCAGGCAGCAGGTTGGAATCTTTCTGACCGCTCACAAGTAGTGGAAGAGTATGATATTGAATTAGGTTTACCCGAAGGTGTAAAGGAACCAACTACCCCATATCAAGGTCATCAATATTGTGATTATGTTTTATTTGGAAAAGACGGTAAGCCATTAGCAGTTGTCGAAGCTAAGAAGACTTCTAAAGATGCGGCTGTTGGCCGTGAGCAAGCAAAGCAGTATTGTCAACATATTAGAGATACACTTGGATACGAGCTTCCATTTTGTTTCTATACCAACGGCCACGATATTTTCTTTTGGGATATCAACAGTTATCCACCTCGTAAAGTCTTTGGTTTTCCTTCACGCGATGACCTAGAACGATTTAAATACATTCAAAAGTCACGAAGGTCCCTCGCGGACGAATTGATCAACACTCGTATTGTCGAGCGAGACTATCAGTTGCAGGCAATCCGTTCTGTATTGGAAGGTGTTGAGAAGAAACGAAGAAAATTTCTTTTAATCATGGCAACAGGAACGGGTAAGACCAGAACCTGTATTGCTTTAGTAGATGCATTAATGAAAGGCGGCTGGGCTGAGCGAATTTTATTTCTTGTCGACCGAATATCTTTAAGGGATCAAACTTTGAATGAATTCAAAATTCACCTTCCCAATGAACCACGTTGGCCAAAAGAGGGCGAGTATCAAATCACAAAAGACCGAAGGATTTATATTTCCACATACCCAACGATGCTCAACATCATCCGTGATGAACAAAACTCCTTGTCTCCTCATTTCTTCGATTTGATCGTCGTGGACGAAAGTCACCGGTCAATTTATAATACCTATCAAGAAATTTTAGACTACTTCAATACGATAACGCTTGGCTTAACAGCAACGCCAACGGATGCTATCGACCACAATACTTTTAAATTGTTTGAATGTGAAGATGGATTGCCCACGTTTGCTTACTCCTACGATCAAGCAGTAAACAACATTCCTCCATACCTCTGCAATTTTCAGGTGATGAAAATCAAAACGAAGTTTCAGGAAGAGGGAATAAGCAAAAGAACTATTTCACTTGAAGATCAGAAGAGTCTGATGCTGGAAGGTAAAGAGGTGGAAGAAATCAACTTTGAAGGAACCGAAATAGAAAAAACAGTAGTCAACAAAGGCACAAATGCACTCATTGTTCGCCAGTTTATGGAAGAGTGTATTAAAGATCCAAACGGAGTGCTCCCTGGCAAAACAATCTTCTTCTGCATGAGTATGGACCATGCGCGAAGAATTGAGAAAATATTTGATGCACTTTATCCTGAATACAATGGTGAGTTAGCCAAGGTTTTAGTTTCCGATGATCCAAGAGTATATGGAGTTGGTGGTTTACTGGATCAATTCAAAACAAGAGACATGCCGCGCATTGGCATCAGTGTGGATATGCTCGATACCGGAATCGACATTCGCGAATTAGTCAATCTTGTTTTTGCTAAGCCGGTTTATTCCTACACCAAGTTCTGGCAAATGATTGGCCGAGGCACACGTTTACTTGAGCCTACTAGTATGAAACCTTGGTGTGCTGAGAAAGATGTTTTTCTAGTACTCGACTGTTGGGACAATTTTGAATACTTTAAACTTCATCCAAAAGGGAAAGAGTTAAGATCCCAAGTGCCTTTACCAGTGCGTTTGTTCGGATTCCGATTAGATAAGATTGAGAAGTCGCTTGATGTAGGCGAAAACGAGTTGGCGCAGAAAGAGATAGGAAGATTGCGAAAGCAGATCAACGACTTGCCACAAAACTCAGTGGCCATCATGGATGCAAAATCTGCTTTGCAACGATTGGAGGATGAAAACTTCTGGGCTAAACTCGATGACAAAAAAATTGACTTTCTCCGGGCAACTGTTAAGCCATTACTGAGAACTGTTTCCAATGTGGATTTCAAAGCCATGCGTTTTGAAAAAGATATTGTGGAAGTATCGTTGGCGCACTTGAATGAAGAGAAGGAAAAGTTTGAGACCTTGAAGGACAGCATCGTTGAAGAGATTGCCAAGCTTCCATTGTCAATCAATACTGTCGCTCTGCAAGAAGGGTTAATCCGAAAAAGTCAGACAAATCATTTTTGGGCTACGGTAACTGAGGAAGGTTTCGATCAGTTAATTGATAAGTTGAGTCCGTTAATGAAATTGATTGAATCCTTTGTTGTGCCTCTTGGTCCAGCTGCGTATGATCTTAAAGACGAAGTCTATGCGAAAGAGTTTGTAGAGTTCGGACCTCAGCACGAAGCTTTAAGTGTCGCCAAGTATCGTGAACTTGTTGAAAAACGCATCAACGACCTTGTTTCGAAAAACCCAATTCTTCAGAAGATAAAAGATGGTAAAGCTATCAACGAATACGAAGCTGAAAAATTAGCCGATCAACTACACGAAGAACACCCACATATTACTATTGATTTGCTTCGAAGAGTTTATAATCACAAAAAAGCTGAGTTGGTACAATTCATTAAACATATCCTGGGAATTGAAATACTTGAAAGCTTTCCAGAAACTGTATCAAAGTCCTTTGAGAAGTTTATTGCTAGCCACAGCGATCTCACAAGTCGTCAATTACAGTTTCTTGAATTATTAAAGGGTTATATTCTTGAAAAAGGTGACTTAACGAAAAGGAATTTAATTGAATCACCTTTCACAATGCTTCATCCGGAAGGCATTCGCGGAGTTTTCAATGAAAGGGAAATTAACGAAATTCTTAAGCTCTCATTAAAGTTAGTAGCCTAATAATAAAACGTTTATGAAAGTCATAACAGCAATAACAATCGTATTCGGATTTGCAGGAAGTCTCTATCTCGGATGCGGAGGGATCACAAGCCTTGAGCTATCTCAGCAAAAGACCGAAATTGAAAAAATGGTTATAGATGCGAGGGACACCATCCCTGTTATCTTTGATACTTTGGAATTTCAGAACTTGAGCGCCGCGAAAATATTTAAGGAAGACAGGAATTTTGAGAAAAGGTATCAATTGGCCATTTCAATATTTCCATGGCTCAATTTGCCTTATACCTTCCTCGGACTTCTAATAACTTCGTTCGCATTTGGATTTTTTGGGGGTATTGTAGGCATCCTTAAAGAGATTGTTCTCGAGGATAAGCCGATAGAAAAAACGAAAGTCTTTTCATCATCTTTGCTCGGGGGTGGTGCTGGCATAATCATTCTGAGCATTTCATTTATTTTACCTATCATAATTGTAACTGGTGAGACAGAGGTTAGGTCCCTTTCAATTGTATTGGCAAGTCTCTTCGGAGGTCTATTCAACAAGCGTTTTTTCGAATGGCTTTCTTCAATCTTTGGAAAAATATTTAAAGACTAAATCTTAACGCGATGAAATCACTTTGCTTTTTTCTTGTTTGCTTAATTATCATTTGTAAACCGGGGTTCGGGCAGCAAGACCCTATTCGGAACAATGCCAACAAACAGAAACATGATAGTCTAAGGTTCGATTCGATTCGGTACCGAGTCGAATTTATCGGTATCCCTCCAGTGTCGGCATATTATTGGCAAAATTTTCCTAAGGTAATTATGATGGATAATGCAGGAAATTTGATGGGAATCACAGAGGACAATGTTGTTCCTCTGCAAAGAAATTTTTTAGGACCTGCGATCCTTGGTTTTGAATATCAAAGCCGTGATCTTAATCGAAACGAGTTTTGGGGCCAGGCAACGTTGGGATTGAATGACAATTCCAATTTTGCGGGTAAGTATGATTATAGGCTCTCAATTTGGCAAAATTCAGGTATCACTTCAGGTCAGGTTCAAATGACCTTGGTTCGCATGTGGTGTTGTGGCAATCATCATACAGTTCATTGTAAGCCCAATTTAACAAGCGAATGCAAGAAAATTCATTAATAAATAAAAGAGTAAATGCTACAATCCAACCCTATATTAAAATCCCTCATCGACAAACTCTGGAATAATTTCTGGAGTGGTGGCATCTCTAATCCGCTTACGGCCATAGAGCAGATCACGTATTTGATTTTCATGAAACGGCTCGATGATCTCGAAGCCAAGCGTGAACGCGATGCTGAGTTCACAGGCGAGAAATATGAGTCACGGTTCAAAGGAAAATTCAAAGTGCCGGGGAGTAACGAGAGTGTGAGCCGTGAGAAACTGCGTTGGAGTAATTTCAAAAGATTGCCTGCCGAAGAAATGTTGCTGCATGTGCAGACGAAAGTGTTTCCGTTTTTGAAAGAGCTGAATGGAAGTCTTTCTCCCTTCACCAAGTCGATGGCCAACGCTGTGTTCATCATGCCTAAGCCATCCTTGCTGGTAGAAGCAATCAACATCATTGAACAGATTTTCGCGGAAATTGAAAAGGATGCAAATGAAGGTGGCCATGCCTTTCAGGACATCCAAGGTGACGTGTATGAAATGCTGTTGAGTGAAATTGCTTCTGCCGGAAAGAACGGACAGTTTCGTACCCCACGTCACATTATTAAACTGATGGCTGAACTGGTTGCTCCTCAACTCGGTCAGCGCATTGCCGATCCTGCCTGTGGCACGGGAGGATTTTTGTTAGGTGCTTATCAATACATTCTCACTGACCTGGTTCGAAAAAAGAATCCGAAGAAATTATCGAAGGATGAAGATGGTTTTGAACGAGGCACTACAAGCGCGGTAGTTACAGAGAAAGTAAAAAAGATTCTGGAAGACAGCTTCTATGGATTTGATATAGACACTACCATGGTGCGCCTTGGTCTAATGAACCTGATGATGCACGGTATCGACAACCCGCACATCGGCTACAAAGACACACTGAGCAAGAGCTTTAATGAAGACAGTCAGTATGATGTGATCATGGCTAACCCGCCCTTCACCGGCAATATTGACAAGGGCGATATTAACGAAGGACTGAAACTGCCCACCACGAAAACTGAGCTGCTCTTTACCGAGCGCATCTTTACGATGCTGAAGATGGGCGGCACCGCAGCTGTGATTGTGCCGCAAGGTGTATTGTTTGGCAGTGGCAATGCCTTTGTGATGGCGCGCAAGAAAATGGTGGAAGAAGCTGAACTAAAAGCTGTGATCACTTTGCCAAGCGGAGTATTTAAACCCTATGCCGGAGTGAGTACTTCCATTTTGATTTTCACCAAAGGAGGCGAAACCCAGCACACCTGGTTCTACGATCTGCAAAGCGATGGTTATAGTTTGGATGACAAGCGTAACAAACTGGAAGGTTATGGCGACTTGCAGGATGTGGTAGAACGCTACAAGAAACGCGATGTAAAGAAGGACAAAGACAGAACACAGAAATATTTTTTCGTGCCCAAACAAGAGTTGATGGACAATGACTGTGATTTGAGTTTGGGTAAGTATAAGGAGGAGGTGTATGAGGAAGTAAAGTACGAATCACCGACCAAGATTCTCAAAAAGCTCTCATCAATAGAAACAGATATTCAAAAGGAAATTATTTCACTTGCTGAATTGATTAAATGATACGTAAGCTTGAAGAATTAATCACGGATAAAATATCTGGTGAATGGGGCAACGAAGGAACTCCGGAAACAGGAGTTAAAGTTATTCGCACGGCTAATTTCACTAATGCAGGAGTTATCAATTTTGATAATCTTGTTTACCGCGAGATTGATCCAAGGAAGGTTGTGTCAAAAAGGTTACAAACAGGAGATATCATTATTGAAAAATCTGGAGGTAGCCCAACACAGCCAGTAGGAAGAGTAGTATTTTTCGATCTTAAAACTGATGAGCCATTTCTGTGTAACAATTTCACATCTGTTCTTAGGCCTAACAAAAAACTGGTTTATCCAAAGTATCTTTTTTATAGACTTTTCGAAGGCCATAAAGAAGGGCGAACATTAAAGTATCAAAACAAGACAACGGGAATTATAAACTTAAAACTTGAAAATTACCTTCAAGAGAAATTAAATATCCCTAATGATCTCGAAGACCAAATCCGCATTGCCAATATTTTAAGTAAAGCCGAAACGCTGATCAGCCAGCGCAAAGAAAGCCTCCGCCTCCTCGAGGAACTTTTGAAGAGTAGGTTTTTGGACATGTTTGGGCAAGGTATTGATTCTAAGTTTCCTATTTCGAAGTTAAGTGACGTTTCAACCAAAATAACAGATGGGGAGCACGGTACTGTGAAAAGAGTAGAGAAAGGAAGGTTGTACTTAATGGCAAGAAACATTACCGTGAATAATTTAATTGACCTGTCGGACGTTTCTTTTATTTCAGAGAACGATCATCGGAAAATATTTAAGAGATGCAATCCTCAGGTCGGTGACCTTATGATGGTTTGTGTTGGTGCAACCATTGGAAAGGTGGCATTGGTTCCGAATGGTATGGGAGAATTCAGTATGGCTCGGAGCGTTGCATTAATTAAGCCAGATCAAACAAAGATCATTTCCGAATACTTACTGTGGTTTTTTAATTCGGAATTGGGTATTCGCCAGATTAAGAGCAGCAGTAATGAAGCCGCTCAGGCTGGACTGTACACAGGTAAATTAAAAGAAATTAAAATCCCAATTCCGCCAATCAAACTCCAAACCCAATTCGCACACATCGTAGAAAAAACAGAAGTCCTCAAAGCCCACTACCAAACCAGCTTGCAAGAATTAGAAAATTTGTACGGCAGCCTGAGCCAGAAAGCTTTTAGAGGGGAGTTGGATTTCACAAAAGCGGCTATTAATACAGCTGAGGCTAAGAAGGATGTTGTTGTAGCAGAAAAAATTTCAGAAGAAAATAAAAGAGAAGAGGTAAATCATTTCGAGGAATATTTTGAAGATGAAGAAAGCAAGCCCCATAAACCAAACGAAGCTTCGTTTGTGTCTTTAATTGTTACCAAATTTGGTAGAAGATATTTCACGTTTGAAGATTTGAAACAAGAAGCAAAGTCCCAAAACTGGGTTTATGATTTTGATTCCTTCAAGAAGAACATATTTAATCTTATTCGAAGTGGAAAGCTGGAGCAAATCTTTATGGATTCTATGCAAAAGTCCAAACTTGTTGCCCATGATCTGATGCTCCTCAAAGATGCGGAAGAAACCATTTTTCTAAGAGCCACCTTCGGATTCGAAGCATGAGACTGTTAAATGTTAAACTTTTAACCAGATTCAGAAGTCTTCCAGCTGGAAGTGAGTTTAACTTCGACAATTGCGAATTGTCATCAGAAAAATTGGAACCAATCTGCTTGGTTGGCTTAAATGGGTCTGGGAAATCAAATTTGCTAGAATGTATTAGTGAAATCTTCTATTACCTGGAGACTTATGTTCTAGAGAATGGAAAGCCTGAATCTAAATTCAGAAAAGAGTTTGCCTTTGAAATTTCATTCGTCTATAATTTGAGTTGGGACACATCAAGAAAACTTCGATTTGATAACCTTCTTATTCTTTTACAAGAAGAAGGTGATTTTATAGTTACATATAAGAAATCACCAAATGATATCCCTAAGACAACGATTTCAACGAAAAAGAAGACATTCATAACAGATAGCATTGACCATGAGAGGTTTTTCCTTCCAGTGCACGTAATCGGTTATAGTTCGGGTCAAAACGAACTAATCAGCAATCCATTTATTAAAGCAGACTACTACTATTTCGATGAACTAGAAAATAAACGAAAAAAAGATATCGGAGTAGAATTGCCACTGAACCGACTTTTCTTTATGGATTACGATAGTTCCCATATAGTAGCGATTTGTAACTATCTTCTAACTCCTGGCTATCAACTAAATCATTTAAGTAAAGAATTAAAAATATCTGATTTGGATAGTTTTAGTATTAGAATCAGATATCGAAATTATAGAAATAATACTATTGCCTTTGCCCAACAGATTCAATCAGCAATTAGCAAACTCAAATCTTGTGCAACAGTTTATGAGGAAACACAAGGGGAGGCGAACTTTCAACAGCTGAGACTTAGTTTTTTTGTTGATGAGGAGATGAAACGAGCCTTTGCACGATCATTCGGAACAGCAATGCTACTATATCGTGATCTGTATTTACTTCGACTTATGAATATTCATAATTTCGGTAGAGACACAAGAAGTAGGATCAAAAAAGCAGGGATGGATGATAATTTATCCTCGCTAATCCCGCGTCCGGATTCCAGTAGAATTATTTTTCAAATCGAGGATATTCAATTCAGAAAAATCGGTTCAGATAATCCGATCAAATACAAAGACATGAGTGATGGGGAGCATCAGTTAATGCACGTGCTTGGAAGTTTTATGCTCCTCAACGCATCCGGTTCAATTCTACTCTTTGACGAGCCGGAAACGCATTTCAATCCTGAATGGAGATCTAAATTAGTTTACCTAATAAATAAAGTTGTCGAGGAAATTGAATCAGATAAAAAAAGGAGAATGCGAAATCAGGAAATGATATTAACATCTCATTCACCCTTTATTGTTTCGGATTGCCGAAAAGAAAGAGTCTTTATGTTTTCAAAAGGAATAGGTACAAATCCAGGCATAAATACTTTTGGCAGTTCAGTTGACCTCATTCTTCAAGAAGTCTTTGGGATTAGTCATTCAGTCTCGGAGTACGCATTGAATGAAATAAAGAGATTGCTTAAAAAGAAAAACCCAGCGTCAATTATTGAAGGTTCAAAATTGCTGGGGGAATCCTACGAGAAGGGATTTCTATATGAAAGAATAGAAGAGCTAAAACTGAAGAAAAAGAAAAAAACAAAGACGAAATGATTTTTTCTTTAAAACATGTCAAGGCTAAAATTAGTAAGGTTAATGAAGTCCCTCTTTTCTTCTTTTTAAAATCTTTAAATGCTACAAAGATTAGTTTGTCCCTTTTTCCAAAATGGTTTCAGCCAGTATACAAAAGATGCCCTGGGGTTGGAAATGTATTCAATAATGCATTTTTGGATTTTAAAAAATTAAATAAAAAGCAGCAAGGGATTTTAATAAAGGCGTATCGAAAGAGTTTAGACGTAAAGAAAATTTGTAACGACTCCTCAATATTTGTTCCCTGCATTGATGACTTTGATCCACGAATAAGACTATCGTTAACTGAGTTATTTAGATTTTTATTTGAGAATACCTTAGATACAGAATCCTTTAAGAGTGTCTGCGGTATGCATATTAAGGATCATTATGACGAGTTTATCAGAAAAAATGAGATACATGTGTGCCCATTTTGCGGATTGGAAACATATTCTTTACCTGATCATAGAAGAGCCGAATATGATCATTACTTTCCAATAACTAAGTACCCGTTGTTTGGAGTGAACTTTAATAATTTGGTTCCAATGGGTGATATATGTAATGGGAAGAAAAATGATTCGGATATTCTATACGAATTGAACACACGAAGATTGGTTACCTATCCATACCAGAACCTTAATTACAATTTGAAAGTTGCCTGCAAAAAACAACCTACGATTACAGATGTTTATGGAGAATGGGAAATAGATATTACTGCACCATCAAAAAAAGATCAGCAGCGAATTAATACATGGGACGCAGTATTTAACATTAAGAAGCAATTTGCCTCAGCTTTTGCAATATATCATAAGAGGTTTGCAGAAGACTTTGCGCGCAGAAATGGGCTTACTGGCAAGGTCCTATCGTTAAGTAATTTAAGAAAAGAGCTTAAAATTTATAAAGCTAACGGGCCAGGCGATCCAAAAATGGATACGATGTATACGCTCAGAAAGGCTTGGGCTGATTTCTATTCTACTGTGAAAGACGATTCAGAACTAATTGTGATTAAAAGAATGGTTCAAAATCAAAAACCTCGAATGAAACTTTCGTGACGAGTTATATAATCGGTTTGCCAGGTTAGCGTAAGCTTTCTACATTAAACAAAAAATATTCGCCATGAAATCAATTTTACTATCCATGCTGGGAGCGTTGTTTTTGTCTGTTTGCACGGTGGCAGTAGCACAGAAAAAAACAACCCTTAGAAAAGCGTTCAAAAAAAGTTTCCTGATCGGGGCAGCCATCAATATCCGCCAAATGAATGGACAAGATTCGCTCGCCAAACCATTGATCGCGAACGAGTTTAGCTCGATTAGTCCTGAAAATGATTTAAAATGGGCAGTGATTCATCCCCAACCCAATGAGTATAAGTTTGAAACCGCTGATAAATATGTAGCGCTGGGAGAATCGAACAAGCAATTTGTAATTGGTCACACACTCGTATGGCATTCGCAGGTACCCAATTGGGTTTTTGTAGATGATAGTAAGGCATTAGTAACCAAAGAGGTGCTGTATCAAAGAATGAAAGAACATATTGAAACTGTGGCAGGCCGTTACAAAGGAAGAATTGGTGGCTGGGATGTGGTAAACGAAGCACTTAACGATGATGGTACCATGAGAAATTCACGCTACTATCAAATTGCCGGAGATGAGTTTATTGTAAAAGCGTTTGAGTATGCTCATGCGGCCGATCCTAAGGCAGAGTTATACTACAATGATTACAATATGTACATGCCTGAAAAAGTTAAGGGTGCTGTTAGAATTGTAAACTTGCTAAAGGAAAAGGGGCTACGGGTTGATGCCATTGGCATGCAAGGTCACTGGCATTTGAACAGGCCCTCGCTGGAGGAGATCGAAAAGAGCATTCTTACCATCTCAAAGGCAGGCGTAAAAGTTGTTATCACTGAATTAGATATTTCCGTTCTTCCCAACCCGCAGCGCAATACCTCTGCTAACATAACGGACGTAGCTCAAAACTCGGCGGATATCAATCCTTACACCAACGGCCTCCCCGACTCGGTACAAGTCGCGTTGGCAAACCGATACAAAGCCATCTTCGGGTTATTTAACAAACACAAAGATAAAATTGGCCGGGTCACGTTCTGGGGCGTACAAGATGGAAACTCATGGAAAAATAATTTTCCAGCCAGGGGAAGGACCGACTATCCATTGATATTTGACAGAGCCTATCAACCAAAAAAGGCCTACTATGCTATTTTGGAAACGGTCAAGTAGATAAAATAAACTCTAGCCCGCGTTGATGTTCTTCACCAACAAGCTGTGCTGGATCAAACTAGCCTTATGAAAACAAGAAAATCTTATTCTCACCGGAGTCACCTGCTTCAGGGACTCCGGTCAATGAATCGCAGCGTCCCGAGGCGGAGACACTGCGTGGAAAAAAGCGATCCCTAAAGCATCTACACCATACACAAAAGATTGCTTCGCGCAACGCACAATTCTTCGCTCGGTGCTCGCAATGACGGATCGCATTTAATCGTTAAACAAAATCCTAAAACATAACAATAAGTGCGTTGGCCCTGCAAAAAAGCGGGCGAGCGACTGCAAGTGCGCAAGGAGCATTTTTTTGTCTTGATCTTTTGGGTACTTTTTATTCGTACGCACTGTCATGCGCACATGCCCTCATGAATCTTTGATTTGCATCAAGGCAAAAAGTACGAAAGAAAGAATGATCAAAGAGCTTTGCCATAGCGAAATGATTGGCGTGATAAAAAGATTAGTGCATGTCGCAGCGTCCCGAGGCGGAGACACTGCGTGGAAAAGAAGGCGAAAATTCACTGTCATGCCGGACACCCACTGAGATTGCTTCGCTCAACGCACAATTCTACGCACGGTGCTCGCCATGACGGATCTCTTTTAATTTGTAAACAAATCTTAAAACAAAACACCCAGTGCGTTGGCCCGACAAAAAAGCGGGCGAGCGACTGCAAGTGCGCAAGGAGCATTTTTTTGTCTTGATCTTTTGGGTACTTTTTATTCGTACGCACTGTCATGCGCACATGCCCTCATGAATCTTTGATTTGCATCAAGGCAAAAAGTACGAAAGAAAGAATGATCAAAGAGCTTTGCCATAGCGAAATGATTGGCGTGATAAAAAGATTAGTGCATGTCGCAGCGTCCCGAGGCGGAGACACTGCGTGGAAAAGAAGGCGAAAATTCACTGTCATACCGCAGGTGTGATGGCAAGGTGCGAGTTCCGGCATCCCCAATGAGAAAAATAATCTATTCTCGGAGATACTTTGCCTGCGTTGATGTTCTTCATCAACAAGCTGTGCTATTAACAAACAGAAAGGATTCTTTTAACAGCTAATTGGTCAGAAATGCACCTTCGTCATATTATTTGAACCATCATTGTAACCAATTCAAAAACCGGGAGTATTAAAATACATAATGCAAATACTCCTTTATGAAAACCACTACCCGCACTTCGATCTTCGCACTCCTGATGTTGGCAGTTTTGCCGGCTTTTTCACAAGATTCAGGCGTAAAAACTGATAAGAAAACCCAGCCTGAAACAATCAAGGAGGAATCCAAGTCCGAAAGGCTGAGAAAAATATCCTCAGGTTCAGCTCGCGATTGGGATTTTGACGTCCACATTGATCATGTAGCCCTGGAAAAGAACATCAAGGTGGCAATTGAAAGCGCAATGAAATCAGTGGAAGCCCTTGAAAAACTTGAAATCAACATCGAGCCGATCGAAATTAACCTGAATGACTTGAAAATGGATCTCGATCCTATCATAGTCAATATCCCGGATCCTGTTGTCAATATTGACCCCATTGAAATCAATGTACCCGATATTGACGTCAATGTGGATGTGGATCGTGATCACTTTAGCTGGAGAGATGAAGATAATGACATCGATAATGATAACGACAATGATAATGACCATCACCGATCTTTTGATAAAGAAGACTCAGACTCTCATTGGGATAAGCACAAAGAAAAAGAGAAGATGAAAGACAAATCCTATAAGGAAGAGAAGGAGAAGGTGAAGGATAAGTCGGGCAAGGAGGAAAAAGAAAAGGCGAAAGGCTTGAAGAAACTCAACTAAGCGAAAAGGCAAACGTCATTCTATAGCCCCGCCACGTATTGTTCGGCCGCAGTTTGCTCTTGCGTGCGGGCAAGGCTTAAATAACTCAATAATTTTTCATCAATTCGTGTGTCACTTAGCATTCTCAGGCTGAAATAGTGATTCGTTAATATGTCAACGTCAACCTCGATATCGGCCAGCTTGTCTTCCGCGAGGATGAGGTCAATGCTTTCTCGCATTTGTTTGCCCACTAAAACAATCGCTTCCCGCTCAGGCTCATCCTTCAAATAATCAGGAATACGAAAGTTCAGGTCTATAACTTTTACATTTTTCTTGAGATGGACATAACCCGACAAACAATAGGTATTGTTGTAAAGAAAAACTGCTGCATTATTCTCTTTCTTAACAGAGATGATGTAGCTCCCAGGTATTAGGTTATCGAAATAAATTATTGTAGCTGCTTTACTTAAAACTTCCGTTCGCACAATCTTTCCATTGGAATCAAAAATTTCCATTATTGCGCCATGAAAAGCCTTGTCTACTTTAAAGTAGAGCGAGCGTTTTATTCCCGCGAAGGCAACGGAATCAAGGTCTGCGTTCGATGGCCGGGCTTGTAAAGCCGTACCCGCATGAAGCAAAAAGAAAAAACTGGCAACAGCTATTTTCATATTCCTTTTACTGAACACATATAAATAACAGTGCCACAAAAAAAATGAGGATTTAAGCCATCCAAGGAGGCGGAACACTATCATTTGTCCCGGATCGGGAACACTATTTTCAGATCGGCACACATTACTTAACGCTGAGTCACTCAGAAATGTAAGTCTATACCGATCAAACTGTTGAGAAAGGACTGAATAACACCCATCTAAATCACCTTGCAATTTTCAATTTTCAAATTGTACATTGAGTTCGTTAACCAAGTTTCTCATGAGTTTACCAACATCTTGTAAGATCATTCCCGCTTTTGCATTGGTGATCACTAACCTCTCCCTGGCACAAAAAAAGGACCCTGCCACACTCCACACACTCAACCCCTCACCCACCACTGTTGCCTGGGGAAACTATTGGAGTGAAACACCACCAGCACTACGCATCAAGTCGGGTGATTATGTAAAAGTTCATACACTTATTACTTCAAACCCCGAAAGACTTGAAGGGGCAGGTCTTCCTGCCGATCAGGTTGAAAATGAATTGCGTAATGTGCAAGTGATTGCGACCAAGGATCGCGGGCCCGGTGGGCATATTCTTACGGGACCTATTTATATAGAGGAAGCTGAGCAAGGTGACATTCTTGAGATAAAGATTAATGCCATCGACCTGGCTATACCTTATGGCTATAATGCGATCGGTCAGAATGGATTTTTGTCGGATGAGATCTTCGATCGAAAGATGCAGATCATACAACTGGACAAAGAGAAGATGCTTGGCCATTTTGCCGACGGTATCGAAATTCCATTGAGACCTTTCTTTGGAAGTATGGGGGTTGCCCCGCCTAAAGAAGCAGGGAAGTGGAACAGCGCACCTCCATGGATTCATGCCGGCAACCTTGATAACAAAGAGCTGGTGGCAGGAACTACGTTATTCATTCCGGTTCATGTAAAAGGAGCGCTCTTTGAAATTGGAGATGGTCATGCAGCCCAAGGCAATGGTGAAGTGGATATCACGGCGATCGAAACCTCCTTGAAAGGCACGCTGCAGTTTATTGTTCATAAAGGCAAGTTGCTCAAATGGCCTCGTGCTGAAACACCCACACACATCATTACGATGGGATGCGATCGCGACCTCAACGCTGCGACACATATTGCCGTGCGCGAAATGATTCAGTACCTGGTGCAAGAAAAGAAACTATCACAATCAGATGCGTATATGCTATGCAGCATTGCCGTGGATGTGAACATCACACAACTGGTAGATGGAAATGTTGGCGTACACGCTATGCTACCTAAATCTATTTTTGTGAAGTAAATAAAGGGTCGCCCCCGCGAGGGATCATCTTCGTTTTTTCTTACTATTTCTTCAGTAAGTCAAATAGCTTGGTATTGATAAATAGAACTTCTTTCCAAACCTGTTTTGATTTAAGAACACCAATACTCTCAAGTTGCTTTAGGTATTTTGATGCCGTAATTCGTGATATGTTCAATCGCGTGGTGAGTATCTCAACCTTACAATAGGGATGTTCAAATAATATCTCAACCAATTCTTTATCATACGCTTTTGGCGCTTCTTTCTTTATCTTTTCTTGCGTATGGATAATTAACTTCTGAACCGCTCTTATCTGAGCCATGGTTTCATAAGCGGTTTCTTCTATACCGTGTAACATGTAGAGAATCCAGTTTTCCCATTTATCTTTTGTACGCACTTCTTGCAGCAAGCGGTAGTAGTCGGATTTATTACTGATAATATAATCACTCAGGTAAAGGGTAGGGCTTTCCAATAAATCATTTAGAATGATATATAAAATGTTAATAATTCTCCCTGTTCTACCATTTCCATCATAAAAAGGATGAATGCTTTCAAACTGGTAATGCTGAACCGCCATCTTGATTAAAGGAGAAATATCATCATTAGTATTGAGGTAGCCCTCCAAGTTTTTCATTAGCATCAGAATTGTATCATGCGCATCGGGTGGTGTGTATATAACTTTGTTAGTAGCTGCATTGCGAAGGGCAGTACCGGGTAGCTTGCGGATCCCTGCATTATTTCCTTCTAATATTTTTTGAATCTCCACAATTGCATTCGTACTTATAAAGCCTCGTTGCTTAATAAATTTAAGTCCGAATAAAGTAGCTTCTCGGTAACGCAATACTTCTTTCGTAGCAGAATCAGGCTCTACACCCTTGGCGGAAAGGGCTTGATACAATTTATCCTGCGTAGTAATAACGTTTTCAATTTCCGAACTAGCCTTTGCCTCTTTCAGGATAACCGCATTTAAAAGAATAGATGGATTAGGTAGAGTAGTTGCTAATCCTTTTAGCTCAGCTAAGGCAACCGATGATTTGACCAATTGTCGAAGAATCTTCACGGTTTCAATTTTTTCCCTCGAGGGAGGTAGCAAGGGTAATTGATTGTACGGTTTTTCTGGGGACATTGTCATGTAAGACTTGTAACGACCATGAGATTATCATGTAAAGATAATTATATTATTTTTACATGATAAGATTCTCATGTAAAGAAACTATACATGAGTAGTCGTATCACAAAAAAGGACAATCGGCTCGAGATCCGACATTACAACACCAGCGTCTGGATAGAATGAGGTAAACTTGCTACATCGGCAACTTTTCCTCCAATCCACAACTTATAATTCACCGCACGGTTGGTTTGGTTCATTACAACGACTACCAGTTTCCCATCGTTGTTGAGAAATGAAGTTGTTAGCAACTGACTGCGGCTGGCGGCGGCACTTACGCGTTTTGCTCCCGGCCGGATGAATTTTGAAAAGTGGCCAATGTAATAGTAAGAGTTGATGTAGCGCAGCTCACCGGTTTGGGTGTCGGCATGTACTGGGGCAAAACAATAATTACCTACGTGGTTCGGGCCACCCTTTTCGTCAAGCAAAATATTCCAGTCCGTCCAGCCCACGGTGCCATTGTTAAAATCATGAATCATCGAGCGGCCATATTCTTCTCCTTGCCCCCAAAAATTGTAACGCCTAGGATCAAAATTTTCCGGGCACCCTTCAGTAAATAATAGATTTTTGTCGGGATACATTTCATGAACGCGTCCAACATTTTCATACATGCACTGACCGCCACTCCAATCCTCGTACCAATGGAAGCCTATGCCCCAAGCATATTTTGATGCTTCGGGGTCATCAAAAATTACCGATGCGCGCTGCACCATCAAGTCGCGGTTGTGATCCCACACAATAATCTTTTTATCACCAAGCCCGTCTTTCTGCAGTGTGGGGCCGAGATTATTTTTAAGAAAGTCCCTTTCATTTTCTGCTGTGTAGATACATGACTCCCATGTCTGTGTAGCCATCGGTTCATTCTGAATAGAAACGCCCCAAATCGGCACGCCTTCCTTTTCGTAAGCATTGATAAACTTCGTAAAGTAGTTGGCCCAGTTCTGATAATATTTTGGCTTCAGCTTTCCGCCATGAAGCATGTCATTATTATCTTTCATCCATGCAGGCGGGCTCCAAGGACTGGCAAACATTGTCAACTTACCTCCTGCTGTAGCAATCGCTTTTTTGATAAAAGGGATACGGAATTTTCGATCGTGCTCAACATCAAAAGAGCTAAGCGTTGAATCACCTTCAGTTACATAGGTATAGCTAGCGCTACTGAAGTCAGAGCTATGAATGGTAGTGCGTGCAAGCGTATATCCAATTCCTTTTTCAGAATCGTAGTAAGCGTTTAAAACTTCTGTTTGCTTAGGTTCAGGTAGTTTATAGAATGTTTCCGCTGCTGCATCGGTGATCGCACCACCAATTCCGAGAAAGGTTTGAAATGTTTTGTTTGGGTCAACAAAAATGCAGATGTCAGTTTCTTTAGGTTGTGGTAAGTCGCTGAAAGAAAGTGTATCGGTCAGCGTAAGCCGATGACCGGTGCTGTCGGCAGTGGTATAGACCATCACGTGCTTACCCTCAGTTGAGAAGGAAACTGTTGTTGTTTCTTGTATCGTTGTGTTTTTAGAGCATGCAACTAGTAGTAGGATGCAGGAGACTAATTTGAGCTTCATTTGCTTTTGAATAAGGACAGAAAGATAATGATAAAGCGCACAAAATTTACATAGGCCGTTACCTCTCGCCTGCCAAAAAATCTCTCATGCCAAACAGCAAGTGCGATGTAAAGGGTGTTACGGCATCACTCATCCGTCGGTATGAGAGTGCGATCTTGAGAATCGCGTTTAAAATAGTTCGAAATAACTGCGTAACTCAAATTCAGCAAGTGAGAAAAATGCAACTTAATTAACGAAATGTATAAGTACCATTTAGCCGTAGGAATCAATCTTTGGGTTAGCGTTGTATTATTAGTTATGCATCTAACCTGTAGAGTGGAAGGCACTGGTTGCCGTGAACCTATGGTGATATCAAAATGAAACACAATTTGTTTGTCCTTGTATTCTTAAGCACAGTGGCGTTCTCCGCATCCAGCCAATCAACAGAAACTAGTTTTGTATCATCCATTTCGAATGATACCAGGATAAATTTTATCAAAACTGATATTTTACTTTCAGAATGGCATGAACAATCTTTTTGGGCACAATACGGCAACTACTTGAGCAAGGTTCAGAGAGTTTCTGCTCTAACGTATGGAACTCTTCAAAAATTGGCACTACCTACCAATAAAATGAATGATCTTATTGCATTTGAGAACGTATGCACCCTATTCACCTATCGTTTCAGTGAGCTCGCGATAAAGCGCGAATACTTTGTTGAAATCTCGCATGAACACAATGGCCTCATTGGGCTACAGTTTCTCCAAACAGAAGTGATGTTCGACATGATGGAGTGTGCCCGAATCTATGACGCATCATCGTTGCGAAAATTCCGTTTTCTGCCAAAGGCATTTTCCGGTGCAAAACTGAAACAAGCAAAATACAATACAGTTGCCGGCGCCTTATCGCTTACTCCGATGGAGGCCACTCTCTTTTTTCCTATTTATACACGCTACGAGCAAGAGTGTGAAGATATAATGGGTGAACAGTACGATTTGTATGAATTATTTTCAATAGAAGCCACCGATCTCACACCTTCTGTCTGCAAAAATCACGGGTTTAATCTACTCACACTGATGAACAGAGAAATTAAATTAAAGGAAAAATATTTTACAGAAATGAGTGCTGTGGTAGGTCCCTCACAGGCCGCTCGCTTTTTTGCTTGGGAAGATTATTACTCCATCATGTGCAAAATGTATATATGGGCTGATACCCGATAACGGCCGTCCATGATTGCCTTGACAAATACTTCCACTTAAAGTCTTGTGAATTGATGCGTAGGTAACGAGGACAGTTTAATGTAGGATATTTTTATGTTTATGAACTACAGCAAAGGATTCAATCTAATGCTAAGTCGCGTTACACACTCCTGGAATTCAGTTGGTACGTTACACATAGTCGCCCGCGACAAAGGAGCGCCCCATAGCGAGTAATTCTTGTCCGTTGGGTTTTAAAACGGCAAAAACATATTTTCATCAGTGCAATTTCACTTGAATAGTTTCGTTACTATTATCAATTAGCGAACCGACTATTCTTGATGAAACCTGTTCCTACTACCAGCGTGTGAATTAATGCAAAGTAAGATTCACCCGTCAACAAGGTTTATTATTTCTATCGTTGTGGTTACAGTCATGCTATGCAGTGCGTGCATTACGAGACCCTGGCGACCAACCAATGTAGGCCACGAGTCGGGTACGGAGTCAACACCCCTGTTGGTATCGCATATTTCTAAAAAAAATCAATGGACAATAGCTCGTACTAAGCCACACAATATATTTCAGCAAATTATCTGCTTTAATTATGTGTGCCGAAGATTGATCGGCCGAAATAAATTGAGGCAAGCCATTAGCTATGAGGATTTTAGTAAACAGATCAAAAAAAATGCAAAGAAGGGAGTCTATAAAAATTTGACGCCAACAATTCCCGCAACAACTCCTCCCGTTAAAAAGCAAAAGAAGGACACGATCGTAATAGCAAAAGATACGGCTCGTACGATAAAGATGAAACCTGCGCCCGTCCTTGTGCCGCCTATTCTGAAAGCTGATAGCTTGATTACATTGAGTGAATTCTTGTTTGAGACCGAAAGCTATAAGTTAAAAGACAAACACTACTCTCAATTGGATTCCTTAAGCCAATTTCTGCTTAAGCATCCTACGCTCAAGGTGAGTATTACAGGCCATACCGACAACATGGGAAACGAAAAACATAATGTGACGCTCTCCATGCACAGAGCAGAAACAGTTGCCCACTATCTGATCAACAAAGGAGTCTCCGATGAGAAAATATTTTTTGAAGGATTTGGTAGCTCACGTCCGCTCCAGGGAAATGAAACCGAAGAAGGCCGAAGCAAAAACAGGCGTGTTGAGATTTTGATAAGCAACTCGAAGAAAAAGTAGAATCTTCACGCATACTGACTGGTATGACAATAAGATGGTTTGTTACTCCCATTTGAATACACGCACTGCAAAAACATAAACTACAACCAACCAAACGCCCATGCCAATAAAGTCAACCGGAAGATCCACAAGGCTCACCCCTTCATTGGCAATTTTGCGAAGGCTATGGCTCACATAGGTAAGAGGAAAATAGTCAGTAATGGATTTTAGCCACGATGGAAATCCATCGCGCGGAAAAAATATTCCTGACAGCAATAACATCGGCAACTGAATAAGGTTAGCAACCGGCGCCACTTGCGTTTCATCCTTGGCCCATCCTGCAATGGCAAACCCAATTCCTAAAAAAATAAGGATCCCCACAATACAGACCATGGCAAAACTAAAATAACTGCCCACCATATGAAACCCAAAGAAGTAGGTGCCTACCGCTATTAATATGAATGCATTGGCGAGCGTTACCAGCAAACGCACGAAGGCTTGGGCAAAAACAAAATAAACAGGGTGAACAGGAGTAGCTTGAATTCTGCGAAGAGCTCCACTTGCCTTCATTGCAACAAAGCTGAATGCTACTCCGAAAATTCCCAGTTGCATAATGGTCATTGATAAAATGCCAGGAAGAATAAAATCAAAATAACCCAGGTTGTTCGTGGATACGCCTTCACTCTTCACTTCAAGGACCGAAGGCGAATGAGTCAACTGCCTATCAAGGTTTGAAACAATTTCAACGATGGCGAGATTAGCAATTTGCCCGCTTTGGGGCTTAGCGCTATTAAATCGCGTTTGAATGCTGCTTGCCAAAGGTTTGTCACTTTCCATCGTACCGAAATTTTCAGGCACAATTACCTGCAAATCAATATTTCCTTTGCCCAATTCAGCTGCCGCCTCTTCTTCCGTAATTTCTCTAATGTTAAAAGCTTTTACACTTTTCAACTTCTCGATAAACTGTTTGGATACTTCTCCACTTGCGTGATTAGTTAACCCAATTTGTATTGAGGTGCCTCGGCCTTTGGAAAGAAAACCAAAGATGGATAATAGCGCTATGGGAATAAGCAATGAGAAAACGATGGCTCCTTTGTTGCGATAGTACATCTTCAACGAAGCCTTGGTCAATGCAAGTAGAGAGCGAGTATTTTGATTCATATTAGTCGCGAAGGGTTTTTCCGGTGAGGTCAATAAACACATCGTCCAAGGTAGCTGGCGGCACTTCGGTATGTGGTTTGAAACCCCGTGAAAGCAATTGCCTGATTAGTTGGTCAGGTGAATCAAGGGCCACAATTTTTCCATCATCCATGATAGCTACCCGGTCGCACAAAAATTTTGCCTCTTCCATATAGTGTGTGGTAATGATCACCGTTGTGCCCCGGCTCTTAATTTGCGTAATTAAGTCCCAAAGATTTCTGCGTGCTTGTGGGTCAAGCCCTGTGGTAGGTTCATCTAGGAAAACCATGACCGGGCGATTGACCAATGTTGTGGCAATTGAAAACCGTTGCTTCTGGCCACCGGATAGTTTCTTTACCAAAAAATGAGCTTTGTCTTTTAATCCGACATCAGCGAGGAGTTCAAGGGGGTTGATCGTAGATCCGTACAAGTCGGCAAACATTTCAAGAAGCTCAGTGAGTTTAAGGTTCTGAAAAAAAGCAGAAGACTGAAGTTGAATACCGATGCGTTGCTTGATCAGGTAAGGTTGGTCTGTCGTTTTAATGCCATCCAAAATAACATCTCCAGAAGTAATTGAGCGAAGGCCTTCAATCATTTCCAGTGTGGTTGTTTTGCCCGCTCCGTTTGGTCCAAGAATTCCAAATACCTCTCCACGGTTCACCGAAAAGGAAATTCCTTTCACCGCATGAACATCGTTGTCGTAGGTTTTGGTGAGATTAATTACTTCTAATATGACTGGCATACTTAAGTTGATTGAAATCAAAATTAATCAATTTCATCTGTTAATAATTGATTTTTAATGGTCAGATGGAATGGCCAAGCTCAATTAACATTCATTTAATTTAACTCAAAGCGTGACCATTTCACGAAAGCATCATTCCATCTTTCTCTGATTATTCCATTCTTCAAATAAACTCACAGAAAAAATTTAATTTTACCTTCATGGATTTTTTCTCTAGTTAATAACTGTGACACATTATTACAACAGTTTTAGTCCGGAAGAATTGACCGGTTCTGATTTAGATAAATTATTAGCGCTGGGCTGGTACCGCATGCATCAAACTATTTTTACCACTTCGCATGTAGGTTTGGAGGAAGTACATCGTGTTCATTGGTTGCGCTATTCGCTTGATGAAATTCAAAGTCATTCTTCACATCGCAAAATCCTTAAACGAAATAGACAGCTTCACTTCACTATTGAAGACTTTAACTCCATTCGCGCAGATCATGCTGAATTACATCAGCGATATTATGAATCCATTGAGTTTGAGGGTGCGATGAGTATTGAAGAATGTCTTTTCGGAGAAGAAAGTACAGGCGGCAATATTTACAACACCAAATGCATTTCGGTTTTTGAAGGCGATCACCTCATTGCCGGTGGCTACTTTGATGCAGGCGATTATGCAGCAGCATCCATTTTGCATTTTTTTGATCCACTATATAAAAGAAATAGCCTTGGCAAATTTCTTATTCTCCTCACCATCGATTACCTAAGATTGAATGGTTTTGATTTTTATTATCCTGGTTATGTTGTTGAAGGAAATCCTAAAATGAATTACAAACTCTTTCTTGGAAAAGAAGAAGCGCAATACTTTGATCCTGAAACAGTAACCTGGAAATATTTTCAAGAGAGCATTTTGGTAAAACAATAGCCTGTAACCCTCTAATTCAATGCTGAGTCTAAGGGGGAAAATCTGATATGCTCAATTCCAACAAACTTAAATTGGCAGACATCAGCCTGATCTGCCTTTCTCTTTTTTATGTGATGATGCTGGGAGGCGGTAGTTATGAACAGCTAACCGTTACTAATGTAGTAACAAGCGCTCCTCCCAAGTCGCTGTATATGTTGCAAGGACCGTACGGTTTTAAGCCTGTAATTTTCTGGATAATTTTTCGCCCCATCACTATTCTATTATTTTTGTTGGCAATAGCCGCTAATTGGAATTATTCCAAGGTCCGAAGAAAATTATTACTTTTTGCATTCTGTATTGATGTTATAACAACAATCGCCACCTTCACTTATTTTGCTCCAGAGACCGGAGTGATTGCAGGTGCCGCCTATCATGCAGACATCATCGATAATGCACAGCTTGAACGCGCACAGCTCTGGAAAAATTTAAATTGGATAAGAATTGGTGGATTTTATGTTGGCGCCATTCTCCTTCTCATCGCCATCAATCAAAAACATCAGCTTAAAGAAACTTGAGCCTTCAACCTTTCAGCAAGTTTTTAAGATCAGGATGATGTTGTGAAGTGAGAAACTCAGTCACCGTAAATTCGGCCAACTTGTGAATATAAAATGGATCTTCGCTAATAATCCGGTCAACCTCTTCTTTTGATTTTGCTAATGTTAAAATTATTCCGCCAGTGCGAGGTACTTTTCTACCCGAGGCAACGAATACATTTTGCTTATAATATTTATGTAAATATTTCACATGCTCTGTCATGTGAGCATCCAACTTTTCAAGAGGTACAATATAATTCAGATTGATGATGAACATGAGTGGCACTAAACTTCTTGTGACTGCATTTTTCTTACTTGCAATACTGCACCAATCAGAAATAACACAAAGCAAACCCCAATTACCATTTGGATACGAGGATCATCGGGACTGGAAGCAAGTGGCGCATCCAATGGAAGCCGAGTGGCAGACTCAGTAACGGCTGGAACAATATGAAAAAAGAAAGTTAACGAATAGCCAACCCGCTCAATATACTGTGATGCTTTTCCTAAACTTCCTTTACTCGCTGCCCACACCACACCAAGGGTTACAAGAGTAATAATTCCCAGAACATGTGGTTTTCCAAATCCACCATGTTGAAAGATTCCAAAACCTGTGAGACAAACAATGATGGTAGTCACCACATACGTTTTTCCAAGAGAATTGTCCAATGAAATTTTACCATCGCGGATGAGAGCTATTGCACCAGTCGCAACAGCAATCAAGCTGATTATTGTATGAAATACACCGAGTGGAGTTAATCCAAAAATAAGGGTTGGGCTCATGTTGTTATTAAGTTTAACGGTCAAGATAATAAATTCATAAATAAATCAACAAGGAATTTGTTGTCTTTGAGATGGCAACCTAGTCCATTAATTTGCGTACTCAACCAAGTATATGCCTGTCGTTATTCAAAAGTCCACACTAGATTTTTTAAAAAAGCTTTCCTCCCACAACGATCGGGAGTGGTTCACCCAACACAAAGGGGAATATTTGCAAGCACAAGAAAATGCGATTGAGTTTGCCGATCGATTGATTAGCCTGATGAATAACCATGATCAAATTGAAACACCTTCGGGCAAGAAAAGTCTCTATCGCATATACAATGACGTGAGGTTCGCCAAAGATAAGTCACCATACAATCCGCGGTTCGCCGGGTACTTGAGACGACACAAGCCCTTGCTCCGTGGTGGTTATTATTGGTGGATCAAACCAGGAGTATCGCGCGTGAGTTGTGGCTTTGCTTATCCCAATCCCGAAGATCTTAAAAGAATTCGGTTCGATATCCGCGATAACGTTGATGATTGGAACAAGCTTCTTAATTCAAAAGCCATCAAAACAAATTTCGGGATAATGCAAGGTGAAAAGGTAGCCACCACACCAAAAGGTTTTGACAATGATGATCCGGCTATTGATTTACTTCGTTACAAACAGTTTTGGTTTTCCAGGTCATTCACTAATAAAGAAGTATTGGCTCCTAATTTTGTTAGTGAGGTTAATAAAACGTTTAAGAGTATTCGTCCTTTTTTTGATTATGTGAGCGAAGTGCTCTCCACTAACTTAAACGGTGAATCGATACAATAACCTGAAGTCTAAAAAAAGATTCTTTCTTTGGAATAAATGAATTCCTTTGACTGTCTAACAGACAAAAAAAAGGAACATGAAAACAAATAGTTGGAAATGGTTGCTCAGTCTGGGATTGGCAACTCTAGTGAGTTTGGGTGCGATGGCGCAAGGGCATCATGACGGTCACCGCAAAAATCATAATGGCGATTATGGCAAGCACCACTACACTAATTCTGGTAAAAGAAATTTATCAGACAAAGTGTACCGTGTTACTGAAGCCGATAGCCTTCAGAAACAAAAAATGAAACCGGCAGTAGATCGCGCTTCAAAAAGATTGGAGTCAATTCGCCTCAGTTATCAGAAGCAGGAGAAAAGAGTGCTTGATTCCCTCAGCCTTCAAGTAAAACCTTATTTGAAAGAAGAGCAGCTAAAAAGATTAAACGACTGGAAAGACAAGACGGGTAAGTGAAAGAGGACCTCGGTGGTGAAAGCTACCGAGGTTTTTATTTTCTTTAAGTCAATGCCTCTTAATCTTCGTGGGGTTACTCAATTTAAAATCGGTGGTGCTATTATTGATTTTATAATTTCTATTAACATACCCTTTGTGATATTCTTTTACGCGTGCTTCAAATTCAACTCCATCTCCAGGGTTAAGAGAAGCCTTAATAAAACCTTGTGTGTAGCTGAACCAAACATGATCAGTCACAACCTTCTGCGATTCGAGATCAACGACATTCTTTAATAAAACGGTTTCTTCACTGTAGCCTTTGTAATTCACCTTCTTCCCTACCCGTTCAAATACGGCCTTAAATTTTTTACGCTTTCCCTCTTCGGCAGCAAGTTCCTTTCTCATGTTGATTTAATCTGTCTCAATAAAATCTAAATCCTTCCCAAAAGTCTCCTGGGTTTTAACAGCAGCAAGTAGAGCAATTGTCATTAGGATAACTCCAGTAACCCACGCCCCGGTAATATAATTATCAAGTACGTTGCGCATAAATTTGAACAACAGAATGATCAACGGTAAAGCGCCACGCACCATGTTGGGTATGCTAATGGCCGCAGACGCGCGAAGGTTAGTTCCAAATTGCTCGGCACTCATGGTAATGTAAACAACCGTGAATCCAGTGCCATAACCAAGTCCTGCACAGATCATATAAAATGTAGTAGTTGTTCCTCCCTGTTGCAAAAAGAAAAGTGCAGTAAAGAAAATAGTGATCCCGTAAAAAATAAATAACGCTTTCTTTCGACTTTGTAAGCGCTGACTCAATAAGCCTACCGAAAGATCACCAAATGCAATGGCAAGGTAGAGGAACATGATCGCCTTGCCGGGATCAATTCCGTCAATGCCAAAGGCGGCTCCAAACTGATCAGAAAAAGTAACGAGCACACCAATGATATACCAGGCCGGCAACCCAATGAGAATACAACGGAAGTAGCGAAGGAAGCGATCTTTGTTGCTGAAGAACATGAGGAAGTTGCCGCGCTCAACAGCTTGCGTTTTGAGTTGTGCATACAGCATACTTTCTTGAACACGCATCCGCAACGCCAGCAACACTAAACCCAATCCCCCACCGATGTAGTAACACGTGCGCCATAAGAAAATCTCTTTCATGAAAAAAGCAGTCACCGCACCAAGAATACCAAACGAAGCAATCATCGCTGCGGCTACACCACGTTTTTCTTTTGGTAGCAGCTCGCTGATCAATGTGATTCCTGCGCCAAGCTCTCCTGCCAATCCTACTCCCGCAAAAAAACGCAAGACTATATATTGAGTGGTATCCGTTACCATTCCATTAAGGGGGTCTCTAAAAACCTGTTTTAAAATTTTTCATTTTCTGGTTATGGAATTTATTCTTTACAATCTTAAAACTTTCGATCAAGGGCTCCTTCAGCTTTTGCTTTTCATCCTTGGAAGGATGATGGTTGGCCATTTTTGGCCAACCTACATGCTTTTCAAATTCACTTTTATCTGCGTTAGTCTGAATAAATTGTAGGTGAGATTCATTAAACCAATCGTAGCTTCTGCTCTCACAAAGTTTCGACACCTTATATACATGCGGTTCATCGAG
>Ga0302164_10000015_pt1 | contig 131697 bp, 116 predicted proteins | sample I_Fen_E3_1_FD_193500 | JGI IMG/M metagenome (GOLD analysis project Ga0302164, IMG submission 193500) | Peat permafrost microbial communities from Stordalen Mire near Abisko, Sweden - I_Fen_E3_1 | ecosystem: Environmental > Terrestrial > Soil > Wetlands > Permafrost | place: Sweden: Abisko...
ACTTCATCGATAACCTGTAATTTAAAAGCCAGGCTATAATCCCGTTGCGTTCGCTTAACTCGTTCGCTTTCTTTTTGTTCCATAAAATAAGTCGTGTTTATGTCAACTTATTTCAGGACGAGACAATAAATTCACAAATGAAGCCTCGATTAAAATCGGGGCTTTTTTATTGGGCTTCAGCGATACAGGCGATGCTAAGTTCCTTGCAGCCATGATTATACAATTCTTGCCCGCAAGCTTCAATGCTTGCGCCTGTAGTGATAATGTCGTCCACCAGCAATATCCTCTTGTTTTTAATTACTGCTGAATCCTTCACGCTGAAAGCCTGCTTTACATTTTCCCACCTCTCAGTTTTATTCTTCCGCGTTTGTGTTGATGTGTTGATCTGTCTTACGATAGCCGTATCATTATAAGGTATTCCAAGGGAATCCATTAGCCCCTCAGCAAACATCGTGCTCTGGTTATAACCCCGTTTCAGCTGGCGCGATCGATACAATGGCATTGGAATAATTATATCGAGTTCGTTGGCCAACCCAGTATCATTCATCTCCTTTCCAAAAAATTTTCCTAGCCTTCTTCCAACCTCGGGATGGTTGTTGTATTTGAGCTGATGAAGCAAGTGCTGAACAATACCCGTTTTTCTAAATTTCAAAAACGCAGCGGCATATTTGATCGGCAGCCTTCCGACAAATTTTTCCTTAACGGGATTCTCATTCGTGAATTGGTAATCCGTGCGGGGAAGATCTAAAATACATCGTGTACACAAAATTTCTTCACCCTTGACCAATCCGGAAGAGCACCCCAAACAATATTCCGGAAAAAACAAACTTGTAAAGTCTGAAAACAGCCTTACCCATGGCTTCTCATTTGATTTGACCGTGAACAAACTCATCTTTGCGTTAAAATATTTTTATGAGTTTAGTAAAGCAATTTAATGAATACCGCAGCAAGATGAATGAAAAGATCCTGACTGCCGATAACCTGATTATCAAGCGTATCTTCAACCTTGATACAAATGCATATCAAGCAGGGGCGTTAGATATAAAATTCAAAGAATTAATTGGCCTTACTTGCTCACTGGTTTTGCGCTGCGATGATTGCGTCAAATATCACCTTGGCAAATGCAAAGAAATCAACTTAACAACAGAAGAGGTGCATGAAGCAATGGGGGTAGCTACATTAATTGGTGGAACCATTGTAATACCACATTTACGTAGAGCGTTTGAATTTTGGGATGAATTAATAAAGGATTGACATGTTTAAGCGTGATCTGGAATCGGATCGACATTGGCAGGAACTGCTCAATGAACTCGAAAAAAACTTTGGGAAAAAACCAAAAGACCTCAATTCAGTGCTTTTCATAATTGGGGTTCAAGAATTAGGAAAGGGAGCAAAAAATTTTTCAAAGGAAGAAAAGCAAGATTTGATACACATTGCAATATGCAAAGTGCTAAGCCTGGCTGGTTATTACGAATTAGAGGGAACAGATGATTCCGGGTGGCCTCATTGGAAACTCATTAAAAAACTACCACATTTTGACCTGCTGGAACAGGAGAAATTATTAAAAATGCTAGTCATCGAATATTTCGAAAAAGAGGTTGGGTGGATCCTATCTTTTCTGTCTGAATAAACCGCGTCCACCTGCTTTAATTTTACTTTGATCAGAGGATAGCCTCCATTAACTTTAGTTCGATTAAAACTATGATTGCACAAAAGCCGTTCTAAAGATTTGGCATGAAAGAGGGGATAAAAGACATTTATAAGAAGATTGCTTTTTTTAAGCACAGGTACTATTTGAATTTATTTATCCGCGGGGCTATTCTTGTTCCTGCCATCGTCCTTGGTTATTTTCTTATCGCATCAGTTTTGGAGTATAACCTCTGGATGAACCGGCAGACCCGGCTCCTTATTCTTGTTTTATTTTTCATTCTTGTTGCCTTTTGCCTTTTCCGGTTTTTATTGAAACCTATCACTTGGTGGATTAATAAAAAAGGACTTGGAGAGGAGGAAAGCGCCAGGATCATCGGCAATTATTTTCCCGCCGTTGCTGATCGACTAATAAACATTATTCAGCTTACAACATCATCGAAAAAAAGCTCATTGCTAAAGGCGAGTATCGATCAAAAAGCAGAGCAACTTCAAGCGGTACCCTTTGAAAAAGCAATAGACTTAAAGGAGAATAAAAAATACTTGCGGTACTTAATCGTACCGTTGTCAGTTGTCATTGTTTTGATTTTTGTTAATGGAAATATTTTTACCAAAAGCACGCACCGGATCGTTCGATTCGATCAGGAATTTTCGCCTGAAGCACCATTCCAATTTAATTTCTTAAACAAGAATCTAGCAGCTTTTTTCAATGAAGATTTCACTTTGCAAATATCATTGGAAGGTTCGGCCATTCCGGAGACAGCTTATATCGTTTCTGGAAACCAACGCTGGAAAATGGAAGACTCAGGATCTGGAAAATTTCAGTACACTTTTGAGAAAATTCAAAATCCTATCAGTTTCCAAATTGAGTCATCCGGCTTTTTCTCTTCGTTGCATAAAATAGAAATGGTAAACAGGCCTGAGATTACACAATTAAAAGTTGGACTTAGGTTTCCTGGCTACATCGGAAGACGAACTGAGGAAATTACAAATGCGGGAAATATTGAAATACCGGAGGGAACCAAAATAACGTGGACAATAGGAACAGAGTTTGCCGCAAAAGCAAAAATCTCATTTGCCTCAATGGGAAATCCAGAAGACATGCAATTGATTGATAATAAGAGTTTTACGTTTAATAAGAATTTAAATAACCCCGATCAGTACTCCATTATTTTGGAAAACGAATCCAGTAAAAACAAAGACAAAATTTTTTATTCCATAGATGTAATCAAAGATCAATATCCTCAGATCACTGTAGAAAGTCTACAAGATTCCATTCTTTACAAATCCATTCTACTTGGAGGTCAAGTAAGTGATGATTACGGAATTAGTGAGTTATCATTGAATTATGAAAGAGAAATAATTCCTAGTGAAAGCAAAAAGAATATTATAAGGATTCCTATTAGTACAGGTAGGGCTCAACAGAATTTTTTCTACTCATGGAATACCGACTCCCTTCATTTAAGCCTTGGCGAAAAGATTACCTACTACTTTGAAGTATGGGACAACGATGGGGTTAACGGAAGGAAATCAACAAGATCATCAACATACACTTTCTCTTTACCAACCAAAGAGGATATTAAAAAAAATATCTCAGATCAACAGGAATCTGCTGAAAATAGAATTGACAAAAATCTTCAAAAAGCCAAGGATCTTAAGCAATCCATTGATGACGCCCAACAAAAATTGAGAGGCAAACAAAGTCTTGATTGGCAAGACAAAAAATTGTTAGAGGATTTAATAGATCAAAAACAAAAGCTAGACCAGGGCATTGATAACCTGCAGAAGGAAAACAAATTGCTTGAGGAGAAAAAAGAAGCTTTCACAGAAGAAAATGAACGCATCAAAGCGAAATCCGAGCAATTGCAAAAATTAATGAACGAACTACTTGATGACGAAACTAAAAAGCTGTTCAACGAACTGGAGAAGCTGCTGAAGGAAAATGCCGATCTTCAGCAAATTCAAAAAGTGTTGGATAAAATGGATCGCAAGGAAATCAATTTAGAGAAAGAACTCGAGCGAACATTGTCTTTATTCAAACAACTGCAATACGATTACAAATTAGACCAGGCAATCAATGAAATAAAGTCGCAGGCCGAAAAACAAGAAAAGCTACTGAACCAAACCGAAGAGTCATCGAAAGGAGAAAAGGATAAGGCGAAGGATGGTAAGAATGATGCAACTGCTGATAGCCTTAATTCCGAAAAGAAAACAAATCAAGATCTTGCCAAGGACCAAGAAGCAATTGAAAAGGAGACAAAAGACTTCGAGAAGTCCATCCAAGACTTAAAAGAATTAGGAAAAGAAATTGATCAAGAAGAAGACAAGTTGCCTAGCAAGGAAGATCTAGAACAGCTTAAAGACTCCGAACAACAAAGCAAGCAGTCGCTAGAGCAGGGAGACCCTAAAAAATCTTCAAGCCAGCAAAAAAAATCCATTAAGCAAATGAAACAAATGGAGCAGCAACTTCAAGGGATGCAGAGCTCAATGGAAATGGAAATAGATAATCAGAATCTTGAGAGCCTCCGTCAAATCGTTCACGGATTAATAAAACTGTCTTATGATCAGGAGAATCTGATGAAAGGGTATAACAACATTCAGCAGTCGGATCCAAAATTCATTCAAATATCACAACAGCAATTAAAGCTACAAGATGACTCCAAGGTATTAGAAGACAGCCTATTAGCTCTATCAAAGAAGGATCCATTCATGGGATCAATCGTCACCAGAGAGATCGGTGAACTCAATGATCATATTGGTAAAGCAGTTGAGAATATGAAGGAACGGCGCAAGGGGAACGCAGGAGTGGAGATGCAATTTTCCATGACCAATATCAATAACCTCGCCTTAATGCTAAATGATCATTTCGAAAATATGATGAACATGATGGCTAACGCAATGCCATCCAAAGGAAAGGGAAAAAAAGGAAAGGGCATGCCAAGCCTGGGAAAGATGCAGCAACAGATCAATGATCAAATCGAACAATTAAAAAATGGGCAGAAGAGCGGAAGACAATATTCTGAAGAGTTAGCACGAATGGCTGCTGAACAAGCACGAATTAGAAGAGCGCTGCAGGAGATGCAAGAGAAGTTAAAAAAGGAAGGAGGTCAAATCCCCGGCAATGACATAGGAAAGAAAATGGAGCAAACTGAACTTGACCTTGTTAATAAACAAATCACAGAACAGACTATCCGAAGGCAAAAGGAAATCTTAACACGTTTGCTAGAGACAGAAAAATCCATGCGTGAACAAAACTTGGATGAGGAACGAAAAGGAGAAACCGCAAAGGAGTATACCAAAGAAATACCCCGGGCATTTGAGGAATATTTAAGATTAAAAGAAAAAGAAGTAGAATTGCTAAAACCGCTTCCTCCAAAGCTCTTTCCATATTACAAGAAGGAAGTAAACAAGTATTTCAAACGAATTAATTAACAATTGTGCGAGGTGTAAAAAACATAAGTATCGAAATTCCTTCTCTGGCTGAGAACATCAGGATTATTGAAAGTTTCATCGATAATGCAAAGGAAAAGTATCACTTGGATGATGATATCTATGGGAACATAATGATTGCCGTAACCGAAGCAGTCAATAACGCAATCAAACATGGTAATAAAGATAATTCGTCAAAAAATGTTTTTATCTCTCTTTCACTGGAAGAGGGGATGATAAAGTTCAAAGTTCAAGACGAGGGGACAGGATTTGATTTTCATCAACTTCCAGACCCCACTCTGCCAGAAAACATTTCAAGGCCAGGCGGCCGTGGTATTTTTTTAATGAAACACCTATCCGATGAGGTGGATTTTAAGGAAAACGGAAAAGTTGTTGAGCTAAGTTTTTACGTTAATCAATAGATGTCAATCCGTTTCTTTTACGAAGAGACCAAGTATAAAATCGAATACCCAAGAAAAACAGTCAAGTGGATAATTGAATCTGCCCGGTGGGAGAAAAAGTCGATTCTAGAAGTCAATTATATTTTTTGCTCGGACAGCTATCTTCTTCAGTTAAATCAAGATTTTCTCAGCCACGATACTCTCACAGATATAATAACCTTTGATTATTCTGATGGTAATAATCTCTCAGGCGAAATCTACATAAGCATAGATAGAGTTAAAGAGAACTCCATAAAATTCCGCTCACATTTCCATGACGAAGTTCTCAGAGTTATGATACATGGAATTCTGCACCTGGTCGGTTATAAGGACAAAAAGGTTCGCGAGGTTTCCGTTATGCGCAAAAAGGAAGAAGCTTACCTATCTTTGTGGAAAACAATGTTCCACGTGAAACAATAAACCCTGATAGTTGTTTCATGTTCCACGTGGAACAACTAAGAAAATTATGTTTCCTGAATATGATATTATAGTTGTAGGTGCTGGTCACGCCGGATGTGAGGCTGCAGCGGCTGCCGCCAATATGGGCTCGAAGGTTCTTTTAATAACCATGAACATGCAAACAATTGGCCAGATGTCGTGTAACCCAGCGATGGGGGGGGTGGCTAAAGGTCAGATCGTTCGGGAAATCGATGCTTTAGGTGGGTACTCCGGAATTGTATCTGATAAGTCAATGATTCAATTTCGGATGCTTAATCGATCCAAAGGACCTGCAATGTGGAGTCCCAGAACTCAAAATGATCGGGCAAGATTCGCTGAGGAATGGAGAATATCACTTGAAAGAACTTTGAACATCGACTTTTGGCAAGAGATGGTTCCTGGCCTTCTCATAAAGAATAAGAAAGTAGTTGGCGTTCGAACTTCTCTTGGGATGGAGATCTTAGGCAAAACCGTGGTATTAACCAACGGCACATTCCTTAATGGCAAAATTCACATTGGAGATAAAAACTTTGGAGGAGGTAGAACTGCAGAAAAAGCCGCAACAGGAATAACAGAACAACTTATCGAGATTGGGTTCCAGTCAGGTAGAATGAAGACTGGAACGCCACCTCGTGTGGACGGCAGATCATTAGACTACAGTAAAATGGTTGAGCAGCGGGGAGATGATGACCCTGAGAAATTTTCATTCACTAATACGAAACCATTAAAGAATCAGGTAAGCTGTTGGATAACTTATACGAGTGAAGATGTTCATGAAGAATTGAAAAAAGGCTTTGACAAGTCTCCTATGTTTCAGGGAAGAATCAAGGGCCTTGGCCCTAGGTATTGCCCCTCAATCGAAGATAAAATCAATCGATTTGCTGAAAGAAATAGACATCAAATTTTTGTTGAGCCTGAAGGATGGAATACTGTCGAAGTATATGTAAATGGATTTTCGACATCTCTTCCAGAAAAGGTTCAATATGAAGCGTTGAAAAAGATACCTGGCTTCGAGAATGTAAGGATGTTCAGACCAGGCTACGCAATTGAGTACGACTATTTTCCCCCAACTCAATTGAAAATGACTTTGGAAACTCAACTAATTGATAATCTGTATTTTGCTGGTCAAATTAACGGAACCACAGGTTATGAAGAAGCTGCGTGCCAAGGCCTGATGGCAGGAATAAATGCTCACAATAAAGTTCATGAAAAGGACCCATTCATTCTAAAAAGATCGGAGGCCTATATTGGTGTACTAATTGATGACTTGGTTAACAAGGGTACTCTAGAGCCATATCGGATGTTTACGAGTCGGGCAGAATACAGAATCCTTCTACGTCAAGATAATGCCGACCTACGCTTGACCGAGATGGGTCACAAAATAGGACTTGCGGGTACTGAGCGATTAGATTCCGTAAAAAGGAAGAAGGAAGAAATTGGCTCACTGTTAAAAGAGCTTAAACAGATGCGAGCTACGCCTGAAGATTTCAACGATTCTTTATCACTGATTGAATCATCCCCAATTGAAGAAAAGACACCCATTATAAATTTGCTTAAGCGACCTCAAATCGGATTTAAGGATTTAATAAAGATGCATAAAGAGATTTCTTCAGCATTAAGCAAATATTCAAAAGAAATTCTTGAGCAGGCGGAGATTATAATCAAATACGAGCCGTATATCGATCGTGAACAAAAGCTTGTAGAAAAAATAGAAAGCCTCGAAAATTATAAAATACGGCCAGACTTCGACTATGATCGTGTGAAAGCACTCTCATCAGAGGCCAGAGAAAAACTAAAGAAAATCAAACCAGAAACAATAGGTCAAATGACAAGAATAAGTGGAGTCTCTCCTGCAGATGTATCGGTCCTAAGTGTGTATCTCGGTAAATAATGGCACTGACTTTTATCTCAACTTGCCCCATTTGCGACGGCAGGGAATTCAACAACTATTTAAGTTGCACTGATCATACTGCAAGTAATGAGCAGTTCACTCTAAAAAAATGCTCGACGTGTAAATTCGTTTTCACGGATCCTCGGCCTGATGATGCCACTCTTTCGAATTACTACCAATCTGATAAATATATTTCACACACCGGAGGCAACAAGAGTCTAATCGATAATATATATCTGCAGGCTCGCAAAATTACATTGGGCTGGAAAAGAAAATTGGTAAACGAATATTCTGGAGCAAATAAAATCTTAGACGTTGGATGTGGAACTGGGGAATTTTTACGTGAAATGAAATCTCATGACTGGAAGGTGTCAGGAGTAGAGCCATCGCCAAATGCGAGACAATCTTCCAAAAGAAAAACAGGCGTCGAAATATTCAAATCCCTCTCAGACGTTACTGAACATAACTTCAATGTAATTACCATTTGGCACGTGCTAGAACATTTGCCTGACCCCAATCAAGCTCTCAGAACTGTTTCTAACTTATTAAATCAATCCGGCACGATTTTCATTGCTGTTCCCAATTTACAATCTTATGATGCGAGGTATTACCAATCATTCTGGGCAGGCTATGATGTACCTCGACACTTATGGCATTTCGACAAAAAGAATATGGAAACCCTTCTTAATAAAAATGGTTTACAATTAGTAAAAGTTTTGCCCATGCGATTAGACTCATTTTATGTCGCACTCCTTAGTGAATCTTACAAACACCCCAAACGATCAAAACTTCTACATTTATTTTCCGCATTCATTGTTGGCCTCAAATCAAATTTCATGGCTAGAAAGACCTTAGCCTATTCAAGTCTTATTTATGTCGTGAAACGATGAGAGTTTTTACTTTACTTCTTCTGGTAATCACCTTCACTAAATGCGCAAGGCAAACTCAACCAGGAGGTGGACCAAAGGATATTGCCCCTCCCGAGTTACTTTCATCTACCCCCACAAACGGCGAAAAAAATTTTAAAGGAAGTACAATTGAGCTAACGTTTGATGAATATGTAAAGCTTAAGGATCCTAAGGAGGAAATAATAATCACCCCATCCCTTGGGACCAACACGAAGTTTATTGCTAAAAAAAACAAAGTAATCATCACACCGGAAAAGAAGTGGATCGATAGCACAACCTACAGTATCGCATTTCGCGATGGAATCCAAGACATCAACGAAAACAACCCAACGGACGATCTTCATCTCGCTTTCAGTACAGGCCCAATAATAGATTCTTTAAAAATATATGGCTCTGCATCAGAAGTTTTCAAAGATCAAGTACAAGGAAAAATCACCATTGCTCTTTACCAATCTGATACATTTGACATCTTTAAGCACAAACCTCCTCTATTCTCCAAAACTGATAAGCAAGGGAAATTTGCAATTTCCAACTTAAAAGCGGGGAAATATTTCATTTACGCCTTTGACGATAAAAACAAAAATCAGAAAGTAGACAGCAAATCAGAACGCTTTGGATTCCTGGCCAAGGAAATTGATCTGCCGAAAGATAAAGACACACTTCTTATACGCTTGGTTCATCTCGACACCAGGAAAGTTAAACTCACCAATATCCGAAACACAAGTACTGTATCAATCATACGATTTAATAAACCGATTGATAATGTAAAGCTTACCACAGATACCTCTTCAATTATATATACTTACGGTGATAGCAGGTCAGAAGTGATTGTGTATAAAGATTTCGACAAAAACGACTCCCTTAAAATAAACGTCTTCGCAACAGACAGCTTACATCAAAGGCTAGACACTGCTGTGTACGCTAAGTTTACCGACAACAAAATTGTTAAAGAGAAGTTTAAGCTCTCAACCTGGAAATCGCACTTCGAATTACCAACAAACTCGTTTACAGCTGAAACATCGTATAATAAACTTTTACTTTCTTTAAATTTCGACAGTATTTACATCCAGATTGATACCATAAATTTCCAGCCTATAGCACCAAATGAAATCACCGTAGACACTCTTTTGAAAACCATCAAATTAAAAACAACTCTTAAGATTAATCCGAAAGAGAAAATTCCCAAGCCTGTACTCCTCTTTGGAAAAGGTGCACTTATATCAATTGATAACGATTCCTCAAAAGCCCAAGACGTAAAAATTCAAATTCCTAAAGCAGATGCTACAGGTACAGTTTCCATAGAACTAGATACCAAAGAGCCGCACTTTGAAGTGATTCTTACTAATTCCAATAACGAACCGATCAAATCATTGAGGGATGTAAAAAAATATACCTTCAATTATCTAGAACCTGGAGAATACAAAATCAAGGTAATCGTAGACTCAAATAACAATTTAAAATGGGATCCTGGAAATTTTTACAAAAAAGAAGAACCAGAAAGAGTATTCCTTTATAAAACACTAGAAAACAAGAATAGCTTCCCAATCCGAGCAAACTGGGAACTCGGTCCCTTGGTGATTACATTCTAATTACTTGTTAATAACTTTGGGATAGCACACGACTAAAAATAAAACCCTCAAAACTCGACTAAAATTAACTAAGCAACGATTGCTTATCAACATTGTGAAAATGTTACTAACCTTATAAACAATCCACAAACCAAATGTGCAAACTGAATTCCCGAACTAAAAACAGAACTTCTAATCGAAAATCATAAACAAAACCCCATCTAACTCGTACATTAAAAAGAAATCCACAAATCAACAGGAATAATGGTATTAGTATCTTTTTTTAAAAATAGACTTATAAATACAATAGTAATGTTGATTTCGTTGACAACATTTTGCCTAGCGCAAGACACGCAAGAAATACAGATTGCCAACGAGTACCTTTCTAAGGGTGAGAAATTAAAGGCTCTGGAAACCTATCAGATTCTGGCTAAAAATCCACTTAATGTTCCACTAATCCACGCAAATTACTTCGCCTTGCTTCTTAGCACTACTCGTTATCACGAAGCGCAAAATTATCTGGAGAGACTTATCCGAAAAGAAAACAAATTCATCTATCAGCTGGACTTAGGGATACTGTTTATTAAATCGGGAGAAGTAAGTAAAGGGGACAAACATTTTAAAGCGCTGTTTAAGGCCAGTGCAGAAGATGTTTACAAAATGAAAACTGCTTCTGATCATTTGGCGTCTTATAGCATGCTGGACTATGCAACAGAAGCAATGCAGCAAGCCAGGACAGCTTCACATAACCCATCATTGTTTTCTATTGAACTTGCCAACCTTTACCGGATGCAAGGCAAACGCCAGGAAATGGTAGAAGAGTACTTAAATTATGTTACGCAGACACCAACAAATATTTCTTATGTAAAAAATATTTTGCAGGTCTTGTTGGTAAAACCGGAGGAACAAAAGACGCTCGAAGAGGTCCTCTACCAGCGTGTTCAACAAAATCCACAATCAGAGGTTTATGCAGACTTGTTAATCTGGGTCAACCTACAAGAAAAGAACTTTTACGGAGCATTTGTTCAATCCCGTGCCTACGACAAGCGGTTTAGAAAAGAACAATCCAAAACGCTAGAGATTGGTGAGATCGCATTAAATAATCAAGATTATGAAAATGCGATTCGATGTTTTTTATTCGTATCGAAAGAATTTGCGAATACTGACAATTTTTTACCAGCTCAGCTGGGCACCATAAAAGCACGCGAAGCTAAAGTAAAGAAGACCTTTCCTGTCAACAATGATTCTATAAGATATCTGATTAGGGAGTATGAAAATTTTCGCAGTCGCTATCCAAATCAATCCAGCGCGAATGAAGCCGAACTTAGTGCTGCCATGTTGCACGCTTATTATTTAAATGAATTGGATTCCGGAATTTTAATTTTAACGAGTTTGATTTCGCAACCAAAAGTTTCGTCGCAATTTATTGCACAAGCAAAAATCAACTTAGGAGATATTTACTTACTTAAGGGCGAACCTTGGGAGTCAACTCTTCTTTACTCCCAAGTTGAAAAATCTCAACATGAAGCACCATTAGGGTACGAAGCGAAATTGCGAAACGCGAAGCTTTGGTATTTTAATGGTGAATTTAAATTAGCTCAAGAGCATCTCGATATTCTAAAACAGGCAACCACTCGCGAAATAGCTAACGATGCCATGGAATTGAGCATGCGTATTAAGGAAAATACAACATTTGATTCTACAGGAGCCGCTTTGAAAGCCTATGCATCCATCGAACTATTAATCTATCAAAACAAGTTGGACGAAGCCCTGAATAATTTAAAAAATTTTTCATCCAAGGATTCGCCGGGAATACTTGACGATGTGTATTGGCTTGAAGCCAGCTTGTTAATGAAACAAGGAAAATTTAGTGAAGCAATAACTCGGCTTCAAAAGATCCTCGATGAATTTGGCTCCGACATTCTGGCGGATGATGCTTACTTTTTACAAGGTGATATTTATGAGCATCAACTCAAGAACAAAGACAAGGCCATGGAAATTTATCGGGAATTCTTGAATAAATATCCGGGCAGTGTGTATGCTGCTGAAGCAAGAAAAAGATTTAGGGTTTTGAGAGGGGATTTTGCTGAAACACCAAACCAATAAGATTCAAAAAATTTAGTTTAGAAAAAAAGAAATTATTCCAGAGGCGATCAATGTTACCCCTGCAATAATACCAGCCTTATGTTCCAGGGCGTGCCAGTTGAATTTGTTCAACCCGTGATAGGCAATCGTTACCCAAATGACCATTCCAAGAAGGGTTACAAAAAAATAGATGGCTGATAATAGCACGGTCCACCAAAAATTTTCTACACCGGCTGCAAGGAAATAAGCTTCTACTTCAAGACAGGGGGAGAAAAACATCGCTAGCGAAAGGCTCGCAATCATTTTAAATTTTGATTTTTGATGATGTTGGTCGGCAACATGGAAATGTTTGTGTCGATGATGACGGTAAATGAAAACGGCTCCGATAATGATTAAAACAAATGGGGCAATAAACGGAGTAATCGACTTGTATTTCTGAGAAAGCTCCCACCCGAAAAATGCCAATGCCCATCCGATGAGTAATGTGCTGGCTACGTGGCTAAGTCCGGAAATTGCCGTCACCTGAAGCACTTCACGAAGCGACCAATTCTCTTTTTTCCCGATGGCTAAAATTGGAAGCCAATGATTGGGAATGATGGCATGAAGCAAACTGAGAAGAAGACTTCCGGAAACGAGAGTGAGCATTACTAAATTTTTACAACGCGCAAAAGTAACTCAATTGCCCATTGATCGGGGAATTAATTACTCCTCCACATTTTTTAAGGTGTTCAACAATTCAAAACTGCCACTCACAACAATTTTGTTTTTAAAATCATTCAGTTGAGAATCTATTTCCATGTATCCTCCGTCTGAGGCTCCCGTCTTTATTTCTACAAGTTCATACCGATGAGTGGCGGCATCCTTTTCAACAAACACAAAATGCTTTGCCTCGAAATTTACAATGGCATCCAAGGGAAGAGCCGACACCGAATTTAATCCAGTTTCAATGATTGCACTAAAATAAGTGCCAGGAATCAAGTTGGCATCCTCGCCTTCAAGATGACAGTGCACGCGCACTGTTCGTTCTGGCGTAATTTCTTTGCCAATTAAAAAAACTTTGGCGAGCCGTTCTTTAGTTTCATTGGAAAGAAGTATATGAGCAAGTTGTCCAATTTTTAATTTCGGAATGTCTTTTTCAAAAACTTGTGCCTCGGCATGCACGTGCTCAGTATCTACAATTCTAAACATAACATCGGTTGGGTTGACATGCATACCAATGTTCACATTCACTTGTGACACAAAACCGGAAATAGGAGAGATAACGTTAACTGAATTTTTAATTTCGCCCGATTCAATATCTGCGGGATTGATATTCACCAATTTTAATTTGGCTTTTAGCCCCTCAACTTTCGCTTTCGTACTGAGATAAGTCGACTTTGAATGCTGCAGCGTCTTAAGAGCGTTTACATTTTCTTTTGATAAGTCTAACTGGCGATTATATTCCTGTTCTAAAAACTCCAATTGATTTTTGTTGTCAAGATAGTCCTGCTGTAGTTGGATGTAATCGGGGTGCTCAAGAATTACAACGACGTGACCCTTTCTCACGTGCATCCCTTGGAGAAGTTCAGTTGATTTTACAAAACCTCCTAATGGTGCAGATATTGAAACAAGATTTTGAGGAGGCACATCAAGCATGCCGTTGGCTTTAATGCTTCCGCTGAGACTACGGCTTTCAACGCTTCCAAGTTGAATTTTTATCGATTTGAATTGCTCATCGGATAAGATTACTTCATTAGGTTTTTTTTCTATTGCCACTGAAGAAGCTTCCTTTTGGGAAGGAGCAGAACAAGAAAACGCCACAAAAGAAAAGCTGAAGAAGATTAATTTTATTAAGGTATTCATAGTGAATGTCATTGTTAAAATTTGCCTAAGAGAAACTCGAGGGTAACGATGGATTGGTTGTATTGATTAAGCGCTTGCAAGTAATTGCTCTTGATTCCAATTGAAATTTTTAACGATTGCAGGTATTCGATGTAGCTAACTTCGCCGGCATGAAACGCCTTACGGGATTGACTCAAAATCAATTCAGCGTTCTGCAACGCGCTTGTTTCGTAATAATTAATGGTAGCAGTGTTTTTATCAAGTTCACGAAGCGCTTGCTCAAAATTTCCAGCTAATGTTACTTCGTATTGCTGAGCTTTTTTTCGCATCGACTCTTCCTGAAATGCCGCCGCACTTGCTCGAGCAAGGTTCGGCTTGATCCAAAGTGGAATAGAGAGACCTAATTGAAAGCCGGTGAATTGTTTACTGCGTGAATAAAAAACATCCTGCCCATTAATGTTTTGAATGCCTGTGAGACTCTGAACAAAGCCGCCCACCAAGAGATCGGGCATAATCCGACTTTTCTCCATTCGCTTGAATTGTTGGGTTATGTTTACTTCTTGGTTCATAAGTTTTAGGGAAGGATTGTTTTGAATTAGAGAAGCACCAATCTCAGATGGTACTAAACGTTTTTTCAATTCGTCTCCAGCGACAATAGTTGAATCACTTTTCAATAAGGCTTTCAATCGAGCACCAGAAATTTCAATGTCAGCAAGGTTTTGACGCTGTAGGTTTTGTACCTCCAAACGTTGTGTTTCTGCCGTTGTTTTTTCCAAGAGATTACTTTCTCCCGTTTTGAACCGTAGAGATGAGGCGTTCGCAAAATCGGTGTACAAACTATCTTGAGTTACCAACAGTCTTTTTTGCGCTTCTTGATAGAGCAATTGGAAATAAATGGACTTCACTTCGTATACCAAATTGTTTTGCTGAACGACCAAATTTTGTTGAGCTCCTGCAACTTGTTCTTTGCCAAGCTTAATCTGATTAGACAGCGCAGTTGGGAATGGAATTGTCTGTTGCAGCGTGAGGTTGTTGTCTTGGTAAACCGAATTGTACTGTCCATGCATCCAAACAGCCGAAAGTTTGCCGATGTCTGATCCAGTCTTTTTTAGCTCTTTGAAATAATCAATTTGAGATTCAGCCGATTTTATTCCCAAATTATTTTGCAAAGCAGCTTGAACCGCTTGTTCAAGTGATAGCTTCTGGGCATTTGCGAGAGCAGACACCAAAATGGCAACTCCAAGAATTTTAAATTTTAAATTCTTCATGATCATTCACTATTTTTTTCAAAGTATGTGTAGAGTACAGGCAGCACAACAAGTGTTAAAAGTGTTGCCGAAATCAATCCGCCAATCACAACTGTTGCAAGTGGCCGTTGTACTTCGGCCCCAGCAGTTTGGGATAGAGCCATCGGTAAAAATCCTAATGATGCGACAAGCGCTGTCATTAGCACAGGTCGAAGACGAACTTCAGTTCCTTTTCTAACAATATCTTTTAAAGGCATGTGTGCATCTTCTTTCCTTAGTCGGTTGAATTCTGAAATCAATACGATGCCGTTGAGAACGGCCACGCCAAATAGAGCAATGAATCCGACACCTGCAGAAATACTAAATGGCATACCTCTCGACCAAAGCGCAAGAATACCACCAATAGCAGATAAAGGAATTGACGAAAAAATGAGCAACGTTTCCCTGATCGAATGAAAAGTAAAATAGAGAAGAACAAAAATGAGAAACAGAACAATCGGCAACGTAATAGTAAGTCGTTGCTTTGCTTCTTCCAAATTTTTGAAGGCTCCTCCATATTTTAAAAAGTAACCGACCTCCATTTTGAGTTTCTTATTAATTTTTTCATTCATCTCTCGTACGATTGACTCCACATCACGACCTCTTATATTAAAGCCAACGGCAATCCTTCGTTTGGCATCGTCACGTTGAATTTGATTAATGCCGGACTCAAGTTGTATGCTTGCTAATTGTTCTAAAGGAATTTGTCTTCCATTAGAGGCTGTGACGTACAGCCCTTTTATGTCTTCAATCCCTTTTCGGCTTTGCTGATTGAGCCGAATAACTAAATCAAATCGTCTTTCTTTTTCATAAACCATTCCGGCTGATTCGCCAGCAAAACCACTTCGCAATACTTGATTTACTTCTTCAATGCTAAGACCAAACATGGCCATCTTATTTCGGTCAAACCGAACAACAATTTGAGGAAGCCCACCCACGGGCTCGATGTAAATATCTTCTGCTCCATTAACGGTACGGGCAATCTTACCGATCTGATCCGCGTAAGAGACGAGAAGATCCAAATCTTCGCCATAAATTTTAATCACTACGTCTTGTCTTGCGCCTGTCATGAGTTCGTTGAACCTCATTTGAATTGGCTGTTGAAAACCGAACAATACTCCCGGCATCGCTTCATGGAGTTTGTCCGACATGATGTCAGCAAGCTCTTCGCGGTCACCTGCGCTAACCCATTCACTTCTGTTTTTGAGAACGATGATTAAGTCACCGTTTTCAATTGGCATCGGGTCAGTTGGAATTTCGGAAGTTCCGATCTTTCCAATTACTTCTTTTACTTCAGGAAAGTTGGTGAGCAGCACACGAGCACTTTTTTGCATCGTCTCGGTCATTTGTGTGAGCGAACTTCCTGTGATTATTCTCGTCTCAACCGCGAAGTCTCCCTCATCCAATGTTGGTATAAATTCACCGCCTAGTTTCAAGAACAGCAAAAGGCTAAGAACAAACAGGACTATTGATGAGGCAGTCACAACCTTTCGTTTACTAAGAGCGAGTGATAACATTGGCTTGTAAATCCGTTGAAAGAAATTCATGATTTTATCAGAAATGTTTTTCGTTGCCAACGGTTTCTTACTTAGAAAAAGAGAGGAAACCATAGGCACATAGGTTAACGATAAAACGAGTGCGCCGAAAATTGCAAAGGCTACGGTCTGTGCCATCGGGCGAAACATTTTTCCCTCTATTCCGACCAGCGTGAGAATAGGAAGATAAACGATCAAGATGATGATCTGACCAAAAGCAGCCGAGTTCATCATTTTGCTTGCGGCTTGTTTCACCTCATCATCCATTTCTTGCTGAGTAATTCTCTGCGTATGCTGAGAGGAAGCTAGATGATGTAGTGTGGCTTCAACAATAATTACGGCACCATCTACAATTAGACCAAAATCAATGGCACCAAGGCTCATCAGATTTCCGGATACCCCAAAAAATTTCATCAGGCTAATGGCAAAAAGCATCGACAAGGGAATGACTGACGCGACCACAAGTCCAGCCCGAAGGTTACCGAGCATCAGAACCAAAACGAAAATTACAATCAACGCTCCCTCAGCAAGATTTTTTGTAACCGTGTTGATAGCATTGTTAACCAATTTTGTTCGGTCGAGATATGGCTCAATCACCACTCCATCAGGCAACGTCTTCTTAATCTGCTCAATCCGTTCTTTCACGTGTTTAATGACCATGGATGAGTTTGCCCCCTTCAGCATGAGAACAATCGCCCCAACAACCTCACCTTGGTAGTTGAATGTCATCGCGCCGTAACGGATTGCATTGCCGAATTTTACCTGAGCAACATCACGAACTAGAATCGGCAAGCCATTAACATTATTACGAACGACAATTTTTTCGATGTCTTCTATATTTTGAGCAAGTCCTTCACTGCGGATAAAGAATGCATAAGGTTTTTGATCGATGTAGGCACCTCCGGTATTTTGATTATTTTTTTGAAGAGCGGAGAAAATTTCGTTGATACCAATATTCATCGCATGCAGTTTGTCGGGATTAACGGCGATCTCATATTGTTTTAATTTACCACCCCAGCTACTAACATCAGCAACACCAGGTGTGCCTAAGAGTTGTCGGCGAACAATCCAGTCCTGAATGGTTCGCAGCTCCATCGCATCGTATTTATCTTCAAATCCTTTGGCTGGACGAATGATGTATTGATAAATTTCACTAAGCCCGGTAGACACCGGACCCAATTGAGGACTTCCCGAGCCTGTTGGTATTTGTGACTTAGCCACTGAGAGTCGTTCATTAACTTGTTGACGAGCCCAGTAGACATCCGTTTCATCTGTGAAAACTATCGTGACTACAGACAAACCAAAACGAGAAAAAGATCGCATTTCGGTAATGCCTGGAATAGTAGCCATTGTTTGTTCAACAGGAAAAGTTACCAGTCGCTCGATTTCGTTGGCAGCAAGAGAAGGCGAGACCGTAAGCACCTGTACCTGGTTGTTGGTGATGTCAGGCACAGCATCGATGGGTAGTTGTGTCAACGAGTAAGTTCCCCAACCAATTAGTGCGAATGTTAATGCAGCAATTACAATTTTATTCCTTATGGAAAAGGAAATAATTCCATTCAACATAAAAAAAATCTTAAAGTGAAAAATGAATTAACACTGAACTATTTTGAAATCAGTCCAGAAAAAAATGGATTAGGAAATCCTTGGTGGTTGAAAGATCTCACTCAAGTGAGACGCGATAAACGTCTCGAAATAAGAGAAAGAATAATCTATTTTAGTAAGGGTTATGGTTTCTTTCAAAACCATTTTATAAATGGGAAGAGCTAAGGTAGAAGCAGTAAATGAATGTCCTGGATCTTTGAAAGGCAATTGATTATCATCCGAATCATGTGACACATCCGTTTTGTAATGCATCACTAAAAAATCCCAAAACGAAATGTCGCTTACCTTTTGTTTGTGTTCACTATAATGCTCCAATAAAATCGGCATGCGCAACATCTCATGAAACTCAGTATTGGAGTTGATGTATAGAATGAGAAACGATATGGCTAGAATACGACTCACGAGTTTATCAGAATGTAAAGTTAAGCAAAATGTTTAAGACGAAATGTAGGTTCAAAACAGGCTTAAGTTTCCACCCTTTCTAAACTTGGTCAAATCGTAAGGAGGCATCTCTCTCCCGGAAAAATATTTCTTCTTTGAAGTTCGATAGAGTTGATGGATGACGTCAGCAATGTTTCCTTCTCCACGCATACGCCTACCAAACTGAGAATCATTTACATTTCCACCGTGCATGGAGCAGATTTGGTTCCATACTTTTTCAAATCGGTCTGGAAAATTTTTGCGCAACCAGTCTTCAAATATTTTTCCAATTGAACCATTCAATCTAACAATGGTCATGCCAGCGGTGCGTGCCCCATGATCGGCAGCAGCTTTTAATATTTGAGGAATCTCGTGGTGGTTTAACCCTGGAATGATGGGCGCATTCATTATGCCAACCGGAATATTCGCTTTAGATAATTCTTCAACTGTTTTTAGTCTCTTGATCGAGCTTGCAGTTCTTGGCTCCATGATTCTCCTTAAATCTTCATTTAAAGTTGTAATGGAAATCATCACATGCACCAGTCTATCTGAAGCAAGATCTTGTAATATGTCGATGTCACGCATGATGAGACTATTCTTGCTGATCAACCCGACCGGATGGCGATAGCGCGCCAGCACTTGCAGTATTTGCCTTGTGATTTGAAACTTTCTTTCAAGGGGTTGGTAACAGTCAGTGTTTCCACTAAGCATGATGGGAGAGGCGTTCCAATTTTTGCTTAACAGCTGTTGCTCTAAAATCTGAGGTGCATTTTTCTTTACAATGATTTTGCTTTCAAAATCCAGACCTGCACTGAAGCCATAGTATTCGTGTGTATTCCTTGCGTAACAATAAATGCAACCATGCTCACAGCCCTGATAGGGATTCATGGAGTAAGCCATACCTAAATCAGGACTATCGACTTTGTTTACAATCTTTTTCGGACTTTCGTGAAAAATTTGAGTGTGCGGATTTTCAAGCAACGGTTCATCAAGACCTTCAATGTGATCAGCAACGTATTGCGCTTGCAAAAATTTATTGCCGGTTTTTATTTGGGCGCCTCTGCCTTTGAAGTACAAATCATCCACACACAATACTACTAAATAATTTAGTAATGCTAAAATACCTTGATACCCCAATTATCGAAATCAGAGCAAAAGAAGCGGAAAATGCAGGAATAAAAATTCTAATTAAACGAGAAGAGTTAAACCATCCGGTTGTTTCGGGCAACAAATGGTGGAAACTAAAACACAATTTAGAAGAAGTTAAAAGAACAAACAATGATACACTACTCACTTTTGGAGGAGCTTATTCAAATCATATTTATGCCACTGCAGGAGCGTCAAAAGAACTAAACCTTAAAAGCATTGGGGTTATTCGAGGAGAAGAAGTTTTGCCCTTGAATTCTACTCTTGCCTTTGCTAAGTACTGTAGAATGAAATTATATTTTGTTTCTCGTGAAGACTACAAAAAGAAATCGGAAGGATCATTTATTGAAAGTCTGAGGAAGAAGTTTGGGGATTTTTATTTGATACCCGAAGGAAGTTCAAATGTACTTGCTGTAAAAGGGTGCGCTGAATTTGCGAGAGAAAAGCTGTCATCGATTGATTTTGACTATCTCTGTTTGCCAGTTGGTACTGGAGGAACTATGGCTGGGATTATTGCGGGTCTGGATCGCAAGAAGAAAGTAATTGGGTTTTCAGTTTTAAAGAATGGCAATTTCTTAAATGAAGAAGTAGGAAGGTCGCTACTTGAATATTCGGAAAAGGATTATCAAAACTGGAGTATTCAAACGGATTATCATTTTGGTGGTTATGCAAAGCAAACGTCAGAACTTAATCAATTCATGTTGCGGATGAAACAAGAATCCAATCTTCCTCTTGACCCAATCTATACTGGTAAAATGTTGGCCGGTGTATTCGATCTGATTAATAAGAATTATTTTCCAAAAGGATCAACCATTTTGCTTTTGCATACAGGAGGGTTACGTCCAACGTGACTTGAGAAATCAAATTCCTTCAGAGACGAAAACGCGTTTCACTCTTTCACTTGTGCTCGTCAAGATTTCGTAAGGAATTGTATTGATACTTGCGGCAACTTCCTTAATTGGTAGTCCATCTCCAAAAATTATTACCTCGTCTCCTTCGCTGGCATTAATTCCTGTGATATTCACCATGGTCATGTCCATGTTTACATTGCCTATAATCGGAGCTTTTTTTCCGTTAACTAAAACAACACCCTTACCGTTGCTAAAGCTTCGGCTGAATCCATCAGCATAGCCAATGGCAATCGTTGCTGTGGTCATATCATGTTTTGCAATGCCTCGTCTTCCGTAACCAATAGTCTCACCGGATTTGAGTTTTTTGATTTGAGAAATCACCGTTTTCAAGGTGGCAGCCATTTCAAGACCATTAAAATTCTCTTCCGTTGGATCAACTCCGTAAAGCCCAATTCCTAATCGGACCATATCCATTTGGAAGTCAGGGAATCTCAAGATACCCGCAGAGTTGATAATATGACGAAGCGGTTTCATATTCAACTCTTCGGAAAGCCTCTGATAAAACTTTTGGTATCGATCAAACTGTTCGTGGGAAAAGTCATCATGTATTTTTTCATCTGATCCTGACAGGTGAGAAAAAACTGATCGAACTTGAATATCAGGATTGCTTTTCAGAATTGAAATGATTTCATCGAGGTCATTTTCTTCGAGCCCCAAACGATGCAAACCTGTTTCTGCCTCTATATGTATAGCAGCTTTTCTATTACCTAAGAATTTGACAAAAGCACGAAGTGTTTTCAAATTATAAATTACTGGCTCGAGATTCTGCAGAACGATTGTTGCGAAACCTTCTTCCGTTGGGTTCATCACCATTATTGGTAAGGTGATATTTTTTTTTCTGAGTTCAACACCTTCGTCTGCATAAGCAACGCCCAGATAATCCACACGGTGGTATTGCAATAGATTGGCAACTTCTTCACTTCCACTACCATAAGCAAAGGCCTTGACCATCGCCATCATTTTTACTCCCGGCTTTAATTTCGATTTAAAATAATTCAGGTTGTGAACCAATTTTCCCATATCAATTTCCATCACAGTACCGTGAACTTTGCGTTGAAGTTTGTGAACAATTCTTTCAAACTGAAAAACACGTGCTCCTTTTACCAAAATCAACTTGTTGAAAAGAGAAGAAAAATCAAACTGATTTAGAAATTCCTCCGTGCTTAGATAAAATGTGCAATAAGTAATGGACGAAAAATATTTTTTTTGAGATTTTAGAACGGGTCCGATTGCGATGAGTTCATGAATTTGCTTTTTAACGAGCATGGATTCAATCACTTTGGCAAGCTCAATATCTTCGAGGCCCGATTGCAAAATGTCTGAAAGTATAACTACTTTTTTCTTTTGAAGGCTAGCTAAAAAATCCAAGCTTATCTGAAGGCCAGCCAGATCATTGTTGTACGTATCATCGATCACCTGGCATTGATTAATTGCTTCCTTCAATTCCATTCTCATGGAAATGGGTTTCAAACTATTGACTCTGTTTTGAATGATTGAAAGATTGTAATCCAGATGGAGCATTAACACCACACAATGAAGAGCATTTTCTATTGATGCTGCATCAGAAAATGGAACTGAAAGTTGAGACGATTTTTCTTTATAAGAAATTTGATAACCGGAATACGTTTGATGAATTTGTACATCTGCTTGGGGGCTAATTCCCCAAGAAAGCTTTGGAATATTTTTTTCGAGAACTGCGCTATGAATCAGATTATGATCCGCGCAGTAAATCAAAGTCTCCACACCACTGAATAGTTTGAGTTTTTCTGCTATTTTCAGTTCAATATTTTCAAAGCCCTCATCGTGGGCTGTTCCTATGTTTGTGAAAATGCCAATAGTAGGGCGGATGATTTTTTGTAAACGAGCCATTTCATTCGACCTGGAAATACCAGCTTCAAAAACCCCCAATTGATGATGAGATTGAATTGCCCAGACGGATAAAGGGACACCAATTTGTGAATTATAACTTCCTGGATTTTTTGCAATATTATATTCGGGGGAAAGCAACTGGTATAACCACTCCTTAATAATTGTTTTACCGTTGCTTCCTGTAATACCAACAATCGGTATGATGAAATGTGACCGGTGAATTGCAGCAAGAGCTTGAAGAACATCAACAGATGAATGGGTTAAAAAGAAATTCGCTTTCGAAAAATTTTTAACATCAACTTTTTTTTCTATTACGAATTGTCGGATTCCGAGATTGTATAAATCAGAAATATAGTCGTGACCATTATTTCTTGGGCCCATTATCGCAAAAAAAATAGCGCCTTCATTTAGAACTACTTTCCTACTATCAATGATAAGATTAGTGATTGACGAATCGGCTGCAAGTTGGATTATCTCACCCGTTCCTGTTTTTTCCAAATCAGAAAAATTCATTCAAAATAATTTAGCGCCATTGGGAACAGCCTTGTCAATTGAGCTGAGAACAACGTCTCCATTTTCATCGGGAAAGCCTGTCACCAAAACTTCGGATAGAAAATTAGCTATCTGCTTAGGTGAAAAATTAGTAACACAGATGACTTGCTTTCCGATCAATTCATTGCCATTGTAATGCTGGGTAATCTGTGCACTGGATTTTTTTATCCCCCAATTTGGGCCAAAATCTATCCAAAGTTTTAATGCCGGCTTCCGTGCACCTTCAAAAATTTCGCATTTGACGATTGTTCCAGCCCGAAGGTCGATTTTGTTAAACTCCTCCCATGAAATCATAAGTTTTATTCTTAGATTGCTCTTCTGTTCGAAAGTAATGCAGTTACTTTAGATTCAATGCAGATAAAATTAAATATTTCTGTGGTTCTGTTCTTAGTTACTTGTCTTGCAGGGTTTAATGCAAATGCTCAAGATGAAGGTCAGCAACCTGTGCAAGAAATTCAAGAGTTAAATCAACAGCATCCTGAATTGAATCTGAACGATGACAAGACGCTCCTAATGGATGCCGATCAAAAAGCATCTAAAAGTCAGTCGAATTTGCATGAGGTTGGTAATGCGGCAAATACCAGCAAGAATAAATCAGACAATGCAACGAAGCCTTCTTCCAACGATAAAGCGGAGGAGGATCCACTTTCTTTTAACTTCATTTATTTTATCATTCAGAAGTTCAAGATTTCTGATATCGTTGACGATTGAAGATCATTTATTAGCTTCTTTCTTCACCAAAAACTGTTCAAGATCTTTGAGTTTTAAAATGCCTTCATAATAAGCTTTGCCAAAGATCACGGCAAAAACGCCCATATCATTGAGTCTTTTGATGTCATCAACGCCACGCACGCCGCCACTTGCCAAAACTTTCAGGTCAGTGAATTTATCCAGAATCTCTTGATAGAAAGAAAAAGCAGGCCCTTCAAGAACTCCATCGCGTGAAATGTCGGTGCACTTGGCGTATTTAAGACCGCGCTGGTAAAAATATTCAAGGTGATCGAATAAATGTATTTCAGATTTTTTTTGCCACCCGCGAAAGGCAATTGTTTTTGTTTTTATGTCGGTAACATCTGCACCGAGAGTAATTTTTTCACGTCCATACGAAACTATCCACGATGCAAAAAGTTCTGGATTTGTTATCGCAATACTTGATGCTGTGATATAATCAGCGCCATATTCATAGGCCTTTCCGATATCGCCGTCTGAAGAGATTCCGCCGGTGAAGTCAATTTTTAAATCAGTATGACCCGCGATAGCTTCAAGTATATGATAGCTTTTGGGGCTACCACGTTCGGCTCCGTCAAGATCTACTAAATGCACTACCTCAATACCGTGGTCTTCAAATCGTTTAGCTAAATCAAGAGGGTTTTCGTCATAGGCCTTCTCACTGCTAATGTCTCCCTTGCGCATTTTCACTACCTGCCCGTGTCGAACAGCAATGGATGGAATTACCTGGATCATATCAAATTAAGACTTAAAATTACTTGGCCGAAAATTGAACGTACACCAAAGTTTTATCCCAAAGGAAACTTAGTTCATCTCCATCTCCCCCTTTTTCAACCGAAATAGTGAATTGCTCGAAAACTTTATTTTTTGCAACGACAGGAGTCTCCACAATTAACGCATCAGTGGCCTGATTTCTTTGAGCAGTTCCGTCAAAGTTTACTCCCCAAGCTGGGATTTCTGAGTTAAAAACAACTTGCCAAGTTTCAGGGTTTGGTATTGTCCACAAACTGTATTTCCCCGCTTTTAGAACTTTATCCCCAAATTTTAAATCTTCATTGGTTTCAAATGTTGTTGGCTCGTTGGCACCTGTTCTCCAGGTTTTTCCATAAGGCACTAATTTTCCAAAAATCTCCCTTCCTTTTTTGTAAGGTCTGCTGTAAACAACTTGTATTTTTAGACCACCATCATTAAAATCGACCGTGGTTGAAGGGCTGAAGGATTTTGTGTAGACTTGAGTATAATACAGTCCTCCAGCAATGAGTATAAGTGCAAGACCACCAATTATCAATACTTTTTTCATTAAATCACGTGTTTATAATCCTAATCCGTTATTTTTCTTGTCCAATTTGCAAATATTTAGAAAGCGAAATCTATTTTTGAACCATAAAATTTTCAACCATGCCAGTATTTGCCGTTGTTATTGCCCTGTTCATTCTCGCTATAGTTTCCATCTGGTTGTTTCCCAACAGCAAGGTGAGCGATAACGAGCATGATATGAAGCACTAAAAAGCTTCTTTAGTGAAATACTTGTGACTGTCGCAGTTTGAATTTGTGCGGATTGCACTTGAAACAATGATCACTAATTCAAAGTCGCTCTTAAACACGCCTCAAAATAAGTATTGCAATGACCTCACCTTCATTGGGGTAAAATCTGTTTGATACGATCTTCAGTGATTTTTTTTCGTTAGTTTAGTAACGGACTATCGTATGAAAAGACTTTACACGTTATTAATTGGGTTTCTATTCTACAACACCACTTTTGGACAACTTGGCTTCTCATTGGCCAACGGGGCAACCAAGACAGAAATTCCCATCGAAATACACAACAACCTTGTTATTGTCCCTGTAATATTAAATAATCAATTGCCCTTAAAGTTCATTGTCGACACCGGAGTTCGAACGACTATTTTAACCGAAAAAATTTACAGTGACATTCTGCATCTTGCCTATTCAAAAAAATTTACAATTACGGCGCCAGGTGGAGTGAATACGGTCAATGCCTACATCGCAAATAATGTCACTATCGATATGCCTGGTGTGCATGGTAGAGGTCACGCGATGCTGGTATTGGAAAACGATTTTTTGGAATTACGTAGTTCACTAGGTTCAGAAGTTCATGGTATCCTAGGCTATGAACTTTTCAGCCGATTCGTGATTAAAATCGACTATGAAGCTAAATTAATGACGCTCATGCTTCCACAGAAATTTAAACCCTCGAGGAAGTATACACGCTTGCCAATTACAGTGGAAGACACCAAGCCGTATTATGTAGCAGAATTGAAAGTAAACGACACAACCAGCATGAGTGCAAAGTTGATGATCGACACCGGTGCAAGTCATGGACTTTTTCTTGATTCTGAATCAAACGATAAATTGAATGTACCATCTAAGAATATTAGTTGCACCATAGGAAGGGGCTTGGGAGGTCTTATTACTGGTAGGCTAGCCCGTATTCGAAGTTTGCGAGTGGGTCGTTACACAATATCCAATATGATTGCGAGTTTTCCTGATCCCAACAGCTATTTTGACACCCTACGAACTGGACGCATTGTTTATAGAAATGGATCAATTGGTGGGGAGGTATTAAGCCGATTTCAAGTGGTGTTTGATTTTCCGCGCGAGAAAATCTATTTAAAACCCAATCACTCTTTTCGTAAGAGCTCTTACTACAACATGAGTGGAATCACATTAAAAGCAACAGGGTCAAATTTGCGCGAATTTGTGGTGGTGGAAGTAAGAGGCCAGTCCTCTGCATTTAAAGTAGGTGTTCAAGTGGGGGACAGGATTTTCTCCATCAACAATACGCTAACAAGCGAAATGGATTTAAGTGAAATCAATTCGTATTTTAATTCTCGCCCGGGTAAAAAATTAGCAATGAAAATAATCAGAAATACCGAGGTGATCGATAAGGAAATAATATTGATCAATGAAATTTAGCTTCCCGGCAATAATCGCATCAATTGACCCTTTCTTTTTCTATAAACGTTTTTTAAAAACAACTGTGCGCGAGCAGAGATTACAGAGCTTCTAAAAGCTGCATAAAGAGCTTTCTCTGAAAGATTCTCTTTGAGAATGTAGTTCATAGCCGAACCCCCAAAGGCTTCATGGTAATTTGAATTTTTTAAAACAGTAACAGGAATGTCTTTTGTTTTCTTGAAATGCGAAAGAGAACCAACGGCTTGAGTGAGTACGCGCCTGCCAAGATTATCGTCAAGAATAATGAAGTTGGGGCTAAACTTTGATAGACGCTGTAAGCCGCTTTTTAAATCGAACGCTATTTCAGTGATCACTCTTTTTTCTGGTAGATTTTTCAAGTAATTAAAAACCTTTGCCAATTCAACCGGATTATTGCCAATCATCAGCACATTCATTTCTTCCAGTAGGTTCATACAGACAAATTTGAAATACTAATCACTTGATCTCTAAAATTCAAAAGCAGTAACCATCACAACGATTTTCTTTTAGAAAAGATTTAATTTAGAGCAGGAGAATTTGTATTACTTGAAAAAGACGATAATCGTAGGAGGTGGCTTAGCCGGACTGATAACCGCTAACGTTTTAGGAGGCGCAGGGATAGCTTGCACGGTCATCGAAAGAAAAGAATACCCTTTTCATCGGGTTTGTGGAGAATATATTTCGAATGAAACTGTGCCTTATCTCAGATCGTTGGGATTGTATCCGGAAAAATTTAATCCCCCTCAAATAAGCCACTTTCAACTTACGTCTGTGAACGGCAAATCAGCTGAACTTCCCCTGGGCCTTGGAGGTTTTGGAATTAGCCGCTACTCTTTTGATGAATTTCTTTATCAAAAGGCAAAGTCAATAGGTGTTGAATTTATTTTGAATACGGAAGTAGAAACCATCTTCTTTAAGAATGATAATTTGGAAATTAAAACAAGTCAGCAACTGTTTAATGCTGACATTGTGATCGGTGCCTTTGGAAAGCGATCAAAATTGGATGTGAAGCTCAATCGGAATTTTGTCCATCAACGTTCGCCTTACGTTGGAGTGAAATACCATATTCGTACGGATCATCCAATAGATTTGATTTCTCTTCACAATTTCCAAGACGGCTATTGCGGTATCAGCAACATTGAAGACGGAAAAAGTTGTTTGTGCTATCTTTCCCATCGAAATAATCTCAAAAAATTCGGCAGTATAAAATCGTTAGAGGAAAATGTACTTTTCAAAAATCCATTTTTAAAATCCATTTTCTCGAATTCTGATTTTTTGTTTGATAAGCCCGAAACGATCAATGAAATTTCTTTTTCCACAAAAAAACCGGTGGAGGATCATATCCTGATGTGTGGTGATGCGGCCGGCATGATCACACCACTATGTGGAAATGGGATGGCCATAGCCATTCATTCAGCAAAAATTGCGAGCAAACTGATAATGGATTTTTGTGAAGAGAAAATTTCTCGCCAGGTGTTAGAGAAAAAATATTCACTGCAGTGGAATTCACAGTTTGCAAAGAGACTTTGGACAGGACGACAGGTTCAAAAGCTTTTTGGAAGCGTACGCGCTTCTGATTTCGCAGTTAACCTTGCACGACGCGCGAAGCCTGTTGCGAAGTTCCTAATTTCCAAAACACATGGTAACCCTTTTTGATGTTTGCTCGACAAATAACAGTGACGGTTTTCCAGAACAAATCTTGTTACTTTTAGGTAAAGATTAACACCATGAAAAAAATTCTTGTATTCCTTCTGCTAGTTGCATGTAGTGAGAAGGCGGTGGAGACGTCTCTTTCCCCTGAAGACTTTAATGCGAAATATAAAAATACTCCAAACGCAATCTTACTCGATGTGCGCACAGAGGCTGAAGTAAAAGAAGGCGCTTTGCCCAATGCTCAAAATATTGTTTATGATGATTCATTTGGTGATAAGCTTGGGGATCTTTCCAAGCAAACCCCCATATTTGTTTATTGCGCTGCCGGGAAGCGGAGCGCTAAGGCCGCAGAAATAATGAAAGAGAAAGGCTTCAAAGAAATTTATCAGTTGAAGGGCGGCCTAGATGCCTGGAAGGCGGCAAAATTACCCCTTTAATTTTATACAATCTGGAGTGAAAGAATATCATCAATGTACTCCCTAGAATTGCTAAGCCTCGGTACTTTGTTTTGCCCACCCAGTTTGCCTCGCTTTTTCATCCAATTATAAAAAGTTCCTTCAGGCACGCTGTGAATAGTTGGTGCAACCAGCGCGATGTTGTGGGCGCGCTTGGCGTCATAATCTGAATTCACTTTGCGGAGCATCTCATCCAGGGCTTGAGTGAATTGTTCTAAACTTTCCGGTTGTTTTTTAAATTCGATGATCCACTCGTGCCCACCTCGTTTTGATTTCTCCAAATAAATTGGCGCTGCCGTATAATTATCGATTACGGCATGAGTTTGTTCGCAGGCATATGCAATTGCCGTGTCTGCATTTTCAATGATCACCTCTTCACCAAAAGCATTTATGAAATGCTTGGTGCGGCCAGAGATTTTTATTCGATAGGGCGAGAGGCTTGTGAATTTGACCGTATCACCAATATTGTATCGCCAAAGTCCGGCATTAGTAGAAATCACAACCGCATAATTTTTTCCCAGCTCCACATCAGACAAACTAATTGCATCAGGATATTCTTTATCCCATTCTTCCATGGGAATGAATTCGTAGAATACTCCATAATCGAGCATCAACAATAGTTCTTCTGAATCTTTTTGATCCTGTATTCCGAAAAATCCTTCACTGGCATTGTAGGTTTCCCAATAACGCATCTGATCGGAAGGAATCAACGACCGAAAAAGATTTTTATAAGGTTTAAAGGCTACAGCGCCATGAAAGAAAACTTCCAGGTTGGGCCATACTTCAAGAATGCTGCTTTTCTTTTCCAGTTCAAGAATTCGTTGCAGCAACAAAACAGTCCAAGTAGGCACCCCCGCAATGTGAGCCACATTTACTTTAGCTGTTCCCGTTGCAATTTTATCAATCTTTTCTTCCCAATCACCCATCAATGCCACCTCAAGACTTGGCGTGCGAATAAACTCAGCCCATGGTGGCAAATGTTGCATAATCACAGCCGAGACATCACCATAATGCGAAGAGGCTGATGGGTCAAACTCATTCACTTGATAGCTTCCACCAATCGCTAAACCTTTGCCGTCAAATATTTTCGTCTCGGGAAAATTGTTGACATAAATTGAAAGCAAATCTTTACCTCCCTTGAAGTGACATTCCTCAATAGCCTCGGTAGTCACAGGAATAAATTTACTCCGCGCATTCGTGGTACCGCTGGATTTGGCAAACCACTTCACTTCACTGGGCCACAAAATGTTTTGTTCCCCGCGCATTAAGCGATCGATGTAGGGAAAAAGCTGCTCGTATGTATGAACAGGCACACGTCTTTTGAAGTCATCGTAATTGACGATATCCTCAAAAGAATATTTTTGACCAAATTCTGTATTAATGGCAACTCCAACCAGCCGCTTGAGCACTTCATCCTGTACTTCGTGAGGATATTTCATGAAAAGTTCGATCTGGTGGATCCTCTTTTTCATGACCCAGGTGAGGATGGAATTAATAAGTTGCATTTTTGAAATAAACTTTAAAAGTAACTGGGCCTGATTGTAATCACCAAATAAAATAAGCCGCGATAAAGAAGAAAAAGGGCACTTAGGGTTGAATTTCTACCTTCGCCCTTCGCAGCTGGAAGTTCTGGCCAAGATATACCTTTCGCACCAAAGGATCATCGGCTAGTTCTTGAGCAGTGCCAGCTTTAAACAATTTTCCTTCCACCATGAGGTATGCACGGTCGGTGATGGCGAGTGTTTCATCTACATTGTGATCACTTATAAGAATACCTATATTTTTTCTTTTTAGTCTTGAGACGATCCCCTGAATTTCTTCTACCGCAATCGGATCAACACCAGCGAAAGGTTCATCAAGCAAAACGAACTTTGGATCAACCGCAAGTGCACGCGCAATCTCTGTCCTTCTTCGTTCTCCACCAGATAAAACCATTCCTAAATTTTTTCGCACATGGGTAAGGCTGAATTCCTCCAGCAGTGTCTCTACTTTTTCTTTGCGATCCTTTTTGTTCATGTCGCGCATTTCAAGCGGAGCCATTATATTTTCTTCCACGGTCAGTTTCCTAAATACGGAGGCCTCCTGCGCGAGATAACCAATGCCGAGCTTTGCACGCCTATACATTGGAAGCCCAGTGATATTTTCTTCGTCCAAAAAAATAGTCCCTTCGTTGGGTTTGATTAGGCCGACAATCATGTAGAAGGTGGTAGTTTTACCTGCTCCGTTTGGTCCAAGCAACCCCACAATCTCTCCTTGTTGGACAAACACCGATACGTTATTCACGACCGTGCGCTTTTTGTATTTTTTGACCAGATGCTCAGCCTTTAAAATCATTTATTCAAATTTAATCTCTTTAGCTCTCAATTGAAGTGACGTAATTCCATTGTAGGTGTTTTCCTCGAGAGTAAAGGCCATTTTAAAACGGTCTCCATTTGATAGTTGCGGATAGTGTTCAGCCATGTCAAATCCTACCGTTTGAAATACATTTTCATTTTGCTGTTGGCCAACTAAAAAACGGATATGCCGGTCTTTAAAATTGGACAATGAATTTACTACAAACAAATTCCTTGCCTCAAAAACCGGTTTTTGATTTTCGGGTCCGAAAGGAGCCATTTGTTTCAAAATACTATTGAATTTACCATTAATGGCATCCAGTTGAATGACCAAGTCGACCTCTACAACAGGCACCCTCATTTCTTCGGTAATTGATGCTGATACCACATCTTCAAATTTTCTTTGAAAAGCCGTTAAGTTACTTTTATCGAGAGTAAGGCCAGCTGCATATTTATGGCCACCAAACTTTTCAAGAAGATCACCGCATTCATGGATTGCTTTGTACAAGTCAAAATCTTTAATGCTTCTTGCAGAGCCTGTGATTTTGTCATTGGATTCAGTTAGAATGACGGTAGGTCGATAATACTTTTCTACGCATCGTGCAGCCACAATTCCTATTACACCTTTATGCCAGGTATTTTTAAAAAGTACCGTTGATTTTGCTGAGCGCAATGTTTCATCACCTTCAATCATGGCGATAGCCTCCTCGGTAATGTTCAAATCAAATTCCCTTCGCAAATCATTTTTGATGTTCACTTTTTCAGCAAGATCGTTGGCTTCTTCTTCCGTTGTTGAAATCAATAATTCAACAGCTCCTCGTGCATGTGCCACTCTGCCAGCGGCATTGATTCGTGGGCCGAGCGTGAATACGACTCCAGAAACATCAAGATCATTTTTAATAGCAGCAATTTCTTTTAGAGCCTTTAAACCCGGTCGCGGATTTTGATTAAGCTTTTGTAAGCCGAAGTAAGTAAGGATTCGGTTTTCACCATTGATGGGAACAATGTCTGATGCAATGCTTACTGCAACTAAATCGAGATACTCAAAGAGTTCTTTTTCGTCACGGTACGTTCTGGCAAATGCTTGCAATAATTTAAAGCCCAAACCGCAGCCACTCAATTCTTTGAATGGATATTCACAATCTTCTCGCTTAGGGTCTAGCACTGCCACAGCATTGGGAATCTCTCCACCCGGAAGGTGATGGTCGCAAATAATGAAGTCAATTCCCTTGACACCCGCAAGGCTCACCATATCTACTGATTTGATGCCCAGATCCAGTGCAATGATTAAGGTGAATCCATTCTCGTCCGCCCACTTAATCCCTGCTTCCGAGACACCATAACCTTCACCATAGCGATCAGGAATATAAAAATCGCAGAGGGTATAAAAGTTTCTCAGATAACTGAAAACGAGCGATACAGCAGTGGTGCCGTCAACATCATAGTCCCCGTAAATTAAAATCTTCTCATTACTGTCGATAGCCGACTTCAGCCTCGACACCGCGGACTTCATGTCCTTCATTAAAAAAGGATCGTGTAGTTGATCGAGCGAAGGCCTAAAGAACTTTTTAGCCGATTCAAAATCACTGATGCCGCGCTGTAACAAAATGGACGTGAGGTGCAGGTTAAGATTTAAGGTCTTTCCAAATTCTGTTACTTGATCTGGAGGAGGAACGGAGTTGTATATCCACCGTTTTTCCATCAATTTCCATTTAGGGTGACAAGTCCCGTCTTTCCTTGTAATGCATGCTTGCCTTCTGCTCCCCGCAGTCCGTTTTTACCATCCTTTTTAGATCCAAGCCCTGCCTGCCCACCAGACCCACCATCACCGCCTTCTCCGCCAAGCCCCCCGTAATTTTTTATAATCAATCTTTCTCCAACCATGAGGGGTAAATCAAAGCATTGTTTGCAATTGATACTGAATGCACCACCGTTGCCTCCATCACCACCGTCCGCTCCATTTCCACCACTACCACCATCACCAGCGGGACATACCCGAGTGCCAGATCCCCCATCGCCACCATGGCCGCCTTTCCCACCAAGTCCTCCATCACCACCATTTAAATTGACAAGGAGTGAGCCGTTGATTTTCATTGCAGTAAAATATAGAGATAAATTAATCGCATCCCTTCCTCGTTCTCCTGAAGAAGCATTTTTGCCTGGAGCTCCATTTCTACAAGGAGACGATTGAGCTATTCCGTTTTCTCCTGGCTTACCGGAAGTTCCGTTTATTCCATGACCATAAATTGTGCACCCCCTGCCAAAGGAGGCAACCTTAGCATGAATAAAATTATCCTGCTTTGATAAATTAAGAGTAATCGATGAAGAATCGTTCATTACCAAAGTGTCGGCCACAATAATATCTGTTCCAAGAATTTGATATTTCTCTTTTGCCGCAATGACTAATTTATTTAGTCTGATTTGAGCCGAGCTAATTGAAGCAAATAGGATGAATGCTAAGGCGATGAAAACAAAACGACACATCTTGCAAAAATAGCACAAACTTGCTGGTGATGAAACAAAGAGCCCCACCAGTGGCGGGGCTCTTCAAATGATTGTAATTAATCTATTTTGCACCTGATTTCTCCGCCTTGTCGGCTACAACTCCTTCAAGAACGTCTTTTATCTCCACACGGGCACCATCTTTAAAAGGAACGATCCACGCATCTTTCACGCCCATCTCGCGCATGTATTTCTTAAACTTATCGGCTTCCCAATAATCGCGAAACACTCCGATTGTGTATCGCTGCTCACCTTTATCCGTGGCTTCTCCGCCGAAGTTTGGATTATTATCAAAATATTTAGCGAGGTCTTTGTTTTTGAAAGCTCCGATCTGAACTTTAAAAATAACACCTTTTGAAAAGTCCATTGGACTTGGTGCGGGGGGTGTTTCTTTCAGCTGCGCTAACTCCGCTTTTGTGGTGGTTAGGTCGCTACGCATTTTTGAAAGTTGATCTTCAAGATCAGCAATCTTTGCATTCTTGTCACTCACTTGACTGTTGAGTGTACTTACCTCACCCTTCAAGGTTGAGCTCTCAGTTTCTGCTGCCTGCTTAGCTTCAATGAGTGATTTCAGTTCAGCAGGATTTTTTGAATATTCTTTGGCTTTCTTTTTCCATTCTTTTTTCTCAGCCTTAGAGAGCTGAGCGAAAACTTGCATGCCGGAAAAAATCAAAGCCAGGCAAAAGATAAAAACTTTAGTTTTCATGTAGTTAGGTTTTATTTATATTAAGTAAAAATAGAAAATATTTTTCTAAAAGAAGACTTACGCGCATTAAAGGGCATTAATAGCTCCTATCTGGACCAGAATCTACTCAACCACAACCAAGATTTTTCTTAAAATCTCGTACAGGTAAGCCACCAAAATCAAAAGTATTTTTTAGCTCATTTGAAATTTCATTAGGAAATATTTCTTGAGTTTTTTTTGGAGAAACCTTTTTCGTGTTCTCCTTCCTATTAGAAATAGACTTGCGCTTAGCCATGACTAAAATCAACTTTGTAAATTAAGAAGTCCGTTGTTTTCCACGATCTCGCCTCATATATTGCGTTGTTTAAAATTAATCTAAATAAGTTTGCAAATCAAGGTTAGAACAGTGGCAGACATGATTCCAGGCGAAACGGCCGTGATTTCAGGCTTTACTGACGATCAGATTTCAGTGAAGCTGCTTGAAATGGGGTTCTTACCAGGCACTGCAGTTCGGTTCAATTTTACGGCACCTTTTGGAGATCCTGTTTGTGTGAGTGTTTCTGGATACGACCTGTCCTTGCGGGTGGATGAGGCTTCAACAATATCCATCCTTAACTAAGCGTTTAATGGCTACTTCGACCAAAATAAAAATTGCGCTCGCTGGAAAACCAAACTCAGGAAAGTCCTCCTTATTTAACCAACTTACAGGGCTCAATCAAAAGATTGGGAATTTTCCTGGAGTTACTGTAGACAAGCGAACGGGTTTTTGTCAACTTGATGATTCCACTACCGCTGAGATAATTGACTTGCCCGGAACCTACAGTCTCTACCCTCGAACCCTTGACGAAAAGGTTGTAGCAGAAGTGTTCACCGATCAAAAGGGTGTATTTTATCCTGATAAGGTCGTGCTAGTTGCCGATGCAACGAACCTCAAAAATTGCTTGTTGCTTCTCACTCAACTAATCGATTTACGCTTGCCTACTGTTCTTGCACTGAACATGGTTGATCTGGCGGCTAAATCGGGTCAAAGTATCGACATTAAAAATTTAGAGAAACAACTAGACCTTCCCGTAGTGATGCTTAACGCCCGCAATGGCACGGGGATAGAAAAACTAAAAAATATTTTATCCGAACCACTTCGAGCGAGCAGCAAGATAATTTACAAATCCGATGACGAGAGCAAATCAATTGTCAATGAAATAAAAAATAAATACAATTTAAATTCTGATTACGAGGCCTACCAGTTTTTGCAGCAGGCAGAGAATTTAATGTTTCTACCTAAGGCAGAGCGAGAATCTATAAGGGAGTTTGCCAAGCAAAATAATTTCTTTGCTCATAAGTATCAGGGGGCTGAAACAATTATGCGTTATGGATTTATTCAGGATTTATTGAACAAAGTAATTCTTCGATCTTCGAACGAAGGATGGAAAAAAATCTCTTACGACATTGACAAAGTTCTTACACATAAAGTATGGGGTTATGTGATTTTTTTCTTGATTCTATTCCTGATCTTCCAATCGATTTTTGCCTGGGCCCAAATCCCCATGGATTTTATTGATACTACTTTTGCTCAATTGAGTCACAAGTTGGATGCTATCTTTCCGGAGGGTCCTTTCTTTGAATTGGTGTCTCATGGCATTGTGCCCGGCATTGGGGGCATTGTGATTTTCATTCCTCAGATTGCCATTTTATTTGCATTCATTTCAGTTCTTGAAGAGACTGGTTATATGTCGCGTGTTGTTTTTCTCATGGATAAGATCATGCGCAAGTTTGGACTGAATGGAAAGAGTGTCGTGCCACTTATGTCTGGCTGGGCATGCGCTATCCCGGCAATCATGGCAACACGCACTATTGAAAATTGGAAGGACAGGCTCATTACTATTTTTGTGACTCCATTGATGAGTTGCTCGGCGCGCCTTCCTGTGTTTACAATACTTGTCGCACTCATTATCCCTGATTATAAAGTGTTGGGATTTTTTAATTACCAAGGATTAGTTTTAATGGGTCTTTACCTTCTTGGATTTTTAGCGGCTATTTTTTCCGCCTTTGCAATGAAATTCTTGATTCGCTCTAGAGATAGAAGTTATTTGATAATGGAAATGCCTACTTATAAGATGCCGAAGTGGAGCAATGTTGGTTTTCAGATCATAGAAAAAACAAAAGCATTTGTGTTTGAAGCCGGCAAAATTATTCTAGCTATTTCTATAGTACTTTATGTACTCGCCAGTTACGGTCCAATTGATGAAATGAATGCAGCGAAGGAGACAGTTCGATCGAAAACGTTAGGACGACACTTAACGGAACAAGAAATATCTGCGAAAGTTGCGGCTTACAAACTGGAACATTCTTATGCCGGTAGACTTGGGAAAACTTTGGAACCATTGATAAAGCCATTGGGGTATGACTGGAAGATTGGAATAGCCCTTGTAACATCATTTGCAGCCCGCGAAGTTTTTGTGGGAACTATCGCTACCATTTACAGTATTGGCAGCGCGGATGATTCAGCAACCATTAAACAAAGATTAAAATCAGAAGTTAATCCTGATACTGGAGGCCCAAGGTATACCCTGGCTGTCGGCCTGTCATTACTAGTATTCTATACTTTCGCTATGCAGTGTATGAGTACGTTGGCGATTGTGAAGCGCGAGACAAAAGGGTGGAAATGGCCCCTCCTTCAGCTAAGCTATATGACCGCTTTGGCCTACCTCTCAGCTTTTGCAGTCTACCAATTTCTTAAGTAATTTCCTTTTACTATTGATGGTTTATCAATTAGGGGTAATTCATTTACCTTTAGAAAAAACTGTCATGGCCTCTAATAAAAGCTTTCAATTGGGGTTACTCTACCTCATTCATTCACTTATCAATGCCGATGGTATTGTCAATGAGGATGAAGAGAGCGCCCTACTAAAAATTAAAAAGAGACAAAAAATTCCATCGGATGTTTTTAAAGACTTTCTTACAGATATCAAAACAAAAAGTCCAAAAACTATTTATCAGGAGGGTATTGATTTGATCAATGAATGCGATGATGAAGAAAAATTAAATGCACTTGCGCATATGTATAAATTAACGGAAGTAGATGGTAGTGTTCACGTAAAGGAAGTCCGATTATTACTCTATTCATTTAAGGTAACAGCGATCGAATTCAATGATGTGGTAGAGGCTGCAAGTAAAATGAAAGATTATTAAACCGATAATCTCCCATGAATCAAAAATTTTATCAACAATATAAGATTGGAATATTAGGTGGAGGACAGCTTGGTCGGATGCTGGTCCAGTCTGGAATGGATTGGAATATTACTTTTTCTATACTTGACCCAGATCCATCCGCCCCATGTCAGTCGCTTTGTGAATTTAAAGTAGGGAAGCTCACCGATTACAAAACGGTAATTGAATTTGGAGAATCGTGTGATTTGATTACAATCGAAATCGAAAATGTAAACGTTGAGGCGCTTAAAGAATTGAGACGTCAGGGTAAAAAAATTTTTCCACAGCCCGAAGTCATTGAATTGGTACAGGATAAAAGAACTCAAAAGAATTTTTATAAAAGCAACAATATTCCGACTGCAGATTTTTTATTAGTAGAAAACAGAAAAGAAGTAATTGATCAAAAATCATTTTTGCCTGCTGTAAATAAATTGGGAAGAGAAGGATACGATGGAAGAGGAGTGCAACTGTTGAGAACGGACAGTGATTTAGAAAAAGCTTTTGATGCTCACGGGCTACTAGAGAAATTGATCGATTTTGAATCTGAGATATCGGTGATTGTAGCGCGAAATGAAAATGGCGAAACACAGACTTTTCCTCCTGTAGAGATGGTCTTTCATCCAGAGGCCAACTTAGTAGAATATCTTTTTTCACCAGCATCCATCAAAGAGTCGGTTGCCAATGAAGCAGAGCAAATCGCCAAGAAAATAATCACAGATCTAAATATGGTTGGCTTGCTTGCCGTTGAGATGTTTGTAACTAAAGATCAAAAAATTCTGGTCAATGAGATTGCTCCACGTCCTCATAATAGTGGCCATCAAACAATTGAAGCTAATGTCACCTCACAATATCAACAGCATCTCCGCGCTATTCTCAATTTACCTTTGGGAGATACAACCGTTGTTCATCCAAGCGCCATGGTAAATTTATTGGGTGAAGAAGGATTCTCCGGACAGGCTAAGTATAATGGACTAGAGGAGGTTTTGAAATTGAATGGTGTATATGTGCATCTGTATGGAAAAAAACTCACAAAACCATTTCGCAAGATGGGGCATGTGACAATTGTAGATAGCGATATCAAAAATTTGAAAAAGAAAGCCAACTTTGTGAAGCAAACGTTGAAAGTAACCGCATGAGCAAACCAATCATAGGCATCATCATGGGCAGCCAGTCCGATTTAAAAGTAATGACGGAAGCTGCGGAATTTCTTGATGAGATGAAAATTCCTTTTGAATTGACTATCGTTTCTGCTCACCGAACACCAAAAAGAATGATGGATTATGCTTCTTCTGCCCAAGGCAGAGGGTTAAAAGTAATTATTGCAGGAGCTGGTGGAGCAGCCCACTTGCCGGGCATGGTTGCATCTCTGACCACATTGCCCGTAATCGGGGTACCAATCAAATCATCGAATTCAATAGACGGCTGGGATTCAATTCTCTCCATTTTGCAGATGCCATCTGGTGTGCCTGTAGCCACAGTGGCACTCAACGGTGCAAAGAATGCAGGAATTTTAGCGGCACAAATTGTCGGTACAAATGATAAGGCTGTGTCGAAAAAGCTGATGAATTTTAAGTCAATGCTTCAGAAAAAGGTGGAGGAGTCATTTAAAGAAATTGAAGGAAAAGGCTGGCGTAAAATGAATGCATGATCTTCATAGGTCTTAAAACCAATATTTTATTCAACAGAAAAAGTTGTAACTTCTCGACTATTTTCAATCAATGAAGCCGGCAGAAAAAGGATGGTTAAGGGAATACCTGGAATTTCGCAGGGAGTTGCATAAAGATTTAAGCTTGGGTTTGAAAAATGCTGCTCACCCGGAACAGTCGTTGTACAAAGTGATTCAACCTACTGGACTTATGTACGGTCAATCTTTTGACGCCCTTGAACACAATGGTAAAGAATCATGGTCTTCTAAAGACCGCATGAAAATATTGTTAGCCGAAAGCCTTATCAGCAGCTCTCTTTTATTTCATGATAAACCGATTAAGACCCCCGATGAACTTTCCGATGTGATTATGAAAACATTGGAGAACATTGGGAACTTTTATAACAACGTCTTTCCTGAACTAGCAACGCCGACAAAAACATTGTTCGGAAGAAAAAAAACACCTTTAGAACTCGCTGAAAGAATTCTAGATAAAAGGATTGAGCATTCAGTTGAACAGGGTGGAAATTTTTGGGTGAAATTTTTTCATAACAGTTTGCTCTTTCTTGACATATTTATTTTTGGCCAGTGGATTCACACCAATGCAGATCGAATTGTGGCAGATTTTTTTAAGTATGAACGAGAAGAGTTACGGTTTTCAGTAGTGAAAGTAATGGCCATGGCTGCGCACGCCAATGCCACGATTGAACCTGAAGAAAGAAAACTCTTAGAATATTTTCTTCAGAGCACAGGATTACCGACTCAACGTAAAAAAGAAGCAACTAAAATTTTTGAAGAAGGGATTGAATTTGAGGAATTAAATCTACCTACCAACAACTCCTGGATTTTGAAGAAATACTTTTTAGAAATTGCGATCCTTACAATTTGGTCCGATAAAAAAGTAGAAGATAAAGAGGAGGAGTTTTTAAAGAGACTGTGTTCTTACATAGGTTTCAATCAGGATGATTTAGAAAACAGCATGATGGCTATTGAAGGCTTTTTACTCGAGCATTGGAATGAATTTGATTATTTGCAGAACAAGCAAGATTATGAACAGATGAGCGATCAATTCGTTAACCGACTTTCCAAAATAACAGTTAATAATAAGAACCGTCTATTAAAAGAAGTTCAGGATAGCGAAGAATTGATGTTACTACTTAAAGGAGCCAAAACCGATGAGCTTAATGAATCGGAAAAAGCGAGAATGCACGTTCTCTTGATTGATGCTCTGAAAGCGATTCCAACTTTTGCCATTGTTTCTTTACCTCAGCGCTTTCTCACATTACCAATGCTGCTGAAAATTTTGCCTGCCAATTTCTTCTCTGAAGTAGCCGATAATTAATTGTCTTTTGAAGCTTCCTCTGTTGCCCTTGGGATAACAACAGAAAAAATAATTGATAAGGTCAAGGTGACAATAATCACGGTGAATGACAAGGTCGGTGGGATTTCGATGGAAACGATCTCAAGCAACATCTTGGCACCAATGAAAAAGAGAATAATTGACAACCCTTTTTGAAGCAGATAAAATTTGTCGATAATACCAGCTAGCAAAAAGAACATCGCTCTCAAACCCATTACCGCAAAAATATTTGACGTGTAAATTAAGAACTCATTTTGGGTGATTGCAAATACAGCGGGAATAGAATCAACTGCAAAAATTAAATCGGTTGTTTCCACCAGCACCATAATCAAGAACAGAGGCGTGAACATCCATTTTCCATTTTGTTTAACTAAAAATTTATCGCCCACTTCGTCTTTTGTGATAGGCAAATATTTCCTGCATAACCTAAGAACGGGATTCTGTTCTGGATCAATTTTATCATCACTATCCTCAAAATAAATTTTAATCCCTGAATAAATAAGGAATACGCCACAGATATAAAGTATCCAATGCCATTCACTAATAGCGAGGGCTCCTAAAAAAATAAATACGCCTCGAAAAACAATAGCACCTAATATTCCCCAGAAAAGAATTTTATGATAATAATCTTCTTTAACAGAGAAATATTTTAAGATCAGAAGGATAACAAAGATGTTGTCTACCGAAAGAGCGTATTCGGTGAGGTAGGCGGAGAAAAATTCAATGGATGCATTAAAACCACCTTCGTCAAAATGATAGACTAAGTACCCAAAAATGGAACTGACAAAAACCCAGAAAGCCGACTGATAAAGGGCTGATTTTGTTGATATCTTTTTGGCCGATTTGTTGAAAATGCCCAAATCAATCACCAAAAACACGAAGATAATCGCAGCGAATACTCCAAAGAGAATCGTTTCAGTCTGACTATGGTTCCTAAACAAAGAAAAAAGGAATATTCCCATGAATTGCGAGAGGTTCAAAATTGGCTAAATAGGGTTATGAAAGACGCACATAAGCATCAAAGCTACAAATAATATTTATCAGCAAAACTTGCCGATGCTTAATACCAGTTTTGAAAGAAATGAAACCTAAAAAAGTGATTATTTTGAGATTTAACTTGTTGAAGAAGCTATTTCCTAAGGCAAAAAAGTTATTTCTTAATGGAAAGAATGACTTGTCTTTTTGGTATCCTGATCGCCAGCGCCTGAGTAAACTCCACTGAGCCATCAGGTCGTTCTTTTAATAGAGGTTTAGTATAAATCAAACTATCCGCACCCATCTTTTGAAGATCATCGCCAACGCGTGACAAATCAGATCCAGAGGTGTAGGCTTCAATGATTTCCTTCTCTACACCGCGAAGGAAAGAATCTGTTGCATGCATTGAAAAGATTTGAACCCCAAACGACTTTCCTAAGGAATCAAGGAATTTTCGGTTGCTAAGTGACTTGTCCTTTAACTCAATGGCTTTTGCTAAAGATCGTCCGTAATTTAAGGCCGCTTCTGTAAGCTCTGCATCAGAAATCTTTTTGATTGATTTGGCCTCCATGTTAGCGCGTATTTTTTTTCGCTGTTCGCTGGAGAGCGATCCGCCACACGAGCAAAGGAACAAAAAAGAAAAAATAATGAAGAAGCGCATTTCGAATGTAAAAGTAGATTTTACTTTGGATACCTCACAAGCTTAACTTCTCTTCGATAGAAAAAAACACTTCATTTTTTATCTGAGTCGAAAGGAGTAAGCCTAGGCATCCAACGCGATACGTGATTCTTGTAGTTTAAATACTCCTCTCCGAATCGCTTTTCAAGACCGGGCTCTTCATAAAGGATAAAATAAATCGTGTTGATAACGAAAAATGCAGCAGACCATTGAAGCAATGCAACCGACCAGATACTCATGGTCTCTCCGAGCAAAACGGTGAAAACGCCCAATATCATTGGGTTTCGTACGTATCGATAAAGACCCACCTCCACCAATTTTTTTGTTGGCGACCAGGGGGCCAGTGTTCCTTTTCCTATTAGAATAAATGAAGAGATGGTCAGCCCCATGGTCATTAACCCTGCTATGATGAGAATCGAACCGAGAATCAAATTCCACCCGAATAGTATTGACCAATTGCTTTCAATATTGATAGGCACAATGATAAGGGCAGTGACAGGAAGTATAAAAGATATGATTTGCTTGAGTAAGTTCATTTTTAATTGTCTCCGAGTCGAATAGAATTGCAATTTTGCTGGCTTTTCCAGCGTGACGATTCATAATGGAAAATTAACCAAAGAATTACGCTTATCCTGATTTAAATTAATCAATTCTAGCCTCAGATTTTTGGAGAGAGCCAGAGAAACGCTGAAGAAAAAAGAAAAAAGAAATAGAAAAAGAATGGTGAGACCGGTACTTGTTCAAGCAGATTTTTGATGTTGTTAACAGGAATGTTTTGTGAAAGGGCATTATCCATTAATTGATTAGAAATTTTCAATGATTTCCATTCGCTAGTGTCGGATACAAAATAATTTAGTTGAGTGGAATCTTGTTTAGTAAACAATTGATGCCAGCCGCTTTTGCCAGCCCAGCTTCTTCCGGTCCAGTAATCATCAACCAATGCATTTTCCTTCATGGAAATGTGAATGGAGTCAACATGCAAGGATGGCTGAAGACCAGCAGAGGTTGCTGTTATGTCAATCGGCTCGTTTGGATAATTAGGAAAGGATGTAGTTAATTTTATTTTAAAATTTAATTTCTTTGCCCGCGCTGTAGTGCTAATCAAAGTAGTCCAAAGTGAAGAGTAATCATCTGTATTTCCGGCTATGCCCAAACGGTAGGTCTCTTGAGTAAACTGAAAGCCAATCTTTCCCTGTCCTAAAAAAAAATAACCAGAGAGGTTACGATTTTTATTTTTTGTTACTGGAATGACGGAGGCATCATTTCTCCATTCGATAGGTAAAACGGGAAGCACATAGAAATGTGAAGATGATAAACGAATGTGGACTGTGTCCTTTAAAGGGGCCTTTGTTTTTATCCGAAGGAATTCATTTAACGCTTTCTCCTTTACATCATTTAGCAAGAAAATGACTCCGAGTCCGTTGGTTATCGATTTGTTTAGATTCGTTTTTTCTAACGAGCTGAGTTCCGAATATGATTTTTGATCGATGAAAAGTAAATCAAATGAGGTTAATAAATCGGAACGAAGGTTATCTATCCGGGCACGATTTGTATTGGTGTATTCATAAGTAAAATTATTTTTTGAAACCTGATAGCGAAGAACAACGCAGTTTTTTTTTTCAGAAAGAAAGTTTTTTAAAAACCGAACCTCGGCTGTTGGAAATTTTTGGATGAATAAAATGCGAAGGTTCCTTTTGGGCAGAACCTCGATTGGCAATCGCTCTGTAGACGTTGATCCATTTAGACTTTCCGCAAAAAACGAATAAATAAATTTTCCTGACTGCTTTGGTGTGAAAGTCAAGGAGAAAGGAACCTTCCCTCGATCTATGGTCACTGAATCTTCAACTCCACTTGGGCCGATTAATTTTAATTTTGTTTTTTCTATAGCATTGAATGTTCCTTGAAATTGCGTCCGGTCATTTACATGAATATTGATGGGTATGACGAGTTTGGTAACTCCTTTTGGAAGTGGTGATGGAATAAATTGAAATGTTTGGTGATGAAGTAATTCAAGAGCATGGCTTGGAATGCCTTGGCCGACAAGGAAAGAAACATTCTCATCGCTTAGCTCGTGCCATGATTTTAACACGGAGGAATTGGGATATGGTGCAGCATCGGTTGCTCTTAAGATTTTTAACTCAGGGTTTTTTTGAGTGATACTGTCGACTTTGCTTGATTGGTAGCCTTTAGTGAGAAGAATGATTGCCTCTAAATTTCTTTTTGTTTGATAAGTAGGATGGAGGAGGAGACCAAGCAGAGAAATCATCATCAGGCTCAACGCCACAATTCGTAAAATGAGAAATTTTTGCTTTCGCTGAAATTCCCTGTAAACAAAAAATAAGAAAAGAGGGAGCGCAATAGCAATGGTGATTGTAATCGGAAAAATAGAATGGAAGCTCAGCAAAGAATTAGTCATTTCGAATTTTTTCAAAGCTTCTTAAAAATTCCTGATCTAATTTAGTTGAGCTTGCTGATTGCTTATTTGGAGACGATGCTTGCCTAGGCAAGAAACGCCAAAAAGACTTTCTTATTTGCAGTAGGGCATCATGCATTTGATCGGATGACAACTGTCCATCAGCTAATAATTTTAACAACGACAAACTTTTTAAATAAATCAACGGGTTTTCAATTGCCACAAGAGACAACTCCTGTCCTGCATGGTAAAGAGCAATTCGATTTTCTTTTGAAAGGATACCCTCGTTATCTGTCAGTAATTTTTCAACGACGATCAATGCTTGCCCAATTGCAGGATAGTCCTGTTCTGAATTGCTATGATTCAAGTTTGTGTTTGTTTTTACTTCCGACAAATCGGCTGTCAAACGCTTGTCTTCCTTGAGCGGTGGAGGATCAAATCCTGAGCGGTGAACATAAACTCTTGAATCATTGCTAATCTCTTTTAATAAGTTCAGCGCTTTATACTGATACGGCAGCGATTTATTTGGCTCGTACAATCGAAGATACAGCTCAGCATCCCACATAATTGTTACGGCAGCTTTCAGTTTCGCTTTTAAAGATTGGATAAAGAAAGTGGATTCTTCAGAATTGTCGTGGCTGTGTGCAAATGCCTTTATCGGATCTTCTTTCTCTTCAGGATTTTTTACTTTTTCTTCCTGCCCATGCCCATCCTTTTTTTGTTCAACCAAATTGTGCTCATTCTTAGTATCATGGGTATGTCCATATTGCTTAGTCACGTCTTCACTTTCTTCCGGCTGGGCTACCTGCTGCCCAATTCCTCCCTCATCTTCTTCTCCAAGAAATTGGCCGTAACGAAGTCGTAAAACTTTTTGATCGTAACCCAGCACGTTGCTCGTAGAGCTGAACTCCAATTTAGAGATGCGCTTCTTATCGCGCAGTAGTTTTTCAGTATCGATGATAATTTGCCTCTGACTTCTAAAGTATTCTGGCATCAGGTCGACACCCAATCCACTATCAACAGAGTTGATTTCAGTGGAAGTATCTTGCACGGCAATGAAAAAAGTTTCTGTACGACTATAATTCGCAACGGGAACTTTATTGTCCCAAGCTTCTGCATAAAAATAAAGCTCATCACCTGGTTCAAGGCCAAGTTTCTTAAAATCAAGAGATCGAGAAGCAGTAATATTTTTTCCAGAGATTTTTAACGGTGATGTAAATCGCAATTTCTCTTCCCTGAATTTTACGGACTCTCCACTTCCCTTGGATACTGTCGCGACAAGAATGGCATCGCTCACTCCATAATCATCGCTGATCACCGAGCTAACAGTTAATGGACTTAGTTCAGTGTATTTCAACTTAGTAAACTGCTGCAGGTTTTTTAATTCTATTTTCGGCGGCTGATCTTTAACAACTTCCAATTGATAGTAATCAGAGCGATGAATGGTATTACTATCTGACCATTGAATTTGATAAAAGCCTGATTCGAAGAATTTCTTTTCTACCGTGTAGTCTCTAATGCCCGCATTGATTGAATCCTTTCCAGAGAAAAATAGCTTGACCTCTTTTGGGTTTCCTGAAAATTCAATTTGCCAGCGTATGCTACTTCCTTCAGTGAAATGAAGATCAAAACTTGTAGATGTAAATGATTTTAACCCTGTGTATACTGGCGGATTTATGGTTAAAGAAATAGAACGAATAGACACAGATTGAGCTCCATTATTCAGTGTTTGGAGCTTCTCAGCAGGAATTGAGTTGCTAAGATTAGATGTCCTTAAATTTGAAAACGAGGAAGCAACAAAATAGATCAACGAAGAAAATATTAAAACCGCAAAAGAACGAACTAAATGGTGGGGAAGTTTTACAGTTGGATAAATCAAATTGAATTGTTCAATTGTTTTTACGAGTTGAATCTGTTGCAAGCTGGTGAGTTCATTTTCATGGTAAAGCATTAAGTCGGCACTTTCTTTTAATTGTGGAAAGTTTTGATTTAAAAATTGAGTGAAAGAACGATCGCTAAGAAGATGAAGCTTGTGATGATAAAAAACTATAGTCAGTAGACCGAAGCCCGATAAAATTGAAATGAAGATTCTGATTAGCGAAGATTCAACTTGAAACCAATCAAGGATTGAATAAACTATGAGAGCAAGTCCTAAAGACAGGAACGCAATTTCAGCGAATCGATATAATAAATATTTACGCTTGAGTCTACCCAGTTTATATCGTGCTTGCTCGTTCATTGATTTCTTTTGTAAGCAAGGATTCGCTCAATAAATAATAGGACGAGCAATAAAATAATTAAATACTTGTCAGCTGATACAGTTTGCACTGAAGCTTGGATTTCATTGCCACCACCACTGCGGCTCCATGCTGATGAATCAGAAAGCATTCTTCGGTCATTGGTACTTAGTTTTTCGTCTAGATCTTTGTCCAAGAGGAGTAAGACCGCCAGTTGCATTGTTAAGTTGTGATGCAAGGCAACTTCTTGATTCAACCTTTTGGTTATCGTCCATTGATTCAAACCTGTCCGCACGATCAGTTCATTGTCTGCTAGCAGTTCGACTCGAATAATTTTTTTAGAATTTAGTCCTTCAAACTTTTCAGAAGAAAGCCAAAGACACCACTCAATCGGGCTCACCAATGCTTTTGAAGGATCAGTTTCGATCAATGTAATTTTAAAAGTAAGTAATTTCTCAATAGCGAGCAGAGCCGCCTTGATTATTTTGTGATCATAATTGAACTCAGCATCAGACACCAAAGCAATTTTAATTGTGTCTTGAGGACTGATAGCGATCGGGCAAGCTTTGGTACTCATCTTTTCAGATGTGAAATAAGTTTTGTCAAAGGTTGAGTGGTCAGTTAATAACGAGACACTGTCGTGACTAAGTCGAACAGCCCTTACTGGAAAGTCAATAGGAGGAGACGGCTGACTGATCCATCGAACATTTTCTGGAAGAGCCGATCGCATGCCCTTAAAATGATTAATGTTATTTTTTGAAAAGACAATCACATCGGACAAATTCCTTTGTTTTAATTCTTCTCCGAGTTGCCAATAGTTAATTTCTAACGTAGTATTGCTGCTGTCTTTTAATTCAGGAAATCCTTTGGCCAACAGATGCAACGAGTAGCCGTTACTTTCTAAACTATCTATAATGGAGTTAAGATTGGGTAACCCCCTTTCAACGATCACCCATTTTTCATTCCTTTGATTGGTGCATTGCAATCCACTTAGCAGCAACGAGAAAACGACTATCATCGCACAGCGGAGAGCCAATAAAATAAGTTCATTTAATTTGATGCCTTTGAATTGTTGTGTACTGGTTTCAACAACGTGCCGCACACTTCCTAGCTTTATTATTTTTCCTTCTTTACGACTTAATAAATGAATAGCAATCGGAATGGTTAATCCTGCAAGAGCGAAAAGATATAATGGATTGCTAAACATTAGCGAAGCAGAGCTTTTCGTGCATGAAGAAAATTCCGTAAAACGATATCGACAGGCTCGTTGATAAAAACAAGTTGGTAATTAATTTGCTTTTCCAGCATCCACTTTTTTGAATTGCTGAGCCAATTTTGAACACGGTGTGAATATTCTTTTCGCTGAATTACTGTGTCAGCTTTAGTATGAACTCCTGTTTCCAGATCTTCAAAAGTAAAGGAACCATCGAAATCAAAATCCGTTTCGTGTTTTCCCATCAGATGAAAAACAATTACTTCATTGCGTGAGGTTTTTAATTTTGTGATGAACCGCTGAAGATCTTCAGCATCATCATACAAATCGGTTACGAATACAATCATCTCCTTGCTGTGATGATCAAACAATTGCTCCATGCCATTTCCTTTTCTCCAGGTCCCCTCACTTTTTAAATGAACGAGCTCGTTTAAAAAACGGATGAACTGTTGTTGCTCAAAACGTGGTTGAACAACTGCAATGTGCTTATCATTTACTGTAAATAATCCAAGCGTGTCACTTTGTTTGCGAGCAAGATAGCCGAGAGAGGCTGTCATCACTTTGGCATACTGTAGTTTACTCAATCCGTCTTCTTCATAGGCCATCGAGTGACTTGCGTCCAAAATAAATTTTACACTGATGTTTGTCTCAATCTCCGATTGCTTGATATAATAACGCTCGGATCGGGCAAACACTTTCCAATCCAATTGGCGAAGATCGTCGCCAGCCTGATAATTTTTATATTGATTGAATTCTTGCCCCGCTCCAACTGATTGACTTTTGTTGCTTCCGCTCATGAACCCTTCCACGATGATGCGTGCGATCAACTCCAATCCATCAACCGTGTTAAGGATTTCGGGTTTTAATAATTCTTTGATGCGAGCATCCACCACCTATAAACTTTTTGACATCGTGATGTCTTGAAGAAGATGTTTGGTCACATCGTCAGGGTAAACCCTTTCAGCTTCTGCCTTGAAGTTCATTAAGATGCGATGACGAAGTACCGGATAAGCAACGTGCCTTATGTCGTCCTGCGTTACAGAAAAATTTCCATGAAGTAGCGCCCTTGCTTTTGCCGTCAAGATCATTGCTTGCCCTGCTCGTGGGCCAGCGCCCCAGCGTACCCATTCGTCAACAAAATTATTTTCCTTTTGCCGAGGTCTTGTAGCTCGTACAATACGACTTACCCAATCGATTAATCCAGAATTGATGTGAACTTCACGCACCAATCGTTGTGCCTCCAAAATTTTGTTTCCGGCAATTACATTTTTGATTGATTCACTTTTTTTGCCCGTTGTATTTTCAAGAATGGAGCGCTCCTCTTCCAGTGTTGGGTAATCAACCTTTATGTAAAGAAGAAAGCGATCGAGTTGTGCTTCGGGAAGCGGAAATGTTCCGGATTGTTCAATTGGATTTTGTGTAGCAAGAATAAAGAAAGGTCGCTCCAACGGATACGTAGTACCTGCATAAGTTACAGCAAACTCTTGCATCGCCTCAAGCAGGGCCGATTGTGTTTTAGGTGATGTACGATTGATTTCATCGGCCAAAATAATATTCGCGAACAAAGGACCTTTATTGAATTTGAAAATACGTTTGCCAGTGGTGTGGTCTTCTTCAAGTATCTCTGTACCGATAATGTCAGAAGGCATTAAGTCAGGAGTAAATTGAATTCTCCTGAAGCGAAGATCGATTGCTTCAGAGAGGCTCCGGATCATTAATGTTTTGGCCAGGCCGGGAACTCCCTCCAGTAATGCGTGACCGCCCGCTAGAAAAGTAATCAGCAGTTGATCTATAGTTTCTTCCTGCCCAACAATTACTTTTTTTATCTCTTGCTTCAACTCATTTAAGCTGGCAATGATTTGGTGAGCTGATTGTTCTACTTCTCTTAGATTACTCATTGAATTTATTTTATAAATATCCACTGTTGATAAGTCGTCCGTGGACTTAACTGGTTAAAGCGTACATGACTATATTGATACTAAACCTTGTGTTATCGATTCGATAAAAACGTTTGTTCCTAAAATCATAATCCCACTCGCATCCATAATCTTTGTTACTGTAGAGTACGCTAATTTTATTTTTGATTTCGATGGCCTTTAGATAATTGTGGACAATGTCATCGCCCCAACCATTCAGTTCTTGAGAAGTAGTGGGTGGTCCGTCAAAATGAAAAAAACAATTGTATATCAAGTGATTGTTGGGAATTTTCTTTAACGAACTCTTTCCAAAGATATGCTCCATTTGTGTTTCGAAAGACTTGGCAAACAAGCCGTCAATATCATGATTGCAATCATCCACAAACACAAAGCCTCCGTTTTTCACATACTTTTCAAAGTTCTCTTTTTCTTTCGCGGTAAACTCGACCAGTTTGTGCCCACTCAAGTAGCACAGTGGGCAACGAAAAATTTCATCACTGCTTAAGGCCACTATGTTTTCTCGGGTTTCAATTTCAATCGTGGTGTATTCAATCAACGAATTTAAAACATTGGCCGGCATGCGTTGATCTACCTCCCAATCACCTGATTCGTACTGTAATCTGGTAAAGAAAAATTTATTGGACTCAGGCATGTAAACGCAAGTTCAGTTCTAAAGACTAAAGTGTAGTTTAAATTTATACAAACGGATTTTACACATGATCTCAATCGATATTTCTTAAAATAATAATCCCCGGACGAGCCAGGGATTATTGAATAAGTTCAAGAAAAATCAGACTGCGTCCGACAAACTGGTAAATGTAAAGTCACGAACCTTGAGTGGAGGTAAAAGATAATTGTTGTTCGACTCCTCACTCACAATACGTTCGGTAATGCCAATTTCCTCAAGATTATTGAGCATGATCACCGGACTTTCGTTGAAGCGAAAATTTTTAACGGGATATAGAATTTTTCCATTCTCGATATAGAAAGTTCCATCGCGCGTCAACCCAGTCAGTAAGAGCGATTGGGGATCAACATCGCGGATGTAATAGAGACGGGTGACTAAAATTCCTTTTTTAGTTCCTGCAATTAATTCCTCGAGCGTTTTTGTTCCTCCTTGCATGATGGCTGAATCAGGACCAGGAATTGCTTTCACCCCCTTCTTCTCTGCCCAGTAACGTGAGTAAGAAAGATTTTTAACTACACCTTTTTCGATCCAGGAGATTTTTTCCTGCGGCCTTCCATCACCAGTCCAAGTGTTGGTTGGTAAATCCGGGTTCAATGGATCCGAATAGATGTTGACTCTTTCATCGACTAATTTTTCGCCTAATCTTGTTTTCCCTCCTGGCATACTCAAGAAACTCCGGCCTTCATCAGCTTGTCTTGCATCAAGCCCTCCAAAAATCCTTTCGAGCAAAACAGCTACTGCTGCAGGTTCCAGTATCACTGTATATTTTCCTGGCTCAATTGCTTTTGCGGTAGCTGACTTAACTGCTTTATCAGTGGAAATTTTTGTCACCTTTCCTGTGTCCATCTTGTTAACATCGTTGTATCCTCGTGTAGCCCAACCAGAACCTTTTCCATCTTCCGTGCGAACGGTGATCGAAAAATTTACATTGGTAGACGCGTTGTATGCAAACAAACCTTTGCTATTCATCATCGCTGAGAATCCGTTGGTGTCTTCCCAGAATCCTGCACCGATAGCCTTATTCTCTTTTGTGATCTGTAAACTCTGCGCAACCGCATCCGCACGTAACTTAGGTGTGATGGCAGCTGTAGCAGGAATAAAGTTTATGGCGTCAGCATAAGTTTGAGGCCCGAGTATTGAAACGTATTCAGGGTTTTCTGGAGCAAGTTGTGCAAGCTCTTCGGACCTGCGAACTACTTTTTCGAGCGATGCATCATCAAATTCATTGATTGTGGCAACACCTGATTTTTTCCCGTAAGCAGAAGAGACAACCAGACTGCTTTGACTTATGCGGCCACTAGTTGAAACAGAATTTCGTGCATACCGAATATTGCCACTATCGGTCCCCGTAAGGTTCACTTCGCATTCGTCTGCCTTGGAGTAGCTCAATGCCTTTTGCATCAACGCCTTTGCTTCTTCTTTGGTAAGTATAGCCATGTCTTATCCGATTTTTCGTGAAGTGTTGATTACATTAACTCCGGTGAATCGCGTGGTGGCGCAGCCGTGAGACACTGCGCTACTTTGAGCCGGTTGCCCCTTCCCATCAAAGAATGATCCGCCCAGGCGATAGTCACTTTGGTCAGCAATGCCAGCGCAAGAATTCCAGAACTCCTGTGTGTTGGATTGATAAGCAACATCTTTCAGCATGCCGGCGATTTTTCCATTTTTGATTTCGTAGAAAAGTTGCCCACCAAATTGAAAATTATAACGTTGCTGATCGATGGAGAATGATCCATCGCCAACTATATAAATTCCTTTCTCAACACCCTTGATCAGATCATCAACACTCTTTTTTTCTTTGCCTGGCTGAAGAGAAATGTTAGGCATACGCTGAAATTGTACGCTGCTCCAGTTGTCGGCATAGCAGCAACCTTGCGATGCATTGAGCCCGAGAATGTGAGCCTGATCACGGATAGCTTGATAGTTAACCAAGATCCCCTCTTTGACAACATCCCACTGCCCGCATTTCACACCCTCATCATCGTAACCAACAGCGCCCAATGAACCACCCTGTGTTTTGTCAGCAACGATGTTGACCAACTTATTTCCGTAATTGAATTTTTTGGACTCCCATTTATCCAACGTTAGGAAACTAGTCCCGGCAAAATTGGCTTCGTAGCCCAACACCCGATCTAATTCAGTTGGGTGGCCGGCTGACTCATGGATTGTTAACCATAAATGTGAGGGGTCGAGCACCACATCATATTTTCCTGGCTCAATTGATTTTGCTGTAATTTTCTCTTTCACCTGAACGCCTGCAGCTTTTGCATCTTCGAGCATATCATACCGCCCTTTGTAAAGTGTGGTAATGCCTTGAATCTTATCTTGAGGCCTGGCATTAAGATATTCGTACCCCATTCCAATGGGTGTACTTAACGAATTTCTTGTTTCGAATTTTCCAGATGATGCATCAATGGCTGTAATAAAGAATGCCGGCCAGATACGATGGATATCCTGATCAATGTATGAACCATCGGTTGAAGCAAAATATTTTTGTTCGTTCACCAAGAAAAGAAGCGAAGTGATATAATTCGCCCCGCCCTTCATGGCTGCGCTGTTCACACCCAGCAAAAGATCAACTTTTTCTTTTATTGGAACTTCAAACGCATTTTTTTCAATGGGTGCTTTCCAGCTTACTTCACCGTATCCTTTTTGTGGAGCGAGTCGAACGGGCTCAGTAAGCAATCGTGAATTTTCTTTTGCTATTGCCACGGCAAGTTCAGCGGCTTTGGCAATGCCGTCATTATCTAATTTGTCGGTAGCCGCGAAACCCCAACCGCCATTGGCGATCACGCGAATGCCCATTCCGTAAGATTCGGTATTTACAATGTTCTGAACTTTGTCTTCGCGTGTTACGACAAACTGATTGAGATATCGACCGATGCGAACATCAGTGTAGGTTGCGCCCTTAGCTCTCGCTGCATTTAAAGCAACGTCAGCCATTTGTTTTTTCAAAGCAGGATCAACTGTTTCGAGCATTCGTTCCGGATCAATCGGCCTGCCGATCACCGGAATGCCGGGCATTATAGCAGCGGTGGCTCCCAATCCCGTGAGGTAAATAAAATCTCTTCGTTTCAAGATGTTGAGGTTAAGTTTCTAATGATTCTGTTAAGACGGACTAAGTGAAGTAAAAGTTGCCTGATAATTTACTCAACCCGTTTGAATACAATAATTATAATGTCGATAACATTGCTTTTCTCTAAAACAAAAATCCCCAACAGGTGTTGGGGATTTGTTTTTGTGAATTTCGGGAACTAATTAAACCGCGTCTGATAAGCTAGTGAAAGTGAAGTCGCGGATTTTCATATAAGGAATGAGTGAAGGTGCGCCTCCCCCTTCTCCATTGCCTACGCGTACTTGTTTGCCAAGTGTTTCCAAATTATTCAACATAATAATCGGGCTCTCATTGAAACGGAAATTTTTTATTGGATGCTTAATCTTTCCATTCTCAATATAAAAAGTACCATCGCGGGTGAGGCCTGTGTACAAGAGTGTTTGTGGATCAACTGGTCTTATGTACCAGAAGCGAGTGACGAGCACACCCTTCTTGGTGTCTTTGATCATATCTTCCAAGGACGCATTTCCTCCCTCCACAATTCTATTACCAGGAAATGGCACAGGTTCAACTTTTTTCTGTGAAGCCCAATAGCGATCATAAAATAAATTGGAGACTATGCCATTTTTGATGATATCCATTTTCTTTCGAGGTAGCCCACCGCCGGCCCACCCGGATGCGGGCACTTCTTCGTTCCATGGATCAGTATAGATGTTTACGCGTTCGTCAACAATTTTTTCTCCGAGTTTGGTACCGCCTCCTTTTTTCGACATGAAGCTTCTGCCCTCATCCGCTTGACGGGCATTCATTCCAAAAAACATCAGGCCGATTAAATCTCCAGCAGCAGCGGGTTCAAGAATTACAGTGTACTTGCCGGGTTCAATTGCTTTTGCATTGCGTGATTGTAGTGCTTTGTCGATAGCAACTTTCGATGCTTCTGCCGTATCTAATTTTTTTACATCATTAAAGTTGCGTGTTACCCAGCCCGAACCTGTTCCATCATTGGTGCGCATCGTTACTGTAAAATCAACGCTCGTGGATTTTCCGTAGGCAAATAATCCTTTGCTATTCATCAACGCGCTAAAACCGCGGTTGTCGGTGAGATAGCCTGCAGCTGTAACATCTTTTGCCGCCGCCGGGTTGATGCTATTGGCTGCCGCTTGTGCGCGATAATCCGGAGTGATGTTCGCCGTTGCTTCAATAAAAGTCTTGGATTCTTGATAAGTTTGCTGTGGTAGCGGTTCCATGAACTCCGGATTTTCTGGAGCGAGTTGCGCCAGTTCTTCCGAACGCCTTACCACTTTTTCCAGCGAAGCATCATCAAACTCGTTGATGGTTGCTGTTCCGGATTTTTTTCCGAAATAAGACTGCACCCCAAGGCTTACGTTGCTGTCTTCACCCGAAGTGGACACACTATTTCGCGCGTAGCGGATATTGCCGCCATCATTTCCGTTTAAAGTTGCTTCAATGCCATCGGCTTTCGAGAAGGCGATCACTTTTTTAAGGATCTGTTGCGCTTCGTCTTTTGAAAGTATTGCCATATTTTTTAGTTAATGGTTGTTCGTTATTTGTTAATCGGATGTCTTATTAATCGTGTCTGTCTATTAACAATTAACAGATAACGATTAACGTTTTTTATATTGTTCTTCCTGTGTTGATCACGTTAACTCCGTTGAATCGCGCGGTTGCTGATCCGTGCGAAACCGCATTGGATTGAGGTGGCTGACCCTTGCCATCGTTGAAGGCCCCGTTCATCCGGTAATCACGCTCGTCACAAACTTGCACGCATGAATTCCAGAAGTCCTGCGTGTTGGCTTGGTAAGCAACGTCTTTCAACATTCCTTCAATCTTTCCATTTTTGATTTCAAAGAAAAGAACTCCACCAAACTGAAAATTATATCGCTGCTGATCGATGGAGAAGGACCCGTCTTTTACGATGTAAATTCCTTTCTCAACACCAGCAATCATCTGGTCTGGTGTAAGTTGTTCTTTGCCAGGTTGCAAGGAAACATTGGCCATACGCTGAAACTGTACATCGCTCCAACTTTGCGAGTAGCAACAGCCATGTGATTCCTTCTGGCCGATAATATTTACCTGATCACGAATGGCTTGATAGTTCACAAGAACTCCATCTTTTATTAAATCCCATTTTTTGCACTGCACGCCTTCATCGTCGTAACCAACTGCACCAAGAGAACCTACTTGGGTTTTATCGGCTACTATGTTTACTTGCTTGCTTCCGAAATTAAATTTCTTGGTTTGCCATTTATCCAAAGTAAGGAAACTGGTGCCTGCATAATTCGCTTCATAACCGAGCACGCGATCAAGTTCGGTAGGGTGACCAACGGATTCGTGAATCGTAAGCCATAAGTGCGATGGCTCCAATACTAAATCATATTTACCTGGCTCCACCGATTTTGCAGCGATCATTTGCTTGACCTGTTCGGCGGCCATCCCAGCATCTTCAACAATGTCGTAAGATTTGTTGTACATGATTATTCCACCAGGCCCCTGAATTTTATCTTCTGCTTTCCCATCTAAATATTCATAACCCATGCCCACTGGTGCGCTGAATGCTGGCCTGTTTTTGAATTGGCCCGAGGCGCGGTCAATCGCATTTACACTGAAGTTGGGCCAGGTGCGATGAACATCCTGATCGATGTATGAACCTTCTGACGAAGCAAAGTATTTTTGCTCGTTCACTAAGAAAATAATGCTGTTGACAAAGCTAGCGCCCTTCTCTAAAGCCTTTGCGTTCGCATTCAATAAGAGATCAACTTTTTCTTTTACAGGAACTTCAAAACCATTTTTTACTATAGGAGTTTTCCAACTCACTTCACCGTACGAAGGAGTAGGGGCCAACTTCACCGGTTCTTTTTGAAACTTTGAATTTGCTTTTGCTATGGCAACAGCACGTTCAGTGGTTTTTTTTAAACCGTCTGTGGTCACGTTGTTGCTGGCTGCAAAACCCCACGTGCCATTCACAATCACACGAATGCCAACGCCAAACGACTCTGTGTTGATGATGTTCTGTACTTTTTTCTCACGCGTAGTGACGAATTGATTCAAGTACCGGCCGATGCGCACATCCGTATAGGTTGCGCCTAAGGATTTTGCCGTGTTTAAGGCTGCATCTGCCAATGCTTTTTTCTGCTGAACATCCAGCAACGGATCGAGGAACCGTGCCGGATCAACGGAATTGGCAAACGATGAGATCGGCAACATCATGGCGCCAGCGCTCATCCCTGTCAATTGAATAAAATCTCTTCTCTTCATTTAATTGGTTGTTAGTTGTTCGTTTTGTGTTGCTCGATGTTGACGATGTTATTTATTTGCGAATAACGAGCATCCAACAACGATCAACGATTTCATATTGTCCTTCCCGTATTAATAACATTGACTGCATTGAATCTTGCTGGTGAACTTCCGTGCGACACCGCGCTTACTTGCGAAGGCTGACCTTTGCCATCAAAAAAGGACCCGAACATTCTGTATTCCTTTTCATCGCAAACTTTTACGCAGCTGTTCCAAAACTCTTGTGTGTTGGATTGATACGCAACATCATTAAGCATGCCGGCAATCTGGCCGTTCTTGATTTCGTAAAAAGCAGTTCCTCCAAATTGAAAATTGTATCGCTGTTGATCGATAGAATAAGAACCTCGACCTGCGATGTAAATTCCTTTCTCCACATCTTTAATCATTTGCTCACTGCTGTATGGATCTTTGCCTGGTGCTAAAGAAACATTGGGCATTCGCTGAAACTGCACGTCACTCCAGCTCTGTGAGTAGCAGCAACCATGAGATTCCTTCTGACCCAGCATATGAACTTGATCGCGAATCGCTTCTAGGTTAACAAGAATTCCCTCTTTGATTAAATCCCATTGTTTGCACTTTACACCCTCATCATCATAGCCAACAGCACCAAGCGAACCGACTTGTGTTTTATCGGCAATGATATTGACGTGCTTACTTCCATAATTAAATGTGCCCGAATTCAATTTATCAAGAGAGGCGAAACTTGTACCCGCATAGTTTGCTTCATACCCAAGAATGCGATCTAACTCCAATGGATGGCCGATTGACTCGTGAATGGTTAAACCAAGATGATTAGGCTCAAGTACTAAATCGTATTTACCTGGCTCAACCGATTTTGCTGTGATCATTTCCTTGGCCTGCAGTGCTGCGATGGATGCATCCTCAACAATATCATAGCTGTTGCGATACAATACCATCCCCGCAGGACCAGAAAGCTTATCTTCATTTTTGGGGATCATGTATTCGTAGCCCATGCCCATTGGCGCGCTCATGGCATCGCGTGTTTTAAATTTTCCAGAAGCGCGATCAATCACGGACACCGTAAAGGTTGGCCAGATGCGATGAATGTCCTGATCGATATATGAGCCATCCGACGAAGCAAAGTATTTTTGCTCATTCACTTGAAATAGATTGGAGTTGGCAAAACTCGCTCCGTTTTTCAACGCCCCAGCATTGGTACGAAGGAGAAGATCAACTTTTTCGGAAACAGGAATTTCAAAAGAATTTTTTTGAATAGGAGTGTTCCAGCTCACTTCCCCATAACCTTGCACAGGGGCAAGTATCACCGGTTCTTTTTGAAATTTTGAATTGGCTTTCGCAATGGCCACGGCCTGTTCAGTCGCTTTCTTAATTCCATCAGGCGTTACATTATTCGTTGCGGCAAATCCCCAAGTACCTTTCGTTATCACACGAATCCCTACGCCCAATGATTCGGTATTGACAATATTTTGAACTTTATTTTCTCTTGTGCTTATGAACTGATTTAAGTAGCGCCCGATACGAACATCGGTATAGGTGGCCCCCAAGCTTTTTGCTGTGTTAAGAGCAGCATTGGCTAATTGCTTTTTTTCTGCAACGGACAAAGGAGATTCTAGCAGTACATCAATAGGAACGGAATTACCAGTAAGCGGCAACATCATTCCAGCCAGGCTCATTCCGGTTAGTCCTACAAATTCTCTTCGTTTCATACCTTCAAAAAATTAGAAATGAAAAGTAATCAAAATCGCACAAGGGATTATTAATTAATTGCTGAACAAAAGGTTTTTTTATTTGAATGGTGTTCAGAACCGATCAGGCTCGTCGTCATTCTCAGTGTATTTTTTTGATGGAAATTTCCTTTTTCTGTAAGAATACTTTGATTAAACATTCCCCATATTGCGTTAAAAAAAGAGGAATCTGTAAAAAAAAGTGATCAAGTGGTGCGTAATTTTTTTGCTGCTCAGCCCTGCTGTGTTTTGCCAACAGCTTATTGAAGGGAAAATTGTTGACGTAGAAACAGGTCAGCCAGTTCCTTTCGCTTCCATTGGTATTGTTGGAACTTCCAAAGGCACAAGTTCTAATCTTAATGGACAATTTACTTTGTCAACTTCCGGATCGGTATCCCTCAAAGTAACTTGTGTGGGCTACGAAACGAAAGAGATTAATTCTATAACTAATGTAATGCTGATTCAATTGAAGCCCAGCGCCACTCAACTTAACCAAATTGTAATTTTTGATAAATCTGTGAATGCAAAAAAAATTGTCCGTAAGGCCTTTGAAAGTGTCCGCAAGAATTACGTCAATCAACCGTTTTTGCAAAAGTTTTTTTACCGCCATTATTGCAAGGATGACTCTGTTTACGGACGCTTAATCGAGGCGTTTGTGGATGTTTGGAAAGAAAAAGGTTACCGATCGTTACAACACAAGGCTGGCGACGAGGAGCAAATTCGGGTTACACAAATTAGGCGAAGCCTTGACAATACTAAAATGGCCCAGGGACATGAACCAATCTCAATAAAGAATATTCTACAAGCAGATGTTGTGGGGTATCAGACTTCTCAAAAAAGCGAACATGTTTCCTTCTACACTGATGTAAGCAATCTTAAGACCGACTTGGAAAACTATTTTTTTGACTTTAAAGGTATCACCACTTACGATGGAGAGGATGTTTATCAGATAAATTATACTTATAAGAAGGATTCCGCACTTACTACTTCTGGGAGGCATCTTGTCTTAACGGAAATTAACGGCTCTCTCTATATTACTACACAGACGAACGCGATCGTCAAGACAGAGGAGGTAAAGAAATATGGAGCAAATCATATTCGCACTTCAACATATTATAGAAAGTATAACGATAGATACTACCCCTACCATCTTGTCCGGGACGGCGCAAATCCTCATGCCGCGCACTCTTTTCATATTGATTTAACATCAGTAGAAATACAAACCAATTCCTTCGAGAAGTTTGTTGGCCACGATCAAGGACAGGAAGAGTTGCTAAAGATTTCTTACGATTCTGCGTTCTGGAACAACAATGCTATTTTAAAAACGACGCCTCTTGAACTAGGCATTATTCGCGATCTGGGTAAAGGTAATTCCTTAGACAAACAATTTTTGGAGTATCAACAATACGAAATGAATGTGAGTGATGGTGGTAAAAATGGAATTGAAAAATTCAGTTGGTTTAAAAACTATAGCAAGAAAAAAAAGAGTCTTTATTTATTTTTTTGGAAAGGAGATTGCATGCCTTTTTTAGCGGATGTTGAACGCCTCAAACAGCTACACAAAAAATACCGAACCCAAATCGCATTTATCTTTCTCTCCTTAGAAGACGATGAATCGCAGTGGAAGCAAATCGCTTTAAAATACAACCTGACTTCTGATGGAATTATTAATTACCGAATCGGAGTGAATTCTGAAATAGAAAAATTATACATGATCGATGAGATCCCTTCTTTTGTTTTAATCGCTCGAAACGGGGAAGTATTCGACAACCATGCAAAACGCCCCAGCGATCCTTTGCTTGAAGATGATTTTAAATTATTGATGGGAAGGAAAGTGATTTTGGCCAAGTGATGCCTAATTGCCTGTTTACCGTGAGCATTCATACGATGAAAGCGGTTACCACCAATCTGGTGGCTGAGTTATGCATATTCAAAGAGTAAAACGGGGGGTTTGTATTAATATTCTAACTTTATTCGATAATCCTCGAATGAATGTTTATATCAAGACTTTCGGTCAAGAATTACAAAAGCTTCAATGAAGAAAATTTCATTGAGTTAACCCAAGGCATGAATGTTATAACTGGACAAAACAACTCAGGCAAGACAGCATTATTAGAGGCCTTGAGTACTATGTTTGGTAATCACCCCCACCGAAGCTCTCAAACCATTAGAAAAGGCCAAAACGGTGTTCAACCATTGTCTCGTGTTGAAATTCACCTTAACTCTACCAAAGGTGAATTAAAAAGATTCATTTCGGAAAGAAATCCAAATCAACCTTTTCAATTGAGATTAGAGAATGGATTTAATCCAAATGCACAAGACTTAAATTTAGAACAACTGCTAAATTATTATTTTCAAAATGAAATCATTACCCAAGCGAATTTGAGTTATTCTTAGGTCAGATCTAAAAGCATTGTTCAAAATTGAAAGGACTACACCTAACCAATTATTTCGATTTTTTATTGACTCTGAAACTAATAGAATTCATTCTGGTAGCCTTTATGGTGGAGATCAAGATTCCTCAAACGAATTTGTGAATCACCTGTTCAGCAGCATTTATTCGTTCAAAGCAGAAAGATTAAAGATTGGCACTTCAAGGTTTGGAAAAAATTCAACTCTGGCATCTGATGCAGCCAATCTTCCGGAAGTGCTAAATATTCTGCAGTCAGATACTGTAAGATTTAAAAGATATAATTCTTATGTGAGAAGAGTTTTTCCGCAAATATTCCAAGGCACAATTCGTCCTTCTCCAAGCCAAGACCACAATGTGGAAATAGTTGTATGGAATGAAGACCCTGAGATGGAGAGATCTGATTTAGTTTGTTCCATTACTTGAGTCCGGTACGGGTATCGGACAGGTGCCGGCTATTCTTTATGTAGTTCTTACTGCGGACGTTCCTAAAGTAATTATAATTGATGAGCCGAATAGTTTTTTGCACCCCGGGGCAGCAAAAAAATTAATTGAGATTTTAAAAGAACATCCGCAGCATCAGTTTATAATTTCAACTCATTCACCCTCAACTCTAGCCGCATCTAATCCGAAAACAATTCATGTCGTAAAGATAAACAATGCCGAAAGTTCGATTGATTCAATTGACATTACCGAAACGAACAATCAACAAATTTATCTGGCTGAGATAGGAGCAAAACTTTCTGATGTTTTTGGCGCAGATAATATCTTATAGGTTGAGGGTAAAACTGAAGAGATAAGCTTCCCGAAAATAGTTGAGAAGATGAACGGTGTGTCATTGATGGGAACCAGTATAGTTGCTGTTGTTAATACTGGAGACTTTCATAAAAAGAAGAACCCTGATTTAATATTTAGTATTTATGAAAAACTGAGCAAAGGAAAAGGGTTACTTCCGCCAGCCATTGGATTTATTTTTGATTCTGAGAAACTTTCACTCAAGGAAAAAGAAGACTTGATGAAAAAAAGTAATAACAAAGTAATTTTTCTGGGCAGGCGGATGTTTGAAAACTATTTGTTAAAACCGAAAGCTATCCTTAACGTATTCGAAAATATTCCTGAATTAAATTCATTTAGTATTTCTGAAAGCCAGATTATTGATTGGCTTGAAAAAAATAAATGGGATAAGAAATACATTGACCAAAAATTAACTAAAGAAAAAAAGGACGAAATCTGGCTGGAGCAAGTAGATGGGGCTAAGATTCTTGCAAGCTTATTTTCAGATTTAACACAGCAACTATTAACCTTTGATAAAATCAAGCACAGTGTTTCTCTCTGCAACTGGGTAATTGAAAATTCATTTGAAGATTTGAAAGACATTCAATTGATTCTTTCTTCCACACTGCATTCATCCAAATAGGAACAATAAAAAACCCGGAATCTCTTCCGGGCTTTATCTTTCTTCTTATGTCTTAGTCTTGTATCTAGAAAGGATACTCTCCTTTTTCAATAGCATAATTAGCCACTTTGCGTCTTGCGTCTTTCAAATTGTAAGGATCAATTTTAGTGAAACGCTTCAAGCCGAGAAGCATTAAACGCAATTCATCTCCTTCTGCGAACGCATAGATGGCTTGCTTTCCTGCGGAGGCAGCTTTTTCTATCGCATAGTGCAAATAGATCGTTGCCATTTCTTTTTGTATCTCACAAGCCTTCTCTCCTTTTATGCCAATGAGTTTCTCCACACGCAATAGAACAGATTCAGCAACATAACATTCTATGAGCATGTCGGCAAGATTCATCAATACCTCCTGCTCTTCAGAAAGCTTCATCATGAATTTCTGAACGGCGGCTCCAGATACCATCAACCCCGCTTTCTTCAAGTTGGCCAATGCCTTTTTCTCTTTTGCGAAGATGGCGGTGTCATCGCTGGCACCAAAATCTGGGATGGCCATTAACTCTTTTTGTACAGCCATTGCAGGCGTCATTAAATCGAGTGAGCCTTTCATCGCACGTTTCATCAACATGTCGATGGTAAGAAGGCGGTTGATTTCATTAGTACCTTCAAAGATCCGGTTGATGCGTGCATCGCGATACGCGCGATCCATCGGACCTTCTGCAGAGAAACCCATACCGCCATAAATCTGAACACCTTCATCAACTGTAAAGTCTAAAACTTCAGAGCCGTGAACTTTTAATATCGCACATTCAATCGCAAATTCCTCCAAAGCTTTCAGTCTTGCTTTTGAAGAATCCATTCCACCAGCGACAAATGCATGATAGGCGTCATCGATATTTTGTGAAGCGCGATAGTGAGCAGATTCACTCGCGAAAATCTTAGTTACCATCTCTGAAATTTTGTGCTTGATGGCACCGAATGAAGCGAGAGGCACACCAAATTGCTTGCGCTCCTTTGAATACTTTATTGCTGTGCTCGTAGTCATCTTGCTTCCGCCAACCGCAGCAACACCCAACTTAATCCGACCGATGTTCAAAATATTTACGGCAATCTTAAATCCATTTTCGCGCTCACTCAAAAGGTTCTCAACCGGCACCTTGCAATCGTTGAAAAAGATTTGACGGGTAGATGATCCTTTAATGCCCATCTTTTTTTCTTCTTCATTCATCGTGATTCCACCAAAGGCTTTTTCAACGATGAAGGCCGTAAGATTTTTATCGTTGTCAATTTTGGCGAACACAATGTATATGTCTGCAAAGCCACCATTGGTGATCCACATTTTTTGGCCATTGATAATATAGTGTTTTCCGTCCGGTGTAAGAGCAGCTTTTGTTTTTCCAGAGTTGGCATCAGAGCCAGAATCAGGTTCAGTCAAACAGTAAGCAGCTTTCCACTCGCCCGAAGCGAGTTTAGGAATGTATTTTTTCTTCTGTGCTTCATTGCCATAATATAAAATGGGAAGGGTACCGATGCCGGTGTGCGCAGACAATGCAACCGCTACCGAATGTCCTCCTCCAATCACCTCCGCTACTAACATGGTGGTGTTGAAGTCCATACCAAAGCCTCCAAGTTCCTGAGGCACGGATGTTCCTAACAACCCCAACTCACCTGCCTTATCCAAAATCGATGGCATGAGTTTTGGGTCTTTCATCGAATCGATTTCATTGAGACGAGGTGTTACTTCTTTTGCCAAAAAATCTTTGCATTGCTGCATAATCATTTTTTGCTCTTCGTTGAATTCTTCGGGGATGAAGATGTCTTGCGCTTTTGTGTCGCGGATGAGGAACTCGCCTCCTTTGATTGCGTTTTTAGTTTGTGTCGTTGTTTCCATATTCTTCTATTATTTCGTTGATCGTTGTTGGTTGTCGGTTATTCGCCTGTTTCTGAAAATAATTTATAAAGCCATTAAGAAGTTTTTTGCATCGTATAATCTGATTCAGATTGGTCTCTAAATCATCAATTGAAATAAGCTCAAGATCAGATGCTAGGGTTAATTGTGTTTCTAATTCGTAGATCGAGCCTCTGGCAACAAAGAAGAATTGAATTGAATCCTTAAAGTGGTTTCGCCCGCACCCTTCTGCGATGTTAGAGGGAATTGATACGGCCGCTCGTCTCATTTGACTTGTCAATCCTAATTGCTCTTCCTTTGGAAAATTCTTTGTAAGCTGATAAATGCTTTTAACCAGCGATCTTGATTGTTTCCAAACATCTAACTCTCGATATGATAGAATCTCACTCATGCGAACAACGAATAACTACCAACCAACAACTAATTAAGCAATTCATAAATGCCTGCTACGCCTTGGCCTCCGCCAACACACGCAGTTACCATTCCGTATTTTTTATTTTGTCTTCTCAATTCATTGAAAAGCTGAACTGATAAGCGCGCGCCTGATGATCCAAGCGGATGACCTACTGCAATCGCCCCACCATTCACATTTAATTTTTTTCTGTCGATGCCTAACTCTTTTACAACAGCCAATGATTGTGCTGCAAATGCTTCGTTGAGTTCGAATAAATCAATGTCATTCAATTTCAAGTTTGCATTTTTTAATGCTTTAGGAATTGCAGCCACCGGCCCGATGCCCATGATGCGTGGATCAACTCCGGCGGTAGCATAGCTCATCATTCTTGCGATAGGTTTTAAGTTGAGTTGCTTCACCATTCGCTCTGACATCACGGCAACGAAAGCTGCTCCATCCGATGTTTGAGAAGAATTACCCGCCGTTACCGTTCCGCCAACTGCAAATACCGGTTTCAGTTTTGAAAGACCTTCTACCGTTGTGTCGGCACGGATACCTTCATCTTTGTCGTGGATAAATTCACGCGTTTTCTTTTTCATGTTTTCGTCCACGTAGACTTCTTTCACGGTAATTGGAACAATTTCATCCTTGAATTTTCCTTCCTTCCAGGCGGCGGCCGCTTTCATATGCGATTCGTATGAAAACTGATCTTGCTCTTCGCGAGAAATTTTAAATTGTTTTGAAACTTCTTCTGCCGTCAAGCCCATACTGGTGTAGTAAGTAGGATTATCTTTCGCGATGGTATAGTTAAGCGCTGTACGAAATCCCATCACGGGCACTAATGACATTGACTCTGTTCCGCCAGCAATAATAATATCGGCTTGGCCGGCTTGAATACGTTGACTTGCGATGGCAATCGTTTCAACCCCTGACCCGCAATAGCGATTCACAATCATGCCCGGAACATCGAGGCCCAGGGCTAGCAAAGAGATCATTCGTCCCATCTGCATACCTTGCTCTGCTTCAGGCACAGCATTGCCAACGATAAGATCATCGACCATTTTATTTTCCAATCCGGGAATTGATTTTACCAGATGTTTGATCACATCCGAAGCCAGATCGTCAGGCCGTGTAAAACGAAGCCCACCTTTTTTTGCTTTTCCAACGCCAGTTCTAAAACCGGCTACAATGTATGCGTCCATAATCTTTTTTTTAGTATCAAGTATTAAGACATAAGATGTAAGACGTGGTTCAATTTCTTCCTCAATAGTTGCGTCTTACTACTTACGTCTAAGTTTAGTTTCTTAAAGGTTTACCGCCAGTCAATATTGCCTGAATTCTTTCTAATGTTTTCTTCTCACCGGTCAGCGACAAAAATGCTTCGCGTTCCAGATCCAACAGATATTGCTCGCTCACTTCTTGAGGAGAAGTTAAATCACCACCGCACATCACATTCGCAATCCATCGGGCCACTTTCGCATCGTGCTCTGAAATATATTTTCCCATCAACATACCTTGAAGTCCGGCAAGAAATAATGCCTGACCAGTGCGTCCTTGTACTTTGATATTTTTTGCCTGAGGTTTCATGGTGTAACCTGCATCAGCCAATTCAATCACCGCTTCTTTTGCGTCGGCTAATTGACGATCTTTATTCATTGACACGCGATCGAGTTTTTTCAAAATACCAATCTCGCGAGCTTCTTCAGCGGAGGTTGCCACTTTCGCGGTAGCAATATTCATGAATGCATTTTGCAAAGCGTTTAACTCGACATCTCCTTCCTGTAATGCATCGCTAACGCGTTTTGTAAATTCTTTTGTTCCACCTCCACCAGGGATTAGTCCAACGCCTACCTCAACAAGTCCGATATACGTTTCAGCAGCAGCAACTGCAATGTCGGCATGCATTGTCATTTCGCATCCACCACCCAACGTTCTGCTCTGCGGAGCAACAACAACTGGAACTGATGAATAACGAATGCGCATCACTGAATTTTGAAAATGCTTGATCATGAAATCAATCTCATCATATTCCTGTTCGATGGCATACATAAATACGAGACCAAGATTAGCACCCAGTGAAAAGTCGGCACCTTGATGCCCAACAACAAGTCCGCGGTAATCTTTTTCTGCGAGGTCAATGGCTTTATTCAGGCCTTCGATTACTTCACTGCCCAGTGTATAGCTCTTGGTGTGCCATGCAAAGTTGAGTACACCATCGCCGATATCGTAAATTTTAGATCCTGGATTTTTCCATAACACATTCTCGCTTTTGTTTTCGAGGATGACAAAACTTTCTCTTCCTGGAATCGATTTGTATGACTTAGTCGGGATGTCGTAGTACTTCTTCACCCCAGCTTCACTCTTGTAGAATGACTTGTTACCACCAGCTACCATGTCATAAACCCACTGAGCAGGTTTGTATCCGGCAGCTTCCATCAAGGGAAGACTTTTCTCAACTCCAACGGCATCCCAGGTTTCAAACGGACCAAGATCCCAGCCGAAGCCGCCACTTACTGCATCGTCAATTCTGAAAAGCTCGTCGCTGATTTCGGGAATGCGATTGGTGACATATTTAAAAAGATCAAAGAAACAATCGCGATAGAAGTCTCCAGCTTTGTCCTTGCCAGCCAACAATACTTTAAAGCGATCTTTTAAATTATCGATCGTCTTGGTTGTTTCAAGCGTAGCAAATTTTGCTTTTGCCTTAGGTTTGTATTCTAATGTTTTAAGATCAAGTGTAAGAATTTCAGTTTCGCCTTTGGCGTTTTTTGTTTTCTTGTAAAAGCCCTGACCGGTCTTATCACCAAGCCACTTATTTTGATCGAGTTTTGCTACCACTTCAGGTAGCTTGAACATTTCGCGGCCTTCATCTTTCACCAAGCCAGCGTATAGATTGTTGGCAACTTTAACAAGCGTATCCAATCCAACCACATCCGATGTTCTGAATGTTGCTGACTTTGGTCGGCCAATCACCGGACCGGTGAGTTTGTCGATCTCGTCCACATTGAGATCAAATTTTTTCATGGAATCGATCACCTTAAGCAATCCCCAAACGCCTACTCGGTTGCCGATGAACGCTGGAGTGTCTTTGCATAAAACAGTTGTCTTTCCCAAGAAAAGATCACCGTAATGCATCAGGAATTTGGTGACTTCGGGATCTGTCTTTGTCGTAGGAATGATCTCAAGAAGCTTTAAGTAGCGCGGAGGATTAAAGAAGTGCGTACCTGCAAAATGTTTTTGGAAATCTTCACTTCGTCCCTCTGCCATCAAGTGGATCGGGATGCCAGAAGTATTTGAAGTAATAAGTGTTCCCTGTGTTCTATGTTTCTCGACTTCTTCGTAAACTTTCTTTTTGATGTCCAGATTTTCAACAACGACTTCGATAATCCAATCGCAGTTCTTGATTTTCGGCATGTCGTCGGTGAAGTTTCCAAGCTTTACACGCGAAGCAAATTTCTTACTAAACAACGATGCCGGGTTTGCTTTAAGCGTAGCTTCGAAGGCGCTGTTTACAATCCGATTTTTAACAGCTGGATGATCCAGCGCAAGATTTTTTTTCTTCTCATCATCGGTAAGTTCTTTCGGTACGATGTCGAGTAACAGCACATCACAACCAATGTTGGCAAAATGACACGCAATGCGCGAGCCCATGATACCTGAGCCGAGAACGGCTACTTTCTTAATGGTTCTATTCATAGAAATCGTTGTTGTTGGTTATTCGTTGATGGTTTTGCAACTGCCAACAACGAGTAATTAAAATTAATTATGATTTTTCGTAATTGACACTTCTTTTTGTTAATGCTTGAATTTGCTGAATCACTTCAAAAAACACCTTTAGTTTTTGAGCTGAAATTTCCTGTTGAACTGTTTCATTGAATCCGATAACAATATTTTTGGCATTCTCGCGCTGTTTCTTTCCATCCTTGGTTAGGAAAATTCGTACAGAACGCTTGTCATCTTTGTCGCCCTTGCGAACAATCAACTTTTGATCTTCCATTGACTTCAACAAGCGGGTTAAACTTCGTGGTTCCAGTCCCATTTGGGGTGCAATCTTAGTTGCAGGAGTTCCATCATCACCATGAATGGTAAGAAGAGCAAAACCAATCGACATTGTTCCACCAAACTTTGTCGCCTGCTGATTATAATACCTGGAAATGCCATGCCAGGTCGTGCGGATGTGGTGGTCAATAGTTTCTTCTCTTTTCATATCGGGGAAACGAAGGTAGAAAAGATTTGTTATGCACGCATACTATATGCAAAATTATTTTATCGTTAAGCCACAGGCTTGGGCTCCCTACGGCTACCGGAATAGAGTTCATATTCCAATAATCGACAATCGAGTTTTGCAGAGTAGAATTCAATCCTACGGCTGGCTTTCAATCCCACTTTCTTGGCGAGATCTAGATTTCCGGTAAAAATGTAGCCGGTGTAACCCTGGCATTTCTTTTTCAAAAAATCTCCGATACGGGCATAGGTTCCTTCGAGCTCAACAACATCACCCATGCGTTCACCATATTCAGGATTGAGAAAAACTATTCCTGGTGGTGCTGGAATTTCTGTTAATTCAAAATCACAGACCTGAAAGTCAATCAACGATTCAACGCCTGCCACTTCAGCATTTATTTTAGAGATGTCAATAGCATCTTGGTTAATGTCGCTGGCAATTACTTTTAAGTTGGGAACTTGGATGATTTGTTTGCGCATTTTTTCAGCTTCAAGTTGGTAGAACTTTTCATCGAAGCCAATAACATGCATGAAGGAATAATTCTTTCTGTAAAGTCCAGGCCTTCGATTGGTGGCAAGCATAACAGCTTCAATAGCAACAGTTGATGAACCACACATCGGGTTAACAAAAGGCGATTGCCTGTCCCACTTTGTGGCTAGCAGAGTTCCACTTGTTAATGCTTCGAGCATGGGCGCTCTTCCTGGAATTTTTCTATACCCGTGCTTGGCCAACGTTTCACCGGAAGTATCTAAAAAAATTTCTGCGCGCTCCTCTTTCCAATACAAATGAAAAACCGCTTTGTCCATTTCCGGGCCGGAGTCCGGTCTTCCGGTTGACTCTCTGCGCATGCGATCAACGATAGCATCTTTGACTTTTACATTCACAAACATTTCATTGTTAACCGTAAAATGTTCGGCGTGACTCGTCACCGTAAAATAACCATCAGGGGAAATGATCTTTTCCCATTCGTAAGCAATAAGTCTATCATACAATTCTTCGGGGCCATCGCACTTGAAAGATGTCAATGAATACAACACCTGACTGGCGCAGCGCAAATTCATGTTTAACAAAATACAATTCTTGACAGTGCCCATCAGTTCCACACCGGTCACAAATGTTTTATCGACTTTAAAACCCAAATCGCTTACTTCTCTCTCTAAATAAATGGAAAGGCGTTTGTTACAGGTAATAACAATTCGGGCGGGTGTGTTGAAAATATCCATGAGAATTAATTTGTATAAATTTGTTTTCTTCGCTTCTTCATCGAAAGATAATTCAAAATCGCTTCACTCCATTTTGCGATATTGCGCGTTGATGGATTTACGACTTCAAACCGGGTACAGACAAATTCTTGGGATGGCCATGCCAATCTCTTTGGCTATCCTAGTCCCTCAAGTCAATTTTATAACCAACAACATTTTTTTGGGAGGATTGGGTGAGCAATCACTGGCAGCAGCCGGTATCACCGGAGTTTATTATTTGATATTTGCTGTGATTGGGAATGGACTTAACAATGGGTTACAATCTTTAATTGCGCGAAAAGCAGGTGAAAACAAACCCAAGGAAATTGGTCATTTGTTTTTTCATGGTGTGTGGATATCAATTATAGTTGCCTTTGCTGGAATTTTCCTCACCTATACAATTGCTCCAATTATTTTGCGAGCAACAATTCACAACTCGGTTATCTACGATCAGGTGATTGGATTTTCGCTCATTCGTATATGGGGTTTGCCATTTCTCTATTTGTATGTGATGCGCAATGCGTTGCTGGTGGGTACAAACCAAACCAAACTTCTGATTTGGGGAACGCTGGCTGAAACAGTTGTTAATATTTTCTTCGACTATGCACTAATCTATGGACACCTTGGATTGCCTGAAATTGGTTTTAATGGAGCAGCTTACGCATCGATCATTGCCGAGGGATCTGGGTTGTTTGTGATTTTTGTCGTCATCCATTTTAAAGGCATCAATAAAGCGTTCTCCTTATTTGAAAATTGGAAAATCAATTTTGAAACGATCAGACACATCTTATATAAATCGTCACCACTGGTTATTCAATATGCCATCAGCATTATCACGTGGGAATATTTTTACATTTTGATTGAACATCATGGCGACCGTGCGCTGGCAATTTCAAATACCATGAGAAATATTTTTGGAATTTTTGGCGTATTCTCATGGGCGTTTGCCGCCACTGCCAACACGATGGTGAGTAACGTAATCGGCCAGAAAAAAGAAGATGAAGTTATTCCCTTAATAAGACGAATCGTTATTCTCAGTTTGAGCTGCTCGACAATACTTACGGTTTTCTTAAATCTTGGTCCTGAAATTTTTCTTTCCTTCTACAGACAAGACCCATCTTTTATTACTGAAGCGATTCCGGTTATCCGAATTGTTTCGGTTGCGCTATTAATGATGTCGTTTTCTGCCGTGTGGCTCAACTCCGTTACAGGCACAGGGAATACGATGATTAACCTGATTATCGAAAGCATTACAATTAGTGTTTATTGCCTTTACGTTTACCTCACACTTGAAACGTGGAACTTGCCTATCACGTGGGGTTGGGGAAGTGAACTGGTTTACTGGGCAGGGATGTTCTCGATGTCGTTTTGGTACATGAGGTCGGGAAGGTGGAAGGAGAAGAAATTATAAGATAATTTATCTTTACGAAAATCTATGGATTTAAATCTGAAAGGAAAGAATGCTTTGGTCTGCGGTAGCACGCAAGGTATTGGCAAGGCAACAGCCATTGAATTAGCTTCCCTTGGGGCAACGGTTACTTTGCTTGCCCGTGATGAAGCTAAATTAAAATCAACACTGAACGAACTTTCTTCGGCACAAGGTCAAAAGCATCAATATGCAATAGCTGATTTCAGTTTTCCTGACCAAGTAAAATTGGTTGCCAGTAAATTGGTTGCCGAAAAAGACATTCATATTCTCATCAACAACACCGGTGGCCCACCTGCAGGACAAGCTGTTGATTCGAAGCCTGAAGATTTTCTAAGCGCTATCAATGCACATTTGATTTGTAGTCAGATTCTTGTTCAGGCATGTGTACCAGCGATGAAAAAGAATAAATATGGCAGGATCATCAATATTATTTCCACTTCAGTAAAAATTCCGATCAAAGGACTAGGAGTTTCTAACACCGTGCGCGGTGCAATGGCGAGTTGGTCGAAAACACTTTCGCTTGAACTTGCTTCATTCGGAATAACAGTGAATAATATTTTGCCAGGGAGCACCAAAACAGGAAGGATAGAGTCGATCATTAAAACCCGCTCCCAAAAAGCAGGAAAGACGGAAGATCAAATCAGACAAGAAATGATTGATGAAATCCCTGCTGGCCGAATGGCAGAAGCAAGCGAAGTGGCTACTGCTGTTGCGTTTCTCGCTTCTTCAGCTGCCGGTTATATCAATGGCGTGAGTTTGCCTGTGGATGGTGGAAGAACAGGGAGCTTGTAAACAAAATGAATCGATGGAAAAAAAAATCCTTAACTACATCAACGGAAAATTAGTAGAGCCTCATTCAGGAAAATTTCTCGATAACTATAACCCTGCCGAAGGGAAAGTTTATAGCCTTATTCCGGATTCTGATAAAGAAGATATAGAAGCAGCTGTAAAGGCGGCAACAAAAGCATTTCCAACTTGGTCGATTCTGCCGACTGAGGATAGAATGAAAATCCTGCTAAAGGTTGCTAATCTTATCGATCGTGATTTGGATAAGTTGTCTCAAGCCGAAAGTATCGACAATGGAAAGACGGTTAAGCTCGCACGATCATTAGATATCCCCCGTGCCTCAGCCAACATTCGGTTTTATGCTACTGCAGCGATGCACTTTGCTACGGATGCCCACGTGAATGAAGGTGACTCGGTAAACTACACCACACGAATGCCCATCGGTGTTGTGGGATGTATTTCTCCTTGGAACTTACCATTGTATTTATTCACCTGGAAAATTGCTCCAGCACTCGCTGCTGGGTGTACTGTCGTTGCAAAGCCCTCGGAGCTTACACCTATGACTGCATTTTTGTTTTCGCATTTGTGTATCGAGGCAGGTTTGCCTCCTGGTGTTTTAAATATTGTTCAGGGCGTGGGAGGAAAAGCAGGACAGGCAATTGTTGAACATCCGCATGTGACTGTAATTTCATTCACCGGTGGTACCGTCACAGGAAAAAAGATTGCAGCGACCGCGGCACCGATGTTTAAAAAGCTTTCATTGGAGTTGGGCGGAAAAAATCCCAACATCATTTTTGCCGATTGTGATTTTGATCAGACCATTAAGGGTTCTATACGCTCTTCATTTACAAACCAGGGAGAAATTTGTTTGTGTGGCTCTCGCATTTTAGTTGAGCGAAGTTTATTCGACAAGTTTGTTGCTGAATTTGTGAAACGAACAAAGGAACTTAAAATTGGTGATCCGCAAAATGAATCGACTGATCTTGGGGCTTTAGTTTCTGAAGCGCATCTTAATAAAGTTCTTTCCTACATTAAACTTGCAAAAGGAGAAGGAGGGAAAATATTATCAGGCGGAAATCAAATTAAATTGCCTGGTCATCTCTTATCAGGTTATTATATGGAGCCCACTGTAATCGTTGGTCTTGATGAAAAATGCAGAACTAATCAAGAAGAAATTTTCGGACCTGTTGTTACTATCATGCCGTTTGATTCCGAAGATGAAGCAATTCGTCTGGCCAATGGCACGGGCTATGGGTTGAGTGCCACCATCTGGACCGAAAATTTAAAACGGGCGCATCGCGTTTCTCATCAAGTAAAAAGCGGAATCATTTGGGTGAACTGCTGGCTGCACCGCGATTTGCGTACTCCGTTTGGAGGAATGAAGCAAAGTGGTGTGGGTCGCGAAGGCGGCTGGGAAGCAATGCGGTTTTTTACAGAAGCGAAGAATGTTTGTGTGAAGCTCTAATCCGTGGATTTCTTCGACATCAATAGTATTTTCTTCATTGCTCTCGGTTATCCGATGAGTTACCTTGAATTCTTCGGGACGGTAGCAGGTGCTATTGCCGTTTGGCTTTCGGCGCGCGCCTATATTTGGAGCTGGCCGATCGGATTAATTAATGTTACACTTTTTTTCTTTTTGTTTTTCCAGGTGCAGCTCTATCCTGATATGTTCTTGCAGATTTTCTTTTTCATCACCAACCTGATTGGTTGGTGGCGTTGGGCTAATCCGAAACAGGGAGAGGAAAATAAAAAGCACGAATTGAAGGTGAGCCTGATGTCGATGCAATGGTTGATCATCTTTGCGGCAATTACTTTAGTTGCCACTTATGTCTTCGGGTTGATGGCGAAAAATCTTCATGAATTTTTCCCGATAATCTTTAATAAGCCAAGCGCATTTCCATTCTTAGATTCCTTTGTTACCGTCACAAGCATTGGTGCAACTTATTTGATGGTGCAGAAAAAAGCGGAGTGTTGGGCCGTGTGGTTGTTGACCGATACCATTGCTGCTTATTTATATTTTGCGAAAGGAATAAAATTTGTAGGTCTCGAATATTTCGTGTTTTGTTTCATTGCAGCCTTTGGACTTTGGAATTGGATCAAAGAAGCACGTTCCTACGAAACTCATGGGGCCTGAAATTAAACTCATTTGCTTCTATGGCCCGGAGAGCACAGGCAAGTCTACAATGGCTAAACATTTCGCGCAGCTTTATCATACGGAGTTTGTTCCCGAAGTAGCCCGTGAACTGATAACGTCAAATGATTTTACGGTTGAAGACATTATTAGAATTGGAAAGGAGCAAACCAGACGAGTAAAAGATAAATTGAAAATCTCTAATAAATTTCTTTTCTGCGATACTGATTTAATCACTACTCAGATTTATTCTAAAAAATATTTGAACGCCGTGCCAGAAATATTGTTTGAGATCGAAAAAGAAATCCAATACGATAACTATTTCTTATTTGATATCGATGTGTCATGGGTAGCCGACGGATTGCGAGACCTTGACAACCAGCGCGAGGAAATGCTGAAAATTTTTGAGGGCGAATTGGTTAAACGAAACATTCAATTTATTGACGTGAAGGGTGATTGGAAGGAGAGAGAGAAAATTATCAGGAGTGAACTAGATTCACTTGCTTAGCTGAATCTCGTCGATTTTCTTTCGCAGAAAATCTTTATCAGCTGAAGTTGTGGCAATGCTCAACGCATTAGAGTAAGACCGCTCTGCGTGATCGCGGTCCTTCAATAGCCAGAAAAAATTTCCCAAAGCCGCATGATAGAAATGATTGCTTTCTAGTTCATTGATTTTTCTCAACTCCTCAAGCCCTTCGCGATATGACTTTGCGTAGCCAATAGCGATGGCTCGATTCAGTTCAATAATCGGCCCTGGTTTTAATTGAGCAAGAATATCATATAATATTAATAAGCGATTCCAATTCGTATCAGCAAATGAAACGGCTTTCATGTGAACAGCAGCAATAGCCGCTTCAAGATGATACTCACTCAACTCATTCCCCACCGAGGCTTGTTCCAGCAACCCGAATCCTTTATTCATGAGTTCCTTGCTCCAGCGTGATCGATCTTGCTGTTCCAATGAAATAAAACCATCGCTACATTTCCGAGCATCAAACCTCGAAACCTGGAGGCACATTAGCGCCATAAGCGCAAGTACTTTAGGTTGCCGGGTCACTAAATTTTGAATCAACAAGTAAGTAAGACGCATGGCTTCTTCACAAAGATCTTCTCGTAGCAATTGGTCGCTTTGAGAAGGATGATAACCTTCATTAAAGAGTAAGTAGAGAACTTTCAGCACGGCATCAATCCGACTCGAAAGAAATTGAGGCGATGGAATTTCCAGGCTGATCTTTTCATCACGTAATTTTTCTTTCGCGCGGGCAATTCTTTTCTGGATAGTTTCTTCGTTGGTTAAAAAGGCATTGGCAATTTCGCGCACACTAAGGCCTCCAAGAATTTTGAGGGTAAGGGCGATTTGGGATTCTTCCTGAATGGAAGGATGGCATGCAGCAAACATCATTCGCAACTGGCTGTCTTCAATTTCTGATTCTAAAAATAGGCCGTTAACCGAAGAGGGCAACGACCACTCTGAATGAATAGCTTTTGCTATTTCAGAATGAATTTGTTCGTGTCGTTGTCGACTGCGAATGAAATCGAGCGCTTTGTTTTTAGCAACCGCATATAACCAGCCAGATGGATTTTCAGGCACACCTTTGAAACCCCATGTTTCCATAGCTTTTATCAAGGTGTCTTGTACAATATCTTCTGCAACTTCAAGACGATCACTTCCTAAAATGCGCGCAAGCACTGCGGCCATCTTTCCCGCTTCATGACGAAAAAGATGGCCGGTGAGTTGTTGCACATTTTCAGAGCGTGCCACGAATTAATTTTTTTGTTTTGACTTTACATCTTTTGCACTGGCCTTACCTGAACAGCTCCATCATAGATAAAGTCAGGACAATCCTTAGCAAGTTCAGTGGCTTCGTTGATGTCTTTAGCTTCAATGATAAAGAAACCACCGACCACTTCTTTCCCCTCGGCAAAGGGACCATCAGTTACTAATTTCTTTTTGCCGGATACCATTTTGCCGGTTGGCTCAAGTGGCTCACCACTCAGGTACCTTCCCTCTTTTCTCAATTTCTCTACCCACGCAAACCACTTTTGCATGTGAGCTTGCAGGGCTTCAGGCGAACGCATTTCGGGGGCGATGGAACTGCCTCCGTGAAAGATCAGCATAAACTTTTCCATAGGATTTGATTTTTTAAGGTTAAACAAATTTTCACCTATGACGAATGGGAAAAGGTGGAACGGACAGCTATCCGGAAATAATTTTAGAATTCGATCAGTACCTGGCCTTTTTCTACACTGTCGCCCTTTTTTGTTTTCACGTTTTTGATTGCGCCTTCACCTGGTGATTTTAGAATATTTTCCATTTTCATCGCTTCCAGAATTAGCAAGGGATCACCCGCTTTCACAATATCACCAGCCTTCACTTTCAAATCAATTACCAGTCCAGGCATGGGCGCCTTAATGTTATTAATCTTTGTTGCCGCACCATTGGCCATTCCCATTTTCTCCAACAACAAATCAAATTTGTCTTTGACTTCGACGGTATAAATTTTGTTATTGATCTTGAATTGAAAAGTTTTGGTAGCGCGATCAGCCTTTACAACTTCAGTGCGATAGCTTTTGTTCTTGTAAAGAATGTGAAAATAACCATCAGAGATTTTTACTAAATCCCACTCAAATGGTTCTCCATTGATAAGAAATGACTCATCATTTTTAACAACTTCAAAACTCTTTCCGTTTATTTTCGTCTGAAACATGTTCAAAAATAGAATATAGAATACAGAATATGGAATATAGAATGGAAATTATTACCCTCTTCGACATCCAAAAAATTCTACATTCTGAATTCTTTTCGCCTACATTTGCATCGCTTTTGAAAAATTCTGAAGCAAGGGGTGCCTACTCGCCCACCGAAGTTTTACAGAGGTGGGAAAAAATAACGGGCTGAGATTATACCCATGGAACCTGATGCCGGTAATGCGGACGAAGGGAGGCAGAAATTAACTATGCATCACATTCCCCTGTGTGCTCTGCAGGTTTAGACCTAAAAATTAAAATGTTAAAAGTAGTAACGACAGCATTTGGCTGTTTGCTCGGGTTCAACACCCTAGCGCAATTCACCATTGCCGGAGCGGTGCGCGATTCGAAAACCAATGAAGCATTGGCTGGAGCAACGATTCAGATTGAAGAGCAAAGTCGAGGAACAATAACCGATGAGCAAGGCCACTTTGAATTGAAGAATGTAAAACCAGGAAAACGAATTCTGTCTGTTCGATTTCTCGGATATACAGATGAGAGAAAAGAGATAGAAGTCTCTGCTGACTTGCAATTAGATTTTGCACTAAGCGAAAGCTCACAGTTGACTGACGAAGTTACCGTAGTGGCAACTCGCGCAACTGAAAATAGTCCAACAGCTTTTTCTAACATCAGTAAAGCCGTAATTCAAAAACAAAATTTTGGTCAGGACATGCCCTTTGTTTTGAATTGGACACCTTCTCTTGTAACAACCTCCGATGCTGGTGCTGGCATTGGTTACACGGGTATACGTATTCGCGGAAGTGATGCCACACGCATCAATGTAACAATCAATGGAATTGTGTTGAACGATGCTGAAGAGCAAGGTGTGTATTGGGTAGATGTGCCTGACATTGCCACGTCAACACAAAACATTCAAATTCAAAGAGGAGTTGGTACATCAACCAACGGAGCTGGCGCATTTGGAGGATCGATTAATTTGCAAACCAACACACGCAAGGATCAGCCCTATGCGGATATTATTAATTCGTTTGGATCGTTCGGCACGCATCGGTCGACTGTAGGATTTGGCACAGGCTTGAAAAATAAATTCGCATTTGATGGCCGCCTGTCGTTGATCGGATCGGATGGGTACATTGATCGTGCTACCTCCGATTTAAAATCGTATTATTTATCAGGAGGTTATTACGGAGACAAAACCATGATCAAGGCAATTGCTTTTGGTGGGAAGGAAATTACCTATCAATCATGGTGGGGTGTGCCACAATCACGACTGAATAATGATGTGCCAGCTATGATGGCAACGGCAGCCGCGGAAGGATGGAATACAGAGCAAACAAATAATTTGTTGAACTCCGGCCGCACATTTAATACTTACACCTACGCCAATCAAACCGACAACTATTCACTGGATAATTATCAGCTTCATATTTCTCATCAGGCTTCCTCTCAACTCACACTTAATGCGGCTTTGCATTACACCTATGGTCGTGGTTATTACGAGGAATACAAATACGATCAACCCTTTTCAACTTATGGAATCCCCAATCCAATTATTGGAAGTGACACCATAACGAATTCTGATCTAGTGCGCAGGCTTTGGCTCAACAATCGTTTTTACGGAATGACTTGGTCGGCAAACTATGAAAAGCAAAAATGGAATTCCATTTTGGGAGGTGCCATTAATCGCTATGATGGTGATCACTATGGTGAAATCGTTTGGGCACAAGTTGCTACTACGACACCTACCTTTTACCGTTATTACTTTAACAACGGAAAGAAGCAAGACTTTAATGTCTTTTGGAAGAACAGTTATCAACTTGCGGAAAAACTAATTGGTTTTATTGACTTGCAGTACAGAAATGTTAATTATAAAGCTCAGGGTAATGATGGTCAACCTTACCAAATTATCGACATCAACTTCAATGTGAATTACAATTTTTTTAATCCAAAAATAGGGGTGACTTATTCATTGAAGACAGATCAGCAAGTCTATGCATCATACAGTGTTGGTAACAGAGAACCGGTTCGTAGCGATTTTATTCAAGCCAGTCCCGGCCAACAGCCACAACACGAGACATTGCACGATATTGAAGCGGGTTGGCGTATGAAGAGAAATAATCTCGCACTCAACATCAACGGATATTATATGGTTTATAAAAACCAATTGGTACTTACGGGTAAACTCAATGATGTAGGGGCTTCCGTTCGCACGAATGTGCCTGATAGCTATCGAATGGGGATTGAAATAGATGGTGGAATTCGTTTTAATAAATATTTCACATGGAACGCGAATTTGACCCTGAGCCAAAACAAAATCAAACGCTACACGGAAACGTTGAACAACTACGATAACAACAGGGATACTGTTTTTTATTATGACAATTCAACTATTTCGTTTTCACCAAACATTATCGGTGGTTCTAATTTTCTTTATCATCCGATTAAAAATATTGAATTGGGGTTGCTCACAAAATATGTAGGTCTTCAATATTTGGATAATACATCCAATAGTGGAAGAGTGATAAATTCTTATTTTATCAATGACATTCGGTTGACCTATACTGTAAAGCCGCAAGGGATGCGCGAGATTTCCATTAGTCTTTTGACGAATAATATATTTGACATCAAATATTCTAATAATGGTTATTCTTATGGATTTATTTCCAGCGGAATTGAATCAAGGCAAAATTATTACTATCCCCAGGCCGGTCGAAATTACCTGATGATGGTGGCGTTGAGATTTTGAACTAGGCCTCCAAACTGGATGCTGGATTTTTAATTGCAAGAATCCAGTTTCCAGAATCCAGACTATCTTTGCTGAATGTCATCCAAGCAATTCACATTTTTTGGTTTTTTGAAGCTAACCCGCTTCTGGAATCTGCTCATCATCGGGATGGCGCAATACTTCGCAGCCGACTTTCTGATTGATAAAAGTAAAATTTGGGACATTAGGTTGTTGATTCTTTCCTTATCAACCGTGATCATTGCTGCGGCCGGCTATATCATCAATGATTATTATGACGTTAAAATTGATTTGATTAATAAACCAGAGCGTGTTGTAATTGGAAAAGATGTGGCCCGCAGGTACGCCTTGCTTTTTCACTCCGTACTTTCAATGACAGGTGTTGCTCTTGGTTTTCTCTTGGGTTGGAAAATAGGGGTGATCAACTTTTTTTCAGCCTTTCTTTTGTGGTGGTATTCCAATGATCTCAAACGTCAGCCCTTCATCGGCAATTTTGTGGTGGCTTTGCTCACCGCGCTTTCGATTTTCATGGTTAATATTCTTTTTCATGTCCATCAGCCCTTGATTACTATTTATTCACTTTTTGCTTTTGCCATGACCCTCGTTCGTGAAGTAGTGAAAGATGCTGAAGATCTAAAAGGCGATAACACGTTTGGCTGTAAAACCTTGCCCATCATTTGGGGATTTCGCAAGACAAAATTTTTTCTTTACTTCTTGCTGTTGATTTTTTTTATTTCCGTGATTGAGATCAATCAACTCTTTGCGCAACTGCCGATGTATTATTTTTTCACATTTCTTTTTGTTCCGTTGGGGCTGTTGGTAGTTTGGTTAGTAAGGGCGGAAACCACAAAAGATTTTCACCGAGTCAGTCAATGGTGTAAAGTGATTATGCTATTGGGCATCTCCAGTATGATTTTCATTTAGCTTTACACCATGAGCAAAAAAATTCGTCTTGCCATTCTTGCTTCGGGAAGCGGAACCAATGCTGAGGCAATCATGCAATACTTTCAGCATCACCTGCAAATTCAGGTCGCCATTCTACTGAGCAACAACCCCGAGGCATTGGCTCTTGAGCGCGCTAAAAAATTTAATGTGCCCACTAAAGTTTTTGATATACAACAATTCCGCGAAAACGGAGAAGTTTTAAATTGGCTTAAGGAATTTGAAGTTACTCATCTTGTGCTCGCAGGATTTCTCTGGTTGTTACCGAAGCATTTAATACAAGCTTATCCCAGCAAGATCATTAACATTCATCCTTCACTGCTTCCCAAGTTTGGAGGCAAGGGAATGTATGGGATGAAGGTACATGAGGCTGTTAAAGCATCGGGTGAAACTGAAACGGGCATTACTATTCATTTGGTTAATGAACATTTTGATGATGGCAAAGTTTTGTTTCAGGCCTCTTGTAAAATCGTATCAACGGATTCATCGCAAGAAATTGCCGCAAAAGTTTATGCGCTGGAGTATTCCAACTATCCAAAGACCATTGAAAAATGGGCATTAGCAGAAATTTAATTTTTATTTCTTCAACGGGTCAACCCAGGCAAACTCCTCGGCTTTTGGAAAATCGGTAAAGATTTTTTGTATAAAGGGATCAGGAATGGCAAGCTTTCTTTTTGCAATGTCTATCCAAGCACCATCCATATTTAGAATGGCAGCCAGTACATTGCCGTCTTTATACAAATGATGACGAATGCTCCACCGTGAAAAATCGGGCAAAGCCTTGGTCATCTGTATGTCTATTGAAATCTGGTCTTCAAATTTTATTTCCCTCTTGAAAATGGCTTCTTCACGAAAAAGAATCGGCCCAATGTTAAATTCTTCCAATTTTGCATTGGAAAGACCGTGTTCGGAGAAAAATTGAACACGCGCTGTGGCTCCATAATCGTAATAGGCCGAATGACGCAAGTGCCGGTTTTGGTCAATGTCTGACCACCGAACCTGGATGGGGAGTAAAAATTTTTCCATTGTTATTGAATTAATTCCCTAACCACACTTAGGGATTTTAGTTCTCCAAAATTATCGGAATGACTAACATAAAACCGGATCAATAGATCCAAAATGTTTCTCCGTTGAATATTTGTCATGAAAATGGCATCTGAATAGTTTGCGGTAAGTAATTTCACAAGAATTTGCTGTTCTTCTTCAAGAGCGAAATTTCCTCCCATCAATTCAGCCAATTCGGTTGGCCGAAATCCTAAGTGCTGACTTAACCGAATCAAAAAAATTAAATGAAAATTTTCAATATTAGTTTGTTGTAAATCAAAGTGAGTGAAGGATTGTATTAAAAATTCGCAAAGCTCCTTTGCATGACTTTGATCTTTTATTGTTTTGTTAACGATCTCATTCAGAAATAAAGCAATTGCTGACTTATGAAAATCGGAGGTGATTGATTGATAAGGATGAATGCACTTTACTTCTTTTATGCGAAGAATGGATGCGTTCTCTCGATAGTAAACTACTAAGTCCAGCAACGTCAACGGTTGATAGAGCGCAATTTTTCCCTTGCCTGACTTGCCACGCACTCCATTAACAATGTAGGATTGCAGCCCGAATGCCGAAGTGAAAATGTTAACAATAATCGAAGTCTCGCTGTAATTGGTAAACCGGAAAACAACACCCTGCGTTTTATGGAGCATTTTACATCTTGCTGCGGTTCAATTCAGGAATTCGATCAAACATTTTTACAGCTTGCTGCAGCACCTCGTTAGTTTCGTTGAAGATCGGATAGAAGGCGGGGTTGCCCCAAACTCTTCTTGCAATTTCAGCTTTCAAATAAACCTGGAAAACAATTTTATTGCGGGCTAGATCTTTGGGGTCGGGTTTTACTTTTTCTTTTTTACCTAAGGCTACTAATTGCGAGAGGATTGCATCATCCACATTGAATTTCTTCTTGTAATTTTCATAGCCCATTTTCTCCAACTTTGCTTTGTTCTCTTCGGCGTAATTAAATGCAAACTCACGGATCGTATTAACGGCAAATAGTTCGTTGAAATATTTGCTTGAATTGGCCGTATCCAACGGCACGAAATAATCAGGCATGATGCCACCACCACCATAAACCGTGCGGCCATTCAGCGTGTGATACTTCAGCGAATCATTGAAGTGAATGCTGTCGGCATGAAAAAATTCTCCATGCTTGTAGCGTTTAACAATGTCTTTGTCATACGCATCCAAATCTTCATAAGGTTTTTGAATGGAGCGGCCACTCGGGGTATAATATCTTGAAATCGTGAGCCGGACTTCAGAACCATCATTCAAATCAAAAGGGCGTTGCACCAAACCTTTGCCGTACGATCTACGACCCACAACCAAGGCACGATCATTATCTTGCAATGCGCCACTCACAATTTCAGAAGCAGATGCACTTCCTTCGTTTACCAAAACAATCAAGTCACCATGTTCGAAATCACCTTTGTCGGTAGCGATGGCATCTTCATTGTATTTTTTCTCCTGGCCGTTAGTGAAAACAATTTTTTCTCCTTTCGGCAAGAATTCATCAGCTACACTGATAGCCTGGTCCATATAACCACCGGGATTGCCTTGCAAGTCGAGCACCAATTTTTTCATGCCGGCTTTCTTTAGTTGCTCAAGTGCTTTCTGGAATTCTTCGTACGTCGTTTGTGAAAAACGGCTTATTTTAATGTATCCGATCTCCTGATCGATCATATAGGAAGCATCCACCGAAGTTTGCGGAATGCGATCACGAATAATAGTAAATGCAATCAATGATTTTTCGCGCTTGCGAAGTACTTCAATCTTCACCTCTGTTCCTTTCGGGCCCTTCAAATACTTTTGAACATCAGCACCCGTGAGTTTCACATTCGCGATGGACTTGCCATCCACTTTTACAATTTTATCTCCGGGACGAAGACCAACCGCTTCGGAAGGTCCACCACTAATGGCAGCAACCACAACCAACGTATCTTGAAAAATATTGAATTCAATACCGATGCCTTCAAAGTTTCCTTTCAGGTCTTCATTCGCCTCGATTTTTTCGCGAGCTGGAATGTAGGCTGAATGGGGATCAAGTTTACCGAGAATATGGTTGATGGCATCTTCCACCACCACATCGGTCTTGCCTTTGTCGACATATTCATTTTGGACCAGGGATAGCACTTCGCGCAGCTTTTCTATTTCAGAACTATCGCTTTTTCGTGGTGATTTTGAATTGATGCTGGCCCCAATGAGCAAGCCTGCCGCCAAACCGATGCATAATATCAAAGGAAGACTGATCTGGTATTTCGTGTTTTTTTGTCCGTCCATAGGTGGAATGAATGAGTATTGCCTTAACGCAATTTTTTGGGGTAAAGTTTTCTTATTCTCAGGCGTCTGACACCTTCAAGGTGTCTTGACGCCTTTACCGCAAATGAAACTTAAAAATGGCGGACGGCCAATTTCAATTTCGATCAATTTGTAGATTTGATGGATGATTAAGTTCAACACGGTAATGCAACGGTTTGATAAGCAAGGTGAGAAGACCGGTTGGACTTACATTGAGATCAGCAAGGCCCAGGCCCAGAAAATAAACCCCGGTGTGAAGGTTGGCTATCGGGTGAAGGGGAAATTAGATCATTTCTCGTTTGAGAAAACAGCCTTGCTCCCGATGGGTAATGGTAGATTTATCATGCCATTGAAAGCAAATATTAGAAAGGCCATTGGCAAACGACAAGGCGATAAGCTCACGGTGGAAATGGAACTGGACCAGCGACAAATCCAACCTTCATCTGACTTTATGAAATGTTTGAAGGCTGATCCGGAAGCGATGAAGTTTTTCAAAACATTGCCTGGTTCACACCAACGCTATTTCAGCAAATGGATTGATGATGCGAAGACCATGCAGACAAAGACCAAACGAATTGTGATGGCAATGACTGCATTCGCCAAGAAACAGAGATTTAATGAGATGATGAGGGAGAACAAAAAGCAGGCGCTATGAGTGAAAAGATTTCAAACAAAGTAGCGATCGTAACAGGTGCCGATGTGCAGACCGGCAACTTCTGCCGATGTAGCTCCGCTGTTTTATTTTTAATTTCACCTCAGGCCAAACACATCACAGGTCAATCTATTAAGAACAGCAAGCAAAATGCGTCTGTTTATCTTAGGAATCTTCTTGACGAGCGGATCAGCCCAAAAAGAAAATAGGAAGATAGTATTCTCGAAAGAATGTCCCACATTATACTCCATCCACGTAAGGACTCATCCATTTTGTGAAGTGGATTTATCAGTTTGAAATACTCACCAACCGCGACTTTAAAAGCTGCCGGTTCATTGTCCGATGGTGAAGCCACCCTAAGATCATAGAAGTCATAGATGCATATCAAAACTAAAAGTATTATCCAGTTAGAGACTAAGATTCCAATTAGTGGTCTTAAAAAACTTGACCCATAGTTTGTTAAAGCTCTGCTTAGAATTATTATTAATTTTTGCCAGAACCTTTCGTACAAAGGACTTGTCCATTTTAGCACCTTGTTATATTCATTCATTTCTAACGAATAAAAGAATGCCTCATATATTTTGTCGCCCTGCTTTTCGTAAGTAAACTTTAGTTGCCTAAAATTTTCTCTTAACTGCTCTCGTTCGTTCGAGCTAATAATTGCCCTACTTTCAATATTGTTTAAATAAGCAGGGCCCACAACTGCTCTAAAATTTCCGTTCCTCCATTGAGAATTTATAATAGTCAATTCAGCTATGTAGCTGTCAACGATTATCACTTCATCAAATTGATCGAACCCAATTCTAAAAAACTGTGCCTTAGCCAAGTTGGATTTAACTACCTCAAAATAGGTAGTGCCTGTCTTCATTGGTTTAAGCCCAAATATTTTAAGTGAACCGGAATTTGTGAAATCATTAATACAGAAATATTCGCATCTCAAATCCTGAAAGAGAAATTCCTTCTGTGAATTCCCTCCATTCAAAGAAATCTTTTTAATTTCTTTATTAATTACACGAACGTTACCGTTCAATTTGCCTTTATTAATGAGGACTAATTCTTCAAAACGATCATCCCCAACCCAGAGTCCGCCAAAATTGAATTCTTCAAAGGTTCCACCGCTTATCCATAATTTTTTAGTATTTCGAAGGGAAAGATTTATTCTCTTAAAAACTCCACCAGTTAATGAAAATCTGCCTGTCGAAGTTATCCACTTCAAGTCTAAGTCCTTCTTGAATTCACCACCTTCGATCCAAATTCCTTTATCAAATATGCAGCCTTCAATTGAAACGTAGTTTTCAAAAATCCAATCACTAATGGAAAAAAAGTCATGGAACTTACAGTCTTTAATCTCTATTTTGTCTTTTATTGTAATGTCACCGATAAAATCAATTGATTCATTTATTTCCTCGTCTTTGATTTCAATCCAATCGTCAGCGTTTAAGTATGAGGTGTCGTTCCCTTTGACAATATTTAGGAATTCGTCTCTTGTCATTTTTTTGTCATGAGTATATATCCTATGAAATTGCAATCAACACTTGAATATAAGCAAGGAATCAAAGCTCCATCTTCAAAAACTTCCCGGTATAACCCGCCGGATTTTTTGCGACTTCTTCAGGAGTTCCGGTTGCAATAATTTTTCCTCCTAAAGCACCACCTTCAGGTCCAAGATCGATGATATGATCAGCCGATTTGATCACATCCATATTGTGTTCGATAACCAACACCGTGTTGCCTTTGTCAACCAGCTTTTGCAAAACATCCAGCAAATGACTGATGTCTTGAAAATGCAAACCTGTTGTTGGCTCATCGAGAATGTATAATGTCTTTCCTGTGTCGCGCTTGCTAAGTTCTGTCGCCAGCTTCACGCGCTGTGCTTCACCGCCAGAAAGTGTAGTGGCATGTTGTCCGAGCGAAATATATCCCAGGCCAACTTCATTGAGCGTTTCAATCTTGCGCAAAATCTTTGGCTGGTTCTCGAAGAAAGTAACGGCTTCTTCTACTGTCATGTCGAGCACATCACTGATTGATTTTCCTTTGAAGCGCACTTCTAATGTCTCTCGATTGTAGCGTTTGCCTTTGCACGTTTCGCAAGGCACATATACATCAGGAAGAAATTCCATTTCGATCAAACGCAAGCCAGCACCCTCGCAGGTTTCACAACGTCCACCCTTCACATTGAAGGAAAAACGTCCGGTTTTATAACCACGAATTTTTGATTCAGGCATTGCTGCAAACAAATCGCGGATGTCGGTGAATACTCCGGTATAGGTTGCTGGATTAGACCTTGGCGTTCTACCAATGGGCGATTGATCTACTTCAATGACTTTATCAATCAGTTTTAACCCGTCAATTTTTTTATAAGGAAGTGGTTCCGTTCTTGAGTTAAAAAAATATTGATTTAAAATTGGAAAAAGTGTTTCATGAATTAAGGTTGACTTCCCACTTCCAGAAACTCCAGTAATACACGTGAACGTACCAAGGGTGATATCGAGGGTTACGTTTTTTAAATTATTTCCAGTCGCTCCGTGGAGTGAAAGCTTCTCTCCACTTCCTTTTCTTCGTTGTTTAGAATAGTTGATTGAGATTTCGCCATTCAAATATTTGGCCGTTGTGCTTTTGCCTTTTACAAATTCTTTTGGTGTTCCTTCAGCAACAATATTTCCCCCATGGCGCCCTGCTCCAGGGCCAACATCAATGAGATAATCGCACTCCAGCATCATTTCTTTGTCGTGTTCCACAACGATCACAGAATTGCCGAGGTCGCGTAAGTCTTTTAAAGCTTTGATGAGTTTCACATTGTCGCGGGCGTGAAGGCCAATGCTGGGTTCATCCAAAATATAAAGCACGCCAACGAGTTGAGTTCCAATTTGTGTAGCTAAACGAATTCTCTGAGCTTCTCCGCCACTTAATGTTCGCAATGGTCGGTTAAGATGAAGATAATCCAATCCAACATCCAACAAAAATCCAATTCGTTTCCGAATCTCTTTCAAGACTTCAACAGCAATTACTTTTTGCTTTTCGTTGAGGCGATCTTCCAAACCTGAAAACCATTTTTGAAGCGCATCAATATTCAATTCAGCAAGCTCTGCAATATTTTTTTTGTCAATTTTAAAATGAAGTGATTCTTTCTTCAACCGTGCACCATGACACTCCGGACAAACTTTGGTGATTGTAAAATCTTCTACCCATCGCTTTACGTTTTCTGAACTCTCCTCTTTTAATTTTTGCAAGAAGCTAATAATGCCTTCAAACTTCGTATTCCATTCCGTGCCTGGATATTTTATGGATGGCACTGCCACGGGCACATCATCGCCATGAAGTAAAATTTTCATTACTTCTTTGGGGATGTCTTTGATCGGAGTTGTAAGTGTGAGTTTGTGTCGTTTAAGGATTGCTTCTACTTTTTTGAAAATCCAGATGTCACGGTATTCTCCAAGGGGCAAAATTCCTCCGCGACTGATACTTAATTTTTTATCAGGAATGATTGAGTCTTCGGTGATTTCTTCCACCACACCGAGCCCTGTGCAAACTGGACAAGCTCCGTAAGGCGAATTGAATGAAAAATTGTTTGGAGCAGGCTCATCGTACGACAAACCTGTTTTGGGATCCATTAAGAACTTGGAGAAATGATGGACTTTTCCGGCTTCATCTAAGAACATGATCACGCCCTTGCCTTCTTTCAACGCAGTGTTTACAGACTGCCCAATGCGATGACGATCCTTTGCATCAGGCACTATTCGATCAACGATAATTTCGATATCGTGAATCTTAAACCGATCAACTTGCATCTTCGCAACAATGTCTTGCACCGTTCCATCCACACGCACTTTGTTGTAGCCTTGCTTTCTGATTTGAACAAAGAGTTCACGATAGTGACCTTTGCGACCTTTTACAACAGGAGCGAGAAGAGTTAGTTTTTTTCCTCCAAAATTATTGATGATTGTGTCCAGAATCTGATCCTCGGATTGGCGCACCATTTTATCTCCCGTAAGGTAGGAAAACGCCTCTCCAGCTCGCGCAAAGAGAAGACGCATGAAATCATAAATCTCTGTTACCGTGCCAACCGTTGATCGAGGATTGCGTGAAGTTGTTTTTTGTTCAATGGAAATCACAGGGCTCAGTCCATTGATCTTATCCACATCAGGTCGCTCAAGGTTTCCAATGAAACTGCGGGCATAAGCCGAAAAACTTTCCATGTATCTCCTTTGACCTTCGGCATAGATGGTATCGAAGGCCAATGATGACTTGCCGCTTCCACTTATTCCAGTGATAACTGTAAATTGATTGCGTGGCAATGCTACGCTGATGTTTTTCAGGTTGTGCTCACGGGCGCCGATCACCTCGATAGTTTCGTGGCCGGAGTAATCAGTATTTTTTTTGGAGGAAGCAGAAGACATGAAGAATACAATTCGATAAGGATACAAAAATGCACCCTATATTGTTCGTAACAAGTGGAAAAATGTTAAAATAAAATTATTGATTAATCTTTGAGGAGTCAATTCTAATAGGCCGAACTAAATGTACAAAGATTTTTCCCACTTTTGCATGAATCATCAATTGGCAATAACACTTGAAAAAATTCGTTTCAGTAATCGTGCGATTTTTATCTCTCTCTCTCTTTCTGTTGTCATTTCTTCCGGGCAATTCTCAGCCTTCAACGGAAGAAGATAAATTGACCAAGAACCTGAATTTCGGTAGTGATCTTCCACCAGGGTTGCTTGCAGGCCGATCATTGGTGTTGTATGAAGCAGCCTACACAACGGCTGAACTTCAGGAAGCACAAAAATATTTTCAGCAAACTGGAATAGACGCCATCAACTACCTTGATATCGATTATGTATTGGCAGGGCCAGATCCATCGCGAACATTTTTTAATTATTTCAATAATCGCAACATCAAGTTTCTTATTCTTCTCCAGAAAAATGATAAGGAATACCAAAATATTATCACTGAATATAGCGGCACAATGGAGTTTGCTGATAAAGCACATCGGTCTTGGAAGCAAAGTCATGCATCGTTTGTAGAATTGTTGCGCACCATTTATCGCTTAGCCATAAGTACTCAGAAAAAAGCGAATTTTTTAATCAACGACGTTCCTGAAATCGGCTTTGATTTGCGATTTTTTAGGGAGGAACCCGCCCAACGTTTTACCGGTGACGTCCGGACAATTAAGTCGGCGATACCAAGATGGGGAAATGAACGAGATGACAAAGAACTCGAAGTTTTAGTGAAAGAGAAATTTCCGATGAAGTGTGAATTGGTTGATCCTAACTTAACGGACGCAGAACTTGCCGATAAAGGATATCGTCTTGTGCTTAGATTTGTCCATACGCGTGGCGATGCTGCCCGGGAAATATTAGGCTATGACGTTACACAAACAGCAAGCTCGTTGGTGACCAGTTACTTTGTGAACGGTGAGCTTAAAGTCAAAACTGTTCTATCAAAAAAAATGATATATAAATTTTACTTTAAAAACACGGAGTACGGAAATATTTTCTTGGGAAATAAATGGGATGCTGATGAAACCTGGCAGGACGCGATCCGCAACCACATTCTTGGATTGCGATCAGAGCTGAAGTTCTGATTCTATTTTCTTTTGCTGAGCGCTACAGCCAATACAAGAATGATGATAGCCGCAAAAATGTATTCATTGAAATGAAACCAGTGATGATGGTCAAAGCCCATGTGCCATCCGAAAAGAAGGTGAAAGATGGATTTGAAAATCCAGGCGATAGCGCCGATGATAGCGCCAAAAATTTCGAAAAGAAGTCCAATGAGGCCGCCAACTAGGCCTATTGCAAGTCCAAATAAGCCACCACCTAAGCCAATTGCTAAAGGAAGCGTGAGCAGTAAAAAGAATGCTACTATCAAAAATGAAAAGGCCTTAATCATAGGAATTAGCTTTATGTTTCCACCAGCAAAAACCGTTCAACAATTTTTTTATCCTCAAATTCAGCGCGAATTGGAATTTATTTTTGAGAGGTGTTGAAAATTGAACAGTGATTTTTGCATTATCGTACGCAGATCCACACGTGAACATAGCGCTCTCGTGATGAATTATTAACTTGCGCCTCGTTTTGAAATTATGATTGACAAACTGATAGAAATAAAGAACCGCTTCGAAGAAGTAGGCCAACTGCTTAGCCAGCCTGAGACGGTAAAAGATCAAAAAAGATTCCAGCAATTGAGCAAGGAGTATCGCGATTTGGAAAAAGTGGTTAAGAAATACGATCAATATCAAAGTACTCTTGATGGAATTCAGCATGCCAAGGAAGTATTGCAAAAAGAGAAAGATGCAGAGATGCGTGAATTGGCTAAAATGGAAATCGATGAACTGGAGCCGAAGCGTGATGCTTTCGAAGAGGAAATCAAGGAATTGCTAATGCCTAAGGATCCCAACGATGAGAAGAATGCTATTCTTGAAATTCGTGCTGGAACCGGTGGCGATGAAGCGGCAATTTTTGCCGGAGACTTGTGGCGGATGTACCAACGCTTTTGCGAACGAAGAGGTTATAAGTTTTTAGTAGTTGATGTTACGGAAGGGACCGCTGGAGGCTACAAGGAAGTGATTACAAGTGTGGAAGGCGAGGGAGCTTATGGTTTATTGAAGTATGAATCAGGAGTACATCGTGTTCAACGTGTTCCGGATACAGAACAGCAAGGACGAGTTCACACTTCAGCAGCCTCTGTGGTTGTGCTGCCTGAGGCGGAGGATGTTGACGTTGAAATCAATCCGGCTGACATCGAAGTTCAGACTGCACGCTCTAGTGGTGCTGGAGGACAAAATGTAAACAAGGTTGAGACGAAAGTTCAGCTAACGCATAAGCCATCAGGAATTGTGATCACTTGCCAGGTGGAGCGTAGTCAACATGGTAATCGCGAACGGGCCATGCAGATGCTACGTACCAAGCTTTACGAAATGGAAGTGGAAAAACAGCAAGCAGAGATTGGAGCTTCTCGAAGAAGCCAAGTTCGTAGCGGTGATCGTTCAGAAAAAATCCGCACTTACAATTATCCACAAAGCAGGGTAACCGATCATCGTATTGGATACACGCAACACAATTTGCCCGCCATCATGAATGGTGAAGTCGATAGTTTTATTGAGCAATTGAAAATTGCAGAGACGGCAGAGAAAATGGCAGAAGGGCAAAAGTAAAAGAGCTGCCATTGTGCAGCTCTCTTAATTTATTTTAACGCGGTTTAAGGTTCTTTCACAAATTCGTCGTAAGACTTCATTGGAACCTGAGCAAATTTATTTTCAGGAGTCAACAAAGAGGTGAGTTTTTTCAATTCCTTGTCTTTGATCTTTTTGAAATCAGTCTTCGCCGTATTAAATCTTGTTTCAATGGCATCGAGGTTTCCCATCTCTGCAGAATTTGGTTTATAAAAACTATCGGCAACCTTGCTGTAGAGTTCGGCCATTTTCTCACGAAGTTGTGGCTCTGCAGCACCAACATAATTGTCACCCTTCGTTACAACCAAAGTTTCCTTTAGTCTAGTCAGTTCAGAAATCAAAGGAGCAACTGCCTTTGCAGCCGAAGCATTTTTCCCTTTCACATTTTCTGCGGCTTTAACGGTTTCATCCAATTCATAAACCATGTAAGCCAGCTCCTGCGACATGCTGTACAGTTTCTTTGTCGTTTCCTCCTGCAACTTCCGGTCTGCTAAAGAAATATCAGATTTGGGATCGTACTGAACGACTAAATCATTAGTGTAAGTATCTTTTCCTTTTTGAATAACCACCTTGTAGGTGCCGGCTGGAACTCGAGGTGAGGTAAATCCACCGAAGGCAAAGGTTTTGGCCGTCGCCATTTTGGGTGGTTTAATATTGTAATTCCATTCCACCACGTTAATGCCCTTCGATTTTCCAGCACCGATCTCGGTGATCTTATTCCCATTCGCGTCCTGAATTTCTAAACTCATTTTTCCGAGTGTATGCCGCTTCTTTAAATAATAGATTATTCGCACAGCCTTGGTTGGATTCTCTCCTACAAATTGGGTTTCTGTACTTGCTCCGCCAAAGCCATTAGTCTCTGAAATGATAGTAGGTTTGGTTGTGAAGAAATACAAATCTTTGTTCATCGACTCCTCTGTTAGTTGTCGCAGCGGACTAATATCATCAATGATAATAATGCCGCGACCATGAGTGGCAATAACAAGATCGTTGGTCTTTTTATGCAATTCGATAAAATGCACGTTGGCAGCAGGCATGTTATTGGTGAATTTGTACCAATTTTTACCGCCATTCAACGTGATGTATAATCCAAATTCGGTTCCCAAGAATAATAGATTTTCGTTCACATAGTCTTCCTGAATATTTCTTGCAAACCCATAAATATCAGGCGTAGCGATGGATTGCCATGTTGCGCCAAAGTCGGTGGTTTTGTAGACGTATGTATTCTTGTCTCCCGTTTGATATCCAGTGAATACGGCATATGCATTACCTTTTCCAAATACGCTGGCTTCAATGTGATAAACCATGGTGCTCTTAGGAAGCCCCGGAACATTTGCAACGAGATTTGTCCAGGTTTTTCCACCATCTTTTGTTAATTGCAAGTTGCCATCATCAGTTCCTGCCCAAATAATATTCTCGTCAAGAGGCGACTCTGCAATCGTGAAAACGGTACAATGATTTTCAGCGCCGGAATTATCACGAGATAGTCCCCCGGAGTTTTCCTGGTTTTGTTTTGCCGGATCGTTGGTTGTGAGGTCAGGAGAAATTTTCGCCCACGTTTCACCCATATCTTCTGAGCGGTGAACGAACTGGCTGCCCATATAAAAGCGATCAGGCTTATGAGCACTGATTGCCATAGCGGCATTCCAGTTAAACCGAAGTTTATGTTTTGCATCAGCAGCGCCAGCTAAAGGCTGAATCGTTTTAGCTTGATCTTTTATTGGATCAAAGCGCCACACATTTTCAGCGCCCTGCATTTCAGAATAAATTAACTTCTTGGTAGGATGAGGATATACGCGATAGCCATCACCGACCCCAACACGTCTCCAGTCCCGCGCTTCAACGCCTCCAGGTGATTGTGAAGGACCAAACCAACATCCATTGTCTTGTAGTCCTCCATAAACATTGTATGGTTCTTCATTATCAACACTTACATGATAGAACTGGCACACGGGCATGTTCTCCACAATCTCCAAAGTTGTACCACCATCCCATGAGCGATAGATACCCCCATCAGTGGCGGCATACATTCTATCTGAATTGTGAATATCAAAAACCACATCATGAACATCGGAGTGATTAGGGCCGAGGTTCTTAAATGTTTTTCCGCCGTCGCGCGAAATCGAGCCAAGTAGTCCCGCTTTAACTACTACATCTGGATTTCTTGGGTCAACTTCAATTCGGGAAAAATAAAAGGGACGGACCACAATCCCGAAATCGTTGTTGAGTTGTTTCCAACTGGTGCCGGCATCATCACTTCTGTACAAGCCCTTGTCTTTGTCTTGTTCCGATTCAATGACCGTGTATAAAATATTGGAGTTGGACGGGGCTACAGCAATAGCTAACCTTCCGAGCGTCCCTTTTGGAAATCCGTTATGAATTTTATTGAATGTTTTCCCTGCATCGGTGGATTTATACAAAGCACTATTTGGTCCGCCTGAGCTGAAGGCCCACGGTTGTCTTCTAAATTCCCAAAAAGTAGCATAGACAATATTAGCGTCTTTGGGATCGAGCGTTAAGTCACTGCATCCTGTCTTTTTGTCAACGAATAAAATTTTGTTCCAAGTTTTTCCACCGTCAATGGTTTTGTATAAACCGCGTTCTTCACTGTCACTCCATAGCGGGCCAAGAACAGCAACATATACTTCATTGGGATTTTTAGGATTTACTTGAACACCCGCAATGCGTTCGGATTTTTCAAACCCCATTTTTATCCAATTCGATCCGCCATCTACTGTTTTATACAACCCATCACCAATAGAAACGCTGTTTCTTGTCCAAGTCTCACCGGTGCCCACCCAGATTACATTGTCTGGATTGGAAGGATCGATTTCCACTGCTCCAATTGACTGGCAATAATCATCGAATATTGAATTAAACGTGGCACCTCCGTTGCTGCTTTTCCATACACCACCTCCGGCTGTTCCTGCCAGGATAATTCGGTTATTCGTTGGATGTAATTCCAAATCGGTAATGCGGCCACTCATCAACGCAGGTCCGATATGGCGCGCTTTCAGATCGCCAAACAATTCTTTTCCTTTTGCGATAGCATCCTGACTAAAACCATCATGGGCAATTGCATGGGAAAGGATAAATGTGAGTAAATAAATCTTTTTCATTAAAAGTCTTTTAAGGTTGTCGATTAGTTACGACCTAAAAAAAGGAATACTCCAAGTCATTGATTTGGAAATATTCCTTATGAATTCCGATAAAGTTTAATTTCCAGTTGGGAAAGCAAAATCCTTGTCTTCCACTTTCGGATTCAGTTCCACTTTAGATATAACAACTGGTTGACTGGGTTGGCCTTTTATTCCTTGCGCTAGAGAAAAAGGAAAAAGCAATCCGTTAACATCCTGATAGTCACTCATTTTTCCCTGCCCGACCATTCCTTTATTAGGGCCGGAGTTGATTTCAGATTCGGTCATTAGTGGCACAAAGTTCTCTGTATCGAAATAATAAAAGACAACATTGTCTTTAGACGTTCCATCTACTTTGATTGGCTTTTTTGTAAGTTTTACTTTAAATGTTTCTGTCCCCTCCACCGTTTCTTTTCCTAGCAGCTCTGCTTTAAGGCCTCGCTCTTTATAATTTAAAAATGGATCAGGGAATTCACCGATGTCTTGTTTAAAATTTTCGGTTGCTTCCGCATCGCTTTTTTCTGCCTTCATATTCATAAAATTATGAGACCAGAGTGAAGTGCCATCGTAAACACCCTGCTTAATCTCTTTTCCTTGAAACGAAATCGCTGTCATTTGCCGTCCGTCTTTCAATTGAGTAATTATCAATGGAATTTCCATTCCTCCCTGATTAACCTTGGCAGTCATTCGAACTCCCTGAAGAGCTTTCCACTTTTCAATTCCTCCAGTATTTTCAAAATATTTCGAGATTATTTCATCAACGGTTTGGGCCTGTGCAAAGCCGCCTGCGAGAAATGCAATTAGGAAAAGTAATTTTTTTTGTTTCATAAATTTATGGGATTTGTTGCGAGTAATCAGACGTTAAATAAAAAGATTAGTTGCAAGGACTATCCTAAAGTTACAAGAATTCCACTAATTGAATTGTTATCAAAGTTGCTCGATCGAAAAGGAGCGGGAAGCTAGTCTTGCTGGATAAAACGAAATCAGAAAAGTTATTACAACGATAACAAGAGATACCGAAGCAAAATCGGAGATTTTCATTTCAACCGGATAGCTTGATACAATGGCATTGCCCATGCCCATGCCTACCAAACCAAACTGATCTTGTGCCCAGCACACCATTCCCCCTAGTACCAATCCCGAAGCTGCGCCAGTAAAAGCAATCAAAGCGCCTTCTGCTAGGAATATTTTTTTAATCAACGAAGAGTGAGCTCCCATTGCTGATAAAATGGAGATATCTTTTTTCTTGTCCAGAGCGAGCATCATCAACGAAAAGAAGATATTTATAGATCCAACCAATATCAATAACGCGAGCGAAATGAATGTAAATAACTTTTCAATTTTAAGTAGCCTGAATATGTCTTTGTGTTGCTCCTCATTGGTAAGCACCGAAAAATTATTACCCAGTTTTTTCTCAATGGAGGTTTGGATAGTTTTTATGCTACTATTCGGAAGGACTTTTATTTCAAGCGAAGTCCGTTTATCTCCGTAATTCATTAGAGTCTTCACAAACTCAAGTGGAAGGAGCACATAATTTTCATCTATATTTTTTTCAATAGAAAATACAGCTCCTGGTTGAATGCTCTGCAGGCTATAAATTTTTGAAGGATCAATTTGTCCTCCTTTCGCATTTTTGATATAAAAGACTTGCAGCGGAGAAATGGATTCTTTTACAGAAATCGAGAGCGCGTATTGAATGCCACGACCTATTGTCGCATAGCTGCCCAACGAATCCCTTAACTTCAATTGACCATCAACAATGTGGTCGTCAAGCCGGTGTTGATCAATAAAATTATCACTTACTCCCTTCATTGTGGCTACAATATCAGCATCGCGGTATCGGAAATAAGCATAATCTTCAATCACCTCAGTGATCAACTGCACACCTGGAACCTCCTTGATATTTTTAAGAAGCTCATCATTTACGACAAATGATTTTCCCTTTCGGGCTTCGATTTTAATTTCTGGATCAAATGCATTGTTTAAACTGCGAAGTAATCCTTCGAATCCGTTGAAAACGGAAAGTACAATGATTAGAGCTGCGGTTGAAAAAGCCACCCCAACCATCGAGAGTACAGAAATGATATTGATAAAATTCTTTTTCCTTTTTGAAAAAAAATATCGCCTGGCTATGAAAAGAGAAAGATTCATGCAGGAATTGTGGTGTTTTACTTTTCTTCCTTGGGAATGTTGAGACTTTTGATCAAATCCTCCATGCGTTGGGCATTCTCCTCTACTTCATCAATTTCAAAAATAAGTTCTGGTACAATGCGCGCTTGATTGCGAATGCGATCGCCTAAGGCTTTTCTGATTTCGCTTTTACGCAAGGTAATTTGATTCAAAACCAATTTCCTGTCCTTAGCAAGAGTCATGCTCAGGTATACTTTGGCGATACTTAAATCGGGGCTCATCCGCACTTCGGCAATGGTAATGAATGCATTACCTATGATTCCTCGTTTGTCGCGAAGGAAAATATCGCTCAGCTCTTTCTGGATCAGTCGGCCATATTTTTGTTGCCTCATCGTCATGGCGTAAAGATACAAAAGGTAGAACAGCATTTATCCTCCTCAAAATTTGATTTATTTGCAGAAAAGAATCACTGTGTTACGCTTTTTCAGATTTAATGATCCTTATCGCCTGTTGGCCGTATTGATTTTGATGGTGGCGATGAGTATGCCCATTTTCATCCATCCCATGCCTATGACTACCCAAGAGCTGAAGGATATTGTTCTGGGTGAATTACTCAATAGCGGAAAAATAATGTATTTGCAAGTTGTTGACGATTCGCCTTGGGTGGCTGCATTGTTCGCCAAAATCGTTGAGCTTGTAATGGGCCGATCCATTTTTTGGCGACATTTTCTTGCCTTGTTGATCATCTTTTTTCAAGCCGCTTTCTTTGCATTTATTCTAATACGAAACCGGGCATACAACGAAAGTAATTACCTGCCAGCGTTTGTCTTCGGGGTTATTTGTTTTTTTTCATTCGATATGCTCTCCCTTTCAAGAGAACTTTTGGCATCCACTTTTTTATTGCTTGCCCTCAATAATATTTTTAAGGAGATTGAATTCAAAGTTCAGCGCGATGAAATAGTTTTTAATATCGGTTTCTTTTTAGGAGTTGCTTCTTTACTGATATGCAGTTATGCAGTATTCTTGATTGGCTCTTTGGTAATTTTATTTGCGTTTGCACGCATTACCCTTCGCAAATCGCTACTGTTAACTTTCGGGTTTGCTTTTCCTCATCTTACGCTTATCTGTATTTATTATTTTAGTGAGGGCTTACCTGAATTCTTTCAATATTTTTATGGCTCTAACTTTACTTTTCATTCGATAGATCTGATTTCGTGGAAATCAATGCTATGGCTGAGCGGAGGAATCCTATCGTTCATTTTCTTTGCTTTAGTCATGTTAAATCGTGAGGCAAGGTTTACGAAATATCAATCACAACTTTTGCAAGTCATGCTACTATGGGTGGTGATCAGCTTTATAGAAATCGGAATAACGCGCGAGTTAACACCACACAGTTTCATCACATTGATTCCACCCCTGGCCTATTTCATTAGCCATTATATTTTACTCATCCGAAGAAAATGGATTGCCGAATCCATGATATGGATATTCTTACTTTCTACAATTGGAATAGGCACCGCTTCGCGATTGAACAAAATAAAGCAAGTCGATTACACTGGACTTTATACGAGGTCCTCCAAATACGAGTCATTCATTAAAAAGAAACACGTTTTGGTATTGGGTAACGATCCCGGGATTTACAAAATCAATGAACCAGCTTCTTACTTTTTAAATTGGGATTTATCAAAGACAATTTTACAAGAACCGGATTATTTTGAAAACGTAATCCTTGTTCGAGATTCATTTGAGAAGGATAAGCCGGATATCATTATCGATGAAAAAGGTTTGATGGAGAAATTTTTTATGCGATTACCTGAATTAAAAAAGCAATATGAACGATCAGGTCTTATCTATATAAAAAGACCTGTCTCTCAGCGCTAAATTTCTTAGATCACATCAGATTTAGAATTCCTTTTTCCTTGGATTCAAGATTGGTGTGCCCCATCAAATAATTATCAATGGCTCGTGCGGCCTCGCGGCCTTCACTGATCGCCCATACCACCAGGCTTTGGCCTCGACGCATATCACCGGCAGAGAAAATTTCCTCCACCGAAGTCTGATAATTGTTGCATTTAGCATTTCCACGATCGTCATAATCAATGCCCAACTGATCAAGCAATCCAGTATGCTGAGGATAAAGAAAGCCCATGGCAAGAAGTGCAAGCTCACAAGGGATTTCTTTTTCCGTTCCTTGAAGTTCCTTAAATGAGTTTCCTTTCCATTCAACTTCTACAATTTTCAAAGCTTTGAGATTCCCGTCATTATCACCAACAAACTCCTTGGTGACAATACTCCAGCTACGTTCACAACCTTCTTCGTGAGAAGTTGACGTTCGTAGGATCATCGGCCAATTAGGCCAAGGCATCGTGTCAGTGCGATTTATTGGAGGCTTGGATAGAATTTCAATTTGATTAACGGATTTTGCTCCGTGCCTGATAGAAGTACCTACACAATCTGAACCTGTATCGCCACCACCAATAACGAAGACATTCTTATTCGTAGCCCAAATTTCTTCAACGTTTACTTTCTTACCGGATACGCGTCTATTTTGTTGGGTTAGAAAATCCATGGCAAAATGGACGCCTTTTAAATTCCTTCCCGGGATTGGAAGGTCGCGAGGAACCGTAGATCCCCCAGTAAGTAAGATGATATCAAAATCATCGCGCAAATGATCGACGGAAACATTCACACCCACATTAGCGTTGGTTTGAAACTTTACTCCTTCCTGAATCATCAGGTTGATTCTTCGCTCAACAATTTGTTTATCCAACTTGAAATCAGGAATTCCGTAGCGGAGTAATCCGCCCACTTCATCTGATCGTTCAAATACAGTTACCGCATGCCCTGCTTGATTTAATTGTGCGGCGGCAGCGAGCCCTGCAGGACCAGAACCAACAATAGCAATTTTTTTATTTGTTTTAGCTGTAGGCATATGAGGGACAGCGTACCCGTTTTCGAATGCCTTCTCAATAATTGTTTTCTCTATGTACTCAATTGTGACCGCAGGTTTATTAATGCCGAGTACGCACGACGCTTCACACGGAGCAGGGCAAATGCGGCCGGTGAATTCAGGAAAGTTATTGGTGCTTGTCAAAATCTCGTACGCCAATTTCCAATTGCCTTGATAGACGGCATCATTAAAGTCAGGAATGATATTTCCAAGAGGGCAACCGCTATGACAGAAAGGTGTGCCACAGTCCATACATCGAGCTGCTTGCTTGAAAGCAATTGGCTCGTTGATGGGTCCATCAACTTCGTTATAATCTTTAACGCGCTCTTTGATGTCGCGCTTTTTTGGAAGATCACGTTCAAATTCTAAAAAACCTGTAGGCTTTCCCATTCGTTCTGATTCTTGTGGTAAAATGAACTTTAAATTTAAATAAAATTACCTTTTGATTTAAGGGGTATCTGATTGCATTAAAGTTTCTTTTACTTTGCAACCGTTTTCTATCTCGTGTATGCGCATAAAAAAAATATCTCTGGTCCTGGTAATTCCAATTTTTATTTTGGAATCCTGTGGCCCTAAGAAGAAACCAGATGAAACTCAGGTTCCCCTAAGGGTTGTTCAGGTTCCTATATTCAATGCTGACTCGGCTTATTTTTTTGTGGAGAAACAAGTGAAGTTTGGCCCACGGGTGCCGAACACAAAAGCACATAATCAAGCGGCCCAATATTTTATCAATCAATTTAAAAAGAATGGTGCTGACATCTCAGAGCAAGATTTCGATGCTGTGACATGGGACAATCAAAAGGTTCAGCTTAAGAATATTATCGCAAGCTACAACCCCGACGCAAAAAAAAGAATTTTGCTTGCCGCTCATTGGGACACACGTCCTTATGCGGATAAGGACATTGAAAAGAAAGATGCCGCGTTTGATGGCGCTAATGATGGCGCAAGCGGAGTTGGTGTGTTGCTAGAAATTTCCAGGCTTTTAGGTCAGGGCAAAATGCCATCGGTTGGTGTTGATCTTATTCTGTTTGACGGTGAGGATTGGGGGGAGAAAGAGAATGAGAAAACTAAAATAAAAGATTTTCCAGAAGGCTATGAAGTATGGTGGTGCTTGGGTTCACAATATTGGGCGAAACACAAACACAAAAAAGACTACTCAGCCTATTACGGAATTTTATTAGACATGGTAGGCTCGAAGCACGCGCAATTTTTTCGTGAAGGTGCTTCACTGGAGTTTGCTCCTTCGGTTGTGGAAAAAGTTTGGAATACTGCTTCTCGCTTGGGGTATACCGATTACTTCGTGAAAACAAATGTGGCCGGCATCATTGACGATCACCTCTATGTGAATGAGTTCAGTAAAATACCGATGATTGATATCGTACATTATCAAACCGGTGTCGGATTCTTCGGTGATTATCACCACTCCACCAAGGACAATCTTTCCATCATCAGCAAAGAAACATTAAGTGCAGTTGGCAATACACTGATGAACGTGGTCTACTATGAAGAATAGGAAGACTTACTTGTCGTCACCTTCAGTCTTCTTTAATTCTTCATCCAATATTTTCTGGATTACTGCTTGCTGACGCTCGTCGATGGTTTGATTAGTTTTAGCTTGCTCTTTCATGAATTTGAACATCGCATTCTTTTTAATTTCGTAAGCAATAAAAACGGTGTACTTGTTTTGTTTCTTATCGAAATATTTTTGCTCGCCAATTTTTCTTAGGTTGGCAATGTTGGTGTTCATCACTTCACGTACCAGGCTTTGAAACTTATCAGCAACGTCAGCGCCACGATCGTTTTGAGTCTGCCCAAGATATTGATCACTCACCTGCTTCATAGTGGTGTTCACTTGCCCTGCTAAAATTCCCTTCGCTTCGACATCAGCTTTGCTTCTGGCAACGTTGTCAGAAGAACTTTCTCCTTTACCTGTGCCTCGAAAGAAGCGATTGTTGGATTCGTAGGCGCTTCCACGAAATGGTTCTTTCACTTTTTGCCCGAATGGACTCGTAGCACATGAACTAAGGGCTAAAACAATGATTAGAGAATAAATGGATGTCTTCATGGTCAAGTTATTTATTTGCATACGGTTGCATTAAAATTAAACGTAAATAAAATTATATACGCTATTCCTGGTGGATTAAAAATTTTCGTTTGGTGGACTATCAACAAAGTAGGGAATACGATCATTACTTCATCAATAACCAAATTTTGTACCAATATGACCGGTCTAATTGGAAAACAAAAACTGAACCATTGCGCTAAATTTGTCGTATTAGTGGGGAGAATGGTGTTGTTGATTTGATTTTTTAAACTATGCAAGAAGTATATATAATAGGGAATCCAGGTTTTTCAGAGCTTTTGAATAAAGAGCTTCACGATAATTCTTTGTACATCCGTGGCCAGGCAACCGTAGAAGTTCCAGATAAGGAGGTTCAGCTTTATTGGATTTCCAATCACAAGAGTTTACACGACTTTAAAAGAGCAGTAGGTGCGGACTTAGTTTGGAAATACAGGTTGAGTTTTAATTTCGACCTCGAAAAATTCACGCAAGAACCTGAGCAAAATGACGAATGGAGTGCTGACGAAAAAGCACTGATGAGAAAAGTGATGCGATCAATGGCGGCCTAATTCTTTTTGGCAAAAGATAATTAACTGCCAGCGGAAGGCCCACTTCCATCTTAGTTCGTAATTTTTAATTCCAGTTTTTTCAAGAATTGATTTTATTTCATTGCGTTTGAACGCTCGGAGCACCGACAGTGGGGCATCGTACTTTACCATCCTCGATTTTGAAAAAAAAGAAGTCAGCCATTTAATGGAGTAGTAAGCAAGTGGGTGCCGATGAATGTCGTTGACAATAATTCCAACTTTAATTTTCTCTTTTAACGCACCAAAAAACCGTATCAATTCTTCGTCAGAGAAATGATGAAGGAAAAGCGTGGCAATGGCAATGTCAAAATTGCGAGAAAGGAATTGATCTGAAAAAATATTCAAAGCTTCAAATTTGATGTTGGTGAAATCACGCGAGTGGTTTTTAGCGTAGTCAACAATATGAGAGTTTGCATCAACGCCCGTTAGAAATACATTTCTATTTTGATGGGTAGACTTGTTTGCGATTAACCGAAGCATCTCACCGCTGCCGCAGCCAAGATCTACAATGGAAATGGATTGTTCCTTCGCAATTCCTTTCCAAATTTTTTCGATGGCATCCAGCGTAACCGCATTCCCACCCAACCATTGATTGATGAAATCCAATTCGTGAAGCGTTTGAAAAACTACGGCATCATGAAAGTCAAGATCATCCATGATTTCGACTTCCTTACTTCGTTGGGAGAATGAAATGCTCATCTCAATGAGTTTCAATTTGCAGTAACATGCTTTCCAGAGTTAGGCCAGGCCCAAATGCAAAACTTAAAATATTTTTGTTGTGGTCTTTGCCATTTAGTGTTTTGCAAATTTCATTCAACACAAAAAGTACTGTGGGTGATGACATGTTGCCGAACTGTTTTAATATTTCATAGGCATATCGATTAGAATTTTTGCTGATTTTCAATTCTTGCTCGATTACTTCCAGAATTTTTTTCCCACCCGGGTGAATCGCGAAATAAGAGACGTCAGATAAATTTTGGGATATCTGCTCAAGCAACGATCGGGTTAGCTTTTTTATTCCGCTTCGGATTACCTCGGGAACATAGGTTGACAGTTTCATTTCAAAACCCCAGTCACCTATTGTCCAGGCCATAGCTTCATTACCGTCACTCGCTAGGTCGCAGTGAAAACTTGTCGGTTTTAAATTGATTCCTTTGCGAGGTTGCGTTTCTACAATCAAAGCGGCGCTACCATCCGAAAAGAGCGCATTGGCCAGCATATTGTCTTCGGTATTTTCTTTTTGAAAATGAATGCTGCACAGCTCTGTGCAAACCACCAGTACCTTCGCATTTTTTTCATTCGCACAAAAAGTATCGGCAAGTTTCAATGCGTTGAAAGCGGCATAACAGCCCATGAAATTAACGCACGTCCTATTGATGGTTGTATTTAATCCTAATGCATTTACTAAATCGATATCAAGGCCTGGTGCATACATACCAGTGCAGCTCACCACGATCAAATGAGTAATCTCGGATTTCTTTAATGATACAATTTTTTTCAGGCATTGATTTATTGAAGCGAGGCTTAACTCAAGGGAATGTTTTCTGAAAAGTTCGAGCCGTTGCTTTGTGGAGGGAAATGGCGATGAGACTCCTTTGTTAGAAAAAAAAACATATCCCTTTTCGCGACCGTAATCACTCAGAACGGAATATCGAGTTTCGATTCCTGTGGCGCGATAAAGTGCATGAACCTTGCGCGCATCGTCGGTATTTAAGTTCATGGTACGCACCATAAAGTTGGCAATCGTTTGTTGTGTGAAGCAATTCGGAGGATTGGCCGTGCCGATGGAAGTGATATAGCTCATTAATTCAAGTATAACCCAAAAAACATTACCTTGTTAAAATAGTTCAATGATATGTCGTCCACATTACTTCACCTTCGCTTTCCATTTTCATACTTTCTTTTGCCGGTCTATATCTTTGCCTTGGGTATATCACCCAACTTTAATGAGAGCCAACTGATTTGGTCTTTTGTGCTCATTCATTTTATACTTTATCCTGCAAGTAATGGATACAACAGTTATTTTGATAAAGACGAAAAAAGTATTGGCGGTTTAAAGAATCCGCCGCCAGTAAATTCAGGCCTTTACTATGTTTCTATTCTACTTGATGGGGTAGCAATTGTTATTGCCTATTGGAAGATCAGTTTATTTTTCTCCATGATGTTGTTGATTTATGGATTGATTTCTAAGGCATACAGCCATCCCTCCATTCGATTAAAAAAATATCCAATACTCGGATGGTTGACGGTCGGGATTTTTCAAGGATGCTTTGCTTTCTTAATGTGTTATGTGGGAATCAATAATTTTGAAATTGAAAACCTGATGAATAGCAAAGCAATTATCCCGGCTTCGCTCAGCAGCGTTATGCTTTTGGGTAATTATCCAATGACGCAAATTTACCAACATGAGGAGGATGCCAAACACGGCGACAAGACCATGAGCATGTTGTTGGGTATTCGAGGCACTTTCATTTTTGTACAAGTTGTTTTTACGCTGGCGACTGTAGGCTTTATTCTTTATTTCAATAGCTTCTTCACTTCCCGATTCAGCTATGTGTTTATAATTTCTTTGCTACCCGTAGTTTTATTTTTTATGATTTGGTTTTATCAGGTTTGGAAAGATGACGCCAAAGCAGACCACTCACGAACGATGTGGCTCAACTTTATTTCGGCTACATGCCTGAATGCATTTTTTGTTTATTTTTTTCTAGAGAACAGTCACATTACCCAATACTTCTAACCCTCTCCCAGAGGGTGTCCGAGGAACGAGGACGGGTGGTGTCATTCCCAAACCACAATTTCCTCAACCCCATACCAGGCAGAGTATTTCGGAAGATGGATTTTTTCTATTTCATTGCGTTTTATTTTCATCGTTGGAGTCATCAAACCATTAGCAATACTCCAATCGGATTTCATGACCACTGCCTTTTTCAGTCTTTCATAATCCTCAACCGTAGAATTTACTTCGGCAAGTGATAAGGACAAACTCTCTATGATTTCTTCTTCTGATTTAAGTCTTGCAGCGGCAGATAAAATAATTAACGCAATAGGTTGAGGAATGCTTACGCCCACCACGCACACTTGTTCGATATCCATATTTTTATGCAAGCGCATTTCAATGGGCAATGGCGAAACATACTTTCCTTTGTCTGTTTTAAAAGTGTCTTTCACTCGGCCTGTTATGGTAAGGAATCCATCTTTATCTGGTTTGCCACAGTCCCCGGTTTTTAAGAATCCATCCTCAGTAAAAACTTGAGCTGTCATTTCCGGCTCATGGTAGTAGCCCATCATCAATGCTTTATGCCGAGTGAGAATCTCATCATCAGAAGAATATCTTATCTCCACGGTAGACAATGGTTTTCCAACGGTTCCGAAACGAATTTCTTCTTGATTAGCATGTGAGAGGGCGCTGTTTTCCGTCATACCATAAATTTCACGAATGCTTATTCCAAGCTTTTCATACCATTGGAGCAGGGATTTTGGAATTGGTGCGGCCGCTGATGCTTTAATCAAGGCACGCGACAATCCTAATTTTTTCGTTAGCATCCTTTTGATAAAAAAATTCAGCACAGGAATTTTAAATAATCGATCTAATCTTTTCTGGGGAATTTTTTCCAAAATCTTTTCCTGAAAACGTGCCCAAATCCTCGGCACACCAAAGAATAAATGAGGCTGAACGTAGGCCAGGTCGCGAGAAAAAGTTTCCAGAGACTCAATGAATGAAATTCTTGCACCCGTACGGCAACCCAGTATTTCCGTTAGTGCACGTTCGGCTATGTGGCAGAGGGGTAAGTAAGAAAACAAATCTGGATGAGGAGGCAATGGCTTTACGCGATCTAGATAATCGATGATCACGTTACCACTGTGCGCAAAAGCAGCAGAATTAAACATTACGCCTTTCGGCTTGCCCGTGGTCCCTGACGTGTACATAATCGTAAATAGTTCATCAGCTTTCCAATCAGGCATCTTCTCAAGTGGTTTTTGATTCGTTAACCAACTGCTTACTAACTCGCCATCGCGGAGACCATAAAAATCAATACTTATTTTTTTTACAGACGGTGGTATTCCTTCTTTCTGATGTTCATAATCATCCAACTTGCCAACAAAGATTGCAGCACATCCACTATGCTCTAAGATTTGCCGGATAGAAGGAGCGGTAATACTGGCATAAAGTGGCACGGAAACATGACCGGCCATAAAAATAGCGAGGTCAGTCATCAGCCAGTGCGCACAATTTTTGGAAAGGATAGCGATGTTGCTACGAGGAGGGAGGTTCATTGACTGAAGACCAGCAGCCATTTTTCTTATTTCTTCACCGGTCCTGCGAAATGTCCAGTCCTGCCATAGTCCTTGAATGGGCTGACGAAGAAAGATGCGTTCGGGGGTTTCCGTCTCCCACCGTAAAAAATTTTTCAATAAAATGTTCTCCATAATTTTCCGATTTAGAAATAATCGATGAAAAAGAAAAGGAACAAAATCATTTATCGAATGATTGACTCATTCTTTTTACCTTCGCCCTCATGTCCCCAGCTAACAAAAAACTTTTTTTACTTGATGCTTATGCGCTTGTGTATCGAGCTCATTTCGCATTCACCAAAAACCCGCGTATCAATTCGAAAGGTCACAACACTTCGGTGCCCTTTGGTTTTACCAACACGCTGCTGGAAGTAATTCAAAAACAAAAACCGACGCACATTGCAGTTGCTTTTGATACAGCCGCTCCTACTTTTCGTGATGCGATTTTTAAGGAATACAAAGCCACGCGTCAGGCAACCCCGGAAGATATCCGGCATGGGTTACCCACGGTGAAAGAAATTATTAAAGGCTTCAACATTCCTATTTTTGAAATGGATGGTTACGAAGCAGATGACATCATTGGCACGATTGCAACCCGAGCAGCTAAAGAAGGTTTTGAGGTTTACATGATGACGCCCGACAAAGATTTTGGACAACTCGTAAAGGAAAATGTTTATCTCTATAAGCCTGCTTACATGGGCAACGCAGTGGATGTGCTTGGCCCGAAGGAAGTCTGCGAAAAGTGGGACATCGAGAATGTTTCTCAGGTGATCGACATGCTCGGTTTGCAAGGAGACACGTCGGATAATATTCCAGGGATTCCTGGCATCGGACCGAAGACAGCATCCGAATTATTAAAACAGTATAAAACTGTTGAAGGTGTTGTTGCTCATGCATCAGAGTTGAAAGGCAAACAAAAGGAACGTGTTGAGCAATTTGGTGAACAAGCGATTCTTTCAAAAAAACTGGCCACTATTATTACGGATGTTCCTGTTGAGTTTAATGAAGAAGCGCTTCGGTATACCGGTCCTGAGGAATCATTAAGACCGATCTTGGAGGAACTTGAATTTAAAACGATGTTGCCGCGCATATTTGCCAGCTCCAATTCTTCAACAGCAACCGCTAGTATTAAGGAAAGCAAGCTTTCTCAACTTTCTATGTTTGGCGGTGGGCCGTTGGCTGAAAGTGAAGCTCAACAGAAATCATTTGAATCATCAACATCGAATTATAAAAAAATTGAGACAGAAGATGAGATCAGAGAATTAATTGATAAACTTAAAACTCAAAAAGAAATTGCTATCGAAGTGGCTACGAATGAAGCAGCCAACTTTGATTTTGTGATTACAGGGCTTGTATTTTCATTTACTGCCGGAGAAGCATTCTATGTTCCTGTTAAAGACATGACCTCCCTCTCCCCGGGAGAGAGTCAGGGTGTCCTTCAAAAATTTTCAGAAGTGTTTTCCAATGAAAGTATTTCCAAAACCAGTCACAATATCAAGCAATGTATTCTCGCGCTGAAAAAATTCGGAGTTGAAGTAAAAGGAGTTTTGTTTGATACGATGTTGGCTCATTACCTGATTGAGCCAGAAGCCTCTCATGATCTTGGGATTTTGTGCAATCAGTATCTGAATTATCAACTTATAGGAAGTGATACCGATGAAACAAAAAATTATGGTGAACGATGCGAACAAACACTTCAACTTAAGCAGCACCTGGAAAAGGAACTTCATGCGCGTGGTCATTGGAGATTGATGCGGGAAGTAGAGGCGCCATTGGTTTATGCTCTTGCAGGAATGGAAGCAGAAGGTGTTGCACTCGATGAAGCTGCGCTGCAATGGATGTCGGCTGCATTAAAAAAAGACAGTGAGAAAGTTCAGAAGGAGATCTACGATTTGGCCGGTACTAAATTTAATATTGCTTCGCCAAAACAATTAGGTGAGATATTATTTGATAAACTGAAACTGCTTGACAAAGCAAAAAAGACAAAGACTGGTCAGTATGCTACCGGGGAGGAAGTGTTGGTGAAGTTGTCGGGTGAACATCCTATTGTTCAAAAAATTCTTGACTTCCGTGAATATGAAAAGTTGAGGTCAACTTACGTTGATGCATTGCCAAAAATGCTGAGCAAGTTTGACAATCGCATTCACACTGATTATCGCCAAGCGGTGGCTGCCACAGGAAGATTGAGTTCAAACAATCCTAACCTTCAAAATATTCCGATTCGCACCGAAAAGGGAAGGCAGATTCGAAGTGCATTTATCCCACGCGATAAAAATTATCTTTTCATGTCTGCCGATTATTCTCAGATCGAGTTGCGAATTGCTGCTGCTTTTGCGAAAGATGAAACGATGATAGAAGCTTTTCGCACAGGTCGTGATATACACACGACTACAGCCGCCAAAGTTTTTAAAGTTGAATTGGACAAGGTTACTCCTGACATGAGGCGCAAAGCCAAGGAAGTGAACTTCGGAATCCTATATGGCAGCACTGCTTTTGGTCTTTCCCAAAACCTCAACATCTCGCGCACTGAAGCCGCGGAGATTATTGAGTCGTACTTCAAGGAATTTTCGGCCATCAAGCGCTACATGGATGACTCGATCAATCTGGCACGTGAGAAGGAGTATGTTGAAACAATTTTGGGACGGAGAAGATATCTGCGAGATATTAATTCACGCAATATGGCCACGCGTCAGTTTGCAGAGCGCAACGCCATCAACGCACCCATCCAGGGAAGTGCAGCGGATATAATTAAAATCGCGATGATCAATATTCATCGTTGGTTGCAACGCGAAAAGTTGAAGACCAAAATGATTTTGCAAGTGCATGATGAATTGGTTTTTGATCTTCATGTGGACGAGCAACAAATCGTAAAACCAAAAGTGATCGAGTTGATGAAGACGGCCGTGTTGCTCGATGTGCCGATGGAAGTGGAAGTGGGGATTGGTAAAAATTGGCTGGAAGCTCATTAGCATTTCATTGAAAGCTCATATCCTACAAATGGGTACGAAATAATACATCTGTTATTTTTTCTAGCTTTTGATTTTTTGAAACTCAGTCATTAAGAATAGTATTGAGGAAACTTAAACTCTATGAAATTATCAAAACTCCTGTTCGTCTTTTTAATGGCTGCGGTTGCCTGCTCCAAAAAAGAAGAGCCAGCACCTGCACTGCAAAACACGAAGGTGACTACCACCACCGTACAAGCTCCTGCCGCATTGACTACGGCTGCGAAAACCGATACGTATGCTCAAGAGGCTGCAGCCTACATTGATTTGGCAAATACAATGAGCAGCTATACGAGCTTATTAGCAGTTCCGGCGAGTGGTGCAACAAAATCCTCTACTGTAATCACCGCGTCTAATGGTCGTGTAGCGGCGGTGGCTTCTACAACGGAAACCTACACGTGGAGTGACCCTAAATATGGTTCAGTTGCTTTTCAAATTACCGATGCAGGTACCTCTTATAAATGGGAATATTTTTATAAAGCATCGGGCGCAAAAGACTGGCTTAAATTTCTGAACGCTGAAGAAATGAAGGACGGAAGCAGCGGAGATTTAGAAATTCTTGATTACACAGGAAATGACCCAAAAGCAATACTCCTTAAATTTAACTGGAATAAAGTAGGAGACCAGTTTACCTTTCAATTGACGGATCCCTCGTTTTATTTTCTCTTAAAGTATAATACAACTACGAAGGCAGGCACGATAGATTATTATGATGGCGCAGGTGTTAATGCGGTTATCGCTTACAAATACAGTTGGACTGGAGAGGGACACGGTACGTGGCAATCATTTGATTCGAGCGGAACACTGGACGGAAGCGGAACCTGGTAATATTGACAAGCAAGATCTTAACCCTGATCAATTTGGTCAGGGTTTTTTATTTGCAAACTATTTTACATACATTTACGTAATTAATCACATGCCCTCCGAACTTTGATGTAGGAGCACAAAACATTTTAAAGCAAAATGAAAGGAACGAACCTTGGCGAATTCGAAGAATTGGTTTTGCTCACCATCGCTGCATTGCTCAACGAAGCCTATAGTGTTGGCATTTGCGATGAGTTAGAGCGCCAAACGAAAAGATCAGTGAAGCTCGGTGTGGTTCACGCAGTTCTTAATCGGCTGGAGGAAAAAGGATTGGTAAAAAGCAAATTGGGCGAAGCCACTCAAACTCGTGGAGGAAAACGAAAGCGTTACTATTCCATAACGAGTTCGGGTAAAGCTGCATTGGTAAAATCAAAAGAAGTGCGTGATCAGTTGTGGAGTATGATTCCTGAACTTTCATTAAAAAGAATTTGATGAAGGAGCAAAAAGAAATTCGGCCACCACGATGGGCAACCCACCTTCTTTCCTGGTATTGCAAGCCTGAATTGCTGGAAGACTTGCAGGGCGACCTCAATGAATATTTTGAACGGAATGTCAAGTCGAAGGGAACCAGACGAGCAAAACTCATTTATATAACTGATGTTTTCAAATTTTTCCGTTTCTATACCGTTCGCAAACCTGAATTCGTCAATCTTTTAATCAACTGGATTATGATCGGCAGTTACATCAAAACATCGGGACGCAACATTGTGCGAAACAAATTATTTTCAGCCATCAATATTGTTGGTTTGTCAATAAGCATGTCAGTCGGGCTTCTGCTAATTGCAGTTGTTTCTGACATCCTATCGTATGACAAGTTCAACGAAAACCATTCGAGGATTTACAGAGTCATCACAAAGTACAAGTACCTAAATGAAAACGAAAATACGTTTGCATCGACATCGCTCAGGGCGGCGAAGGTGATTGAAGAAAACTTCCCGCCAGAAGCAATGGCAATTTTTAAGGATAATTGGAGTGCAGATTTGAAATTTAGCGAGAAAACAATTCCACTCAAGGGTATTTGGGCAAATGAATCGGTCTTTAAAGTTTTTTCCTTTCGCTTGTTAAAAGGAAATCCATCAACTGCACTGAAAGAGCCTTATTCCATTGTGTTGACTGAAACTTCAGCAAAAAAATTATTTGGTAATAATGAAGCCCTGAACAAAATAGTGGAGTGGGATAAGGTGCAATACACAGTTAAGGGAATTATGGAAGACGTGCCCCAATTTTCACACGTTCATTTCGATATGCTCGCTTCGCTAAGCACAGAGGAAAATCTTCAAAAAAATGATAAAGATTTTTCGTCGTGGAAAAATATGTGGAGTACCTGGGTTTACCTGCTGCTTCCCGCTAACACTGATATAAAAAGTTTGGAAGACAAGCTTTACAAAATAAGTGTAAAAGAAAACACAACCATACAAAACACCACATTGAATTTGAAATTGCAACCACTGGATAACATCATGCTTGGCCTAGATCATAGTAATCAGATTGGCGGCGTTATGGGAAATTCAATGCTTTGGATTTTTAGCGGCCTTGCATTTGTAGTGATTCTTTCAGCTTGCTTTAATTACACTAATCTTTCCATTGCCCGTTCGCTGAGACGTACGCGAGAAGTGGGCATTAGAAAGGTAATCGGTGCATTAAAAAGCCAGGTTATTTACCAATTTATTGTTGAAGCCATTTTAATTTCTCTGACTTCCCTTGTGATGGCGATAGCGTTGTTTTTGCTGTTGCGTCCGTTTTTTTTGAGCGTCGAAGAAAGTCTTAAGAATACATTGTTGTTACAACTGTCTCCCGCGATCGTAGTGTATTTTGTTTTGTTTGCGATTGTCATTGGTATCGCTGCGGGATTTTTTCCGTCGCTTTTCTTTGCCAGGGTCAACGTGATCCAAGCTTTAAAAGATTTTTCATCGAACAAAAGTTTCAAAAAATTGACAATACGAAGAGCGCTCATCGTTTTTCAATATTGTATTTCGATTATACTTGTTACGTCGACCGTAATTATTTACAAACAATACAAACATTTTGTCACGTTTGATCTTGGATTTAGAACCCAAAATATTTTGAATATTTCTTTAAAGGGGAACAAAGCTGAGTTACTGAGAAAAGAGTTGAGTGAACTACCTGAAGTGAAATTAATTTCGCAGTCGGCAATGATCACGAGTATCGGAAGTTATTGGGGCTCGAACATGAAGTACACCAGTCCCGATGACTCTGCAATGGTTTATCACAACACAGTGGATGAAAATTATTTGCCATTGCATGAACATAAACTTTTGGCAGGGAGAAATTTTAATACAAAAGTAGCTGACAGTGTGATGGAGACAGAGATAATCGTTAACCAATCAGTGCTGAAGCGATTTAACATTGCCAATCAAAATCCGGCCAAAGCCATTGGGGAAATTGTAAAACTGGATGGAAAGAATGTAATGATCATTGGTGTGATGCAAGATTTTCAATATGGCAAAGTAGATAGCCGTGCGGGAGCGAATGAAGTGATTTTACGCTACGCTCCAAAAAAAACTCATTGGCTTAACGTAAAAATTGAATCCACCGATATTCTCGCAGCATACGGAAAAATAGAATTGGCTTGGAAAAGGGTTGACCCCGTTCATGCGTTCGATGCAAAATTTTACGACGATCAGATTGAAAATTCATTTGCCGGAATTAAAGCCTCGGTGAAAGTGGCAGGCTTCATAGCATTTCTTGCAATCAGCATCGCCTCGCTTGGCATGCTTGGCATGGTCGTGTTCACAACAGAAACTCGCTTGAAGGAAATCAGCATTCGTAAGGTATTGGGAGCAAGTGAAATGGGACTTTTGTTTTTGTTGGGTAAGGGCTTCATCATCCTTCTACTCGTGGCTACCGTTATTGCATTGCCAATAACTTATTTGTTCTTTGATCGGATCTTATTTCAAGAGATCGCCAACCACGCGCCAATTGCAGCTATTGATCTGACGGTTGGCTTTTCATTGGTCTCAGCTCTGGCGCTGATGATGATTTTGTTGCAGGCGTTGAAAGCGACTCGAACAAGCCCAGCTGAAGTTTTGAAGAATGAGTAGCAAATCTAGAGGAACGATATAAGAGTGTGACGCCACCGCGTTGGGCTGAGCGATTGTTACAATGGTATTGTAAACCCGAACTGCTAGAAGATTTGCAAGGCGACCTCACCGAATATTTATTTATTAGGTAGGGGACTTTTCACGTTGTTAGCTATTGCTGCCTTAATAGCGATGCCAGTAACGTACCTGTTTTTTGATAAGATAATGCTTCCGATGCTGGCGAACCACGCTCCCATTGCTCTGAATGAGATGAGCCTTGGCGTGCTCGCCGTTTTGGCGATTGCCTGAATCGTGATTGGAGTGCAAACCATTAAAATAGCACGATCCAATCCAACTGCCGTTTTGAAGGCAGAATAAACGATTATTCCTTTTTGTGATTAACTTTCTTCAATGAAAGTTACCCCGTTGCAACTTAATGTTTCTGAAAGCATTGGAACAGTCTCGACCGAATTGATTGTTCCAGAACAAGCAAAAGCAATTGTTACTCTTGCCCATGGAGCTGGTGCCGGAATGAATCATCCTTTCATGACTGCGCTGGCAAATGAATTAGCACAACTTAATATTGCAACATTGCGATTTAATTTTCCTTTCACTGAGCAAAAGAAAAAGCGCCCTGATTTTCCGGCTGTTGCTCATAGGACTATTGAGATTGCGATTAACAAAGCGCACGAACTGGTTCCCAATGCTCCGCTTTTTGTTTCCGGAAAATCTTTTGGTGGAAGGATGTCCTCACAACTCTTAGCGAAATCTCAACCTGACTTTGTTAAAGGAATTATTTTTTTTGGATTTCCTTTGCACCCGCCAGGAAAGTTAACGATCGATCGTGCAGCGCATTTGAAAGACGTAAAAGTTCCAATGCTGTTTTTGCAAGGAGCTAAAGATGAGTTAGCAACTTGGAATTTGATGGAACAAGTTACCAACAAATTATCGTTAGCAACTCTTTATAAAATAGATGGAGCGAATCACGCGTTTAAAAGTGGAAAACAAAATTTAATTCCTGTTCTTGCGCAAGCGACTGGTGAGTGGATTGAAAAAATCTAATTCATCGTTACACATGATTTGAAATCCGCCCCCACAAAATCCAATTATTATTTTGTACAAGGTATATTGATTGCTTTGTGCGGCGCCGTGCTTTTTTCTACAAAAGCTATTCTTGTGAAACTAGCCTATCGTGATACACCGGTTGATGCACTCACGTTGTTGGCATTGCGTATGGTTTTTTCGATTCCATTTTTTCTCGGAGCCGCCGCCTTCTCTTCCAATAAATCAACCAACGTAAAATTCACAGGCAAGGAATGGATTTATATAGCACTCATTGGCTGCCTTGGATATTATGTAAGCAGCTTTTTGGATTTTGTTGGGTTGAAATATGTATCGGCTGGGATTGAACGGCTAATCTTATTCATCTACCCAACTTTAACCTTGCTGATGTCGGCGATTATTTTCAAAACAAAGATAAAACCACTGCAATGGCTCGCTTTAGTGATTACTTATTTTGGATTAGCGATTGCATTTTTTGGAGAAGTTGATTTTAATTCTTCGCAGAATAAAAATTTTCTATTCGGGTCGGTGATGGTTTTTATTTGCGCATTCACTTATGCAGGATACATCGTCGGCAGCGGCAGGCTGATTCCGAAAGTAGGCGCAGCTAAGTTCAACAGCTATGCGATGAGTTTTGCATGTATAGGTGTGTTGCTGCATTTTGTTTTGTTCAGCGAAGTCTCCCTATTTCATTTGCCACTCACGGTTTACGTGTATAGTTTTTTAATGGCGGTTTTTGCTACAGTGATTCCATCTTATTTAGTGGCTGCTGCGATTAGTCGAATCGGCTCAGACAATGCTGCCATTGTTGGAAGCGTTGGGCCAGTATCCACGATCCTATTAGCCAACCTGTTTTTGAATGAAACCATCACACTCTGGCAATTGGTCGGTACAGCTTGTATTTTAATAGGGGTGTTGATTATCGGAAGGCAGAAGTAGTTGATTATTGTAATTGATACTCCCACTCCCAAACATCTCCATCTTCGATATCATTAACTACCCCCAAAAAAACAAAATTATTTTTCTTTAGGACTTTGGTGGAGTAGTTATTCTCTGGAAGTGTTCGTGCTGTGATTATTATAGCCGGGTCAGTTTTTAATGAGAGCTCAACTAATGCTCTGCAAATCTTTGTTCCAATTCCCTGGTTTTGAAAAGGTTCCATTGTTCCGTAGGCGATCTCTATTTTTCCGTTAACTGGCTTGCCTTTAATCCCAGCACTTCCCACTAATTGGCCATTGAATTCTACAAAATAGCAAATCCAAGGAGGAGCAAAACCAATCCTTTTATAGAACTCAATTGTCATCTTAAGCGTGTCTTTGCACAGCTGATTGTTGGCAAACTCCGAGTTGTCCTCCAATTCTTTTTTAATGGGAATCAGTTTCATTTCAATCAGACTTTTCCCTTCAAAAAGTCAGCTGTGTAACCCTTTCCTTTTTTCACCATATCTTCCGGTGTGCCAGCAAAAAGAAGATGTCCGCCATTTTTTTCTCCACCTTCAGGACCAAGATCAATAATCCAATCGGCAGACTTAATTACTTCCATGTTGTGTTCAATCACGATAACGGTGTGGCCGATATCAACTAGTGCGTTAATTGCTTTCAGTAATTTTGAAATATCATGAAAGTGCAAACCGGTCGTGGGTTCATCGAAAATGAAAAGTATGTTGCCACTTGTATCTGAATTCTTGCCAAGAAAAGAAGCGAGCTTCACTCGCTGTGCTTCACCACCACTCAATGAGTTGGAGGATTGTCCAAGTTTCACATAACCAAGTCCAACTTCATACAGCGGAAGAATTTTATCGTACACCGGTTTTTTGTCTTTGAAAAATTCAAGACCCTCTTCTACCGTCATATCAAGAACATCGGCAATATTTTTTCCGTTATGTTCTACTTCTAAAACTTCCTGTTTGAATCGTTTGCCATGGCAACTTTCGCACGTTAGAAAAATATCAGCCATGAATTGCATCTCCACTTTAATCTCACCTTCACCTTCGCAGGTTTCGCAACGGCCACCTTCTACGTTAAAAGAAAAATGCGAAGGCTTATATCCTCGCTGTTGCGAAAGTGTTTGGTCAGCATACAACTGACGAATGGCATCATATGCTTTCACATAACTGATCGGATTGGAGCGTGAAGACTTACCAATCGGATTTTGATCGACGAATTCCACATGACTGATTTTCGCAATGTCTCCAGTGAGTTGATCGTACTTGCCTGGAGTTTCCGCCACTGATCCATTCGCACGGCCAGTAGCAGGATAAAGAATTTTTTTAATTAATGTTGATTTACCTGAACCGCTCACTCCTGTTACTACTGTCAATGCTTCTAGCGGAAACGAAACCTTCAAGTTTTTCAAGTTATTTTCGCGCGCACCAACGATGGTAATTGAATCTTTCCATTTTCTACGAACGGATGGAACGACAATTTTTTCTTTCCCAGAAAGGTAATCCGTAGTATGAGAAATAACCTTGCCATTGATTTCCTTGATTGTTCCTTGAAAAACCAAATGGCCGCCATGTTGCCCGGCATCCGGCCCAATGTCGATGATCTGATCGGCAGCACGCATGATTTCTTCTTCGTGCTCTACTACAATCACAGTATTGCCCATGTCGCGCAGTGATTTCAACACTTCCACCATTTTGGCTGTGTCGCGTGGATGAAGACCAATACTGGGTTCATCGAGAATGTACATAGAGCCAACAAGCGCACTTCCAAGTGCCGTTGCCAATTTGATTCGCTGAAATTCTCCGCCAGATAAAGTTGATGTTACGCGATTGAGTGTGAGATAGCCCAACCCAACTTTTTGCATGTAGCCCAGTCGTGATTTTATTTCGGTAAGAATACGCTCTGAAACTTTTTGTTCATAGGCTTCCAATTTCAGATTTTCAAAAAACGCTAATGCATCTTCGATCGGCATTAACACGATGTCGGTGATGGAGGTGTCGGCAATTTTTACGTACGAAGCATCCTTTCGCAATTTCGTTCCACGGCAATCTGGACAAGTTGTCCTTCCGCGATACCGCGAAAGCATCACGCGATATTGAATTTTATGCGTTTTGGTTTCCAGGTATTTGAAGAATGCGTGGAGGCCTTCAAAGTATTCGTTGCCATGCCAAAGTAAATCCCGTTGCTTTTGTGTGAGTTCGCTGTACGGCCGATGAATGGGAAAATCAAATTTGATTCCATTCTTCAAAAGAGGCTTGGCCCAATTGCTCATCACTTCACCTCGCCAGGGCGCAATAGCACCTTCATACGCCGACAAACTTTTATCAGGAATAACGAGATCTTCATCGATTCCTAAGATTTTTCCAAATCCCTCACAAGTCTGACAAGCACCAAATGGATTGTTAAAACTGAAAAAATTTACGGATGGCTCAGTGAATGTAATTCCATCCAACTCAAACCGGTCGGAAAAGGATTTTTTATCTAACCCATCTACATAAATGATGCAATCGCCATGGCCCTCAAAGAATGCGGTTTGCACGGAATCCGAAAGCCTAAATGTTAAATCTTCATCGTTGGCATTGACAGCAGTGCGATCAATGAGGACTTCAAATTCGCTTTCAATTTTTTTGGCTTTCGGTTTTTTCTTTGAATCCTTTTCGGCTGGAGGACTTAAAATCTCTTCAATAAATTTCACCTCCCCATTAATAAGTACACGAGCAAACCCTTTACTCAGCAATAAATTCAATTCATCTTCGGGCTTCCTTCCCTTTTGTATTTTCAATGGACAAGTCACCATCACCCGAGTGCCTTCCTTTTGTTTATTGATGTAATCGACCACATCAGTGACTGTGTTGCGTTTTACTTCTTTGCCCGTAACGGGTGAATGCGTTTTTCCAATTCTGGCAAAGAGTAATTTCAGGTAATCATAAATTTCTGTAGTCGTGCCAACTGTACTGCGTGGATTTCGTGTGTTTACCTTTTGTTCGATGGCAATAGCAGGCGAAACACCTCGGATATAATCTACCTCCGGTTTTTCCATACGGCCAAGAAACTGGCGAGCATAAGAGCTTAAACTCTCTACGTACATACGCTGGCCTTCTGCAAACAGTGTATCAAAAGCGAGCGAAGATTTTCCTGAACCCGAAAGACCTGTAATCACCACAAATTTATTCCGTGGAATAGCTACACTCAGGTTCTTAAGATTATTAACCCGTGTGCGCTTGATGATGATGTATTCTTTCGGATCGAGATCGTCTAAGTAAGAATCGTTGGAAATGGAGCTCATGCGATTGGCAAAAATAGAAAACAAAACACCACTGCGAAGTGTTCAGTCAACAAGAAATAATTCTATTTTCCGATAACGGCACGCTTGCGAAAAACATTGACGGAGCCAGAGGTATCAAAAACTTCAACCCAAACAACATAATAGCCGATGCGGGCGCGGCTTCCGTCATCACGATCTCCATCCCAACGGAAGAAACCTTCATAGCTGAGCGTTTCATTGTTGGCCAATGTCTTGATCAATCGCCCTTGTGCGTCAAGGATTTTGGCGTTGGCCACCAAGCCACTCTGATCAAACTTGTAATTGATCTTTGAGAAATCCCTTCCAGGAACGGACGGAGAGAAAACTTCAGGATCGACAATCACCGCATTTTCATTGATGGATGATTCAAGTCGTGAATTTGAGTTAATAAAACCTGGTGTCGCATACCCCGCGGAAGCATTAGCCGATTTCCAATTGCTGGGGTCATTCGTCAACACCAAAAATGAAATTCGTTCTAGCGAAACTCCCTCATTATCCTTAATAAAGGCCGAGTGCATTTTTTGTGAATAATTGAAATGATCGATTAAAATGGATTGATCATTTACCAAGGCAATTGATCCTTCGTCATCTGGAAGACTCGGTAAAGGTGCTTTGAATAAGTTCTTTTGCGCAGCTTGTGGATATTGCGAAACGAGCGAAGTGGGATCAGGCGTGAAAGCCATGTAACTGGCTGGCGACAAAACGAAATCTTCAGAGGTAATTACTTGTGAATTAGTTATCGAATTATTTTGAAAGTTCCCAAACTTCCAGTTTTTAAGATTGATGTATTTAGGCGATCGATTATAGACCTCCACAAAGTCAACTCCACCTGATCGCGGATTAAAAAGAATTTCGTTCACTACCAGATCAAGGCTGTCTGCTGCTTCGGGCAGTGCAAATGAAAGTTGACTAAAATCCTGTTGAATAAGATTTCCACTGCAATCTGTAAGATTTGTCACGGCAATGGTGTAGAGTTCACGTAAAGCTAGTGCTGGTGTTAGCTCAAGCGTAATCTCGCGTGATGACAGATCAGCAAAGTATTTTTTTGAAATCAAAACGGATGGAGTGATGGTGAATACCGCAAACGAGAAGTCTTTCTCTAATTTTTCATTGAAGCTCAATTTTAGAACTGTAGATGATTGAGGTGTAACCGAAAGAAACTGAGGACCGGTAAGATCCGGTTTGTTGGCAAAGACTGAATTTTGTTTTCCGGGCGTTCCTCCTGATGGATCTTCGGAGGCGATCCAATTTTCTTCTTCGGCACAAATGTTATTAACATCAATCAGCTCCATTGACCAGCCGCCTTCTTGTTTATCTGCATCGTGATACCAATCCAATGAATAATTAACGGAGTCGACTGTTTTGTTTGAAGGATCGCGAAAAGTGAGGTGATCGCCATCGTTGTTAAGTGTTGGAAAATTAGAAACACCAATGACGTTGCCATATCCCATGAATAAATTGACATTGGATGATGAACAAACAATCCAATATTGATTGGGTAGAATGATTTGACTTGCGAAAGTAGCCGTTGAAACGCCGTCCGATAATTTCCACCCTGATAAATCAAATGGATTTGCACTTCGATTATAAATCTCCAGAAACTCTTGGGCTGGTAATCCTACTTGTGGACTTGGATCAGGAAAAATTTCTGCGAAAATAATATCCTTGGGTTGAGCAGATACAGGTTGAAAGAACTTGAACGGAAACACAGCATTTGCCATCACATTACTAACCAAATCCTGAACGTTAGAAATACTTAACTGACTCTGAATTCCGTTGGGAAAATTTTTTGTAAATGAAAGAATAACAGTTTTTGCATCAGATTGAAGTGTTGCTGATAATGGATTGCCGATTGAATTATTCACAGAATAATTTGATGCGCTTTGAGAAGTTACAGCATCAACTATTTCAGAAAAAACAACTGAAATTGAATTGCTTGAAGTAACCTGAACATTTACAACTGTAGGAGGAGTTGTATCAGGTGGAGGGGGAGGTGCAACGATTGAGAAGTCATCATAGTAAAACTTGCTTGCATTTGTCACGGTGTAGGTGCAGCGAATTCCAAAAAACGAAGCGCTGTTAAACGTGAGGTCATAGCCGCTTGCATCTAAAACAAAATTTGTTCCTCCTGTATAGTCCGCATACAATTTCCATAACCCTGTATTATCCCGAATTACTTTGATTCTCACTGCAAATGAATTGGCTATGGCTGCTTTGGTTCCTCGACAAACTGAAACCGAAGTTGATCCACTTTGGCGAAATAGTTCTATCGCATCATTGCTATTAGCCTCACCAAATTGTAAGTAATAGCCGTTCAAAGTCTTTGTGAGGTCGGATTGATCGCTTACTAAATAAACTCTGCCGTAATTGGTTGCTGAGGGAACAAAGCTTTGCTTCACATAAACTTGCCATTCGTAGCCGTCAAGACTAGTTGTTGAGAATGGCGTTGATAAAAATGACTGACCGGCAACTGTATTACTAAGTTGTAGCTGCTTTGCAGAATTAACAATGAATTGAGAGGCTGAACCTGACCAAACAGGATTGCCAGTAAAGTCGCCATCTGAAAAATCATCAGTGACTTGGGCAAAACAAACGCTTGTTAAGCCAATTAATAAAATAATCGTTTGGACTTTCTTCATAGCGTCTAACCAAAAATAGTATTTTTGTTGTTCACAAAATCCTATTATCCATGAAATGGTCTTGGCCATTCCATAAGACCTTAAAAATAAACATTAACTTATGAAATTAGCAGTTGTTGGTGCTACCGGTTTGGTAGGCCAGGAAGTCTTGAAAGTAATCGATGAACGTAACATCGAATTTGACGAATTGTATTTAATCGCATCTGCCAAATCGGTAGGGCAAAAGATAAAATTTAAGGGTAAGGAATACACGATAAAAAGTATTGAAGAAGGCTGTAACCTGGCCGCTGATGTCGCGATTTTTTCTGCTGGTGGAAACACATCGTTAGACTGGGCGCCTAAATATGCTGAGAAGGGAACAATCGTTATTGACAATTCTTCGGCTTGGAGAATGGACCCCACCAAGAAATTGATTGTGCCCGAAATCAATGGTCATGTGTTGAAAATTGATGACCGCATTATTGCTAATCCTAATTGCTCTACCATTCAAATGGTGATGGCGTTGGCACCTTTGCATGTGAAGTATAAAATAAAACGCATCGTAGTTTCGACTTACCAATCAGTAACAGGTACCGGAAAGGATGCTGTGCAGCAGATGATGGAAGAACGCAAAGGCGTAGCTAATCCGATTAAAGTGTATCCGCACCCAATCGATATGAATGCGTTACCGCACATCGATTCTTTTTTGGATAACGGCTATACCAAAGAAGAAATGAAAATGGTGAATGAAACACGCAAGATTTTAGGAGACAACTCAATAGGAGTAACCTCAACTACAGTGCGTATTCCTGCTATCGGTGGACACTCTGAAGCTGTGAACGTTGAATTCCGAAAGGATTATGATTTGAATGAAGTTCGGGAAATTCTTGAAAACACTCCAGGTGTAATTGTACAAGATGATGTGAAGAATAATGTTTATCCGATGCCAATTCTTTCGCATGGCAAAGACGAAGTATTTGTTGGCCGCTTGCGCAGAGATGAGTCACAACCCAACACGCTAAACATGTGGATCGTAAGTGACAATTTACGCAAGGGTGCTGCCACCAATGCAGTTCAGATTGCTGAGTTTCTAATGGAGAAGAGTCTGGTGGTGAGCTAATTTTTAATTCACAGACTTGTACATAACTTTGGTGTTAACAAACAAACTATAAACTATGAATTTTAAAAAATTTATTCCGTGGATCGTCCTCGCCCTATTTGTTCTTTGGGTAATCAGCAAATACAATGGTATCGCTGGTAAAGATCAAACGGTAAAAAAAACCTGGGGAAATGTAGAGTCTGATTACCAGCGTAGAATGGACCTTATTCCCAATCTTGTCAATACAGTGAAAGGATACGCTAATTTTGAGAAAGAGACATTAACAAAAGTGATCGAGGCAAGAGCGAGTGCAACTCAAGTAAAAATTGATCCGACTAATCTTACGCCTGAAAAACTGGCGCAGTTTCAACAAGCACAAGGTGGACTTAGTCAAGCGTTGGGTAGATTGATGGTGGTGGCTGAACAATACCCTGATTTAAAAGCGAACCAAAATTTCCTTGACCTGCAAGCTCAATTAGAAGGAACTGAAAACAGGATCAATGTTTCGCGTCAGCGATTCAACGAGGCTGTTCAAGATTATAATTCATCCATTGTAACTTTTCCTGGAAATTTGGTAGCTATGATCGGTGGATTTAAGGAGAAAGGATTTTTCGAAGCACAGGCCGGAGCGGAGAAAGCACCTGAAGTGAAATTCTGATAGATCAAAAATTATCTCAAAAGCCTCGACAAAAGTCGGGGCTTTTTTATTTCCCAGCTTTACAACTCTTCTTAATGGCTGCTTTGGCATCTTGTGAGCCCAGTTCTTCGGCCCGCTTTAAATCAAGACAGCCATCGTAATTGTTATTCATAGTGAGCTTCACTAACCCACGTTGGTAATAGGTTTCCGCATCGGTTGGATAAATTTCTATGGAAGAAGAGTAATCCTCCACCGCTCCGGGATAATCTTCTTTTTCAGTTTTACTAAGCGCGCGGTTGTCGAAATAGGTTGGATTGGTAGCATCTAACTCAATCGCTTTTGTATAATCTGCAATCGAACCATCATAATCTTGCATGGTGTGTTTTAGTACACCGCGTAAATTGAAAGTCTCTGCATCCTGATTATTGAGTTCGATAGATTTATTGTAATCTTCCAATGCGCCTTTCAAATCTTCTTTAGCACTTTTGGCAAGTGCGCGGTTTTCAAATTTCAATGGATCTTTTGCATCCAGTTCAATGGCTTTCGTGTAATCAGCAATCGCTAAATCGTAATTGCTGGTGTTGTAGTAAGCCACTCCGCGATAGTTATAAAGATCGGCATCGGCTTTATCGAGCTCAATTGCTTTGCTGTAATCGTCAATGGCGCTAACATATTCTCCCAACTCGGCTTTTACTATTCCGCGGTTAAAATATTTATCGTCCGAGGCGGGGCCAATCTCTAATGCCTTTGAAAAATCAAAATAGGCACCCTGCAAATCTTCATTGTTGTACTTGGCGAATCCTCTATTTGTGTAAGCCTCGCCATACTTAGAGTTGTATTTGATGGCTTTGTCGAGATCAGTGATTGCACCTTCATCATCACCCAAATTGATTTTAGCCTCACCGCGATAATTTAATGCATCCGCAAGGGTTGAATCCATCTCCAAGGTGAAATTAAAATCACCGATTGCTCCGTAATAGTCACCCAGCGCCAAGCGCGAGCGCCCGCGAAGGGTAAATGCATTTTTGTTTTTAGGATTTGTCTCAATGATTTTGGTAAGATCGGCTTTTGCCCCAACAAAATCTTTGGCATCCATTTTTTTTCGGGCAGCTTCCAATTGTGAATCAATCGTCTGAGCAGATAATCCAACAGGGATAAGAAAGTAAGCAACGAAACAGAATTTTTTCATTCGGATTAAAAATCAAAGTAAGCAAGTTACTAAGATTTGACGAATTGAAACCGCGGCACGATGGAGTTTTAACTCTCTAAAAAAGAATCAGGATTATTTTTTTCGAAGCTTTTCGCTCAACACTTCTTCGATATCCTTCAAGAGCCTCTGCTTTTCTTTTATGGGAGTGGGAAGTTGGCCTCCCCCAGAGTCAAGGATTATTTTTCGAAAAAGTGAAACATCTGAAGATAAGATTTTAGCCGTAGAGCGAAGAATAGTGCTTACATTTTTCATCATTGAATTTTTTATGAGATTTTGACAGACATGGCCCGGGATGGTTTAAAACCGTTCAAATAATTTATTAGAACCTTTAAAAGTTGTTGCCGTACTTGTTACTAAATGAGAAACTATGCTTCGTAAGTTAATTTTGACCGTTTGTGTAACGAACCCCTTGATTCTCTGGAGTCAGGATAAGCCACTAGAAATGAAAATGGATTTTGAAGAATATGATCCTCCATCAAGTTTAGTGGTTGAAGAACATCATTTAACGAAATCAAAATTTCCATTCATTGATATTCACAATCATCAGGGCAACATGAATTCAGGTGATCTTAGTGGTTTAGCAGCTGAGATGGACAAATTGAATATGACGGTGATGGTGAACCTTAGTGGCCGTGGATTTGGCGGAAGTGGCGACCATCTTCAAAAATCATTGGAAAACATTAATAAGAATTTTCCAAAACGGTTTGTATTATTTACCAATATCAGCTTCACTGACATTGATAATCCGCAGTGGACAGCCAATACCGTTCACCAATTGGAAGAAGATGTAAAACTTGGAGCGAAAGGCTTAAAAATTTATAAGACCCTGGGCATGTTTGCCAAAGACAAAAGTGGTAGACGAGTCCATATCGATGATCCACGCATTGATGCAGTTTGGAACAAGTGTGGTGAATTAGGGATTCCGGTTTTGATTCATGCTGCAGACCCCAAACAATTTTGGCAGCCGATCGACAAGAACAATGAACGTTGGCTTGAATTAAAACTTCATCCTGGCCGCCGCCATGATACCGATTCGGTGAAATGGGAAACTATTATTGCTGAGCAACACAAAATGTTTCGCAAGCACCCAAAGACAAGATTCATTGATGCACACCTGGGTTGGTATGGAAGTGATTTGAAAAAGTTAGGGCAATTGCTTGATCAAATGCCAAACGTTTACACGGAGATCGGAGCGGTGATTGCTGAGCTTGGGAGACAGCCAAGAGCAGCTAAAGCATTCTTAACAAAATACCAGGATCGTGTTTTGTTCGGCAAAGACAGCTGGGTGCCGGAAGAGTATGAAACTTATTTCAGAGTACTCGAAACGGAAGACGAATATTTTCCATATCATAAACGCTATCATGCGTTTTGGAGAATGTATGGTATTGGACTGCCCGATGAAATCTTAAAAAAGATCTATTATAAAAATGCACTTAGCATTTTACCAGGAATGGATAAGAGTTTATTTCCAAAATGAGACACTGGATTTTAATTTTATTTAGTGCAGTCATTCAATTGTCATTTGGGCAAAATGTAGAGATTGCCTTTCGCCTTACGGAGAAAGATTTGATACCGGAGGGAATTACATTTGATCCAGTAACTAAATCATTTTATGTTAGCAGTATTAACAAAAGAAAAATTGTTAAGATCGATGAAAAGGGTAAAGTGAGTAATTTCATTTCTTCAGGACAAGACGGAATTGGAGAAGTGTTGGGGCTGAAGGTTGCGGATGGAAAATTATGGGCAAACAACAATTTGTCAAGCGACACGATTAGTTGCGCAATGATCCATCAATTTGATTTGAGGAATGGGAAACTAATTCATAAATGGATTCTTCATGTTAAAGGAGAAAAACATTTATTCAATGATCTCGCAATCTCTGCCAGCGGTGAAACATTTATTTCGGATTCCGATTACGGTGCTGTTTATCGAGTAAGTCGGGATGCGGAAATGCCAGAGCTTTGGATAAAAGATCCTCGTTTGAGAGATATCAATGGAATTACAACTGTGAAGAGTGGAGATATCGTCGTGAATGCTTCCATTGGTTTTTATAGAATTAGTTTAAAGACTAAAGAAATCAACGTGCTTCCTTTTGTTGGATATTTTCCACTTGGAATTGATGGATTAAATACCCACAAACAATCTCTCATTGGAATTCAAAATGTAGTATTTCCAGCATCGATAAATCAATACTATTTAAATAGTGCCTTTGACCAAATTGACAGTGCGAGAGTACTTGTTGCAGACCATCCAAGGTTTGATATTCCTACCACAGGTACAGTTGTAGGAGATTGGTTTTACTTCATCGCAAATAGCCAACTATCGAACTTTGAAAACGGAAAAGTAAAAGAACCCTCCAAACTTATGGAAGTATTGATAATGAAGGTGAGGTTAAATTAAAGCTGCGCAAAGGTTGTCGGAAAATCTTTTAGGGTTGTTGGCAATAATACCAGGCGATATCTGCGTAGTTATATTTTGTTGAAATGATGGAAAGGCCAGTATGAAAGAATTTCCTTGATTGAAAGGATTCAATCTCTTTGCGGGATTTCCAATAGCCGCAATTGTAAGCAGTGGCTAAAAATTTGATTTTTTCCTCCTCGCTTTTCCAGGTTGGATATTTTCCATTCATGACTTTCCAAAAAAGACACAAGTAATGGATCATTCCAGTTTTGCTTTTGATGCGCTTTAATCGCTTCATTCTGTTCTCCTGATTTTGAATCGTATCACTGGCTTTAATCTGAAAATGTCTTAACGATTCTTTCTCTCCGAATTTTTTCAAAAAATCAATTTCAATCATTTCAGCAAAAGATGGTTTAATTTGAAATTCGCCAACCGAAAAATTAGCATACTCTTTTCCGTATTGAATATAAAGTGTTTCTAACGCAAATGTTTCAATTTTATCCCGAATAGAATTGTAACGGATCAGTTCCGGAAAAACGATAGCAGTTACTTGTTTAGAATTGAATCCGTGCGACCGAATGATCGAGTCAATTCCTTTTTCCGTTTGTAGGAGCTTAAAGGCTTGTTGGTAATTGCCCGCGAAAATTTCTGAATAATTTTCCTCTCTTTTCTGAGCAAAGTTGGTCGAAACAAAAAACAGCCCGAAGGCTGCTGTTAAAATTGTCTTTAATGCCAACACTTAATAAGGTTTTTGATAAATCACCACTTCTTTGTTTTCAAGCGCCATCCATTTGTAGTAGGGTTTTCCGTTTACATAAACGATAGCAATCTTCAAGGGGTACTCGAAATAATCTCCGTCCGAAAAGGATACCGTGTTATTCTTGATTTGCGTAATACCTTTACCATCGGAGCTTAGAAATAAATCACAAGGGTTGGGAGTTTCACCATTGGCAAAATTTTTGATTGCCTGCCCGTCAAGGTAAAGTTGACTTTGGGAAAGAGAGACAATATGATTACCCGTGGCCGAAAACCACGCCCCGTTAAGTCCATTATCGAATGGCATTTGATAAGTCTTGCCCGAAGAAACTGTGATTATATACTTCTGGCTTGTCAATCCAAGAGCGACATAGCCAAATTCTGAATTGTCAGGTGAAGCCAGGCAGGACATGGGCGAATCATTATCCCCAAGAACAAGACTTTTGGCAGACGCAGAGGTTATCATTTTGTTTTGCATTTGAGCAGAATTAACGCTCTTACTTTCTCCAACAATGGCATAGAAATTTCGGCCATCAGCAGTCAGAAAAACTTTTTGTACCATTTTAAATGGGCCATATTTTTTCCCATTGAATGTAATGGTGCTTGATTTGATAGTTGAAAAACTTTGATTGGCAGTTTGTTTTTTAGCTTCAGCTAAACCCTTTTTAACCTCTTCCAATTGCGCAGGAGTCATGTAAGCGGCCATCGCCTTCATCTGCTCATCAGTAACAGTGGGCTGTTGTATCGCGTGTGATTCCGTTTCATTACTTACATATTTTTTAAATTCATCACTATTCATTTCCAGTTCTTTCAACGCTGAATAACTGCATTGCAAGGATGTTTGGCAGCCTGTGGTTGATCCATTGGGACAAACTACAGGTGTTCGCGTTCCATTTTTGTAGGTGTAGCATTGGGAAGAGCTCCCGTTTTGCTTTGATAAGATAAACGAAATTTGATCGAGTGATGCTCCTAGGTCGATACAGTTTTCAGCATAGTCAAATACTTCATCTGCACCTAGTTTTACAACCGATGAGCGTGTAACATTGGCGCTCAATTTATTCTTAGTGGTTGGGGCTGGCGAGGATGAGGTTGCTCCCTTTTCCAGCTTATTTACTTCTTGATTGGCTTTGTTTTTCAGCTTATTCAATAGTTGAGAGTGCGCGACATCCATTGACAAAATAACGACGCAGAGAAAAAGAAAGAGGATTTTTATTTTCATTTTAATAATGATTTAAAGTTTTACAAACTCTACCCTCCGGTTATTAGCTTTGCCTTCAGGAGAATTATTGTCACTAACCGGTTTGGTGAGGCCGTATCCTTTGGCGGTAAGCCTTGAACTGGCTATCCCCAGATCAATCAATGCTTTCTTCACGGCTTCGGCCCGTTGCTGCGAGAGTTGAAGATTGTAATTAGCATCACCATCACTGTCGGTGTGGCCACCCACCTCAAATTTTAACTCCGGATTATCTTTCATCACTTGTACAATCATATTTAACGTGCCTATGCTCTCGGGTCTGACAGTTGCCTTGTTGTAATCAAAGTTAATACCATGTGTGACAATTTTAGCATCTGTAAATTTTTTCCCGACAAGATTCATTCCGCCACCGGCGGCCAATCTCATGTTTTTAAAAATCACGGGGTTTCCATTATCCCCTATTCCTCCAATCTGGATAGAAACAGGTACAATTTCAGTATTCGGCATCACCAGGACGCGATACTGATCTACATAGCATTTGATTTGCCCCTTTTTAAAAATGACTGATACATGATACCATTGGCCAGCAAAATTATCTTTGTCGCCAGGAAACGAACTGTCTAAATCTTTTGGGAAATAACCAGAGGCGACGTCACCACTTTCAGTGAACTCAATTATTTTCTCAGTTTCGTCAGTGCATTCAAAAAACAATCTTACTCCATTACGCGCTTCTGCCTGAACGTAATAATCAAATTCGACAGTAAAAGGATCAGTAAGGTAGGATTTGGTTTTCAGCCTGGGAGAAACTTTCACAAAATTTCCTTCCGTAAGAAAAAAACATAGCTCATCATTTATTTTGTTAAGCACGCCCTGGCCAGATTCCAAATTCCACTTGGCAGGGAATTCGCCATCTTGATCATCCGAAAAATTGTCTTCGAACAAGATTTTGTCACCGGGAACAAAGTCGTAGTTGTTATAAGTTTTCAGAGAAGCTGGAGCAGGGTTTTGAGCCTGTAGGGATGCTAAGGTCGATACGATCAGTAAAAGACAGAAAGATATTTTCCTCATAACTTGGTTTATTAAGTTAGGTGAAAATAATAAAATGTTAGAATTTTAAAATCCCATGAATAGGGGTTTTATCTTTCAAAAAAAAGATTAAGTGAATCGAAGTCGATTCTCCAAATCAAAAATGTAATGAATTAAAAAAATTGTCAAGCATTAAAATGCTTGAGGCGAACTACCTCTTCGGGCTTCAGAAAACGCCACTGCCCGCGGCCCAAATCTTTTTTGTCGAGCCCGGCATACATAACACGATCAAGCCTTTCAATTTGATAGCCCAGCGCTTCAAATATTCTGCGCACGATCCGATTCCACCCGATGTGAATCTCTATACCGATCTCTTTTCCGTCATCACTTACGATGGCAAGATCATCTACTTGAGCGCGGCCTTCGTCAAAATAAACGCCGTCAATAATTTTTTGAAAATCGTTTTTTGACAATGGCCGGTCCAACTCTACTTTGTAAATCTTTTTAGCGTTATAGGAGGGATGAGTTAGTTTGTCGGCAAGATCTCCATCGTTAGTGATTAACAGCAATCCGGTAGTGTTTCTGTCTAATCGGCCCACTGGATAAACCCTTTCTTTGCAAG